>Ga0268298_10000003_pt1 | contig 581333 bp, 550 predicted proteins | sample WWTPWeurt_MetaG_FD_194462 | JGI IMG/M metagenome (GOLD analysis project Ga0268298, IMG submission 194462) | Activated sludge microbial communities from WWTP in Nijmegen, Gelderland, Netherland - WWTP Weurt | ecosystem: Engineered > WWTP > Aerobic digester > Activated sludge | place... | reverse complement strand
TCCCTTTGCAGAGATGGCGGAAGGTCGGGCGAGATGCGCCTCAGGGTGACGGAAGTCAGTTGATTCTCGCTGGTGCTGAGAATGTGCTTGAGCAGGAAAATCGTCTCGCTGGCGGAGGCGCGATAGAGCGTGACGATGAGGTCGGTGAGGTCGCCTTGCAGCGTGGATGGCGCTGCTTCGATGATCGGTTCAACGAGGTCGAAGATGGCAGGCAGGTTTTCAAAGTCTGAGTCCGCGATCATGGGGATGAGCGCTTGAATGCCGTTTGACCATGATCGCGAACGCTCAGGGTGCAAGTACTCGCGCACTAGGGCAAGGAATTGATTTGGCGTTTCCTTGCGCATGCGTGTGAGGCTTGTGGTGAGCAATGCCACACGCACTTCCGGGTCGCGGATCTGTTGTGTCCATGCCGTGATGCGGGGGAGCAGGCGCTCTTCCTGTGGAGGGATACGTCCCAGCAAGTAGGCGGCGAGTAGACGAGTTTCAAGCGCGCCTTCGTCCCAAAGAATATCCGCGAGTTCGAGTGCGAAGTGCGGATTCTCTTCCGCTTTGAGGCGCAGTTCGTTTTGAATTTGAGTTAAGACAGCGGGGGGCGTGCGGTAGGTTTTGAGGTTCGAGCCCGGCGCGACATTTTCCACTGTACGGAGCGTGTAATTGACGTAAAACTCCAGTATCTCGCGCAAATGCTTCATGAACTCATCTGGCAGAAAGAAGAAATCTGCAAGACGAGCAGCTTGTTTGCGGAGGCGGGTTAGGTCGATGGCGGGCATTTGTTATAAGTAGGGGCGGGGTCACCCCGCCCCTACATCGTAATTAATATGCTTTCGCGAAATACACTTTGCGCTTGCTAGGCTTACCGCAGACTACACATTTGCCTTCCGCATCGGGCTGGTTGAAGGGGATGTTGCGGGTGGTGGCTTTGACATCTTCCTTGACCTTCTTTTCGCATTCGGTCGATTCGCACCAGTAGGAGAATGCCCAACCGTCCTGCACGACCTTCTTCAGGTCTTCGTAATTATCCACGTTGTGGATGTTCGCGTCGCGGTAGTCAGTAGCGCGTTTGAGCAGGGACGCTTGCACGTCGGTCAGCAAATTCTTGACGGTGTCGGCGATGCCTTCTTGCGAAACAAAAGTTTTGCCTTCCTTGCCGGGCTTGTCGCGGCGGGCGAGGGCGACGGTTCCTTTTTCGACGTCCTTGGGACCGATCTCCACGCGGACGGGGACACCGCGCATTTCCCAGTCGTTGAACTTGAAGCCGGAGGAAACGTTGTCGCGGTCGTCAAACTTGACGCGCACGCCCGCAGCTTTGAGTTCAGAGAAGAGGCGGTCGGCTACTTCCATCACTTTTTCTTTTTCAGCGTCATTCTTGAAAATGGGAACGACCACAGCCTGGATAGGTGCGAGGCGGGGCGGCAGGACGAGTCCGTTGTCATCGCCATGAACCATAATCATCGCGCCGATGATGCGCGACGAGATCGCCCATGAAGTGGTTTGTGCATGGGTCAGTTTGTTATCTTTGTTCAAGAACTGGATCTCGAACGCCTTGGCAAAGTTATCGCCAAAGTAATGGGATGTGCCAGACTGCAATGCGCGCTTGTCCCACATCATCGCTTCAATAGACGTGGTGATCTGTGCGCCAGCAAAGCGCTCGGTTTCGCTCTTGGTGCCTTTGAGCACGGGGATGGCGGCTTCTTCAAGACAGAAGCGTTCGTAGATGTCGAGGATGCAGTACATTTCTTCTTTGGCTTCTTCTTCGCTCGCGTGCGCGGTGTGACCTTCATGCCAGTAGAACTCGGCAGTGCGCAGGAAGAGTTTGGTGCGCAATTCCCAACGCATCACCGAACCCCATTGCACGATCAACAACGGCAGGTCGCGCCACGACTTGACCCACTTGGAATACATGTGACCGATGATGGTCTCCGAGGTGGGGCGCACGGCGAGTTTCTCTTCGAGTTCCGCGCCGCCGCCGTGGGTAACAACTGCCAACTCCGGCGCAAAGCCTTCGACGTGTTCCTTCTCTTTTTCAAAGAAGGACATCGGGATGAGGGTCGGGAACGCCGCATTGACGTGGCCGGTCTTCTTAAATTCCGTATCCAACCACGAACAGATATTTTCCCAAAGCGCCCAACCATACGGCTTGACCACCATGCATCCGCGCACAGGGGCGTAGTCTGCCATGTCGGAGCGCACAACCAATTGGTTGTACCATTCGGAAAAGTCTTCTGCTCGGGTGGGTAATTTTTCTTCTGCCATTTTGACCTCTCGGAGTCCAAAGTCTCCAGACTTTGGACGGGATTTTATATTGCCAACGTCAGGAGACGTTGGACTCCAATTTCTCTACTGCATCCTTCACATCGCCTGCAAAGTATAACAAGTCTCTTTGGTGGATGGGCATGTAACTTTCAAATTCACCGAAGAACTGATCGAACGTAGACTGCCAGCCGCGCCCGATCAGGATCAACGGCCTTCGGGGCAGGGACTCGATGATCATTAAATTCCACATGAGCGAGATCTCTGTCAAGGTGCCGGGTCCGCCGGGCAGGGCGATGGCTGCGTCGCAGCCTTCGATCAGTGCCATCAATCGTTCGGAAAGGGTTTTCTTTTTTCGTTCTTCTTTCACGAAGGCATTTGCCCGCGAACCGCGCCAATCTTCAATGTCACTGCAAGTCACGCCGATGACATGTCCGCCCGTTTCATAAGCACCGCGCGAGACGGCTTCCATTGTGCCATAGTAGCCGCCGGTGAGAACCGCGTGTCCGCGCTGGGCGAGGAGTGAACCCAATTCACGCGCTTCTTCGTATGCAGGTGTTTCTTCTTTTGGCTGTGCGCCGCCAAATACAGTGACGTTCATACAATCTCCGTGGGGCAACCAGATGTCGCCCTTACATTAATTATCCCAAATTCTTGTCTTATTTTTCTCGATCTTGTTCAACACTGCATCTTCCAAATCGATCCCGGAAACGGATGCCAACTGTAAAAGATACAACATCACATCGGCTAACTCGCTGCCCAACTCCTTACGGTTCTTGACCTCGTCGGTGAATTGGAAGTGTTCCAAAATTTCTGCGGCTTCGATGGAAAGCGACACAGCTAAATTACGCGGGGTCTGCGGGCGTTTACTGTCCGCCTCATACCAGCCCTTCGATTTCACCAGCGCGTGCATGGCCTCTGTCAATTCTTTGATCGTCAAATCGCTCATCTTTGCCATCCAATAAAAAACGGCTCACCAAGTCTGGGAGCCGTTTGGGCGCACGGAAGTGAACCTAGCCAGACCTGGAGTTTGTGTAACTTCGAGGGGACGGGTTTGGGTTCATTAGCATACGCCGATTATACCCTTAACATTAAATAATTGGATAAAAACTCGAGTATATCCGTGTAAAATTGAATTCATGCAAAAGGATGACCTACTCCGCCTCTTCCGGGGCCCCAACCTGGTTTCACCTGAAAAGCAGACCCTCCTCTCGAACATCGCCCAATCTGCTGCGGCTTTGAACATGCCCTGCTACCTTGTCGGAGGTTGCGTCCGCGATCTATCTCTGCGGCGCCCGGTCAACGATCTCGATATCACGGTGGAAGGCGAGGCCATACAACTTGGGAAGAGACTGGTCGAGATATATGGCGGCAAACTCACCCCGCACTTCAAATTCAATACCGCCATCTGGCACCTTCCAAACCGGGCCGGGTTTGTGGACCTGATTACCGCGCGTAAAGAAGTATATGAAAAGCCCGGCGCATTGCCAGCGGTTACTCCGGCCACCATCGAAGATGACCTGCGCCGCCGCGACTTTACGATTAATGCCATGGCGCTTCGTTTGGATGGGGATGGCTTCGGCGAGATCCTCGACCCATGGGCGGGGCAGGTCGACCTTGAGCGGGGAGTGATCCGTGTTCTGCATCCCAAATCTTTTATGGATGACCCGACCCGTATCTTTCGCGCCATCCGTTATGAAGGGCGTTATGATTTTTTGATGGATGAGGAAACCACGGCAAGGGTGAACCCGGAAGCGCTAAAGACCCTGCATGCCTTGAGCGGCGAAAGGATCCGCCACGAATTGGATTTAATTTTGGATGAGAGCCGGGCAACCGTGATGTTAAGACGCATGGCCAGACTCGGCCTGTTGCCTGCCATCCATCCCAGAATGCCGGAATTCAACCCGACCCTTTCTGATTTTCTGGAGATGGAAACTCATTTGGATATCCCGGCAGACCGGCGCGTGATGGGGTACATGCTTTGGTTCATGGACCTGAGCGAACCGGACGTTCTGCTGCTTGCCAATCGCCTGGACTTCACGAACGAATTAACACTGGCGGTCTGGGCAGCTGCACAACTCAAGCGGGGACTGCCTCACCTGGCTGGTTCCAGCCCCAGCGTCTGGACCTATGCAGTCGAGAAACTGCCGTTGATTTCCATTTATGCAGTCTACCTGGTCTCACGGGAAAAAGCCTTGCTCGATTATATTTCCTTCTGGCGACATGTGAAGCCACATACCACGGGCAACGATTTGAAAGCGAGGGGCCTGAAACCGGGGCCGCGATATGGTGAGATTTTGGAAAAACTCCGTGCCGCCTGGCTGGATGGTGTGTTATCAACCCAGAGCGAAGAAGATGAATTATTGAATAAACTATTAACCGAACCCGATTAAGTATTTACTGGAAGGAAGTCCGCATGTCTGATTCCGAAACTCTTAGAACGAAGGTTAATGTAAAAGGTAATTTCAGCGGGAATTTAGTTGCCGGGAATTACAACCTGGTGGTGAACAACCCAAATGGGGGTGTGGTAAATGTTCTCCAACCAGCCATGAAAGCGGAATTCACCCCGCGTTTGCGGCCGATCAATTTGCGCCCGCGGAGTTTTCATGGGTTGTTGGATCGCAAGGAGGAGGTGGAACTGATCAAGTCCGCTTTTGCCTCGGCCACCCCGATCTCTTTATTCGGCGAGAGTGGCATGGGTAAAACCTCCCTGCTGCGGAATGCGGCTTTTCTTCCTGAAGCGGAACAATTCCAGGATGGTATCGTGTACATCCCGGCCCGCGCGGTCGAGGTACATGACCTGCTGCAAAAACTATTCGATGCCTTTTTTGACTGCACGGTTGAACAGAAAGCTACTGAGGCCGAAATTCGAAACGGCTTGAAGGATGTCCGGGCGCTGGTCATACTTGACGACCTGACCGTTCCCCGGGAGGATGTCTCCATCCTGCTGGATGCCATGCCCCAGAGTCTTTTCGTGCTGGCTTCGGCAGAGCGCGCCTTGTGGGGAGAGGGGCAACCCATGGGGCTGGATGGATTGCCTGAAGAAGAGGCTTTGCAACTCTTCCAGCGTGAGCTGGGGCGTTCTCTTTCTGAGGATGAAAAACCAACCGCTTTGCAGATCTGCCGGATTCTATTGTTTCACCCGCTTCGTATCTTACAGTCCGCTTCTTTGATGCGGGAGGATGCAGTTTCCATCCAGCAGATTTTAAAAAGCCTGACAGCCACTCAGACCCAGTCTCCCGCCGTTGAGGTGACCCTGCAAACCTCCAGCGAAACCCAGAAAAAGGTTCTAAGTTTGCTGGCTGTGGCGGGCGGATTCGCTTTAACGCGTGAACCCATCAAGGCCCTTGCTTCTTCACCTGTATTGGAAGGCGAGATCAAGGCCCTCATCCAGCGCTGGCTTGTGTTGGAACAGGGGGCAGGGTTGAGTTTGAGCGGGGACGCGGTTTCGGCCCTGAATGGAATTTGGGATCTCTCCGGCTGGGAAGATGCTCTGGTCAATCATTTCACCGGCTGGTTAAAAACGGCCCCGCAGGATATGCTGGTGGATCAAATGGAAGATGTTCTTTATCATCTGCTCAAACGTACGGGGGAAAAGAAGCAATGGCCGCAGCTGGTCACCCTTGGCAACGCCCTGGAGCGCGTCTCGATCCTGCGCAAAAAATGGCAGCGCTGGTTGCAGATTCTAGGGTGGATGCGCAAGGCGGCGCAAGCGCTGGCCGATAAAAAACTGGAAGGCTGGGTGTTACACCAATTGGGTACGCGCTCAATGTGCCTGGGCGCAAAAGTGGAGGCGCAGAGTTTTCTTGAGCAGGCGGTCAATCTGCGCCGCGCGATCGGCGACAAGGCAGGGTTGCAGGTGACTCAGTCGAACCTGACCGTGTTGAAGGGTGTGGCCGTCGCCACAAAATCAGGTGGGCGTTCCCAGCCGCCCCGCAACCGCACGCTGATCCGTTGGTTGATCGCAGGCGGCGTGGGAGGCGGGGCGGTGATCGTAACCGGCGTGATTGCATTATTGGCCGTGATCTTTCGCCCTCCCCCTGCACAAGCCCCCACCCAGGCCCTGCTCCCTGCAGATACCGCGACCTTCACCAGTATCCCTCCCACACTCACTGCCACGCGGCCTGTTACTTTGACTCCCTCAAAATCGCCTGCAAAGACCGCTACGCCTTCCATTACGCCGACACCTGCCCCGATCATATTGTATGATTTTGTAGCCCGGGCAGACGGCGCCGAGTGGACGAACACCCGGAATATGTTCACATCGGATGAGCAGGTTGAGCCGCTGCCGTTTTATGAAGAACTTCAGTTCCTTTCGCCGGAGGCCTATGTAACCCAACTCAATACCGGTTATGTGGGCTGGGAGCGGGAACCGGTCCTTGAGGACGGTTCTGAAGAAAGGCAGATCTTGTTGAGTTATTCGGCCGGGAAAATTAGTGCAGTGTCCGGTACATATGATTTGAGCGGTATCGAAATCCAACCTGGAGATGAACTGGTATTGCGTGTTGGACACCGTTTCCCGGATGGTGAATTTCCCTTCGATGAAGATGGGCTTGTATTTCAAGTTATTTTCAGCATTCCCGACCAGGAGTTCAATTACCTGATCGTAAGTGAGCGCGATTTTTACGATGGGAAGGTTCTTGATCTGGCCGTTCCCATGCCGGATAATCTGGCTGGCTTAAGCGGTTCATTCGTTCTTCAAGTGCTTTCCGGCTCCGACCCGTTCTATGATTGGGCTGTGTGGATGGATGCTGCCCTGGTAGGGATTCCGCGCTGAACCGGGACTTGGATTAGAATGGGACCTATAGGAAATTCCCAACCCTGTCACAAACTGTGACAGGGTTAAATTTAACGGTGACAATAGGATATAACCACCCGGGTCCTGTGGGTGTAGCGTGGCTCTGCATTGACAATGTTGCGAAGAGGAGAACACCGAAGATGCGAAAACTGCTTTTGGTTTTGTTGGCCGCTTATGTTATTGTCACAGCGGTTGTTCAATATTGGATGAATGTGGCAGGCAACATTCCAGCCTACATTATCCCTTTGACCACCCTGCTTGGTTTTTCGATCGCGTTGCTGCACGCCAAAGAGCGCATGACATGGAAGCGTACGCTTTGGCTGTTGCTTTCGGCATTTGTTGTCAGCCTGACATTTGAATGTGTGGGGGTATTAACAGGCTGGGTTTATGGCCCCTATCACTATACCCCCAAGTTGGGATATTTATTCCTTGGCTTGGTGCCGCTCATCATCCCGGTCGCGTGGTTTATGATGATGTATCCCTCTTTTGTGATCGCAGATTGGATCGTCCCGGCAAAGGCGGCTGGCCGGATGGTGCTCGTACCTGCCATTGGCGCGGCCATCATGACGGCTTGGGATGTGGTGATGGATCCGGTCATGGTGGCGGGCGGACATTGGGTCTGGGATGTGAACGGGCCATATTTTGGAATTCCCTTACAGAACTTTTCCGGCTGGTGGCTGACCACCTTTGTGACCTTTGCCGTATTCCTCTGGCTTGGAAGGCCAAAATTACCGGATCATTCTGAGCCTGCCTTTGACAAGCTGGCGATTTATCTCTTCGTTGTTACCGCGCTGGGCAGCATCTCCGGCGCCTTGTTGGGAGGGTTGGGCGGCGCTGGCCTGGCAGGCACCTTTGCCATCTTCCCCTGGGTGGTCTTCGGCTGGACTCGCATGCAGGAAAACGGGTAAGCGCTTCTTATGGACTTGCAGCCTTATCTCGAATTTGCGACTTTGCTTGCCTACCATGCAGGCAAAATTACCTTAAGATATTTCAATACCGGCCTCAAACCGGACCGCAAAGCGAACAACGACCCGGTCACCATTGCCGACCGGGAAGCGGAAGCCTTTGTCCGCGCTGAGGTGGAAAAATATTACCCTGGCCATTCCATTGTTGGGGAGGAGTATGGCGAGCGGAAGGGGAACGGCCATCCTTTTCGCTGGATCGTGGATCCCATCGATGGGACAATATCCTTTGTGCATGGCGTGCCGCTCTACGGCGTTTTGATCGGCTTGGAGATCGATGGCGTGGTAAGAGTAGGGGCGGCGTACTTCCCGCCTTTGGATGAAATGCTCACTGCCGCCGAAGGCCTGGGCTGCTGGTGGAACGGCCGTCGGGCGCGCGTCTCAACCGTGGATAAACTTTCGGAGGCCTGCGTGGTCTCTTCCGATTTTCAGCACCTGTCTGCCAAGATGCCGGATATCGTGCAGCGCTTCGAGCGGAAGCAGGCCTTACTGCGCACCTGGGGCGACGCCTATGGCTATTTACTGGTAGCCACCGGCCGCGCGGAGGTTGCGCTCGACCCGCGTCTGGATGTCTACGATTGCGGCCCGTACCCGGTCATTTTGAAAGAAGCGGGCGGGTTCTTTGGTTCATGGAGCGGGGTGGAGGGTCATACTCACGGCGAGGGAATCGCTTGTAATATGGCGATCAAGCCGGAGGTCTTGGAACTGATGCGTGGCAGTTAGGTGATAATTTCTGTACGTGTAAAAGAACCTAACGTATAATCCGAACCCATGGCAGAGACATCGACTTCACCCCAAACAAATGACCGTCTCCCATATCGGTTACGAGAGCCCTTCATGAGCGCGACAGAAGCGGCTCTTTTTCGATTGCTGAACAAGTTGATGGGGGACCGATATATCATTTGCCCCAAAGTGGCGTTGAACGATCTATTCATCATCTTGCGTCCCAATGAGAACGTTCATTTTTTTAATAAGATCTTCCGAAAGCATGTGGACTTTTTATTATGCGAGCCAGACACGTTCACCCCGGCCTTTGGGGTGGAGGTTATCCGGCAGAATTCGAAAGAGGGGGTGCGCGAGGCGGACAAGTTCATGGAGGATCTCTTTTCGGATGCAGGTCTTCCGCTGGTGCGAATTCCCTCAAGTGAAGGATATGATGCTTCAGATGTGGTTGCGTTGTTTCAGCTGGCGATGGTAAAGATCGGGAAGACCACCCCTTTGCGCGTGGCCAACCCAATGGAGAATGTTCCTAATTGCCCGGTGTGCGGTAAGATGATGGTACTGCGCGTCCACAGGGAAGGTGTTGAGAAGGGGCGAAAATATTATGGCTGCATCGACAGCCCAAGATGTACCGGCGTGGCGCCGATCTCCTAAACTTCTGCCGGGCTGGCCTTGTTTGGAATGGTACTGTAACCATCCTGTCAGGTTTGGCATTTACGGCTTGGGTTTATCATTAAGTCCGAAAGGTTATTAAATCAACCCTTTTAAGTTGAAAGACCATCGGATAAATCAATGAACGTTTCCTCCACTAGCAAGCCAGCCCGGATAAAGTATAAGAACTGCAAGCCCGTCCTGATTGTCGATGATACGCCCGGCAACCGTGAACTCTTCGGCATGCAGGTTAAAGAGTATGGGCTTGCGGCCCGGTATGCAGAGACGGGTAAATCTGCGCTGGAAATCCTGGCTTCTGAGTCAGAGTCATTTTCGCTGGTGATGATGGACCTGAGCATGCCAGACATGGACGGCTTTACCGCGACACAGTTCATCCGGGAGCGCGAGAAGGGAACTGGCAGGCACATCCCGGTCATTGCCATTACGGCTTATGCTGTTCCCGGCAGTCGCGAAATGTGTTTGAGCGCCGGCATGGATGATTTTTTCAGCAAGCCGTTGATGCTGGCGGATGTGGGTGAATTGCTGGCAAAATGGCTCCCGCCGGATACAGAGACCGAAGGTTGATGGTGAAATGAAAAGGACAGGTCGCAGCCTGTCCTTTTTTGTTTCCGGGATTAGAAATGTCTTGCCAGTTCCGAGGCATATTTCGCCCCGACGGTGCTCCGATTTTCCTTCAGCCAGACGCGCAGGCTGGTTTTGCAGCGCGGCTTTTCCTTTGAAATGAGCAGGTTTGCCATCAGGCCATCCACTTCTTCAGGGGTGAGCATCACATCGTTGACAAAGAGACTTAGGAACTGCGCTGCCCATAACGCCAGTTTGGGCGGGAAGGGGAGCAGTATCCTTCTGACGCCGGTCGCCTCGCCGATCAACTCGACCATTTGTTTGAAGGAAAATTCATCCGGGCCGACTGCATCCCAAACATAACTCTCTTTTTTGTACACAGCCTCAACCGCCATCTCGGCCAGGTCATCCACATAGACCGGGGAGAGTTTGTACTCTCCATTGCCGGGCAGGCCAAACACGGGGAGTTTTCGCAACAGCCAAGCAATATTGTTGATGAGGATATCCTCCTTGCCGAACAACACGGTGGGGCGCAGGATGGCATAACTCATGCCCGATTCCTTCACCGCTTTCTCGTTGGCGGCCTTGCCCCAGAAATATGGCAGGTGCGATTCTGCGGATGGGTTGGTGATGCTGATGTGAACCATGCGCTTCACGCCCGCCCTGGCAGCGGCCCGCACCAGGACCCGGGTATTCTCCACCGCCTTGGGCTGGGTATTGCTGCCCTTGTCGAAGCGGATCCAATAGGTGTTAACCAACACATCCACCCCTTGCAAACTTTGGACGAGCTCCTCTTCATTTGTGAAATTCAAGGGATACGCCTGAACCTTGCCGTTAAAAGAGTCGGGGCGATTGGGGTGATTGGTCAGGGTGATGACCTCTTCGCCCTTTTCAATTAATCGTTTGGTGATGTATTTGCCGGAATAACTAAATGCGCCTGTCACTGCTATTTTCATTTTGCTTCTCCTTTCGTGTTTCGCGGGGCGAACAAGGCAAAGATCGAGACCGCGAACCCGACACAGACCAGGGCAAACAGAAAACCCGCCAGGGTTCCGCTCAGGCGCCCGGCCATTTCAAAGAACAACGCCTCTGCAGTGCGCGCCTCGGGCCTATAGTTGAGTGAGATGATCACAGGCAGGCCGACCAGCAGCACATTGGAGAAGACGGTCCAGAACTGGGCGCGTTCATCGGTGCCGCATAAGTCTGCCAGCACCTTGCGCAGAAATGGGCGCAAATAGATCGTAGCCAGCGAGGTCAGGGCAACAGTAAGCAGGACCTGGATGAAAAAACTGAGGATGGTATTCATAAATCTCCTTTTCTCTATTTCAAAACACCAAGAATTCTGGTGACATTGGTCAGGCCGAGGCTTTCCAGCTTGATGACGGCATTGGTCAGGCTGTCGATGGCGTTGAAGAAATCCTGCAGGGCCTTGACCCGTTCATATAAAAATTTGACCTCTGCCTTGTCACCGGTGACTGCCCCGGATTCCAGCGCGTCCAGTGTCTGGCGTACTCCGCGCAGGGCACGGTCAAACTCGCCGCTCTGGCGTTCCTTCAAGATCGAACGGATCGAGGCGTAGAAATCGGTCTCGGCTTCGTAGTAATCTTTGCGGTCGCCCAGTTTGGTGGAGCGGTGTACCAGCCCCATGCGCGCCAGCGTCCGCACTTCGGTGCTGACCGCGCCCTTGGTCAGGCCGGTCTGTTCGACGATCTCATCCAGCGAGAGTGGGCTTTCGGAGAGATACAAGACACCGAAGATCGCGCCCATGCCTTTGGGGAACCCCCAAAAGCGGCTGATCTGGCTCAGGCTTTCAGTGAAATCTTGTTTGAGTTGGGTGAGTTTGACGGCCATGGGGCGCCTTTCATTTTAGAACGTTTAGTAACTACTAAACGTAGTATATACCCAGCCTGCATGCTTGTCAAGGATAAAAAAGACCGCCTGTCTCAGGCGGTCGCTGTCTGCGGGGTTTGTTAGGGCGGGTGGTTGAAATGCCGGAAGAGGTCGGCGCCGTTGAGAGGTTCGGGGAGGTACTGATATTCCTGAAGGGGCACGCGGAAGACAATGTGCGCGGTTTCATCCTGCTCGAACCAGAATTCCACAAACCCTTTTTGGGGGCCGCGGATCAATTCGCTTGGAGCGCCGCTTATGATCGGCATGACCTGCGCCATGAAGTTTCCAAAGTATTCTTCAGCGCCCAGGTCGTCCACGTTCAGGCGGATGTAGAAATCCGTCTCCTTGGCGATGAAGGTGCGGCTGCCATCCGCACGATTACAATCTTCACCAAAGGCCTCGACGCGTACGCTGGCTCTTTCGTTAAGAGCGCGAATCTGTTCGTCCAGCAATGCGAATAGTTCCGGCACACCCTGGCGCGCCCATGTGTATCCGCAGGACCCGGGAGAGGTGGAGGCGCTTTCAGTTGGGGGAGCGGACTGGGTGGCAGGCTCAATGACCGGGGCGGGGGAAGCGGTCTGTTCATCCACGGGCGTTGCGACCGTTTGTGCCGCAAAATATCCTGCTGCTCCCAAAGCCGTCAGGACCATCAGCCAGTTGCGAGTCTTGTTCATGTCTATATTTTACTTTTAAAAAGGTCGATTAAAATACCCATATGACATTACTGGAAATTCCCATCGGCGGGAAAGCCCGCCTGATCAAAACAAGCGAGGGGTTGCGTTCGAAATTGCGACAGTACGGTTTACACATAGGAGATTGCATTCAGGTGCTGCGCGCCGCACCGCTGGGCGGGCCGCTGTTGGTTGAAGTTAACGGGCGCGAGGTGGCGTTGGGGCGCGAGGTAGCTGCGAAGATGCTTGTGGAGTTAGAATGCGCATCGCGTTGATCGGCCAGCCGAACTGCGGCAAAAGTACGTTGTTCAACCAGGTGGCGGGTTACAAAGCAGAGACGGGCAACTTCAGCGGCACCACGGTTGCATTCACCGAGAGTCGGGTGCGTGTATCCGGCCAGGTGCTGGACCTGACCGACCTGCCCGGCGCGTATACACTCGAACTTGGCAGCCCGGCTGAGATGGAAGCCGCAAAATACCTGGACTCGCGCAATGTGGATGTGATCGTCAATGTGGCCGACGCCACCCACCTTGCCGCATCTCTTGACCTGACCTTTGAACTGCTGGCCTTGAAGAAACCTTTGGTGCTTGCCCTGAATATGATGGACGAAGTCTCGCGCCTTGGCCTGCGGATCGACGGCGAAGGCTTGTCGCGTGAGTTGGGCGTGCCGGTGCTGCCGCTGGTGGCCAGCAAAGGACGCGGTGTGCGCGGTATCTTCTTGAAGGCGCTGGAAGTGGGGACAAAGAAAACGTTCCCGCCTACTTCCGAACCCTTGAGTGCAAGTGTGCGCCATGCCCGGAGCGCAGAGACCGCGCAGAAATATGTTACTCAGGGCGAGCGGCGCATGACCCTGCGCGACCGGCTTGACGATGTTTTATTGCACCCGCTTTGGGGCTATGCCATCCTGATGCTGGTGCTGTACCTGTTCTTTCAAACGGTGTATGGCATCGGTAAATGGACCGAACCGCCGCTGTTGAAGTTGTTTGATTTTCTCATTCAATGGGCTCTGACGCCATTTGTTGCGGAGAGCCTTCTGTCTGGACTGGTGTTGGGGGTTATGCAGGGTATCTCGGCAGGTGTTGCCATCGTCCTGCCGTACCTGCTGCCGTTTTTGCTGGGACTGGGCCTGCTCGAAGATATCGGTTACCTGCCGCGCGTGGCCTTCCTGATGGATGCCTTGATGCATCGCATCGGCCTGCACGGCAAGGCCATTGTGCCGTTCATCCTTGGGTACGGCTGTAACGTCCCGGCGGTCATGTCCACGCGCACACTGGAAGAGCCGCGCGACCGTTATCTGGCGGCGGCCCTGGCGACTCTCGTCCCGTGTGCGGCGCGGCTGGCGGTGGTCTTTGGGCTGGTGGCTTTTTATATGGGGCCTGCCGCCGCCATGGGAATGTTCCTCTTCAACATTTTTGTGATCGCTTTGGTGGGGCGCATCCTCTCGAACCTGATGCCAGAGGATACGCCGGGGTTGATCCTGGAGATGCCCCCGTACCGCGTGCCAACCGTGAAGAACGTATTCTCCAAGGCCTGGTTCCGGGTGCGCGAGTTTGTGGTCGAGGCCTGGCCGGTCTTGATCGCAGGCAGTGCGGTGCTGGCTTTACTCAACTACTTCGATGTGGCGGTGTATATCAACCTGCTCGTCCGCCCGTTGACGTGGAGCCTTGGCCTGCCTTCTGAGGTGGGCGTGCCGTTGATCTTCGGCATCCTGCGTAAGGAACTCTCATTGATCATGCTGGGGCAGGCGCTGGGCTCGAGTGATTTCGATAATGTGCTCTCCAATGTGCAGATGGTCACCTACGCGGCGTTCGTGATGTTCTACCTGCCCTGCCTGGCGACCCTCTCTGTGCTGCGTCGCGAACTGGGGACCAGACCCATGCTGCATATCTCCGCGCTGACTGTGGCGGTGGCCATGCTATCCGGGTTGTTGGTGCGAGGTTTGTTTTTCCTGTTTGGGGCTGGTTGATAAAAAATAAGGGACTCCGAAAATAGAACTTTCAGAGTCCCTGCCTGAAGTAGAACTTCAGGAGTCCAGATCGTTTATGCGATTTACTTCAACAAGTTTGAGGCGGCGGAAGCCATCAGTGCCACACCGTTGACCAGCGCCCGTTCGTCGAAGTCGAACTTCGGGTGATGGTGGTTGTAGTTGAGGTTCTTCTCCGCATTGGCCGAACCGATGAAGAAATAACAGCCGTCGGCTTTTTCCTGCATATAGCCCATGTCCTCGGCGCCCATGGTGAGGTAGGAATTGGATTGCAGGTCGGAGTGCGGAAAGAGCGCCTGCGCCGTCTCGAAGACGCTCAGGGCCACTTCCTCGTTGTTGATGACCGGAGCAGTGATCTGCTTGAGGGTGATCTCTACCTGGCAGCCCATGGCCTGGGCGGTGCCGCGCACGATCTCTTCAAAGCGTTTGTGTACCAGTGCCCGCACGGTTGGGTCGAAGGTGCGGATGGTGCCCCACAACTCCGCCGTCTGTGGGATGATATTGAAGGCCGTGCCGGTGTGCAGCGAAGTAACACTCACCACTGCGGGCTTGAGCGGCTCGACATTGCGCGAGACGATGGTCTGCAGGGCGGTTACGATCTGCGCGGCGCACACCACCGGGTCGATGGTGGTATCCGGACCCGCGCCATGACCGCCCTTGCCGGTGAGTTTGATGATGAACAGGTCAGCGCCTGCCATCACCGGTCCCTGGGCCACGTGGATCCAGCCTACCGGCTTGTCGTTCCAGACGTGCAGCGAAAGGGTCTTCTCCACCTTTGGGCCTTCCATCACCCCGTCGCGGATCATCATCAACGCGCCGCCCACATCCTCGCCGTTGGTGCCTTCCTCCGAGGGTTGGAAGCAGAACTTGATGTTGCCCTTGAGTTCGTGCTTGTGTTCGTTGAGGATCTTTGCCACGGTCAACCCAATGGCGGTGTGACCGTCGTGCCCGCAGGCATGCATCACGCCCGGATTCTCAGAGGCGTACTCCGCGCCGGTCTCTTCGGTGATCGGCAGCGCGTCCATATCAAACCGCAGCAGGATCGTCGGCCCGGGCTGGCTGCCCTCAAGGAAGCCGACCACGCCGGTCTTGCCGACGCCCTTGGTCACTTCGATGCCGAGGCTTTCCAGTTCCTTCGCGACAATGCCGCCGGTGCGGATTTCGTTATAGCCGAGTTCGGGGTGCTTGTGAAAGTCACGCCGCATAGCCTGGGTATAGGGGAACAGGTCTTGCGCTTGCTGGATAAAGTTTGGCATGCTGGGCTCCTTGAGGTGGGGAATGTCGTTGGTTGAGTAGCCGAAGGCGTATCGAAACCAACAGGTTGCAGGTGGTTTCGATACGGGTGGAACAAGCATCCATCCTACTCAACCACCGGTTATTTACGAATACTTGATCACTCGAAACTTTTCTTCGTAGCGCGGATTTTCGTCCGTGCTGTCTTCAGTCTTGCGGGACTTCAGGCGCTCGATCAACTTGTCGGCATCCTGCACCTGGGTCTTATGCTGGAGGATCGCTTCGATCTTGACCGGCCAGGTTTCGGTCACGTCGAGGGTGGTGTTGGGCTGGCTGGTGAGCGAGCACCAGACTTCCTTTGGCATGTGCGGCGCAAAGCCTGCCTCCATCAATTCGGGGAAGTAGGCAATGTTCCCGGCGGCGGGGAAGACCGCATCCACCACCACCTGTCCGCAGGCGCGGTGGTCGGGGTGATTGATGCCGTATTGTGCGAAGAGGTTCTGTGGGTCGCAGGTGACCAGCACATCCGGCTTGTGGCGGCGGATCTCGCGCACCACCTCACGGCGCAGGTTCAGGTCTGGGATCAGGTAACCGTCCGGCAGGTCCATAAAGAGCGGCGCTTCGGCTCCGATCACCCGGGCCGCGGCGGCTTGTTCAAGATGGCGGATACCGCACAATTTCTCGGGCGTCATTTCCGGCTGGGTGGTGGGATTAAAGCCTTTGTCGCCGCAGGTCAACAGCAGGTAGGTGATCCTGTGCCCGGCCCTGGCCCATCGGGCCAGCGTGGCGCCGCAGAAGAACTCCGGGTCATCCGGGTGGGCCAGGATGACGAGGATGTGTTGGGGGGTGTCCCAGGTTCCGGGTTGGGTAGTCATGAATGGGGAGTGTTAACTGTCGTTGCGAAGGAAGCGGAGCAATCTTTTGTTCGAAGGGATTGCTCCGTCATTACAGATCGCAAGGACAAGATATTCTAGTTCTTTCTGGCCTTGCCGCAGTTGCAGCCGCCGCCTTCGTGCTTGTCGCAGGGCGCTTCGGATTTGCGGCGCAGCGCTTCGAGTTCGTCCCACGGCTCGATCTCATCGCGGGTGAAGGTGTGATACTGGGGGCGCTCGTTCTCGACTTCGATCACGACGGTGACCTTGTCGCTCATGGGCATCACATCGATGACCTTGCCTTCGCCTTTGGGGGTGACCACGCGTTTGTTGCGCTTGGGCAGGGTCTTGCGGGCGGCCACATACTGTTCGTATTCGTAGATCAGGCAGCAGCGCAGGCGTCCGCACATGCCGGTGATCTCTTCGGGCGTGAGCGAGATGCCCTGTTCCTTGGCCATCTTGATCGAGATGGGCGAGAACTCGGTCAGGAATTTGGAGCAGCAGCGCGTCTCGATGCCGCAGGCGCCCATGCCGCCCAATATCTTGGCCACGTCGCGCGGACCGATCTGGCGCATTTCGATGTGAGTGCTGGGGTATTTTTCCTGCATGTCCTTACGCAGCGATTTGAGGTCGACCTTTTCTTCGAGGTCGGTGCTGAACAGCAGGGCCAGGCGCGAACCGTCGTAACTGTATTCGGCGGCCACGACCTTGATCGTATCCAGCAGGCCCAGTTCGGAGGCGCGCGCACGGCAGTTGATCATGGCTTCGGTCTGTTTGGCCTTCCACGATTGCTGCAAGAGCAAGTCGCGCGGGGTGGCCTTGCGCTCCACCGACTTCCAGCCGCCTTCGGGTGTGGGCGGGGTCTCCGTCAGCACCTGCACCACCTCGCCCAGGTTGCGCCCGCGCGTGGTGTCAACGATCACGAATTCGCCCGCGCCAAGTTCGGGGAGGGCGGAAGAGTCAAAGTGGTAGACCTTGCCGATCTTGCTGAAACGGACACCGATAATGTGTTTGAGTTCTGTTTGCATAAGGCGCAATTATACTAGAGAGGGCGGGGCTGGAAGGTAGAAGATTGTGGATTGACAGGGCGCTTATTCGGCCAGCCCGATGGGCGCCACACTGGGGCAGGGCTCAGTCAGACGCCCTTGTGGGTTCGCCCATGCAGACAATATTTAGGTTAATCTGAGTTTTTTCTGGTTGAAACTACCCGAATGGAAGCGTTCAAGTTTGCAAGCAGCGTTCTGGCTTGGATGGTATTTTCCTTCGAACCGCCTTCTTTTTTCCTGACCCCCAGTACGAAATCCTGGAATTTATGAATATTCATCAAAACATCAAAAAACGGGTTGCTTTCTTTCAATAGGTGGCTGGAGTCGTATAGGTTCCTTATCCTATTCATGGAATGGTTCAGTTCTTCGAGGAGGTGCTCCACGCGGTCCAGGATTTTTGGGTCGTCGCCGAACTCAAAATAACGGTTTGACGGAAATTCCCCCGTCAGAGTCGTTGCCAGGTTTGTGATATTTTCAAATAGATCAGTGTCCTTGTCAGGATGGCCATTGCTTTCAAATTGAACGGACGTTTTTCTCAATTCGTTTGCGCGGATGTTGAGTGATCGGAGCAGGTTGTTAAAGCCGTCAGGCTGTGAATAATCACCCCATGCGAATTCACTTAATTGCTGGGGGATGTCACATGCATCCAGCCGAATCGGGATGAGGTAAATCGTTCCCTGTGGTTTTTCATCCTGGATGCTCTTTGCGATTCTTATTTCTTTCTGGAAGTATCCCTCTTTATTTATCGATATGGAAGAAAGACAGAATATTGCCACATCGCAATTAAGCAGGGCCTTGCTTATTTCCATTTTCCAATCCATGCCGGGAAATACTTCTTTGCTTTCCAGCCATGGCGAACACCCTGCCTTGAAGAGACGGTCGTGTAACTCGATTGCAAGGGGTTGGTTTTCGCCTGCAATACGTAAAAACACCTTGAGTTTTTCTTCTGCGGCTGCCATGGCTTAACTCCACCAGCTGGATTTTCCATTACCCGTCTTGCTTGGCCCGTCAGGGATAAATTAATGGACCAGTCCTGTATTTATTTTCATTACATCGCTGATTTCATAAAGACTGTCGGTGCAATGGCTTAATTTTTCAAGCAACTCACGGGTATGTTGTCTGGAACCGTAATCTTTTTTTCTTATTTCCTGCAAGTAGCGTATTGTGTCGTTGACCTGTTTTATCAAAGCAAAATAAAAATTGGCTTTACTCAATGGCGTGATATTAAGATCGAAATACGGCTCCATGGATTTAATTTTGCTGTAGATCTTAAAGAGCGCACTTTCGATATCCCGGGTTAAATTTGGGTCGTCGCCTATCTCAATAAATCTATTCAGGCTGAGGCGCTGCGTCAGGTTGGATATTTGCGTATCAAGTTCGATCACAGTTTTGAAGAGCATGGCTTCTTTTTTATATGGGCTCATATTTTACCCTGTTCCTCAATTAGATGTTTTAGGTTTTTGATGGCATAGATAAGATCTTCAAGCGCGTCTGTACAACTGGACCGGTCCAGCCTTTTATTTTCCCGGGCTTCCTGGAATTTTCCCGCCGCCTTGCTGGCGCATGAAATGATCTGTTCTACGGCTTTTTTCCGCAAGTCTGTATGATTTATGAATTCGTAGTCCATATTCGAAATGTCCTGCAATTTGCCTTTGAATTCATTTCTTACTCCGATAAAGCGGTCTTCGAAATCCTTGTAAATGGTCTCGTCATATTCTGTGGAAAGGTTTTTGTAAAAATCGTTTTCCTTTTTTATCTCCTCTTCCAGAAACAGGAGCAATGAACGGGAGGGATGATGGGCGTCTGTCCCGTTCTTATCGTCGTCTGGCAGGGGGGTGATTAAATCCGGCATATTTTAGCACATATTTTCTATTATGGCTTCCGTGCTTTTTGCAGACAGAGGGCTTCTAAATTCGTCAGTTCGCCGACCAGTTTATTTATTTCCAATCTCCCGTTGACGGCATTATAAGTATTCCGTCTGCGAGCGTACTTATCGAAGAGTTGGGCAAGCGCTTTGGCCTGACTGGCCACCTTTTTTGCAGTCTTTAGGCGTAGATGCGAGCGTTGGATCACTTCATAAAAGGGATCGGTTATCCTGATTGTTGAATTCGTGTATTCCTTGCTGATATTTTCGAAATAAGAGGAAATGCTTGACAAGGCTTCCTCCGAGTACTCCGGGTGCAGGTGGCTGGCATAATCGTTCGCGTTCTTGATGGAGTCTGATACTTTCTGGCGAAGTGTCTCAAGCGTGTCAATATACTCTGACTCGCCTGGCGTTTTTTGTTCTTTTCCACTTCGGAGCCAATCCAGCATATGCTATCTATATTCTTCCGTTGCGCACACCCGCTACTCTCCGTCGGTGATTGCCATCTTAAAGATGACTGGTGTCTCGTTATTTCTCAATAATTGTAAAGTCAGTAATGGATGCTTTTAAACTGCTATTTCCGACTGGAAGATGATAACCGATCCAGAAAACCTTGCCGTTGCCAAACTTTGAAAGGCTCCTTGGAAAGTATTTGAGGGTCTTGTTGTTTACGTAAATGGTCAGGTCAATCCCGTGAATCGAAAAGACAATATCGTATGTTTCGCCAATTGTGACGTTGGGCGTCCATTGTACTGCGGCGCTGGTCTTGTTACTTCCAACTTCCCTGATAATATCATCGCTTTTATAAGCACCCCGGAGGCCATGGAATAAAAACTCTCCATGCTTAAAGTTGGCATCCTGAGCATCGCTAATACCGAAGATCAAAATGCTATCCACGGAGGTCGTCCAGGTTTTAAATTCATCAATTTGAAGTTTAAAATGAATTTCCACGTCACTTCGAGATGAAATCTCAGTAAACATGCCCAATAACGGATAGTCGAGCGGATTGGCATTAAAGCGCAGACCCTCATCCTGTGAAGCAACCCCATTGGCAGATAGATCAACGCATATTTTTGCGTTTTGTTTGTATGTTGGTGGAGGTTGATTTGAAACGACTGTCCAATATTTCTGGTCAATGCAGTTCTTATCGAAGCCTCTGTAAATTTCCGGGTTGGTAGTAGGTGTGGGAATTGGAGTTATGGTGGCAGTTGGAGAAGGCGTTTGGGTAGCGGTGGCGGTGGATGTAGGTGTAGGGGTGGATGTGAGAAGCGTTGCGACCCTGAAAGTAACGCATGAAAATGGCTGGATCCCTCCCCAATCTCCGTTTGGGCCTTGAAGAATGGGTTCAAGGAAGTATTCCCCATCTAGGTAAAAACCGCGACTGGCATTGTACTCATATTCCTCCCCCGGCATGAGCGTTATATTTTCCACGGTGGGAAAAGGGTTGTCCGGCGCCGACCATTTTTCGGCGTTTTTATTTTCACAGCCAACTCCCGGTCCTCGTGAGCCAATTGTGAGTGATTTGATCAACGCAGGCGAATCTCCATTGTTGAGAATTTTATAGGTAACTGTGACAGTGTCATTTGGGGAAATGGTTTCATTTTGATTTAGGATACGATTTCCCGACCCAACTACCATGTTTCTGCCTTCGATTGGAACCAGCCTGATACTGGTAGGAGGATTGGTGGGAGTGGCTGGATTATTGTGTGAGGTTTGCAGCGTCGCTTTTCTTTGAAGAATGGCGTTTCCTCCTAGGATGCCGCTTGCCATAGTAAGTGCCAGCCCAATACGGGCAGCCATATAATAGCGCGGATAGGCTGGCTTCCTGGTGATTACTTTTTGAACCTTGCCATCTGCTCCAACAAAGCCATCGCTTTTGTTGGTATGGATTGAAAAAGCAATATTTCCCAAGGCTGCCAACAATAAGAAGATTCCTCCACCTGCCAAAAACCAGGTAACCGTTTCCTGATCTCCCAACCATAACTTATAGAAATTATAGGCCAGTGTGATTGCGCCTAAAAAGCCAGATACTGGCATCCATAATTTCTTGATCCAGTCCAGCGGGCCGATTTTGTTCTCAGAGTCTGTATCCGACATGCCTCACCGCTTTCATCAAAGTACTCAGTTTACCCTTGCTTTTTTACTCACTAAATCCCGGCCCAGTCCCTTGCGATCACTTCGGCTTGTTCGAGCACAGTTTGAGTGGCTTTTTCCTGCTTGTCGGGTGGATAGCCGTATTTTCTCAGTATTCTTTTCACCATCACGCGCAATTTGGCACGGACAGTTTCTCGGACTGTCCAATCGATTGTTGTATTTCTGCGAACTGTATCCACCAGTTCGCGGGCAATGGCTTTGAGTGCATCGTCGCCTAGCTCTTGCACGGCGCTATCGTTAACTTCAAGTGCATCGTAAAAGGCAATTTCGTCTTCGGTAAGGTTGAGTTTCTCTCCACGTTTTTGGGCTTCACGGATTTCTTCGGCGAGTTTGATGAGCTCGGCAATAACCTCGGCAGACTCAAGCGTGCGGTTCTGATAGGAACGGATGGTTCGTTCAAGTAATTCTGTGAACGAACGCGATTGAACAACATTCTTTCGCATTCTTGTTTTGAGTTCATCGTTGAGGAGTTTGCGAAGCAGTTCAATTGCTAAGTTCTTTTGTGGCATGCCGCGCACATCTGCCAGAAATTCTTCGGAGAGAATGGATATCTCGGGTTTCTTCAAACCTGCGGCAGCAAAGATATCAATGACCTGATCGCTGGCAGAGACGGCACGCGATAAGATTTGACGAATGGCTTGTTCCATATCGCCCGCGGTATCGCCGCCTTCCACTGTGGACTTGATGAGCGCAGAGCGTACCGCCTGAAAGAATGAAACATCATCACGGATGGCAATGGCGCGTTCATCAGGAACTGCCAAAGCAAAGGCAAGCGACATATTGCGAACTGCATCCAGATAGCGTTTTTTGCCGTCTTCCAATTTGAGGATGTGTTCCATTGCCATTGGCAATACATTTGTTTTCTCAACGGCTGTACCTGTAAAGAACTTTGACCAATCGACGGCGTGGAATATGCCTTTGCAGATTTCGTAACGCTTGAGTAGTTCGTTAACCGCTGTTTCCTGATCGGGAATTTCAGCAGGGTGGTCGGCTTCGGTATACGCTGCCAGTGCTTTTTGCAGGTGATAGGCGAGACCGAGATAATCCACGATCAAGCCGCCTGGCTTGTCTTTATACACACGGTTTACACGTGCAATTGCCTGCATGAGACCATGTCCTTGCATGGGTTTGTCGATATACATGGTGTGCAACGGCGGGACATCGAAACCCGTCAGCCACATATCGCGGACGATGACGATCTTGAAGGGATCATCTGCATCCTTGAAGCGCTTGGCGAGTTCTTCGCGGCGGGCTTTTGTTCTTACGTGCTGTTGCCAATCCAAGGGATCAGTGGCGTTGCCCGTCATCACGATCTTGATGACACCTTGTTTGTCGTCTTCCGAATGCCACTCGGGGCGGAGTTTGATGATAGCGTTATATAAATCCACACAGATGCGGCGGGACATGGCTACTATCATCGCCTTGCCATCGATGGCTTCCTGACGTTTCTCGAAGTGATCAACAATATCCTTTGCAACCAGACCAACACGCTTTTCAGTTCCCACAATGGCTTCGAGCGCTGCCCATTTGGTCTTGAGTTTTTCCTTCTTTTCGAGTTCTTCGCCTTCGGTGACCTCGTCAAATTCGGGGTCGATCTTCGGTTTCTCTTTTTCGTCCAGTTCCAGTTTGGCGAGCCGACCTTCGTAGTAGATCTTGACTGTCGCACCGTCTTCGACTGCCTGCTGGATATCGTAGATGCTGACATAATCGCCGAACACGGCTCGGGTGTTGGCATCGGTATGTTCGATGGGCGTACCAGTAAACCCGATGAAAGAAGCGTTGGGAAGTGAGTCTCGCATGTGACGGGCGTAGCCGTCGATGAAGTCATATTGACTGCGATGGGCTTCATCCGCAATGACGACGATGTTGTGACGGTCTGATAATATCGGCGTTTGTAGGGGCGATTGTGGTAGGGGCGATTCATGAATCGCCCCTACCGCGGAAAACATAAATTTCTGAATCGTCGTAAAGAATACGCCGCCTGCAATGCGTCCTTTGAGTTTTTCGATCAGGTCTTCACGGCTTGATGCTTGCTCGGGCGTTTGACGCAGGACTTCGGAACAGCGCGAGAAGGTGCCAAAGAGTTGATCGTCGAGATCGTTGCGGTCGGTGATGACGATGATGGTGGGGTTTTCCATGGCGGGATGCAAGACCAGCCGCCCCGTGTAGAACGCCATGGTGAGACTCTTGCCTGAACCCTGCGTGTGCCAGATGACGCCGATGCGGTGATCGCCTGTCTCGCCGCCCTTCATCGGCTGCGCTCGGTACACGCCTTTTAATTCGCCAAGGGCAGGGGCGACTCGGCGAGTCGCCCCTACGTGCGATGCGCGGATTGTTTCCGTTAGCGCGTAATTGACCGCGTGGAATTGATGATAGCCTGCGATCTTCTTGACCGTGGGTGTGCCACGTTCCTGTTCAAAGACAATGAAATAGCGGATGAGGTCAAGGAAACGGCGTTTCTCGAACATGCCTTTGAGCAGCACTTCCAATTGTGTGACTGAAGCGGGCGCTTGTGTTTCGCCTTCAATCGTCTTCCACGGCAGGAACCATTCCTTATTCGCCGTGAGCGAACCGATGCGGGCATTTAAGCCATCGGAGATGATGAGCAGTTCGTTGGTGTGGAACAGGGCAGGGATGTCGTTCTTGTAGGTTTGCAGTTGATTGAACGCCGACCAGATCGTCGCCTTTTCGTCTGCTGCATTTTTGAGTTCAATGACCGCCAGCGGCAGACCGTTGAGGAAGATCACCACATCGGGTCGCCGATTGACCTTGCCGTTCTGGTGTGAGGCTTCGACCGTGTATTGATTGATGACCAGCCAATCATTGTTATCAACGTTCTCGAAATCCACCACATATGCCCGCCCGCTGACCGTGCGCCCGTCTTTTTTGTAATCAACCTCAATGCCGTTGACCAGCAGGTGATGAAAAGCATGGTTGTTGAGCAGGAGCGAAGGTTTACCGAGCCGCGTGATTTTTCTCAGGGCTTCTTCCTGTGCCTGTGCAGGTAAATCGTTGTTGATGCGAGCAATGGCATCCTGCAAACGACCGAGCAGGAGCGTTTCCTGATAATCACTACGTTCGGGGTGCTCGCCATCGAACGCGATCTCAGGACCAAAGGCGTAGGAATAACCTAGCTCTCTGAGCCAGTCAATGGCAGCTTGCTCGATGGTGGATTCAGCAAAAGTTGACATTTTGTTAGCTAATTAGAATGAGAATATATTCCCTCTGATTTCTTTCCATGGTGAGCTTGCCTTGGCCCATTCTGCGAATCTTTTTTTCCAAAGTTTAATCTCTTCGGATTCAGTTAATATGTCTACATCATAGTACCACCCTCCATGCCCCTTATGGACATGAATTTCCTTTGTATCGAAAATGATCAAGTCCGCCGGTTCTGCCAAGGACCTTGATGTGGCGGTGGTCTTCCACAAGACGCGGACATTTATCCCCATCTTGGTTTGTTCGTCCAGAATTCTTTTTATCTCAGGGTGGAAACTCTTGTCACTTTCCGAGAGGAATGTCAATTTCTCCTCAAGGACGAATATCCTTGTTATTTCAACGCCGCGATTAATGGCTCTCTGGTTGGCGGCGAGATAATCTGCAATAACAGTGTCCCAAACGACAAGGTCGGATAGATCGATTGCCAGGTGAACGGCTTGAATGCTGCTTTTTGTGGAATCTGTACTTTCGATTTTTATTCTTAAGTAAGCTTTGGCGAAGTTATGCTTTATCTTTTCAATGATTTCCGAAGGCTCACCGACCATTTTCGCGTGGACATATTCCAAGGATAGGGGCAGCATCCAGAAACGGTTTGACGATCTGTTGATCAAGGAAAGCTTTTCTAATTCCGCCAGACCTGAATCTCTGTCAAGTTCCTGTAGTTCGGATATTTCTCCAAGGAATTCCCTGGTTGTACCAGCTGAAAACATGGAAAGCGACATCAGTAATTTCCACTCAAACTTGTTGAGCTTTTCAAGTGAATAATCAAAGCAAAATCGCGCAATGTCATCTGTAGGTTTTCCCAGGCGGTCCAGGATGTTTTCCACGTCGTACCCTTTGGCGATCTGGGCGATGCTCAACACCATGGCGAGGGGAACACCACCTGTGCGGATATAGAGTCTTTTCGTTTGTTCCGTTGATATGACAATACCCTGACGCTGGCATTCATTCTTTATCAAGAGCAACGCTTCTGTTTCGCCCATCCCTGAAAGCCGGACTGGATATGCCACATCGATGCGGTGACGCGAAGTGACGATGCATTTTGTCGGTGCGGGTAGTTCGCGAAGGAAGGCGATTATCTCTTCGTCGTCTATGGTTTCCAGGTTGTCAATGATCAACAATGTACGTTGCTGCGACAGTAACTTGTGGATTGCGTTTGTCTGCTCGGCTTGCGATAATTGCATGATTTCCGAGTTGTTCAGCATAACAGCAATCACAATGTATATTTGTTCGAGGGTGCGGATGATTTGCAGACGTGGAATCACCCCGTCTGCAGTTAATAAATCCTTTTTTGCACTTGTCCAAATGATCGCATCAAATCGTTCAGATGGTTTTGTTTGATAATGTTGCCGAAGTAGTCGGTTGGCAACTTCGATCGCCAACGCGCTTTTCCCGATCCCCCCAACCCCGTCGATCGTTATAAGATGTTCTTGAGAAAACGGGTATGGACGCAGAATTTCCAGAATTTTTTCTATCTCCTGTTCCCGACCAATGAATCTGCCCGGGTTTGGGATATTCTGTTTGACAGGAATGTTCAGCGTTTCCATGTCGTCGTCATTGTCAATATCATTTTTCGAGGGGCGCGGTTTAATCTTCTGATTCTCCTTTCTTCGTCCTTGAATATATTGAATGACCTGTACGATCCCTGCGATTATCCCGACTATCGCCGCTGCAATGCCTATGGTTATCCCGATTGCTTCCATGACGTTTTCTCCTTATTCGGCAAACATAAAAGAACAATAGTTTTCATTCAACATTGCAAGAATTACTCTCTTCAACCTAGGTAGGAAATTTCTATTCAGCAGACTTCCCGAAGACATCACCATCGAACGCGATCTCAGGACCAAAGGCGTAGTCGTAGCCTAACTTTTTGAGCCAAGCAATGGCTGCTTCTTCAATAGTGGATTCGGTGAAAGGCTTCATTTAAGAACCTTATTCTACAAGTGTCGGTACTTGTTTTTTCCACTCTGCGAAGTAATGCTGATGATAATACATGGAGTGGCCGCTATTCGGGTTGATCGGTGTTTCAGATTTTATTACATGTGCCCATTCCCCAGGTGCATTGAAGATATTTGCTCCCCGACCAGCCATCAGAGCAGCGCCTAACACTGCATTCTCAACGTTTTTCGTGAGGTGCAATGATTTTCCAAACATATCAGCCGCAATCTGCCGCCAAATTAGTGACACTTGTAGCGCTTTCCCAGCCCCTACGATATTCGGGTTTGCGTTATCTAAACCAATTGGGATACTCAGATCATAAAGATCCATCAATATCCCTTCCATAACTGCCCTGGCTTGATGGCCAACGCTTTGAAGGTTCTGCTCTTTTCCAAAGAAACCTTTTTTTCGTTTAGGATTTGATCGGGAGGGCCCAGTACAATAGTATAGTCCTTCAGAGCCGGCGGGAACCATGGCAGCTCGTTCGTTCATTTGGATGTAATCAATGTCAGGGTGAGTTTTTTGTAACTCATCGCGCAGTCCTTGATAATGACCGCCGCCTCCCAGGCTGGCCCCAATTAACGCGTATTGCTTATCAAAATAAGGCCGTAGTTCAATTTCCGAACCCCCTCTGTAATTGGTAGAAACAACCTTTGAGAGTTGTGCGCCTGTTCCAATATTGATCAAAGGCGGCGATGCAGCCGAAGATAAACCACTTCCCAGCATGCTCATCTGGTTGTCACCTCCCCCATAGATGACCGGAATTCCTGGTTTCAGATTCAATTTCTTGGTGATCGATTCAGACAGGACGCCTGCTATGTCAGCGGTGCGATGGACCATCGGAAAAATACTTAGTGGGATGCCAAGTTTTGTAATCAGGGTTTCGTGCCAGCGATTGGACTGGACATCAAATAATCCGGTGCTGGCGGCGCTTGTTGGGTCGGTGGCATGGTCGCTCTGCCCTAATAACTTTGCTCGTACGAAATCTGTAAATAATCCGAAATGGCCAATTCGATTAAAGTTTTCTTGATCGTGCTGTTTCATCCAATATAGAATTGACCCTGTGTAACCAGCAACTAAATTCGCCCCTGTATCATTAGGCTGGGCAGTTGACTTGGATAAATCCAACACAGATGGGTCGTATCTTTTTTGGTCTCGCCAGTTTATTAATGGTTCGATAACCTTTCCGCCCGAATCGTAAAGAACAGCACCATGCATTTGCCCGGATATACCAATGGCAGCTATATCGGCATTCCCCCCTGTTTTTCTGCATACTTCATAGAGTGTTTCAAGAATTCGATCCCACAACATCATTGAATCGTATTCCGAGTATTCAGAATACTGGCGCGCATGAAAAGCCTCAAGGATACCTGTATGCACATTGAGCAGCCCTGCCTTCACACTGGATGTGCCTAGATCAATACCTAATAAATACTGTGCCATTTTCGAACGCTCTAGTTAGTTTTCTGATTGAGTATCGTTGACAAAAACATCCAGACCAGCCAGCATCCAAAGAATATCCCGATTGCCCAATTCAACCAGACAATTGTATTAACTGCGATGCAGATCAAAAGCCATACCGCGGAGATGATAATGGGCGTGCCACTGGCGGTTGTAATGGCAGGTTTTTGCCACGTAACCTGCGGAAAACTTTCATAATAGGCTTGATCTTGATTAGAAGATGGTTGATACTTGATCCAGTTTAGGCGCAGGTATTTTAAAGAACGATAAGCCGCATCTAATCCAAAGAAGGAAAACAGGTTGAATGCAAGTCCAGTGACGGGTATGCCTGCAATAATCCAATGAAGGGTGTTGGGATTAACAATAATCTGGGTTTTGTCTGCTGTGATGATGGCAGTAAAGGCCGCAAACAAAAAGCCTTGCGAGAGTAATAGCCAATTTAGCCTTTGATTGATCAATTCGTCTTCGTGCTTGATTTGCTCGCGGATTAATTCGAAACGCTTTTCAAGCGATATGCCGGTATAGGGTTGTGGCATGGTTGCAGGCTGCACGGTGGCTTTGACCGTTTTTGATTTTCGTGCCTGAGATTTATCGCCCATTTTTTCCTCAATTCTCGAATCGTTCGCAAATAACTATTATCCGCCCCGCAGCCTCGCCGTGCGGAAAGTACCATCAGACCCAATCTTAATACCAAAGGCGTAGTCGTAGCCCAGTTTTTTTGAGCCAATCAATGGCGGCTTGCTCGATGGTGGATTCGGTGAAGGTGTTCATTTCACATTTAAAGGATTTTCTTCGTCGTTGACCCAATTGTCAACATTGGATTCGATGTACAGATGAATTCTATTATGTTCCTCGTCATCACGAATAATATGCTCATAATAATTTCTTTGCCAGACAGGGGTACCTTCTGAGTTCAAAATCTGATTGATGCGTTTGGCGGTATTCATTTTGAAATACCCAACGACAAGCGGAATTGTCATACGGCGGCGTTCTTTCTGGTCTGTAACCCGTTCTTGCGGGGGCGATCCCGGTGGGGGCAATTCCCGTAGGGGCAATTCATGAATTGCCCCTACGGGTTGTTCGTTGATAATAATATTTCCATGAAAATGATTGGGCATCACGACCGCCGTTCCTAAACTGATTTGCGGATACCGCGCAGGTAAAGAATTCCAAACATCCCAAACAGCCTGCCCTGACTCATTCAGTTGCATCTCGCCATCTTTGATTTCACCGAATAACGCTTCCCGTCGCCACGCGACAATCGTAATGAAATACGCGCCTGGTTGTGAATAATCGTAATCAGGCACACGGATGGAACGGCGGTGGTGTTTTTGCGGATCGAATTTCATATTCTTCTACGGGGTGGGCAGGTGGGTAAGGGCAATTCATGAATTGCCCTTACCCACCTGCCCTTACCATCACGCCTTCACCCTCACTTCCCCCCTCATCAACTTCGGCAGCAGACTATCCCGCAGACTCGCCAGCGTGCGCGATTCTTTTTCGTTTGCAAATAGTCGCTCCATTATTGGATCGACTATTTCAGAAAATCGGGCTACAACTTTATCTGGTGGGTAGGCAAACATTAATCTGTTCAAGTCTTTTACAGTTACATGACCAAGACCAGTAGTTTGTTTGTCACGAGCGATTTCAATAAATATTTCCTTGAAATGTTTCAGAATTAGATAGGTAAACCATTTCTTGCTTGGGTCAGGCGGAATAACTTTGAAAATATGTTGATTAAGCCAGCCTTCTCCGTTTACCCAGATAAAAGTATCGATTGATGTGTCTGGACTACCAGACCAGGCAAATAGGATATCGCCATCAAGTATTCGATATTTCTCATCCATTTGCTTGTTTGTATATTTAGTTTGATTTGTAATCCCATTTTTGATTTCAGCGATTTTGATAATGGGTAATCCAGAATTGTCGGATGAGAAATCAAAATCTCTATATGCCGCCCCATTAATATATTCTGCATATTCATAAAGTGGCTTTTCTTCCCAATCCCCGACATCATCACTCTCCACAAACCACTGACGAAACACCGCCCGCGCCATAGACTCAAGCGTGCGATTCATGCGGCGGTTGAGTTCGACCTTATCGTCCAGCGCGCCGAGAATCCCTGCAATGGCGCGTTGTTCGGGGAGAGATGGAAGCAATACAGGTAGTGCGTAAAAGTCTGGGCGACTTGTAGAAGGAATAGCGGAGCCGCTATCCATGCTGTTTATATCAAGTGTGAGTAACTGATAATATGCCCATCGTAAGTCAATGTCAGTTTTTGGTTTCAGGTAGAAAGCAGTATCAATTACATAGAACGGTTTTTTTGAATAATGAACTCCTCGATAAGCGCCTTTCCTACCAATTATTACGCCAGCCTTATCAAACAGTGGTTCAGTATGCAATCCAATCATCCCATTTGTTCCATAAACAGGATAATCTCCATTGGCGTTTTCGTAGCCAATTAAACCTTTCCCATATTCTAGGGTGGCAAGTTCACCCCAAGTCGTTGATTTCCAGTTATGCAGCATTGCTTTACTTTTTATCGCTAGATAGGTTCTTGACATTGTTTAGAATAACTTTTTCAAGATTGTTATTCTCTTCAAACTGTGCTTCCAATTCCTTCGTCAAACGCGCCATCTTTTCATCGAAAGGTTCATCATCTTCTTCGAGTTCCGCCGCGCCTACATACCGCCCAGGCGTGAGTACATATCCCTGCGCGCGGATTTCCTCGATGGTGACGGATTTACAAAAGCCTGCGATGTCCGCGTAGGGTGGTAGGGACAATTCATGAATTGTCCCTACCGCCGCCCCTACGGTGCCGTTTTTCCACGCATGATACGTATCCGCAATTTGGGCGATGTCTTCCTCTGAAAGGTCACGATGGACGCGGTCGGTCAGTGTTCCCAATTTACGGGCGTCAATGAACAACGTTTCCCCATTCCGTTTTCGTAGGGGCGATTCATGAATCGCCCCTACGGACGATTTTTTATTGCGAGTAAGGAACCACAAACACACAGGGATCTGCGTGCTGTAAAACAACTGACCAGGCAGGGCGACCATGCAATCCACCAGATCGTCTTCGATGATGGCTTTACGAATCTCGCCTTCGCCCGACGTATTGCTCGACATGCTCCCGTTCGCCAGCACAAATCCCGCTGTGCCATTCGGCGAAAGATGATGGATAAAATGCTGCACCCACGCGAAGTTGGCATTGCCCACAGGCGGTAAACCATACTTCCAGCGTTTGTCCTCCCGCAGGCTGTCCCCGCCCCAATCGCTCATGTTGAACGGCGGGTTGGCAAGGATGTAATCCGCTTTCAGGTCGGGGTGCTGGTCTCGATGAAAAGAATCATCAGGCTGTTTGCCCAAGTCCCCTTCGATGCCGCGAATGGCAAGGTTCATCTTTGCCAGTTTGAACGTGTTGGGGTTCGATTCCTGTCCATACACCGAAAGGTCGCCGATCTTCCCGCCGTGCGCCTCCACGAACTTCTCGCTCTGCACGAACATCCCGCCGCTCCCACAGCACGGGTCGAACACACGTCCCTTATACGGGGCGAGCATCTCCACCAGCACCCGCACCACCGATTTCGGCGTATAGAATTCTCCGCCCTTCTTCCCTTCTGCGCTGGCAAACTGTGACAGGAAATATTCGTAGACGCGGCCGAGGGTGTCCTGTTTGCCTGTCCCCGAATGGGGGCGGCTCTCTTCGTCCGCAAAATTGATCTTGTTGCTGACCAGATCCACCAAATCCCCGAGCCGCCGCTTATCCAGCGTGGCGCGTCCGTAATTGCCTGGCAGCATCCCTTTCAAGGTCGGGTTATCCCGCTCGATGGACTCCATTGCCTTATCGATCAAATTGCCGATTGCTTCCTGCTTCGCGTTATCCTGCAGGACTTTCCATCTCGCCTCTTTCGGGACCCAAAAGACTCGTTCCGCCAAATAGACATCTCTATCCTCTGGATCATCCACCGCTTCCTTCTCCACCCGTGCCCGCACCTGCTCGAACATATCTGATACATACTTCAAGAAGATCAACCCCAACACCACGCTCTTATAATCCGCCGCATCCAGATGCCCGCGCAGTTTATCGGCAGCCTGCCACAACTCCGCCTCAATACCCAGGTTTACGCCACGATTTGTTTTTGCTTTTGCTGAAGTCTTAGCCATCTACGCTTCCCAACTCTTCGACGATTTGCCAGAGAACTAATCAACCACTCCTCAATTGTACCCGACCCGCAAACCAAAGCGAACCCATTTCCCCGCACCAAAAATCCACCCTCCACACGTATTTTCCATCATCCGGCTAACCGGGTGGTCAGGCGACTACCTGACCACCCGGCGAATACCTACCCAAACGAGATCCCAAGTTCCTGCGCCGTCAGCACAATATCCGACTCCATCGGCACCTTCTTCATCTGACCGATGGCGTCTTCGATCGGCACATACTTCACCCGCGGCGGGTCGAGCGCCACCATCACACCGGCGTGCCCTTCGGCCAGTCCGCGCACCGCCGCCGCGCCGAAGCGTAACGCCGTCAGGCGGTCAAACGAGGTCGGCGAACCGCCCCGCAGCAGGTGTCCCAGCACCACCACCCGTGTTTCCTTGCCCGAGATGGCGTGGATGTCAGCCGCCACCTTCTCGCCGATGCCTCCCAACCGTTCGGCCCGCCCCGCTTCATGCTCCACCACCGAGGTGTGACCACCCTGCGGCGTGGCTCCCTCGGCCACCACCACAATGGTGAATTTATTACCGCGCTCTTCACGCTCATGGATCTTCTCGACCACCTTGTGAATATCGTACGGGTGTTCGGGAATCAGGATCACATCCGCCGAACCCGCCACGCCCGAATGCAGGGCGATCCAACCGGCATAACGTCCCATCATTTCCACCACCATCACCCGCCCGTGTGAGGCAGCGGTGGAGTGCAGGCGGTCGAGCGCTTCGGTCGCAAAGCCGACCGCGGTATCGAACCCGAAGGTGACGTCGGTCTTGTCGAGGTCGTTGTCGATCGTCTTCGGCACCGAGATCAGGCGCATGCCCTTGTCGGCCAGCGCCTTGGCGATCGCCAACGAGCCGTCTCCGCCCACCGTGATCAGCGCATCGACATGGTGCAGCCGGAAGCCGCGCACGATCTCATCCGTGCGGTCCACTTCCTCCACCGTTCCATCCGGCCGGGTGATGGGATAGCGCATCGGGTTGTTGCGGTTGCTGGTGCCGAGGATCGTCCCCCCCAGGTGGGTGATGCCGCTCACGCGCTGCCGGGTCAGCGGGATGAAACCGCCGTTGGGGTATTCCTCCGGCGAGAGGATGCCGTGAAAACCGTCCAGCACCCCAAAGACTTCCCAACCGTGTTTGAGCGCCGATAAGGTGGCCGCGCGGATGACTGCGTTCAATCCCGGGGCGTCGCCCCCGCCTGTGCTGATCGCCACTTTGCGTATGGGCGTTGTTGTGTTAATGGTCATGCTATTTCTCCTAAAAAATGATCGCATCCTGAACAGGAATAGCCGGGTTTGTTCTTTGCCCGCGCTTCATTGCCCGTCCAGCAAGTGTTTAATAGAGCAGCAGACTCCCTGCCAACCTTGCGCGAGTCTACGCCGCCCGGAATTATAGCCCAGGCAGTTTGATTATTGCCCTGCCTATGCTGAAAACTTATAAATATGGATGGAAGTCATACGGTCATCTGGAGGCATGTCATGTTCGTTTCTCCGTACAACAATTCCCGCCCCGCGAGAGGCTCTCCCTCCCGGCTCTCCCTCAAATTTCGGATAGCCGCTCCCTCCGCCGCTTCTCCCATTCTCCTTTGGTCATCCTCTCATCATCCTCTCATCATCCTTCGATCATCCTATACTCTCTCATAATTCACCCATTGATCTTTGTTTTGCACCAAAATAGCCCAAAACCCAACAAAATGGGTGAGTCTCACAAGAGACTCACCCATGACCGCTACACGCTCCATATTGAAATTCGGAGCCGTTTCCTTCTCCAGCGGCGTTCCGTCTTACAAGATTTTTTCCTGCCGCCCGTGTTTTGTCAGTAATTTATGCAGTTCCACTTCGGCGTCCCTTGGAGCAATTGAAAGCACATGACTCCACTCCCCAATCAGGGTTCTTTGGCTGCGTCTCATCAACTCGTTATCGTAATCGCTCCAGGATTTTTCCCTGCGGTAGGCCGCAAGGTCGCGGATCACCCGGCACAAAGACTCTGCGCTTCCATCCCGCAGGGCATCCAGCAGGTATTGATTTCTCTCGCGCCGGTCTGAGGGCAGTGCCTCCGGCTCGCTCGCCAGGGTATCGAGCAAGGCTTGAAAGCCGCTCTCGTCCACCGGATAGCGCAGGCGTGTCGACAAATTCTCGTCAGCCGGTACCCATATTGTCAGATCGTTGATACGGATGGCATAGAATACCGCCTTCTGCTTATCGAAGACCCTCTCTTCAATATCAATGATCTGACCGATCCCATGCGTGCAATGTACGACCCACTCACCGGGTTTAAAATCCATGCCAACCTCCATCCATGCCTAATAAAAACAAAACGCCAGCCCTACAAAAGGACTGGCGACTTTAGACTGTCAATCTTGTTGTAAATGGATTATATCATTCATTCCCCCGCGCCTGAGGCAGGCCTGCTTAGACCCACAATTCTTGCAGGTATTTGCGTCCGTCCTTCATCCACCCCATCAGGTCTCCCAAAAATGGCAACGTGAACTGCCACGCCACCGTGAAGGGCGTCATGATCTTGAAGTAATCCCAATACGGCGCAAGCGGCCCGGTCACTTCTCCCCATGTCCAATGCCGCAGCGACCAGCGCCACAACACGTAATAACTCAGGATGCTGAACTCCGTGGTCAGGCTGAAGATCCAACTGCGCCAGTACGTGCGCGAGTTCAGGTTCAAGGCTGCAAAGGGCAGCAGCCACAGGATGTACCACATGCGGAAGGCGTTGGTCAGGTAGATCATCGCCAACGTTGCAGCAAAGCCCGCCTCAAGCAGGGTCAACTTCCGCCGCAGTTGTGCCAGTACAATCAAGGTGTAAACGGCCAGCAAGACACTGCGTGACTGCGAGAGGATGTAGGGGCTGATCCCCGGTGCGATCTCGCGCGCGATCACATACGTCGCGTATGCAGGCGAGAAACTCCGCCGCGAAAAAGATTGCATCACCCCCGTGAACACCTCCGGGAAGGGGCCCATCAGGCGGTATAGGCCTAGGAACACTGTCAGAAAAATGGCGGCCATTCCCAGTCCGCGTTTGAAGCGTTCGCTCCATGAGTCGGTTTCCATCACCACTGCTAATCCAAACAACGGCAGTACGATCAAGGCCGGGAGTTTCACCAGCGCCGCCAGGGTCAAGGCAAATGTTGCCCACGCCCAACGTCCGCGCTGCCATAGGATCAGCCCCAGGGTAACGAAAGCCACCATCAGGATGTCGTTGTGCCCGTTGCCGACCGCTTCAAGCATTACCAGCGGGTTGAGTACGAAAAACCCCAAGGCGGTCACCCCGCCGACGGCGCTCCCCGCGTTCTGCTGCTTTGCATACCAGCCGATCAGCACCGCCATGCCCACCACCGCCAGCAGCGCGATGATCTTCATTGCCACAATGCCGCTCACGATATCGGTCACCCCCAGCCGCGCCGGGATCTGTGCGGTCATCTCCCAAACCGGGCCATAGGGTGAGGTCTTGCTTGCATACTCGCCCGCGAATCTCACGTACGGGTCATTGGGGAAGGCTTCCGGCGCTGTGGTCAATGGATTGCCTCCATAAAGCGTCCAGATGCGTGCGTTGACCACATACACCGCCACATCCAGTGCGGTGATCGGGTACAGCCCCAGCAACACTGCGCCGCTGGCAATGCCAATGCCCAATAGCGTCCCGCGCAGGCTTTGTGCCTCCTGCAGGCTTTGTCTGGAAAAGGCATGCAGCATCCGCACGACCCGCCAGCCCCCGTAGAATTGCAGTCCCAGCCCCAGCATATAGAGCCAGATGAACCATTGGCCGCCGTTGCGCAGGATCATCTCCAGGTCGAGCATGGCTCCTTCGTGGTGGATGTACGGCACGAGCGGGAAGGCGGCCACGTCCATCAAATAGATCAGGACGATCAGCCCGCCCCAGCGCCATACCTCCTTGCGGACAGATGTGAGGGTCAGGGGAGCAGGGTGATTGTTCATAAGCATTGAAATGCGATTATACCCAACTGCCGCTGCGGTCTTTCCCCGCCCTGCCACCCATACAAGAAGAAAGCCCCCAGGGATTTCTCCTTGGGGGCCTGCATGTTTCTGACGAACGAATCGGCCTATTCGACGATATTGATCGGCAGCGTGTTATTGGTTCCCAAGGCAGATACTGAGACCTTCTGAGCGATCTTCTGCGCGATCTCTGTAAAGGCCGTCGCTACCGGGGATTCCGGAACACTGACCACGATCGGCTTTCCACTATCTCCGCCGATGCGCACGTTCTGGTCGATCGGCACCTTGCCGAGGAAGGCGGTCTCGGTGGCCTGCGCCAGTTGCTCGCCACCGCCGGATCCGAACAGGTCCATGCGTGTACCGTCGGGCAGGTCGAGATACGACATGTTCTCTACAATGCCGAGGATCGGCACTTCCAGCGTCTTGAACATATTCAGGCCGCGCCCCGCATCTTCCAGCGAGACCAGTTGCGGCAGCGTTACGATCACCGCGCCGCTCAACGGCAGGGCCTGCGCCAGGGATAGCGCCGCATCACCGGTGCCTGGCGGCAGGTCGATGATCAGGTAATCGAGTTCGCCCCATTCCACGTCGCTCAAGAACTGACGGATCGCCGAGTTGAGCATTGGTCCGCGCCAGATCAATGGCTGGCCAGGTTTGACCAACAGTCCCATTGAGACCATCTTGAGGCCGTAGGCCTGGGCGGGGATGATGCGTGGTCCGTTGGGCGGGGGTAGTTTCTCCACGCCCAGCATGGTCGGTGTGTTTGGGCCGTAGATGTCCGCATCCATCAACCCGACACGGGCTCCGGTTTGCGCGAGCGCCACCGCCACATTGACCGACACCGTGGATTTGCCCACGCCGCCCTTGCCTGACCCGATGGCGATGGCGTTGCGGATGGGCATGTTTACCAGTCCGCGCATGCGCCCGTCATTGGGTACATCCGAGTCCATTTTCACTTCGATGCTTTTCACGCCTTCCACCGCGCCGACCGCTTTGCGGCAGTCCGCTTCGATCTTGCCGCGCAGGGGGCAGGCCGGGGTCGTGAGCATTACGGTGAAGGCAACCTTGTCACCGGTAATCTCCAGGTTGCGGATCATATTGAGGGTCACCAGGTCCTGTCCGAGATCCGGTTCTTGAACGGTGCCCAATGCTTTGAGAACAGCTTCTTTTGTAAGTGTCATTATCTTTTTACCAATTAAAGAGATGATGTCATTGCGAGGGCGGCAGCCTTTGAGCAATCTGTTTTTTTTGCTCAGGCATCCTATGGGCTCTCGCAATGACATGCTTTCGGGTTATGCAGCGGGTGCGGCTTCCGCCTTGGCGGCTTTGGCGGCTTCCTTGGCCTTGCGGGCTTCCTCTTCCTTGTTGTAGTTCAGCGGGCGGATCTCCGCGTAGTACGAGGCGGGCTTGAGGAGTTTTTCAAGGTTGTACACATTGCGTTCATACGAGGCAATCGCGAAGTCGTGGTCCATCTTGATCGCATCGAACGGACAATATTCCGCGCAGAAACCGCAGTTCATGCAGATGTCCATGTCAATGTAGAACTCAGCCGGTTCCGGGACGGGCTTGCCGGTCTGTGGGTTGTTGGTGCGCACGATCCAGATGCACTGCGGCGGGCAGACTTTCGAGCAGATGCCGCACGAAGTACAGCGCGGTTCCTTCTTGCCATCCGCACCTTCATCATAAACCAGGAAGGGCACGTAGCGGAATTCTTCCGGCTGGATCAACTGCTCTTCCGGGTATTGCACTGTAAAGATGCCGCGCGTATTCTTGGAGGAGCGATGAGCCACGCCTTCCTGAGTGAGGTAGCGCTTCTTACCGCTCATCCACCAGGTGATGTCGTCGAGATACGTATCCCAGAAATGTTTCCAGGTAACGCCTAGTCCTTTAAGGATGCCTTTTCCATACATGGGTCGATTCTCCTTTATCTATCCACTTCGCCCATCACGATGTCGAGCATCGCCAGTTGGGCTACGAAGTCCGCGATCTTGCTGCCCTGGCACATGGTTTCCAGCGCCGTCAGGTTGACGAACGAAGGGGCGCGCACGTGATAGCGGTAGGGGTTCGGCTTGCCGTTGGAGACCACATAGAAGGCAAGTTCACCCTTCGGAGATTCGACCCGCCCATACGCTTCACCAGCCGGGACGCGCACCTGGTACTGCGGCTTCTGTGAGTTGATCGGCCCGCCGGGGATTTGCTTGAGAGCCTGCTCCAGAATGCGCAGCGACTGGCGCATCTCATCGAAGCGGATGAGGTAATTGTCCATCATGTCGCCGTTGTGGCGGACGGCCACATCAAAGTCGAAGCGGTCATACACCGAATAGGGGTCGGCGCGGCGCAGGTCGTAAGGGATGCCGGCAGCGCGCAGGACCGGTCCTGTCACTGAGAACTTGATGGCCTCTTCAGCGTTCAATACTCTGACGCCGGTTAGACGCGCCACCAGAATCTCATTTTCGTTCAGCAGGCGTTCCATCTCGTCCACTTTGGCGGGCAGGCGGTCGAAGACCAGGTCTTTGATCTTCTGCATCGCGTCTTCCGGAACGTCGCGCACCACACCGCCAAAGCGGAAGTAATTGCACATCATGCGCGCGCCGGAGACGGCTTCGAAGATGTCGAGGATCAGTTCGCGTTCTTCGAAGGCGTATAACGATGGGGTGTACATGGAGCCAAGGTCGTTGATCAGCATGCCGACAAAGATGAGGTGATTCTGGATGCGGCTCAACTCAGCCATGATGACACGGATGTATTCCGCGCGCTCGGCCACGGGGATCTTCATCAGTTTTTCGACCGTGGTCACGTAGCCGAAGTTATTCGCCATCGAATTGAAGTAGTCGAGGCGGTCGGTGTAGGGGATGATCTGCAGGTAGGTGTTGCGCTCGCCGATCTTGTCGTGGTTGCGGTGCAGGTAGCCCATGACCGGTTTGAGGCCGGTGATGGTCTCGCCGTTCAAAGTCACGGCCACGCGCAGCACACCGTGAGTGGACGGGTGATGCGGACCCATATTGACCACCATGTGGTCGGTCTTCAGGTCGCCTTCGCCGTCTTTGGTGCTGAAACGCTCGAGCGAGGCATACAGATCGGTCTCGTTTTCGGGGGAGTATTTCTCCGGGTCAAAGTTCTCGGGGAACTTGAGGTTATCGCGGAAGGGATTCTTCATCTCCGCGAGGGTATGTTTCCCATCGGGCCAGCGGCTCTTGAACGGCTTGGCTTCTTCCTCAAAGAAGCCTTCCTTGTAATCCTTGCGGAGCGGGAAGCCTTCGAAGCCTTCCCACATCAGAATGCGGCGCAGGTCCGGGTGGCCGGTGAAGCGGATGCCGAGCAAGTCCCAGGCTTCGCGTTCTTGATATTCTGCGCCAGCCCAAATGCCGACCAGCGACGGAATTTCAATCGGGTCTGTGCGTTCTGCCTGGACTTTGAAGACCAGCCCCGGTCCGCCGGTGGTGCGGAAGGCATGGTAGACCACTTCCATTTTGTTTTCAGCGAGATAGTCCACGCCGGTGACGGTGCTTAGCAGGTCGTAGTTGAATTCATCGCGCAGGGCGGTGGCGACTTCAAGCAGGGCTTCTTTTTTGATGATGAAGCCGGAGAACCCGGGGCGTCCATCAGCGGTGACTTTTTCCGGGAAGCGGGCGGCCAAATCCACAGTCTGGGTTGAAGCGGGTGCGACCATTATGCACCTTCCTTAACTGCGGCAGCCTGTTTGATGTCGGCATTGCGGCGCACATCGATCAGGTCCGGCCCCAAAATGGGCATGGGCACATAATTGGCATCATCTTTCTTGCCATCGTACCAGCGCACTTTCTTGATGGATTGCTTGTCGATTTTCTCTTGCAGTTTGATCATGCCTGCGATCAAGGCCTGCGGGGTGGGCGGGCAGCCGGGGATGTACACATCCACGGGCAGGAACTTGTCGATGCCCGCTACTACGTTGTAGCCTTCCTTGAAAGGCCCGCCGCTGGACGCGCATGCGCCCATGGCAACCACATACTTGGGCTCGGGCATCTGGTTGTACAAACGGATGAGCGAGGGTAGCATTTTCTTGGTCACCGTTCCGGAGACTAGCATCATGTCTGCCTGACGCGGGGTGGGGCGCATGACCTCCATGCCAAAGCGCGCCATATCATAGCGCGAGGCTTGCGCGGCGATCATTTCGATGGCGCAGCAGGCCAGGCCGAACATCAACGGCCACACCGAAGAGCGGCGTCCCCAGTTGTACAGGCGGTCAATGGTGGTGATGGCTACCACATTCTGAATGTCTTCAGGAATGGTGTAGTTGGGAAGATTCAAGCCTTCATTTTCCATAATGAGTGTTCTCCTCGAACCAGTCTTGATAGATTGCGTATAGGATGTCGTCGTTGACGAGGGCGGGATCATCCTCAAATTCCGAAAGTTCAAGCGTCCATTGGTAGATCTGTTGCAGGGAAATCTCTTCGATGATCGCGTCTCCATGCTGCCTGCGGAGTTCCATGGCAATGGCATACGTGGATTCCCAATTGAGGCTCATCGAATTTTGGTGTTTTCCTTCACAATTGATGGGATTATAGCATGCGGGAAAAATAAGTCAATCGAATTATGCAAAAATATATTTACATAAATAGATTCGTGAGTATAATCACCCCGCCGGGATGACAGAAATGCGCCTCCCTCCCCGCCGAAACCTTGCCCCGCCCTCCCTGCATTACCGCCCTGAAAACGGAATTCCCCTATGCAAACCTCCCGTCAGAAGATCCTTGCCCATCTCAAGAAAAATCGCGCCGCCTCGGCCCGCGAGATTGGCCGCGCCCTGAAAATGTCTGCGCCGAACGTGCGGCATCACCTCTCGGTGCTGTGTTCCGATGGCCGGGTGGAATTCATCTCCATCCATAACCGCGAGGGCAGGGGGCGGCCTGAGAAAGTATATTCGCTCTCACAGGCGGCATTGGGAGATAACTTGTCCGCGTTGGCTCATGCCGTTCTGACAGAGGCAGGCCCGGCGTTAAGCATGGAGGCGGTGGCTCGTCACCTCTTAAGCCCTGCCCAGTTTGACGGCCTTTCCATGAACCGACGGCTTGCCCTGTTGATCGACAAATTAAACGAGATGCATTATCAATCCCGTTGGGAGGCGAGCGCCGGTGGCCCCCGGGTGATTTTGGGGCGCTGCCCGTACGCAAGGGTGATGGCGGAACATCCTGAGATCTGTAAAATGGATGAAGCGGTCTTACAAGCGGCATTGGGGCGCGATGTTTCCCCTGCGCGGCGTGTAGAATTTCAGCCCGGGCTTTGCCCATTTTTATTTGAGATCAAATGATGTTGACATTTTACGAATTTACCGAAGAAGACTTGCGCTCGAATCAGCACGGATTTATTTCACAGGGTCAGCGTGAGTTCCTGAAAGGTTATGCAGATAGCCTTATCCGATCGCATCGCGGCGGCTGGCCTGTCATGATTTTCTTCCTCCTGCTGGGCGGCGGTTTGATCCTTGCGATGAACCTGTCCAATGAAAGTACGCGCAGGGCGTTCTTTGCCACCCCCGGTATTTTGATCGCCCTATGCATGACCTTCCCAGTGGTTTTAGGTATCTATGGCCTTGGCGCTATTTTTGCAAGACGCCGCTCCAGGGATTTTGAAGAAGCCGTTTTAAGTGTGGCAGAAGGGGAGATCGAATGGGATGAAGAATCCTCCAGTGTCGGGCCGGTACATTTTCTATACGTCGGCCCGACCGAATTCAAGTTCGCAGAGAATTTCAACGCTGTCTTTCCGGCTGGAAGACGTGGGCGTATTTTTTACTGCGAGAGCAGCGGGATCAAATTGATCCTTTCTCATGAATTATTAAGTGCTTGAATAAAAATCCCATGAGGAGCCTCATGGGATTTTTATTCTACATTGGGCAGGAGCCGTCGATCAATGGGGGTGCTGGAGCGACCTCAGGCAGGAGAATTTTTTCTTCAAGCGTCCCTGCGAAAGAGATCAAAATAGCCTGCGCATCGTTGGATAAGATCGCAGCCACCGGGGTGGTGTTAAAGATGACCAGAGTACCCGGGTTGGGCATGGCGGCAAAAACAATCGAACCCGGACGGTTATCCCCGGTATTGTTTCCCAAAGTGATGATCGTATAGGTATTGTGCCCCAATTTTTTCTCCTGTGTGTTTGATACGATAAAACGGCTTGAGTCCATGATCGTCGAGAAAGCCTCCATAGTAGATAGACTCGTATCCACATCTTTTGCAATTGTGATGCTCATGGCAATGGTCTCGTTGGGAGCCGCCCCGCCAACCCATTCTCCGCCGGAGGAGTGTTCCGCGAAGAAGGCATCGTCAAAATTCCTCAAGACCATGGAGGAGATACCCCCTTTCTTCTGCATGGGTTCAACCTTCCACCAGCAAGGGATGGCGACGCCGAAGCCAAATTGCTCTTCGCGGAGTTCCGCCCACAGTGATGAAGTGTCGAGTTCGTTGGGCTCAGAGGTAGGTGCCACCGGGCTGGCTTCACGGCCGGGTGCGCACGAAATTAAAACCAGCATGGTTGCTAAAAGTAAAGGCAAAATCTTCTTCATTTCTTCTCCAATTTTCAATGTTGTCAGGCAGCAGGGTTATAGCCGTTGTAGATCAGATCAATATTGGCTGCATTCAAAAAACTCAGGGCATGTTCGTCCGTCCGATAAGATACACTGTACACGATCCTGGCAATGCCTGCGTTGATGAGCGCCTTGGTGCAGTTGATGCAGGGCAGGTGAGTGACATAGCAGGTCGCGCCTTTGGTCGAGACTCCATGCAAAGCGGCCTGAATGATGGCGTTCGTTTCGGCGTGGATGGTGCGGACGCAATGCCCGTCCACCATCAGGTGTCCAATCTCGTCGCAATGTCCCTGTCCGGCGGGTGAGCCATTAAAGCCCGTGGTCAAAATACGCTTTTCCCGTACGATCACGCAGCCTACAAAGGCACGGTCACAGGTGCTGCGTTCCGAAACCGCGAAAGCAATTTTCATGAAATATGAATCCCAGTCGGGGCGCATGAAAAAACCTCCTTGATGTTTTCCCTGATTTTAACCGGTTGCGAAAAACGGGAGTAGCCTTTTCAGACCTTTTGGGTTATAGCAAAAAAGGAGTTTTGCAATGGCTGACTTAAAGGAAAATTTATCGTTTTACGACCGCCCCGGCGTTGAAACCACCACCCTGCCCTTTGGCGGCGGGTTGCCGCTCGGGATCGAATCTGTTTACAGCCCCGAGTTGGGGATTGGCGGCGCCTATGGCTCCTGGGGGCAGAGTTACAGCAACTTGAATTTACCCTCCCTGGTCGAACAGCGTATCGGCTCATCGCTTACTTCAGATGACATCCTGAATCTTTCTGAACTTGGATTTAATTTTCGCCAACACGTTCCAAGCCTCACCCCTGAACAGCATATGCAACTGGAACTGGAGGTTGGTTCACGCCTGCTTCAAAAAGCGCTTGAGACCTGCAACTGGGATGCATCGGAGGTGGAGGGCGTTCTGATCGGTTTGAGTGGCCCGATTTCCGGCGATTATGTTCGGCAGATTTCAAGCATGGCGGGGATTCCTGACAAGGCCTTGAAGGTAAGCGTCCATAAAGCCTGTGATGGTTCGATGGGCGCGCTTCATCTCTCGCTGAATCCTGAACTTTCCAAACCCGGACAATTAAATGTAGCCGATTACTTGCGCGGAAAAAAAGTTTTGGTCGGCGGAATCGAAGGCCTTAGCCGCTTTACCCTTGAGTCGACCGATAAAAACGCTTTGCAATTATTTGGGAACGGTATGGGTGTGATTGGCATCAAACCGGGTGAAAACATTAAACTACTGGTTGGGAAAACCTTCGAGAACTATGATGAAGAAGGCCTCTTGGCGGTGCGGATGAACTACCCGCATTCGCACCCGGATGTCCACGCCGCCTCATTAGTGGATATGGTGCAGGATACGGCCAACCACATCCGCGTGGCTGGATTGATGAAGGAACCTGCGAACGGCGAATCGGTCGAAATGGCCGGTCTGATGGGCATGGTCAAACTCTTTGTGAGGACCGGCGTGCAGGTTGTGGCTGATGTATATGGGGAATACCAATCCCTCATGGACAGGATCGGGCAATCCGGCAGATCCATCACGATGGGGATTGTCCATCATGCCAATTACAAGATCAATACCCTCAAGGCCAAACATCTTGCCAAATTAGGCATTGAATTTCCCATGCCCTGGCTGCTTAGCGATTTTGGGAATGTCAGTGCGGCTTCGAACATCATTGCCTTCCTGCGAAAACTGCCAGAGATCAAACTCGGCGACCATATCCTTTTTGACGGATTCGGCGCCGGAACCTATTACGATGTGATGGCAGTCTCGATGGGGAAGTGAAGAAAAAATCAACGGCCCCTGCAACTTGCGGGGGCCGTTTTGTTTATTCCACCGTCACGCTCTTTGCCAGATTTCTTGGCTGATCCACATCCAGGCCGCGAATGGTGGCGATATGATAAGCCAGCATTTGCAGGGGCAGGACTGTGATGATCGGCGAGAGCATCCAGGGGGTTTCCGGAATCCAAAGCACATGGTCTGCCATGCCTCGAACGAGTTCATCGCCTTCGGTGGCTACAGCGATTACCATGCCTCCACGGGCTTTGGCTTGCTGTATCTGCGAGATCATTTTTTCATGCCAGGGATCTTTCGGAGTGAGGCAGAGAACGGGCATTTCCTCGTCAATAAGGGCAATGGGGCCGTGTTTCATTTCGCCTGCCGGGTAGCCCTCAGCGTGAATATAGGATATTTCTTTCAGTTTCAAGGCCCCTTCATAAGCGATGGGCATGTTGATACCGCGCCCAAGATAAAGGCAGCCTTCAATATCCCTGAGCGCATGAGCAACCTTTTCCACCTCTGCTTCTGTGTCCATGACACGGCCTGCAAGGTCCGGGACAAGGCGCAAGTCTGCCACCAGTTCCCGGCGGGTTTTTTCGTCGATGACGCCGCGCATATCTGCCAGCAGGATGGCCAACATATACTGATCCACCAACGGGGCGGTGAAAGCCTTGGTCGAGGCCACTCCGATCTCGGGTCCGGTTTGCATCGCGATATAGCCATCCGCAACGCGCATGGCTTGCGAACCAATCGCATTGACAATACTCCAGACAATGCCGCCCTTGCGCCTGCCTTCCTCCATGGCTGCAAGGGTATCTGCTGTTTCGCCGGATTGAGAAATTGCGAGGACAACTGTATTCTCATCAACGATGGGGTCGCTATAGCGGAATTCCGACCCGATGACCACTTCAACAGGAATGCGCGCAATTTTTTCGATCAGATATTTTCCGACCATGCCTGCATAGGCGGCCGTACCGCACGCAGTAATGTAGATGCGCTGGATGCGTCTGGCCAATTCGGGTGTGAGTTTTAACTCCGGCAGCCGAATGCGCCCCTCTTTGAAATCCACCCGGCCCGCAAGTGTGTCTGTCAGAGCGCGGACCTGTTCGTGAATTTCCTTTTGCATGAAATGACGATACTCCCCTTTTTCAGCCGAAACCGAATCAAAAGAGATGATATGGATTTCAGGTTTGATCTCACCGCCATCAAGCGATTCGACCCGAATACCATCACGAGTGACGACAGCCATTTGTCGCGACTCGAGGAAGATCACTTTACGAGTGTGCTCCAAAATGGCGGGGATGTCCGAAGCGAGGTAATTCTCATTTTCTCCCAGCCCCAACACCACGCCGCCTGCATTCCCGATCCGCGCAGCGATGATCTTATCCGGCTCGTCTGTATTCATCAGCAATACAACGTTTGCGCCTTCGATTTTTTGGAAGGTCTGCCGCGCAGCGTCTTCAAAACTGATGCCCGTGGACTTGTAGTTCTCTGCAAGATGAACAATGGTTTCGGTGTCGGTATCCGAATTAAATACAGTACCTTCGCTAGTCAACTCATCTTTTAATTCCAGGAAGTTTTCAACGATGCCGTTATGAACGACAACCATTTTCCCGGTATTGCTAATGTGCGGGTGGGCGTTTCGCGCAGACGGCGCTCCGTGGGTGGCCCAACGGGTATGCCCAATTCCCGGTGCTCCGCCAAGAGGGGACTTATTGACCAAATCCACTAATTGGGATAATTTTCCCGCTTCTCTTCGAACTTCAATCTGGTTGCCATTTATGGCCGCCACTCCCGCTGAGTCATAGCCGCGGTATTCCAATTTTTTCAACCCGTCCAAAATAATGGGCACGGCTTGACGCGGCCCTATGTATCCTACAATTCCACACATGGGGATTCCTCCGATTTGATTTAAATTTTATCTTTGTGCCTCCCATGCCTTTTGCTCCTGCGATTACTCGCAATAATTGTGGCAGGGGTTAATATCCTGGAGGGAAAGATTACGGGTATGGCCTACCCGGAGGGCTTCCGCTGATCGCTCGATTTTCCTGTTTTGTCCATTAAAGAAAAAAAACAGTTGGCTCCATTTTGAAATGGAGAACCCTCTTCCTCGTCAACTTTGATGAAATCAAAGTCCGTGCGCTTTCTTTCCCGACGATTTTGATTCTTTTCTCACCTCCTTTATTGTAACAAAGAGCGCCAGCCAGATTTTACTGGCGCTCTTTGTTGTTGATAATTAGCAGTCGAAACATGCTGTTTTCGTCGGCGTTGGTGACGGCGTGGGTGTACGCGATGGTGTCGGTGAGATTTGTGTCGGCGTTCGCGTCGGTGTGCGTGATGGCGTATAAGTTGCTGTTGGCGTATAAGTCGCAGTCCGGGTTGCCGTACGCGTTGGCGTGTTGGATGGTGTGGGTGTCTTTGACGGTGTGTAGGTAATGGTAGGCGTACGCGTAATGGTTGGGGTACGCGTAATGGTTGGGGTATTGGTGATGGTGGGCGTACGGGTTGGTGTACGAGTAATTGTAGGCGTGGGAGTAAAGTTGTTGATACTGCCGGAGATTACGCAATCACCCCAGTTCGGGAAGGTGAAGGTCAGGTTAACCGTCCAGACACCACTCCAGGTGGAATTGCTAAATCGGGCAATGTAGGTTGAAGTAGTTCCACCGCCAGCAATTTGCAAATTAGGAACCACCGAAGTCGTATTAATTGGGGAGGAGATAATATTGGTTGCGGCTGGATTATCGTATGTTACGCCGCCAAATGACGAATAATCGTAATACCTTCCGGAAAGGGGCGATGGCGAGAAGGTCAACGAGGTATTTACTAAATATCCAGGCGCAACGTTATTATTTTGCACACGAGCTTCAAAGTTATTTCCATTAAACCGGGTGCGATTGACAAAAATATTACTACAAGAAGGCACGGGTGTATTTGTTGGTGTTGGCGTATTGGTAGGTGTACGCGTCAGGGTTGGAGTATACGTGCTTGTAGGGGTGCGGGTGATCGTAGGCGTACGTGATGGTGTGCGCGTGGGGGTGATTGACGGTGTTAAACTGGCCGTGGGGGTATCCGAGGGGATGGGTGTGTTTGTTGGAACAGTCGGGATATTTAATGGTAATGGGGTGTTGATGGCGCGCGATGCGCGGAATTGCTCAACAATGCCTTCGCGATAGGATGCAAGATGGATCATCTTGGGTTCAAAACCGAAGAGATCCATAACAATAAAGGTAAAATTATAGTCGGCGGCCACCACAACGCGGTTACCAGGAGTGCCCGCATGCTCGCTGTGAGTGCCGTCCGGAAGGTAACAATCAGCATAAACAGGTCTGGCCATCAGAGGGGGGATAAAGACGCGCCCGTCTTCAGCGGAGCAGACCGTAACTTTAAAATAGTTTTCGTCAGCCGTTGTGGCAGAGTCGCCGTGGTTTACATCTCTGAGGAAGAAACCAATCACGATCCGTTGGGTCTCATCCCAGATGGAGAATACGCGTGGGGCGGTATCAATTTCGGCATCGTCGCTGCAAAGGCCGCCATCTCCATTTAAATCCCAATCTATTACATCGAAAGCCCCACCCCCGGTGCAGTACCCTTGGTCTGGTGGGGCGCCTTCATAGCGCCCGGTAGTTGCATAACGTATTCCGAAGCGAGTAGAGTTTTCGATAATGATCCAGGCAAACATCAGACGCGAAAATTCGATCACCCCGACGATTACAAAAAGTAAAAGAGGGATGACGAGTGCAAACTCCACCATTGCCTGCGCCTTGGTTTTGCCCGGCGAATTAATTTTAGTTCGAAATATTTTCATAAGTACATCCCTTGCCAGACTTTCTGAATAATTTGTAATAATACTTTATTGTGACAATCTGGTAAAGATATTCGAGCCGATTTCTGCAAAAATTTCATCCAGGATCGAAATATCATTTGCGTAGCGGTAAAAACCGTGATTGGCGCTAGTGCCACCTGCTGTTTCGGCAGCGTAAATTAGTAACCTCTCACCAGCGTCTGGGTCACCTTTGGATGCATGCTGGACAAGGCTACCAAGCCCGATGGTGAAGACTGTGACACCCTGCCCGTCTACAGGATCAGCAAGGAAATCCGCCATGTCGCGGGCGTAGTCATCGGCATCGTAGTTTGGGTTGAGGTCTGAGTGACGAGTGCTGACAAGGGCATCGCGGCAGAATGGATTGACAAGATCGTTCCATGTGGAAGGAGGGCAATAACCAGCATCGTACCCGGGGAAACTATCTGTGGCATTTGCCGGGCCGCCCATTAACGCAATGACTGCCCAAAAGGAATCTTCTCGAACGGGTTCAATTGAAAACTCCGCCGCTGACCTGCGGAAAATGCCACCGATGTTACTTGAGTTGCAGGATGAAACATCGTAAATAGTGTCATCAGCAGTGCCCGGAATTAGATCTGGCCCTGAACGCCAATATGGACATTCAAGACCTATGAATGTCCCAGATTCATTGTAATTTAAACAAGGGCCAACGGCTGGACCTCCAGGCGTTCCACTTGGCGGATTATCAAGAGGTGATACGCCAGGGACGCACTCTGGGGGTTGAAAAACCCACAAGTTATCGATGGCGTTGATTACTTCATCTTCACTGTCGGACAGGTTGAGAACTGTAACCGTATCTCTGGTGGCATTTGCGCCCTGCCCTGTCATGGCAACGACGGCCACGCGGTCATAAGGAAAGAAAAGAAAATCGCCTTGGACGAATGCGCGGGCCACATCCTTGATGCTGTCCATTGGCTCACATGGGTTGGCGGTCGACGTATTGCACACGGATGGGTCGTCCAGTGGACTGTCAAGAGTAGGACCTCCGCCCGTTTCATATGACATGGAAGCGGAAGTGTCAATTGCAAGGACGAGATCGATGGAGGCCGCTTCGCCGACGGAGGATGCCCTAATGGTTGTGCTGTTAATTCCAAGAACGCGCATAAAACCAAATGTGATGGTACGGGTTGCTTCCACTCGCAGGAGCTTACGGCGAGGCGTTGTGCAAAGTGCCTCATCGTGCTGTGTTCCATCGGTCGCAGTCTCAAGGTCTCCTGAATTAGGATCTCGACGACATCGAAAAACAGTGATATTAGCGGCATCGGATTGATTTAAGATCAAAAACTCGCTTGCAGCATTGTATAAATCGGAACCTGAAAAGTTTCTGCGGAACTGTGAGGCGGCGGCAATTGAAGCCGAGTCGATGCCGCGTTTTAATTTACCATATTCGATTAATAACATGCCACCATCGGTCATCAAGCCCACAATACCGATCAACCCGACCATGGCAAGAGCTACAATAACAATGGCTTGTCCGCGTTCTGATTTTCTAAAAAATTTTTTTATCATAAAATTCTCACTTGGTAGCGTAATTTTGTAGCATCGCGGCAGGCTCTGCGTATCTGTTGGGCATAACGGTGTGAGCCCTGAGTATCATTGGGTCTAATGGCCTAAGCCAGGGTAGTCTCAATACTTGATGATAGGTATAGTGAACTTCGACAATCAAAATCCCTGCATTTGGCGCACCACTGACTAATCGTCGAGTTACTTCTTCAGGAGAAAACATAACCGTGTGGTTATTGTATAAGTGATACGGACCCGCATCCGGGTATTGAGTTAGATGCGTCCCTGAAACACTATAGACTGTAATGATTACGTCATCTGAAGAAGGGTCAAGCACAATCCTGCGACCTTGATAGGATGGATCATTGACGGTTGGGTCAAGTGAAGCTCGTACCATGGCGGCGGCTCCGGAGTAAAACGCATCCCTATCAGATAAGTCAGCATTGAAAGGATCCTGGTCACTGTAAAAGCGTGCAGATTCGCGAGTAGCATCCAGGAGAGAGAGGTAAAAATTAAGAGCAAAGCCAAATTCTACAACGCCCGTCAAAAGAATAAGGATAATAGGTAGTGAAATGGCAAATTCAACCAAGCTTTGTGCCTTGGATTTTCTGCCTATTGAGTGTGACTTCAAAATGGAACAAAATTGCGCAAAATTTTTTCGCATAACTACTCACTTTGTATATTAACTTGAAAAATAAATGTATCCTTCAAAGGTACTATTTGGGTGCGACCAATAGATTGTTCTACAATGGGGAAATAAACAGGGATCGCCTGCGTTGAATTCTATAGACAATTATATACCAGTTCCCAATCTCGAGAAAATCCGGAGGCTGCCAATGCTTTTCAATATTGTAAGACAACCCCGCCGTTATTGGCTTAAAGTGACTTCTGGCATGGTGTAAGTGTCAAAGTTTTGCTCATCTTTGTATTTGATATATACATTGTCGGTTCCATCCACTTCAATATAGTACCCAATAATTTGACTGTGGTATGCTGCGCCGCGGATATGGTCTAATCCATTGATGCGAATATCTGCGCTTGGCGCTAGTATTGTTCCCATAAATTTTGAATCGTCGCTCCCGTTGAAGTTGGCAATATTTTTATTTCCGAGAGGCATATAGAATAAAAGACCAGCATTCGGTCCGCTTTTTGAAGCGCTTAAATCAATCGTGGCGGTCCCGCTTATTTTTATAGCCCCATCTTCCACGAGGATGGTCACATTGTTTCCTTCAAGGAATTGTCCATCGCCGACAATAAAATCTTCTTGAATACAGTACACTCCGCTCTCAAGGTAATTCACACCTTCGGGAGGGAATGCTCCATCATCCCAACTTCCCGAGCTTATAATGCCTGTATTTTCGTCCAAAGTGGCAATCTTTGAGCCGCAGCCAACTTTTGGTAGGCGATAGGCGGGTGGATACGGGATCGGGGCAATCCCGGTTTCCATTGGAAATGGTGTGATGAGTTGAGGTTTTTGGACTTTTGCGCCGCCGACTACGGAGATGGGACTGTTGTCTTGGACGCGCACGCTTCCGCTGCCAAATGAAATGAAGGCGCAGTCAGAATTATTGGAGTTAACGAATAGCCCGCCGCCCTCTAAGTTGATGGTTGCTTCGCCGTGGACCCAGAACGAGATTTGTTTGTCGCATTTACTTTTCGGTGCAAGGCTGACCAATGCATACCCTGGAAACATTTCGCCCAGTTCTGAGGGTTTGGATTGTGAAACTACATGTACCACATTGGTAATGGTAGGCACGCCGATGACTACTCCAAAATAAGTTTGCAGGCGTGAGGTGATGATCACCTCGATATACTCGGAATTCCCGATATAAGGTCCATTTAGAGGCGGGGTATTAAGTTCAACTGTATTGGTATTGCCATTATTGTCATAGCCATTGACTTTTGCTGTGGCCAGTGCAGCAGCGCGCCAATCGCCTCCTTCAATCCGGGTTAGTGCAGCTGTCAGGGCAGCGGCAGAGGCGGCGGTTTCTGCCCGGCGACTATCGATATAGGCATTCCCGCCATCAATGGCAAGTGCTGCCATTCCGATAATTCCGATAATGGAAAAAACAATCAGGATGATTGCCTGCCCTCTTTCGCCGAATTTTGGTTGAAGGTAAAAACGAAGGTTTTTTATGGACATGGTGGTTGTAGAATTACATTGGTGGCTGAGCCGGTCAGCCGTATAGTGTTTGATCCGACTAAGTCCCCAATAAACGGCATGATAATGGGTTGCCGGTAAATTACCCGAACCCGGATGCTATTCGCAGTATCGCGTGTTGTCCCTTGGCATGCCCTGCCAAGCGCATCGATCTCAACGCTTACGACATTGTCATTGAGAAGATTTACGGGTGATGAAAAAATATCATCTTCTTCGCGCGGCAGAATGTTTCGTGCGCGGTTTTCGATGGCTTCTTTATTAGTTGGGTTAAAAGAGCCATATAAAGCTCCTTCCTGGGCAGCATCTCGCAAAATGGCATACGAAAAAAGGGCCAAGCCAAAATTCACAGTCCCTAAAAGTATTAAAACAATAACTGGTAGGCTGATTGCCAGTTCAATCAAGCTTTGTCCATGCTCCTTTCTGGGCGACTCTTTTTCTTTCATATTCATTTACTCGAGTCGATCGGGTAGTTTACACACCCTGGGGTTCCAATTGTGATGACGATTCGCTCTGTGCCATCCTGGCGATCGTACTCCTGATGATAAATAAATCGAACAACAGATTCTCCTTGTGGGATGAATGGATAGAACGGCGTAATAAAAGCGGACGGAGCAAGGATATCGCCGTTCCAGTTCTGCCTTGCCAGTTGAATTTGTTGCAATCTCAAAGTTGAGTCGCTTCCGTCGTGACCTGTGTCATGATTCCATTCCACATAAACTTGGGCTACATCCAAGATATGACCTGTATTATTGAATATGGTCATTTCCATGTAATCGTTTTTGAAGGATAGTTTTCCATGTGCGACACCAGTCAAGCCTGTGCAGCTGATCGCGGTTGGTGTAATGGATGGAGTAAGACTCGGCAAGGGGGTGTTTGATGGTGTGAAAGTTGCTGTGGGAGGCAGGGTTTGTGTGGCGGTCTTAAGGATGGCTACAGAGGTTCCGCCTGGATTAGTGCGTTGAGTAGGCGTGTTTGCAACAGGCAGGGTGGGTGTGCTTGGCTTTTCAGTATGGGTAGGTGCTTTTGAAGGCGTGCTGGATTCGGCAGCGAAACCGGTCGGTTGTGCAGAACCAAAAATGGGCACGCCGATCAAGAAAGTCCGGGCATTTGCTGATACGATTTCCATGGGTTCAATGGGAAGTAAATCAAGGATGGGTTGGTATTTTGCCGTTACCTGTACAATAATTCGGTCGCCATTTCTGATGAGATCGTCTTCTATGGGGCACATATCCGCGGCCGGGTTGGGATCAATATTTGGAATGGGGACCTGTTCACCTTCAGCGCTCACCCCACGGTCATATGTGATATTAATATTTGTAAAGGTGGTCAGAATGGCAGAGCGATTGGCGGCTTCCTTGATGCCTTCACAATCCTGATAAAAATACAAGCCATTTTCCTCCCCGGAACCTGAGCCGTACCTGGCAGCCTGTCGCGACGCGTTTGCAACTGAAGCAAAAATAAAGATTAAGCGGGAAAGCTCGATAATGCCGTAAAGCAGCACAAGAAGCACCGGCAGGGCAAGCATAAATTCGACCATGGCTTGTCCGCGAAACATCCTTTTGTTTTTCGGTGTAATCATCATCATAGTTAAATTTTATACTAGCCTGGGACGATGGCTGCGATGGAATGGGGAAAATAGGTAATCAAGAAAGCGCTGATAACAAAATATGGGCCATATGGAATGAACATCATCAATGAATTCTCTTCGTATTTGCGCAATAGAAACAATCCAACCAGAAAAAAGAAACTGAACATGCCGCCCAGCAGAAGGCTAAGAAGGATGCTGAACCATATTAATGGCCAGCCTACCAGAAAGCCTAAAATGGTGACAAGGATTACATCTCCTGCGCCGAGCGCCTCTTCATCGTCAGCCTCCTTCCCTTGTGCTGCCATGCGTTTTGCGCGGAAGCGGGTAAACAGCATTCCCATGGCATAAAATGCCATCATGATTAAGAAACCGCCCAGTCCGCCTGATAAGGTTGGAATCAGCCCATGAGAAATAATTCCCAGCCCAAGCGCAAGCACTGAGCCGAAGAGACTTGTAGGATGCAGAATCAGCCGGTGCTCCATATCAATTACAATGACGACACCAAAGTATATGATCAAGACCATCCCAAGAGCATAACCTATCCTTGCGGGAGGTTGAATCCAGACCAAAAGGCTTACTATGAAGGCGAATACTTGTACCAGCCAGGCCCGGGCATGCCGATGATGACCATTGGGGCAGGATTGAAATAACAAATATGACCATGGCGAGTAGCCTGTATGGCACTTAAGGCACACTGGTTGACTAAGCCTGCGTGTGAGCGGAAGAACATCCGAAATATAATTGACGATCCAGCCTGCCAGCCAACCAATGATTATGGGTACAATTAAAGAAATTGTCATCTGGAATTATTATAATTCTAATTGTAGAGGAGACAAAATCCCTCTTTTGGTGTAAGTCAATTGCAATTTTCTTGGCGGAACCATCAAACCGCCTTACAATTTTGCCAGTTAAGGAGACAAAATGGATGAGTTTGTAATCGAAGGCGGGGTTCCCTTGCAGGGAGAGGTTGTTCCATCAGGAAACAAAAATGCGGCATTGCCCTTGCTTGCTGCCTGCTTGTTGACGGAAAGTCCTGTCATCTTGAAGAACGTTCCGGGGATACGCGATGTATTAGCTATGAGGAAGCTGATCGAAAGCCTTGGGTCAAAAGTAGAGGACCTGGACGCCAGTACATGGAAAATTGAAACCCCCGAAGTGATCGCATCTCACCTGGACCCGGATCTGTGTCGACGCATCCGGGCTTCCATTCTCATTGCTGGACCGGTTCTTGCCCGTACTGGAGGAATTCTTCTTCCGCCGCCCGGTGGCGATGTTATTGGACGCCGGCGCCTGGATACACATATCCTGGCTTTGCGTGCCCTCGGTGCTGAAATCACTTATGACCGCGTTTTTGATATTCGTTCAAGCGGCCTGCGCGGGGCAGATTTTCTGTTGGATGAGGCCAGCGTAACTGCCACTGAAAATGCTGTCATGGCAGCTGTACTTGCAACTGGAGAAACGCGAATTCGGAATGCAGCTTCAGAGCCGCATGTGCAGGAATTGTGTAACTTTCTAAATATATTAGGGGCAAAGATTGAGGGGATTGGCTCGAATACCTTGCTTATTACTGGCGTGAGCCGGTTGAATGGGGGTGAATACACAATTGGCCCCGACCTGCTGGAAGTTGTAAGTTATATCGGCGCAGCTGTGGTTACTCATGGCGAGGTTCGGATTCGGAACGCCGGGGTCGAACATTTGGAAATGGTGACCCAAACCTTTCATCGTTTGGGAGTTCACTGGAATGTCGAGGGGAAGGATATCCTTGTTCCTGCAAACCAGAACTTGACAGTTCTTTCAGATCTGGATGGGGCTGTGCCTGAGGTCAAGACCAACGTTTGGCCTGCTTTTCCCACCGACCTGACCAGCATTGCAATCACAGTAGCGACCCAGGCGTCCGGCTCTGTCCTCTTTCATGATTGGATGTTTTCGGGAAGAATGTACTTTACAGATAAGCTGGTCGGGATGGGAGCAAGGATTATTTTATGCGATCCATATCGCTGTCTGGTTCAGGGTCCTACCAAACTCTATTCCGAAAAATTGGAAAGCCCGGATATTCGTGCGGGAATGGCTTTGCTTTTAGCTGCACTTGCCGCTGATGGAAAATCAAAGATCCGGAATATTGTTCAAATTGAACGGGGATACGAAAAAGTGGACGAAAAACTGAGAATGCTTGGCGCACGCATAACTCGTGAAGTTGAGTAACAGAAAATAAAAAGGCCACAGATCAGTCTGTGGCCTTTTTATGGATTCCAGCATTACGGAACTACAATGGCTTCCTTCTTGATCTTAACGACAAAACCGTGATTATCGCCGACGCGGTTATTGACATAGCCGGAGGCGTTTCCGGAAGAATTGCCATAGTCGATTAGTGCAAAAGCGTAATAATTTCCTTTGGGGATGGATACCGTCAGATTTTGGTTTTTACTGAGGTAGTAAGCAAGGAAACCGCACTGTGCAAAATCATTGCCGGATAACCAGAGCGATAAAGTAACCTTACCGCCCGTTTCATTTTCAAACCGAACGTTTGATTGCGGGCCTGCTTCGGCGACATTCAAAGGACCTTCGCACGATCCGGCCGGTTTGGCAGTTGGAATCGGGGTTGCAACTTCGATGGTGGGAAGGGGCAGGGGAGTAAAGGTGGGCAGGGGGGTAGGGCTGGGCGTCTCAGTGGGCGGAATTGGGGTATTGGTAGGAATGGCAGCTTGCGTTTGGGCGACCATGGTCCATGCTGCGGCAGCGGCGGTCTGTTGAACCTGCTCTGGGGACATGGTAGGCTCAGCTTGCTGTCCGCAGGCGGTCACGATCACCGCAAATAATGCAAGCACAAAAAAAATTTTCTTAGTCATTTATTTCTCCAATTTATTTGCAATCAGTGGTTATAAGCAGATTTATTTCTTTTTGAGGGTAACCTTATCCTTGAACAAAGTGATTGTCATGGTTGCATCGGCTTGCAGGGAAAAACTGCCGGTAAACTGACGACCACCGACCCAGGCAACATAGGTATATTCACCGGCTGGGGCGCTGGCGGAAACAGTTTTCTTCACTGGGTACTCAAGGATGGTGATAGATCCGCTTTTTGTGACACATCGTAAAGAGATGTAAGCATCCGCTTTTGCTTTGTTGACCAATCTTATTTCGCCGTAGGGAAGGCTGGGGGGAAGGGTTCCGTAGGTTAGCGGTTCTGGCGGGATCGTTTCGGTGGCGGCGGCGTTTGTGTTCCCCGGAGTACCTGTGAAAGGCAAGGTCGCAGACCCAGCAGCTTCTGGAGCGACTGTGCCAGTTCCCAAAGTTGCGGTCAAGGTAAGTAGAACAGGGTTTGGCGTCTCTGTGGGGGTGTTTGGTACAGCGGTATCGGTTGGCGTGGATACAACAGGGGTGACAGTGGGTTCGAGGGTCGGGGTAGTTAGGGCTTCCAAGGTGAGTTGAGAAAGAATCTCCGCCGTGGCTTGCAGGCCTTCCTCAGAAAAGGGCGTCGGATTACTTGCCGTTTGCTGGGAGAAAAATGGCAGAGCGCAGCCACTCAACGCCAGGCTAAATACAAGAATCATGACGAAAAGTTTTTTCATCAGCCAACTCCCTCCGGGTATTATCTAATTAAGCCTGTTGCCCAACAACATCCAAGAACTGGGCGACCACGTCACGGAGCATGCGTTCCGGCAGGGCGCCAACCTGGCGGTGAACCACTTTTCCGCCTGAAACGAACAACAGGGTGGGAATGCCCTGAATGCCGAACTTTTGCATCCACTCAGCATGATCATCTGTATTGACCTTGGCAATAACCAACTTGCCATCCATTTCCTTGGCCAGCTTGTCGAGTGTGGGAGCGATCATCTTACAAGGGCCACACCAGGGTGCCCAAAAATCGACGATCACCGGTACAGGAGATTGCATGACTACTTTTTCAAATTCTTCATCAGAAATGTGAATGGGTTCTGAGGACATATTTTACGGTTCCTTGTTTTCAATTAACTTCTCAAGTTGGTTTATTTAGCCAAAAAAGTATAACATAAAATCCCTGATATAATCGGCGGCCATGAACATTTTTTCACGATGGCGCGAGGGCCTCTCGCGCACCAGCAAGGCTGCTTTTGGTCAGATTGCATCCGTCCTCGGAGCTTCGGAGATCACGAATGACACCTGGGATCAGCTTGAGGCTTTATTGATTCAGGCGGATCTGGGAATTGAAACTACTACCTCAGTTTTGGATGCTCTCAAGCGCATCGCGCGCGCCGAAGGCTTGATCCGCTCCGGCGACCTTTCTTCGGCTCTAAAACAGGAACTACGTTCCCGGCTAATAACGCCTCCTCCTTTATCTTTTGGGGAAAAGCCAACGATCATTCTTGTAGTGGGCGTGAACGGCTCCGGGAAGACGACCACTATTGCAAAATTGACTTCCCGCTTTGTCTCTGAAAAGAAAACAGTGTTGCTTGGCGCCGCGGATACTTTCCGGGCCGCAGCGGTTGATCAACTTCAGGTTTGGGGAGACAGGTTGCGGGTCGATGTGATCGCGGGTGAACCGGAAGGAGACCCCGGCGCGGTGGCATTCAATGCCGTCCAGGCTGGAGTCGCTCGCAACGTAGACATTGTCATGATTGATACGGCCGGGCGTTTACACACCCGATTAAATTTGATGGAAGAATTAAAGAAAGTCAACCGGGTGGTCGGCAAGGCGCTGACTGGCGCTCCGCATGCTGTGTGGCTTGTGCTGGATGCGACCACAGGGCAGAACGCCTTGCAGCAGGCGCGCTCGTTCAAAGATGCCGTCCATGTGACCGGCGTGATCTTATCCAAGCTGGATTCGTCTGCCAGAGGCGGGATGGCTTTTGCCATTCAGAGGGAATTGGGGCTTCCAATCCTGTTCGCCGGCCTGGGTGAAAAACCCGAAGACCTGACCCCTTTTGACCCTGATGCATTTGTAGATGGAATCTTGACCAACAACTAGGAGATGACATGCAAGATTTGCTCGAACGTTTGAATAAAGCTAATGAACTAACCCAGCAACTCCTGGTGCGTCTTTGACCTGGCGGGAAAACAGGAAAAACTTTCAGTACTCGAAAAAGAGATAGAAGACCCGGGCTTTTGGAATGATAACTCCAATGCGCAACGAGTGATGAAGACTGTCTCAGGCTTGCGGAATGAGACTGAGACTTGGGCGTCCATTAAGCAGCAGATCCACGACCTGACCGAATTGGCCAGCCTGGGCGACAACTCGCTGCGCGAGGATTTGGAATCTGAGGTTGCGCGGATCGAGCTCGATCTTGAGAAGCGCTCCTTTGCAGCCATGCTCTCCGGTCCTTATGATCATGACGACGCCATCCTCGCCATTCATGCAGGGGCGGGCGGAACCGACTCGCAGGATTGGGCCGAAATGCTTCAGCGCATGTTCCTGCGTTGGGCCGAAAGCCATGAGTTCTCCACCGAAATCCTGGATATGACTCCCGGGGAAGAGGCGGGCATCAAGAGCGTGACGATCGCGGTGGGCGGGCAATATGCATTCGGGTATTTGCGTTCCGAAAAAGGTGTTCATCGACTGGTGCGCCTTTCCCCATTTGACGCGGCGCATCGCAGGCATACCTCCTTTGCATTGGTGGAGGTCCTGCCGCAGGTCTCGATGGACGAAGCCGATGTGGAGATCAACCCCGGGGATATCAAGATGGACGTGTTCCGTTCCTCCGGGGCTGGCGGGCAGAACGTTCAGAAAAATGCCACGGCAGTGCGCCTGACCCATCTTCCCACCGGTATCGTTGTGACCTGCCAGAATGAGCGTTCGCAGACCCAGAACCGCGAATTCGCGATGCGAATTTTACGGGCGCGCCTGCTGGAGTTAAGAACGGCTGAACGAGAAGAAGAACGCGCGGTGCTGCGCGGCGAGTACACCAAGGCGGAATGGGGCAGCCAGATCCGATCCTATGTTTTGCATCCTTATCAAATGGTAAAGGATCACCGTACGGATTTTCAGGCCGGTAATTCGCAGGCAGTGCTGGATGGCGACCTGGACGGTTTCATGGAAGCCTTCTTGAAAAGCAGTTCCGGGAAATGATCGTTAAATCAAAAGAGCGGGCAAACCTGCCCGCTCTTTTTTGTTTTTTAGCCGCCGGTCGGTACTCGTTTTTCGAGAGTGCTGTTGAGCAGGTGCTCATGTTCCTCAGAGTTGGACTTAATGGACTTGCGGTGCAGTTTCTTGCGGCTTTGGGCTTTATCAAGAGCCTGCTGCCAGGCAATTTGCATGGCGGTGTATTCCGGTTCGTTGGAAACCTCGGTTTCCATTTCGTAGGACTCTTCTTCCTTCTTGCCCTTGCGTCGACCTTTGCCTCTGTGTTCTTCGCGCTCAGGTTTGACGGCCTCTTCGATGACCTCGGCCTGGAGGGCTTTCACGCTCAAGCGGATCTGGCGTTTGCGGCGGTCGACATCAATGACTTTCGCTTCAACTTCTTCGCCTTCTTTGAGGACTTCGCCTGCGGTCTTAACGTAGCCGTGGGCGAGTTCGCTGACGTGGATGAGGCCTGGGCGTTCGGCCCCGAAATCGACAAAGGCGCCGTATGATTCGAGGCGGACCACCTTGCCCTTGACGATCATGTCCGGCTTGAGTTCCTTCCAGTCGTAGGCGAGCGGTTCGATCATGGTCAGTTCCACGCGGTCTTTGCGGACGCGTTTAACCCAGACCACCACTTCCTGGCCTTCCTGGACTACATCTTCAACTTTATTTACTGCCTTGTCACTGAGTTGTGAGATGTGTATGACACCGGGTAAACTCTGTCCGATGTCTACAAGCGCCCCCGCGAGTGTGGTCTTCAAAATTTTGCCGTTCAGTTTGGTTTTTGGTTCAAGCGCTACGGCGGGCGCGCTGTCGGGTGTAGTCATAATTTATACTCCTGCTTTCTGAAATAATGCCGAAAAAAGATTATACCTGTCTGACATAAAACAGTCAATGCGATTTCAGTAAGAATTTGATGGACATGGGATCATATTACTCGGTTCTTTTTGTTGCACTTGCCGGTTCGGAAGTAGCTGTGTATAATCTGCAAACCAAAAGCGAAGATGGGAACGAGTAAACTCGTCGAAACGGGCAGCGAGTCCGAGGTCAGGTGTGAAGCGGATACGCGTAGACGGTTGAAAATCCTCCCGGAGCTGCGAATCAGAAATCAGTGACAGGTCATTGAAAGTAAGTGAGCCGGGGTTGTTCCCCGTTATCGGAACAGGACGATGATCGTCGTCCCATAAGTGTTCATCTTCGGATGGAAACCAGAGTGGTACCGCGTGAGCTTTGCTCTCGTCTCTGTGTGAGATGAGAGTTTTTCTTTTAATTTCATGTTGTTGCAAAGATGCAATTCTCGCAATGACATCAGGAGAGCAACCATGTTTAAAGCAGTCAACCCGAAACTCGATGCGCCCGCGATGGAAGAGAACATCCTGACAATGTGGCAAAAGCAGGAGGTCTTCAAGAAGACCATCGAGCAGCGCGAAGGAAAACCGGAATACGTTTTCTACGAAGGCCCGCCAACCGCCAACGGGCGGCCCGGTGTGCATCACGTGCTGGCGCGCGCCTTCAAGGACATGTTCCCGCGCTACAAGATCATGCGCGGGTATCACGTCTCGCGCCGCGGCGGATGGGACACCCACGGCCTGCCGGTGGAGATCGAAGTGGAGAAGCAACTCGGCTTCACCAACAAACAGCAGATCGAAGATTACGGCATCGACAAGTTCAACGAACTCTGCCGGAACTCTGTGTTCACCTATATTCAGGATTGGGAAAAACTCACCGAGCGCATCGCGTTCTGGGTGGATCTTGAAACCGCATATGTGACCTACACCAACGATTACATCGAGTCGGTCTGGTGGATCTTGAAGAATTTCTGGGAGAAGGACCTGCTCTTCAAGGGCTACAAGATCGTGCCATATTGCCCGCGTTGCGGCACGCCGCTCTCGGACCATGAAGTGGCCTTGGGGTACGACGACGCGACCGACCCTTCGGTCTTTGTGCGCTTCCCGCTAGTGGACAAGCCCGATACTTCGCTGCTGGTGTGGACGACCACGCCCTGGACGCTGCCGTCCAATGTGGCGGTGGCTGCACACCCTGAAGTGGACTATGTGACCGTTGAGCGCGACAACAACGGCGTGAAGGAGAAACTGATCCTCGCGAAGAATTTGGTGGAGAAGGTCTTCCACGGCGAAGAAGTGAAAGTATTGGAAACCTTCAAAGGCAAAAAGTTGAAGGGCACAAAGTACCAGCCGCTTTATACCTTCCTGCCGGTGGACAAGCCCGCTTATTACGTCATCCTCGCCGATTATGTCACCATTGAAGACGGCACCGGCCTGGTGCATACCGCCCCGGCCTTTGGCCAGGAGGATATGGAATCGGGCAAACTGTACGACCTGCCGATCCTGCTGACGGTGCAGCCGGATGGCGCATTCATTCCTGAGATCACACCCTGGCGCGGTATCTTCGTCAAAGAGGCTGACCCGCAGATTATCCAGGATCTTGAAGCGCGCGGGTTGATGTACCGCGCCGAGAAGTTCACGCACACTTATCCCTTCTGCTGGCGCTGCAAAACGCCGCTGCTGTATTACGCGCGCGAGTCGTGGTACATCCGCACCAGTTCGAAGCGCGACCGGCTGGTGGACCTGAATAAGACCATCAATTGGGTGCCGGAGCATATCCAGAGCGGGCGCTTTGGCAACTGGCTGGAGAACAACATCGACTGGTCGCTTTCGCGCGAGCGCTATTGGGGCACGCCGCTGCCAGTTTGGGAATGCGACGACTGCCACAGCCGCGAGTGCGTCGGCTCGGTGAAGGAACTCTCTGAAAAGGCCGGGCGCAACCTGAGCGACCCCTCGATGAACTCAGGGCAAGCCTTGGACCTGCACCGCCCGCACGTGGACAACGTTCACTGGAAGTGTGACAAGTGCGGCGGCAGGATGACGCGCGTGAAGGACTTGATCGACGTGTGGTTCGATTCGGGATCCATGCCGTATGCGCAGTGGCACTATCCGTTCGAGAACAAGGAAAAGTTCGAGGAGCAGTTCCCGGCCGATTACATCTGCGAGGCCGTGGACCAGACGCGCGGCTGGTTCTATTCGCTGCACGCCATTAGCACGTTGTTGAACGACGATGTTTCCTTCAAGAACGTGATCTGCCTCGGGCACATCCAGGACGGCGAAGGCCGTAAGATGTCCAAGTCGCTGGGCAACATCGTCCAGCCGTGGGATGTGATCAACCTGCACGGGGCCGATGCGCTGCGCTGGTACCTGTACACCGCCACGCCGCCGGGACAGGAACGGCGCTTCTCCTCCGACCTGGTCGGGGATGTGATCCGCAGCTTTACACTGACGCTGTGGAATGTGTACTCGTTCTTTGTGACCTATGCCAACCTCGACAAGCCGCAGGGACTGACCGTGACCGCCGCGACCAACGAACTGGACCGCTGGCTGCTCTCGGAGTTGAACGTGCTGGTGCGCGATGTGACCAAAGCCTACGATAATTACGATGTGACCAACGCCACCCGCCCGGTGGAGAAATTCGTAGAGACCCTTTCCACCTGGTATGTGCGCCGCTCGCGCCGCCGCTTCTGGAAGAACGAATCGAGCGCGGATAAACAAGCCGCGTACTCGACCCTATATACCGCGCTGGTGACGGTGGCCAAACTGGTCGCCCCGGCCATGCCCTTCCTGGCGGAAGAGATGTATCAGAACCTGGTGCGTTCGGTGGACGAGACCGCGCTGGAATCGGTGCATCTGGCGGAGTGGCCTGCGGTGATGGAAGAGTTCATTGACGAGTCGCTCAACCGCGAGATGGAACTGGTGATGAAACTGGTCTCGCTCGGCCACTCGGCGCGCCAGAAGGCGAACCGCAAGGTGCGCCAGCCTCTGGCCCAGGCGGCCTTCTCGGTCGGCAACCCCTTCGAGCGCAATGCGCTGATGAAGAATGCCGATGTGGTGGCGGACGAATTGAACGTGAAGCAGGTGCGCCTGTTGGACGCCTCGACCGAGGCTGTTTCGCATACGGTGAAACCGCTGCCCAAGCAACTGGGACAGAAATACGGCAACAAGTTCCCGGCCCTGCAAAAGGCGATTTTGGCTCTGGATGCCGAGGAAGTGGCCCGCACCCTGCACTCCGGTGCGCCCGTCATGGTGACCGTGGATGGGGTTGAGTACGGCATTCTGGCCGAGGAAGTGGAAGTGAAGGCGCAGGCGAAATCGGGCTTTGCGGTGGCGGAGGATGGCGCGTATGTGGCCGCCCTCGTGACCGACCTGACGCCTGAACTGGTGGCCGAGGGCCTGGCGCGTGAGTTCGTGCGCCGCGTGCAGGACCTGCGTAAGAGCGCCGACCTGGACGTCTCTGACCGCATTGACCTGTTCATCGAAGCCAGCGCCGGGTTGAGGTCTGCGGTGGAAGCGCACCGGGAGTACATCACCGCCGAAACGCTGACCAAGTCCCTGACCTTCTCCGCCCCGCCCGCGGGTGCATCGGTGGTAGAGGATGAGTTCGAAGGCGAGCAGGTGAAGGTGGGGTTGGTGAAGAGCAAGTAGCGCTGAGCAGCCTCGTGTTCGTCGGGGCGCATCGAGACCAGAGTGGAAATTGAAACGCCCCCGGAGTTGTGAGACTTGCGGGGGCGTTTTGGTTACATTTTTTCATCAGTACTTCCTCGGTTTTTCAAAATCTTCAATTCAAATTTCTACTCCCCACTTTCCCCTATCCACAACTATAATCCCACAACCACACACCCGCTTTCGGGTTTACCCATTACCACTCCCTCCCCAAAGGACACCTCATGACCCCTCCTGCTCAACCCAATCCCGTGCGCTCCGCCCTTGCCTATGGCGTGCATCTCTTCACCGCCACCGGCGCCATCTGGGGCCTGCTCGGCATCTTCGCGGTCTTCGAAGGCAACTACAAAATGATGATCGTCTGGATGATCGTCGCCATGCTCGTGGATGGCTTCGACGGCATGCTGGCGCGCTGGGTCGATGTCAAAACCTACGCCAACGGAGTGGATGGCGCCCTGCTCGACAACATCCTCGACTATCTCAACTATGTGCTTGTCCCGGCTGTCTTCATGATCCATACCGACCTGCTGCCCGCTTCGGTCAAGTGGCTGACTGCCTGCCTCATCCTGCTCACCTCCGCCTACCAGTTCACCCAAACCGACGCCAAGACCGACGACCACCACTTCAAAGGCTTCCCCTCCTACTGGAACGTCGCCGCGCTCTACATGCTCCTCATGAACCTGCCGCCCTGGGTTAACTTTGGCTTCCTGATGCTCTTCAACATCATGGTCTTCATCCCCGTCAAATACATCTACCCCAGCCGTAACAGTTATCTGCGCAGCCTGACCCTCGGCCTGACCTATCTCTACGGCGCGGTCGGCATCTGGGGCCTGCTGCAATACCCCAACCATCCCGGCTGGGTGGCATGGGCCTCGCTGGTTTATGTCGCCTACTATCTGGTGCTGAGCCTGATCCCCAAAAGCAAAGCCCATGCAAGTTGAAGTTGTCACCCGGGCCGATGCGGAACTCTATGAAGCCTTTCAACGCCTCGTCCCGCAACTGACCCAAAACAATCCGCCTCCTTCTCTGGACGATCTAACGGCTCTCGTCCATGAGGCCTCGTCCACGCTGCTGCTGGCCCGTGACGACTCCGGCGGCATCATCGGCGCGTTGAACCTCACCGTCTACCGCGTGCCCACCGGCATGCGCTCCATCATCGAAGATGTCATCGTGGACCTGTCCGCCCGCGGGCAGGGAGTGGGGGAGGCGCTCATGAACCGCGCCATTGAGATCGCGCGCAGCAAAGGCGCGGCGAATATTACGCTCACCTCCAACCCGGCCCGCGTCGCCGCCAATAGCCTGTATTTGAAAATGGGTTTCCAAAAGCGCGAGACCAACGCCTACCAGATGAAACTGTAGAACAAGTCCGGGGACATGTCTTTGCGAGGGCGGTGCATTCCCGCCCGAAGCAATCTCCGTATAAAAGTATAGATTGCTTCGCCCTATCGGGCTCGCAATGACATTTCAAATGTTTTGGGTGGGTTCCAAATATTTCCGCGCCGCCTTGACCATGCCGCTGTACTCGCCGTGGTATTCCTCCGGCATCAGGCGCGCGATCTCAAGCATCATCTCATCCACGATCTCCTGACGCATTTCCCCCGTTACTTTCCCTTCCACCTTTATCGTGAACGGTTCGCCCACACGCACATGAAAGTCGGTGCGTTTGAATTGCTTCAGGTTCCTGAGAAAAACCTCGCCGCCCCAATGTGCCACCGGCAGGATCGGCGCACCCGAGCGCAAGCCGAGGATGACTGTACCCGGCATGGCGCGGCGCAGGCGGCCGTCGTAGTTGCGCGTCCCTTCCGGGGCGATGCCGAAGATGGCGCCCTCTGCGATGGAACGCAGGGCGGTCTTGAGGGCGGTCATGTCCGCTTCGCCGCGGTGAACGGGGATGATACCCCACGCGCCGAAGACCCAGCGCAGAAAGGGATTTTCAAAAGCCTCGGCCTTGCCCCAGCCCGTGATTCTGCGCGGCTGCATCAGCATGGCAATGACCGGCACCTCCACCTGCCCGGTGTGGTTGGCAATCACGATCAAAGGCCCCCTGGCAGGCACCTTTTTGTCGAAGTCGGGGGCATCCAGCCGCAGGGTCAGGCGGAAATAGATCCGCAGCAAGAGAGTGATTAACCAAAGGGAGAAATTCATAACGGCTCAGGCGCAGATGATTTCCAGTTCCTGCGGCAGTAGTTCAAGTTCCAGTTGCGAACCGCTCAGGCAGATGAACTCGCCGTCCGCGTGGGCAGGGAAGGTCCTGTCCAGCGATTTGATCGAGACCGTCTTCGCGCGTTTCATCTGGATCTCCGGCAGGGTGGCCTGCGTGCCTTTGATGAAATGCGGGATCATTTGCAGGATGCGGCCCTTCGAGGCGGTCTCTGCAATGCATAGATCGAACTGGCCGTCATCGGGTTTGGAGTCTGGCGCCATTTGAAAGCCGCCGCCCATGCGCCGCCCGTTCATGACCGAGATCATCAGCGAAGTTTGTTGGATGAGTTCCTTGCCGTCCAGCAAAATCTCCACCTGGGCCGGGTTGTAATACAGGAAGACCGTCTTGATCACGCCGATGAGGTAGGCCAGCAGGCCGCGCGTCCAGCGCACTTTGATGGCCTCGTTGCCGACCGCCGCATCGAAACCCACGCCGATGCCGTTGCCGAAGTAACGACCCTCGGGATAATCGCCGCCCTTTACCAGTCCGAGGTCAATGCGCTTGCGTTTATTTTTCACCAGCGCCGGGAGACCGTCGTTCAAATTGGTGGGAATGCCTGTGCCGCCTGCAAAGTCGTTGCCGGTGCCGATGCCCAGCACGGTGAATGCCGTTTTCGTGTGACTGTCTTTTTTGGCGCGCATGAGGCCGTTGATGGCTTCGTTCACGGTGCCGTCGCCGCTGGCGCATACGATCACATCGTATCCGTCGCGCGCGGCCTTTTCAGCCAGTTCGGCGGCGTGCCACATGCGCTCGGTGCGCACCAGCGTAAAATCCAGGTTGTGTTCTTTGAGGTAGGTTTCGATCTGTGGGATGGACTTTTCACCCAGTCCGCGCCCTGAAGTGGGGTTGACGATCACAAAATATTTCACAGGTTTCTCCGAAGGAAGGATGGCGGGAGTTTATCTTTTGTGAGGCGGGTTGTCAATCGCATTCGGTTTATATTTTTCGTAATCTGCCGGCGTGTCCAGGTCCTGCAGGATGGCGGGGGAGTCGATCTCGACATACTGAATCTCCGCGCTGTGCCCGTTCAAAAAATCGCGCATGCTACGAGACTCATCCATGCCCAGGATCTCACCCCAGAGCGGCCTTGCGATCAACCACGGATGTCCGCGCCGCATTTGGTAACTCGGCACCACGAGGTTGGACCTGCCCGACTCGAACGCATCGCAGACGCTGCGCACACTTCCTGCTTCGATCTGGGGTTGGTCGCCCAAACAGACCAAAGCCGCCTCTGCATTCTGACTCTGCGCATGCAAACCCCGCTGCAGCGACAGCAGCATCCCGCCGCCGTCGTTGAGGACGGTTTGCGCCTCAAACGAGACCTGCCCGGCGATGTTGGAATTTGTGACGAGGGTGATGTCTTCAATTCCGGCGACATGCAAAATGGAAAGCACCTGGCCGAGCACAGTGGTCTCCCCCCAAGGCATCAACATCTTGGGCTGCCCCATGCGGGTGGACTTCCCCGCCGCGAGGATGATGGCCGAGATCACAGGTCCAGCCTCTTGAGTTTTTCATAATCTTCGGGCTGGTCTACATCGAAGAGCAGGATGTCATCGTGCCAGGGGATGTATTCGATGGGGTGTTTGCTAAAGATGGCCCGTCCGCCAGTGTCGCCGGTCAGCTGCATCAGGTCGGGGAAGACGGATCGGTCAAAGAGTACCGGGTTGGCGCGGCGTTCCTCCAGCACCAGCGGCGCGAGGATGGGGGAGAGGCTGCGGGTGTGGGCCTCTGTCAAGGCGCGGATCACATCCGCGGGAATCTGCGGCTGGTCGGCCAGCAGAAAGACTGCCCCGCCGACAATCTTTGGCAGGGCTGAGACGCCCTTTTTGATGGAGGTACTTTGTCCTTGCGCGTAATCAGGATTTCGGATCACGTTCACGGGCAGGTCTTTGAGATGAGATTCGATCTCGGCGTGGTGGCGGCCTGTGATCACCACCACAGGCTCCAGTCCCGAGCGAAGCGCGGTCTCTGTCACATGGCGGATGAACGGTTTGCCCTTCCAGTCCAATAATTGTTTTGGCATCCCGTAGCGGCTTGACTCTCCCGCCGCAAGGATGACCCCCGCGCATTTTTCAAAGACCGAGAGTTCATCCTTTTCCAATGAACCGACAAGCACCGTGTCGAAGTTGCCGAGTAATTCGCGCGCCATGCCGCCGCCCATGGAGTGCAGTTCGGGGGTGTCGGCCTGGTTCAGAAGGGCGATGCGCCTCGCGCCCGTGGGGATGTTTTTCAAGCCGCCGCTGGGGTGGCTGAGCAGGTGGGTGACGGCCCGGGGTGTGATGGGTTGCCCAAATTCAAGACCGGTGAGTTGAGAGAAAATCTCTGCGCGATGAACGGTTGTTTCATCCAGCGGCTGGCCGAGCGCGCCCAGTCCGGTGATCAGCAGCACCTGCTCGGTGAAAGTTGGGATGGGCGGCTCATGCTCTGCGGGGGCCTTGAGCGGCTTTTGACGTGAGCCGTCGGCTTCGATCAATAGGGGAATTTTCTGATTATTACTAACTTCGCGTAGCCAGTTTAGGGTGGTTTCGCTGACCGGTCTTGTTCGTTCCCCATCCACTGAACCTGTGATCAGCGTGACGCCCTCTTTCGGGAAGTCTTTCAAAGCCACTGTATTCTCGGCGATGAGGTGCTGGTCGGCCAGCGGAATTTGCCAGAGGCCGAGGTGCGAGGTGGCGCTGACGAGGATCTGCTTGTAACCCAACGATTGTAACTGCTGCGCCAGTTGGAAGAGGGCAGTGGTTTTGCCCCCGGCGCCGACCATGCTGAGGATGGGGGCGGCAGTCGCTTCCATCCGAAGTGCGCGGGCAAGGTTCATGCGTGGATTGTAATTCAACGCTTAAGAGTGTTGTCTGAGGTTTTCATGGAATCCGCGTTTGAATCACGATGCCGCCGAAGTAGTGTTCATCGGCATGGCATGGGATTCCATCTACAAAACATTCGTGGCTGGGATGGGTTTCGCCTGTGTCGGCGTATTTGGCGATAAACCCGCCGGAAATCGACTCGTTGAAGAAGGCTAATTTACGTCCGTCATGGGCAACGGCTCTGGCGGCGCACTCGCTGCACAAATACCGCGGATAGCGCGCAGAAGGCAGTACTGCTTTGGTACAGATGGGGCAATTCTGGCCGGGTTCAGGCATGGCTTACTGTTGGGCCTCAACCCGATGGAAGATCACCCATTTTTGTTTTTGGTTGAACGATTGAATCTGCCACCCCGCGTTCAGCCAGGCCATCGCATGGGCATGATGACCATCCCGTTCGTTGGCCCACCACGAGCGGTAATGATAGGCCGAAGGTGGCAGGGGATGCCCCAGGATGCCTTCGATCTTTTCAAAGGTCAGCATGATGCGGACTGTGGTGCTGGGCAGGCTTTGCAGATAGGTTTCAAATGTTAAATAAGTATGGGACATGGAAGGCCGCCGGTTTGGATTAATTCGTAGATGTGTCGATTTTACCTTTTCTTTCAAGGGTTTGTAGAATACTCGCAACCACCACTTTGGGCGGGGATTCCCACATCCCTGTAATGAAAGCCATTGGCGATATTGCATTTATTGACCGTATAATATAGGCAGAGAGAAGAAGGGCAGATGACCATGGACAAACCCACCGCACTCATTGTTGAAGATGACCGCGACATTGTCGCGTTGTTCCGCCATGTGCTGGACATTGCCGGATATCAAACCGAGATCGTGCTGGATGGCAGGGATGCCATGGATCGTCTTGATACCATGACGCCCAATATCGTGCTGCTGGATTTGCAACTCCCGCGCGTCTCCGGCGTGGATATCCTCAAGCGCATGCGCAGCGAGGAACGCCTCTTGCGCGTGCCGGTGGTGGTCATCACCGCCTATGCTCCCATCGCAGACAGCCTGCCGGTGGAACCCGACCTGCTCCTGCTCAAACCGGTGGATATTAATCAGCTGAGCAGCCTGGTGCAGCGCCTGCAATCGACTCACGGCGCCATGCATGAACCTTCGCATGACAAGGCCACCGGTCTGTACACCCATGCGTTCTTCATGGTGCGGCTGGCCTTTTCACTGGAGCGCATCAAACAAAGTTTTTTCCGTCGTTTCGGGGTTCTATTTGTCGATTTGCCCCAACTCAAGGAGGTCCCCCCTGAAGAGTTGAATTCTTTTCTGCGCAGGCTGGCAGACCAGTTTCAAGTCGCGCTTCGCCCCACCGATACCATGGCCTGGTCTGACCAGCAAGCCATATTCCTTACCCTGATCGAAGAGATCCCCAGCCCGAGCACGCCGCTTAAAATATCAGGCCGGGTCCGCGATGCGATGAGGCAGTACCTTGACGCACAGTCCATTACCGCAGACCGGAGCGTAAACCTGGGTGTGTTGTTATGTGATGCGGAATATAACGATATTCAAGAGATCATGAAGGATATTGCGATTGCGCGTGAAGGATTGCGCTCTGGCGCTTTTCCCAACCCGACCATCTTTGAGCGCGCCATGCTTGATCCCCATCGTTAATTTCTCCCAGGTCAAAAGTAGCCTGCGATTTTTATTCCCTGAATTCCCTCATTTTCATATAAACCGCCTCCAACACGCCGCCCGCCACCGACAGGGCTTTGTCCGAAACGAGCCTGCAAGTGGCCGCATCGGCGCGCGAATCGACGTCACCGATCTTCATGCCTGCGCTCACCTCCACCTGCGGGTGAATGAGTCCGCGCAGCACGCCGTCGAACGGGCTGAGGATGGCCTGTCCATTCACGCTGGCGATCAGCTCGCCCTGCCTGCATATTTCGCCAATCTGCTTGTGAGGTTCCAGGTTGCCTGCGGCGGGGGCGCGTAATACGCGGCGCGGATCCCCATCGGGTTGGCCGCTGTCAGGTTGGGTGCTCCCGCTCCAATAGACCCGGCCAAGGGTGTGGCTGCGGCGGGTTTCGATCACAGCGTGGCAATTCTCCCCGGCGGTAAAACCAGGCCCAAGTCCGATATGAAGCGGGATTCTCGCCTCCAGCGGCTCCGGCTCTTTCTTCATCAGCCTTGCATCGATCACAAATGTCAACCCGGGGTTGGTCAGGAATGGATTGCCAAGGATGCGCGCCTGCGGGTCGATCACCACAGGAATTTCGCCCGCCTCGATCGTGACCTGGATCTGGTCGGCCGAAGCCAGCCTGGAGGTTACGCCTTCAACGTTCTGCCAACCTTCATAGACTGCCTCTGAGAAACTGACCGAGCGCCGCACCGACAGCGGCTTGTTAAGTTCGAGGATGGCGACTTGAAAGCCGACGCGGTGCAGCCGTAGTGCGACCCCGCTTGCCAGGTCGCCGCCGCCACGGATGAGGATGAGAGGGTTCATGAGAGTCCTTCCGATAAATTTACTTGCCAATATTCGAGGGTTGGGTCGAAGCCAGTTGCTCCGCTGTGCTTTGCGCGCGAAGCGATTGTTCCTGCAACATGTGGCTGAACGAGTAAAGCAGCAGAAAAACGAACAGGAAGAAAACCGTGTATAGCACGGTAAATGCCGCCAGGCGGCGGGACGGGTCAATGACCAGACCGAGGATATCCATGGCTGTTTCCGCCGGGTCTTGCAGGATATCCCACGAATTCAACCGCAGGAAGCGGCCAAGGTAAATGCCGAAACTACTCAGGCCGGAAATGACGAACACGAACAGCCAGCCCAGCCAGCGGTTGAAGGTGCGGATGACGATATCCTGCATCAGATACAGGGAGATGACTCCCAGCAGTGTGCCGGTCCATGAACACCACACCACGATGATGACATCATACCAGAGCGGCGCCTCCACGCCCGCGCCGCGCGCCAGGTCTTGCAGGTCGGTCAGCATGTAGGGGGCATTGGGGAAGAATAAAAGCCACAGAAAGGCCACAAAAGGCAGGATGAGATAGACCCAGACCCGCTTCCAAGAAAAGGCGTGCGCTGTGTAGGCAAGGATGAAGGGAATCCATGCCAGGAAGAGATTCCAGATCAGCCCGATATGGCGGGTCGAGTCTGTGTAGGCCACGCGCGCTGCCACGAGCAGGATGCAGGCCAGGCAGGCCAGGTTGAGCAGGACAAAGACCGCAAGGTTGTGGCGGTTGCGGTAGGTGAAGTTTCTGATTTTGTTGAGCATTATTTCTCGCGCAGGAAACCCAGGTCAATATTGCCTTTGTTCATGGGTTGGTCAAGAACTCCAATAAGATTCGGTTCACTTCCCCCGGTTTTTCATAATGGGGGATGTGCCCGCAATTTTCGATCACGTGAAGTCTTGCATGGGGGATGGCCTTGCAAAGATCCGTGCTGTGTTCAAAGGGCACGGTGTGATCCTGCCTGCCCCAAAATAACAGCGTGGGTTTATCCATCCTGCCGATGCGTTCGTACACTTCGTGAAATGAATCCAGCATGTGGTTGCGCATGGTGGAGAGGATGGCGCGTTTGAAACCCTGGAATTGCATCTGGACCTTGTACTTTGCCTGGAATTGCCTCACCAGTTCAGGAGTGAACAAGTCTGCGGCAATGCCTTTGACCAGGCCTGCGCTTCCGAACAGGCCGAGAAGCAGTTCTCCAACCATGGGCAGTTTTACCATTTGCAGCAGGGGTGGCAGTTCAATGGGCTGGGCTCCGGCCGGGTCGATGAGAATGTGCCGGGCTACAGAGTCAGGGAATTGGTCCAAGAAGGAAGCGGTGATCGGTCCGCCCATCGAAAGGCCGAGCAGGTTCACAGATTTGAGTCCCAGCACATTAAGCAATTCGTGCAACTGGCGCACGAACAAATCGATGTTGTATGGGGTCTGTGGCCGGTCGGAATAACCTCGCCCAAAGAGATCATAACGCAGAACGCGGAATCCGTTTTTTGTGAGGAAGTCGAAAGTAGGGTCGAAGATGAAGCCGGGCACGGAGAATCCATGCACCAGTACAACCACCGGCCCGCGTCCATCTCCGCCCAATTCGTAATGAGTGACGCCGTCTGAAAGCGTGACAAAAGAACCCTCCACGCTTAAGCGGGTGGCGGCGTTCAATTCTTTGGTTTCACCGAGATAGGGGAAGGGCATTCGTTCTACAGGGGCGGGGACTACCCGCCCCTGTGTGATTATTTTATTTTACCCAACGCTCGCAATACACGCTCTGGTGTGAAGGGAAATTCACTGATCCACACCCCGGTGGCATCGTGGATGGCTGCGCCGATGGCGGCGGCCACGGGCAGATAGGGCAGTTCTCCCAATCCGCGCGCACCCCATGGGCCGTTCGGGTCCGGAACTTCGACCACCACCGAATCCACTTTTTGTGGAATGTCCCAGATGGTGGGGATAAGGTAGGTACTGAACTGGTCGGTCAATACACGGCCGTCGCGGGTCTTGTATTCTTCCATCACAGCATAGCCATGGGCCTGCACGATGGCGCCTTCGATCTGCCCGACCACCTGTTCGGGGTTGATGGCTTTGCCGACATCATCTGCAGAGGTAATCTGGAGCACGCGCACATGGCCGGTGTCGGTATCCACTTCCACTTCCACAGCCTGGGCTACATAGGCATATTGGAAGTTTGGCATGGAGTAGCCGGTTTCCTTGTCCATGTGCGTGGTGGGCGGGGCGAAATAAGAGAACTCTGCCACGGCGGGACGTTCTTCCGACTTCCATTTTTCAAGGGCTTGCTCCGCGGCACCCTTGACGGCATTGCCAGCCATGAAGGTCAGACGCGAGGCAGAGGCTGAGCCCGGGTTGCCTTGGGTGGCGGAGTCGGATCCGTGGAATTCGATTTTTGATACCGGCACGCCCAGCACTTCCGCTGCCATCTGGGAGAGGATGGTGTGCAAACCCTGGCCCACATCCGCGCCGGCCTGGTGCAGAACAACGTGGTCGATCCTGCCATTGCCGTGGATCTCGACCCTGGCCCAGCAGTTTTCCTTGTAGCCGAACGAGAAACCAACGTTCTTGAATCCGGCTGCGAAGCCCCGACCGCGGACAAGACTGCCTTTGGCTTTATGCGATGTGCGTTTTGTGTGTCGCTTCCATTTGAAAGAATCGCGCGCCGCTTCGATACACTCCACGATGCTGATCGGCAGAGGCGCAGGGGTTCCAACGTTCAAAGTATCGCCGTCTCGAAGCGCATTCTTCAGACGGATCTCCACCGGATCCATGCCAAGTTTTTCAGCGATCTTGTTCAACTGACTCTCGGCCATGAACAAAGCCTGAGGTGCGCCAAACCCGCGAAAGGCTGCGCCGGGTACGTTATTGGTGTAAACGCCGTAAACATCGGTCTTGACGTTCGGGATGGCGTACGGTCCGGTGGAAGTGATGGTGGCGTTACCGAGCACCTTGTTGGTGGTGTACATGTAAGCGCCGCCATCGCCGATGATCTCGCTCTCTACGGCGACAATCTTGCCGTCTTTCGTGGCACCCCATTTTGCCTTAAGGCGTACGGCGTGACGCTTGCCGTGCCCGATCATCGATTCACGGCGCGACCAGACGATCTTGACTGGCCGCTTCAATTTCATCACCGCCAGAGCGAGTACGATCTGTACGGATAAGTCTTCACGTCCGCCAAACGCCCCGCCAATGGCAGGGTAGATGACGCGCACCTGTTCTTCAGGTAGATCCAATGCGTGGGCAATGGATTTGCGATCGGCATTTGTCCATTGACCGGCGCATTCGATGGTGATGCGGCCTTCTTCGTCAAGGTAGGCCAGGCCCGCTTCGGGCTGCAGATAGGCGTGTTCCTGCACCGGAGTTTGGTATTCGTCTTCGACAATCACATGCGCCTGGGCAAAGCCATCCTCCACGTTCCCTTTGCGTATCTTGTAGTGGACGCAGATATTGGTGTCGCCCAGGTCGGGGTGCAGGATGGGAGCTCCGGGCCGCATGGCAACAACGGGATCGGTGAGAGGCGGAAGGTCTTCGTAATCCACCTCGATCAACTTCACAGCGGCGGCAGCCTGCGCTTCGGTTTCTGCGACAACCGCTGCGATCTGATCCCCTACAAAGCGGACAATATCAGCGTGCGGTTTGCCAGAACCGGGTCCACACAGAACAGGCTGGTCTGGGATCTGCAGGCCGTACTCATTGACCGGCACATCCTTCGACGTATATATTGCGATGATGCCCGGAGCAGCGAGCGCCTTTTGTGTGTGAATTTGTATCACCCGGGCATGCGGACGCTCTGCAAACAGGGTCTTCATGAAAAGCATGCCGGGCTTGAACAAGTCGCCGGAATATTGAGCCTGACCGGTGACTTTGCCGCGCGCGTCGATGCGCGCATGAGACGAACCGACTGAATGATCAGACATGGTTTCCTATCGTTTGTATCTTTTGACTTTGATATTGGGCGGAGGGACATCCAGCGGGTCACGCTGAATCGGGTTGGCAATGCGGGAAACGAAAGCGTACGCCATGGAACTAAAACCGCCGAACAACAGCATGTATAACAGGCTGAAGACAATGTATGCGTATAAATGTTTTACAGCCGCAATCGGATTGAGCAACATCATAAGTCCCCGAGACTGGTAAACCAGGTCAGGGAGTTGCGGGTTGCCCAGAAGTTGGTAAGGTATGGGCCAGTTGTTGTTGAGCCCGTACTTGACGGTCTCGATGCCAGCCGCAATGGAAATGGCCGGAATGACGATCATCATGATGCAACCAATTCCCTGCCAGGCGTAATGGGGAGTCTTCGTTTTTCGTTTGGTTTTTTTGACCACCGAACTTTGATATTTGCTCATGACTCTCCCTTAAGGCGCGGCCTTGCTGGCTTCTTCAATGGCTTTTACGATTTTGTAATAACCGGTGCAGCGGCAAAGATTGCCCGTGATGGCCTGTTCGATCTCGTTGCGGGTTGGGTTGGCTTTCTCATCCAGAAGTTTTGCGCTGGACATGATAAAGCCGGGGATGCAGTACCCGCATTGGACGGCGCCGTTTTCGATGAAGGCTTTTTGAACCGGGGTTAGTTTGTCGTTGTCGGCCAATCCTTCCACTGTAATGATTTCAGCACCGTGCGCCCGTGGGGCCGGGACGAGGCAGGACATGACCGCCTGGCCGTCAAGAAAGACAGTGCATGCGCCACACTCACCCTCGGCGCAGCCTTCTTTGGTGCCGGTCAGCATGCCTTCTTCGCGTAGCAGCCGCAGGAGGGTTTTGTCGTGGCCGCTGGTAAAGGAGTATTTTTTTCCGTTAATGGTGGTTTCAATGGAGGAGGCAGGGAACTCACCACCGCTTGCTCCACTGGTGTCTGCGTTTTTGTAGGAAGTCAGCAGGATCGGCTTTTTCGGCATGCCGTTCTGTTCGCTGCCTTCGCGCAAGGTGGTCAGGCCGCGCTGGGTAATGACGCGCACCATTTCACGGCGATAGTTGGCCGAGCCGCGTACATCGTCAATGGGGTGGGCAGATTTGACCGCAAGTTCGGCGGCTTCTGCGATGTTCTTCTCGTTGAGTTTTTTGCCGGTCAGGAATTTTTCGGCTTTGATGGCGTGGGTAATAATGGGAGTCACCGCTCCCAGTGTGATCGAAGCCGACTTGACGGTTTCAGACCTGAGGTCCAGAATGATCGCCGCGTTGACCACAGAGATCGCCTGCGCACGGCGTAAGGCCAGTTTGATGAACGTCCCGTGCTGGGTTTTTGTCAAAGCGGGGAAGGAAATATCCACCAGTATTTCATCGGGTTCCATCACGGTCTTGCGTACGCCGAGATAGAACTTTTTCAGGGGAACCACGCGCGTCTTTCGGGCTGAGACCAGGGTGACCTTCGCGTCCAGCGCCATCAATGGGGTGATGGTGTCGTTGGCAGGGGAGCCGGTGATGAGATTCCCTGCCACGGTGCCGCGGTTACGAATCTGCGGTGCGCCTACTTCCCAGCAGGCGCGGGCCAGCGGATAGGCACGGGCCCGGATGAGTTTGGATGAAGCGCAATCGTTATGTGTGACCAGGGCGCCCAGGTGAATCACTTCATCTTCATCGATATGAATCTGGCTGAGTTGAGGGATACGAGTGACATCGATCAGGGTGTCGATGCCTTTGCGGACGCCGCGTTCAAGTTCTAGGACGAGATCTGTGCCGCCAGCCACTATGCGGGCGTGTTCCCGTTTTTCTGACAGAATATGTACGGCCTCGTCGACGGAAGTTGCATTGATGTATGCATGCCACATAATAAAAACCATAAGGGGCACGGCCAAGCCGTGCCCCTGCTTTTCCTTATCTGCTGCCTGTCACAACCTCGGAGCGGCGTTCGAACGTTTCCACTGCGAGGCGTGTAAGAGAATTTACATTGCGGATGGCGGCCGGGAGCGCCGCTTCGTCGCCGAGACTGGCTTCGAGGTTATCCAGCCCGCTTTTAACCTGCTCAGCCAGATCGAAGAATGCGTTGTCGAATTGGTAGATGGCTTCGAGTTCTTTTTCGTTGATCTTGACCGCATCAAACAGGCCGGAGTATCCGCGGGCCGCCGTGCTGATCTTGTCGATAAACGTGCGCAATGCCAATGCCGTTTTTTCCATGTCATCCACGTAGGTGAACATGCCGCCATTGACAAGCTCCACCTGAAGGTTGGAAGCGCGGCTCCATAGTTCCTCGAAGCGCCGCGCCACTGTCTCGCGCAGAATTTTATCTGCGTCGCGGCGGTTCTGCCTTTCCACATATCCGCTGAAGCCCGGGATAAACCCCAACAGCTTCTTGAACGGGTCGACCTGATTGCTTACCTTTTCAAAAAAATCGCTCATGTGAGCCTCCTGCTTGATGTACGTACAAGCATTCAAATTGTTTCTACCCGCATTCAATTATATCGTTTAATACCAGTTATAATCAAGTTCGGACAACGATTGGTACTTTCAGGTTACGTCTTCTCCCGGTGCATTTTTGGGGAAGATGTTATTTTGCCCCAATGAAATCCGCCATCATTTTATTCTCAGGAGAAGTTTTATGTCTGACCCCGTAAAGGAATTGCTCGACCTTGTCGAGAACAGCCTCTCGGTCGAAGGAACGACCGTGCGTGTATTGGATGCGGCCAAATTCAGGAAGAACATTGGGAAGTTGGTGGAACGTTCCGCCCTTGCATCCGACTCCAGCGCAGGCTGGTCCCGTTTTCTGGTGCGCGCTGCAGCGCTGGAACTGGGCGTGTACCCCGCTTCCATCCACGAGTTGTACATGGCTCGCGGTCATGGTGACGCCCCGATGACGTTCACCACACCGGCTTTCAACCTGCGTGCTCTGTCTTATTATGCGGCTCGGGCCATGTTCCGTGCGGCCAACAAGATCAACGCTGGTGCTTTCATCTTTGAATTGGCCCGTTCCGAGATGAGTTATACCGACCAGCGGCCGTCGGAATACGCCACCAATATCCTCGGCGCAGCCATTGCGGAAGGATACACGGGCCCCGTTTTCATTCAAGGCGACCACTTCCAGGTCTCTGCCAAGAAATACAAGGCCGATGCCGGGACTGAACTGAAAGCCGTACGTGACCTGTCCATCGAGGCGATGGCGGCGGGCTTCTACAACATTGATGTGGACACTTCCACCCTGGTGGATATTCATCTACCGACTGTGGAAGAGCAGCAGGCGTTGAACAGCAAACTGTCTGCCGAACTTTCAGCGTTCATCCGTAACAACGAGCCGGCTGGAGTTACTATTTCCATCGGCGGTGAGATCGGCGAAGTGGGCACCAACAACTCCACCGAACCGGAACTGCGCGCCTATATGGATGCCTATAATGTGGAATTACAGAAACTTGTACCCGGCAAACCCGGCCTGAGCAAGATCAGTGTGCTGACTGGCACTTCGCATGGTGGCACGGTTCTGCCGGACGGTTCCATCGCGGAAGTGACCATCGCCTTCGATGTGTTACGCGACCTTAGCCGTGTGTCCCGCAAAGAATACGGCATGGGCGGCACGGTTCAGCATGGAGCCTCCACTGTGCCGGAAGAGAACTTCAACAAATTTGTTCAGAACGAGGCGATTGAAGTTCACCTCGCCACGAACTTTGCAACCATGTTCTTCGACAATATCCCGGCTGAGTTCAAAAAGGAAATGTACGCCTGGTTGGATGTCAATGCCGCGGCAGACCGCAAGCCCGGCATGACCGACGAACAGTTCTATTACAAGACCCGCAAGAATGCCATTGGCCCGTTCAAGGCCAGGTCTTATGCCCTGCCTGCTGAAGCGCTGGAAAAACTCGGCAAGGCCTGGGAGTCTCAATTTGATAAACTTTTCAACCTGCTGGGCTTGAAAGATACCAGGCAGTTCACGGAAAAGTTCATTGCCTCAGCCAGGGTTCAGCCGATGCTGGCAGATTATGTCAAGCAGGCCGCAGCCGCCGAAGATGTAAGCGACCTCTCGGACTAATTCGCAAAACGAATGCCGGTTTCCGATCAAGGCGTGACAAAAGATAGATACATGCTCATTCCCCGCACGGCGATTTTTCTCCGTCGCGGGGATGAGTATTTATTAATTAAAGGTGCGCCTACAAAACGCCTTTGGGCCGGGAAGTATAACTGCCTGGGCGGGCACGTGGAACGAGGCGAGGATATTCTCTCGGCGGCTCAACGCGAATTACTCGAGGAGGCTGGCGTTTCCGCCAACCTGTGGCTGTGCGGGACCGTGATTGTGAATGCAGGGGAAGTGGGGGTTTGCTTGTTTGTGGTGTGCGGGGAAAATACTGAGGGTGAAATAAAGGCGTCGCCTGAAGGCCATGTGGAATGGGTCAGGAAAGAGGCGCTGGGCCAACTTCCAGTGGTGGAAGACCTGCCCATCCTGCTTGATAGAATCCACCAAATGAAGCGCGGCGATCCGCCGTTCTCGGCGCGTTCGCTCTATGAGGGGGATGTTCTGCGGGTGGAATTTTTTTCCTGACGGCCCTACTTCCACTTCAATAAAGAGATCGTGAATGTGCTGCCTTTGCCTGGCTCGCTGTCTACATCAAGCGTGCCGCGGTGTTGGCGGATAACCTGGCGGGTAATGGATAGGCCGATGCCAACTCCGCTGTAAAGCTCTTCGCCGACCTTTTCAATATGGAAGAAGCGGTCAAAAATTCGCGGACGGATCTGCGGGTCAATGCCGATGCCATGGTCTTCCACGCTGATCTTAACGTGATTACCCTGATCGATGATCCGGACTTCTACAATTCCGCTGGGCGGGCTGAATTTGATGGCATTATCCACCAGCGCGGTCACGGCTCGTTCAAGGGAGGCTTCGTCGCCTTGAATGGGGGGGATGCCTCCAGCGTTTTTGACCTTGATCGTAATCCCCCGTGATTTGGCTTTGGTCTCATATTTTTTCAGAATGGTATCAATCACATCCACCATATTGACCGATTGGAAGTCCGGCAGGACGAGATCCATTTCCTGCAGGAAAAGAATATCGTTTGTCAGGTTCACGATCTGGTCAACATTGCGGCTGACGGTATCGATGGTTGTTTGGAGTTGTTCGCCAGATAGCATGCCTTTTTTGAGGGCGTGTAAATATCCACTGGCAATCATCAGAGGGGTTCTTAATTCATGGGTGATGTTCGAAAGGAACTCATTTCGTGCGAGATCCTTCTCGGCCAACTTCTGATAGGCATCTGCCAACTCAGCGGCGCGCAGGCGCAGGTCGTCAATGGCGAGTTGATCGTTCTGGCGCAGCCGGTTGCTGATCTCAGCGACCATGGCCATGGCTACGCTGGGACTTTGTTTCAGCACGCGGTTGAAACCATCCTTGTCCAATTCCAGCACCACCACGTTGGATAGAGACGCAACTGTGGCTGCCCGTGGGGCATTGTGGATCAACGCCATTTCCCCGAAGAAATCTCCGGCAGTCAGAGTCTTCAGTAAACGTTTTTCGGTATTGTTAATGGTTTTAGTAACCTCGAAATCCCCTTCGAGGATCATATAAAATGTATATTCGATCGCATCCTCCCGGCACAGGACGGTTCCTGTCGGGTAGGTTTTGATCTGGCTGTTCATGATGATCTCCTGCACTTCCCCGGGCTTGATGCCGGGAAACGCGCGGGGGATGATTTTTGCGGGGGTGCGGATGGTTGTCATAGAATGGATAAGTTTTGGAGGGTCATCACTTGCAGAAAAAGACGGCCTTTACTCTTTTGGGCTACTTGTGTGCGCGAAGTGCCTGAACCTGACGTTGAATATCTGCCTCGGTAAGTTCGTACTCTGCCTCCCGGGCGTGGATGGTTTGCAGTGATTTTTCAAACCATTCTTCGATCCAGGGCTGCCGCGAGGGCGTTTCCGCTTTCAAAAAACGGATGAAGCCCAGTACATCGATCAGACGCATATCGTTCAGGGTTGAGATTTCCTTCATGATCAGTTCTTCCAGGTCGTTCATGGTCGATCTCCTATGGGTCATTATACTGGCAGGGAATGCCCACCTCATTGCAACAAAGTGACAGTCACCATTAACCGTTACGAAAACGGCTTCCAAAGAGATCTTTGGAAGCCGTTTGTATCGCTGGACGATGGGTTTACCCGCAGCCTCCACCGCTTTTATCGCGTTTGAGTTGTAGGATGATCTTGGCTTCAAATTCCAGTTTTTCGTATTCAATGGGGCTGGGAGAGCAGGACTCGTAGCGGTCGCCGAGGGCGGCGGGGAAGATAAAGCCCAATTGGTCGTCGCCTGCATTCGGGTTGGCCTGAAGCGTTTTGTCCGTTTCGCCGAAGAAGGTGATCCAATTGTTGACTCCGCCTTCGAGGATGTACACGTTGGCCACACTGGAGGCGGATAGGATCTTCCACGCCTGGACTGCGGCTGTTTCGTCATTGCTCGTGACAACGAAGACGGTATTTGCTGGCGGTTCGGTTAACAGGACAGGAATGACTTCGTCGATGCGCTCCAGTGGAACATTGACTGCATCTTCGATGTGGTAGAGGTTGTAATCCGCTTCGGAGCGGACATCAAGATAGACCGGGTTCATGGCCTGGTTGTATTTGGACTTGAAGGCCTCTGCCGGGGAGACGAAAACAAGGCGATTGGCGATCATTTCATCCGCGGTATAGGTAAGTGTGTTGACGATGGGATCGGCGTTCAACTGCGGAATGGTCTCTGTGCGGGTGAAGGTGAGTCTGTTGTACTTGTCTGTGAGGTTCGGAGAGCCGATGAGCACAACGGCCACGGCGATAACGAAGAGTGCTCCAGCCCCGGCGATGCGGAGTTTGGGCTCCGTGCTCAAATCCTTTTTGCCGAAGATGCGTTCCAGTTGTTCGGCGCCCCAGAACATGAAGAGCGCCATCAGAACGATCAGGAGAACGACCACGCCGATGGGCAGGTGGAATACCTGGTCGAGGGTGATGCGGCCAAAATACCCGGAGTTGGTGTACCAGCCGTCAAAATATTGTTCGGTCTCACCGAAGAGGAATGCGCCGACAAAGCCGCCGAGCATGAACAACATTCCGTCGATCTTGCCGGTGGAGGCGGAAGCGAGGGAGGTGGTGGGGCAGAAACCGCCGACGATGAAACCGACGCCCATGATCAAACCGCCCAGGATGCCGGAGGAAAGGTAGGTGGGGTTCACCCAGACCTGGTTGAAGTTCAGGATGCCCAGCCCGACTGCGCCGAACAATAACACCATGGCTGTGACAATGGCGGTGAACATGACCTTGAGTACGGTCATTTCGGTGAAGTAGAACTGTGCAGCCAGTTTGCGCGAGTCGCCGAACCCGGACATTTCAAGCGTGAAGCCGAAGGCGAAGCCGATCAGGCCGAAGACCACATAGGTCCAGGGGTTGGATGCGCTGACCGCAACGAATTGGGGAAGTGGGAATTGCATGGCAGCCTCCTAGTTCCATAACTTTCTGACGAAATAGGCGAGGGCATATGCGCCGCCAAAGATGGCGAACATGATTGCCCATGATCCAGCCGCGAGAGTGGTTCCGCCGCTAAGTGCCTGACCGGAGGTACATCCACGCGCCATACGCGCGCCGTAGAGGAAGATCACACCACCGAGAAAAGCCATCAACCAGCGGGTGCGGTTTGAGATGTTGGGGCCCTTCGTTGTTTCGAGTTTGACGCGGCGGCCCAGCATGCCAGATGTAAACCCACCGAGCAATGCGCCGAAATAAACCGGAACGATCCAGTCATCCAACGGGTTCTTGTCGCCGCCCGCGAGTTTTAGCAGGTACGGGGTGCGGTCTACATGGGCGGGTGCGATCTGGTCTTCCACCGCAGCTACAAAACGGCTGGTTGCGCCGGATGACCCGAGGCCATTGCCTGTCAGGAAGAGCGCCAGGAAGAGCACAATACCCAGCACCATTCCACCAAAGTAAGGATGGACAAAGGGTTTGGGGGTCTGGCTGATTAGAGAGTTTTTTGTTTGAGCAGTCATGGGTTACTCCATTGGTTTCATCAGCATGGCGGGAGACGATAAGTACCCGCCATGCTTTTGTTCCATTATTTCTTCGGTTCTTCTTTCTCTTCTTCGTGTACTTCCACTTCTTCGTACCCTGTAATCATGGCGCGGGTCGCTTCAAAGGGGGTTGCGCCGGTAGTGGTCATATAAACGTGGACAAGGATGAAGGTTGCGAACAACCAGGCCACCAGAGAGTGGAAGGGGGCGAGAAGGGGTAATCCTCCAAGGGCATTGGCAAAAGCCGGGAACTTTTGTACGCTCCACATCAATGCGCCGGTGATGATTTGTAACGGCAGCAAAAGGTTTAGGATCGCGAAGTAAGTGGCTTTTTGGATCGGGTTCATACGGCTGTCAGGCAATTTCTCAAAAGGATGCCCTTCACCCTTGAAGATGCCATTGATGTAGTACTTGGCCTGGATAATGGCGTCATCAAAGAAGCCATATGGGTGCGGGATAAATTCGCGGATCTTGTCTGTGGTGATGTGATAGAACAGCGAGAGGGCGGCGTTGAGCACCAGAATGACTGCGATCACATTATGAACAGTGACCATGCCGCGGAACGAGAAGGCGCCGAAAATATCAGGACGGTGGATGATTAGACCTGTGAAAAGCAGGATGACGATGGATGCGGTCTGAAGCCAATGCCAGAAGCGACGATAGGGTTCGTACATGTAGATCCGTTCGGTTCGTACGTGACCTTTCTTCTGCTTGCGTGCGGCGAACATTCTCAGAGTCCCGTGCCCGAGCACACCCAAAAGCGAACCGGCAAAAGCCAGCGCGCCAAGCCAATCCACCCAGCTGATGCGACTGGAGCCAAAGACATACATGCCGTCATTGGCGGGTTTGGGTTGGTAATACAAGGCACCATTCTCGCTTTTTACCATTTCACCTGTGCCGCTTACATTGTTGTTTGCGTCAAAGGTGGGGATGACCGGGGCATTGTCGGCGAGTTTGATCGACTTTGAAACACGCGAGTCGGCATCGTGACAGGATTTGCAGTCATTGACCGCAAATTCGCCGCGGGTGACATTGTGGTTAATGCTGTAAGGCTGCACCTGACCTTCGATGCGGGGATTTTTCAGACCGAGGGCCGCCAATTTCGATTTTATAGATTCTTCCTTGGCGCTGGAATCGATGGCGAGTTCTGCGCTGCTGATTTGGCCGTCACCATTATTGTCAAAGGCGGCTACAACATCGCTGGCGTACTGGCCGTTTTCCAGGTAGGCGGCTTCAAGGTCAACCTGCCGGACAGGTCGTTTGTTGCCGTTGGCGTCGTCATAGACCCAGTAAAAGGAGGTGATCAGGTTGTAGGGCGCGAGAAGCGTATCGCCATCACTGTTGGTGCGATTAAGGAGGACCGGTTCGTACCCGGTTACAAGAGAGGTGACATCGTTCGGGACGCCATCGATCCCGCGGCAGGTTGAGGCGGCGCTGCCAGCCGTGGTCACCACGGTCCAATCGTAGGATTGAATGGCGGGGGCGTACATTTGCGGGATGTGACAGGTTTCGCAAGCGATTGCATCCATGTGGGTTTCGATGTATGGCAGCCAGTCGGCGTGACCTTTGGTGGCGTCATGGCAGTTTTCGCAACGGCGCATCGTGCCTTTGTATTCGGGCGCCACGTTGAACTGGGCGCTTTCGCCGCGGGCGAAGTTGTGGTCAGGGCGCTGCAAGTATTCGCCGATCTCCAGTGAGCGGGGGTCGTATAAAAGATGCTCAGGATTATTGCTTTGGATCTCGCTCAGATGAGAAGGATTGTTGAGCGCGTAATGGCAGTCGGTGCATTGCAACTGGCGCTCCGCGTGGATATCCCACGAGCGGTCGAGGTCATTCTTGCTGCTCAGGTTGACGCCCGAGGTGTTGATCCGTTGTGCGGATACCACCTGGCCTGTGGTGGCGGTCTGAGGATAAGAGAGATCGCAGGCGTTGAACGTTAATGGTTCTTCCGTGGTGTGGACCTCGCCATGGCAGGTTGCGCAGTTGTTGTTGGTGGGGTCTTGAATGCCAAGGAGATCGTCCTTGAGTTCGCCTTTTTCGTTGAAGGCTTCCGCGTTATATGTCCAACCTTCGGCGGTCTGGGAGACGATCTTCAGGTCGAGCAGAGTGGCGGTGTTCGCCTCGCCGAACTTGCCGGAGTGAATGGCTTCGGCGCGGGCTTCGAGGTTGGGGCTTGCAATGTGGCAGAGGAAACAGTTCATTTCCATGGTGCCAGATTCGTCCCAGTTCCAGGAAGTTGCAGTGCCGTTTCCATTAAGGATGGCAGTTTCAGGATTGTTCTTGTTTGCGTTTAACTCTGTGAGTGCTTTTCCATCGCGTGAAGTGGTGGCCGGACCGCCGCCAACCACTCGCTCGCCATTGAGCATCAGCCATTCGGCGGTGCTCAGATCAAGGCGCTCATCTCCGGCGGGAGAGAGGAAGCGATAGGTCATCGGGTCCCATTCACCGAAAAGCCCGTTGCTTGAGTTGAAGGATTCGCTTTTGGCATTGTAGTCGCTCAACCCGAGATCGGAATGGAAGGCATGTTGGGCGATGAACTCGGTATCGTGGCACTGTCCGCAGGTTTTCATGGTGGAGACGGCGGCATTGCTTTCCAGCACATTGACGCCATTCGCGTCGAGCAAGGCGAAGTCTGGGTGCAAAACCGAGGCCTGGGTGGCCGGGACAGTTGTCGGCGCGGCCAGAACCGCTTTAATTCCAAAGACAAGAGCGAGGGTGGTTAATCCAGCCAGTGTGAGGAGGGTGTATCGTTTCATGGTTATTTTCTCCCGCCCCATTCGATCGGGTCGCCGGGGTAGCCAAGGGCTTCCCAATCCATGCGGCCATTTTCGCCATGGCAGGATTCGCATTGCAGGGCCTGATCGGCAGGTTGCACCATGTGAGTGGTGGGCCAGTACATGTAAGTGGTGGTGAAATCGTATTGGCCGCTGTAATTCAGGCCAGTGATGGGCGCAGCGAGTTCAAAGGCGCTATTCCAGTCAAAGGTGGTCCAGAAGCCGTCTTTCCCTGAAGTGACGGGTTGGAGCAGGTAGTTATTTTTTACATCGTATGGCTGCTTGGCGATATGCAGTTTGAAAGGGAAGATCTTGGAATTGCTATCTTTAATATCGCCTGCAGGTTTGTTGATGTAGGTAATGCTGTCTGTGCCCAACGGGTCACCGAGGATGTAACGGTATTCGTTGTTGCCGTTGAACCAAAGATAAGTGGGGGCGAAGTTCTTGTCGTAAACGAATTCGCCTTTGATCTTGAGGTAGGTGAAGTGGTCGTCGGTGCGGCCTTCCTGGCCGGCTTGGGACCAGTCCCAGAAAACCTTGGTCGGGTCTTCAAGCGCGAGGGCGGGGATATGACAGGTCTGGCAGGCGACCGAGGCGAGGTGGGTATTGATGCGCTCGTCTGTATGCTTCTGGTTGACATGGCACTCTTCGCAGGAAACCTGTTCCTGGGGGTCAATGGTGTAATTGTCTGCGACCATACGGCCAAGGATTTGATGGTCTTGGGTCCAATGGCAGTCCGTGCATTGCATATTCAGGTCGCCGCCCATATGAACGTCATTGTTCTTGGATGGGAAATACAGGCTTTCGTCGAGATCACCATGTTTAACGCCGTTGCCGCCGCCGCCATCAAAGTGACATTTGCCGCAGTTTTCACGGGTGGGGGCGCGGACGGAGCGGGCCGCGGCGAGCAGGTCGATGCCTTCGGCGGGGTTGCCAAAGAGCCCTTTACCGTATGTGGCAGGGTCGGCATGGCATGCGAGACAATCCACATTTTCTTGGTTGTCTTGTTGGGTTTGGCGTCCTTCTTCCCAGCCATACCCGGCGTGGCAGGACATGCATTTGTTTTCGTTGCCCTGTGTTCCGATACAAAAATTGTTGATCTGGTTGGCTTTGCCGATGGTGACAGGGGCATCGCGCCAGGGGACGTCAAAAGATTTTGATTCCCACGTCCAATGGGTGGTCTTCATCAAATCGGTGGCGGCGTCTTCGTGGCATTCAAGGCAGGCCCGAGTCACATCCTGTCCGGTTTTGAACTCCCCTTTGACAATGTCGGCGTGATCTACATGGACTACTTTTTCAGGAAGGTGCGAGGCTGGATCGGTTTTCGACTGGAGGCGGGGCAGGAAATAAATGACCGGAACTATGATCAGCAAAATAATGCCGGCCAGGCCCAAGGTCCAGGTGGGGAAGCGTTTTGTCATACATTCTCCTGTGCAATTTCATTTACCAGGTTTGCCTGTCTGGAAAGCCGATCGCGCATGGCGCTTCTCAACAGGTCAAGAGCCTGAATAAGCCTGGGGTCAGAGAGGTGGTAGGTGATGGTTGTCCCATTTCGAACCGCATGGACCAGCCCACGTTCACGCAAAACTTTCAGGTGACGCGAAGTGGTGGGTTGGTTTATGGCAAGCTCGTTGGATAGCTCGGTCACATTGCGGGGACCATCATTGAGGGCGTAGAGGATGAATAGCCGATTCGGGTCGGAAAGTGCAGCGCAGAAATTTGCTTCTAGTTGGATGATTTCCTGTTGGAGTGTGGCGGTAACCATAAACACCTGCTTATATGCGAATAAACGAATATTATCGTTTGTATAATACATTTGTGACGGTTTGTACAATAGTGGCTACTGTCATATTAAGTTTTGTTTAATGTCACATATTGTGGGTGTATAATTTTAGGGAAAAATCCTTAATAATGGAGTGAGATATGGGTGAGTTTCAACGTGAGGCAGTTTCGGTAAATGTCGCTTCCCGCTTGCGCGAGTTGCGCGAGGCTAGGGGAATCTCCATGCGCGCCCTGGCCACCAAGAGCGGCCTTTCAGCCAATGCACTATCCATGATCGAAAGGGGGAAGACTTCCCCCTCGGTCAGCACTCTTTATAAATTAGCCGATGCCCTGGGGATTGCGATCACTTCATTTTTTGGGACAGAAAATGAAAGGACCTCTGTGGTTTTTCTAAAGCATGATGAACGCACCCGCATGGCTTTTACGCGAGGTGTGTTCGAGGCGCTTGGCGGAGAGCAGTTTTCTGGCAGGGTCGAACCATTCATGTTGACCCTGGAAAGTGGCGCTTCCTGTGGCCCACATGACATCATGCATACCGGCCATGAGTTTGTTTACTGCCTGCGGGGGCACCTGGATTATTACGTGGAAAAGGAACTTTTTCATTTGGAACCAGGCGACAGCCTCCTGTTCGCCTCAAAACTTCGCCATCGCTGGCGCAACTCCAGTGGCAGTGTGGTCAATGCTCTGATAATTATTTCGGGGTTTGCTGAGGGTGAACAGCCCCATGTTACCCATTTGTAGATGAATCAAAAGACGCTGCATTTTGCAGCGTCTTTTGATTCATCGCTATTTGGATTTATGCGTACATACCCCAGTCGAGTGCGGACGGGTCTTCCATCATGGAAAAGTCCCACATTTCCATGCCCATTTCGATGGTGACTGGTATGTTGAATGCTTCCACCGCTTTGGCTTTGGTCATTTCGATCATGGCCGGGCCGTATGGGCAGAAGGGGGTCGTCAAGATCATTTTCAGCCGCGCATTGCTATCCTCAATTTCGATGTTGCGTACAAGCCCAAGTTGAATAATGTTCATCCCAATCTCGGGGTCCACGACTTCGGAGAGGCGGTCGCGCGCAGGTTTGACCATCTCCGGGTGGGTGGCATGGATGGTCCATTGAATTTCATTGATTTCGGATTCACTCATAAGATCCTCTAGGTTACTTTGATTTTACAGCCGGCTGCACTACATACGTGCAGTGCGCGCCGCCGTCTAGTATGCACTGGACTTTACTGGCGGGAAGGGCCAGCATTTTTGAGATCAACGTCTGATCCACGGTGCAGACTTCGGGGTGGGTCACGCCGATCTGGTAATAAGGGCAGGAGATTTCGTGGATCTGATACTGGCCGTTCTTCTTTTCCCATTCCACGGTGAAGCCTTCCTGCGCCAGCAGGTCTTTGACGAGGTCAAGGCGTTCTTCCATACTCAAGCCTTTAATGTCGTTCGTGTATTCACTGGCGAGGTCTTCTGCGATCTGACCGAACAGTTTGCTGACCACCGGCGCGGGCATGGAATCTTTCATTTGAGAAAGCAGCCTGGTTGTAAGTCGAAGATAGCGGGTTGGGAAGCGTTCCATTCCTTCATTCGTTAAGATATACACAAGACGAGGACGTCCAACACCATGACGTTCCTCCTGTCCTTCCACCAGTCCCTCCATTTGCAGGTTGGTCAGGTGGTGTCGAACCGAAATGGGATTGATACCGACTGCATCAGCAAGATCGTTAATGGTGCAGCGCGGTTTTTTTAATAAAGTTTGTAAGATCTTATCTCGCGTGGATTTCATACCGGGCAGTATAACTGCCCGGTAGATTCTTGTCAATATACTAGATAAATATCATAAATATTTGCGCAATCAGGGGACATGGAAAGTGAAAACCGGGGACCAGCCGCTCCAGTTCCCCGATTCATCTTTGGCTTTTACACGCCAGTAATAAGTTCTTCCGCTTGGAAGCGCTTTGGTTTGGGCTGAGGTTCTCCTGGTCCCTTCTGTAAAGACAGGGCTGGAAAAGTCTGCGGTGTCGTCCACTTCCACCTGGTATTGACTCGCTCCTCCGATGGCGGCCCATGTGAGTTGGGGGCGTTTCGGGGCCGATGAATTATTGGAAGGCCGGCCAAGTATCGGTGGCGGGGGAGGCGTTGTATCAACTTTGAAGGTATAGACCTTACTGAATTTTCCCGGGTTGAGGTCGGGGTTATAAGCCCAGACGCGCATGTAATAAGTCCCATCTGCAAGCGGAGCAGAGGGTGTGTAACTCAATGTTTTGGCCGCTTGAACAGCGATCATGTTCGTGAAGTTTGCATCAGCCGCCAGGAATATTTCATAGGCCCGGGCGTTCCGAACAGCAGACCAGGAAAGCAGCGGCCTGTTATTGTTTGTCAGATTTGCGCGATTGATCGAAGTGACGAAGGGCGGCGGAAAGTTGACTGGAATTTTGGCGATATTAAAGGTTTCGCCAGTAGTCGCCGGGTCTGCCAGTACATTACCGTTGCTGTCGGTAATACTGCCGTTATTGACCAGATCCAGGCGGATCGACCCGGACCCCGCTCCTGTCGCGACCGTCACCACATAGAACGGGTCGGCATTTTGGATGTTGGAAATTGATGCGTCGATGTTCGTTGTGAGAATGTTGAAGTCAGAAGCGTCCACTCCCTTGACGGGCTCGGAGAAGGTAATAATAAAAGCGACGCTGGGGCCGATGGCTGGGTTCGCACCGGCGCGGATGATCGAAGTTGCGCGTGGAGGTGTTTTGTCTATCGTGTACACCTCGCTGGTGGTAAAGTTGGCATTTCCGATTCCCGGGCCGCCGAGGGTGGCGCCTTGGGCATTGTGAATGGTGTCATCGTCCAATAAGTCAAGTTTGAGCGTGCCATCGCCTTCACCCGTGGAGACCGTCACGACGAAAAAAGGGCTGACAGAACTTACATTAATAACATTGGCATTTTGAATGCCTGAAACCAAAAAATCCGTGGGGTCCACACCCTCCACTGCTTCGGAGAAGGTAACGATGAAATCTACAGAGGCTGTGTTGCTGGGATTGGGACTGGCGCGCAGGATGGAGGTTGCAATCGGTACGTCAATGGCGATGGGGGTCGATTCGCCGATTCTATTCCCGTTCCCTGCACCAGGCCCGCCAAGGACATTCCCAACCATGTCAGAGATCGAATCGTTGTCACTTAAATCCAGCCGGACAACGTCGCTGCCCGGTTGAACCGCGATCGAAACCGTATAGCTGTTGCCTGCTCCAACAACATTGGAGATCGCAGCATTGTTCATGGTGGAGAGGGAGAAGTCGCCTCCATCCACCCCGGTAACTGGCTCTGAAAAACTGACAATGTAATCTACCTGGGAGGTTAAGGCGCCGCCTGCGCGCATAAGTGCTGTGACCAGCGGCGCGGCGCGGTCTACGTTATAGGTTTCGCCTGTGGTGAATCCTGAACCTGTCCGGTTGCCTGCCTCGTCGCTGACGGTGTCGTTGTCGATAAAATCCAGCCGTAAAGAATCGTTTCCAGTCCCCGTGAGTGCCGTGACGGTATAAACAGATCCGTTGCCATTGAGGGCACTTAATTGTGCGCCTGCTGATGTGCTCAGGCTGAAATCTGCCAGATCCACCCCACTGACTGCTTCAGAGAAGGTAACCACAAACCCCAGGCTGTCAGCACGGGTTGGGTTTTCATCTGCGCGAGTGATGCTTATGATAATGGGGGCGGATTTATTCACCACATACGCTGCCCCGTTGATGAAGTTCCCGTTTCCAATTCCCGGGCCGCCCAAACTGCCCCCTGTAGCGTTAATAATGGAATCGTTGTCCATCACATCCAGCCGGACTGTACCATCTCCGCTGCCAGAACTGACCGAAACGATATAGGTATTGCCTGAACCGCTGATCGCGCCAATGGCGGCAAGGCCCGTGCTTGAAGTAATTGAAAAATCGCCCGCGTCAACACCCGTAACCGCCTCTGAAAAGACTACCTGAAAGTTGAGGGTTTCTGTGTTGGTCGGGGAGGGACCTGTCGGACTGACAGATGTCACGCTGGGGTACCCCTGCCCGATGGTATATTCGTCCACCAATACTCCTGCGCGGGTATACATCTGAAACTTTACGGCTGTGCTTGTGGCTTCCACGCGCATGGCGCCGTAATCCTGGTTGAAGCGCACCTGACTTTCAGGAAGAATTTGGTCAAATTTATAAATCTCTGCCCCGCCGATCCCATTCACGAAGTAAGGAAGCCCATTGACCAGCAGGCGTTCGTAAACATGATCGTGCCCGGTCAGGACGGCGTCCGCGCCCCATTCCTTGAATGGCCAGCGCATGTAATTGGTCGGTCCATGCCACCCGGAGGAATAAGGAGCATGATGGAATACGACCAGATTGAATGGCGAAGCGGATGCGGCCAGACTCTTCTTCAGCCACTTGCCCTGTTCTGAGGTTGCGGAAGTGCCGTTTGGTTCGTTTGGATCGCTGTCCAGCATAAAGAAATGGACCGGGCCCTGTACAAAATCGTAGTAGGTAGCCTGGTTATAGAAATTAAAAAAATCGAAATAAGGCTTGCCGCCTGTGGTCCCCCAATCGTGATTTCCAAGCACGGGATAGAAACGTTTGGTAGGTGAACCGTTGCCGTACTTTCCCTTATACCCAAGAATATAGTCGTGATAATACTGCCCAATGTTGTCGTCTATGGAATAGGATTGCCCATGGGGGTAATTATTATCTCCGACCGTGACGATAAAATCCGGGTTCCAGTTTTTTACCAGATTTGCAACATCTGCTTCGTTCTGGCCTGCAAGCCCATAGTCTCCGATGACGGCAAAAAGGATGCGATCTGTCTGGGCCTGGGCAGAGTGCGGAAAAGCGCTTTGCAGCAATGTCGCCAGAATCAAACAAAGGATAAATCCATATTTTGTGTGGGTGGAAAGAACGGCGATGTTCGCGATCCAGGATGATTTTTTCATAAAGCCTGCATTAGTTTTGTTCTTCCCCAACCTGTGGCCGATAGGTGATGAGATAGGCGGGGATGCTTACACCGCTGATGCTGACTTCCATGGATTTTCCATTGATCTCTGCCTCTTTTGGAATGAGGTCCATGGCCTGGCCTGTAATGAGGATTTCACCCGCCTGACCAACGTCCTCGCCTAATTTACAGGCCCGGTTGACGGCGTCGCCAAAAATATCTTCATTATTGATGATCAGGATCTTTCCATAATCGATGCCGATGGCGACATGGACATCCAATTCTTCATCTGTGAGCAGATTTGCCGCATAGAGGGCGTGTTGGATGGAGATGGCTGCGCGTACAGCTAAAAGCGGGTCGGGCAACAAGGCAAAACAGTTATCCGCTTCAAACTTAACCACCCAGCCGCCATGTCCCTTGATGATCGGCTCCACCGTCAACTGCATACGGCGGATCATGGAGAGATAGTGAATAATTCCATATTTGCGGGTGAGCAGGGAGAAACCGAACATATCCAACACCAGGACGGTATTCTCGGTGCCGTATTGCTGCCAGATCGCGTCTTCGATCTGTTTTCGAAGGTCTGGGTTTGTCTCCTGCGAAAAGCCGAGAAGCAAGTCTTGAAAATAAGGATCTTTGAGTAAATTCATTTGCGCCTCTATGACTTTAGTTTCATGATTTGGATTATATCGAAAAGGGTCATGGAGATGCCTTGCACCTCCATGACCCTTTCTTCTTAAATATCGCCCGGCTCATCTGCCATGCGGACGATGCGCGGGGTGAACTTGCCGATCACATCCACCAGGTCGTGTTGGGCGGTGATGACGTCTTCGATCTGTTTGTATGCCTGTGGCGACTCGTCGATACCGCCGCCGAGCAGGGTGACTCCGCGCTCTTTGAGGTACAAGTCCCGTTCCGACTTGCTGATGGAGTTAATGGCAGTCTTGCGGCTCATCTTACGACCTGCGCCGTGGGATGCGGACTCAAGCGAATCGCTCACGCCTCTTCCCCGGACTACGAAGCCTGCATCTCCCATCGAGCCGGGGATCACGCCGAGAACGCCAGCACCCGCGGGCGTAGCTCCCTTGCGGTGGACGATGACTTCGCGCCCGTCAGGGAGTTTTTCGCGCCAGGCAAAGTTGTGGTGATTTTCAACCACCGCCACTTCTTTCAGACCGACCGCTGCCGCCACACGTTTGTGGATGATATAGTGATTCGCCGAGGCGAACCGCCCAGCCAGTTCCATTGAAAGCCAGTATTCCTGACCATCTTCTGAATCCAGCGTGAGCCAAGCGAGGTGACGGACGCTCTTATCGAGGTCGGGGTGTTTCTCCATCGCAAGTTTGCTAAAGCGGTCTGCGATTTTTGCACCGACTCCGCGGGAACCGCTGTGTGAGAGCAGGGCAAGATACTCGCCGGGTTTCAAACCGAACATTTCTTCTTGCAAGCGGAACGAACCCCACTCTACGAAGTGATTGCCGGTGCCGCTCGTGCCAAGTTGATTCATAGCGGTGTCTTTCAGAGTCCGCAGTTGTTTGGTGGCGAGCCATGCGTCATCGTCTAACACTTGATGTTGGGCGCGTTTGCTGCCTTTCCAGGCAGCGCCCATGCCGAATGCGGTTTCGTCCCAGAGGGCATTTTCGAACATGCCTTTCTTCTGTCCGATGAGGATCGGTGAGACTTCATACAGCGAGAGGCGCATACGGCAGGCAATGTCCACGCCGACGGCGTAGGGGATGACGACGTTCTCAGTTGCCAGCACGCCGCCGATGGGCAGACCGTAGCCGACGTGGGCATCGGGCATGAGCGCGCCAGAGACGGTGACGGGCAGGCGCATGGCATTTTCCATCTGCTTGATGGCTTCGGGGTCGATATTGTCCGTGCCCCAGATGGGGAAGGGCAGAGGCGACTCGCGCAGGGTATCTTCGCTTGGTTCGTTGTTTTTGTTCTTGCGCAGGATCTCGCGGGCGAGGTTGGCAAGCAAGGTGTCGGCGAGGAAGTTGCCGGGGTTTTGGCGAACCGCTTCGAGCGCAGCAAGGGCCGCGTCGCGTTCCATGCCGGATGCGATCATTTTGTTTCCGGCTTCTTTTGCAAGTCCGATGGATTTCCCATCTTCCCAGTTGTTGAGTTTCAGGATTTTTCCTGTGATGATGTCCATGAGGTTGTCTTTCTGTAGGTCAGGCTTTTAGCCTGACGATTATATTTGGCGGGTTACAAGCCCGCCCTACGAATCGATGGGGTCAGGCGGGATGCAGGTTTCATCATACTTAATTGTCGTAAAAACTTCTGCCTGCAAAACCCAGTTGCCTTGTGTGGTGCGCTGCCATTTGGCGGAATACACACCTGAGGCCCGGACGAGATTTCCGTTTATGGAATACTCGCCCTGCCAGTTGCCAAGTTCTTCGGTGATGCCCCAGACTTCGTTGGTGGTGATCTCGCGCGGGGTTCGACGATAGACGGCGGTTGGGTCGTTTTGGAAAAGATCTGCCCAACGTATTTCTTCTTCGTCGGCTCCGTGGAACTGGTCGCTGCGGCCGGTAACCAGATGGTAACTCGCCGCCAGCAGCGGACGAATACGCTTGGCGTCCTTGGCGGCAATGGCTAGGTTGAACGCTTCGCGCGCAGCCCGGATGAGGTCGGTGCAGGTGGGTTGGGTCATGAGATTCTCTTTCTCAACCACGAAGGGTCACGAAGGTACACAAAGGTTTTCCTTTGTGACCCTTCGTTCCTTTGTGGTTGTTTATTGTTCTTCCAATTTCCAAAGTTCACGCATTTCTTGACTCTTTTCAAGCAATTCATCGAGCGTGCCTTCGGATTCGATTTTGCCATCTTTGAGGACGATGATATGGTCGGCGCGCCTCAAAAGCGGACGGCGGTGGGAGACGACGAGGCAGGTCAATTCGTTGCCTGATTCAAAGATGCGCTCCCAAAGTTGCATTTCAGTTTCCACGTCCAGCGCACTTGAGAGATCGTCGAAGACGACCAGTTCCGGTGCGCGGATGAACATGCGGGCGGCGGCGGTGCGTTGGGCTTGCCCGCCGGAGAGTTTGACGCCGCGTGAGCCGACCATTGTTTCGAGATCGTCGTCGAGGATTTCCAGGTCTCTGTCCATGACGGCGAGTTTGGTGGCTTTGTAGATCTCGTCGTCGCTTTTTTTCAAGCCTAGCAAAATATTATTTCGCAAGGTGTTGCTGAACAAGCGCGGAACTTGGGCAGTGTACGCAACACGCGGTGGGACGAAGAAGTTGCCCGCGTCGGTGATGGCTTTCCCGTTCCAGCGGATTTCGCCGGAGTCAGCGGGGAGCAGGCCGAGCAGCGTGCGCAGCAAGGTTGTTTTGCCAGAACCAATGCGACCAGTGATAACTGTCAGCGAGCCGCGTTTGACTTTGAGCGAAATGTCTTCGATGCCGTTGACCGAATTCGGGTAGTGAAAGGTCAGATGGTCAGCGGCCAGTTCATTCAGTCGGTCTGAGGCGGTTTTCGTCGGGTAGGTCACTTCGGGCAGTTCGCCCTCCAGATCTATTTTTGCATGTTGGACGAGCGCGTTCAGTGGGGCGTTTTCCATCAGGCGGTACATGCGTTTGACGGAGACGTCCATTTGTTTGTAACGTGCCCAGAGCATGCCGCCCATGGTGGTGAGGTCGCCCATGCTTTGCAGCAGGTAAACGAAGAGCGAGAAATCGCCAAGGGTGAAACTGCCCGTGCGCATGGATTGACCGACGAGGATCAGAATGATGCCCGTGCCCAGAGTAGATGTGTTGCGGTAGATCGAACCGAGCACTTCGTCGAACAATTTTTCGCGGACGGTTAACTTGCGGCGTTCGTCGTTGATGCTGTGAAAGTGCTTGATGATGTTCTGCTCGGCCGTTGCGATCTTCACGGCTTGCACGGCGCCAAAAAACTCACCGATGAACCCGGTCACTTTGCCTGCGGCTTGACGCGAGGCGCGGCGGTAATGCGAAATACGGGTGGTGGCGATGTTGGCAACAATGCCGACAACGATCAATGGAACCAATGCCATGAACGTAACGGATGGGCTGATCTGAGTCATCAAAACGATGGAGACGGCGATGATGCTCAAGCCGACCATCACATCGTTGACCATGATGACGAATATGGGGATTTCCTGAACATCGCCTTTGAAGCGGCTGATGGCTTCACCTGCGGAGTCGGGTAATTGCGATGCGCCGGGTCGTTTGAGGATTTGCGCCAATAAATTCTTGCGCATGAGCGTGCCCATATCTGCAAAGATTGGTACGTCGGCATAGTAGAAGCCATAACTCGCTACGATGCGTCCGATCCATGTTGCAGCAAGGAATGCGACCACTGCCCAAATGCCAAAAGTCAATGGCGTCGCACCAGTCAGCATATCAAAGAAGGCTTTCATGATGAGCGCGGGTGCAACCTGCCAGCAGAAGCGGATCAACGCAACGCTGACGAGGTCGACGATCCACAGCCAGGGCCGAAAGCGGATGAGTTCAAGCACAACTTTCCACGCGGGCAGGGCGGGGATGTTGAGGTCGTTTGAGGGGAGGGTTGTTTCGGTCATAGTAATTCCATTTTTTTATTACATCGGTGGTTGAGTAGCCGAAGGCGTATCGAAACCACCAGTTATTGAAAGTACTTTTGTTAATTGGTGGTTTCGATACGTGACGTGAAGTTCGTACGCCACTACTCAACCACCGGAGTTAGGCCAATACTTCTTCCAAGCCCGTTTGCAGCAATTGATAAAACCTTGCGTTCGGGTTGGATGCCAGTTCTTTGCGGTTGCCGTATTCGAGCACGGAGCCGTTGTCGAGGATGAGTACATCATCGGCGCGGTGCAGGGTGTCGAGGCGGTGGGCGATGATGATGGCGGTACGTCCTTTCAGCAGTTTGTCTATCGCGTGTTCGAGTTTCTGCTCGGTGGCAGGGTCAAGCCGGGAGGAGGCTTCGTCGAGTATGACCAGACCGGGATTCCGCAGAAAGACTCGCGTGAACGCCAGTAATTGCGCCTCACCCGCGGACAGGGATCTTGATCCTGTTTCCAGTTGAGTGTCCAGCCCGTTTGGCAGGGTTCGGAACCAGTCGCCGAGTTCTAGGTCTTCGAGAGTGGCGATGATCTTGTCGTCGGGTATCGAACGGTCGAAGAAGGTCAGGTTCTCGCGGATGGATGCGCGGAAGAGTTGCACATCTTGAGTCACGATGGCGATGTTTTGCCGCAGTGAGTCGAGTTGAATGTTATGCAAGTCATCGCCGTTGACCTTGATACTGCCTTCGTTGACGGAGTACAGGTTGAAGATCAAGCGTCCGAGCGTGGTCTTTCCGCTTCCGGTGCGACCGAGCAACCCCAAAACAGAAGCAGGCTTGAGGTCAAGAGAGAGGCGTTTGATGACTGAGTCATCGCCATTGTAAGAGAAGGTCACATCCTTGAATTCCAACGCGAGCGGATGCGAGTCGATCACTTTGCCGGTCTCGTTCCTGTTTTCAGGTTGGAACTGCTTGAACTCAGTTAATCGCTCCACACACGCGCCAATGGTTTGAAAACTTTCGATCTCATGTGTCATTGCCCAGAACGGTTCTTCGAGCAGGTTGAGATAGTGGACGAAGAGATAGACCGTGCCGATGGTGACGATGCCCGCGGTGAAGAGCCAATATCCGCTGGTGACGGCGAGCAATGTGCCGAGTGTGAGCGCAAGCCCCATCGCGTTTTCGATGATCCAGCGTTTGAAGTGTGCGCGGCGATTGTGTTTGAGGATCTCGGCTTGGTGACGAAAGAGTTCGCGGATGGAGAAGCCGACGGCGCCGCTGGAACGGATGTCTTCGGTGCCTGCCAGTTGTTCTTCGATGAAGCCGTACATTTGCCCTTCGGCTTCGCGCCTGGCTTTCTGATGCGGCACGGCAATGTCTTTGAGCCTGCCGAGGATGCCGATGGTCAGCGCAGAGTAGACGGCGAATGCCAAGCCCACGCGCCAATCTTCGATGGCTAAGGTGACGAGAATGCCGATGAGCAGAAGTCCATTTGCGATGAGGTTGAGCGCGAATTGCGAAAAGAAAGTCGCCAGCTCGGTCACGTCACCGTCGATGCGTTCGATCAACTCGCCGGGCGTGTGGTCGTTGTGGAACTTCATGCCGAGTTTGATGGCATGTTCGGCGAGTTCGGCGCGCAGGGCATTGGTGGCTGTCCATGCTACGTTTTCGCCGAGCCAGGTAACACCGATGTGAACGACTTGCTGTACCAGCGCGATGCCGATAAATGCGGCGGCTGTCCACATGAGCGTGGAAAGGGCTTCGCCTGCCAGTGCAGAGTCGATAAACCGGCGCATGATCTGCGGAGCGAAGATCTTTAATCCGATGCTGCTGAATAACAAAATGGCGAGCAAGGTGAACCGTCCGCGTTGAGGGCGGATGTGGTCGGCGAGCAGGTTCCAGTAGGATTTGAATGAGAGGTTCATGTTAATTACCAAGAGAATTCATTACCGCGAAGAGCGCTAAGGGCGCTAAGATTAAATTGTTTTCTTCGCGGTCTTCGCGTGCTTGGCGGTTAATTTAGATAATAAAAAACACGGCGCGGGTGCGCCGTGTTTTGGAAAGACACAGGAAATTGAGTCGTAGTTAAACGGTCAATAGGCGCACTTCGGGGTAAGTTGTTATTCGGTTGGGTTTCTTACGTAGGTTTAGTAATTGCAACGACATCGAAGTGCTTTCCTTTCTTTTGAGATTTATGTACCCTGTCAGTTTACATGAGAGTGCGATGAGTGTCAAGAACGAATCCTAAATTATTGTAATAGCTCTTTAATTCCGATAATGATTATTATAAATCCAAGAATAAATCCAAAATAGAAAATATTAAATGGATCATTTTTTGGGAGAATGGAAGTTTTACGATATGCAAAATTAAATTCGCCTTTCAGCTTTCTTTGAATGAAAGACCAGGATGGAAACAAAAATATCATGCCTAATAAAATTTTTAAAAATGAAGATAGATACATATAGCGTTGATGTCTTTATAAGTAGCCGTCTGAAAGAGTTTATAAAACTTTTCTTGCTCAAGCTGCCATCCTCGGTAGTGGGGACGCCGCCGGGAGCATGTTTTTTATAAAATCTATTTCGACCAACTTAATATAAGATTCTAAGGATTATAAATCAGAACCTAGGAAATCTGGTGGTTTGTTACCTGTTTTAAGTAACAAAAGAAATCCCAGAAAAAAGAAAATTTATTTTAGTCAGTCTATAAAATTGTATGTACAAAATCGAATGGAAATATGCTAAGTTGCTGCTGATTCGACTGCAGTTCGATGGTGGCAAAAAGTGGTCATTTAGTACCATATGAAATGGGTAACTCTTGCTGTCGGCATAAAAAGCCTTTTCTGCTATTATGCAGCATAACAATTCGCAGGAGATGGATTATGGCTAAAATATGGGAAATGTTGGATGCGGCTTACGTGCTTATTAATTCCGGCTTTTTGCCCCAGGCGCGCTCCATTATAGAAAAGATCCTCTGCCTTGACCCGCAGAATATCGAGGTATGGGAGGCGTATCTCAATACGTTTGAATACGCATCCGACCTGGAGACCGCCAAGGAAATGGTCAATTTACTTTGGGATAAAAAGGTTAAAGACGACTATCTGGATGCCAATCGTAAGTATGTCCTTCGCCGCATTAACGAACGAATGAGCGGGCTGTAAACGATCCGGCTCCATGCCTCTAAGAATGGGGCTACAATAGATGGCATGGAGGCTGCATGAAGGCTACTCGCTTGAGAATGCGCTACTGGCGCATTGTGTTTTTCTTTGCCCGTGTTACTTTAAGCATAATATTTTGGGATATTTTCCTGCGCCGTGTCGGCCTGGGCCGCCTGGCAAATTTCACCCGTCCCCGGCGGCTGCGTACCATTGCCGTCCGCTTCCGCGCAATGGCCATTCGGCTTGGCGGCGTGATGATCAAAGTGGGGCAATTTCTTTCCGCCCGTCTGGATGTTCTCCCGCCGGAGATCACAGATGAACTTTCCGGTTTGCAGGATGAGGTCCCACCGGTGGATTTTGAACCCATCCGCTTCCAGACCGAACTGGAACTTGGTTCCGCCATCGATAAAGTTTTTGCCACCTTTGAGAAAGAGCCCGTCGCCGCGGCCTCATTGGGGCAGGTCCATCGCGCGCAATTACTGCCAAATGATGCCGATGCAGTTGGATTCAAGGATGTGGTTGTCAAGATCCTGCGCCCAAATATTGAGCAGGTGGTCGAAGTGGACATGGCTGCAATCCGGGTGGTGGGTGGCTGGCTCAAACGCTACAAACCCGTCAGCGACCGGGCGGATGTCCCCGCCATTGTGGAGGAATTTGCCGCCGTTTTAAACGCCGAGTTGGATTATTTATCCGAGGGGCGAAATGCCGAAACCTTCTCAACAAATTTCAAAGAGGATGCAAATATTCACGTCCCCCGGGTGGTCTGGAAATGCACCACCCGCCGCGTACTGACCCTGGAGGATGTCACCTCCATCAAGATCACTGATTACGATGCCATCGCCGCAGCTGGAATCAGCCGTGCTGCGGTGGCCGAAAGGTTGCTGGCAACCTACTTGAAGCAGATTTTTGAGGATGGCTTTTTTCATGCCGACCCGCACCCTGGCAACCTGTTCGTCCTTCCGCTAAACGAAAAAGATGCAGATGGTTTTACGAAATTCCGGCTGACCTTCATCGATTTTGGCATGGTCGGGCGCATGCCCGAAAAATTGGTGGAGGGGCTTCGTGAGGTCGTGATCGCAGTTGGTTTGCAGGATGCGACGCGCCTGATCCGTGCATATAAGACCCTGGGTGTTCTGCTTCCGAATGCGAATACAAAGTTGCTGGAAGAAGCCAGCGCCCAGGTCTTCGAGCGCTTTTGGGGCATGAGCATGAACGAATTGCGCAATATTCAACACAGCGACATGATGAAGTTTGGAATGCAATTCCGCGATCTTATCGCAACCATGCCTTTTCAGATCCCGGAAAACTTATTGATCCTGGGCAGGACAATCGGTATTCTCTCGGGGATGTGTACGGGGTTGAACGATGATTTTAATCTTTGGCTGCAACTTGCGCCTTATGCCAAGAAACTGACCGAGGGCGAGGGCGGCTCGATCCTTGATACATTCTTGAACGAGGCCGGAGATTTCTTCAAAACGCTTATTGCCATTCCCGGCAGGGCAGAGCGCGTCCTTGGCCGGATTGAGCGCGGCCAGTTGAACGTGGAAGCGCCGCTGGTCAACTTGCAGATCAGCTACCTGGAAAAGTCGCTCAACCGCTTGACCGGCGGGGTTGTGTTTGTGGGTTTGCTGGTCGCAGGCTCCATCTTGTACGATGCTCACAATTTGCTGGGGCAGGGGCTGTTTGGCGGAGCAGGACTTGCGCTCTTTTACACCTTTTTCCTTGCGCGCGGAAAACGCCCATTTCAGTAGCGCTTCACAGAGCCTGACATTTTGACTTTGAAGCAAAAACTCCAACGTTATCCGACGTTGGAGTTTTCTTTTAATTTACTTGTCTGTCTAGGTACGCATCCTAGGCAGCGCAGACGCCACCTTGAGCGATGGTTTCTTTCGACTGACTACTTAGGAAGACTTTTCTTCCGTCTTTTTGATGGCGGCGTCGATCAGGCTGCGGAAGGCCAGCAAGGCTTCTTTGCGGGCGGTGCGGCGGTGCTCCAAAAAACCGGGCGGTAGGATCGATTCCATGCTCTTGCGCATCTCTGCACGGGCCGCCTTCATATGCTCCAATGCTTCAGGTGGAAGTTTGTCTTTCATCGCTTTTCGTTTTTCTGCATTCATGGGTCACTCCTTGTTCGATTTGATTATAGCACCGATGGATTTTATGGACCCGGCGTCATCGGCGGGAATTGAGACATATCCATGTTCGGATCAATATCCATGCTGGAGGTCTTGACCCAGCAGGGGTTGTTGAAGTATGGGTTGCGAATCACGATCCAGCCCGGTTCTGTCCCCATGCCGAGGATGGTTACGTTTTTCCTGCCTCTGGCATTCATCTCGATGTTGCTGATCAGGGTATAAGTATCACCGGGGCCTGTCCAACAACCCGTGTTTTCTATTAACGCAGCAGGCTTGATCTGTGGCTTCTCCGTTGGCGGAAGCGGGGTGTCTGTGATGCTGGGAGTGGGGGTATCAGTTGGCGGCAGGGGCGTTGGAGTGACCGCTCCCGCTGTTTGCGTGAGCATGTAGACGACCAGCCCCATGGCTGTGGTGCCGACAATATCCACTGTAGGGGTGGCTGGGGCCTGTGGCGCGCACGCTGCGAGCAGCGCGGATATCAGAATGATGAGGGTGGTCCCGCGAATGACAGTAAATTTCATGCGTATACCGTACTTATTTCGCTTTCTTTTCCATTTTTGCCCAAGTGTCCTTTAAATTGACAGTCAGGTTGAAGGCGGGCTTTTCTGCGGTTGAGTCCTTGTCAACGCAAAAATATCCGAGGCGCTCAAACTGGAAGCGTGAGCCAACTTCCGCCTTGGAAAGAAGCGGTTCCACATATCCAGCGAGGACTTCAAGCGATTTTGGATTCAAGCAGGCCAGGAAACCCTCCTCTCCTTCTTCCGGGTCTTCTCTGGTGAAGAGGCGGTCATACATGCGGATCTCGGCTTTGTGCGCGTGTGCGGCCGATACCCAATGGATCGTGGATTTGACCTTGCGGCCATCGGGTGAGTCTCCGCCTTTGGTGGAGGGATCGTAGGTGGCATGGACTTCCACGATCTCTCCCGCTTCGTTCTTGACCACATGTGTGGCCTTGATGAAATAGGCATAGCGCAGGCGAACCTCATTACCCGGAAAGAGACGATAGTATTTCGGCGGAGGCGTTTCGCGGAAGTCATCCTGCTCAATGTAAATGACCTTTGAGAATGGAACTTTGCGGGTACCGGCATGGGGATCTTCGGGATTGTTGACAGCGTTCATTTCTTCAACAAGGTCATCGGGGTAATTATCGATGACCACCTTCAACGGATGGATGATGGCCATGCGGCGCAGAGAGGTTTTGTTGAGATCGTCACGGACGCATTCCTCCAAAAGCGCCACATCGCTGATGCTGTAGTTCTTTGCAACACCCACGCGGCGGATGAACTCCAGTACGGCTGCTGCGGTATACCCACGACGACGCATGGCGCGCAGGGTCGGCATGCGTGGGTCATCCCAGCCGCTGACGACTTTCTCTTCCACAAGCCGGCGGAGTTTGCGCTTGCTCATGACAGTGTAGTTCATGTTGAGGCGCGCAAACTCGATCTGGCGTGGTTTCCAAACACCGAGTTTTTCGGGAAACCATTCATATAATGGACGATGGTTTTCGTATTCCAACGAACACAGCGAATGGGTGATTCCCTCCATTGAATCGTTCTGGCCGTGCGCCCAATCGTACATCGGGTAGATCTTCCACTTGTCGCCGGTGCGGTGATGCGGCGGGTTATGGATGATGCGGTACATGGCCGGGTCGCGCATGTTGATGTTCGGATGAGCCATGTCGATCCTGGCGCGTAAAATGCGCGAACCATCAGGGAACTCTCCGTTCTTCATACGCTCAAGCAGGTCCAAATTATCTTCCACGGAGCGGTCACGATGCGGGGAGTTTTTTCCGGCTTCCGTCAGAGTTCCGCGATTGGCGCTCACTTCCTCGGGAGTCTGATCGTCCACGTAGGCAAGCCCCTTCTTTATCAACTGTACCGCCCATTCATAAAGCAGGTCAAAATAGTCTGATGCATAGGTTATCTTGACCCATTCGATGCCGAGCCAGCGCGCATCATCCATGATGGCTTCGACAAACTCGGTTTCTTCCTTGGCGGGATTGGTATCGTCAAACCGCAGGATCAATTCGCCGCCATTTTCCTTGGCGATGAGATAGTCGATCATAAATGCTTTGACGTGGCCAATGTGGAGATATCCGTTGGGCTCGGGAGGGAGGCGAGTGCGGACATAATTAAAGCGCCCGCTGCGCAGGTCTTCTGCCACGGCTTCGCGGATAAAATCGGAGGGTTTGTTGTTCTCTTCAGGACTCATTTTGTGCGACCTTGCTTCATGGGATTTTGCGGACGAAAACTCCGCTTCTTTGACGAATTGGTATTTGCCGGCGTTTTGGGAACTTTTCTCCGCCTTGGGCGTCTAGTTCGTACCAATTATAACAAAGTATAATATTCGTATAGAAAGGTTGGAAGTTAATCATGGAAGAAAAACGCAGTTCATTTTATGGGGCTTACTTCAACAAAAGCGCAACACTGGCGATCTCGCGCTGGGCGGGAATTCTGGCTTGGGTGGTACTGGCTGTTTATTTGACCTTTTGGATGATCAGCTTCCTTCAATTTATCAGACAATTTTCTTTAGGCCTGATGTACGAAAAAGGAATCACAACCATTGATATGTTCAGCATCTTTACCCCGTACCTGACCCAGCCACTTCCGGGGATAGCCTATTTCTTTGGCCTGAAATTTGTTGAGCATACCCTCCAGATTTTTCTGGATGTGGAAGAGAGTGTCCGCCGCGCCGCACGCCTGGAAAAATAGAAAGATTCTCCTGCGAAGTTTTACTTGCGCTTCACCCCTGAGCGTGATAAAATACCGCCCGCTGGAAAAATGGTGAGCAGGTTTAATCTTGCCTGTGATCTTATTGGGGATTGGTGAAATGGCATCACGTCGCGCTCTGGACGCGAAATTTGAGGTTCAAATCCTTGATCCCCAGCTAAAGCCCTCTCATAGAGGGCTTTTTTCTTAATCCGCCATCAACTTGACATAAATCTCCTCCAACGCAGATTCTCGCATGGACAGATCTGCTAAAGCCCAGCCTTTGGCAGAGATGGTCTCCAGCATGCGGGCAATGCCATCTACATCTTGTGTACGGAAGACATAATTGCCGCCGACCAGTTCGTAGCCCAGGGTTTCGCCTGCATGGAAAATAACCTGGTATTCGCGCTTGCCCAACCGTCCGCGTATGGAGTCCATCGTATCGAATACCAGCAATTTCCCGTTCTTGATGATCGCCACGCGGTCACAGATGGACTCTACATGGAATAAATTATGCGCGCTGAGCAGGATGGTCTTGCCTTCGCTCTTTAACTGTTTTAAGTAGTTGATAATAAAGAAGGATGTAAGCGGGTCCAGCCCTGAGTTGGGCTCATCGAGAATAAGAAGTTCGGGGTCGTGAAGGAGGGTTCGCGCAATGGCGGTCTTGCGCTTCATACCCTTGGAAAATTCACCGGTCAGTTTGTTTCTTTGCTCCAACCCAAGCGATTGCAAGAGGCTGTCGATGCGCGCGAGTGCTTTTTGACGAGGCATTTGGTATAGCTCGGAGAAGAATAATAGATACTGTTGGGCGGTCATTGCCTCGTATAGCGGGCTTTCTTCCGGTAGGTAGCCGATGCGCTGCTTGACTTTGATACCGTGCTTGACCATGTCCTGCCCCATGACACGCACATCTCCAGATGTGGGTTCGATCAAGCCGGCGATCATCTTCATGGTCGTGCTTTTGCCTGCCCCGTTATGGCCGATGATACCGACGATCTCGCCTTCATTGATTTGCAAGTTTAGCCGGTCTACGACTGTAGTATCATCATATCGCTTAGTAACATCTTTCAGTGAAATCATGAGACAATTTTATCCTAATGTATCTTCAGGGAGCGGAATGCAATGAATCAGATTTTGGTGATTGCATGGCGTGAAATTACACGGTTACAAAAACGTTTTGGAGGCGGAGCCAGCCCTGTGACGGTCATTTTGCTTTTGGGGATATTGGGCATTTCCGCATATTTTTTAAGCGATACGGTCTCGCTTGGAAATGGCTTGTATCGCATTGGAGTTTCCGGGGATGTGCCTGAAATCAGCGACAGCCGCTTTGCCGTCCTCAAAGTAAACCCGGAGGAGGGACGGCATCTCCTTGCCGACAAATCCATTGACATCCTGATTGTTGATGCGGAATTATTTTCACGCGAAGATGACAAGTCGCAATTTGCAGAACGTGCGCTCAAACAATATATGGAGAAGGAAGAACTTGTCCGCATCGGAAATTTTTATGCTGATGGTGACGCTTTCCCCCTGCGGGTGGGCATCAACTACCTCAACCCTGCCCAGCCCCCAGTCACGGATGAAGCGGGCAGCGCGACTCTACAGACCGTTAAGCCAGAGGAGATTATCATCCCATCTTTAACCCCGCCTCCAGCGCCGTTCACCCAGGTATTGGTGGCGTTGATTTATATCATGCCAATCACGTTCATCAGTATTTTCTTTACCAGTAGTTTTATGGATGAAAAGGCAAATCGCCGCTTGACGGTATTACTTTCCGCGCCGGTTACGCCCTTCCAGATTATTCTGGGGAAGATGCTGCCTTATGCGGTATTTGCGCTTTTATCGACAACCTTGATCGCATACCTGACAAAGGGAGAGATTCCACTTGCGCTGATGATCTTTGCGCCGACAACGATGTTTATCTTTGCAATCTATTTGATGGTGCCGCTGTTTTACCGTACATTCAAAGATACGACTTTTATTGCAATGCTGGTGACAACCATGACGACGGCCTATCTGGTTTTTCCGGCGATGTTTACGAATAGCAGCGACCTTGCCTACATCTCGCCGCTGACATTGGCCGTGAAGATGTATCGCGCCGAGTCGTTTGGCTGGCGCGAATACCTGCTGCCGTCCCTGCCGATGACCGCGGTCTTCGGTTTCGCAATGTTCGCAGGTGTGCGCTTTTTAAATGAGGAATTTTTGATGGGCTACAAGCCCATCACACGCAAAATAGGGGATGCGATTTATTTGATGATGGCGCATTCCAAACCGTGGTTTGCGGTAATGCTCTGGAGCCTGCTGGTCATCCCGGCAGTGTACATGGCGCAAGTGGTAATGCTGGCGTTTGCCACAAACCTCCCTGTGAGCTTGATCCTGGGCGCGACGCTGGTCACCTCGGCCTTGATCGAGGAAGTAGTCAAAACAGTTGGCATTGTCGTATTGGCAGAGCGTGGCGTGGTGAGTTCTGTCAGTGAAATGCTCTGGTTGTCATTCCTCTCCGCGCTGGGTTTTTTGATTGGCGAAAAGTTGTTATTGCTGGTCTCGGTCAGCGTGGTGGCAAATGCGAATGTGTCCGGGGCGCTCTTTGGGGCGGGGATATTCTTGCTTGTTCCCCTTGTGGCGCATTTTGTTTTTACGGCACTGGTGACCTTGTTGCGGACCAAACTGAAATTCCCTTATTGGCTGGCTCTCGGTAGCGGCACTATTTTGCACTTTATTTACAATGCCTATGTGATGCGAGGTGGCATGTGATGACGCCGTTCCTTGCTGTTGTCAAAAAAGAACTTGGCTCGGTGTTGCGCGATCGTACCATTCTTATTTCGATCCTGATCCAACTTTTTATTGCCTCCTTTTCCTCCGGCCTGCTGTTGGGGATGCTCTCGCTTTATGATGCGGATACCATCATGCGCTTTAGCGGCGCGGGAATTCGTGTTGGTATTGTTGGCGGCGAAGACTCCCCGCTCGCTTCGCTCATGGCCCGGCGCGGTCTCCATACCCAGGCCTTTTCAACGCTAGCGGAGGCGCAATCTGCTTTTTATGGCGGGGAGGTGCTTGCCCTGGTTGATGCGCCCGAGGATGCGAACGGCTTGATCGAGGTCAAATTATATTTGCCCGACTCAGACACGGTCAGTTCATTGATCCGTATGGTCATCCAGGAACCACTCAAGCAATACGAGAATTACCTCCGTGCCCAACGCGGGATCGAAGTCCGGTATACGGATTTGAACGGCAGGCCAGCCACTTCTTTCGAATTTGTCTACTCAGTGCTTATCCCCATGTTGATGTTTTTCCCAGCCTTTGTTGCCGGGAGTATGTCCATTGACATGATTACCGAAGAAGTGGAGAACAAAACCCTGCAAACCCTGCTCTCCGCGCCGCTGACTATTGATGGGATGATCAGCGCAAAGATCGCGTCTGCAGTCATCCTTGCCATTGTGCAATGCGTCGCCTGGCTCGCTTTGCTTCAAATGAACGATATTGAGATCCAAAATAAAGTATGGGTCCTTTTATTGGCGATGCTGGCGGCTGGCATCACCTCCACATCCGCGGCCATCACCGCCTCTTTTCTTCAAGACCGCGAGCGCTCGCAATTTATTTACTCCCTTCTTTTGCTTGCCGGGGTCAGCCTCAGCACCATATTAAATATCTCGCCCATTACTGTAATTTCCCGCTTTGCTGTAGGGGATGCATACACGAGCCCTCTACACCTGATTGTATTTGGCGTTACATTTGCAGGGTTGTATTTATTCCTCTTGTCTGTATCGCGCCGATTGATGAAATAAGTATTCTTATCATGACCAGATTTAAACCCTCCCAATTTGACAGCCACTCCATCCGTGCAAGTCGCGTGGATGGTATCCCTCAAACCACACTGGCCGCTGCGTTCAACGCCGTCGACCCTGCATCCGCCGTACGCAACTTTCTTGCCATGCAGCCACTTCCTGAATCCAGGTCAACTTACGTTTTGGGGCTGGGGAAGGCAGCCTGCGCGATGGCAAATGCTTTGGCGGGGTCCGTCAAGATCGCGGATGCACTCATTATCACCAAACACGCTTCACCTTTGGAACTTGAACCTGCTACTGTTATTCTCGGAGATCACCCCATCCCTGGCGATGCCAGTTGCAGGGCGGGTAATGCCGTATTGCAATTTTTATCCCGCCTTGAAGAAGATGACCTGCTCCTTTGCCTCATTTCAGGCGGCGGGTCAGCACTGATGACAGCCCCGGTAATCCCCCTTGCCGACTTGAAAGGACTGACCTCTGCTTTGTTAAAATGTGGGGCAAGGATTGATGAGATCAACATCCTGCGCCGTCATCTTGATCTTTTAAAAGGTGGTGGGGTTATTGAGCATGCAAACGATGCAAGGGTTATCAGTTTGATTCTTTCTGATGTTGTCGGTGATTCTCTTGAGGCTATCGCATCTGGCCCGACCACATCAGACCCAACCTTTCGCGAAGACGCTATAAGAGTCATTCAGAAATATGGACTGGAGAAGCAAATTCCAGCATCTGTTTTTGCCGCTCTACGGGAGACTCTTAAACCTGAAAATCCCCTTTTTCAACGGGTTCAAAACTGTATTGTCGCCAGTAATATAATCGCAATAATATCTGCGCGTAGCCACTTGGAAAGTTTGGGTGTTTTTGTAACGCTTGTGGATGTCAGTATACAGGGCGAGGCAAGGGAGATTGGGAAAGAGATGGCTTTTCGTTTTCGGGCAGAACTTCAGAAGCACCCTCGTCCTTTTTGTCTTGTGGCGGGCGGCGAGACAACCGTTACAGTTGCAGGGATTGGCAAAGGTGGCAGGAATCAGGAAATCGCCCTGGGGGCTGTGAGCGGATTGGCTGGCTTGAAGGACGTGATGTTGATAGCCATTGCGACAGATGGGGAGGATGGGCCGACGGATGCCGCCGGGGCAGTGGTCACTGGCGAGACTGCTCAAAGGGCGGAAAGGCTAGGGATGGATGCAGCCGATTTCCTGTCGCGGAATGATGCGAATTCTTTTTTTGCAAGTCTTGGGGATTTGATCCTGACAGGCCCAAGCGGAACGAACGTCAACGACCTGATCCTATGTTTTGCATTTTAGAACATCCCTGCAAGTGCAATCACCCCAAAGGCCACGATAACAATACCTGATACGCGGTTGATCCAGGCCATATGAGTGGGTCTTAGCCTTTCCCGGAAGAAACCGATGCCGAAGCTGAGGACCAGCCACCAGGTTGCTGAACCGGAAAAGACCCCCGCCACCATGACTAAAGGTGAACTGATTTTGAATCCCGCCATTGTCCCGGCAAAGATCGCGGCAAAAGAAAGGATGGTCATGGGGTTGGTGATGGTCAGGAAAAAAGTGGAAAGGTATATGCTGAACGCCCCGCCTTGTCTTGTTCTCGCTGCCTGTTCCGCTGGCTTTTCCAGAAATGTTTTTACGCCAAGGTAGAGCATAAAGCCGCCGCCTAGTAATCTCATCCAAAATGCATTATCTACAAGCAGGTTCGAGATGGCGCTTAGGCCAAATGCAGCGATGGCCCCATAGACCATGTCTGCGCTGGCGGCGCCCATACCTGAAAGAAACCCTGCAATCTTTCCGTCTGATAAGGTGCGGCGGATACAGAGCACCCCGATCGGTCCAACGGGTGCGGCAATGGATATGCCGATGATGAAAGCGCGAAGAAAAAGGGTGAAGTTTTCTGCCATTGGTTAAATAAGAAAGGGCGCTGGCACCGGCCAACGCCCTTGTTTTTAAATTAGGCCTCTGCTTTTCGACCGAACCAATTCTTCCATTCACGGTTTTCCCAGACAACCAGGATGGGAGCCGCATTGAAGATCGAGGAGTAGGTACCGCTGAAGATGCCCACGAGTAGAATTATGACAAAGTGTCGGATGCTGTCACCGCCGAACAAAACCAGAGCAATGAGCGTAAACATTACGGTCAATTGGGTGGTAATGGAGCGGTCAAGCGTTTGGACGATGGAGTGATTGATGAGGGTTTCGTAGTCAAGGCGGCGGAGGATGCGTGAATTCTCACGGACGCGATCGAATACCACAATGGTGTCATGCACTGAGAAACCGATGACGGTCAACACTGCGGTTAAGAAAAGGGCATCCGCCTCCCAGCCAAGGAAATAACCAAGCATGGCTTCCACCCCGAGCACAACCAGTACATCGTGTAACATGGCTGCGATGGCGGCGGTACCGTAGCGGATGGGGTGGTCCACACTGCGGAAGGCCCACCAAATATAGAAGAGAATGGCAGCGGCGGCCAAAAGGATGGCCAGGCCGGCAGCACGGGTCACTTCAGCGCCAATGGAAGCGCTGACCGAGGTGAAGTTTAAAACAATCACTTCAACGCCGAAGCGGCTTCCCATCTCTGCCACCAACTTTCCCTTGGTTTCATCTGTCATGTTCTTGGAGCGGATGGAGAATGCGTCATCTCCAAGGGGCTGTACCACGGGGTCGTTAAGCGGTTGGGCATCTGTGGAGAATTCCTTGTAGAGAGCGGTGATCTCGCTGGCTGCCGGGCGTGTTCCGGAGAACTGAACCTCGAGCAGGGAGCCGCCGCGGAAATCGATACCGAGCGGAAGCGGGCCTTCCTGCGGGTTCTGTGCCCAGTGCAAGCCCATAAAGATAATGCCCGGCACGATGACCAGCAGGGAGATCAGGAAGTACAAATAGCGGTTCTTGATGATATTCATGATTTATCTCCTACAGACCGAACCAACTGGGGTGTTCGCCGATCTTGAGATTGTCAAGCACGGTATGCAGGAAGGTGCGTGTGACGAGAATGGCTGTAAACAGAGAGACCACCACGCCGAGGGCGAGGGTGACCGAGAAGCCCTTCACAATACTGGCGCCGAAAGTGTTGCCGAAGATGAAGAGGATCAAACAGGTGATCAGGGTGGAGCTGTTTGAGTCGCGGATGGAGGGCCAGGCGCGGCTCCAGGCAAGATCAATGGCCTGGCGTAAGTTGCGGCCGCCGCGGAGCTCTTCTTTGAGACGTTCGAAGATCAGCACGTTTGCGTCCACGGCCATGCCGATGCTCAAAATAAAACCGGCAATACCAGGCAAGGTTAGAACCACCGGGATCAGCTTGAAGAGCATGAGGGAGAGCAGCGAGTAGATCACCAAGGCCAGGGCGGCAATACTTCCGGGCAGGCGATAGTTGAGTGCCATGAAGAGGATCACGACCACCAGACCAATGATACCGGCCAGAGTGCTTTTGCGGATCGATTCTTCGCCGAGGGTGGGGCCGACAGTGCGGCTTTCGACAACCTTGATCGGGATCGGCAAAGCGCCGGAGCGCAACTGCACAGCGAGGGTATTGGCAGAGTCAAGGGTAAAGTTTCCGGAGATCTGACCAGATCCGCTGGTGATGGCGGTCTGAATGACCGGGGTCGAAATCACCTGTTTGTCGAGAACAATGGCCAGGTATTTGCCCACGTTGTTTGAAGTGTATTGACCAAAGACATCCGAGCCATCGCTGGTGAGCGTAAAGCTGATAGCGTATTGCCCGGTGGTGCTTTGAGTGGCAGTTGCTGTGTCGAGGGCGGTGCCAGTCATAACGGTATGATATACAATAGGGGCCGCGGCATCGGCAGGAGCGTTGGGGTCGGTCGCGGCGGCTGTGGAGCCGAAGTCTGTTTGAATAATGGTGCCTTCGGCAATGGGGGTTGAGCCCATATCAACGAACTCAAGCAGCGCGGTTTGCTTGAGGGAAGAAACGACTTCTTCGGGGTTGGTTACGCCGGGGAATTCGGCCACGATGCGGCGATTGCCCGCCACTTGCATGACGACTTCACTGACGCCCAATCCGTTGGCGCGGTTTTCCAGGATGCTCCTGGCATTTGTCATTTCTTCGGTTGTGACGACACGGTCGGCAGGTACATCTGCTTCCAGCAGGGTCTGCAGACCTCCGCGAAGGTCAAGCCCAAGCTTGATATCCACATCGCGGCTGATAAGGGGTTGATTTGTAAAGGGGTTGAGGATCTCGATGTTCTTGCTGAGGTCTATCCAGAGCGAAAAGGCAACCAGAAGGACGATGACCACCAACCAAAAAGATTTATTGCGCATACTGTCTCCATCCACGAAAATGCCAGCCTGTGGCTGGCGCGGACGACATTATACTCTGATTGACGGATTTTTGGGGTGCAATGGAGAGGCTCGGGGGTGGCGAAAGCTTTATGGGGCGTCGCCAAAAATGGCCCGGGTTGAAGCGGAGGTTTTCTTTTCAGAGGCGGGATTTCAGGTAATCCAGAACGCTGCGGAGGACCTCGTTTGCGTTCTGGATATCCGTGTCAATTACCAGATTGGCATGCTGCCTGGCGTGCGTGAGGCGCGCTAATTGCTCTCTGTAATCGGATTCTGACCAGTTTAGTTCTCGACGGGATGTGGAATTTTCGAACGAGGATTGCAGGTAGATGAGAATATCGGGATTGGTGATGACCTGCCACATTTGCGGAACGTAGGAATGTTCCTGGGCGATATGCCGGCAACGATACCCTTCTTTTTCCAATCCGGTTGCAAGCGTGGTCTTGCCAGACCCGCAGGGGCCGACGATTCTGATCAGTGGTTACCTTGAGTCACTGCCCATTTTCCTGAAGGATGCGGTTGAGTTGTTCGGGCCCGCCGAGAATGACGAGAACATCCCCCACTTGAAGTCCGGCTTTGTCGGTGGGATGCATCTCCGAATTGCCGTTTCGACGATGGAGAACAATATTCAAGTGGTAGGTGTCTTCCACGTGCCCGATGGTTTTGTCAGCAAAGGGTGCTTCTCGGGAAATGGTAATGCGCGCCAGACTGAGCAACTGACCTTCGACAGAGATGGGGTTGGTGACATCGATTCCTGCTGCTGCAGCAGCGAATACAGGGGCGGCCATTTCAGTGGCGCTCAAGGCAATGAACCCGAATTGTTCCTGAAGGGCATGGGCGAAGTCATCATCGAAGATGCGGATTACGATCTGGATTTTGGGATTCAGGCTGCGGGCTTTGAGGGCGATCTGTAGATTCATGGCATCGTTCTGACTGGCCAGAATGACCGCGCGCGCCTTTCTGATATTGGCGGCTTCCAGTGTGGCGGGGCGCGTGGCGTCGTCGTGGATGACTGGGACGCCGAGGTTGCGGATGACGTTAACTGTGTCGGCATTGGCATTGAATTCTATGATGGCGAGGTTCTCTCCCATCTCGTGCAGTTTCAGCGCTACGCGGTAACCAAGATGTCCCAACCCGACGAGGATGATGTGGTTGTTCAATGTAGAGGCAACGGCCATTTCCCATTCCTTGTTGCGTGATTTACGATTGAAGAGCAGGCCGCCGAAATCTGCGAGACCTTGCGCAAGTGCGATGATGCCCACGACCGGCATGATGAAGTGAAATAATTGCAGGGCAATATGATGTGGAAAGTCACGGTTGGGTGGCTGGAGAAAAGTAACGGTTAGAACAATGTAAATGGCTTCCGCCAGACTGTCCACGGGTTCATTGAGAAGATTTGCAAGGAAGTTATAAAGCAGACCGCCGCCGATGACGGCGATGCTGAACCACATCAGTGGTGCGCGGAATTCGCGCAGCAGGATGAGCGTATCCCTGATGGATGCTTCAAAATGCCGTATGCGGTGCCTGCGGTTGGCGCCGAAGCGTTTAAGCATGAATGGGCAGCCTTACGCTCATGCGCCGTACTTCGTCACCGGAGCGGGTGGAAACCTTGAGTACGACCACACTGATATCGTCAGCGGGGCGATTATCGTCGAGGCGCACGGCTTGAGCAAGCAACCCGTCTGCGAGTTGTTGTGGGGATGGATCCTGCTCTTCGATCAGGGAAAGCAGTACCTGCCGGGTTTCCATTGGCTGCCCGCGGCGCTCTCCGGCATGTGAGATGCCATCGCTAAACATGACAACCGTCAGCCCGGGCTCGATTCCCAATTCAGTGATAAGCGGACGTACATTCCGGGAGGTTCCAAGTGAGACGCTCTCTTCGTTGTGGGCTTCAATCTCTTCGCCACGGCAAATATACATTGGGGCAGGGTTGTTGCGGGTCAACACAATGGTCTTGCTATGCAGGTCCACCGAAGCAATGTTCAAAGTGGAGGTAACCTTCCCGGCCTTGTCGGCGAACAGGGCATCAGAAGCCGCCCGGGCCGCAGCCCCGTCGCGGACACCCTCGGCGATCAGGCTGATCACCTTGCGGACCACCATCATTGAAATGGCCTTGGCGCCGCGTCCACTGGTCTGGCCATCTGCCAGTACCACTGAAAGACCACCTGTGGGACGTTCGACCACTTCCAGCGTATCTCCGCTCTCTGAAACGGCATATTTACTCACCTTGGCAACCGCAATCTGGATTTCCATAAAGAGGATTTTACAACCATTTTGCCTTGACGTCACTGTGTCCTCTGATATAATCAGCCCGCTTCGTTCAAAACCAACCCAGACGGGCCCAAAGCCCGTCTGATGTATGTATAAAGGAGAAAGTTTCATGACCCCACATCCAAAGCGCAAACACTCAAAGGGCCGCCGTGATCGCCGCCGCTCACAAGACGCGTTGTCGGCTGCCAGCCTGACCGTGTGTTCCAACTGTGGAACCAAGCGCCTTCCCCATACCGTCTGCCCGAATTGCGGTTTCTACAAAGGCCGGGAAGTCATTGTCGTCAAAAAAGAAAAGAAAACCAACGAGTAATTTACAAACGAGCCGTGAATTTCACGGCTCGTTTGTATTTAACACGGAAAGGTGTGTAACCATCAATGTGGTTATGGGTTTTATCCGCCGAGGATTATTATGAGATTAAATGGTCAAACCACCGCTTTTGTATTTCCAGGGCAGGGTTCCCAATCTGTTGGCATGGGCCGGGAACTGGCTGAGCAAGATGGCGCCGTCAGGGAACTCTTTGCCACAGCCGATACAATCCTGGGCTTTTCCCTCTCAGCCTTGATGTGGAACGGGCCGGATGCGGAATTGAATGATACGGTCAATACCCAGCCTGCACTTTATCTCCACTCCCTGGCTGCTTATCAAACCCTTAAACGCCTCTTTCCAGACTTTGTGCCTGCAGCCCTTGCCGGGCATTCGCTGGGCGAGCTATCGGGTCTTGCCGCCGCGGAAGGCATTTCCTTTGAGGATGGCTTGCGCCTTGTACGCAAACGCGGCGAGTTAATGAAACGCGCCGGTGAAATGGCGCCAGGCGGCATGGCAGCAATCCTTGGCGTGGATATTCCAACGCTGGACAAAGTCTGCGCTGAGGCCAGCGCGGCAAATGAATGGGTGCAGGTTGCCAATGATAACTGTCCCGGGCAAGTGGTGATCTCCGGATCTAGGGCCGCTGTTGAACGTGCCATGGCAGGAGCAAAGGCCGCAGGTGCTAAACGCGCCCTGCCCCTTGCAGTAAGCATCGCCGCGCACTCACCGTTGATGGATTCGATCCAGGCGGAATGGAATCAGGCGGTCGATGCGGTGGCAATGAATGATCTTAAGATTCCAGTGATCGGAAATGTCCATGCTTCTGTGATAAAAACCGCCGATCAGGCTCGTGCGGATATCAAAGCTCAGATGCAATCTCGCGTCCGTTGGACGGATTCTATCCGTTCCATGGCCGGTATGGGGATTAACACCTTTGTGGAAGTTGGAACAGGGGCCGTGCTTGGTGGCCTGGTCAAACGCATTATCAGCGATGTAACCATCCTGCCACTTGGAAATTCTTCGGATTTTGCCGCCCTGGGATGAGATTCAGTCTGTAGTGGATTTGGAAATTGTGCTATGCCCTAATAAGCGAAATTTCTGACTAAATTGGTATAAAATGAAGCGCATTGGCCTGCCTCCGCTATGACAAAAAAACTCCTCTCTCTTTTTTTCTTGCTTCCAATTCTGGTTGTATCTTGCGCGCCGCTTGACCTTGATGTGACAGCATTTCCGGATGTAACCCAGATTCCCTTTTATGCATCCGATACGCCCCCGCCGATCATCATCCCTGTGACTGAAACGCCGGTTGTCCTTCTACCGGTCACAGAAACATTGTCAGCAACAGATGAACCTCCCATTATTATCCCAATCCCAGAGACGCCGACAGCAGTACAAATCATCCCTGCAACATGGTGGGAAGTCTATTTTACAGATCCGCTGACGATTCATGATCCAAATAACCCGGCGGGCTCCATCGAAGAAATACTGATCGATCATATTAATGACGCCCAGAGCAGTATTCATATCGCATCTTTTGAGTTTAACCTGCCGCGCGTGGCGGATGCGTTGATCCAGGCCCGCGCCCGGGGTGTGGATGTGCGCTGGGTGACGGACAACGAAAATGGTTTGAATATCGACTCGAATCCCAATCGTGGGCAGTTTACCCGCTTAATGGCCGCCGGTATCGAGGTCAAGGATGATGCAGGACGTACCGCCTTGATGCACAATAAGTTTTGGATTTTTGACCGGCAAGTTACATGGACGGGCTCCACGAATATCACAGTGAATGGCATTTACAAACAGAATAATAATGTCATTGTATTTAATTCCCCTGAGATCGCTTTTATATATGAACGTGAATGGGATGAACTGTGGAATGGCCAGCTTGGGCCGCGCGCGCCATCCACAGTGAATAATCAATGGGTGATCTTAAATGACACACCGGTGCAGGTCTTGTTCTCCTCTGAAGACCATGCCCTGGCCAGTTTAATTGCATTGGTGGCTGACGCAAAGACAAGTATCCGGTTCCTGGCATTTAGTTTTACAGATTATCCGCTCGCGCAGGCCATGATCGACCGAGCCAAGTCTGGCGTCAGTGTTCAGGGTGTCTTTGAAACGTTCGGGAGCACCAGCCCGAGCGCAGAGTTAAAAACATTCTGGTGTGCAGGCCTGCCAGTGCGCCAGGATGGGAACGATGGCTTTTTGCATGATAAGATCATCATTGTTGACGATTCGATCGTCGTCACTGGCTCATTGAATTTTTCCTCCAATGCAGATGACTCGAATGAGGAGAATGTCGTTATTTTGGATCATTCCGAGATTGCGGCTCTTTATATACAGGAATTTAACAAGGTGTGGTCGCAGGCCCACGAGGTGCTGGTTGGGGCTTTCTCCTGCCAATGAAGTGGCCAACAAAAAAACCTCCGGGTATCCGGAGGTTTTTTTGTTAAGTGAAGATTACTTGAATGCCACTGTTGCGACAGGCTTTGCGACCGGACCAGCCTTGGCTGGCTGCTGCATTGCGCGTTCGAAGGCACGGCGTTCAGACTTGAGGGTGTCGATCTTGCGTTGAACATGCGGCGAAAAGAACCCGGCATAACGCTTTTGAAGTTCGGGGCGTTTCCAATCGTTCCCGCCGACCTTGCCGCGGCAGGTGGCCGCGCCGCAAAGGCATTCGAACTCATCATAAGGCATGGTGTCGCTCATGGCGTAATCGAAACAAACTTCCTCGCCGATTTGGATGTCGCGCATGGCAACGAGTCCAATCTGGCCCGAAAGACCTGCATTCGGGTTGCACGAGTGATTGACATAATCTCCCTCACCAATGGGGCGCGGCACCAGGAAATGACGATCTTCAACCTGGATGCACAACATGCGCTCACGTTCGGGTAGGTGGATAAAGGTCTCCCATTCATATACAACGCCGCCGAAAACAGCGATCAACTCGCCCTTTTTAATGGGTTCGAGGGCGAAAATGCTGTTTCCGCTTTTATCGGCTTTCAGGCGACCTTCCAACTTAGAAGACAGATAGGAACTCGGTTGCTTGGACATTCATATAACTTCCTTTCGTTTTGTGGATTAAAGATGAACAGCGCTCCCCCCGGTGGTCGAGCCGGGAAAAACGCCATTGGTGAAGTCAATCATACATCAATTAACCTGCATGTAAAGGTTTTTAACCGTGCAGATTGTTTTCAAATATCTAATGATTCGTTATTGTGCCATTCGGTTCGATGCATAATCGATAGGATGCGGGCAACAAGGATGCAAAAACGAACCGCCCGATTAAAGACAAGCGGCGCTTCTGTAATTCAGCCTGAACTTGATTCTGTTCTGTAGATTTATTCTCCCCGCTTGCATTGCTGCTTAATCGCTCCACTTCGCTCCCCAGTCAGGCTCGGGGTCGCTGGTGAGCTGGGTCTGGTTGCCGCCATCGGCATTCATAATATATAGATCGGCCTGACCCTCATTGCGCATGGAATTAAAAACGATGAATTTTCCATCCGGCGAAAAGGAGGCTCCTGCATTGTTTCCGCCATCTGTGAGTTGGGTGGAACTTCCATTGGCAATGCCTACCATGTAGATGTCTTTGTCTCCAAATGGTCCGGCATGCATCAAGAGAGACGCACCGTCCAGTGCCCAATCTACGCTGCCGCCAATGCCTTGCAGGCCCTGAGTGATTTGCAAATGGTTTTTGCCGTTGGCGTCCATGACAAAAATTTGATATTCCTGGGGAATATCGGATGCCATGGCGTAGGCGATCTTCTCCCCGTCCGGCGACCATGCCACGGCGACAATATCTCTTGTGCCCATGAAAAGCCGATGCGGATTGAGTCCGTCAGCATTGATTACCCAAATGGCTGTCGGCCCGTTTTCGACCCGGTTGGCAAAGACGATTTTTGCACCATCGGGGGAGTAATCTGGCGATATGACATTTCCTACTTGATCGGTGATCTGGGAAATTTGTTTTTTATCGAGGGATATTTGGAATAGATCAAAGGATGGGCCGGCGCGGTTTGAGGCGAATAATAGGGCATGACCGCCTGGTGAGAAGACAGGGTAGTAATTCCCCGCCTCTGTATCCGTGATCTGTTTTAAGCCGGTTCCATCGCGATGAATCGTGCAGATCTGGTTGTAGTTTTCACGAGTACATGTGAAGGCAATCAGCCCGCCATGTGGGTCGGGTGGGCTCGGGGTGGTAGTTGGGCTGGGGGGTGGGGTGACGTTGACGGCAAAGGTTGTGGCCTGGATTGGAGTTGGGATCTCGGTTATATCTGCCGGTTGGATGAAGAAAAGCAGTGACGTCAACCCTGTTGCGATGAGGATAAGAAAGACTGAGGCGATGCCAGTCCGTGACCGCCGCTTTTTGCCGGGGGCCACAGCTGCCAGCCTGTCCTTCAGCGGAATAGCGTCATTGCTTAATAGGTTCGGTTGCGGGGCTGGAAGGAAAGTCCACTCGCCGAGGACGGTTGAAGTAATGGGTGTCTCTTTCGGGTTGGCGCGAAGCGAAATTTCATCCACAGAAATATGCAGCGCCATGGCGAGCGATGAAATTAATTCTGTTGAGGTACCAAAACGGTCCTCCGGCTTTTTTCGAAGCGCCCACAGGAACATGCGAGAGAAATGATCGGGGAGGGTTGGGTTAATGGAGATGGGCGGCGGCGGGGCGACGTTGAGATGCGTATTACGGATCGCCTCAACGGTCTTTGGTGCCGACTTTCCATTGAGCCAGGTTCCTGTGACCAATTCATATAGGATTGCAGATAGAGCGTAAATATCCGCCGAGGAGGTGAGTGACAGGTTTTGGAATTGTTCCGGGGCGTAGTAAAGCGGCGGGATCTTTTGCAGTTTTATTGTTTTTACGCTGGCGGCAGGCTGCGCGCTTGCAATGCCGCTTACCCTGACTTCTCCGTCTTTGTTGATTCGGATCAATTCAGGCGTGAGATGCAAGTGCAGCAAGCCCTGTTTGTGAAGCGCATCCAATCCCCGACAAATGGCCCAGGCCAGCACAAGTGACTCTTCCGCCGAGATTTGTGCGCGCCGGATTACATCCTTCAATGTTGGCCCGTCCACCCACTCTTCGAGGAAGAAGGTTTCAGTGGGTGTTTGGAACAGGCCAAAGTATTTAGCCAGATTCAAATGAGCGATGGCTTGAAGTTTACCGGCATTGACCTCAAGGTCTTTGATCGTATCCGGGTTATCTCCCGCGGTCTTCGGAAGGAGCGTCAATGCGTATGAGATGCGGCTGCGCTCATCGCTGGCGCGATACATCTCACCGAGAGAGGTGATCTCGATAAATTCTTCAATATGGTATTGGTTTAGAAACGTTTTCCCAATAATCGAAGCCATCTTATTGGCGCTGTTTTATAAGGCCCAGGCTAACATCAGACCGAAGATGGCAATGAGTAAACCGCCGTGCAGGCAAAGGTTGGTTGTGGCCAGGATACTGCCAGGGAAGACGAACTGGATGACAAGGTTTAGCAAAATGAGCAAAATACCCAAAATAGGGAGGAGCCCTTTGCGGTGCGCCAGATATTCCGAGAGAACATCAAGCATCTTTGAGATCATAAGTCCTCCATTTCATCTTCCTCAGCGTCCAGTGGCTCTGCGGAAATATTTCCATTGGGCTTCACCTGCCATGCTGAGAATTGCGCCAGCAAACGGCCGGGAATGCGGCCTTTAATTTGCACGCCGCCACGTTCGTGCTCAACACGCTCTACCTGGCCCAATTCATGAAAAATTGAGATCAAAGCACCTTCCTTGTAGGGCAGGCGTACGCTGACCGATACAAATGCTTCGAATAATTCCTCCCGCGCGAGTTGCAGGAGTTCCGGAATGCCAATGCCATTGGCTGCCGAAATGGCGGTTGACTTCGGATAGTCTTCCAAAATTTTGCGGGCATTCTCCGGGTTTTTCAAGCGGTCCAATTTATTGAGTGCTGTGATCATTGGGATGTGACTCGCGCCGATCTCTTCGAGCGTTTCCTGAACTGCCTTGTATTGTCCCAGCGCGTTGGGATGGGAAATATCCACTACATGCAGGAGCAGGTCGGCCTCGGCGATCTCTTCCAGGGTGGCATGGAAGGCTGCCACTAGGGACGTGGGAAGTTTTTGGATGAAGCCCACGGTATCTGTGATTAAAGAGAGGTTGTCGCCAGGGAGTTGGACACGGCGAGTGGTTGGGTCCAATGTGGCGAAGAGTTGGTCGGCAACATAGACATCCGCTTTGGAGAGGCGGTTTAGCAGGGTGGATTTCCCGGCGTTGGTGTAACCGACAAGCGCTACGGTTGGAATCCTTGAGCGTTTGCGCTGGGATCGGTAGCGCATGCGGTGCGCTTCAACCTTTTCCAATTCCTCTTTTATATGGGCGATCCGTTTGCGGATGCTGCGGCGATCCACTTCCAATTGAGTTTCGCCAGGGCCGCGCAGGCCAACCCCCCCGGTCGAACCGGCTCGCCCGCCGCCGCCGCCCGCCTGGCGTTCAAGGTGAGTCCAGGCACGGGTCAGGCGCGGCAGGTTATATTCATACTGGGCGAGTTCCACCTGTAACATGCCTTCTTTCGTATGGGCATGTTGCGCGAAGATGTCCAGGATAAGAGCGGTGCGATCAATGACGCGAATATTCTGACCCAGGGCTTTTTCCAGTTCGCGTTGATGGCGCGGACTTAACTCATCATCAAAGATGACCACTTCAGATAAGGTCTCTTCGGCAAGGGCCTTTAGTTCCGCAACCTTGCCGGGACCGATGTAGGTCTCCACATGGGGGTGAGAGAGCTTTTGTGTTAGTTCTCCCACCACATCCACACCGGCGGTATCAGCCAGCAGGGAGAGTTCTGCAAGCGAATCTTCGAGGGTCAGGAGTTGCTTTTTGCCATAAATTTCAACTCCGACAAGGAACGCGCGTTCACGCGGCGGGTTGGTTGGTTGGGGGATTTTCTTTGCCACTTGATTCCGTTTCTTTTCTTTCAACAGGCTGTTCAAATTGACCGAAGAATTTGGTCATGACCGGGTCGGTCGGTTCGGTACGGGTGGGTAAAAGGATGTGGAAGATGGAGCCCGCCAATTTCACTTCATCGTAGCCTTCAGATTCGACCCAGATCGTACCGCCATGCGCTTCCAAAATACCGCGTGTGATCGAAAGCCCCAGACCGGGGCCGCCGCCTTTGAATTTTGTCCTGCCGCTGGAATGCAGATCGGCGCGGCCAAGCTGGCCAAATTTATCGAAGATCAGCGATTGGTTCTCCAGGGAAATCCCAATGCCGGTGTCCTTGACGGTAACTTCCACAAAGCCAGGCAGCAGGCGGCCATTGATGGTGATCGTGCCATGATCTGGAGTGTACTTAATGGCATTGGCCACCACGTTATTAATGGCCTGATACAGCCGCTCCACATCGCCATAGATCATCAAGTCATTCCCTTCAAATGGGAGAACTTCCAGAGTCTGCTTTCTTTCCTCAAGCGTCTTTTTGAACTCGTTCTGGATCAAATGCAGCAGGTGACTGATCCATAAGGGCTGGATGTGCAGAGTCAACAAATCGTTATCGATTAATGACACGTCGATCATATCGTCGATGATGTGGCGCAGGCGTTGAATGCCTGTGTTTACCCCGCTGAGATAATTTTTCATCAAAGTTTGGTCGGGGTTGCTGACGCGGTCGGTCATCATTGATGCGTAGCCTTCGATCAGCGTCAGCGGCGTCTTCAATTCATGGGCGGCGACCGAGATAAAGTTCGATTTGTTGCGGTCGAGGAATTTGAGTTTGTCCTGCACCTTGCCCAGCTCATTCGAAATGTGCGCCACACGGGTCTCCATCTCATAGCGGACGACCACCCCCAAACTGTGGGCAAGAACCGGAATGACCACTGCCAATAACTCCAACGCTTCCTCTGTGCTGAGCACATCGCGCGCAATCGAAATGGTCAGGGTAATCATGCGGTTTAGGACAAAAGAAACATAATAGTCCGCATGTTCCAGGTTGGTCTCGGTGGGGGAACGTCCCCAATCGTAGAGAATGGGGTCAAGCCAGGCGGTATCCCCGGTGATGATGGTCTGTTCCAGCAGCTCGTAAAAACGCGAAAGTTCCTCTGAAAAACCGGCGCGCACATTCTCCCCGCTTGCCAGTTCACGGGATATGCGTTCCATCCATGAGGTGCGCAACTTTTGCAGGGATGCTTGAACCGTCATTTTTTAAGTTTACGCCGAGTTGGCCCTTTTGACCATAGAAAAACTGGTTAATTCAAGGAACTCCCCTTTGCCGCGTTGGCGTCTCAGGGAGTAGTGGCGCTGCCCTGGTTCATTATCCAGTGCCAGAGTGTATCGCCCACTGCATGCAAACTTTCTGCTGAAACCTTGTCGGGTGTATCCTGTGTGGTATGCCAATACGGATAATCGAAATCAATGATATCCACGGCTGGAATGCCCGCTTCAAGAAAAGGGGTATGGTCGTCCAGCATGCTGAATTTCTCGGTATTGAGGAAGACATTGCCATACCCAAGAGATTCCGCTGTTTCCCAGATTTCGGCTCGAATGACCGGGTCTGAGTTTCGCTCAAGATGAATGTTCAGGTTTGCGTCGCCGATCATATCTACAATGATGGCGGCTCTTGGCTGCAATGAATACTCCTTCACAAAGGCGCGCGAACCCAGAATCCAATCCCAACCTTCAATATGCCCGTTATCTTCCGCGTCGAAAAAGACAAGCCAGATCGGAACGGTATCTTTTGGGAGCGTGCGCGCCAACCCAATCAGCACCGCCACCCCTGAAGCGCCGTCATTGGCGGCCGGTACAGGGTCGAGGCGTTTGTCAGCATCCGGGTCCTGGTCTGCGAACATCCGCGAGTCGTAATGCGCGCCAAGGATGATCTGTGGCGACACGCCGCGTTTTGCGATGAGATTAAAAATGGGATGCCCCATGCTCTTGGTCTGCTGGATTTCCACCACCCAGCCGGCAGATTCGAGCTCGGTGCGCATCCATTCGCGGACTTGGGCATGGCCGGTTGACCCAGGCGTCCTCTGCCCGAAAGCGACCTGTGTCTGCACATCAGCGAGGGCGTTGGCTCCGTCAAAGGAAAGTGGCACCGTTGCCGCAGTTTGAAAAGAAGCGGCGTACCATCCTGCTGTGACGAATAACAGCAATGCGATCGCAGAAAGATAAATAATTACCGCGCGTTTATTCATCCGTTATCTTTCAGATAGTCTTCAAGTGCCTGCGCGGCCCTTGCCGCCTGTGCCTGGCCCCGCTCACGCTTGCCGATCTTTTTTGTGGAAATCAGTTCGGGCAGAATCCCAAAATTGGCTTTCATAGGTTGAAAATCTTTCAGGTCCGCGTGAGTAATGTAATGGCATAAAGCGCCGATCATGGTCTCGGTTGGGAGTCTGAGAAGGGGTTGTCCTTTCAGGTATCGCGCGGCGTTGAGGCCGGCCAGCAGGCCGGTTGCAATGTTGCCCATGTAACCTTCCACACCGATAATCTGGCCGGCAAAAAAAAGATCGTCCCGGCGGTGGTGTTGAAGTGTGGGGGCGAGTAATTTCGGTGAAGCGATAAAAGTGTTGCGGTGCATCTGCCCGTAGCGCTCGAACTCGGCGTGTTCAAGGCCGGGAATCATTCGCAGCACACGGCGTTGTTCCGGAAACTTCAAATTGGTTTGAAAACCGACGATGTTATAAAGGCTGCCGGCCAGGTTATCCTGCCGCAGTTGCGCAACTGCATAGGGGCGTTTACCGCTATGCGGGTCTCGCAGACCGACTGGCCGCATAGGCCCGTACGCCAGTGAGTCTTCCCCTCGCTCGGCGATGACTTCCACGGGCAGGCAGCCCTCAAAAAAATGCCCCGCCTTCACACCGGAGCGAATCGCCTCTTCAAAGGAATGTAATTCGATCCGCTCCGCAGTTCGCAGTGCCTCGACAAAATCCAGATACTGCTCCTTGGTGAAGGGACAATTGATATAGTCGCCCTCATCCTGTTCGCCCTTGTTGTAGCGCGAAGCCCGAAAGGCGATCTCCATGTTGACTGTGTCCGAATGGACGATGGGAGAGATCGCATCGAAAAAGAACAGGTGCTCATCGCCGCTGAGTGCCGCAATGGACTCGGAAAGGCTGTTTGAAGTAAGCGGACCGCTGGCGATGATGGTGGGAGATGCGGGAATGCTTCGCATCTCTTCACGTACCAGGTCGATGTTCGGGTGTGATTGGATGCGTTCAGTGATCCGTCGCGCAAACGCTTCCCGATCCACGGCCAATGCAGCACCGGCAGGGATGGCAGTCTCTTCTGCGCACTCCAGCAGCATGGAGTTCAAACGCCGTAGTTCGCTTTTAAGCACACCCGAGGCGCGATCTGGCAGGTTGGAGCCGAGTGAATTGGAGCAGACCAATTCACCCAGATCGCCGCTCACATGTGCGCCTGTGGGTGTGGCTGGCCGCATTTCATACAGTTTTACCTTTAAGCCTTGTTGGGCGATCTGCCAGGCTGCCTCGCTGCCTGCCAGCCCGCCGCCAATTACGATTATCGCTGTCATGGGAGTGGTATTTTACCATTCAGGCTAATGTATAATCTCTTCGTCGCAAAATTAGACTAAAAAACACAATTTATGAACCTGATGGGTATAATTTGACTTCAACCATGCAAACTGAAACGACAGGCATTGAGACCCAACTTAAAGACGCAGTGCAACTTACTGATTCGACCTGGGCTGTCCACGCTGACAGGGTTGGCGGAACGTGGTTGCTTCTATCTTCTTATCACCTTAATAAGACATCCCAAAATGAATTGATGGGCATCATGAGCCTTGTCGCTGTGGATGCCTGGTTGTGCGGCGCTTTAAGCGGAGGGTATTCACGTTCCACGGCCACTCCAACCAATAAGACGCTGGGCACCTCGCGCTTGTTTGCATTCCCCATTGCAGGTACATCTCAGGTAATTCTGGTTGGCGCAAATGAGCAATCGGCCAATGCTCAACGAACCTGGAAGATGATCACCTCGCTTTTGGCTGGACGTTCGGATCAGGCAACTCAAGCGTTTTTCCCCGAACTTCAAACAGGCCTGCCCTTCGATCTTCCCCTCGCGCTGGATAAGGTCCTGGGAACGTTTGTCCAGTCCGTCAATTTTCAGGGGGCCTGGCTGGCTGTTCGGCGCGGCGAAACCCTGGATATTCAGGCCGAGTGGAATGCGCCAAAAGCCAAAGGGTTGTCTCTTTCCATTGAGGAGAATCCCATTCTGCGCCGCATGAATCGCTCGCTGGCTGAAATCCTGGTGGTACGCGGCCAGCAAAATTGGGATCACTTGCCTTATGGTGGTACGAAGTCTGGTACCAGTGTATGGATCTGTATCCCGTTGGTGATTGGCCAGCGATTGATTGGCGCTGTAGCGCTTTGGCGTCAAAAAGAATTTTCCATTTCCGAACGAAACTTACTAAGAGACCTGGCCGCCCGGCTGCCCTCTTATGTGGATATGTCGATTACCTTTTCGGAGATGGCTTCCCACCTCCGCCGCTTGGGCCTGTTGAACGATTTTGTTCTGACCATTTCCTCTGCTCAAAATCTCGACCAAATTGCGCGACGCATGTTTGGCTTGTTGACCAGAGCCTTCAGTACAGAATCTATTGCCCTGTTTTTACGCTCCAGCGACAGCCGCGTTCTGCGTGATTATCGCATGCTCGATGGAAAGCTGAATGTCATTAGCCTGACTCTTTCCGGCCATCCTGTTCAAACAGTTATCAAAGACGGTCGCGTCCGCCGTTTTGCTGATGTAGCTAAAGATGGCTACGTTGGGGTTTATCCGACTTCACGTTCAGAGTTGGTGGTTCCGCTCAAATACCGCGGACAAGTCACCGGAGTGTTGATCATTGAAAGTTCCATGCCGGAGGCGTTTAATCAATATGACGAACATCTTATGGTGGTCATCGCCAGTCACCTGGCGGGATTGATCGAGTACACCCGCCTGCGCGAAGAAGCCGAAGGGCGCGCGCGTAGCCTGGGTCTGATTCACGAGGTCTTGCAGCAAGTTATCGGCTTGAATAATAAAAAGGAAGTTGCCTCCATTTCTGCCGAATTGATCGCGCAATATTTCAAGTACGAACTTGCGGTTGTCCTTCTCATGGAGGAGCCCGGCCGTTTTTCTGTGCAGGGAATTGGCGGGACCCAGGCAGAGAACGTTCGCGGAGCCTTGCTTACTGAAAAGTTTATCAAACCAGACGGCGTGACCGGGCATGTCTCGCGGACGGGTGAGAGCGTCCTGGTGAACGATACCACCCAGGACCTGTTATACAAACCGATCAACGGCTGGGAGGCGCGCTCTGAACTGTGTGTAGCTGTCAAAGATGGGGAGCAGGTGTTGGGTTTGATCGATGTCGAAAGCCGGGATCATAATGCTTTTTCCCATAATGACCTGATTGCAATGGAGTCTCTCGCAGGCATCCTGGCCTCTGTATTCTCAAGCGCCAATCGCTACCAGACCCTGCAACAGACGGTGCGCCAATTACGCGAGACCGAGATCGAATTAAACGCCCGCATGGAAGCCCAACGCTCTGCTGAAAATAGATTATTGCAGGCGGCCAAACTTGCGGCGGTTGGAGAAATGGCCGCAGGCATTGCGCATGAATTAAACAATCCGCTTACCACAGTAACCGGTTTTTCTGAACTGATTTTTCAGGACCTGCCCGAAGACTCTCCTCATCGTAGTGAACTGGAAATGATCCTGCATGAAGCGCGCCGCGCCAGTTCCGTGGTTCGGCGCCTGTTGGATTTTTCGCGTCAAGGGGAGCGCATGCGCACCAGCGCAGACTTGAACGAGGTTGTCACCGATGTCATTGCCCTGACCCGGCATCTCATCCAGGTCAACCAAGTGATTTTGAGCCTCGACCTGGATAAGGATCTTCCGTGGGTTTCCATTGATACCAACCAAATGAAACAGGTGCTGCTGAACTTGATCCACAACGCATTGCAGGCCATGCCAAATGGCGGCGACCTGACGGTCAATACCAGCAGGCGGGAACGTGAAGGCCGCAACTGGGTTTTAATGTCCGTGCGTGATTCAGGGATTGGGATCACCCCCGACTCGCAATCAAGAATTTTCGAGCCCTTCTTTACCACCAAAGGCGACCGTGGAGGTACAGGGCTGGGTTTATCTGTAACCTATGGAATTGTTGCCGACCATGGCGGCACGATCGATGTGAGCAGCCAGCCAGGGAGCGGCTCCCTTTTTGAAGTTTGGCTGCCGATCTAAGGACTTATGGAAACAAAATTTGTCTTTATTGTTGATGACGAACCCGGGATTGCGATGCTTTGCGAGCGGATCCTAAAACGTGCCGGTTACGAGGCTGCCACCCGGGTTGATCCGCGCCAGGCGATTGAATACCTCAAAGAAAACAAGATCGACCTTTTACTGGTGGACATCCGCATGCCGGAGGTAGATGGTTTCGAGGTTATTCAACATGCCCAACGGTTGCAGCCTGACGCGGCCGTCTTGATCATGACCGGTCACGGCACGGTGGAGACCGCCATTCGTGCCTTGCGCCAGGGTGTGGATGGCCTCCTGCTCAAGCCATTCAGCCAGAGTGCAGAGCTGGTCGATGCTGTTAAACTTGCTTTTGCCGACAGTCAGAAAAAGCGCGATGCTGCACGGACGCAAGCTTTGCGCCCGCTGTTCACTGTCACCGAGTCCCTGCTCTCAGAAACCCGCCGTGAGCCTTTGCTCGATTTGATTGTCAATGCAATGTCCGGCCATTTGAAATCTCCCCAGGTAGCCTGCTTTCAAGTCAACCCTGAAACCCGCATGCTTGATCTGGTTGCGTCGGCTGGTATCCCTTCGCAGCGCGACTTGCTGAATTTGATCAAGCAAGTTGAATCGCCTGTCTCGCCCATGTTGTTAAATGCCAACGGACCAGGCGACCCGGAATTGAAAAAGCGTCTTTCAAAACTCGGGCTGGATGCAGTAATTCTCGTTCCTGTGCAACGCCCAAACCTCAATATGCTTTTTTATGCGGCACGCCCATCCGGGACCTTGCCGTATCATGAATCTGACCTGGAGATGCTTCAAATCCTCTCCAGGCAAGCTGTCACCGCGCTGGAAAATTCCCGCCTCTATGCCGAGCAATTGGATTATGTTCGGAAGATCGAAGAATCACAAAAAGCGCTTGTTCAAGCGGAAAAAATGGCTGCTGCCGGGCGACTCAGCGCGTCCATTGCGCATGAGGTGAATAACCCGTTGCAGGCTGTTCAAAACTGCTTACATCTGGCCGGACGCGAAGACCTGCCTGTAGAAAAGCGTAGGGAATATTTTGACCTTGCCCGCCAGGAACTTGAACGGCTTATGCTCACAGTCCGCCGCATGCTGGACTTTTATCGTCCAGGCGCATCTGCCCAGGAAAATGTGAACCTGGCTGAAATCCTCCAATATGTTTTGAATTTAATGTCCAAACAGCTGACTGAGGCAAGGGTTATAGTCTCTGCCAAATTTACTCTGGATGTGCCGCCGGTTATGGCGGTGGGGAGCCAGATCCAGCAGGTCTTCATCAACTTGATCTTGAACGCAGTTGACGCCATGCCGGGCGGAGGCGATTTGCGTGTTACAGCTCGAGCGGTGAAAGGCGGGGTGGAGGTCCTGGTTCAAGACAGCGGTAACGGCATCCCAAAGGAAAAACAAGCCAATATTTTTGAACCCTTCTTTAGTACTAAAGATGGAGGGACGGGGCTGGGTTTGACGGTAAGCTACAATATAATTACCGCTCACGGAGGCGTTTTGGAGTTGCTGCCTGAGCGCGGCCCCGGTGCATGCTTTCGAATCTTCTTACCCGCTGGAGGAAAACAATGAAGTCGAATATTTTAGTTGTCGATGATGAACCCGTTGCCCGGCAATCCCTCACAGATATTCTGAAGTTGGAAGGCTATGTGGTCAGTTCTGTCCCAAATGGTCAGGCTGCTGTTGAGCATGTCCGTACCCAGGCAGTGGACCTGATGATCGTAGATTTGAAAATGCCCGGCATGGATGGCCTGGAAGTTATCCAGGTAGTTAATCAAACTTCGCCTGAGACCGAGATCATTTTACTGACCGCCCACGGTTCGATTGAATCGGCGATGCAAGCCCTGCGGCTGAGAATCCATGATTATTTATTGAAGCCGGCCTCGCCTGCGCAGGTGATTGCCAGTGTTAAGAAGGGTTTATCCCGCCGTACAGGGAAATCCAAAACCTCCTATGCGGTTGCAGGGACTGAGAGTGCCCAGGAAGTTTATTCCCTTAAAGATGGAACATCTGTAGATCTTTCACGCCGCCAGATCAAGCACAAAAGCAAGGTCGAACATTTGACCCCGGCTGAGGGCCGCTTGTTGCGCATCCTGATGGAAAATGAAGGCAAAGTGTTTTCTCACCGTGAACTGGTCCTTTTGGTGCAGGGATATGATACCAGTCAGCGGGAGGCCCCCGAAATCCTGCGCCCCCTGGTCAGTCGTCTTAGGCATAAATTGGAAAGTTTTCCTTCACTCTCTGAAAAGGTTGTGAGTGTGCGGGGGACAGGCTACCTCTACGAAGGGGATAAGTAAAATTTTCAAAGGTTGCGAAAATTCGTGGCCTTTTTTGTTTCACTCATAGGGCCCAAAGATATCTTTTGGCAGGGCGGGGGGACGTATCCATGATAACCAACCCGTTTTTCCACCTTGAGGTGGAAGGGTTGGTTTTTCAAACATTACCAGGGTAAGGCTAAACCCAAGCCCAATCGCCCCAAGCCATTGGGAGAATGACAAGTTTTCGCCCAGAAATAACCTGCTGAAAAAGATTGCAATCAATAACTCGGCAAGACCGAGCAAGGCAGTTTGCATCCCGCCGATTTTTTTGACCCCCTGGAAGAGAGCAATCCTGGAGAATAGTGTTACAAAGGTTAATCCAATCACCGGCATCCACGGGACGTTTCCTGCGGGCCATGCGCGATCGAAAAGAAGGTAGGCAGGAACAACCACAGCACTCATGGCCAGCAGGGTGTACAACGCTACTGTAGGCGCAGGGACCTCATACAAGACGCGCTGATTGATGGGCAGGTGCATGGCGTATAAAATTGCCGCTCCAAACATCATCAAGACCCCTTTCAAATCCACAGATTTACCGGGGACAGTGGTCAGAAGAATGACGGCAATGGTTGCCAGTGTAATCCGAAAGAGGGTTAATCGGCTCGGTATTTGATGATCCAGCATCAACCAGACAGCGACGAAAAAAGGGTAGAGCGAATAGAGAAGCTGGCCGAGGCTGGCGTCGAGGCGTTGAAGCGCAAGGTAATATAAAAGTGAACCGAAGCCATTGATCATTCCTGCCAGGATACATCCAACCAATCCCACTGGGAAGATATATAAGTATTGGCGGTTGAAGATCAAAATTGCCGTCAGCATCAGTCCCGCCGCAAATCCTGTTCGCAGGGCCACCACGGCAAAAGGCGAAAAGCCCTGTGATATGGCTATCTTTCCGAACACGGGAGCCATCCCAAGAAATATAGCTGAACTAAATGCCGACAAAATTCCGGCAGATTGCTTCGTTGACAAAAATGCCTGCCTTTTTCTATTTACGCTCCATGCAATATCCCACGATGGTTGGATTTTATTATAAATCTCCAAAACCTGCGGGATATAAAAGAATTATTTTATGAGTGATTTGACTTCCTCTAAAAACTCATCGTTCAGGAAATCGCCTTTTTGGAGTAAAGCCTGAATCCGGCCGCTCAATCGGTTTTTCTCATCCTGGGTCAATTCCTTGGCCGTTGCCACAATGACAGGAATGGCTGCTGTTCCAGGATTGGCCCGCAGCGCTTCAATCACAGTAAAGCCATTCATCTCAGGCATCATCAAATCCAGCACGATGAGATCTGGCAATTCGTGCTGGATTAGTTCCAATCCTTCACGACCATTGGCGGCTTCCATAATGGTGAAATTTCCTTGCGATTGCAGGATGCGGCGGATGAGCCGGCGCGCTTCGGTTGTGTCTTCCACGATAACGATCTTGGGGAAACGCTCAGGGGCAACTTGGGTGAGAGCAGAGAGCAGGCCTTCCTGTGGGGTTTGTGATTCGTTGGTTGGGAAGTTGATATCTTTCGACCAATTATCGCCCAATACGCCAGCCTCGGCGGGCATGGTGTGCCCGGTGCAATTGACGACCACTGTATCGCTTGGTTTGATCACTCCGGCGCGGATGAGCTTGAACAGCCCTGCAAAGGCCACGGCTGCGGCAGGTTCTGCGGATATGCCTTCCATCTTCGCCAGGACATGCATGGCCCGGAAAGCCTCCTCGTCGCTGACGCTTTCAAAAGCGCCATTGGAACTGTTGACATAATTCCGCAGGAATTCATAACTCCTGCCAGGGTCACCCGTGGCCAGCGTTTCGATGCGAGTCTTGGGTGAGACGACAGGCTCAGCTTTATCCAGGCCTTTCTTCCAACTCTCCACCATGGGAGCGCAGCCTTCTGCCTGAATTGGCGCAAAAGCGGGTATCTTGTCGACCCAGCCCATCTGTTTCATTTCACGAAAACCTTTATAAACGCCAATGGGCCCCATGCCGCCGCTGATTGCCTGCACATACCAATCTGGTGTACGCCAGGGAGTTGCCTCACCGTGGCCGAGGAGCCCCGTCATTTGTTCGGAGATTTCGAAAGCAATGGTCTTCATTGCTTCAATGGAAGTGATGGTGCGCGCACCCATATCGAGGTACAACCTGCGCTGCCGTGCGAACTCGGCTGCGACTTGTTTGCACTGGTCGTAGGACCCGGTGATTTTGATGACCTGACTGCCATACAATGCGATCTCGCGCATCTTGACTGCCGGGACAAGGCTGGTGACAAAAGCCCAGAGTTTCATCCCGGCCCGGGAGGCATATGCGGAATATGAAATGGCAACGTTTCCAGTGGATGCCGCCACCATTTCGGTGATCCCCGCTTCCTTGAGCGCGGCAATCGTAACTGCCGCCTGGCGATCCTTGAACGAGGAAGTTGGGCCCTGCCGCTCATCTTTGATGTAGATGTTTGGGCAACCCAGCATCATTCCAAGATTGACCGCCCGGATTAAAGGGGTATGTCCCTCCCCCAAAGACAAACTGATATTGGGGTTGCGCACCGGCAATAATTCCCGGTAACGCCACAGGTCGGGGCTGCGGCCATGAAGCTTGGGGAGCAGACTTTTCCCGATCAATTCGTAATCATATTCAGCCTCGCGCCATTGACTGCCGCATTTGGGGCAGGTGGTGGAGGTGGGATAGTATGGTGCATTGTGCCCGCAATCAAGGCACTTGATAATGAATGACACGTTTAAGTTAATCTCCAGGGTGTTGCTTTGTTTTTATCTTTTCCAGAGCGCGTTGAATGGAGGTTAATAATTCCTTTTCATTAAAGGATCCTTTGGTCAACAGCCGCTGTCCGTATTCGTCCAGCTGTTTTCTGGTTTCGGCAGAAATATCCAGCCCACTGAGTACGATCACAGGGATTTCTTGTAAATTTTTGTCCGCATGCATTTTCTCCAGCACTTGAAACCCATTCATCTCCGGCATAAACAGGTCAAGAATGACCGCATGGGGAGGGTTGCCGGTTGACAGGATGTTCCATCCATTTTTACCGCCTTCCGCAAGGATCGCTTTGTATCGTCCGTCTTCGTTGAGGATTTTGCCGATCAACCTGAGGTCGTCGGGGTTGTCATCGATCACTAAAACTTCGCGAATGGAACCGTCCGAGTTTAGGCGATCCAGCGTATTGACAATATCATCTTCGAGGATCGGTTTAACCAGATAGTCCGAAGCGCCCAGATTGAACCCTTTTTCAAGGTCTTCGATAATGCTGCACACAATGACCGGAATATTACGGGTTTCCGGGTCGCTCTTCAATGTCTCCAGTACCGTCCAGCCATCAATACCTGGCATCATAATATCCAGCGTAATGGCGAAAGGTTTCAATTGCTTTGCGCGTTCAAGGGCGCGCGAAGGGTCTGTGAGCGGGATGACATGGTAACCCTGTGGTTGCAAATAACGTTCGTACAGGCCGATCACTTGCGAGTCATCATCGATTGCGAGTACGGTTTTATTCCCGTCTGTGAGCAGGTCGGCATCTTTACGAAAAAGGGGTAATGTGAAGAAGAAAGTGCTGCCTTTCGCGATCTCAGACTCGACCCAGATCCTGCCGCCATGCATATTGATTAACTGCTGGCAGATGGAAAGGCCCAGGCCGGTGCCGCCCGTTTTGCGCGTGGGCGATGCATCCACCTGTGAGAAAGGCAGGAAAAGTTTTTCCTGGTCTTTCTCAGAAATGCCGGGCCCCGTATCCGTGACACTGACCATAACTTCATTTCTACCAGTGGAACCCGGGCGCAAGCTGACTTCCACCCTGACCTCTCCTTCTTCTGTGAACTTGGCTGCATTAGACAACAGGTTGATCAAAACCTGACGCACGCGGATCGCATCAGCCCGGACTGTGGGCAGGTTCGGGTCGATTAACTTTTTCATCTGAATGGGCTTATCTTTCACAAGCCCCGTCATGGTGGACATGACGCTGTTAACCAGGTCTGTAATATTTACCTCATCGAAGGCAAGTTCCATCTTGCCCGCTTCGATCTTGGCCGAATCAAGGATGTCGTTAATCAACCCCAGCAAGTGCTGGCCGGAGTTGTAGATGGCGGTCAGGTCTTGTTGCATCAACTCAGTAATCGGCCCATCGATTCCCTTTAGGATGACGCGCGAGAAACCGATGATGGAGTTGAGCGGTGTGCGGAGTTCGTGGCTCATATTTGCCAGGAATTGACTTTTTAAGCGGTCGGCTTCGCGCATCTCCATCACGGCTTGCTGTGAGAGTTCGAAGGAGCGCGCATTATCGATGGCTACAGCGATCTGGTCTGCAAGCGTTTGCAAGACCGAGATCTCATCATCTGTAAAGGCGTCGATGATCTTGGATTGAATGTCGATGGCTCCAATGATGCGGGAACCGATGCGCAACGGGATGGCCGCTTCTGCGCGGGTATCTGGCAGGAGCGGGTTTGGTTTGTGCAGGGAAGCGATGGCAGTATTGTTTACGACCACGGAGATCCCCTCGGATGTCACCTTGCCTACAATGGACTTATCGTTGAGTGGCAAGGAGTGCTGGCGTTTCTTCATTTCCCGGCCAGCATCTCCGGTGGATTCCTTTAAGACGGCGTTGAAACCGGTCTCTTCATTGATGAAGATTGCAGCGTGGTAAAAACCAAAGCGTTCAATGATCAAATTCACGGTCCGGGCAAAGATCGTGTTCAGGTCCAGGGTGGAGGTGACCAGCCTGCCGATCTCTGCCGATGCGGCCAGGTACTCGTTACGGCGGCGAATGGCCTGTTCGGCCAGCTTGCTCTCGGTGATGTCTCTTGCAACCCAAAAGACACGGTTTTCGTCGAGTTTGGTCAGGTTGGCGAGAAACCATAAGTTTTGATTGGCAATGTTTAGTTCATATTCGAACTGGACTTTTTCCGAACTTTCCAGTGCTTCACGGATTTTTTCAAGGAATCGATCCGCAACCTCTTTTGGGAAAACCTCATGATAGGTTTTACCTAAAAGTTCCTGTGGAGACCGCACCAGCAGGGAGGGGCTGGTGGGAGCGATCTGGTCATAGCGCCCCTCACGAGTGATAACGAGCACGACATCATCCATTGCGGAGAAAAGTGCGCGCAGGTTACTTTCAGACTGCTCGACTCTTTCGAACAATCGGTTGCGTTGTACAGAGGAGGATATCTGCGTAAGAATGGTTTCGAGCAGGCGAAGCTCATCCAGGGAGAGCACCCGGCTTGCATCGTTGAATGCGATGCCCACCGTTCCAATCACTTCATCTTCAGATAACAGCGGCAGGATCAAAAGATTCTGGGTGCCGCGTTCGGTCAATAACTCCTTGACCGGCTCGGCTTGCGGGTTGCTCTCCACGTTTTGAATAAAGACCGGTTTTCGAGTGCGAAGGACTTCTTCGGTGGGAGGGTTGCCCTGTATGGGAATTTGGAGCCCCAGCTGATTTGAGGGCTTGAAGTCGGAAGTGGTCTCGGCGGCGAGGACAAGCAGCGTTTTGTCGGCATTCATCAATGCAATGCCAACGTTCTCTGAGTTCAATAAGTTGACCAGGTTATCGGTTACGCTCTGCAAGGCTAATTGCAGGTCAAGAGATTGTGAGACCGATGCCACAACCTGGTTGACGATTTCCAATTCCTGGGCGCGGCGTTGGGTTTCCTGAAAGAGGCGCGCATTTTCAAGGGCCAGCGAGAGCTGATCGGTAACCTGCTTGATAAGCAGCTGCTCATCGGAAGAGAACGCGCGGCTTTTGTTCTCGTCCACAAGGCGCATAACCGCCCAGTCGCTTTCGCTGATTTGAAAATTTGTGGCAAACGCAGTCGAGGCCTTGCTGTCAGGGACTGGTCGAACAATATCCGGCATGACCAGCTTGGACGTGTGGCGTCGGACAGTTGGAGTCGGAGTGGAGGCAGGGATATCGGTTTGGGGAGCAGGTTTCGGGTCGGTTTGAAGCGGCGCTTCTTTCTGGACCCTGGGCCTGTTCTTTGTTCCGCGGCTGTTCTCTTCCGGCTGAATATCCTTGAATAAATTATCAAGCCGCTTGCTTGTTTTCTGTTTCCTTGGCATATTCCATAAGCTCCTGGGCAAGGACTCGATACTGGGTGGACCCGCGGGCCCCGGATTTGTAATGGGTGATCGGTATCCCTGCGATCGGGCTCTCTCTTAATTTGGTATCCAGTTCGATCACGGTGCTGAACACACCGGCGCCGAAGGTTGAGCGCAATTGTTCATGAATGTTGCGGTGGGTGCGGTTCCTGCGGTCGAGCATGGTGACCAGAATACGATAGGCGAGGCCAGGGTTGTCCACCTCGCGTGTGCGTCTGATCAGGCTCATCATATTGCGCAGGGCGTAGGCCGAAAAGTACTCCGCCTGGGTTGGGATGATCAATAAATCGGCGGCTGCCAAGGCGTTGCGAGTGATCGCGCCGAGGGCGGGCGGGCAATCGAGCACAATGTAGTCGTAGGGCATGTTCGGTGTGCTTCGAATGGCGCGTTGCAATATGGTAGTGTAATTTGTGCGCACCGGCAGGAATTGTTCTGAAGTTTCAATGCGTGAACTGGAGGGGATCAAATCCAGATTTTCGATCTCGGTCTTGCGACGGACGGCAAGCAGCGGCAGGTTGTCGAGCATGACATCGCTGGATGTCTTTTCTGCTTCACCGGGTTCAAACCCGACAGCCAGTGTAAGGTTGGCCTGCGCGTCGAGGTCGATCAAAAGTACGCGGTTACCCAGCTCTGCCAGCGCCGCGCCCAGGGAAAGCGCAGTGGTGGTCTTGGCGACGCCGCCTTTTTCATTGGAGATTGCAATTGTTCTTGGCATGGTTTAAGGCCTCAACTTATTTATCCGGCGGGGTGATTTTTTGCGGAATGATCTCAATACGTGAGACGTTTAACGCGGTACGCAGTTCACGAATGGCGGTTTCGATCATTTCGGTTGGGTCATTGGTGCCGCGGATCTTGGTGGTGATATCTGAAACCAGGCGCTCGCGTTCGGCGCGCTTGGAGGTTTGTTCAAAGAGGCGGGCGTTTTCAGCAAACAGGGCCACACGGTCGGCCACTGCGTGAATCAGATTCATGTGGTCACTGCGGATGTTTTCCTGTCTGGGGACCATTACAGATAATTCTCCCATGGTTTGCCCGCGAATGACAATCGGTACAGTTACCTGCCTGCGATCGCCAGGTTCATTTGAGGTGGGAATACCCTCACCCATGGCCGGGTCATCCTTGAGCGGAACAATCCCTGCCGGGCTGTAGCGGAAGCCGGCCACATTCTGTTCCTGTGCAACCTGGCTCCACGTCTCCTTGAAATAGCGGCGGGATACTGCCTCAGCCTCCGAAAGTGAGCGTTGAATTTGCTCGAACAAACGGGCGTTCTGAATGGCAATGCTTACCTGGTCTGCAAGCATGGTCAACACTTCCACATCGTCGTCTGCAAATGCATTCGGCTCCGTGCTTTGAACGTCCAGCGCGCCAATTACTTCTCCTGAGATGATCAGCGGCAGGGCCATTTCAGATCGGGTCATGGGCAGGTCCGGGTTATTGAAGTAAACCGCATCACCACCGACGTTGAGGGCGATACGTGGCTGGCCTTTGTCTGTGACATACCCGACAATTCCTTGTTGGCCGACGCGTAATTGGTGCCCGCGTTTGAGCATTTTCTTCCCGCCTTCGCTGTTGGCGGCTGCAAGTACCGCATATTGTTTGGAAGCGTCGGTCAGGAAGATGCCCGCGTGATAAAAACCGAACTGATGGCTGATCACTTCGGAGATCTGGGGGAGCAGTTCGCTCAGGTTTTGTGTAGTAGTGATTGCCTGGGAAACTTTTGCGACTGCTTCATATTGCTGGCCGCGCCGCTCGCCCTTCTTTACCTCGCCTTGCAGGGCAAAGGTTCTCTCGTCCACTCTTTGCTCCAGTGAATAGATCGCCCTGCGCAGGCTCAAGGTCATTGTGTTCAAGGTCTCTGCCAGAGTTCCTATTTCGTCCCTGGTGTCTATATTTGCACTTGCTTCGAGGTTGCCGGCAGTAATTTCCTTGGCGACCTGGGTCAAATCCTGGAGTGGGTTGGTCAATCGATTGCCAATGGAGAGAGATACGACCGTAGCGAGGATGAAAATCACAATGATTAATATCAAGCTGATGCTGAGTGTCGTGCGAGTGCCACTGGTAATTTCCTCGCGCACAAGGTTGGCATCCGCCAGCAATTCCTCCGCGGGGACAATGATAACAAGTTTGTAGTTTACTTCAGGCACCTGCTGAAAAGCAACCAACCGCTCTTTTCCACCCAGGATGACGCTAAAGACGCCCTGATTATTAGATTCAGCGGATGTAAGAATTTCAAAAAATTGGGGCAATGCATTTGGAAGAGCATCCGAATCCAAAACCTCGCCAACCTTTGCCGCTTCGTCAGTCAGGTTGAAATCGCCAAATCCTGCTTCAGGCATGGCGATCATGCGGCGGTTCGAGTCCACCAGAAATGCGTACCCTGTGTCACCGACCTTGATGTTGGCCACAATGTCGGTGATCTGCTTCAACTGTATATCCATGGCTGCCACGCCTTGAAAGCGATCCTGGGCATCCATAACCGGGATGCTGGATGTGATGACCAGGCCGTTCAAAGCCGCATCCTGATACGGGGTTGACCAAACGACCGCTCTGGTTGGATTATTTTCGGGCGCTGCGTTAACGAACCAGGGACGGCCGGTTACGTCAAAGTCTGGCGGGACAATTGCCGCAAGATCAATATTGGGATAATAAATTGTTTCCCTGGTGACGCCGCCGAAATAAATGGCGATAATGTCCGGGTTGTCTGCAAGAACTGACGGCAGAAATAATTCCGTATATTTTAGGGTATTGATCTTGGCCGAAAGTAAATCGTCCATTTCAATGGCCGCAGGTACGAAAATGGATGCCGCTTCATTTTGGGGGTTGTCCCAACTGCCGGATTCAAGGCGGGTGAGTTTTTCCGAGGCATCCCAGAATGCACCGTCTCCAAATTTGCCTTTTCTGGAAAACGTTTCCTTTATTGAGGAGCCAATGGTGGAAGTGTTTTTGCTCATGGCTGTGAAAAAGCCATTTAAAAGATTGGCTTGTTCGTGGCTGGTGGATAGCAGGGTCTCTTCGGCCCGGTTGCGGATGTTCTCTTCGAGCTGTGTGTTCAGTTGATTGCTGGCAATTTGGGTTCGAAAGTAAAGGAAGAGCCCCATGACAAGGATCACAATAAAGACAATGAACATGTTGCCCAGGGTTAATTTTCCGCGGAGGTTGAGGCGGCCAAAGGGTGTCTTTTCGACGAGATCGAATAAGGAGGTTTTCTTATTGTTCATGAGAGTTTCCTATGCGCCCTCATCTATATTGCGATCCTGAATCTTGATCAGCACCTCAGAGCCCGGAATGGTACGGCCAAGTTCTTCGACGGCAGTCTGCAAAACGTTCTCAAGATTGATCGAAGAACCGATCTTGCCGGTGATCTCACTGATGGTTTGCTCCATCACAGCCTGTCGCTGTGATTCCTGAATTAAGCGCGCATTTTCAAGCGCCAAGGATAAACGTTCTGAAACAGCCTCAGACAGGTTGATCTCATTGTTTGTCCATAAGCGCTCTCTGGAGGGGGCCTTGATATGAATTACGCCGATGATCTGCCCTCGCAATTTGATGGGAACAACCATGGTTGGCTCGCTGGTCTTACCATCGGCATGGAAGATCAGGGTTTCGCCGCGGTTCGCTGCCTGCTGGATTTCAGGAGTGTAGACAGTTTCCGCCAATTTTTTTCCGCCTGACAGGCTTTGATGATAGCCAACCATGCCTTCTTCGCGGCTGAATATCTTCCAATCTGTTTGAAGGTTTTGGCGGTATAGAGTTTGGATCTCATCCAGCGTGCGCCGGGTCTGTTCAAAGGAACGCGTATTCTGGATCGCGATCGAAATCTGATCTGCAAGAATTTTCAAGGTCTTGGTGTCATCCTCGGAAAAGGCGCCGGGCTTTTCGCTTTGCACATCCAGTATCCCAATAATTTCATCCAGGTAGTTGAGCGGCAGGGCCATCTCCGAACGTGTTTCGGGTAGATCGGGGTTGTTGAAGAATACCGCATCCTGACCGACATCGAGAGCGATGCGCGGTTGACCGGAAGCGGCAACATACCCGACGATGCCGCTTTCGCCGCTCCTGAGTTTGTGTCCGCGCTTCAGCATAACCTGCCCGCCTTCACTATTTGCAGCGCGCAACACGGCAAATTGTTTGGTCTCATCCAAAAGGAAGATGCCGGTATGATAAAAACCAAAGCGCTCGCTCACAAGGCGGGTCACCAGCGTCAGGAGGACTTCCAGTTTTTGTTCTGCAGTAATCAGGGTCGCTATTTCACTGATGGACTGTAATTCAGCCGCGCGGCGTTCACTTTGCATGCGGGAGTTTTGCAGATCCCAGGTTCTTTCGGCAATCTTCTCCTCGAGGTTTTCAAGCGACAACCTTAAATTCATTGCCATCTGGTTGAAAGCGCCTGCCAGATCTTCAATCTCATCCTGGGTGTAGATTTCGATGGGGTTGGCCAGCTGGTCTTTGACGGTTTCAGGGGTTTCCAATGCAATCTTGTAGGCGGCCTGTGTTAATGATCGTAAAGGATTTGTAATGGATCTTGTGAAAAAGAAAATGATGACACCAATAACGAATGCCAGCAGGAAACTATATCCAACCAGTGAACCCTGCAGATTGGTGGATTGTTCCAGGATCTCTTCACGCGGGTAGGCCAGCCCGAACGACCAGCCGGTATCGAGACCGACTGGCGTATAAGCAACATAGAGAGGGACACCGTTAGAATCCATGGCCTCGGCAAAGCCCGTCTCCCCGGCAAGCATGCGCTTGATCGTTTCGTCCCAGTTGACAGTCACGCGCGGCTCCCCAACTCCAACCATGGAATCGACCAGGGCCTCAAAATCGCCGCCGCGTTCGCCTATGCCAAGAATTGTCCCTTTGGAATCCAACATAAAGGCGTACCCGGTTCTGCCTACCTGTAGACCGGTAAACGTATTTTGGATCTGAGAGAAATCAATATCAGCAGCTGCCACTCCAATAAACTTCCCCTGCGCGTCATAGATGGGGATACTCCAGGTGACAACCCAAATCCCGCTTCTTTCTTTATCGAAATAAGGGGATGATATGACAGGGGTCAACCTCTGTTTTGGTTGAAGATACCAGTCCTGGTTGAAATAGTCGTATTCAGAAGTACTCGTTTGCATGAATTCCAGATCACTGCCGGGGGTGCGATGATAATAGGAGGACCAATACTCAAGCCCCGCCTCAAACTGACCCGGCTCGAACGCCACGGCAGATGCATAAACCTGACTGTTTCTTTCCAGCATGGTATGGATCAGGTTCCTTAATTCTTCCTCGTTATATTGGCCGGTTTCAATAGCTGTGGCAAGGTCGATGGCGAAAGTACGGCCGCTGGCAAGTGTGAACTGGATCAGTTCGATCTGGTCATGAGAATCGGCATTTAATTCCGCTTGAAGATTGTTGGTAAGATTTCCCTGGCTTACCCAAATACTGATATATGAGAAAGCAAATAACGCAAAAAGCATCAAACCAACCACGGCGATGGTCAATTTGAACCCGATGCTTGTTCTTGCTTTGGGGCGAGTACCCAAATTGGCAGGGAGAAGCGATTGAGATTGATCCATAAGGTTATCTAATGAGTTCCGATTACGATGCGATCTCCACAGCAGCTGATTCGATCTGAACGATCACATCTGAACCGCCCAGCGCTTTACTTAACTCCTGGGCAGCGGTCTGAAGGATGGTTTCAAAGCGTGTGGAACTGCCTATACGGCTTGTGATGTCTGTGGTTACGCGTTCAACATCGGCCCGTTGTTGGGCTGCTTGCAGGAGGGTGGCCGACTCGATTGCCAGGGATAAACGTTCCGAAATAGCCTCTGCAATGTCAATTTCATCCTTGGTCAGATCCAATCCCTCGCGCGCGCTGATTTGCATCACGCCGACAATCTGATCGCGCAGGCGAATGGGAACCGCCAGATTTGCCCGCTGGCCTTCGTAGGTCCCCAGAATGGCCCTGCCTTTTTTCAAGGCTTCTTGAATATGGTTGCCTTCCAGGGGTTCCTCCAAGGGTTTGATGGTGGATTCGGCCAGTCGAACACCCAGGCCCAGCGATTTCGGACGCATCACTTGCCAGGCTTGGCGGACTGTGGCACCGAGTGCGCTGCGGGCTTCGGACAATGCCTGCTGGGCCTGTTCAATAGTAAACGCATTGTTAATTGCAATGGCTACTTGATCTGCAAGTGTAACGAGCGCGTCCACATCCTCGCGGTTGAATGCATTTGCTTCTGTACTTTGAACATCCAACGCGCCAATGATTTGGCCTGCATACCGTAGTGGAAGGGCGATCTCGGAATGGGTATTGGGGAGGTCGGGATTGTCAAAATAAACCGCATCCGACCCAACGTCCAGAGCGATGCGCGGCTGCCCGGTGGCGGTGACAAAGCCGACGATGCCGGTCTGGCCAACCTGCAACTTGTGTCCCCTAACTAGCATCTTCTTCCCACCTTCGCTGTTGGAGGCGCGCAACACGGCATATTCCCTTTGCGCGTCCAATAGAAAGATGCCGGAATGATAAATGTTGAATTGTTCGCTGATCACTTGGGTGACACGGGGCAGCAGGGTTCCCAGATCTTGAATGTTCGAAATCGCCTTCATAACCTGGGCCACCGCCTGGAATTGGCGGGCGCGGCGATCGTTGGTCTGGTTGGCAAACTCAAGTTCATTTGTACGTTGTTTAACGCGTTCTTCGAGGGACGCACGCAACTGTACCAACTCGGCATTTTCTGCGATGTGCATTCTCTCGCTTTCCTTGGCCCGGAAAATGCTTTCATTCAAACGCACGATCATAAGGTTAAGGATGCCTGCCGTGGCTGCTAATAGAACCGGCAGGATAATGGCGTCATCGAGACCTGTGGAAACAAAAGGGATATTTCCGCGAAGGTCTTCAAACGCGATCACAATCAGGGCCAGTATGGTCAGCGGTGCTGCGATCGGAAGGACGCGCCTTCCAAGTAGAATGGCTGCAATCATCAAGATAATCGGAAAGCTTGCAATGGCCGAGTTCTTCAGGCCATTTGTGGTTAGTGCAATGACTGTCGAAGCCAGGATCAAGGCTGCAGGGACGATGGCTTTTGCCATGCCAACCTTCCCATAAAGAACATGGTAAAGGGAGATGCCCTCCAGGATTAAGGTGAAAATCAAAATGACAAGAGCTGGCAGGTTTTTAGATCCCTCGCCGAGAAAACCCATTACCAAAGGAATAAGGGAGGCATTGGCGAAGATCACGAACAGGAGAATATTCCGCGTCAAGCGAATAAATGACGGGTGTTGATCTTCTTCGTCTCTGAAATATTCTGCAATCTTCGATAACATAATTAATCTACCTGCTGATGGTCTGATCTACCTGATAGAAATTGGATCGCAACATCTGTGCCTGGGAGGGTATTTCCCAGTTCCTGCACTGTGGTTTGAATGATATTGTCGAGGTTGACCAGGCTGCCGATTTTTGCTGATATCTGGCTGATTGTACTTTCCTTTGAGGCCCGTTTCTGCGCTTCCTGCAGCAGGCGGGCGTTTTCTATGGCCAGGGCAGTACGCTCTGCTGTGGCTTGAGCTACGGCTATCTCATCTTCGCTCCATTCACGCATCGGGTTGGGGGAACTAAGTTTGAGTGTGCCGATCTGGGTGCCACGCAAAATTAAGGGGATGGCAATACTGTGCGAAGGCTTTTGTGAATTTGCGCTTAGCCGTTTGGCGTCTACTCCGTCAAAATGGTAGCCATGAAGGCTCTGCTTTCCTAGGAATTGACGCCATTGTTGCTCACTCAGTTGAGCAGATGCGATTTCGGCTTGTTCCAAAGCCTCACGACTTTGCTGATAAGAACGCGCATTTTGGATGGCAATGCTTACCTGATCTGCCAATGCGGCCAGAATATTGACATCTTCTTGCGAGAACGCGTTTGTAACAGTACTTTGCACATCCAGCGCCCCAATGATTTCCGTCCCGACCTGAAGCGGCAGGGCGATCTCTGAGTGGGTTTCCGAAAGATCGGGGTTGTTGAAAAAGACCGAATCCTTGCCTACATCCAGGGCTACCCGCGGCTGCCCGGAGTGGGTTACAAACCCCACGATACCGGTCTCGCCCACACGCAGGCGATGGTTGCGTTCGAGCATTCTCTTTCCGCCCTCGCTGTTGGCTGCCGCGAGTACGGCATATTCCTTGTGAACATCGAGCAGGAAGATCCCCACATGATAAAAGTTAAATCGTTCTGAGATCGTCTCTGTGATCTGCGGGAGCAGTCTATCCAGGGTTTGCGTGGAACTGATGATGCTGGCAATACGTGCAATGGACTCAAATTGAGCGGCGCGGTAAATGTTATTTTCATTGATCTTTTCCAATTGGCGCGTTCGATCTGAGATCCTTTCTTCCAATCCATTCAATGTTTCAGATAGCCTGTCTGCCATTGAGTTGAAAGACCTCGCAAGCATGCCTGTCTCATCCTGTGAGTTCAGATCAACCCGGGTTGAGAGGTTGCCCCCGGCAATCCCTTCCACGGCGCTGGTCAGGCGTTTTAATGGCTGAGTGATGATTTGTCCCACGAAGAGACTGACCAGGAGGGCACCCAGGAAGAGGGCGACGAGAATCAAAGTCGCATTTTGAACCGCCTGGTCGACTTCTTTTTGGATCTCTGTGCGCGAAGCGATGATCTCATTGTTTAGTTCGCTGGCCGGCGCAAAAATAACCAGTTTGTAATCCGTTGATGTGAGAGAGGCGATGGCGAGATACGAATCCACGCCATTGATCGGCAGTTGCAGCAGGTTCGAGCGGCTAATAACGATGCGCTGGGCGGCAAAAAGCATGATCTCGGATTTGGTATCCAGAATGGTTTGGCCGGCGGTTTCATTCGTCTTTAATATTTCAGGTTCAAGGCCAAAAAGATCGTACCCTTTATCCGACATTGCCAGGATGATCCCGTTTTTATCTACAAGGAATGCAAGGTCGTTCTCGCCCAACTTTTGGCTGGAGACCCATGCCAACAGGCTGGTCAGTTGAATGTTTGCACCAGCGACTCCCAGGAATTTGCCGTTTTTTGAGTACACGGGGTAGGATGCAGTGACAATCAATCCTGTTCCGGCCGGGTCTTGATATGGTTTGCTCCAGACAACCTGCCGCTCAGGGTTTTGGTCTGGCGCAGCGATTTGATAGGCCATTTGTTGCATGGGGTCAAAATCAGCAGGGAGAATCCTGGTGATATCAGAGTTTGGGTAGTAGATAAGATATCCCATTGCGCTTGTATAGTGAATACCGGAAACATTCGGATGAGATGCAAGAAAACCTGGCGCGAGAAAATTGAGGTAACTGCTGATGTTCAGGTCGGAAAGCATTTTCTCATTGGGTGGGTACAGGCTTGGAATGAATACCGAGGCCGGATCAGACCTGGAATTGCCATATTGTCCCCCGGAAAGGCGAAAGAGGTGTTCTGTGGCATTCCAATAATTGCCATCCGAAAAATCCGCACTCTGCGCATCCAAGTTGGAGCGATATTCTGCGATTTCACGCAGATCATTGATGATCTCTTCAAACAACAAACTTGTTTTGTCGGCTTCCGCTTGGACCGTGTTGAAAATTTGGGTCTCTGTACTTTCAGTGACATGTTCTTCGTATTTTGTTGAGAGGGATCCAAGAATGGAACTGGTGCTGTTTAACACGAACAAGGCCAGGGTGGCCACTGTAATGCCGCCTGTTATTAGAACCCCGATCGTGATTTTGATCTGCAGGCCGAAGTTATTGAATTCCCGAATCAAAAGCAAAATGATGGGAACTGTAATGGCCAATAGGATATAGGGCGTATATTGTTCCAATTGTGAAACCTGGGTACGGGTTTCAGGGCCAAGCAGAATATCGACCAGAATAACGAGGAAGGCAAAACCCAATGCCGAGATCAACCCTGCTATGGAATATTTTGGTGTTAAAGCCAGCCATGCAATGGAAAGCAGGACCACCAAAACTGCGCCTGCTGCAATCGGAGCAAGCCCTTTTACGATAAAAACCACACTGAATATATTTACCAGAAAGATGCCAATAGTAATTGTCATGGCGGTATCTACTTGACCGCGCCTGACCAGGCCTAATGTGAAAAGGGAAAAAGCGATGGTTGCAAATAGAAGCGCCGCTGGAATATAAAGGCTGGGGCGCTGATTTAAATATCCATAATACGTGAAGAGTGCAGCCGTGGGAATGGACATGGCCATCAACACGCGCACGATGATGGAGGCGTTTTCCTTTTTTCTTTCCTTGAGCAGGTCTGTGGGACGGACTGTTTGCATGATGATACCGGGTTAGTCCCCGTCTCCAATCTCAACGGTTACTTGTGCTCCACTGATCTGGGCGCCCAACTCACGGACTGCGGTCTTGAGGATCATTTCGACATCTGTACCGCTGCCGATCTTGGCGGAGATTTCACCGATGGCGTGCTCCTTGGCGGCGCGTCTCTGGCTTTCTTCCAGCAAGCGGGCGTTATCCAGTGCCAGGGCGGCGCGGTCTGATACGGCTTGCACCAGGGCGACCTCATCGTCGCTCCAGGCGCGCTTTGTTTCTGACGATTCGATGTGAATGATGCCGATCACTTGGTCTCTGAGTTTGACAGGAACTGCCAGGGTTGGAGGGGTCTCCTTGGGAGGGTGACTCAGGATCACTGTCTCGCCTGATGCGAGTGCTTTATCCAGGGCTGGATTCTTTTCAGGCAGGGTGTTCGAGGCGGTGATACTCCCATCTGCATTGTAGGAATACCCCTTCTCCATATCCTTGCGGGTGAATTTAATGTTCTTTGTAGAGATGAACCTGTTCTCTTCAGTGATCTGAATATTCCTGATGATGATCGAGACCTGGTTGGCAAGAGTGCTTAGGGTGTCTATATCGTCATTCCCAAAAGCAGAGGACAGGGTGCTTTGAACATCCAACACGCCAAGAATTGTTTTTCCGTATTTTAGCGGCAGGGAAATTTCAGAGCGTGTTTCAGGCAAGTCGGGATTGTTGAAAAATACCGCATCGGAACTGGTGTCCAGGGTGATGCGCGGACGACCTGTCAGCGCGACATACCCCACGATGCCAGTTCCTCCGACCTTTAATTGATGACGGCGCGAAAGCATTTGCTGGCCGCCTTTGCTATTGGTGGCGCGCAGCACGGCGAATTCACGGCTCTCGTCGATCAGGAAAATACCCACGTGATAGAACCCAAGTTTCCTGCTGATAAGCCGTGCCGCCCTCGCAAGCAGCTCGTTCGGCTGGTCTTCGATGTTGGCCATGAGTTCTTGTGATATTTCTGTGGAGGCTTGCAGGCGGGCCGCTTTTGTTTTGAGCTGTTCGTTAAGTTTGTTGAGATCGTTTGAACGCAGGGTAACCTGACCTTCCAGAGTCTGGTTGATCTCTTCCAACCGTTGATTGGTTTGAATTTGTTCGGTTCGGTTTCTGACCTCGGCCTGCAGCAAGATGCGCTGCCGGTGGAATACGGCCATGATGGCGCTCATGATGGTCAGGAAAAAGAATGAATTCAGAACGATATATTCAAAACGGGTATTGAAACGATTGGGTACGATATTGGTAACTTCTGCAATACCCGCTGCGACAAACATGGTTAGCATGAGGATGCCCAGAAAGATCGCGGGCCAGCTGTTCTTACGGCTGTATACATTGGCGAGCAGGAACAAACCGATCAAACCCATCCAAAGCAGGTCGTGGACGCCATCCCCTTCAACGACTGTAACAATCAGGATCGAAAACGCAGTTACGAAAGGGAAGAGAATAATAAAATTGAATTTTCCCCGGATGGCCTGGACAAGCGTGAACAAGGCCACCAAATTTGTAACGGCTGAAGAGATGAGAACGATCGGATTGGAGTAGGCAAAGGCTGCCAGCGCAGTGGAAAGGAAACCCAGCCCAAGGGTGACAATAACTTCCGCCCGTTGGCCCACCTCTTCGCCGCGGCGGTCTTTTAACAAATAATCAATGAAGCTGGATCGGTTATTCATGCTTGTTCGCATCCGGCCTTGCGGCTAGATCCCTCCCTGAAAACCCGAACCCTGATACTGGCTATCAGCCTGATCGAGGATCTGGAAGGTGATGGAGGCATCGCCGATGGCTTCGCCGAGTTCCTGAATGGTTTCCCGGATGATGGTCTCGACCTGGGATGCAGCACTTAACCGGGCTGAAATATCCGAGACCAATGATTCCCGTGCTGCACGCTGCTGAGACTCGCGATACAGGCGCGCGCTTTCCAATGCTCCGCTCAATTGATCGGAGAGGGCAATCGCCAGACTGGTCTCATCCTGTGACCAGGTCTCGGCGATCTCCGGTTTTTTCAGGCGAATAGCGCCGATGCTTTGTCCGCGAATTTTTATCGGAACACAAATGGACATTCCATCGGGGCTGAGGATCAGGTCTCCTGTATCTATGGCCTTGGCCAGCGATGGTTCGATCATATCAACATTGGTCTGCATGACAGAAGGCAGGGTGGCAAGAAAACCAACGCGCGGTTGACTGCGCAAGATCTTTGTCCATGCTTCACGGCTGATCTCACCGTAGGCCCCGCGTGCAGCCTCCAGGGCTTTTTCGGTTTCGCTAAACAAGTTCGCATTCTGAATTGCGACCGCGATCTGATCGGCCAGAATCTGAATGGTGGCGATATCTTCTTCTGTAAAGGCCTGCGGCTCACGGCTTTGCACATCTAGGACTCCGAGGATCTGTCCGCTGGTGACCAGGGGCAGGGCCATTTCGGATCGAGTCTCAGGCAGGTCCGGGTTGTTAAAGAAGACTGCGTCCTCACCGACATCCAGGGCGATGCGTGCTTTCAAGTGTTCGCCCACATACCCGACAATCCCGGTCTCTCCTACTTTGAGTTGGTGTTGTTTCTGAAGCATCCGACGGCCACCCTCACTGTTTGTAGCGGCCAGGATTGCGTATTCTTTATGAGTATCGAGCAGAAAGATACCAACATGATAAAAACCAAAATTCTCATGAATCAGGAAGGCTGCCTGTTGCAGCAATTCTGCCAGGTTGCGATAAGAGGTGATCGATTTTCCGACTTCCGCCACAGCCTTCAATTGGACAGTGCGTTTATCAAGCGATGCGGTGCGCTCCTCAACACGCTGCTCCAGTAATTCCCGTTCTCCCGAGAGATCCTTAAGCAGATTCTGGGAGTAAGATTCGTAGTTACTAAATTCCATGTGCGTTTGCCGCACCCCATTTACGATTAATACGCACAACAAGAGCACACTGGTGGAACCGGTAAGCCAATCTGCCAAATTACCAGGATCAACCAGTGTATTGGATGTATGAACGGATCCGTTGATGATCAGCCAGCCAAATAGCGCGTATGTCAGCATAAAAAGGAGGGTGGTGAAGCCGCCCACTCGCCAATTTAACAACAGGGAGACCAAGGCTACTGTGCCCACTGCAAACACCCTGGCGTCTCCACGAATTCCCGATTCGAATACGCCCGAAAGGGTCAGTGTATAAAGTATTACAACCAGTGTGTACGCCTTAACCTGGTAGGAAAAAGGATAAAACGTAATCAGGAGAACCACCAAATAAAGTGCCAGGTAAATGGCCTTGTAAATTGGCGGGTTGTAAAGAAGGGCCGGAATTAAGGCGACCAGGCCAAACAGACAAGCAGCCATAAGCGTAACGCGCAAAAAGTTTACGCGCCATGCTCCGATTTTTGATTCCAGGTTACGATTTACTTGGCTCATCGATTAAAGGTTACCTTGTCTGCGGGTGGCTGTAATGCATATCATGAGTTTTAAATTCTCTTGCTGGCCGATTCCAACTGGGCAGCGCCGATGATAATCTCAGCCTCTTTTAGATCAAAGACGCGGCGAAGCTCCATTGTGGCAGTTCGAACCACGGCGTCAATGTCCAATGTTTCTCTGATCTGGGTCGAGATGTTTGCGATCATTTGATCTCTCAAGGCGTTTTTCTGGGCCTCATCCACCAGACGGCTATTCTCCAATGCGAGCGCTACCTGATCGGCGATCTTTTCCACAAGGACCTGGTCCCGGTCTGACCAGGAGAGGGAACTGCCTTTACGCTTTAGTTTGATCGAACCAATCTTTTGTCCCTGCAAAATCAAAGGTATGTACAGATCGCCGCTTTCAATGCGTTTGTCCGGCGAGAAAATCGGGCGGACTCCGGCCGGGGTGTATTGATAGGCCGGTTTATTGCGATTGGTTAGTTTGGTCCACGCTCGTTTGGCTTGGGCAGACGAATTTGTTTCGATCTGCGCAACCAGGTTCTTGATCTCGTTGGTGAGGCGGATATTTTCAAAGGAAACAGCCGTCAGGTCGGCGAACACTTGCATGATTTCGGCATCTTGCATGTCAAAAGCCTGGGTGCGATCCGAATGGACATCCAGAAGGCCAATCACTTGATTCCGCAAGTTAAGAGGCACGACTAATCTTGAGCGAGTGAGCGGGAAATTGCTGTCGGCTGCGAAGGTGCGTGGGTCGCTGTCAGACGTGATCACCGAACGATTTCTCTCAACCGCCAGCACATATGGGTTCTTTTTATCGGGCAGCAGCGGGAAGGAATGACCGATTAATTGGACCCCCGCAGTTGAGGAAGATGCCTGTAAATAGGCGTTTTTTCCCTGATCGTCAATGATCAGAAGGCCAACATGATAATATCCGAACTCGTCAGAAAGCAACCGGGTGGAAGTATCTAATAATTCGGAGATATGTTGAAGCCCTGCAAGGATGCGAAGCGTGTTCGAGGAGGTGCGGATCTGGCTTGCGCGCGCTTCGATTTTCTCGCTTTGTTCCTGTGTCAGTCCCTCTAAACGTTTTAGTTCTCCTGATATTTCACCGTATTTTGCATGCGTCTCCTCTGCGGCAGTGGTGAAGGTGGATTTAAACTGGTTGAGCGCTGCGATCAATACCATACCAATGGCCGCAAATGAAAAAATATAGACCACCCAATCAGAAGATTTGATATTCGCAATGTTTTCTTTGAGCGGCAGGAGGTTGGTCTGTTGCAGAACTGCCAGAAGAAGGATTCCCAGGCTGCCGGCAGCCAGGGTGTAATAATCCCTGTGTCGTTCAAACAACAAAGCAGAAAGCAATACACCCGCCAAAAGGAAGATGCTTCCGTCTGTTCGCGGGCCGAAGTTGGCAATGGAATACAATCCATAGGCCATGAGGGCAGATAACAATCCATAAGCCCGGGCTGTTAATGAGAGCCTTGCAATGGTGAACGCGAGAACGATCAGATATATGATGATATACACGATCCGATCGCGGATGGAGGCGGAAGGAAATGATATTGCCAGCAGGAATATCCCAAACAGGGATGTGAACCGCAGGATCGCAAAAATGAATCCGCTGCGCCAATCCGCTGAATTTGTGATGGGAGAGAAGGGGCTCCTATTTGACATTCTCACCATCCATGGAGAGTTCGATCTCCACTTCTGTTGCTTCGAGGGATCTCCCCAGTTCGCGGACCGTTGTCTGCAAAATATTATCCATATTTGAAGAGGCCCAAATCTTTGCGATGATCTCGTTCGTCAGGCGCTCCTGAGCTGCTGTAATCTGGCTTTCTTCGACCAGACGGGCGTTTTCAAGCGCTAATGTTGCTTGCGCTACGATGGCTTCGATCAGGTTCCTTTGTTCGGTTGTCCATTCCGCCGAATTGGAAAGTTGGATCTGACCTATGATCTGATCTCGCAATGAGAGCGGAATATCAAGTTTATTGGCGTAGATCGTCTCGCTGTCACCGATTTCATAGCCATGTTCCCGGTCAGAGGTGGCGGTTTGCCAGGCTTCCCTGAGATATCGACGTTGAACGGACCGCATTTCGGTCAGGCTTTGCTGTGCTTCCTGGTAGAGGCGTGAGTTCTCCATCACAATGGCAATACCATTTGCCATATTCTGGTAAGCATCCATATCTTGTGTAAGGAAGACAGATTCTTTTGTCGAGTGAAGGTCCAAAACCCCAAGGAGGGTATCCCCGACCAAGAGCGGAAGAACCATTTGGCTGCGCGTGTAGGGCAGAAGCGGATTGTCGATACGGATTTGGCTGGTTTCCGTCACCAACTGGCTGGTTTGTGAGCGAATGGATTTTGCAATGGTGCTCCTGCCGTCTACATCAATACGATGCCGGTTGTTCAGCAAGGCTTTGCCGGTATCCCCATTGGCAAAGCGGAGGATTGCCCACTTTCCGCTTGTATCTAAAAGATAAAAGGCCGTGTAATAACAATGAAAATCACTTTCCATTAAACGGGCGGTTTGAGGGAATAACTCCTCCGGGTCAAGGATGGACGTGATGGCGCGCCCGATCTCATTCACTTTTTGGAGCTGACCCGTGCGTTCCTTGACCTTTTGTTCCAGCGAATTATGCTCGTCCTGGAGGTTTTTCACAGTTGCATCAATTTTCTTTTGCGCTTCAATGAATTCTTTTTCAAGTCGTTGGAAGCCAAGGATAAATGCAGAGCCAACCATGGCGAGGGCGGCGCCTGCGCTAATCCAATCCCCGATTTTTGCTGGCGCAGCATTGGGGTTGGTCAGACCCAGAATTGAACTCTGAATCAGGAAGCCAAACAGCAAAAAAGTAAAGAGGTTAAGCGCGATGGCACTAATCCCAAACCGGATGGATACCATCATGGTCGCAAATATGACCAGACCCAGGAAAAAGAATAGGCCATCACCCAGAATGCCATGAGTGAGCAACTCGCTCAGCCCAAGGGCATAAATACCAATCAGAATGGTCGCGGCTCTTACATTGTATGAGAACTTTACTACGGTCACCAGAATGGCAACCGCATAGACTACGATAAAGATGCTGTTGACCAGCATGCTTTCGGAAGATTGAATGGCCGGGACAATGGCAATTGTTCCGAAAATTAAAAGGCCAATTAAAAGCGGAAATACCAGCCCTTCGCGCCAGTTACTATAGAACTGCCTGGCGGTATCTTCCGGGGAGCGGGATTGAACATTAAGCGCATTTGTTTCTGTCATGGCTTATCTTCCGCCTCGGGATCGATTTCGGGATTGACCTGGATTTTTGTATACCGTGCGCCTGTAACACGCGTGATTTCGCTGGCTGTGGTCATTAAAATGGATTGAATGTCTGTAGAGCGGCGGATCTTGCTTGTCACATCGTAAATAACGCGTTCGCGCTCCGACTGCATACGGATCTGTTCCAGCAGGCGCGCATTGGCGATGATGGCTGCCAGGCTGCCGCCCAGTGTGCCCAACATCTCTTCATCGTTGTCTGAGTAGGCATCAAATTGTTCGCTTTCAACATTCAAGACGCCCAGCAGCTCGTTTCTATAAACGAGCGGAACCGCCAGTTCCGAGCGTGTATTTGCACTGATGGGAATATAGCGCGGATCGTTCGTCACGTCTTTGATGCGCAGGGAGCGGCGGTGCGCGGCCACCCAACCAGTCACACCCTTTCCGACCTCCACCTGAACCGACGTAACGTCTTCAGCATACCCCACAGAAGCCTTGACTTCAAGCATGTTCTTTTCACGGTCTGCAAGCAGGATGGTGACACGGTCGCCGCCAAGAGTAACTTGTAAGCCGTTCACCGCACTTTCGAGAGCTTCATCGAGCGTGGTGCCGGAAGCGGCTGTGGAAGTAATATGGTGCAGTAGGCGGTGTTGGGAAAGGTGCTCCTGGGTTTCTGCAAAGAGTTCGGTGTTGGCAACTGCCACTGCCAGTTGATCCGCTAGAATATGAAGGCTGCGGAGATTGTCTTTGGAGAATGCAAATGGCCTTGTGCTTTGAACATCCAAAACTCCCAGAATACGATCACCGACCCTTAATGGCAGGGCGGCCTCCGAGCGGGTATCTGGCAGGAGGGGGTTGGCGTAATAGGTGGCATCTTTGCTGGTGTCATTGACCACGAGCATATCGCCCCGTCCGCTGACAAAGCCAACAATGGATTTCGAGCCGACGCCAATCTTGTGGCCGGAGCGTTTCATCTGGGCACCCGCGTCGCCGGTGGCCTCACGGATAACTGCAAATTCGCCGGGTAAATCCAAAAGGAAGATTGCAGAATGGTAGAAATTGAAGCGTTCACGGATCAGGTTGACAGATTTGGAAAGCAGCTCATCAAGATTAAGCGAGCCGCTAATGTCTTTGGCGATCTCAGCGGCCGTTTCCAGTTGAAGAGCCTTGTGCTGGCTTTCGTCCAATAGCCTGACGTTATTAATCACCCCGCCCACCTGGCTGGAAATGGTGGTGAAGAACTTAAGATCATTCTCGTCAAAGGCGTGTTCATTTTCAATATCCTGAAGGATCAAGGCGCCAATGGGATGATTCTGTACAAGCATGGGCGTGCCCATCCAGGATTTTGCGGGTTTGCCGGTCAATTTAGCGCCTAATGCCTCAGCTTTTCGCTCGGTATTTTCCACGAGCAATAATGGCTGGCGGGTACGGATTAGAAAAGAAGTGAGCCCTTCCCCAAGCGGGAACGGTTCGATCGAGGTGACTTTTCCGCCCTCGTAGCTAAACGGCACACTAATCGAATTATTTTTTTCATCATAGAGTGCCACGATTAAGTTAAAGTCGCCGATGATTTGGCGGATCTTTGCCAGCAGCGCATGATAAAAACTTTGGATATCTGCGGTTGAAGAGATTAGATCGTTGATGGAGGCCAGCGCTTCAACCTCGTGGAGGTGCTTTTCTGTCAACTCGACAGCTTCGGCCCGCTCAAGCGATATCGACATAAGATCAGCCAGATTGGCGTAAGGCTGGATGGCCGCCCCCGAGAAACTGCGCTGACGCCCGCCGATCATAATGATGGCGGCGAGGTTGTTGCGACGCCTGACTGGAATAAAAACGGCGTTGATCAAGTCGAGGTTATAGACCAGCTCGCGGAAGATTTTTGGCGCATTCATATCAGAAACCGAGACCGAGACAGATTCGCGCAATAGGAAGTTGTCGAGTTCCCGGTTATCCACCTGTGCTTGTGAAAGAATTCCGGTCGGGGCAGCACCCTCGCGGGTCGAGTCCGCGGCTGAGATGAGTCGAAGTATATTGTTCTTGACTTGAAACAGCACAACGGGGTAGGGGGCGCTGGCCAATATTTGCCCACTCACACGCAGGATCTCAGATTCGCCTTTTGCTTCGGCTACCAGGCGGCTGGAACGATACAACCGCTCCAATTCCTGGAAGTTAACCTGGCTGGATTCGATCAGCCCGCCAGTTTGAATGGCTGCAGCAATCTGGCTGGCAAGTGTCTGTAACATGACCACCGTGTCTGCGCTGAATTCGCCGGGGGCCGTGCTTTGCACGTCAAGGATGCCCAACACAAGGCTTCCAAGAGAGATGGGCACGCTGGCTTCTGAGCGTGTCTCAGGGAGAAGTTCACTGCTTAAATGGAGAGGGTCCGCTAAAACGTCGGATGTGATGCGGGAGGTGTTTTTTGCAGCGACCCATCCGATGATCGTTGCTGACCCGATCTCAAGCCTGTATTTTCTATCGGCTAATTCTTTGGATGCCGGGCCGTACCCCGCTTTGAACTCTGCATACCGGCCGCCTCTATCGACCATGAAAATGCTGGTCTGGTAGAACCCGAACTGCTTGGCCAGCAGTTCAACCGTCTTTTTCAGCATATCATCCAGGTTTGGGATGGTTGTGATGCTTTGGGCGACCTCGGCTGCAATGCGCAATTGTCGCGCACGCTCGTCAACTTTTTTCTCAAGCGAGTGGTAGATCTCGCCTAATTGGTCAGCCATGTGATTGAAAGACGTTGCCAGTACTCCGACTTCATCATCACTGGCAACCTCGGCGCGTTGGGTCCAGTCGCCGTCTGCAAATTTTCGGGTGATTTCCGAGAGCGACTCAAGTGGTTTGATCACGCGCCGTGTGCCAAGGACCAAGACCAACCCTGTCGCTGCAAGGGCTCCTGCAACTAATAAGAGCGTAAAGGGTATCAGGCTGTTGACTTCGCTATAAATGTCTCTGGAGTTGACCTCCAAGACCACTCCGCTCTGCATTCCCGGAAACCAAATGAGTTGCGCCAGAACAGGATCGCCGGCAGGTGAAGTCGTGTCGAGGGCCACCGGAGTTTGAGCCTTGTTGTTCATCATCTCGGAAAGGCTTGCAGCGATTTCCGTCCCGGTGTCGTTGGAAGAGCCAATGCGAATAAACTCACCCGTGTCTGGGTCATTTGCGATCAAGGTATGATCCGAGAGCACGAAGTAGGAGTTGGCGTATGGGGTCAGCCCATTCAATGGCTGGACCAGTTGCTGCAAATTATCCCCATAGGTCAGGCCGATCACTGCGCCAAGTGTTGACCCGCGTGTTGTTTTGTACGGAACAGAAGTGATTAATAAGAATTCTTTTTCGTAGAAGGGGGCGAGGCCATGGATTGCAATGGAGTGTAATTCTTCAAGTTGAACCATGTCTGGAGCGAGGGCTTGCCCCTGCCAGGCTTCTGTACTGGCAATTTTGATATTCCCGTTGAAATCGACCAGCATGACCTGATCAAATACAGGTGTATCCTCATGAAAACTTGCTATAAATTGATTGCGGATCTTATGGAATTCATTGCTTTGCGGATTTGCATGCAATGCCAATTCGAACAACGTGGTGAGATTTTCGTTCGCCACCCGTTTTTGAAGAAAATCTTCCCTGGCTCTTATCTCGCGGTCAATGATTTTGATCTGGTTAACCAGCAGATTTGCCGATTGGGTTGCCGCCTGTTCGTGCAGCAAATTGCGGGTTCGGATATATGCGGAGCCGGCCATTAAGGCTAGAGGGATCAGCGTAAAGACGAGGAGCGTTCTTACAAGCGTTCCTGTCAGGCTGCCTCTTGTTCTGTTTTGTTTTGCTTCGATCGGTGGCTGCGCTGTGTTTATATTCATCGGAGTAAGAGTGTAACGCTAACTAAACTCCCAAACCGGTTCTCCATTTAAAATTCTTCTGATCTGGTCTGGGAAACGGTCGGGGTCAAGCGGTTTTCCGAGGAAACCGTCAAACCCGGAATCCTGCGCTTTTTTCATTTGCTCAAGACTCGCCTCTGCGGTGACGGCAACGATGGGCACGGTTTTGAAGCGTTCTGATGCGCGAATTTTTTTAAGGGCGCCATATCCATCTTCATAAGGCAGGCGGATGTCCATCAGGATAAGGTCAAGGCGGGGAAGGGTGTCTGCATACTCGACCACTTCATACCCGGATGTTTTCCATTCGCAATGAATGCCAAGATATCCAAGCATGCGTGCGATCAATACAAAATTGGAGACATTATCTTCGACTACCAGCACGGCGGCGTCTTTGGGAATGGTTGGTTTTCGAATCGGCTGCGTATCGGAAACAGCAGGGGTTTGATTCTGGTCAGGCATTTGTGCTCCTTAAGAAGCGCTCAATCTGCTGCGCTAAAGTGTCAATGTCAATCGGTTTTTGAATGTATCCATCGCATCCCGCTTCAAGGGATTTTTCCCGGTCACCGCGCATGACATTCGCGGTAACGGCTATGATCGGAATGCGGGCGAAGTTTTCCATCTGCTTGATCTTGGATGTAAGAGTATAGCCATCCATCTCCGGCATGTTGATATCCATCAAGATCAGGTCGATCTTTTCGTTCGAGATTTTTTCGAAGGCCTGGCTGGCATTGGCAGCCTCAACCAGTGCGTACCCTTCGGCGTTCAACACCCTGCGGATCAGGTTGCGATTGTCCGGGCTGTCTTCTACATATAAGATGGTGCCTTTGGAAAATTGTTGCATGATGTGTGGGCCAACTCCAAGCCGAATTTTACTTTAAGGCAGTGGGTAGAGCATAACAGCAACCTTACAAATAGTATAGCATAGCAAAAAGCCGAGGCAGATATCTCCTCGGCTTTGAGCGGGTGGCGGGAATCGAACCCGCGTATTGTGCTTGGGAAGCACATGTTCTACCACTGAACTACACCCGCTAGTTAAGCGAGCCGGATTATACGCCAGGCGGAAAATGTATGTCAAGCTTGATATATTCTTAATTCATGGCTTTCTCAAAGTAGGCTGACCAAATATTGATGTCATTGCGAGGGCGGCGCTTTCCTGCCCGAAGCAATTTCCCAATGGTCAGTTTTGTCTACTTAACGGGAGGCTACTTCGGCACACCTGCCCTGGCGGGCGATGCCAGGGTAGAACGCCTCACAGCGACATTTCTCGGACTTTGAGAAAGCCATGATTCTTAATTAATCCGCCTCACTGCCAAGCTGGTTATTGTTTGCGTTTCAGGAGCTGGTTTGTCAGTTCCAGGATGATCGCTCCGGCTTCGCCCTGCGGGTTTGCCTGGGCAAGATATCGAAGTGCTTTGTCAGTTTCTAATTTCGATAAAGCCTCGGCGTAGGATTTTCCACCTTCTTCTTCAAGCAACGCAGAAACAAATGCCACTTCGTCTTCAGTAATGGGTCCCTGACGCCAGCGTTGGGCGAAGCGTTCGTTTTTCTCGAGTCCAAACAGCACAGGGAGTGAGTTTTTCCCCTCAACCAGATCGCTGGCAGAAGACTTCCCGGTTACCTCAGCGTTGCCCCAAATGCCAAGGATATCGTCTTGAACTTGGAATGCCAGACCAAGGTGATATCCAAATAAGCGGAAGGCCTCCACCCTCTCTTCTTTCGCGTAGCCAAGTATCGCGCCGATCTGTGTACATGCGGAAAGTAGGGAAGAGGTTTTACCTCCTACCATGGGCCAATAATCATTCATCACCAGGTCATTTCGCTCCTCGTAAGACATGTCGAGATATTGACCTTCCGTCAGGCGTAAACAATTTTCATTCAAAATATTCGTAGCTCTTACGGCAATATCTGCCGGATAGTGCCTGACTAGATCCAGCATGGATTGGTTGGCAATCACAAACAGGGCGTCGCCAACATTGATGGCCATTGGGGAGCCCCAATGGACCCATACCGTTTTTCTTCCCCGGCGTAAATCTGAATTATCCTGAATATCATCATGAACGAGCGAGAAGTTATGGATCAGTTCAATCGAGGCTGCTGCGCAAACTGCGTGTAGCCAATTTACTTTCTCTAAAGATTCCTCTCTTAGGTCAACTCCATTTAAACAGGATGATGTTGTAAGCAAGGTTAATAGGGGGCGTATCCGCTTCCCTGTTGCTTTCGGACCAGCTCCTTCTCCGACCCACCCCATGTGATAGGAAAGCATTTCATAAAACGGCCGAGTGCGCGGCTGGTCAAGCCTGCTTACCTGCCGCTTTAGTTCGTCTTCTATTGCTGTGAGCATGGTTTGTTGGATATTTTGGTTCATGTTCATATTCCATTTATGGAGAGGCTTCTCAATTCCTGAGTCAGCTGAGTGGGGGATTGGTAATGGATGGTTTGAAAACCCATGGCCTTGGCTGTTTGGATATTTATTAGCGAGTCATCAATAAACAAGCATTCGTTTGCTTTTCGATTAATCCTCTTGATGGTGAGGCGAAATATGGCCGGGTCTGGTTTGATCATTCGTTGCTCCCCTGAAATGATCAGATCATCAAAAATACCCAGAAAATCGTATTGACCTCGTATAAGATTGAACTTCTCAATGGAGAAATTGCTGAGCAGGTACAACGGCCAGCCAGACTCTTTAAGTTGCCTGGCGATCTTTATGGTTTCATCGTTGGTTGTTGTCATGCTTTCTGCCCAATGGGTATCATAGGCTTGAATGAGGTCTGCATATTGTGGAAACCGGGCGGAAAGTTCGCGCACCCCTTCGTGGAAGGGGCGACCGGCATCTTGACATGCATTCCATTCTGCAAATTGGATCTCTTCCAAAAAACGGTCAACCTCCTTCGGGTCGGAGAAAAAGCGCTTGTAAAGGTTGTGCGGCTCCCAGTTGATAAACACATTCCCCAGGTCAAAGATAATGGCAGTGAGATTGGTCATAAGCAGGGTTATTTTATCCCAAGATTGGCAATGCCTGAAGAAATACAATCTGGCGGTATAATCGCGCGTCTGTACTTGGAAAACCTCATTCATTGGAGACTATTTGTGAGCCGTCTGATTAACCCCGATTCTGTTGGAAAAGAACGTACCCGCTTATCGAAATCCATTGTTTTGTGTATTCGTGAATTGGCCAAACAGTCACAGGTCACTTCCGATACAAAAGACCAGGCGGCCTTTATTGCCCTGGCCCTTCAATCCATTGCGGAAGGAATTGACGCTTCGGTGGCTGCCTGGGAAAAACGCGATTATTGGGTTAAGGCGGATAAATTCCGTATGGAATGGATGTGGGCCGGTCAATATGCCGCGAAATTAAAAGCGGCAGTTCTCACAGATGATTGGGCGGCCATCGCGGTCATGCTGCCGACGATCGCGCAAAAGTTCAGCAAGGTGGAGGTGTCTGATAACCATCGCCTTGGGACTCCGTGGTCAAGCGCATACAAGTTATTGGCCCTGCATCAAAAATTATAGGACCTTCAACGTTTAAATAAAAATCCGAAGCCCAAGGGCTTCGGATTTTTATTTTTAGGCCTTTAGTTTTTCAAGGTTGTTTTTGGTGTTTTGCAGCAACTCAATCATCAGGTTGCGAATATGCGGGTTGAGATAATGCCGCTCCAGGGTGGAAAGCGGCAGGAAGCGGGCGCCAGCAACAACGTTGATGCAATTCGCTGAACCGCACAAGCAAATGAAGGGCGCATCCATTTCCCATTCTGTGGATGGGTAGAAGAAAAAGAGTTCTTCGCCCTTTTCAATATCACGGGCTGCGATCATCTCCATGCTTTCGGTATCAAGAAAAACGTTGGGACTGCACGAATGGTTGAGTGCGGCAAGTTTGCCAACGTGGGTGTGCCTGTCCCGCGCAATTTGTACTGTGTAGCGATTCGGCTCATGGCGGACATCTTCGCTTGGAATGGCACAAATCACCTCGCCCTTTTTATAATTTTGCCTGGTTGTCAGAGTCCTGAATTTATTTTCGGTCTTGATGGATAACTTATCCATCGTTAGGGTCGATGCAGACATGATCTTATCTCCTTGTATGGTATTAAATAAATAATCATGAGTTAGTATAGCAATAATAAAAAATAATTCAAGCGTTTTTCACTTGAACTGAAAAATTTTAAGGTCAGATATTTTGAAATTAAATTGTATGCTGATTTAAAACATCGCAATCTGGCTGGCAGGGTGCCTGCCGTCGAACAGCACATAGGGCGCGGCCCGCTCGGCAATGACGCCAAGTTTCTTCAAGGCGCTGAGATCGCGCAGTTTTTGAATCCGACGCGCAGACAGAATGGCATCGGCACCTTTGATGCCGATGCCGGGAATTTTCATCAACTCGCGTTTGCCGGCTGTGTTGACCTCGATCGGAGCGTGGATCAGGTGGGTCTGCGCCCAGGCCAGTTTCGGGTCGGCGTGAAGCGGAAGGTTCTCGTCTGAAGCAAAGGGCAGGTCCTCCAATTCAAAGCCATAATCACGCAGGAGGAAGGATGCCTGATACAGGCGATGCTCGCGCATGGGATGCACTGCCGCCTTATTTTCAAGGGGCGTATCGTGGATGGGGTGGAAGGCGGAGAAGTAGGCGCGTTTGAGGCGGACGTTCTTCATCAACCATTGGGTGGTATGTAACAGTTCAAGGTCGCTTTCATCCGCGCCGCCTGCTACAAATTGAGTCACGGTGGAGGGATATTTCCCATTCCAGAATTTATATGAAGGAACCGTGCGGCGAATTTCTTCAACCCAACGGAGAGGACGCATGAGCTCTTCAATAAATATTTTGTGCGGGGCGAGTTTTGAAAGGCGTTCAGTACTGGGCGCTTCGAGGTTAACCGAGACGCGGTCGGCCAGTTGCATGGCTCGATAGACCTGATCCTTCTCCGAGCCCGGCATGATCTTCAGATGCAGATAACCTTTAAAGCCGTGCTTTTTGCGCAGGATGTCCGCAGTGTCCAGCAGTTTATCCATAGTGCGCATGCCGCCTCCGGCAATGCCGGAACTGAGGAAGACGCCCTCGGCCATGCCACTCTGATTCATTTTACTGAACAAGTCGGAAAATTCATCCGGCTTGAAGGTGGCGCGGCGAAAGTCACGCCCGGCGCGAAAGGGGCAATAGAAGCAATCCCGCTCACAGGCCGACGAGAGCAGGGTCTTTAGGAGTTTGATGCTTTTTCCGTTGGGCAGTTGGGCGGGGTGGACAAAAGCAGCCCGTTGTTCCTTGGGGCTGAAGCAGTCAGGTTTTGCCGGTTCAGTGCGCGCCTCCTCGGCATGTTCCAGGGTCATTTGGCTGGAAAGTTCCATGAGCGTGTTCAAGGCGTCCATGGAATGATTATAGAATATATGTTCTAAAATTACAAGCCTGTGTTTGAGAGAGAGGTATACTTTGTTTCAATAATCTGGTTTTAACCGAGGAAATCTACAAGGCAATTCCATGGAATATTACGAATTTCGCGCAATGAATTCAACCATTATCCTCGCTGCAGAGGGCGGCATGACCGTGGATGGGTTTGCTGCGACTGAGGTTTACATTCAGGCAGCCGAGCAGCGCTTCAGCCGCTTTCGCGATGACAGCGAACTGAGCCAGTTGAACCGCTCGGCAGGGGAATGGTTTTTGGCGTCGGCGGATATGCAGGAAATTCTGAAGATCGCCCTGGAGTGTTACAGGGCGACAGACGGCTTGTTCAACCCTTTTATTTTGAATAACCTGCAGCGCGTGGGGTACACCCAAAGCATGGATGAGATTCGCAAAGACGGCGCGGTGAGCCCCGGGTCAGAGGTCAGACTTCAGGTGGCACCCTTTGACCTGATCCAGATCGAGGATGACGGAAGGGTTTTAATGCCTCATGCTGTTCAACTGGACCTTGGTGGAATTGCCAAAGGCTGGATCGCAGAACGCGCCGCCCGAGTCCTTGCAGGGTATTCACCTGTTTGCGGGGTCAACGCCGGCGGCGACATGTTCCTGATCGGCCAGCCCCAGGGCAAATCAGGTTGGGAGATCGGCCTTGAGGATCCGCGCAACCCGGCCAAAGATCTGTTCCCGCTGTGGGTGAACGAGGGCGCAGTGGCAACCTCCTCGGTGGCCAAGCGGGTTTGGCAGCAGGGAGACAAGGCGCGTCACCACCTGATCAACCCGCAGACCGGCGAACCGGCCCAGACTCCCTGGTTGAGCGTGACCTTTTTTTCATCTCACGCGGCTGAGGCGGAGGCTTTTGCCAAGGCGATCTTGATCGGCGGCATGGAGTACGCCCGGCGGCTGGTTGAAAAAGACCCACAGGTAAATTTCCTTGCCGTGAATCCGGAGGGCGGAGTATGGAGTTCGCTGAACAGGAAAGAGATCATGCGCGTTGAATAACCTGCCCCCAAACCGTCAGCCCAGCCTGGAACTTCAATCGAACAGCAACCCGCTGTTCGATTTTTATTTTTTGATTCCCTGTATAATCGGTCAATGTCCTTCACTCGTATTGCCATGATTGCCCGCTGGAAGCCTGTCCATCTGGGGCAGGCGGCTGTGCTGCGAGCCATGTGCAATGGGGCAGGGCATGTTCTCATCGGCGTCGGCTCATCCAACCGCTACAATGTGCGCAACCCGTTTACGTATGAAGAGACCGAGTCCATGTTGAGGCTGGCATTAGCTGGTTTCGATGCAGCGGCAGGGAATTACGAGATCATCTCCGTGCCAGATCTGGATGACGGTCCGCGCTGGCGGGCGATGGTCAGGGAGATGTTCGGAGAGTTGGATGCCTTCGTAACCGACAACCCCTATGTGGCAAACCTGATGAAAGCAGAGTACCGCCTCATGCGACCCGTGGACTGGCTCGGCCCAGCGGAGCGGGTGCGCATTGACGGGACCCTCGTGCGGGTGATGATGGCGCGCGGGGAGCGCTGGCAGGATTGGGTCCCGGAAAGCATCGCGCATTATATCGAGCAGAATAAATTGGACGAACGCTTCCGCCGGGAATTCGGGCTGGAAACGCTGGCCATGCAGGCCTTGCAATAGACCCCAAAGAGACCAACCGCAAAGGAGAATCAAAATGTATTCATGGGATGAAGATACCAGTTCGTGGTACGGCAAGTCGAAGTATGCGTATGCCCCCGCGGCCGCCCCGGCACGAGCCGACTCTGCCGCGCGCGCCAAGGCCGCCGGTCCGCGTACCTATCAGGGCAAGGCCGGGCCGAACGAGAAGATCGTTGACCCGGGGAAGACCATCAGCACGCAGTCCAAAAATCCGATGATCGTGGCCATTGATGTCACTGGTTCGATGGCCAACTGGCCGTCTGAGATCTTCGACCGCCTGCCTTTGCTGTATAACACCCTTTCGCAATACCGGCCTGATGTTGAAATTTGCTTTGCCGCCATCGGCGATGCAGGTGTGGATAGGTGGCCCCTGCAAGTCACTTCTTTTGCCAGCGGATTCGATCTGGAGCAATTGCTGGGCTCCTTGTTCGGCGAAGGTGGGGGAGGGGATGCGCCCGAATCTTATGGCTTGTTCGCACATTGGGTCAATACGCATGTCGAGACTCCCAACGCTGAAGAGACGCCTTTCCTGATCGTCTTCGGCGACATCACCATGCACCCCAAAATATCCGGCAAGCAGATCGAACATTATCTCGGTGATAAAAGTGGCGACCTGGATGCCCTCAACGAATGGCAGAAGTTGACCCAGAAATGGAACACCTGGTTCCTGCGCCGCCCGACCGGTAAAAAAGGAGACCAGGTGGATGTGCAGTGGGGCAAAGCCATCGGCCCGCAAAAGATCTTCCACATCGAAGACGAGCAGCGCGCCGTGGATTACGCCATGGGTCTGGTGGCGCGTTCGTGGGGCTACTTCGGCGACTTTCAGAACAACATGCGCGCCCGGCAGGATGAGAACAAGGTCAAGCAGATCAGCAAGCCGATCGAGATGATCTGTCCGCGCTGCGGCGCGCCCATTCCGATCAACGCCGACGGGATGTTCAAGTGCGGCTTCTGCGGAACGACGTTGAAGTTGTAAACGCAGCGGTAGGGGTTACCCCGCCCCTGCGCCTTCTTATGAAAATCTCTGTCATCGTTACCATCCCCCCTTACGCCTCTTTCCTTGAGGAAGTTGCCGCGCATCCCCTCGTGAGCGGACTGCGTCTGAATACGGTCATGCCGCTGCGCGAGAGTCCGCGCGAGGCGTTGGAGAGGCTTAGCCATATCCACGCCGCCGGGGACGGCGATGGGAGCAATGTGCCATTATGGGTGGATCTCAAAGGCCGGCAGTTACGCGTGGCCGAGCCCGCCCTGCCGCCCTTTACTGAGATCAAACTCAGCCATGCCATCCAAGTCCACACACCGGTGGATGCCTATTTTTCGGATGGCAACGAGCGTGTGCGCGTGGCGGCGGTGGATGGCACGCGGCTCATCATGGAGGATGGACCGCGCCGCATGGTGGGGCCGGGAGAGTCGGTTAACATCATCCACCCATCCCTGCAAATTGAGGGCACGCTGACCGAGACCGACCGAGCTTATCTGGCTGCCATGAAGGAATTGGGGCTGACGAAGGTCATGCTCTCCTATGTTGAATCCGCGCAGGATGTGGATGAGGTCAGGAGCCTGCTACCGAACGCGGAAGTGGTCTCCAAGATCGAGACGCAAAAAGGCCTCGATTATGCGCGCAGGGAAAAGTCCGGGCATGGTCAATTGATGGCGGCGCGCGGCGACCTGTATGTCGAGGTTGTGCAGCCGCACAGGATCATCCCCGCCCTCAAGACCCTCGTCCAGGCCGACCCGCATGCCATCGTCGCCAGCCGTATTTTGGATTCACTGGCATGGACACCCGTGCCCGTCAGCGCGGACATCAGCGATGTGGCCTTTCTGATGGAGATCGGGTATCGCACCTTCATGCTGGGCGACCAGATTTGCATGAAGCGTGATAGCGTGATCGAAGCATTGAACCTTTTGCGGGAAATGTCTGGGTAGGGGCGAGGTCACCTCACCCCTACGAGTAATATGAAAATCGCAATTGCCCAGATCAACACGACCGTCGGCGATCTGACCGGGAACATCCGCCGCATTTTGGACGCTGCCGAAAAAGTACGTGACTCCGATTTGATCGTTTTCCCGGAGATGACGGTGCCGGGCTACCCGCCGCGTGACATGCTCTATGACGCTTCGTTCGTGGAGGCGGTTCAGGCTGCGACTTTGGACCTGGCCCATCAGGCCAAAGGTTTACCGCCGCTGTTGGTGGGATCGTTCGCACCCTCGGGGGAGAAGCATTATCAGCACCCTTCACTGCATAATATTGCGTACCTGGTGCAAGACGGTGAAATGAGCGTGGCGCAGGTCAAGCAATTGCTGCCGGTTTATGATGTGTTCTACGAGCCGCGCTGGTTTGTGCCGGGGACGAAGACCCTGCCGCCGGTTGAGATTGCCGGAAAAAGGATCGGTGTCCTGATCTGCGAAGATATGTGGGACGAGGAGTATCCGGCCCACCCCGGCGCGGACTTAAGGGCCATGGGCGCAGAGATGCTGGTGGTAATGTCGGCCTCACCCTATCGCAAGGGAATTCATGATGGCAGGCTGTATCACGCCAAGCGCCAGGGCTTGCCGCTCGTCTTCGTCAACCTTGTCGGCGCGACGGATGAGTTAATCTTTGACGGCGGGAGTTTTGTGCTGGGTGCGGCGCAGTGGGGGAGGTTTGAAGAGGAAGTCCGGCTGGTTGATTTTGACGAGGAGAAAGAAAGAGAAAAGGAGAAGGAAGATGCCGGCGAGGAGGAACTTTTCCGGGCCCTTGTGCTGGGTGTGCGGGACTTTGCGCGCAAGAATGGAATGCAGCAGGCCTTCATGGGCTTGTCGGGCGGAATCGACTCATCGGTGGCGGCTGCCATTGCAGCGGAGGCGCTGGGTAAAGAGAATGTGACCGGCGTGGCCATCCCTTCGCGCTTTACGGATGTGAGATCAACCGGGTCGGCGAGGGAGTTGGCGGCGAATTTGGGGATTAAGTTTGAACAGGTCCAACTGGAGAACATGCACGCAGTGACCGAACAGACTCTCGGCGCGGAAAGAAGCGAAGGCATTCCGGGAGAGAACATTCAGGCCCGGCTGCGGATGGTCATCTTGATGAGTTATGTCAACCGGGCCGGCGGGTTCCTGATCAATACCAGCAACAAGACCGAGTTGACCCTGGGGTATGCGACCCTGTACGGCGACATGGCGGGGGCGATCAGCCCGTTGGGCGATGTGACGAAGACGGAGGTGGTGCGGTTGGGGCGGTGGATCAATAGCGGGTTGAAGGTTGGAGGTTTGATACCTGAATTTGTGATGACGCGCGAGCCGACGGCGGAGTTGCGGGCCGGGCAGGTGGACCCGTTCGATTACGAGGTGGTATCGCCGCAGGCCGAGAGCATGGTGCTGGCGGACGAGTCGAATGCGATGATGCGAGCCAGCGAACATAAGCGCTGGGGCATGGGGGTGATCTTGAAGGTGAGCACGCGGGCGTTTGGAAGGGGACGGATGGTGCCGATCACGAGGAAGTAGATGGGAGCGTTATGAAAAAAGAATTCCTGCTGGCGGCTGCGTTGTTCACCCTGATCCTTGGGGCCTCGCTTGTCTTGGTTGTGAGCAAAGCCGGTGGAGCGGGAGACCCGGCCCCGATATTGTGCGAGGCCGGGATGCGGAACGTGATCGCCAGCGCGCAAGGGAATGTGTATGACATGGGCGGCGCGGACTCATACGAGGCGCCCGATTTTAATTACCTGGTGGCGTACGCGGTGCAGGGGAGTGACCTGATCGACCCGCAGTACGCAGAGGTGCCGGCTGACCTGAAGGACGAGCAGGGCGACGCGGAGTTGCAACTGAGCGCCTGGCGCATCTTCACCAACCTGATCCCCGCGTCGGAGCGTGCCATCGTGGCCGAGTACCGGCCATTCACCGACGGCTTTGAGAATACTCTGGCTGCCGTAGATCAGACCGAAGCCGACCTGACCTTGTGGGTTCTGGATATTGACCTTGCCGACCTGCAAAACACAGACAGCCTGCTCTTCACCCTGATCCATGAATATGCCCATATTTTGACGCTCAACGCCACGCAAGTGATTCCTGACCGCGAGGTATACGAGAATTGGAACGACCCGATATTGCTCAAGGAAAAAGCCGCCGCCTGCCCGACCTATTTCACCGGGACCGGCTGCAGCTATGCGGATGCTTATATCAACGTTTTTTACCAACGGTTCTGGGCGGATATCGAACCCGAGTGGTCCGATATTGATGCCATGCAATACGCCGACGACCTGCTGCCGTACTACGCTGCGCTCTTCCAATTCTACAAAGCGCATCCCGGCCGTTTTATAGATGATTACTCCGTCACACACCCGGCTGAGGATATAGCCGAGTCTTTCGCGTACTTTATCTTTTATCCGCGCCCGGACGGCGTGACATTGCGCGAGCAGAAGATCAATTTCTTTTACGGCTACCCGGAACTGGTGCATCTGCGCGAGGAAATATTGAACAATGCCTGTGTATTGGAGATAGAGTGATAAGTAGGGTGGGGGAGGGAGAAGGGAAATCTAGGAGGAAGGATGAATGTGAAATTAAAGGACAAAGGACTCCGAAAGTTCTACTTTCGGAAACCCCGCCTGAAGTAGAACTTTCGGAGTCCAGATAACCAGAGGTGGGGGAGCGGGGAAATTGCCTTGCCGGCGGGCTCATAAGATAAACTCTCTTTTGTTTTCGATAAGTATTATTATCGAAAACATTGACAAGGCAGCAGAAATTCGTATAATGACCTCATGACCGAGGCCGAACCCCAACTTCCCACAATCTCTGATGTGATGAGTCAATACCTGCGCATGGTGGAACGCGCGCGCAGCAAACCCACCATGCTGGCGTACAGAAACGCGCTGCAGGTTTTCAGCGAAGTGTTGGTGAAACGCTCCCTCAACCCGGAGGTCACCCCCATCGCAAACCTGACGGAAGATGTCTTCGCTAAATTTGTGGAGCATCTCAGCACCTACGCCACCGCCACCGAGCAACTCTACCTGCAGGCCGTCAAGGGCTTTTATCTGTTCGCAGACGCAGAGGGCTTTATGGATGTCAACCAGTCGCGGCTGACCGTGCTGGTCCGTCAGCGGGCGCGCCGGCCCGGGGCTCGTGTGCCGCAATTCCCTGCGGAGGATATTGAAGCGCTGCTGGATAAAATCCAGGATGTCGGCAGCCTGATCGTATCCGCCACCGAAGACGAGGAAATCCTCAATATTAAACTACGCGCATACCGTGACCGGGCCTTTCTGATCACCCTGGCCGATACCGGCTTTCGCGTCCACGAGGCTTGCAACCTGCGGCGCGGCGACATCGATTGGAACGAGCAGCGCGCGGTCATCATCGGTAAGGGTAATAAACAAGCCGTGGTGCGCTTCACTTCGCGCGCGTTGCAGGCCATCAAGGAATACCTGGCGCAACGCGCTGCGCTGGACGGCAACACCGGCAAGCAGCTGAGTTCCCTGCCCCTCTTTGCGCGTCACGACAAAGGCGCGGGCAAAAAGATCAAGCCGATGACGCCGACCACCGGCCGCAATATTGTGCGGGAGCGCGTACAGCAATTTTTAGGAAAGGAAATGACCGGGCGCATCACCCCCCACTCCTTCCGGCATTACTTCGTCACCTCGGTGTTGCGCGGCACCGGGAATTTGCGCTACGCCCAGGAACTGGCGCGGCACAAGAACATTCAGGTCACACAGCGCTACACCCACCTCTCCAACGACGAGTTGGACAAGGCCTTCCATGAGGTCTTTGAAAAGCCCGCCAAAAAATAGGAATCAAAAAGCGGTCGCCCAATGGACCGCTTTTTGATTCAAACATCGCTGCAAGGGTGAAAGCGAACCGGAGGAGGTTTCCGCGCAGCGATATTCTCTCTCTACTTGTAATACTTGCGGTTCAATTCGATCGCCCCGCGCAGGTCAAGCACTTCCCCGGCGTCCAGGGCGCGTGTCGTGTTCAGCATGATCGCCTGCCCATGATGGCTCCTGGCGGAGTAGGCCCCGGTCAACCCGACCTGGTTGATCAACTCGCTGCCTTTGGCTTTGTACGCCGCCGGCACTTCATCCTCGGGGAAGATCGCATGGAACGGGCATTCCGGCACACAGGCGCCGCAGTCGATGCAGGTGCTGGCATCGATGTAATAGGTTGGCCAGTCGGCAGTCGGTGTTCCGGCATTGATGGATTCCACCGGGCAGACATCCGAGCAGCCGTTATCGCGCAAGCATAAACTGGTGATCACGTGGGTCATGGAAAAATCTCCTTTTGCTATACGTCGAACACGGCCTGTGAAAGTTACCCGTCAAGATGAGATAAAAATAAGCATTTTCAACGGATAAAAAGAAGATATGCCGTCAGCCCGGGGTCTTCATCCTCTTCGGCCAGTGAATCTGTGTGAAGTTCTACAGGATGCTTTGAGAAGGCCGGGCATTCCGGCCGGCACTCTTTGCAGGGAAGATCAAGGCCTTCCAATCCAAGCATGCAGTTCAAATCAAGACTCTCATCCATATCAGGCTCCTGTACCTGAAAACAGGTCTTCTTAATAGTCGCTGCAGGAGCGCAAAAGTTATGCCCGCTTAACTTTATGGAAGGATGGCTTCGCTTCGTGCTTCAACGTAAACCTGGTAGGCTTGCGAGAGTCTTTGGGCCCACTCCCCCACCCTGCCCTGCCCCACCGGCTGCCCGTCGATGCTGATGATCGGGACCACGCCGCGCGAACTGGAGGTGAGAAAGGCTTCATCGAACGCTTCGCCGACTTTGGGCGCGCGGTACTCCAAAGACATCCCCTCCCCTCTTGCCAGCCTCAGCACGGCCCGCCTGGTGACCCCGAGCAAAATCCCCTTTTGGGCTGTGACCAGAACGGTCCGGCCGCCAGCCTGTTGTACGCCGTAAAAATTTGAAGTCATACCCTCAAGGATGCGCCCGCGGTGCGTCAGCAGGATCTCGAAGACATCGCCCTTCACCAACTTTCTTTGGTCGGCGCTGCGGGTGATGAAATCGGTGCCTTTGATGCGCGGGTCGCTGCGCGCAACGGTCGAAGTGATGACGTGGATGCCGTGCTTGTAGGTAGACTCTGGCAGCGGCTGGAACGGCTGGATGCCCACATAAACATCCCCGCTACTTTTGGCGAGGATCAAGCGGATGCGCGACTCGCCCGGCAAATTTCCCTGCGCAAGATTGGCCACCTGCACGCGAAGGGCGCGCTCACCTGCTGAGGGACGCAGCCCAAGCCCGGCGGCCGGGAGATACAGCCTGTCCAGATGGGCCCCCAAGCCGAGCACACGAGTCCCCCCGCCCAGGGTGCTGAAGGTGGTGTAAAACCCCTGCGAGAGCCTGCCTGTCAACTCGTCGAGAGAGGAGGCGTTGATATCCAGCGGAATTGCGCTGTCTTGTTGAAGCCAGTAGCCTTTGAGTGTCATGTGTAAATTATAATTCCACGGTGCGTAATCGTCTTGACAGGCCACCGTTTTCCGGTGTACACTCGGCACACTGAAAGAAAAATCCCACAAAGAAAGGAGCGCACTCTTGATGAGCAACACAATCTTCTTCATCTCTCCCGTTGCAGTTGGCTTATTGCCTTCTTGGAGTGCGCCTGTTGACAGACCCTAGGTCTTTCACATCATCCCCTTTGTCGTTTCGGGCTGTGGCGCATGCGCCACAGCCTTTTTGTTTTTTTTATTGCCGGAGAATTTCAATGACCACCCCCTCACCCACTTTCGACTTCCGTGATGCCTTGAATGCCAACCGCCTGGCCGGCCTTTGGCGCATGATGACGGATTTCCGCGTTTCGTACCTCGCGGCGACGATTGCCCTTGCCGTTTCGGCTTTGGCGAAGACCTCTGTTTATCTCCTGTTGCGCTTTTTCGCAGACAATGTCTTGAAACAGGGCGTCGTGCCTGGCGCAACGATGACCCAGACCTTCCTTTGGATCGGGCTGGGTTTTATTGGGCTGGCCCTGGTCGAGGGCGGCGGCGCCTTCCTTTCGGGCCGGCTGGCTGCCTATACGGCAGAGGGTATCACCCGCCGGTTAAGGGATTTTCTCTTCGACCACATCCAGCGCCTGAGTTTTTCGTATCACAGCGCCACTCCCACCGGCGACCTGATCGAGCGCGTCACCTCGGACGTGGATGCACTGCGCCGCTTCTTCTCGGAGCAGGCCATCGGGGTGGGCCGCATCGTTTTGCTGTTCAGCATCAACTGGGCCGCGATCCTGTTCATCAACGTCAAACTGGGGCTGCTCTCGGTTGTTGTCATCCCGCCGATCCTGTGGATCTCGCTGTGGTTCTTCAAGCGGGTCACCAAGGCCTACGAGGATTACCAGGCCCAGGAGGCGGTGCTCTCCACCACCCTGCAGGAGAACCTGACCGGCGTGCGCGTGGTCAAGGCCTTTGCACGGCAGGACTATGAAAAGGAAAAGTTCGACAAGGACAACTGGCTCAAGTACATCAAGGGCAAGTTCCTTTTGCTGATGCATTCGCTCTTCTGGCCGCTCTCGGATATTGTGCTGGGCGCGCAGATGCTGTTCGGTTTTGTTTATGCGGCGCTGATGGCCATTAACGGAGAGATCACGGTCGGCGATTATGTGGCCTATGTCGGCCTGCTGGTCTGGCTGATCTTCCCCATCCGTAACCTGGGGCGTGTGATCGTGCAGACCTCGACCGGGATGGTCTCGTACCAGCGCCTGATGGACATCACCAAACAGGCGCGGGAAGACCTCGATGGCGGGCGGATCCAACCAACGGGTGCGGTGCGCGGCGAGATCGAGTTCAGGGATGTTTCGTTCATGTACGCCGACGGGACGCATGATGTGGTTCAGGGCATCTCCTTCCACATCCGGCCAGGACAATCGATTGCCCTGCTGGGTTCGACCGGCTCTGGCAAGACCTCGCTGGTGAATCTGCTGCCGCGCTTCCACGAATATACCGGCGGGAAAATCCTGCTGGACGGCGAGGACCTGAAGGAGTATCCGCGCAAGTACCTGCGCGAGCAGATCGGCATTGTGCAGCAGGAGCCGTTTCTGTTCAGCCGCTCGATCCGCGAGAACATTTTGTATGGCGTGGGCCGCAGCGTGACACAGGAGGAGATCGAAGCCGCCGCCAAAGCCGCCGCGGTGCATGACGTTATTCTCGGATTCCCGGATGGCTACAACACCATCGTCGGCGAGAAGGGCGTGACCCTATCCGGTGGCCAGAAGCAGCGCGTGACGATTGCCCGCACCATCCTCAAGAATCCACGCATCCTGATCCTGGACGACTCCACCTCGGCGGTGGATACCGAAACCGAGGCCTCAATCCGCACGGCGCTCGACGATTTGATGGAAGACCGCACGACCTTCATCATTGCGCACCGCATCCAGTCGGTGATGGACGCGGATTGGATCCTGGTGCTGGACAAGGGGCGCGTCGTACAGCAGGGCACGCACGAGCAACTGGCGGGCCAATTTGGCGGCATGTACCGCAAGATCTACGATATTCAAACGCGGATCGACGAAGAACTACAGAATGAGATCGCGCGGGCGAATTGATCGCAGGGCAGGTTGATTGTAGGAGCAACTCTTGCAGTTGCCCCATCACGGAATAAAAAAACGTATCTGGACAGGGGCGAGCCCTGTCCCTACGGAGAATTGAAAATGGCTGACGAATTATTGGAACTCGAAGAAGAAGAACATACCTCACAGATCACCTTCCCGGTCTTTAAACGCATCCTGGGCATCCTCAAACCGCATTGGAAGTGGGTGCTGGGCTTTCTGATCACCATCGGGCTGGTGTCTTCACTGGATGCGTACTTCACCTACCTGAACAAGCAGATCGTGGACCAGGGCATCCGCCTCGGCGACACGGCCGTGCTGGGTCGCATTGCATGGATCTACGGCTCGCTGCTGCTGTTGCAGTCGGGCTTTGTATTCACGTTCATTTACCTGGCCGGGGTGCTGGGCGAGCGCGTGCAGTATGACCTGCGCAAACTGCTCTTCAACCACCTGCAGGACTTGTCACTCTCCTACTACGCCCAAAACGCGGTGGGACGCCTGATCGCGCGCGTGACCTCGGATACGGGGCGCGTCTCGGAACTGGTGACCTGGGGCATTGTAGACAGCACCTGGGCGCTGATGAACATCATCACCTCGGTGACCTTCATGACCATCATCAACTGGCGGCTGGCGTTGATCGTCTCGCTGATCCTGCCGGTGATGATGTTCGTGGCCAACAAATTTCAGAAATATATTCTGGTGGAGTTCCGTACCACGCGCCGCACGAACAGCAAGATCACCGGCGCGTATAACGAGAACATTCAGGGGGTGCGCGTGGTCAAGGCCCTGGGGCGCGAGGATGCCAACCTGGTCGAATTCCAGAACCTGACCGCCACCATGTACCGCTCCTCATACCGCGCGGCCTGGCTCTCGGCGCTCTTCCTGCCGACCGTGCAGATCATCGCGGCCATCGCGCTGGGCGCCATCGTCTGGTACGGCGGCGTGCAGATCCAGGTCGGGCTGATCACCATCGGCGGGATCCAGGCCTTCGTCTCGTACCTGACTTTTATGATGTGGCCGGTGCAGGACCTGGCGCGGGTCTATTCGGAGATGCAGCACAGCATCGCCTCGGCCGAGCGGATCTTCAAACTGGTCGACACCCAGGCTGAGGTCCACAACCGCAGCGGGGCTGTCGCGGCGCAGACCCTGCTGGGCGAGATCGAGTTCGAGCATGTGGACTTTTTCTACGAAGACCGCAAGCCGGTGCTGACCGACTTTACGTTGAAGGTGAAACCGGGCGAGATGATCGCGCTGGTGGGGCCGACCGGCGGCGGGAAGAGCACCATCGTCAACCTGTTGTGCCGCTTTTATGAGCCGCAGAACGGCGTGATCCGCATCCACGGGCGTGACTATACCGACTACACGCTCGAGTCGATCCACAACAAGATCGGCATTGTGCTGCAGACGCCGCACCTGTTCTCGGGCACGGTGCGTGAGAACATCCGCTATGGCAAACTGGGCGCGGACGACGCCGAGGTGGAGCAGGCCGCCCAAATTGCGGGCGCGCATGATTTCATCACCACGCTGGAGAAGGGCTACGACCAGAACGTGGGCGAAGGCGGGAATCTTTTATCGGTGGGGCAAAAGCAGTTGATCTCGCTGGCGCGCGCGGTGCTGGCCCGACCGGAACTGTTCATCATGGACGAGGCCACCTCCAGCGTGGACACACTGACCGAGGCGCTGATCCAGAAAGGCATGGAGGCGTTGATGCGCGGCCGCACCTCCTTTGTGATCGCACACCGCCTCAGCACCATCCGGCGCGCCGACCGCATCCTGGTGATCGAGGATGGGCGCGTTGCCGAGCAGGGCACGCACGCGGACCTGTTGCGTAAACGCGGGCACTATTACCGCCTGTACACCCGGCAGTTCCGGCATGAGTTGGAGGCGCAGTACGGGGTGGATGAGGTGACGAGCGAGGCCGTGGCGGCGGATTAGGGTGGAGGTGGAAAAAGAGGTAAGAAGAAAGAAGCCCTCCGAGGTATTTCCCGGAGGGCTTTCTAATATTTGTTGCAGGCGGAAATTAAATTTTTCTACGTCTTTAACGCGTTATTGAACTCAGTGGCCTGCGCCGGTGTGCTCGCGCAGGTGGTACGGGATATTGATGATGACGATGCCCTGCTGGCGTTTGAGGTGTTTGCGCAGCAGGTCGGCGGTGTTGGTGTGCAAGGTGGAGGCCAGCGTGTTGTTCGAGACGAACTCCGGCACGACAATGGTGATGGTCTCGCCGGGCTGGCGCTTTTGGGAAAGTTCGGTCACATATCCCAGCAGCGGCTCGAGGAAGAGGCGGTAGGGTGAGTTGAGCATCACCATCCGCACGCCATCGCCCCACATCTCCCATTTCCGGCGCACTTTCTCGGCCTCGGCGGGTTCGACGGCCACGTGGACGGCGGTCACGTCGTCGGATAGCATGCGGGCATAGCGCAGCGCGGCCAGCGTGCCCTGATGCACGCCGCTGACCGGCATCACCACACGGTGGCGGGTCTGGTGCGGCGGGATGGCGCCGAAGTTATCCAGCGAGAGGTTACTGGCCACATTCTTGTAGTGGTGATGAATCGAGAAGAAGATGGTCACAAGAATGGGCGTCAGAATCAGCACGACCCATGCGCCTTCCCTGAACTTGGTCACGGCGAAAACGACCATCACAACGGCAGTGCAAAGCGAGCCAAAACCGTTGATGACCATACGATACTTCCAGCCTTTTTCGTATTTAAGTACCGAACCCGGCTCCACGATCTCTTCACCCGGCTGCAAGTGGCCGATCTTCCACCAGCGGCGAGCCATGCCCGCCTGAGACAGTGTGAATGACAGGAACACGCCAATGGCGTAAAGGGGGATCAATCTCGTCACACTGGCCTGGAAAATGATGATCAAGAACGAAGCGATCACAGCCAGAGTCATGATGCCGCGCGAATAGACAAGTCGGCTGCCGCGATAGGTCAACTGGCGCGGGAGGAAACCATCCCCGGCATGCAGCGCGCCGAGGCGCGGGAAGTCCGCAAAGGCGGTGTTGGCGGCCATGATGAGGATGACGGTCGTGCCGGAGATCAGCATATAATACAGGACGCCCCGGCCGTCAAAGATGGTGCGCGCCAACTGCGAGATGACTGTTTCTTCTTCCGAAAAAACGGCCTGAATTTTTCCAGTCAGGAAGGATAAGCCAAGGAATAAAGAACCCAGAATAACGGACATCCAGATCAACGTAATTCCGGCATTTTTGCTGCGCGGTTCCTTGAAGGCGGTAATGCCGTTCGAGATGGCTTCGACACCTGTGAGTGCTGTTGTGCCGTTGGCGAAGGCGTGCAATAAGATGAACGGGGTAATCACCGAGATGACGTTATGCGCTTCAAAATGCGGCGGGTCGATCACGGCTCCCAAAGAGCCGGTGAAGAAGCGGTACATGCCATAACCAACGGTCAGCACCATCACAACCACGAAGAAATAGGTCGGCACGGCAAAGGCAGTGCCCGACTCTTTCACCCCGCGCAGGTTGATCAGCATGATGAACAGCACGGCGATGACTGCGATCCACACCCGGTATTGGAATAAGGCCGGGTAGGCCGATACAATTTGCGCCACGCCCGAAGACACCGACACGGAAACGGTCAGGATGTAATCGGTCAGTAGCGCTGCGCCGGCGGTCTGGGCGGGCAACTCGCCGAGGTTGTCGCGTGCGACGATATAGGCACCGCCGCCGCCCGGATAGGCATGGATGGTCTGTTCATAGGAAATGGTCACAATGGCCAGCAGGGTGATGATGGCCAGCGAGATCGGGAAGAGATAGCCATAGGCAATCGTCCCTGCCGCGGCGATGACGCCCAAAATTTCCTGCGTGGCATAGGCGGTGGACGATAAAGCGTCTGATGCGAAAACAGCCAACCCGACCGCCTTGCCAATGGTCTGGTGCGGCGCGTCGGCTGTTGATAGCGGCCTGCCAATAAAATACGACCGAAAGGTGCGTGGAGGCATGAGGTTTGTGTCCCGCTCAATAATGGGGGACTTTGTACTTTCATTGCTATTGATCATACTGAAAACATTCTCCTGGGATGTGGAACGCGGAAAAGCGTCCCAAACAGGAGGAGTCTAGCCAGTTAAGTATCAAGGAAACATCAAGAAGTATTCTATGGGTGTCAAGAAAACATCAAGATTTTCAGGTTACCCTCAATCTATACCCAACCCCCGGCTCAGTATGGATATAAGTCGGGCGTGATGGGTCTGGCTCGATCTTTCCCCGCAAGTTGCTGATGTTGACCCGCAGAATGTGCATATCCTCGTAGCCGTCGCCCCACACCTGCCGCAGCAATTGATGGTGTGTGATGACCTTGCCCGAGTGTGTCACAAGAATTTTGAGCAGGTCGTATTCCGTCGGCGTGAGCTGGATTTCCTGCGCGTTGATTGTAACCAGGCGGCGGGCAAAGTCCACCGTCAAATTGCCTGACTGAAATACCGGGTCGGTGGTGCTCAATATTTGCCTCCGCAAGGCCACGCGCATTCTTGCCAGTAATTCCCCTGTGCCGAACGGTTTGGTTAAGTAATCGTCTGCTCCTAAATCCAAAGCCGAAACTTTATCCTGTTCGGTCTCGCGCACGGAAAGGATGATGATCGGGATATGACTCCATGTACGCAAACGGCGAGTCACCTCCAATCCGTCGATGTCAGGAAGTTCCAGGTCAAGAATGATCATGTCAGGGCGGTGCGCATGCACTGCATTAATCGCTTCGATGCCTGTGGCGGATTCGTAAACGGAAAATCCCTGCGCTTCCAGGGTGGCCCTCAAATACCTGCGTATGGAGGTCTCGTCATCCACGACAAGGATGCGTTGATTTTGCGGATACATAGCCATTGCTATACCCTCGGAATTATTGGATGATCTGAGGTGATCAGGGCGAGAAGACACCGGAAGCAAGGGTCACAATCCAGACCACCGTGAAAATAAATATCCACGGCCGGGCAACTACTGGAATATGAAAAACATCAGGAGCAAGGCTGAGACATAGAAACAGCAAAACAGAAAAGGCGCCAGCGATCTTTTTCACTGGTAGGTCATCTTTCATTTTATTCTCCAAAACGATTCATCGAGACGAATATCCAGGATGTAGGGGAAGTGTATTCAGTCCCAAGTCAATTTGGGGTTAAGGAGCTGCGGCGGAATATCAAGAAAGGGTCAAGAAATCAAAGAGATCAAAATTTCAAGGCATGTCGAAGATATACTGGCACGTTGAAAAAAAACAAATTGGTTCAAAACCAAAGTCCCTTGAAGAAGGTAGTAATGAAAGAACTTAACTCAAAATTCATAACAGACCGTTTATCGGAGGAATACGAGCGCCAACAGGCATTGCTTGCCGCGCAGCCTGCCATCATCCAGCGCTTTCTGGAGGCGCAGGGGAAACAGGTCGCAGAGGCGATCACCGACGGGGCGGCACAGGTGCGCTTCTCTCTCCCTGACCGTGTTGTCTGCACGCTCGAACAGGTGGATCAACCCGCGCTGGTGACCATTCCGCAAAACCAACGGGCATACTCTGCGGGCAGTTTCTTGAATCGCCTGCGCAACGTGGAACTTTACAAGGACTTGCGACACTCGATAACCGAGTTGGAGCAATCACCAGACCGGGCGGTTTCTGTGGCGGCGGGGTTGCTTCGCCATGCGACGGTTTTGTATATGGTCAACCACATGCTGCCTGCCGGGCGCAAAGTGACTTATGAACTTGCAGGCGAAGACGAGATGATCCCCTCCGTCCCTGAGGCGGATGCTTTCGAACCAGAATCGGCCATCACGTCCGCGAGCGATGCGATTGCCGAGGATGGCAAAGCGGATGAAGGGCGCGGAGACCTGTTGGTGCCGTTCGTCCCGTTCGCCCGAAAATTTTTCCTACCGCAATGGGTGGCGTTCGATGAAGAAGGCAAGTTGCTGGTCAAGTCGGTGGAAGAGGCGCAGGCGCACGTCAAATCCATGCAAAAGTTTATGCAGACGCTTTTCCTTGCCGTGGCGCTGGCTCCATATATCTCTGCGGATCAGGACTACGCCGCGAAGCGCTATGGAATGTTGGGCCAGTTGGTGAATCAGGGACGCGCCCTGGCGATCTACCAGACAAAGGGAATTATCGCCCGCATCCAGGAACGCGCTGCGGCTGGAACGCTCAATCGCGGCCTGAGCCTGAGCCTGCCGTATTTTGACGATCAGGATTTGCGCATTGACGAAACAAAATTTGAAGTTATTCCCGCCGGGCGCATCATGTTCGTGCCGGCTTTTGTAGTGCGCGCCATTCGGCAGGAAGAAGTGAAAGTCAGTCAGGATACGCGTTATAACCCCTCGACCCGCAAACACCTGCTTCATTTGCTTGAACTTTTCCTGCAGTCTTTTGAGATTGCGTAACCATAAGGGATTGACATGTTATTTTCCATCGCTCTATTGATCGTTATTTTTGCTGTCTCGCTCCGGGCGGCGCCGAAAGAAAGCCAGGAGGATGCTCACGTTCATGGCGCAGGACAGATTGGCTTATTGGCGGCGCTGGCCCTCTTCGGAGTAGACTACTTCACTTCCTATTACTATGCCACCGGCGAATTGATGAGCGCTTTGCATCCGCATGGCTTGCAACAATACGGCTATATTGCCGTGATCGTGATCGCCATCTTCAACGCCATTTTTGGTTTTCTTTATATGTACTCGCTGGGTGTCTTCAATGAGGGCGGCGGTTCGTACACGGCTTCGATGCGTTACCTTTCGCCGGGGCTGAGTCTGGTGGTGGCGGTGGTGCTTATTCAGGACTATATTTTCACCATCGTTGTTTCCAGTCTTTCAGGCGTGGATCAATTCCTCTCACTGACCAATTCATATCACACCGCATGGTTGATCCGTTTTGGGCTGGGAGCATTGCTGGCAGGCATCACCTGGTACCTGACCATTCGCGGACGCGGCGAATCTTCGCGGGTGGTGTTCACCATGCTCGGCGTTTTCGTGATGATGACCATCCTCATGGCGGTTGGGCTTTTCATCGCCAAAGGAAAGGGAGTGCCCGCCCAACCCTTCACTGAAGTGACCGATGCGCCTTCGTTATGGGAAGCCGCGTATTACATGCTCTCCGCGTCCATGAAAGGATTGGTCGCGCTGACCGGGCTGGAAGCCATGTCGAACGGCATTCAATTCGTAAAGAATGAAGACTTTGGCCTTGTGCAATGGGGCAAGAAGCACATGCCCAAACTGCGTGGGCTTTGGGAATATTACAGCGGAAAATCCGGCATTGGGCGCATGGTGCAGACATCGTTCCTGTTTTACGGCGCGATCACCACTTCCCTGCTGGCATATTTTGCGGTTCACTTCAACGTTTTTGACGGAACGCTTGGGCGAACTCTGGTGGGCAACCTGGCGTTCATCGGTTTTGACCAGATGCCCGGCGGCTTTATCTTATATTGGGCATACCAGATTTTGGCGGTTGGGCTTCTCTCTGCCGCATCCATGACCGCTTTTCAGGATTTGCAGGCGACCGAATGGCGTGATGTTGCCATCGGCGAACTGCCCGAATTCATTGTGTATCGAAATGCGCAAGGCACCTTCACCCGTTCTGTGACCATCGGTTTCATTGTGACGGTCATCATTCAATTCCTTGTCAAAGGCAATACCAGTGCGGCGGTCCCCTTTTATGGCGTGGGCGTTTTCATGCCGATCATGGTGATGGGCTTTGCCATCCGCAAGCACATTCTGGCTCACTACACTGGCTCAAAACGCACATGGGGGGCTTTTGGAGCAGGGATGGCTGGCGTATTGTCTGGCATGGTCTTCGTCGGGCAGATCGTTGGTAAATGGACAGAAGGCGGCTGGGTGGTATTGATATCCTTCGGTATTCTGGTGTTCGCGTCTAACGCATTACTCATATCGCCGATTGGCTTCCGCGACCCCAAACAGATCCACCGCATCGTGCGCGACAAGGCGCGTGTGCAAGGCGCGATGGCTTCCATCGTGGAATGGCAGTCGCTTCGTATGCAGGAATATCGTTACTCCATTTTGGTCGGTATTTCGCGCTTCTTTGAATTATTTGGCGTGCGCCGTCCCGTTCGGTTTGAACCGCCCGCTGTGGCAGGCGACTACGACCACGCCTTGCATGTCGATCACCCCGAAGCGCCCTCCCTGCTCGAACAATATCTCGACAAGCCCGAACCCAGACTCGGCGGCGCTCCACAGCAAACTGAGCCAGGCGAGAAAGAATAGATTTCTCTTTGTCATTGCGAGGGTGAATCCCGAAGCAATCTTCCATATTATATGGCGCGATTGCTTCGTCGCGGCGCTCCTCGCAATGACAGAATTCCTTTCCCATGTCTGCACCCGTATACAGCCTGCGCATTTCCGATGTCATCGCGGCATTGGAAACCTCTGCCTCTGGGTTAAGTACCACTGAGGCGGAGGCGCGTCTTTCGCTGTATGGGCAAAATATTCTCTCTAAAGAAATCAAGGAACCTGCATGGGAAAAGTTCCTGCGCGAGTTATTGCATCTGCCCGCGCTGGTGCTGCTGGTGGTCGGGCTGGTCGTTCTGTTGCAGAGGGATGTAGTTCTTGCGCTCATCATCTGGAGCATCATCATCGTCAATACGGGATTTTCATTTTGGCGTGAACATCGCGCCGAAGAAGCCATTGAAAAACTGCGCGAGATTCTGCCGTCTTTCGCGCACACCATCCGCGACGGCGTGGAATTGTATGTTCCGTCCAGCAGTATTGTGCCAGGCGATATTTTGGTTTTGGCAGAGGGCGACAACATCGCCGCTGATGCGCGTGTGATCGAAGAATATGGATTACGCGCCAACAATGCAACTCTGACAGGTGAAGCGATTCCTGCGAGAAAAACAGCGGACGCTTCATTATCCGACGGGTTGAGTGAACTCGACCGCCCAAACCTGATCTTCGCTGGGACATCTGTCGCCTCAGGCACGGGACGGGCAGTGGTCACCGCCACGGGAATGTCCACCCAGTTTGGGCGCATCGCCCACCTGACGCAGTCCATTTCCGAAGAGCCGACTCCATTTCAAAAAGAACTCAATCAATTAAGCAAATTCACCGCATGGATCGCGCTAGGCATTGGCGCGATTGTCGTCACGGTGGGGTATTTCTCGCTGGGCTTGCCGCTGGCAGAGATCAGCCTCATGGCGTTGGGAATCATCGTCGCTGTCATCCCAGAAGGACTCGTCGCCACGTTAACTCTGTCGCTGGCGGCGGCAGTTCAACGTCTGGCGCAGCGAGGCGTATTGGCGAAAAAACTATCCACGGTGGAGCGGCTGGGTCAAGTCTCCGTTATCTGCACCGATAAAAGCGGAACGTTGACGCAAAACCAAATGACCGTGCGAGATCTTTGGGTGGCGGGGCAACGCATCAGTGTGACAGGTGTGGGGTACGAACCCGAAGGAAAATTTTTACCGGACCCGAAAGGGAATGTCTGGGGAAGCGACCTCACCAAACTGCTCGAAGCGGCCTGCTGTTGTAATAACGCCCGCATCAACGCGCCATCGAAGGAACATCCCGGCTGGACGAGTCTTGGCGACCAGACCGAAGCCGCATTGAAAGTTGCGGCAATGAAGGCTGGCATCCTTGAAGACGCGATGAACCGCAGCCTGCCGCGCATCCATGAATTGCCGTTCGATGCACGCCGCAAGCGCATGACCACGATCCATCGTGAAGCAGACCGCGAAGTTGCTTTTGTCAAAGGCGCTCCAAAGGAAGTTCTGCAACTCTGCGCGCAAATCTTAATCAATGGGCAGGTTATCCCGCTGACGGATCCATTGCGCGCTGAAATTTTAAGCGTCAACGATGATTACGCGCGCGGCGCATTGCGCGTGCTGGCGCTGGCAAAGCGCGAGTTGCCGCCGCGCAAAGGCGCATATACCAACGAAACGGTCGAACGGGATTTGACTTTTCTCGGCTTGATGGCAATGATGGATCCGCCGCGCCCGCAGGTGGAGAATGCGGTTCGCATCTGTCGTGAAGCAAATATTCGCATCGTCATGATCACCGGCGATTATGGTCTCACCGCCGAGTCGCTGGCGCGGCGCGTTGGCATTTTGACCAGCAAGAATTCGGTCATCCTCACCGGCGCGGAATTGGACGACCTCTCCGACATTGCCTTGCAGGAAATGCTCGATAAGGAAGTGTTGTTCGCGCGCATGGCCCCCGAACACAAGATGCGGCTCGTTTCTGCTTTTCAGCAGCGCGGCGAAGTAGTGGCCGTCACCGGCGACGGAGTCAACGATGCGCCCGCCTTGCGTAAAGCGGATGTGGGCATCTCGATGGGCATCGTTGGCACTGATGTCTCCAAAGAAGCCGCCGATATTATCCTCACGCAGGACGACTTCGGCTCGATTGCCTCTGCCATCGAAGAGGGGCGCGGTATTTATGACAACATCCGCAAGTTCATCACGTACATTTTTTCGAGTAACATCCCTGAGATCATGCCGTTCATCGTCACAGCCAGCCTCCCACTCATCCCGCTGGTCTTGACCGTTCGCCAAATCCTCGCCATTGACCTCGGCACTGATATGTTCCCCGCGCTGGCATTGGGCATGGAAACGCCCGAGCCAAATGTGATGAAACGCCCGCCTCACCCGCGCTCCCAGCCGCTGCTCGACCAAAGTTTATTGACCCGCGCCTTCTGGCTGGGATGCATTGAGGCGGCATTGTGTTTTGCGGGAGCATTATCCATTTTTGTTCTTTCAGGTCACTCCGCTGAAATTGGACTGGCTTCTCTTGCTCCGTTTGCAGACCTGATTCCTTTCAAAATATCCTTATCCTTTGCACAGGCTGTACTATTTGCCGCAACGGTGTACCATGCCGGGGTGGTCACATCTCAAGTTGGCAACGCGCTCGCCTGCCGCTCGGGTCATGTGAGAAGCGCCCACCTGGGCTGGTTTAGCAATAAATATCTCTGGCTTGGTATCTTTGTTGAATTGCTGGCAATTTTATGCATCATCTATGTGCCATTCCTTGCTGGCATTTTTGATCATGCCCCCCTGCCTGTGTGGATGTGGATAGGGTTGAGTCTATACCCGCTCGTGTTATATTCGCTGGAATGGATAAGAAAATTGATCGCGCGCGTCTTTTATGGAATGCGTAAGGTCAAACCATCTACTCTCTCTCCTCAGGAGGTGAAGGAATGAAGATCATCATTATGGGTTGCGGACGGGTCGGTTTGCAGGTCAGTCACTTGCTGGTCAAGATTGGGCATGATGTCACGGTCATTGACCACGACGCCAACGCGCTTGCCCGCCTGGGAACGAATTTCAAAGGCAGGATCGTGCGCGGGCTGGGCTTCGATAAAAACGTCCTGATGGATGCGGGCGTGGAAACTGCCGAGGGGTTTGTGGCGGCAAGTTCGTCGGACAATGCCAATATCGTGGCTGCACGAATCGCCCGCAATATCTTCCGCGTGCCGCGGGTGGTGGCGCGCTTGTATGACCCTGTCCGCGCGGAGGTATATCACCGGCTTGGGCTGACCACCATCTCCAGCACTGCCTGGGGCGCGGAGCGAATCGTGGAAGTGGTCACGCACACCGATCTCGATGTGTTGAATATTTTTCAAGACAACGGTGCGACGATGGTGCGCGTCGAAGCGCCCGCGCGTTTGGGTGGACATCGAGTTGCGAATCTGAATATCCCCGGTGAAGTATCCGTTACTGCCATCACGCGCAACGACCACACATTCATCCCTGTTTCAGGCACGGAATTCCAGGAGGGCGACCTGCTTTTTATTGCAGTAATTCCCTCCGCCATGAAACGGCTGGAAGAATTGCTTGGAATGGAAAGGATGTAGCCATGTATGTAATCGTAGTCGGCGGCGGCAACACGGGTTCGCAACTTGCCAAATTGTTATTGGAAGAGGGACACACCATCCGCGTCATTGATGAGCGACCGAACGTGCTGGAAAAACTGGCCGCAGAAATTCCGCAGGAATTTATCATCAACGGAGACGGAAGTTCGCCTGTAGTTCTGGAAAATGCGGGCATTCAAAAAGCGCAAGTCCTCGCGGCAGTGACCGGGTCAGACGAAACCAACCTGGTTGTGACTTCGCTGGGGAAATTCGAGTTTAACGTTCCGCGCGTGATCGCGCGCGTTAACAACTCGAAGAATGCCTGGCTGTTCACACCTGAAATGGGCGTGGATGTTTCGCTGAATCAGGCGGAAATCCTTGCCAAACTCACGGCCGAAGAAATGTCGCTGGGCGATATGATGACCATGTTGAAAATCCGCAGAGGGAAATTTTCGCTCGTGGAAGAAAAGATATTTCCAAAAGCTTTGGCGGTTGGCGCGGCGATCAAGGACCTTGAACTTCCAGAGAATTGCGTCATATCAGGCATCATACGACATGGCGAGATTGTCATGCCGCGCGGAATCACAATTTTGCAAGAAGCAGATGAAATTTTGGCGCTGGTAGATGATGCCGCCCGCATACAGTTGGCAAGATTGTTGGGACGTCCTTAAATCTTAATTCTATACCCCACCCCGGGTTCGGTGTGGATATAAGTCGGGCGCGAAGCATCCGGCTCGATCTTTCCCCGCAAGTTGCTGATATTGACCCGCAGAATGTGCATATCCTCGTAGCCGTCGCCCCACACCTGCCGCAGCAGTTGATGGTGTGTGATGACCTTGCCCGCATGCGTTACAAGAATTTTCAACAGGTCGTATTCCGTTGGCGTGAGTTGGATTTCTTTTTCAGCGACGGTGACCAGGCGGCGGGAAAAATCCATGCTTAAGCCGTTGGATTGAAAAACCGGTTCATTCCCCGCCGACGGTTGTTTGCGCAGCGCGACTCTCATCCGCGCCAGAAGCTCACCCGTGCCGAAGGGTTTGGTGAGGTAATCATCGGCGCCTGCATCCAACGCGGCGATCTTATCCTGCTCCGCTTCGCGGACGGAGAGAATGATGATGGGCGTCTGACTCCACTCGCGCAGGCGGCGCGTCACTTCGATGCCGTCGATGTCGGGCAAGCCAAGGTCAAGGATGATGATGTCAGGACGGTGGCTGAGTACGGCTTGCAATGCTTCTTCCCCCGAAGCGGATTCGTATACGCTAAAGCCCTGCGCGCTTAATGCCGCCCGCAAATAACGCCGAATGGGCGCTTCATCATCCACGACCAGAACGCGTTGATTGGTAGGTGTCGTCATACGCTCAATGGTAATTCAACTTCCAAAATCGTGCCGCCCCCTTCACGGTTCTTTGCGCGGATCTCGCCGCCGTGCGCTTCGACGATGCCTTTGCTGATGGAGAGTCCCAGCCCGGTGCCGCTGACACTCTCTGGGCGTTGGACTCGGTAGAACTTGTCGAAGACGCGCGAAAGGTCCTCGGAGGGAATCCCAGCTCCACGGTCCAGAATTTGGAGGCGGGCATTTGAGTCATCCAAAGCGGCAGTTACTTCGATCAACGAATCCTGCGGTGAATATTTGATGGCATTCTCCAACAGATTGACGATGACCTGCACCATGAGCGTGAAGTCCATAGGCACGAGCGGAAAGTTAGCGGGGATGCGAACCTTGATCGTGTTTTTCTCGGCGCGTTTGCCGAGTTGCTCAAGCGCAGTGCCGACCAGGTCTTGCACATCGCCGGGCTCGTGCCGCAGTTTGATGGTACCGCTCTCGATGCGGGTCATGTTCAAGAGATTGCCCACCAGCCGATTGAGACGATCCGCTTCGCCGCGCGCGTTTTCGATCAAGGTGTTGCGGGTGGCTTCATCGATCTCCATATCCTTTTCATCGAGCGCCGAGAGCGCGCCTGTGATGGCGACCAGCGGCGTGCGCAGGTCATGCGAAATGGAGTTGAGCAAGGTGTTCTGTAATTTTTCTGCCGATTGCAACAATGCGATCTGACGATTTTGTTCCTCGAGACGTGCGCGCTCAATGGCTTGTGCGCCCTGATTGGCAAAGGCTTCCATCAAGCGGCGTTGTGCGGGTGTGAGGTCTGAGTTGGATGTGCTCGGCTTGCCGACGCCCAAGACACCCACCACGCCTTTGGATGTTTTGAGCGGCAGGTAACGCAACTGCGCTGCAGGCAAGGTATTGGTATGCCGCCCTGCAGGTTCAGCATGACGATAAACCCAATCGGCCACCGCCCGCTCTTCTTCGTTCAAGGTCATTTCTTTGCTGAGCGCACGCGCGACGAGATGATTGCTCTCTGGCAAGAGCACAGCGACCTTACGGCTGAAGGTCTGCTCCATATGGTATTGCAGGACAGACAAAATGGTTTCGATATCGGCAGCGGATGCGAGATCGCGGCTCAGGTCGTACAACTCTGCCGTCTCCGCCTCACGCTGACGCGCCGCCTCAGCCTGTTCGCTCGCCCGAGCCGTTAATTGGCTGATGACCACTCCTACCAAGAACAAACCGATGAAGGTGATGATATATTCTGTGTCAGATACTGCAAAGGTATAGAAGGGATGTACGAAAAGAAAGTCGAAAGTAAGCACGCCCAAAAACGATGCAAAGATGGCAGGTCCGCGCCCCAGATATACCGCCGCAAAAACGACTGCCAACAAATACACCATGACGAGATTGGTCGCTTCGATGCGCCCGCCAATTAACATCCCCACTCCTGTTGCCAGTGCAACCATGACTAAACTCCACGCATAACGGCTGACCGAACTATGCAAACGCAGCGGGCTTTCTTCTGCGGGCGCGGAGGGTTTATCGGCGCTGGTGACGACATACACATCAATATCGCCGCTTTGATGGATTAGTTTATCCACCAGTGAGCCGCGCAACATCTCCTGCCAGCGCGGGCGCAGCGGTTTGCCTGCCACGATCTTGGTGATGTTGTTCTTGTGAGCAAAGTCGATGATGGTCTCTGAAACCGCATCCATTGAATTGCTGGTGGATAAGGTGTAAGACCGTGCGCCCAAGTCTTCTGCCAGTTGCAAAATGCTCGCCACACGGTCGCGTTTTTCAGGAGACATCGAAGCAAATTGCGGAGTCTCTACATACAACGCGATCCACTCGGCGTTGAGTTCATCGGCAAGCCGCCGCGTGGTGCGGACGAGTCTCTCGCTCAACGGGCTGGGGCTGATGCATACCAATAAACGTTCACTTGCCGCCCAAATTCCTTGAATGGCACGGGTCTGCATGTAGGCGCGCATTTGGTCATCCACGCGTTCAGCGGCGCGGCGCAAAGACATTTCACGCAGCGCAGTCAGATTCCCCTTGCGGAAAAATTTCTGAATCGCCCGCGCCGCCTGATCGGGCACATATACTTTCCCCTCTTGCAAACGCACCAGCAATTCATCGGGAGGCAGGTCGATCACTTCAATCTCCGCGGCTTCATCGATCACCCGATCTGGGATCGTCTCACGGACAACGACTCCCGTCACCTGTGCCACGATGTCGTTTAGGCTTTCAAGATGTTGGATGTTCAACGTGGTGTACACGTCGATGCCCGCTGCGAGAATTTCCTGCACATCTTGATAACGCTTGGCATGGCGCGAACCTGGCGCATTCGTGTGCGCAAACTCATCCACCAAAACAAGTTGTGGACTGCGGGCAATCACGCCATCCACATCCATTTCGGGCAGGGTCACGCCGCGATATTCCACCTGCTTGCGCGGCAGAACTTCCAACCCTTCGACCAATTCTTCGGTCTCAGCGCGTTTATGCGTTTCGATATAGCCCACCACCACATCCACGCCCTGAAGTTTGCGCTGGTGCGCGGCTTCAAGCATGGCATAGGTCTTGCCCACGCCCGCCACATAGCCAAGAAATATCTTGAGCCGTCCGCGCCTGGTTTCTTCGGCTTGGATGTTTTTTAGCAATTCATCGGGATCGGGGCGTTTGTCCATCAAAGTTATTGTATCCCATCGAGTGCAAGATTCAACAGGAGGACATTCACTCGCGGCTCGCCCAATATCCCAAACTGACGCCCTTCGGTGTATTTCTCCACCAGGGATATAACCTCTGCCTCACTCCACCTGCGGGCGGATGCCACCCTTCTAGCCTGATACAACGCCGCAGCCACGCTGATGTGCGGGTCGAGTCCGCTTGCAGAGGCGGTGACCAAATCCACAGAAATCGGAAGCGGGTTGTTCGGATCAGCCGCATGGAGCGCGTCGATCCGTGCTTGCACGGCTTCTTCCAACGACGGATTCATCGGTCCCAAGTTCGAGCCAGATGAAGCGGCAGCATTGTACGCAGCCGCAGAGGGACGACCCCAGAAATATTTCGGGTCATCAAATTGCTGACCGATCAGTTCCGAGCCGTAGGTTTTGCCGTCAATGACGATAAGACTTCCATTCGCTTGATGCGGGAAAATAACTTGGGCGAGTCCTGTCACGGTGATCGGATAAATCACACCAGTGATGACAGTGAGCAATGCCAGCAATGTGATTGCTGGTCGAAGTTGTGCTTTCATGAGAAGACTCCAGATGCGATCAGCAACGTCCACGCGATGGTGAACATGAAAATCCACGGGCGCATGGGGACGGGGATATTAAACGTATTCGGCGCAACACTGGCAGCCACAAGCCCAGCCGTGGAAAGAATGCCAGCAAGTTTGGAAAGGGAAAGTTTTGTTTTCATTGGGTTTCCTTGTGTCGCAAGATTTATCTTGCGTCTCTGCAACATGAATGTTGCAGTACTAGAACAATCCAAATGCCACCAACAGCACATCGATGACCTTGATCCCAATAAACGGCACGAGCAGACCGCCGAGTCCGTAGATCAGGAGATTGTCGCGTAAGAGTTGCGCCGCGCCAACCGCGCGATAGGGCACGCCGCGCAATGCCAGCGGAATCAACGCGATGATGATGAGTGCATTGAAGATCACCGCCGACATGATTGCGCTTTCGGGGGTGGCAAGGCGCATAATGTTCAGCGCGTTCAACTGCGGATATGTGCTGGCAAACGCAGCAGGGATGATGGCGAAGTATTTACTTACATCGTTGGCGAGACTGAAAGTAGTCAATGCGCCGCGAGTCATCAACAGTTGTTTGCCGATCTCCACGATCTCGATTAATTTGGTCGGGTTGCTGTCCAGGTCCACCATGTTGGCGGCTTCGCGCGCGGGTTGTGTGCCAGTGTTCATCGCCACGGCAACATCGGCTTGAGCAAGGGCGGGCGCGTCATTCGTGCCATCGCCTGTCATCGCAACCAATCGTCCGCCCGTTTGATATTCGCGGATGAGTTTGAGTTTTGCTTCAGGCGTGGCTTGCGCGAGAAAATCATCCACGCCCGCTTCTGCGGCAATAGCAGCAGCCGTCAGCGGATTGTCGCCCGTGATCATCACGGTCTTGATACCCATCTTGCGCAGTTGTGCAAAGCGTTCCTTCATGCCGCCCTTGACGATGTCTTTCAAGTGGATGACTCCCAGCGCCTTGTTGTCGCGAGTCACCACCAGCGGAGTCCCCCCGGCTCGGGCAATGGAATCAACTGTCGGCTTGAGGTCTGAGGCGACGCCGTTTCCGTTCGATTGAATCAACTGAGTCATCGTGTCAGGCGCGCCTTTACGAATCTGTGTCCCGTTGAAGTTAACTCCACTCATGCGAGTTTGCGCAGTGAAGGGGATGAAGTGCATGCCATCAACGGTGTGACCGCGCAGACCAAATTTTTCTTTGGCAAGCACCACGATGGAACGACCTTCGGGAGTCTCATCCGCAAGCGACGCGAGTTGCGCGGCTTCGGCGAGTTCGTTGGCATTGGCGCCATTGACGGGGATGAACTCGACTGCCTGACGATTGCCGAGCGTGATGGTGCCCGTTTTGTCGAGCAACAGCACATCCACATCGCCCGCTGCTTCCACCGCGCGACCCGACATGGCGATGACGTTGCGCTGAATCATTCTGTCCATGCCCGCGATGCCGATGGCAGAAAGCAAGCCGCCGATGGTGGTGGGGATGAGGCACACGAGAAGCGCGATGAGCACGGTGATGGTGATGGGCGTGCCGCTGCCGCTGGCTTCGACGCTGTAAATGGAATAGGGTAGCAGTGTGGCGCAGACGACGAGAAAGATGATTGTGAAGCCCGCCAGCAAAATATTGAGCGCGATTTCGTTCGGCGTCTTCTGTCGCTTTGCGCCTTCGACCATGCTGATCATGCGGTCGAGAAATCCCTGCCCAGGGTCGGCGCTGACGCGGATGATGAGCCAATCTGAAAGCAAACGCGTGCCGCCTGTGACCGCAGAACGGTCACCGCCCGCCTCACGCACCACGGGAGCAGATTCACCCGTCACGGCACTTTCATCCACTGAAGCGATTCCAACCACGATCTCGCCATCGGCGGGGAGAATATCGCCGACTTCAACGAGATATAGATCATCTTTGCGCAAGGTAGTGGATGAAACGGTTTCGGTTTCAACGTTTTCACGTTCTAACGTTTTAACGTTTGAACTAATCTTCTTCGCGGGTGTATCTTGCCTTGCTTTGCGTAGCGACTCGGCTTGTGCTTTTCCACGTCCCTCCGCCACGGCTTCGGAGAAGTTGGCGAATAAGACGGTGAACCACAGCCAGAGCGCAATCGTGCCGATAAAACCAGCATGCGCTTCGCCTTTGCCGATCAGGGATTGAATCCACAACAGGGTGGTGAGCACGCTGCCCACTTCCACCACGAACATGACGGGGTTGCGCACCATCCAGCGCGGGTTGAGTTTGATAAAAGATTCCAGCACAGCGCGTTGATACATTTCACGGCGGGCTTGGGTTTTGTTTTTAGTAGTCATAAAGTTCTCGTTTTTTCACCACAAAGGAGACAAAGGGTCACAAAGGAAAAACCTTTGTGTACCTTCGTGACCCTTTGTGGTTGAAAGGTTTTATCCGAAGATCATCAAATGTTCCACGATCGGTCCCAACGCCAAAGCGGGCAGGAAACTCAACGCGCCGACAATGATGATGACGCCGATGACCCATACAATAAAGAGCGGGGTATGTGTGGGCAAGGTGCCTGCGCCAGCAGGGACTTTCTTCTTGTTCGCCAGTGAGCCTGCAATTGCCAGAACGGGAATCGCCAACCAATAACGCGCAATGAACATGGCAATGCCAAGCGCGATGTTATAGAAAGGCGTGTTCGCACCCATCCCTGCAAATGCCGAACCGTTATTATTGCCAGCGGACGAGAACGCATAAAGCACTTCACTGAACCCATGCGCCGACGGATTGAAGATCGTCGCGCGTCCTGCTTCAGTCATCAACGCCACAGCGGTGCCGATCAGCACCACCATCACGGGAATAAGAATGATGATGGATGCCATCTTCATTTCGTAGGCTTCGATCTTCTTGCCGAGATACTCGGGCGTGCGTCCCACCATCAAGCCAGAGACGAAGACCGCGATGATGACAAACGCCAACATGCCATACAAGCCCGACCCCACGCCGCCATAAATAATTTCACCGAGTTGCATCAGCCACATCGGGACGAGTCCGCCCAGTGGTATGAACGAGTCATGCATCGAATTCACCGAGCCGTTCGACGCGGCAGTCGTCACGGTTGCCCACAACGCCGAGTTGACAATCCCGAAGCGCACTTCCTTGCCTTCCATGTTTCCGCCCGGGTTGGTCGCGGACTGCGTCTGGTCAATGCCAAGTTTTGCGAACAGCGGATTACCACTTTGTTCAGACCAAATTGCGACACCAAGCAACGCAACCAGCACAATCGTCATCACTGCCAGCAACGCCCAGCCCTGCCGTGTATCGCCGACCATCTTGCCGTAGGTGTAACAAAGCGCGGCGGGAATTAATAGAATGGATAGCATCTCCAAAAAGTTTGAAAACGGAGTTGGGTTTTCCAATGGATGCGCCGAGTTGGCATTGAAGAATCCGCCGCCATTGGTGCCGAGTTGCTTGATGGCGACTTGCGAAGCGGCGGGTCCCACCGCGATGACTTGCGCCTCATTCCCCGCCGACGGTTGAATCAGCGATACGGTCTGATACTCGCTGAAAGTTTGTACCACGCCTTGCGAAACCAGCACCAATGCCAATACGAGCGAAAGCGGAAGCAGGATGTATAAAGTAGAGCGAGTCATATCCATCCAAAAATTTCCAATCTCTTTTGTCGTGTGCCTGACAATGCCGCGAATGAGCGCAACAAGAACCGCCATCCCCGTTGCTGCTGAAACAAAGTTCTGAACGGTCATGCCGAGCATTTGCGTGAGATAACTCATCGTCGTCTCGCCGCCGTAGCCTTGCCAGTTGGTATTCGTCGCAAAACTCACCGCCGTATTCCACGCGGAGTCGGGGGCGACTGCGCCAAGCGCTTGCGGGTTGAGAGGCAGAGTCCCTTGCAGGCGTTGCAGTAGATAAACCGCGATCACGCCAAAGATGTTGAAAACCAACATGGCGACGGCGTAGGTCTTCCACGGCATTTCGGTTTTCGAGTCAATGCCTGAGAGGCGATAAAGGAATCTTTCAGCGGGACCAAGAATCGGGTCAAGCAAGACGCGCTCGCCTTGATAGACTTTCGCCATGTACGCGCCGAGCGGCTTCACCAGCAGGAGCAAAATCCCAAAGTAAAGAATCAATTGCAGCCAGGTGTTCATCCGAACCACTCCGGTTTAACCAGCGCCAAAACGAGGTAAAGCAAAAGCCCCAATGCCACGATCCCAGTGATCCAATAAAGCGGATTCATGACTTATCCTCCCGCAACCCATCGAGCGCATAAAGTAGCCCAAGGGAAAGCAAAAAGAACAGAACGGTGATTCCAAGAAACAAAAGGTCGTTCATGCGTGCCTCCAATGGAAGCAGTGTATTCAGTTGCAGGTCAATTTGGGGTTAAGGAAAAAAAGAAGGGTATCAAGAAATCGTAAAGGCGGAAATATTCCCCTGGCTGATTATCAACCTGTGCGCTGACGAACAGATTCGTACAAGATCAGGGCAGTTGCTATGGAGACGTTCAAAGAATTTACCTTCCCCATCATTGGAATTTTTACTTTTATATCAGCATTGTTCATCCAAAAATCTGTCAACCCTTCGTCTTCGGTCCCTACGGCAATTGCAACGGGTTCACATAGATCGATGGACGTATAAAACTCTTCAGCGGAAGGGGTGGCTGCCAGGATTTTAATCTGATGCGATCTTAACCAAGCCAGTGCTTCGATGGAACCCACTTCAAGAGTTGGCACTGCAAAGACAGCCCCGCGGCTTGCTCGAATGACGTTGGGATTCCAAACATCCACACGCGGGTCACAGACCAGCACAGCATCTGCTTTTGCAGCATCTGCAGTTCGCAGGATGGCTCCGAGGTTTCCAGGTTTTTCCACAGACACGGCAATCACGATCAACGGGGTCGATGAAAGTTTTAATTCAGCAAGTGAGTATTGGGGGGCGGTAAAAAGCCCCGCCCACCCATCCGGGTTTTCACGATAGGAAATTTTTTGGAAGACAGCGCGGGTCAGGATCAAGGTCTCAGCGGCGGGGATATTCATTGTTCGGCTGGCAAGTTCCGGCGATGTCAGAAGCGTTTGCGGAATAAGTCCGCAACGATTGGCCAGAGTCAATTCATCGAAGCCTTCGACAAAAATCAAACCGTCCTGCCGGCGCTGGCGTTTATCTTCGCGAAGTTTGACAATATGTTTGATGCGGGGGTTTTGAAGGCTGGAAATTTCCACATTGCGATTTTACTTTATTTTTATTGTTGGTAAAATTTTATTGGATGAAAAGGAGATGATATTTTGGCTACACGCAATTTAAATTTCTTCAATTATGACGAACTTACATGGGATGTAGTTGCCGGCCTACCTCGTGATACACCACTTGTGCTACCGCTCGGTTCGGGCTATGACTTTGACCTGCTTGCCAGCCAGATAAGTTTTCCGCCCCGAATCGGGATTCTACCGGCGTTTCCGTTTGGCTGGCGCGGCAGTAGTTTGGAGGTCCCTGATGCGGTCTTTACTCCATATCTCGCAAACCTGCTCGATAGTTTACGCGACGATGGGTTTACACGGGTATATTGCCTTGCACCTCAAGGGCTTGACCCACAAAGTCAATTTATTTCGCATCTTTCCCCGCACATCATCCGCCAAAACCATCCATCCCTTTATGCTTCGCCCAAATTCCTTCCACCTGATAGTGAGCGCGGAAAAGTAATCTTAATTCCAATTGGGCACACCGAACAACACGGCTACCACCTCCCTCTCTCTGTGGACTCCATCATTATCGGATCTATCGCAAAGGGAACTTCTAATTTATTGCCTACGCGCAGTTGGGCCATGCCTGTTATGCCCTATGGCGTCAGTACACATCGCTCGTCTTTTGCGGCTACCATGAACGCAGGCGGTAGGGCCTTTGAAGACTTCTGGCTGGCTGTGATTGATGTACTAGTCGCCCGCGGCTTTGACCGCTTTTATTTGATGAGCGGCCACGGCGGCAATACTTCTTTTCTCGTAAACATTGTGAAGTACGCCGGGGAGCGCCACCGCAGAATTTTTTGCGCGACCGCATTCCTTCACACCTCCGGGAGATACGGCGCGGAAGCCCTGGAAAAATATCGCACCTCGGCCATTGGCGGCATGGGCCATGCCGGAGAGTTAGAGACATCCTTCATGCTTCACCTTCGCCCGGATCTTTGTCAAATGGAACGGGCGGTGGATGAAACAGATTTCGTTTCCACGCCAGACTACTACATGGACTGGATCGAGGGCGGGTCTTTGGTGGCAAACCCACCGTGGGATGACGACTCAAAGACCGGCGCATATGGGGCGGGAAGCCACGCCACGGCAGAAAAGGGCCGCTTGTGGCTGGAAGCCGCCATTAAAGAAAAAGCCGATCATGTTGAACAAATCCATGAACAACACGAGCGGCGTGAAAAACGTCGTAACGAGGGGTATGGCCTTTGGGGCAAAGGTCGGTGACTATTCGATCACTTCGAACCCGATCCGCATCGAACAGAATTGATGACTGCCCACCTGTAATGTGAAAAAGGTCTGGTATTCGCTAGGCGTTTTGGGCGCAATAAACGTTGCCGTCATGGAAATTTTCTGGCCAGTGGTGACGTTCTTTGTAAAATCCTTGATCTTGGTGCCTTCGGGGCGATAGCCGCCAGTGTACACAAAATCCAGGCCATTGATGGTCCATGCTTTGGTGCCGGTATTCAAGATGGTGAAGGTCACATAAAAAGTCGTCTTTGCTTTGATGATCACGCCGTTGCGCGGTTGTTTCTCAACGATCGTACATGTCCATTCCTTGCCGGTAAAGATCGGCTTCTCCGTCTTGGCCGGGGTGCCGTTACTGGATTGTCCGCTTCCCGGCACGCCAATATTTACGTCCAGAGTTGGAGTTTCGGAGGGAAACGGCGTATCTGTATAAATGCGGTATATAAAAGTAACCGTGGGCGATGGAGTGACCGAGGGAGTACGAGTCACCGTAGGTGTTGCCGTGTCTGTCGGTAAAATTGCAGCGGTCTGCGTCTTTGCAGCCGCTACGGTTTCCACGATCGCAGTTTCCAGCCCGCCAGCAGGAAAGGTCGCTTGCAAAACCGGTGCGGGCGTAACCATCCCTGGAATCACACATGCGAGGGAAGTCAATAGAGATAAAAGGAGAAATATCTTTTTATTCATAAGGTGTAAAAAGTATATCACGCGTCAAAGGCCGAATTTCTTATTGATGAAATCCTCTCCTTTTGCAATGAATTCAGAATATTCTCCCGGCGCGGTTGCGGACGCCATAAGGTCGCGGGTCTTTTTTCGGAGTACCTCCCTGGCTGCTGGCGCCCCGGCCTCCTGCCATTTCTCCATACTGTAGCGCGGATAGACCCCGCTAACGTAATATCCATTTTTATAGTTCTTTAAAGTGGAAGGTTGATTTAGAAAACTTTTACCGGGGCCTACTTTGAAAATTTCATCCACGGCAGAATTGGCATCATCCAACTGGAAGCCACCATGGAGTCGCAGGGACTGGTCAATGATCTCGTGACAATGGACAAATGTGGTTGGGGAGATCGCCTTCGAGCCAAGGGAATCCCCGATAAAGGGTGCCAAATGTCCATTTGAGAGAAGAAGCGCAAGAGTGTTCATCCAGTAGGTATCGGCGGCAATCAAATCCATGCCCCAACCGGTCCCGCTTCCGGACGTAGAGCAATGCGGGATACCGTAAAACTTCATCATCTCTGAGCAAGCCACACTGATGAGGATGCTTTGCGGGTCATAGAAATTCAGCATGGTGCGCATGTCAAAATAAACCGGCAGCATGCCGAGCAGAATGGGCGCGCCCTTTTTAATGGCCTGACTGATGACCAGACCTGCGAGCAATTCAGCCATCAGCAAGGTCAACGTTCCGGCAGGAGTCAGCGGCGTGGAAGCCCCCGCCATACTGTAGTTGGAGAAAATGATCGGCAATCCGCGCTCAATGGCAACTTGCATCTTGTCCACAGTCCCTGCATTCATTACCAGAGGGCTGACCGGGTTAAAGTAGGGAATGACAAAAGGCCTGTCGCCCACTTCCTTGCCGTGCAGCCATTCAAACATATCGAGCACGTCAGGAAAGCGGTCTTCGTCAGATACAAGCAGGACAAGCGGCTTGGTGGTGTTGGCAATATGCTCCAGGGAGCCATACATATCGCCCAATTCCTCTTTCACATCCCGGACGATGCCAACAGTCGAGATGACATCATAATGTTTGAGCGATGAAGCCAGCCGCACCAGGTCGCGAAAGTTTTGGCGCTTAAAAATGTCCAAGGTTTCGTCGAGTGGATTTTGATAGAACAGCGCGGTCACTCCCACGCCAAAGCGCAACCGGTCTTCGCCCAGTTTTAATTTATGCTCCCCGCGGCGATCATAGACATCAATCGTCTTCGGCGCAGACTTGATCGCCTCTTCCACCACCTCCGGCGGGAATTTAATGAGGCGATCTTCAGCCTTCAACCCAAGTTTTCGTTCGAGCAGTTGCAAGATGACGGGCGAATCCACGCGAACGCCGGTCTGGCTTAATACAGTCAATACATTCCGATGAGCCTCCCGGACCTGCTCCTCGCTCATCAATGTTAATTTCGGGCGGACATTGTTCATGATGTTCTCCTGTCCATTATTTTATCCGTATATTTGGTCCTTGAAAAATACCGGCAAAATCTTCTGCCTCGCACCCCGATCACCTATTCTGCTTTACCCAGGCCTTGCGGTCTTCGGGCCTTTCCGGGTCCAGGTATTTTGGGTCAACTTCTTTGAATATCTTGTACCCGTGCGACGCCCATAGTTCTGCGGCAAGTGCCCCGGGGTTGCGCTTGACCCCTTGCGCCGAGAAGTACTGGCAAATCCGAAAAACATCGCGCTGAAATAGATTCCACGATGCGGGATTTGATGCGGGAATGACCACTTGCGGAAAGTCGATCAACCTGATCTCGCCATCCCAATAAAGGATGTTGTAGGCTGAAAGATCGCCATGGATGCGTCCCTTCGCAAGCATGATATCGATATTATGAACGGTGCGATCAAAGAGGTGCTTCGCCTCATCCACATCCAAACTGATCGAGCTAAGCGGCGAGGCGGCATTTGCGGCATCTCCCACGAACTCCATCAAAATGGAGTTCTTTTCCATGGCAAACGGTCGGGGGACGTCCGCTCCGCTCTCATGCAGCAGTTCCAACGTTTTGAACTCATATGCGATCCAGGAAGTGTGGCGGACCTCTTCACCATAGCTGGTGCGTTTGGCGATGGCATTGACGTCGGCCTGCTTCCACAAGGCAGAACCATCTTCATCAAGATCAACCCGGCCGACACGATACTGCTGGTCATTTTTCAAGTTACGCAGGGAGCGTGGGCGATACACTTTGACAGCCAGCCAGGGCACATCCACCTCAGCCCCAGGTTTGCATTGATAGACAGAAGCCTCCTTCCCGCCCTTGACACGCCGCAAGACATCAGAAATCCATTTGTGTTCGTAAAATGCGCCAAGCGAATCCAGCAGCCACCATTCTTCAAAGCGCGCGGCTTTGTAGGTGAATTTGAAGGCGCTGCGCGAATCGTCCTGCTTTCGGACAAACATTTGATCTGACAATGGCTGTTTCTTTGGGTGCCTGCCCGGGTTGCGTGGACGGCGTCCGGACTGCAGGGTGCCGCTTAAATTATCGTCATCATCCAAATCGTCAAAATGTTCCAACCAATCTTTCGTATTCATTTTCGTTTAAATCCCTTTAAATAAAAACCACAGGAAGCATACTCCTGCGGCGATGGGCAATTCCTTTGGGGTAACAAAAAACCGCAGGCTGGGCGCGCCTGCGGTGGAGAGGATTCGAGATATGAAAAACTACGATCCGACCAAGGGAGGCGCGCTGAATAAAAGGGTAATGGACGCTGATTTGGCTTGCATGTTTTCGAGCCTCCTTTCAGGATGAGATAATATTCGAATTCTATGACGTTCATCGCAAAGCGTCAAGCCTTTTTTAACCTCTTGCATAAGTGATTTGAAATCCTGAAATTCTACTTCAGGCGGGGTTTCCGAAAGTAGAGATTTCGGAGTCCTTCGTACTTTTTAGGATTTCTGCAAGGCATCTATTTTACATATTTGTCGAAAAACAACTGGGTCTGCGCCATGAATTGGAACCAGGGTTCGCCAATGAAGGAATGCCCTTCCCCCTGATAAGAAATCAGGTCAGCATTCGCTCCGGCATCGACAAATGCTTTGTACATCTTCTGCGACCATTCTGGCGGCGTCCCAGCGGAGGTCTTTCCATCTTCAGTGCCGTAGAAGATACGGACGGGCACATCCACAAAGTCAAAATAATTCAGAGGAGAAACCGCTGCGAGCATAACCGGATCTGTTGCCGCTGTGAAATAAGCGGCGCTAAGGTCGGGGGAAAGTTCCAAAGGCAGAACATCCGATGAATTACAGCCAAGAGTCTGTTCCCCCGCCAGAACATCCCCAAAACAGCCCGGCCCCCATCTTCCAATAATATCCGAAAAGTCTGCGCTGACCGAAGAATAAAGTACCGCGGCCTTGATGCGCGGATCAATGGTTAATACCTTCAAGGTAACGCCGCCGCCCATGCTGTGTCCCCACATGCCGATGCGTTGAGGATCTGCTTCTTTCAACGTTGGGAGCGCATTGATCAGGTTGATCACATCAATCGCAAGGCCGGAGTAAAACAAACTCTCGCCGGTATCTGCCTCTCCCCAACTACGGTAATCCGACGAGACCGTGAGGTAGCCGCGGCGGTTTAAAAATTCAGCGGCGCGGTCGGTGCCATCGCCGGAGTGATAATCATAACGAGAGAAGAAACCGTGGTTCATGACGATGACCGGATACGGCGGCTGGCCGACCTTCGGAATCTGTAGAATGCCTGTAATGGTCAGTCCATCGCTCGGGTACTCCATCTTGTAACGAGTAAAATACCCGGTCTCCAACAACAACTCTCGTTTCGAGATTTCGCCGCTTTGGAATGCATGCACCCGCAGCCCTTCGATGGTATACGGCTGAATAGCCTGTTCCACTGTCTGCGTTGCCGTAGGGATGGGAAGGGTAGTTGGAGTTGGGGTCGGCGGGACGATGATCGCAAGTACCTGTGCGGGCGTGGAGGTTGCCGCCACAGATGCAGGGCGGCAGGCGGCTATCGCCAGGACCAGCAAAAATCTCAAATACCTCTTTTCAAAAATATTCATTGCGGGTACTCATCTGCATAATCCTGAGCGAAATCCAAAATTCCATCCTCAAAAACCTGTTCCAGGGTTATCAGCAAAGCCTGCGCGGTCTCTTCATCCAAATAAGATTCGCCGCAAAGGCCGCATACCTGTGCGGGAACGTGATGGATCACAGCCCTTAATTCCTGCCGCCCAAATCTCATCGAAATGGCGCTGCTTTCCGTTTGGGCTTGGCGACAGATGAGGCAGATCATCGGCGATTCCGATAGTTATTCTTCCACTTATCGGGCGAGGGAAGGTAAACGGTTATCACTGTGATCCGGTCGTTATTTTGCGAAACCACAACATGAAAAGGATGCCTGCCCTGCCGGCCATACAGCAAATAACCCGGCTCGGGCATTTCGGAGGAATAGTCTTCGATGATGTCGAATGTCGCCAGAGCCTTGCGGATACTGTCCAACGAGACTCCGCGCTCGAACATTCTTTGCACCGCATGGGCGCGAAATAAGATCGGCTGCATGCCTTTATTATAAACAAACAGCAGGCGCCCCAGGTCGGGAATGATAAAATACCTCGCCATGAAAATGTCTCCCACCGAATATTTCGGAAATTTATCCCTGCTGTTGGACCTTGAAGCCGAAGCCGAAAAACGCGAAGCCGCCCGCGAGCGAAACAAACTTACACCGCTTGAGGCGGAAGCAACCGGCTTCAGCCTCATCAATCTCGTCATCAAAGAGGAAGGCTACGGGTTGGGGGGGTATTTCCTGTTGGGGCTTGGCAAGCGCAATGAGACTCTACCCCTCCCGTGGACAAAGATTGGGGTGGGCAGCCCGGTCATTCTGTCGGAAGAGACGCGTTCTGCATCCGATGAAGAGAACGGCTGGCGCGGAATTGTCAGCGCGATTCGCAGGGACGCCATTCAGGTGGCAGTCCATCAATTCGTTGAAACCGAATCGGAGCGACCGACCTTTCGCATTGATCGCGCTGCGGATGAGATCTCCCGCTTCCGCCAAAAAACGGCCATGGAATCTGCCCGCAGTGCGCACGGGACGCGGCTGGAAGTGCTGCGAGACGTGTTGATCGGCTCTGTCGGTGCGGTCTTTGAAAAACCGCAGAGCATTCAACCGTTCAACCCAAACCTGAACGCTTCGCAGATCGAGGCCGTTGAATTTGTTCTAAGCGCCGAAGACCTTGCCATTATTCACGGGCCGCCGGGGACGGGCAAGACTACCACGCTGGTGGAACTGATCCGGCAGATCACGCGCCGGGGAGAAAACATTCTGGCAGTTGCGCCGAGCAATCTTGCCATAGACAACTTGCTTGAGCGGCTTGTGACAGCGGGCGAGAATGCCATCCGCCTCGGTCACCCGGCTCGCGTCACGCCGGAACTGCGCGAACATTCTCTTGATATACTGGTTGAAAACCACCCCGATATCAAGATCGCAAACAAACTCACACGTGATGCCTACGCCTTGCGGGATCAGTCGTTTAAATACACACGCGCCAGGCCGGAACGAGGCGCAAAACAAAGCATGCGGCAGGAAGCTAAAGACATGCTGCGGGAGGCGCGCCAGATCGAAGATCATGTGACTGAAAATATCCTGGGCAAAGCCCGCATCGTCTGCGCCACAGCCACCGGCCTCGAACAGAACCTCTTTAGCGAAAGATCCTTCGATTGGTGCATCATGGACGAGGCCAGTCAATGCACCGAGCCAGCCGCATGGATTCCTGTGCAATACGCCCGGCGACTTGTGCTCGCGGGAGATCATTTCCAATTGCCACCCACGGTGCTTTCACCCGAAGCCGCACACGGCGGTTTCAATATCAGTTTGATGGAGCGATTGCTCAACCGCCAGGCCCCGCGAAAAATGTTGGATGTGCAATACCGGATGCATACAGATATCATGTCATTCTCTTCGGATGCCTTTTATGAGGGGCATCTGCGCGCCGACGAAACGGTCCGCGCTGCCCTGTTGGCGGACCTGCCCAATGTGACCTCATCGCCGCTGACCACAACGCCCGTCCACTTTATCGACACAGCGGGCGCAAGTTACGATGAAGGGATCGAACCCGGCGGTGAAAGTCGCTTGAATCCGCTTGAGGCGGAGTTGGTTGTAAAAATAGTGGATGAACTGTTGAAGCACGGCGTCCACGCAGAAGAAATAGCCGTGATCTCCCCATATTCGGCACAGGTGAAATTATTGCGCGAGGAAATCAAATATGAAATCGAAATCGACAGCGTGGACGGTTTTCAGGGTCGCGAGAGGGAAGTCGTCCTCGTCAGCCTTGTGCGCTCCAACCGCGAAGGCGATGTGGGCTTTCTATCCGATACCCGCCGCATGAACGTGGCGCTTACCCGCGCCAAACGCAAACTCATCGTCGTCGGTGACAGCGCCACCATTACATCGCACCCATTCTACGAGAAAATGGTGAAGTACTTTGAGACGATCGGGGCGTATCACTCGGTTTGGGAGATGTAGTTTCCTAGTCAGGCGGTCTTGATTGCGATCCCCATTTTTACAGCGGGATGGTGAAAAAGAAGGAACTCCCCTGCCCTGCTTCACTCTCGAACCAGGTCTCGCCATCGTGCAGGTCAATGATGTGCTCGACGATCTTCAAGCCGATGCCAAAGCCGAGGCGGGGGTCATTCCTGTCTTCCAGAATGGTCTCAAACGGTTCAAAAACTTTTTCCTGGTCTGCTTCAGAGATGCCAATGCCAGTATCGCTGACCTCGAACAGAACCCGGTCAGCCTCGCGTACCACAGTAACCACAATGGCGCCGTTGTCGGTAAATTTAATCGCGTTGTGGATGTAGTTTAGGAGGGCCTGAGATAAACGAACTGGATCGCCTTCAATGGTCGGCAGATTTTCGGGGATTTCTTCCTCCAGGGTGAGGCCGCCCTTTTGCTCAATCAATTGATCGGCAATGGTCAACACCCCATCAAGCAGGGCATAAATATCCACATCCTGCAAGTCCAGTTCCATGCGGTCAGTCACAGTTTCGGCATAATCCTGAAAATCATTGACCTGCACCACCAGCGGCATCAACGCCGCTTTGAGGTGTTCAATGGGCGAGTCGGGGATGTTGATGTAGTCCTCCAACTCCTCAATGCGATACAGGTCATTAACTTTCGCCTGCACATCAGCCAGCCCCCGCCGCAGGCTGCCGGACATCTTGTAGAGAAATTCGCTTTGATTATCTGCCATTTTTCAATCCTGGAATCCCGTCTTATATAGTTCAAAGTAGCGGCCCTGCAAGCCAAGCAGTTCTGCGTGCCTGCCCTGCTCTATGATCCGGCCGCCATCAATGACGACAATTTTATCCGAATTCGTAATGGTCGACAAACGGTGAGCGATCACAAAAGAGGTGCGACCCGTGAGCAGGGTTGCGAGGGCGGTCTGAATGACCTGCTCCGTCTGAGTATCCACTGAGGAGGTGGCTTCGTCCAGAATCAAAATGCGCGGGTTCGCCAGCAACGCGCGTGCAAAAGAAATCAGCTGGCGCTGTCCCACACTCAAGGTCAGGCCCCCCTCTTCAACCGAAGTCTCATAGCCGTCCTTCAAATTGACGATAAACTCATGCGCGCCAACCGCCTTTGCAACAGCAATTACTTCTTCATCGTTTGCATCCAGGCGGCCGAAGAGGATATTCTCCTTGACGGTGCCGCTGAACAGGAACGGGTCCTGCAATACCATGCCCATCTGCCTGCGCAGCGAGCCCTGCGTCGCCGTCCGCAGATCCACACCATCCACCAACACCCTGCCATCGGTCGGGTCGTGGAAGCGCGCCAGAAGTTTGATGATGGTGGTCTTGCCTGCGCCAGTCTCACCGACAAACGCGACTGTTTCACCGGGGTTGACATCCAATTGAATCTGATCGAGCACAAGCGCCGGGTCATCGGAATAATGGAAGGAAACACGGTCGAATCGAACGGCGCCGGTAATGGGCCCCATCTCACGGGCATTCGCTTCATCCTGAACCTCGACAGGGGTATTGAGCAAATCCAGGATGCGCTCACCGCCCGCCATCGTGGACTGAAGCGTATCGAAGCGGCGACTCAGGTCGCGGATCGGTTCGAAGAAGCGGTCAATGTACAGCACGAAAGCGATCAGAACGCCCGCCGTAATCGATTCTCCCAGCACAGCCGTCCCGCCGACATAAACCACCAAGGCGGTTGCCAGCGCGCCAAGAATATCAATAACCGGCGAATACAATGAAGCCACCAGGGCGGCATCCAGGCTGGTCTCCAGGAAGTAGCGGTTCACATAACTGCTAAAGGTTTCGTGATTCCTGCGCTGACGCGAAAACGCCTGCACCACGCGCACCCCATTGACATTCTCGGCCAGGACTGAATTTGTCCAAGAAACGGCAGCGCGGACTTTGCGGTAATTCTTGCGTGCCGTTTTGCGAAAGACCACCGTGGCAGCGATCATGATCGGCAGCACAACAAAGGTCAGCAGGGATAGTTTGAAATTCAGAGCCACCATCGCGATCAGCGTTCCAACGATCCCCAACAGGTTGCGGACGATCGCCAGCACTGCCCAGGTAATGAATTCGCGCAGAGTCCCAACGTCATTAATGACGCGAGTGATGACCCGCCCGACGCTGTAGCGGTTATAGAAACTCAACGACAACTTCTGCAAGTGAGCGAACATGGCTGTACGGACATCAAAGAGGACATGCTGCCCCACGCGCGACATAATGCGCACCCGCCAGTAATTAAATCCCAACTGAACAATGGAGACCAGCAAGTAGGTTAACACAATCTCCCGCAAGACAAGCGGATCCTTGGCATGGATGCCTTCATCAATGGCCAGTTTTACAAAGTACGGGCCGGAGACCGAAGCGGCAGTGACGATCACCATCAAAAGCAGTGCAAACAACATCTGCCCATAATACGGCCCGACAAATTCAAGCAATCCCCGGGCCACCTCGGGGTCGTAGCCCTTATCCAGATGTTCTTCGGATTGGGTAATGAAAGCAGGAGGAACGATTTTGGTTGTCATGAAATGGATCTCATTGGCGGGCTTCACCCTGAATTTGACCGGCCAGCGACGGTTGTGTTTTCGTGCTTCGGCTTTTCATTTTGAAGGCGGTCTGTTCGCGCCGCCTCTTCGCGCTGCATCAGTTGAAGGTCGTGGATTTCCTTGTATAAACCACCCTGCGCCAGCAGCGTATTGTGTGTACCCTGTTCAACGATACGGCCATCCTCCATGACAAGGATCAGATCGGCGCGCCGGACGGTGCTCAGGCGATGGGCAATCACAAAAGTGGTGCGACCTTCCATCAAGACATCGAGTGCAGACTGGATCAATTTCTCTGTTTGTGTATCCACGCTGGAGAGCGAGTCATCCAGGATCAAAATGCGCGGGTCCATCAGCAGGGCACGCGCAATCGCCACACGCTGGCGCTGCCCGCCTGAAAGGGTGACCCCGCGTTCACCCACGATGGTATCGTATCCATTCGTAAAGCCTTCAATAAATTCATGCGCTTGCGCCGCCCGGGCTGCTGCAAAAACTTCGTCATCCGTCGCATCTGGCCGGCCATAGGCAATATTGGCCTTGATCGTATCCGAGAACAGCAGTGATGTCTGCAGGACAATACCGATCTGCCTGCGAAGCGAGGCCAATTCCACAGCGCGCACATCCTGCCCATCTACCAGAACCGCGCCGCCGGTCACATCATAAAAGCGGGGGATCAGGTTGATCAATGAAGTCTTTCCGGAGCCGGTCGGGCCGATGAGCGCCACAACCTGATTCGGCAAAACCCGCAAATTTACATCTGTTAATGAACTGACCTTCTCATCCTGATATTTTAAAGAAACCTGGCGGAACTCGACCTCGCCTTTCAAGGTGGATAAGGTCAACGCATTTTTCCCAGACCGGATCTCCGGTTCCGTATCCAAAACTTCGAACACTCTTTGAGCGCCCGCCGCCGCCTCACCACCCGCATTGACCAAACCGGTCAGTGCCTGGGCAGGCTCGCCCATCATCAACAAATAAGCGTTGAAAGCGACCACGGCGCCAATGGTCAACCTGTCCTCGATCACCATTTGCCCGCCAAAAAACAGAATCAAGATCGTTCCTAGGGTGATCAGCCAATTGGTGGTCGGCATGATCTTGGCCCATTCATCAATGACATGCAGCCACTTGACAAATACATCCCGGTTGGCGGTTTCGAAGCGTTTGATCTCATAGTCTTCCCGCGCAAAAGCGCGGACCACCTGCACGCCGGTCACATTTTCCTGCAAACGGTTGGATACTTCCCCTACAGCTGTATCCACTGCAAAGAATAACCTTCCGATCTTCGTGCCAAATCCAGTGGTCATCAGGATCAGGGGAACCATTGGAAGGAGGGCGATCAATGCCAGTGCGATGTTGGCAGACATCATGGCCAACAGAATACCCACGGTCAACATGACAAAACGCACCAACTCCGGAATCGAAGAGCCTGCAAATCTTTCAATGGCGCGAACATCCTCGATACAGCGCGAGATCAACTGGCCAGACTGGGCGTGGTCGTGGTAGGAGAACGGCAAATACTGGATATGGTCATACATGCGATTGCGCAAGTCGTAGCCGACATGAGCGGCGACCCACTCCGAGCCGTAACGGTTCCCCATGCCCAGAAGCGCAGAAACAAGCCCAAGTCCGAGCAAAAGAAGCGCGGAACGAATTAGATAAGCCGTATTGCCATGCAGTAACCCATCGTCGATCACATTCTGGATAATGCGGGGAACCATGAGGTTTATCCCGGTAAGCGACAGCAGCATCACCAGAGTGGCGGTCACCTGCCACACATAAGGTTTGAGAAAGGCAGCGGTGCGAAGTAGGTTTTTCATAAGCGGGGAAATAAGGATACCACAAACAAAAAGGCGGACATCCCATGGATATCCGCCTTTTTGCAAGCCTGATCCAGGAGGGGTTTATACTTCCACGGCCAGGCAGGTCAGGGTTTGCTCTATGCCGGGAATTGGCTGGATATCCACCGCGGTGATCTTGCCCAATTTGGCAATATCTTCGGTCTCTACAACGGCAATCGCATCGTAGGGCCCAAACGTCATATGGGCTTCGACCACATTTTCGATTTTACGAAGGTGATTGACAACATCCTTGAGGTCACCCGCACGAACCTTGATCAAAATATATGCCTTCATGTCTACTCCTTTTTAATCCTTCTTGGCCCGCAAGAAAACGACCCAATAGACGGCAGCCACCAGGACTGCTCCCCCAATGATATTGCCAATGGTAACAGGAATCAAATTCTTGAGAAAGAACGCATTCCATGTCAGAACATCAATCTTTGGGATCTTCCCGGCAACCCTGGAGATATATTCCGGGTCAAAACCTTTTACGAACAGCGCGTATGGAACAAAGTACATGTTGGCAACGCTGTGTTCGAACCCGGCAGCAACAAAAGCAGTGATCGGAAACAGGATCGCCAGGATCTTGTCGAGCGTGGTACGTGCGCTGTAAGTAAGCCAGACAGCCAGGCAGACCAGTGCGTTACAGAGAATTCCCAGGGCCACCGCCTGAACAAATCCCAAATCACATTTCGCGACGGCGGTCTTTAAGGCAGCGATCCCGACGGCATCTGAACCAAAGGTGTATTGTTTGGTGAAGAACATCAGCGCGGCGGTGGCAAGCGCACCAAAAAAATTCCCAACATAAACGATCAGCCAGTTTCTCAACAAGGCCCGCCCGGTGACCTTACCGCTCGCCCAGGCCATTACGATCAAATTATTTCCGGTGAACAATTCCGCTCCGCCCACCACCACAAGGATCAGGCCAAGGCAGAAGGCCAGGCCGGTTAACAGCCGTGTCACGCCATAGGGCAGCCCGGTTGAAGAAACTACGGCACCATCCGGAGAGGTCAGCACCATGCTGCCTGCAGAAACTGTCGTGGCAAAAATGGCCCCAAGCGAAATGAATGCACCCGCCAGAATCGCCAGGATCAACATGGTGAAAACCGGCATTTCTGCTTTGCGCACCCCGAGGTACTCGGCCCGGGTGGCCATCTCCGCCGGAAGTAATGAGTCAATCCTGATTTCAGTCATAAGAATCCCTTTCTTCAACAGTGTATATTCAGTGTATCAAAAGCGTTGTCACAGAGATAGTCGGGATGTAATGGAAAGAAGGTTATGTTAATCCAATGATTTTGTCGCGGGACGTTTTCTTCCGAACAATGACCCAACAGCCGCAGCCACCAGGGTAATGAAAACTATCGTTCCGAACACTGTTACGCCGCTCTTAATGGATGTTGGCGGTTGTGGCGTAGGGGTCTGGCTTGGGGCGATCGTCGGCGGTGCGGAGACGGTGGCTGTGGAGGTGGGAATGCCCAAAGTGGCAGTCACTGGCACAGTTGTCGGCGAGGGAGTGAGCGTCGCTGCGTCGACAACCAGAAGCACTTGCCCTTCAAAAATCCCATCCGTTGCAAGCCGATTTAGTTGTTTTAATTTCTCGATGGTTGTGCCGTAAGCGAGGGCAATACTCCATAAAGCCTCGTTCTTCTTGACGGTGTGAAATACCTCGCCGCTCGGCAAAGGGGTGTTCAAGGCAACTGTATCGTCGGCCGCCCCCGTGGCAGTCGTTATTGTCACCTGAACGGCAGCCAACTCAGCCGCGCCGACATCCAGAACATAATATGTAATTCCATCTTTTGAAGACACTCCAATTCCGAAGTCCTGGAATTGCTCTGAAAGCATGACAGCCAGGTCGGCCGAATTGCCCTTCCAAAAGGTGACCACATCGGATACAGAACCACTGCCTGTGGAATGAATTGCCTCGCCAAAAAGCCCGCCTGCATTGACATCTCCAGCAACCGCATACCCCGCTTCGAGGGCGCGCTGATAAGGTCGTTTTCCATTCGCGTCTACATGGGTCAGACTCCCCTGCCCGGCCAGGTACTCAGCATGAGCCTGGGCAATGTTCATCAAGATGACATTCGTCTTGTATGGGGTCAGTCCCTTTTCGGCGCGTAACGAATTAACTTCATCAACCAGGTCTTGAGCGGTGATTTGGGTGGATGATTTTTCAGAGGCGGCAAAGGTGTGGCTCTGAGGCAACAGGCCCACAGTCAGGAAAAGGAGCGCGGCAAGCAGTCTGGGTAAATTTTGTCTCATGGGGAAAATTATACTCACAGGCGGAACATTCCCATCTTCCCTAAAACCCAAAGCGGGGTGTAAAATTATATATAATGTATAATCCATAGGAGACACCCCCATGCCCGGTTTTACCCCTGGTCGCCGTTTCCAGCCCGCATTCATGCCCTTCAAAAGACTGCCGTTCAAAAAACGCGCACTTGCAAAAATTGAACTGGCCATTAAAAGCCCTCTGTTTGGCTGCCGCATGTGCGGGAACTGCCTGTTGCAAGAGACTGCCTTAATTTGCCCGATGGAATGTCCGAAAGGATTGCGAAACGGCCCATGCGGCGGCTCGACACCGGAGCGCTGTTACGTGGATGAGTCGCGGCCCTGCATCTGGTATAAGATCTACGAACGCTCTTTCAAACTAGGCCGTGAAGCACAACTCCTTGAAGTGCTTCCTCCCATCGATTGGGACAAAGCGGGAACAGATGCCTGGAGCGATGTATTCATCCAGGCAAAAAAGATCGGCGTGGGAACCATCGTCAGCGGTCTGACTTCGGGGGAGGCTGGTTCAGCCGCCCGAACCCTGGATTCCATCTTCAGACCTGTGCGCCAACCTGAATGGTGGCAGGGCGACTCAGAATATCACGCCCCCAAGTATAGTGAACCCGTCTCTGAACTCGAACATAAACTCAAATCCGGCGACTTCGTGGTAACAGCGGAGATCGCCCCGCCCCTCTCGGTGAACACGGATAAGTTAAAGAGGAACATCGAGGTCCTCAAAAAATACGCGACGGGGTTGAACTTTACTGATAATGCCTCTGCCACGCCGCGCATGTCCTCCCTTGCTTGCAGCAAGATCGCGCTTGAGAATAACGCCGAGCCTGTGATGCAGATCAGCGCCAGAGACAAGACTCGCATTGGATTGCAATCGGAGGTGATGGGGGCAGCGGCCCTGGGCGTGCGCAATATGCTGTGTCTGACCGGCGACAGCATGGCCATGTCGCCAGGCCCCAAGGGGCGCATGGACATCGTGGATATCGACTCGATCCAGATGTTGTGGATCCTGCGCCGGATGCGCGATGAACGAAAATACCTGGACGGTCGCGAGATCAAGAATCCGCCGCAATATTTCCTTGGCGCGGCAGCCAGCCCCTTCGCATCGAACATGAAGTTCCAGGCGCTGCGCGAACAGAAGAAGGTCAATGCCGGGGCGCAGTTCTTTCAAACCAATGTGGTCTTTAATGCTGACGACCTGGATATCTGGCTGAACGAACTCGGCAAGCGCGATGTACTTAACAAGGTGTATATCCTGATCGGCATTTCCCCGTTGAAGAGTTTCAAGATGGCGAAGTATATGAACAACAAAATTCCCGGGGTGTTCATCCCGGAAAGTGTGATGAAACGCATGGAATCTGCCGAGCAAAAAGGGAATGCGGAAGAGGAAGGCGTACAGGTCACGCTTGAACTGATCGAAAAGATCAAGACCAAACCTGGTGTAAACGGGATTCACATCATGGCGGTGGGATGGGAAGAGGTGGTACCGCGTATTGTGGAAGAAGCCGGTTTGATGGGGGAAGCCATACGGTAAATCAGCGCAAGAGGCGCATATCTTCATTGCGCAGTTCCCGCCACTGACCGGGCTGAAGGACGCCCAACGTTAATTTTCCGATCGCAACGCGAAAGATGCGCAGCGTGAACAGGCCAACCGCCGCAGTCATGTGGCGGATCTGGCGTTTGCGGCCTTCGCGTAACTTGACTTCCAGCCACGAGGTCGGCCCGTGCGGGGTGACAGGCTTGGAACGTTCGGGCAGGTGCGGGTCATGGATGAAGCGGAATTGAGCCGGTCGGGTGACATACCCCTTAAATTGGATTCCGCTTGAGAGTTGGGCCAGTTTTTCAGGAGTCGGATCCCCTTCCACCAAAACGTAATAGGTCTTTTCAATATGATGCACAGGATCGGTAAGGCGTTTTATCAGCGCGCCATCCTCGGTAAGGAGAAGCAAGCCTTCGCTGTCGAGGTCAAGGCGGCCAGCGGCATATACGTTGGATATAGGGATGTATTGTTTAAGCGTGGGATGCCCCGTGCCTTCGTCGGTGAATTGTGAGAGCACGCCGTAAGGTTTGTTGAATAACAGGGTGGCCATGGTGAGTATAATCATACCCGATGAGCGATATAACCATAGAAATTCGTCGTTGCACCAGTTGCGGTTTGCGATACCCCGTTACCCAGGGGCATGGTTTTGGAGTCCGCTGCCCGCATTGCCTGGGAGCGACAGAGATTATCCGCACCCGTACCGTTCTGGCAGAAGGCAGGACGCGGGAAAAGCCGTTGGCGAAGGCCGGTACCTCACGGGCAATTTTGCTGGATAACATCCGCTCGGCCTGGAATGTCGGGTCGATCTTGCGCAGCGCAGACGGCTTCGGGTTTGAGCATGCCTACCTGTGCGGCATCACACCGTCGCCGGAGAATGAAGCGGTGACCAAAACATCGCTCGGCGCGGAGGAATTCGTCACCTGGTCGCAGCACAAAGATGCGGTCGCCTGCGCAAAAGCATTGAAGCAAGAGGGCTGGAAGATCCTTGCCTTGGAGGAAAGTCTGCGCGCAAAAGAGATCGGCCGCGCAACAAGCGCGGCCGCTGAAAAATCTGTTTTGATTCTGGGCAGCGAAGTGAATGGCGTGGACCCCGACCTGCTGGATCTGTGCGATGAGGTTTATTACATCCCCATGCAGGGACAAAAGCGTTCGTTCAATGTTGCCATTGCCTTCAGCATTGCGGCGTATGCCCTGACCACAGGCGAATCACTTCGCGGCCTTTCTTGATTTCGCTGCGGGGGGGTTCACTGCGGCTTTGGCGGCACCGGCACGGGGGCGTTCATACAAAAATACCTTGGGGTTTTCATTGGCAATCTTGAAAAATAAATCTTCGCCAAGATGGCTGCGCAGGGCAATGGACACTTCCTTCTCTGTATATTTTTCCTGCTCCACCATGTAGTAATCCGTACCAAACAGGATCTGGTCCGCCACCGCGGGATCGGCCATGAGAACCTTGAGGTAATCAAAATAGGTAAAGGCCCGATCAGACGGGCTCTTCATGAACATGGTGTAGGAAACATCGGTGAACAGATTGGGATATTTCGGCCTGCCGTTCTCTTTTTCAGTCAGCAGACGCAGAATCACCGAGAGCCAGGAAGCTTCGACGCCTTCACGCGGAGCCTTGCCGGTGATCTGGCGTTCCCATTCCTCCGAACCGCCGAAGTGCGCGAGGCAGAAGTTTAATTTCGGAAATTCCTTCAAGACCGTTTCGTAATTGCCGGGGTGAGCAAAAGTTTTGGCCTGGTCGAGGCTGGTGCCCTTTTTGCGGATCCCGCCGGGAGAGCAATGAGCCAGCACAGGAATCTGTTTCTGTTCGCAGATGCGATAGATCTCCTTCAAATTGGAGTCGTTGGGGAAGTAACCCAGGTTGGGATAAAGTTTTACTCCGCGGAAGCCGCGCTTCCCTACATATTCGTTGAATAATTCCATCAGGTTTTCGCGGCGCGGGTCGGCGGCGAAAAAAGGAATGATGGTGTTCGGATAATTGGCATGCAGCAGGGAGAGTTCGTTCAGCTGGTCTTCATAGCGGATGAGCGGTTTGCCGGAACCCATGTAAGACATATCCATCGGAAGCACGACAAAACGGGTATCGTCCGGATATTGAGCGCGAATCTTATCGAAGACCTGCTGCTGGCTGGAGGACCCCCCGGTCTCAAAAAAATTATCGTAACGCATCAAGGCGGCATGCGTAAACGAGCCCTTGGAGAGCCAGGCCTTATCAGCCAACTCAAACAGCAGGCTTACCCCCTTGGTGACCGGGTTGGGAAACACCAGGCCTAAAAACCGCAAGGCGCCTTTCAGTAAATCAATGGTGTAGATCAGGCCGCGGCGGACAATGCGGTATTTCATGATCCGATTCAAACCGAGCGGCAGGAACCGGTCCGGGATATTGGCTGAAGTAAACGTGTGGATATGACAGTTATAAATTTGCTTGTCCATGCTGCCTCCGGGTCGCTTTAATTAATAACCAACCTTACGCGCTGATTTGTATCACAAAGTTCACTTTGCGCCTGCCGGTTGGGAAAACAACGGTACTGCAAGATAAGCCCTGCGGTACCGCTTAATATAAGTTAATGAACATAGTACAGCAAATCAAAGTCAATGGCAACCGTGACTTAAGGGGTGCCGCCCAGCAACGGCAGGGAGGTTTCATACCACTTCTGTGCGATGCTGTCGTACCCGGCTTGATTGGGATGATTGCCATCATCATAAAGAGTGGCGGGATCTGTGAAAAGGGTGGTGTCGTAGAAATCGACCGTGAGCGCACCATACTGCGCCGCTTTTTGGGTGATGACCTCGTTGTATCCCTGCACCTGAAGCGACATCTGCGTCAGCTCCTCCTGTGTAATGGCGGTGAAGGCCTCGCCTTTCAGCGCCACCGGCCGCTTGGACTGGTCATCCAGCAACGCTACGACAACCTGCGCCCCGGCTTCGCGAAGTTGCTTCAAGATGACATCCATGTTTGCCGAGTAGCGTTGAAGATCTTCCAGTTCCTGGGCGTCGGTTACATCGCCGCCATATTCGTACAAGTACCACAGGTCATTGCTGCCGATCCAGACAAGGACCAGCGCACCGCGCCCCTGACCGATTGCGGCCTGTACCTCCCCCACCGCCAGCCCCAACTGACCGGGCAGGCCCTGGTCGCCATTGATGAGCGCGTCAGAACTCCAGCCTGATTTACCAAAGTTTGTCAGGGTCGAACCGGGGCGGTCGGGCGTAATCATCTCCAACAACCGGCCCGGGTAGCCACGGCCCGAGTCATCGCCGTCGCCTTGAGTCAAACTATCCCCTACGGCGATCAGGCTGATCGGTCCGGCAGGAAGCGGAGCGGCGGCAGGAAAAGTGACCGGCATTGCGGTCGGAATCGCCTCCGTGGAAATCGCCGCTTCGCTCGTTTCGGTTGGAACGAGTGGGGCAGGTTGGGATGTGGAAGTGGGTACGCTGATGGTCGGGGGAATGTCTGCGATCTGCTGCTGGCAGGCAACGAGAAAAATCATGCTCAATAACAAATATTTTTTCATGGGTCTCCAATGGACTGCGATCAATTCTTCAAATGCCTTCACGGATGATGCGCGTGGGAAGTTCGTAGGTATACTGACCATCCTGTTCTTGAAAGGACATGCGCTTCAGGTAGGTTTCATGCTTGCGGCTGCCTGGCCGGGAAACAAGCCGCACGATCCCCTTTTGGCGGTAAAACTCGGCACTTTGATCGAAGAGAAATCGACCGGCGCGAAAGTCCCGGTAGCCGGGGATGACAAAGTCAAGAAAGATGCGCGCTTCTTCGCCCTCCGGCCGGACAATGACCAGGCCCACCGGCAGCATATTGCGCAGGATGAAGACCACCACCTGATCATCCGCCGGTTTGAATTGATAAGTGGGAATGAATTCGGAAATCTCCCTGCGATAAAACTCAAGGAAACGCTTCAAATAGGAACTATCGGAGCGGACCTCCATGAGCGTGAAGTAATCCTTCTGCTGCCACATCTGCCAGAGGTTGTAGGCATTGACGCTGAACGTCAGGCTATTCAGTACAGCAACAGGGATGGCGCCGATCAAAAGCCCATATAGGATGAAGAAAAACGCCCCCACCATATTGATGATTCGCAGGCGTTGGAGCGATTTCATGGTCAGGGAGAATGCGATGATGATCGAGCCGGTATATCCCACCAGTTCATAAAGCGATGATAATTGCATGGATACCCTTTCTTTTCCTTGGTTACAAGCGGGGCATTATACCCACATGCTCCAAATATACACCAAAGGAGCGGCATGCAACTTTCCCCAAAAGGTTGCGTACATCCTCATGTCAAAAGGAGACAAAATGAACGTACAACGACAATCACTACGCAGATCCAGGCATGACCGCCTCATCGCCGGAGTGTGCGGCGGGCTCGGCGAATTTTTCGGCATCAGCCCCTTCTGGTTCCGGCTGGCCATGTTCATCGCCTTTATACCCGGCGGCGTGCCCGGAGTCTTGATCTATCTGATCGCGATGATGATCATCCCATCCGAGTAAAACCATCAAAACATCGCAGTCAGCAGGACTGCGATGTTTTGATTAAAAACAGAATCCTTAAAGGGTTTTCAAGTACCGCAGGGTCTGGGTCAGTGCAAGTGAAAAGGTCACTACAAAAACCGCCAGCACAGACAGGGCATAGAGGTCTTCGCTGCCGCCAGAGGCGAAATACAAGCCAATGGACGCCAGTGTCTCCACAAGCCCAGCCAGCAACAGGCGCTGGGCAAAATACTTGTTGACCTTGTACCAGGTCTCCGGGTTCTCCAAGGTGGCACGAATGCGAAAGCCATAGACGGGGTTCGGCTTGACCCGGCCTGCGATCAGGGGCAGGGAGATTAACACCGTCAGCAGGCCGATGACCAGATACATGACCAGCAAGGCATTCACCTCAATCTCCGCTTTAGCCGATCGCAAGGGGCGGCTTGGTGCCGGGCGGAATCGGGGAGACGTACTTTGCCGCGGCGCGTTTTTCCTTGAACTCGTTGACCGCCTTCTCGCGGACATCTGTATTCCGCATGAACTCCAGCGCGCTCTGCGCCATCACTTTTCCGGCGTACAGCATGCCGCGCTGACCAATGCCCATCTTGCCCTGCGCCACGATCTGCCAGGAGTGGCCGGGCGAACCCAAGGTCCAGCAGGTGGTGATGATCTGCCCGGTCGGGACCACCCAGGAGACATCGCCCACATCCGTCGAACCGGGGAGTACAATCTCGGATTTGAAGGGCGGCAGGATGTCTTCGAACAGGGCGATCTTCTTTAATTCAGCAACGGCTTTCGAATCCAGCCCGTAGACCGGGGCGTTGTTTTCGAGGCTGTCCTCCGGAATGGATTTGGATAATTCGCGCGCAAAGACATGTTCCTCTTCTGTAAACCTGGGCGCGCCGACTTCCCTCAGCTTCGATTGCAGCACTTCGTTGACGGTGTCATTCGGCAGCATGTTCGACATGCCCGAGATGACCGTGATTTCGACCTCGGTACCCGTCATCAGCGCAGCGCCTTTGGCAATGTCTTTGACGCGTTCGAAGAGGGCGTCCAGCTGGTCGGTGCGCGGGGCGCGGACACTGTATAACGACTCGGCAAAATCAGGCACCACATTCGGGGCGATGCCGCCGCCATTGATGGTGACATAATGGACGCGCGCATCGGGGATCATATGTTCGCGCAGGTAGTTGACGCCTACATTCATCAACTCGACCGCGTCCAGCGCGCTGCGGCCATTGAACGGGTCGGCGGCGGCATGGGCGGTCTTGCCGCGGAACTTGAAGGTCACGCGATAGTTGGCAAGGAAGTTTGCGTACATGGTGCCGTTAAAAGTGTCGGGATGCCAGGTGAGGCAGACTTCCGAGTCATTGAAGACACCGGCATTGGCCATGAAGGCCTTGCCCGCGCCGCCTTCTTCCGCCGGGCAGCCGTAGTATTTGATCATGCCTTTTACTTCGCCCGAGTCGATGGCCTGCTTGACGGCCATGCAAGCGGCCACGCCCGCCACGCCCAACAGATTATGGCCGCAGCCATGACCGGGCGCCCCGCTCTCAAGCGGCTTGCGATAGGGGACGCAGTCCTGACTCAGGCCGGGCAGCGCGTCAAACTCGCCCAGAATGCCGATGACCGGGCCTTCGGCATTTCCATAACTGGCGACAAAGGCGGTGGGAATGCCCGCCACACCGCGCTCCAATTTGAAGCCGGATTCTTCCAGCGCATCTTCGATGGTCTTTGAAGAGCGAAATTCCTTGTACCCCAATTCGGCATACCCCCAGATTTCGTTGCTGAGTTCCACGAACATCGAGCGGTTTGATTCGATCCATGCATTGAGATCCATGACAGGCTCCTGTAAAAATTAGAATTAACCGGCGGATTCAAGGCTATTTTATTCCATCCTCCCGAGAAAATAAAGTTGACATTGCGCTGATATGATCCGCAGGAATCCTTGTCAGGGACATCCCTCTGGTTTATAGTTGTAGCGGAACGCGCAACGGGAAGGAAATCATATGCCATACTCGCTCCATTATGAAGAAGCCGGTTTTATCCGCCTCACCTATGAAGGGGATGCGACATTAAAAGATATGAAGGAAATCATTGCGCAAGGTGTGGCACTTGCCTCTGAAAAGAATTGCGCGCGAATCTTGAGCGATTTCCGAAATTTGAAACTCACCATTTCCTTTATGGATCTTTATTCCATCCCAAATCTTCAGGCTTCGCAGTCCAAAGAACTGAACACATCCTTTTATAAATTTAAAAGGGCGGTTGTCGTCCCTGAAGCAGATTTAAAGAGATACAAGTTTTTTGAGGATGTAGCGGTCAACCGCTCACACACGATCAAAATCTTTATCGACATGGATGCGGCCATCGAGTGGCTACTGGGATCTTAATCGGCGCAGAAACTCTGGCTATGCAAACGGGCATTATTCACCCACGATGATCTGATACTTCATCTGACCGCTCTGGCCGCTGACCATGGTCCCGAAGCAAGAGACCAACACGGTAAAGTCGAAGGTGCCTGCCTCCACCGGGACACCGCTGATGAGGCCGGCATCTTCTCCGCTAAGAAATTCGAACAGCAACCCGGCCGGCAGCCCACCGCTGTTGATGATCATACTGTTGACCGGGGTGACGTTTTGCGAGATGGCGATCTTGACCTCATATTTTTCGCCCACTTTGGCGGGCGGCAATTCGGACGGGTCGAACAGCAGGGGGGTGGCGACCTCTGCAAAGGTCGGGTAAGGCTCCAGTGTGGGAGGAGGCGCGATCAGATCCGTGACGAACGAACAGGCCAGGGAGGAGATCAGGAACAGGGCGAGCAGAAACGATTTGTATTTTTTCATCATCCTATTTTATATCCTTCGGTTATCTGTGCTGCAATAGGGACAGGTCACATGGCTGGCGGAGACCGGAAAGGACAACAAGGCCCCGCATTTGCTGCATGGCAGCGGCTGGCTGTCCATGTCGATGGTGAAGCCGCAGGTCTCGCACACGACCTGATGCGCACCCGGCAGGGTTTGAATGTCACTGCCACAGCAACCGCACTTGCGGACCTCGGTTGCGAGCGGTTTGAATTCGTCGTATTCGGCGGCGAGGCCATACATCTTTAGCAGGCGGTCACCTTCCTCCGGCGAAAGATGCGGGAGCCAGGCCTGGCAGAAATAGGAATACTCCATGCGCAACGGCACACCGGGCGGGGCTTGATCGGGATCGAGCGCGTCAATGCCTTTCTCGTGGATGGCCTGGTAGGCCAGTTCCATTTGCTCCTTGTACAGGGCAGCGTATTCCCAAAACGGACCCGCCGCGCGCCATGCCCCACCGGGGACGGGGATGCGTTGCAGCGCTGCCAGCAGTCCCTGTATGCGCGCTTCGACCGCAGCCTGACGCGGATCAAAATCCTTGGCAACGGCACATTCGACGGTGTAGTGGATGAAGCGTTCGCGGAAGTCGAGGTCTTGATTGGCGCGCGGCGAAACGGCGGTGGGACATTCCTGCAGCCATTGAGTGTAGACCTGGCGGTAGATGCGGCGGCATTCCTGCTGATCACCGCGGGCACGGGCCTGTGCCATTTGAAATTGCACCGTGGCAAAGATGCGGTGATAGACGGTGTTGCTCAGCCCGGCATTTGTGCCGGCGTTACCAGCACGGAAATCGTAATCCATCAGCGAACCACAGAAATCACAATACAAGTATGCTGTTTTGGAAGGCAGGGACTTGGGCGCGCCGCATTGCGGACAGTTGACGCGCTTGATGAATTGTGAATGCGCCCGCAACGAGGCGGGCAGAGTTTCGCCTTCACGCGGCAGGCCCGCCGAGAAGGTGGATTTGGGCGATTCGGGTTTGCGTTTTTTGAAGAAATTCATCATGGGTACCTCTAAGCATGTCTTGCGTTCATTATACCCAGTCCGCACAACTCTTACGCGGATTCTTGCGCCAGCCACTCCAGCGATAAGATCTCGTCATCGGCATCGTCAAAGTAGACAGCGTAAACCTCACCCACAACGATCGCATCCGGAAGGCCGGGGTAGGCGTGGAATTCCCTGCCGCCGACCCGCAACTCGTAGAGAATGCGCTCGCGTCGCGGATAGCGATAGGTGGCGGTTCCCGCCTTCGCAATATCTGCCGGGCCTGTGACGCTTTTGACTCGGTGTTTTGCAACACCTGCCCTGGTCTTCAGCCCGCCATACCATACGCTGACGCCAACCCCCATAAAGGCAAGGGCAACCAGCAGGGGTGTGGCCATATTAACCAGGTCCACCCAATCCATCCCTGCGTCTTGCAGCCAGGGCGGGCCCACCAGTAAAAATAAAATCGCCAGTCCGATCATCATCAAAGCCGGGCCGAGAAGGATGGAGGTTTTTCGAGAACTCTTGCTGGCGGCTTGCAGGTCGCGCTTCTGTTTTTCTGAAAATTCGCCGCGCCGATTGGCGGATAAATCCGCTTCATCAAATTCAAAAAAGTTGTATAACGCCTGTTGCGGGTCGTTAATTTGTTTTGTCATTTTGTCCTCTTCCACAGCGGCTCGATGCCTCGACAACCGCCCGCGCCGCCACGCCTGCAAAGGTCGCTTTATATTTTTGCTTTCTCATTGACAAGTTCCTGCTGCGCCCTGACCAGCATAGGATGAATGTGGGGTTCGTAAAAGCCACGCTCCCACTCACGCTCCTCCCAAAGCGGAAACCAACGCGCTTCCTGCATCCTATTTGGCCCACCTTCTTTCCCTTCAAAACCGACTTTCAGTTCTCCTCCAATCGGCGTGGCAAGAAATGTCAGGTATTTTTGATAATGATATTTTCGCTCGGGATCTTCCAACTCAAACAGTAACCGTTCCACACGCACGACCAGCCCAGTTTCTTCGCGGGTTTCCCGAATTGCGGCTTGCTCGAATGTCTCGCCTTCTTCCAGCCCGCCCCCAGGCAGCCACCAATAGGAAGTTCCTCTTTGATAATTTGCATGACGAAGCAAGAGAATTTGATTTTTTTGAAATACGACAGTTTGACAACGCGCGATGCGTTCCATAACTATCCTCCAAAACTCTTCGCCAGCATGGACACGAACAACCCCTCGATGCTTCGACAGGCTCAGCACGGCGCCTGCCTCTCGCCCTCGGATATCATCCCCGAAGGGGGCATCCTCCCCCGCAGCGACTCGACCCGCGCCGCCACGCCCGCAAACTCTTCTTGCAGGACAATGGTGAGGTGACAAAAAGATCATTCCATCTTGCTTTCATCTTCCATCGCCTGAATAATGGTGAGTATAACGCCATCCATATTCTTCATCACATCGTTGTTCCAAAAGCGGATGACTTTGTAGCCGAGCAAGTTCAGGTATTTTGTTCTTTCTTCGTCATATTCTTCTTGTTCCAAGTGTTGACTGCCATCCAGTTCGATGATGAGTTTCTTTTCGATGCAGACAAAATCGGGGATGTAATTGCCGATGGCATGCTGTCTTCTAAAGTTGACTCCTAACTGATCGTTGCGGATAAGCGCCCACAATTTTCGTTCGGCTGGTGTAAGTCCTTTGCGGAGTTCGATGGCGTGGGTTCTGGTTTTTGGGTTGCTTCTGGGTGGGCGTGGCATTTCTTCCCCTCCTAACCTCCCCAATTGCGACGAAGAACACGTCGAAATTGGGGAGGGACTGTTGCTCTTGAAATTAAAATTTGAGAAACATACTCAGTGCTCATAAAAAAATCTCAATTGCTAATTCTCCCCCAAATTCGACAGCACTATCGTCGCATTTGGGGGAGATGTCCAACGGACAGAGGGGGCCATAACTCTCCCTTAAACGCCCTATCCAACACGGACGGCAGCAATGCATCCAATTCTTCTTAACTTTGCAACTGTAACCCCCGCACATCGTCCCTTCCTGTCATCCATTGACCGATTATAACGCTACTTCTTTCAACCTCTCCCGCACCAGCAGCAGCGGATGCCGGGCATCCACATCTGCGCCCTGTTGAATCTGCATCCGGCAGGCCGCGCCCGATGAAACCACATGCCGTAGTTCGCCCGCCGCAGTTCTAACCTTCGGCAGCACCCCCAACTCCCCCACCTGCATCGAAAGGTCATAATGCTCGGCATCGTACCCAAACGTCCCAGCCATGCCGCAACAGCCCGCCTCAATCACCTCCACCTCATAACCAACCCACTGCAGCATCGCCGCCGTGGCAGATACGCCGCAGGGCAGGCCATCGTCCGCGAGACCTTCGGCGCGCTGATGGCAATGCGGATGAAGAGTCACCTTGCCTTTGGACTCCATCGGCAGATTTTGAAACTGCCCATTATTGGCTACGCGCAAAATAAACTCGTCCACTAACCAGACCCTTTTGACGAGGGAATGGATCTCCCCGGCGCGTTCGTTTAGCAGGGCGGCATACTCATGCTTGAGGCAATACACCTCCGGCGGTTCGCATCCGACTACGCTCAAACCTGCCCCACCATCCAGGCGCTGAATCTCCGCCAGAACCTTTTCGGCGTGCCTCCGCGCTGCATCCAAAAATCCCTTCGAGAGCAGTGATGCACCCGCGCCGATCACCGGCAATACTTTGACTTGATAGCCAAGCGCATTCAGAATCTCGATTGCGGCCTCTTCCACTTCCGGTTCGATGTAATGCGAGAAGACATCCGAAAGAAGAACGACCGCCTTTTCATATGTCTGTCCGTTCCGGGTCTTCAAGGCAGGCCGCCATGCAAAGACAGGGAACGGCCTTTGCCGCGCGATCCCCAGAGTCTGCGCAATCAAATCCTGCGACCATTTCATGCGCATGAACCCATTTGCCAGCGGCGCGAACGGACGGATGACCCTGGCTGCCACATGGAAATATCCGAACAGATAATCCCTTAGCGGCCTGCGGTGCGACTTGTAATACTGGTTCATGAACTCGTATTTCAACTTCGGCATATCCACGCCGCTGGGACATTCGGAGGTGCAACCCTTGCAAGCGAGGCACAGGTCAAGGGCGGAGAAAGTCGCTGATCCAAGTTCCGTATGTGGAATAGTCGAATACGCGATATTCGACCTCATCAGACCACGCAATAAATTTGCACGCCCCCTTGTGCTGAAGGCTTCTTCACGCGTGGCTTGAAACGAGGGGCACATCACGCCGGACGTTTTTCTACACACGCCCTGACCATTGCACATCTCAATGGCCCCGGCCAGGCCGCGCTCGTGGCTGAAATGCAGCACCGGCTGCCACGCCTCTGCCTGATAACTTTCGCCATGGCGAAGGTTTGCATCCATCGGCGGCGCATCGAACATCTTTTTAGGGTTCAGGATATTGTGCGGGTCGGCGGCCTGCTTCAGCATACGCATGGCCCCGGTCACTTCGCGCCCATAGGTGCGCTCAATGAACTCGCCGCGCGCCAGGCCGTCACCGTGTTCGCTGCTCATCGAACCGCCAAGGCTCATCGTCAATGCAAAGACCTGCTCAATGATGTTTCGCATGGCACGCACCCCTTCACCGCGCTGCAAATCCAGCACCGGGCGGATGTGCAAACAGCCCGCCGAGGCATGAGCATAGATGCCGCCGTAGGTGCCGTGCTCCGCGAGGATGCACTCCACCTCGCGGACAAAATCGCCAAGGCGTTCCACCGGAATGGCGCAATCTTCGATGAACGCAACCGGACGTGCCGACTGCGGGCGCGAGTCCAGGATCCCCAGCCCCACCTTGCGGATGCTCCAGATACGCGCCTGATCTTCAGGAGATTCGGCGATCGTCAACACGTCACCCAGGCGGCGAACCGCTTCTTTCAACGCCGAAGGTTGTTTGCCGCTAAATTCCACCACCAACACCGCAGCCGGGTCGCCCACCACCCAGCCCATCTGACGGGCATAAGCGGGGATACTCCTTGCATTGCGCAGGATCAATTGCGGAATTAACTCCACCGCGCTTGGTTTCATCGCCAGCAAGCGCGGAACATCGTCGCAGGCCTCGGCGATGCCGGCATAGGACAACACGCCAAGGATGGTATGTTTTGGTTGAGAGACCAGGTTGACCTTTAATTTGCAGATGACTGCCAGAGTCCCCTCACTGCCTGCAAGCAAGGACGCAAGGTTGTAGGTATTCGGCTTCAGGTTTGCAGGGTATGTATTCCCCGCCCACTGCGGCGGCACGGATGGGCTCCACGGCAGCAGGTAACTCAGTCGATAGCCTGCCGAGTTGCGCCAGGATTTGGGGTAGTTGCGTTTGATCGCTTCTGCGTAGTTGTCCCGGATATGATGAACGGCAGAAACGATATTCGATAATTGAGTATTCGAATGCCGAATATCAATTACCGAATCATTGAGCGTTGCCAAACTTCCGTCACTCAAAACGACTTCGGCTTCAAGTAAATGATCCGCGCTCATGCCGTACAGGATGGAATGAGCACCGGTGGCGTTGTTGCCGATCACCCCGCCCAGGGTGGCGCGCTCCGCTGAGGCCGGGTCGGGCCCGAACATCAGCCCATGTTTGGCGGCGGCGCGATTCAAGGAGGCAAGCACAACGCCGGGTTCGACAACCGCGTAACGTCCCTCAGGGTTGATCTCAAGGATGGCATCCAGGTGGCGCGAACAATCGAGGATCAATGCTTCGCCGATGGCCTGCCCGGCAAGCGAAGACCCCGACCCTCTGGGGAGAATCGGGATCTTGTATTTTGCTGCCAGTTCCACTGCGGCTTGCAAATCATCCTGAGATTGAGGGATGGCCGCACCCAGCGGTTCGATCTGATAGGCCGAAGCGTCGGTGGAGTATAAAATTTTGGAAGCGGCATCCAGCCGAAGGTCCCCTGAGAAGCGCGGCTTGAGTTCCTGAATAAAATCCTGGGATAGGGTCATATCCCTATTTTATCGCTTGTACCAGCCAAACTCCTCGACCGCATCCACCATGGCAAGGATGTTTTCCGCAGGGACATCTGCCATCACGGTGTGGACAGCGGCGACCATGTACCCGCCGCCCTCGCCAAGCAGACTCATGTTACGCTTCACTTCAGCGCGGACATCATCCGGCGTGCCAAAAGGAAGGGTGTTCGAGGTGTCGATGGCGCCACAGAAAACCAACTGCTTGCCGTATTGCTTTTTAAGTTCCTCAAGTTGAGACATCTTACCTGCGGAGGACTGAATGGGGTTGAGAATGTCGATGCCCATTTCGATGAAATCCGGCAACAGGTCCCAGACATCGCCGTCGGTGTGGAAAAGGACCCTGGCTTTTGTGCGCGATTTGATGAAGGAAAGATAATCTGCGTGGATGGGCTTGACCAGTTTGCGGTACATCTTCGGTGAGAGCATCAGGCTGGTCTTCATGCCAAGATCATCGCCGATCTTGATGATGTCGATCACATCGCCGCACTCGTCGAGGAAATGCCCCATCAAGGTCTTGCAGAGCTCAGCCGTCTTTTGCAACAGGGCAACGGTGAAATCGGGATACCTGCCCATGTTGTAATAGAAGTGGTCCATACGCTGCATTTCATAGCCGCGCTCGACGGGAAACGCCAGCCAGGGAGTGCCCATGATGGCGTATTTATTATCCGCGTGAAGTTTCCGCGCCCGCTCACGGACGTGCGCCACGCGGGTGGGGTCGTTCATGTCGGGCCAGGGATACTTCTCAAGGTCTTCAATGGAATGTGTCTCTGCCAGCGGGTGGTAGTGCGGGAACCAGGAATCCTCTGCGGCTTTGACCACCCCTGAACCCCAGGAGTTGTAATACATTGAACCAGGCTCGCGGTTCGCGTTCTTATCGATGATATGCTGCGGCTCGCGGTCCCACACCCCGCGGACATCGGCATGGAGGCGCTCGAGCACCTCTTCGTCCACCAGCGATGCGCCTAATTCGGGAAAGTCATAAATATAACGGTCAGGCGATTCGACGCCGAGAAGTTTCTTCAACCTGCGGTAGGCAACCATATTGATGCCAGTGGCGTTGCTGGCGCCAATGACGATCGGTACGCGGTCGGGGACTTCGTGATTAATGGTGGCAAGGACACGTTCACGGGAGGTAAGCGGCATGGGGGCCTCGGTTTACGGATTGAGATTATTTCGCTTTGCCCTGGTTGGCAACAGCGGCGGCTTTTTTGGCGGCTTCTTCGGGGTCGCCCAAATAATAATGCTTGATCGGTTTGAGGTTTTCGTCGAGTTCGTAAACCAGCGGCAGGCCGGTGGGAATGTTCAGTTCGGTGATCTCTGCCTCAGAGACATTGTCGAGGTATTTCACCATGGCGCGGATGGAATTCCCGTGCGCCACGACCAAAACACGTTTACCCGATTTGATTTCCGGCGCAAGCGTGCTTGCCCAGAAAGGCAGAACCCGTTCCAGTGTGATCTTAAGCGACTCGGTGGCGGGCAACTGTTCGGGAGTCAGCGAAGCGTAACGGCGGTCAAATTTTGGGTGGCGCTCATCTGTCAATTCCAGGGCTGGAGGCGGGACATCATAGGAACGCCGCCAAACCTTGACCTGATCTTCGCCGAATTTTTCGGCCATCTCGGCCTTGTTCAACCCCTGCAAAGAACCGTAGTGGCGTTCGTTCAACTGCCAGGCGCGGACGACCGGCAGCCAGTCGCGGTTCATCACATCCTGAATCACACCCAGGGTCTTGATGGCGCGTTTGAGCACGGAGGTATAGGCGATGTCGAAATCATACCCGGCTTCGGTCAACAACTTCCCCGCTTCGGCGGCCTCGGCTTTTCCAAGTTCGGTCAGGTCAACATCCGTCCAGCCGGTGAAGCGGTTTTCAAGATTCCAGGTGCTCTGCCCGTGGCGGACCAATACAAGTTTATACATTTATGATTCTCCAAAGTAGTTTGTTCAATTATAGCCGAAGTAACCTGGCATTTACCTCTTCCAGTGCGCCAGAGCGTTTGAATTAAATTGGAGTTATGGTTTTATTTCGTTCAACCACTTGATTAAATCTTCTCTAACACGTGCCTGAAACTCTGTCCAAAGGTCCATGGTCTCCAATGCCTGAGCATAGGCAATATCGGCTTCGCCTTTCACGTGGGCCTCACAAAACGCAACGAGATCGTCACGCATGGAAAAAGGAAGTTGTCCAGCAGATTTGATCAACTCGGTCATGCCAAAACCCATTTCCTTGATGGCAAGCCAGTTGGCTTTGAGGTATTCCCATGCCGCGACCTGAGAATGGCGGGCGTTGAACATTTGGTCAAGAACCGGACCCAACGCTTCCTTGGGAGTGACGCCTTCATCGAACAAGGTGAGGGTTTGCGTCACTTGTTCCGCACCACGGAATTGGGCAAAGCTATAAAGATAACGGTTGATGGTCTGCGGCGGGGCGCTGTTGGCTTTGCGGCTTTGGTAGATATCTACATGCCTTTTGAAGGTATCAGCGTCGCCGAATATCGCATTGATATAAATGAGCGACGCAGCGATGTTCGGGTCTACGCTTTTGAAATCGGACGCTTCACGTTCCGCCAGAATGCGTGACTGGGTAATTGATTCCGGGTCACGGGCAAGGGTTGTCATGGCATTGATCGCAGAGATGCGTTGCTGGGAAATGTCCATCGCCTCGTCGGGGCCCGGTTCGTATCCAAGTTTTTCCAGGCGATCCTTGAAGAGATTCTTCACCCAGTCGCGGAAGCGCTCAACGTCTGCGGCATCTCCCACATCCTCGATCAATCGCTCGAGCGTGAGCAGGCGTTCCACGATTTCAAAAAGCACGTTGTAATTATCGCTCTTGATTGCCAGCCTTTGCAAGACTTCCAGGAATTGCTGGATGTTCTGATGCCCACTTCGAGTGAGCGCCCATTGGCCTCCGAGCAACCCCATTTGCTCGCTGGGATTAAGCCGACCCAGATGTTCAAGAATTTTGGTCAGTAAAGCGTTATTGAAATTCTGGTGATAAAAACCGATCTCGTCCACATTGGGATAACACCATTGCAGGTCTCCCTTTATTGGTAACTCCAGCGTTCCGCTACTATCGCCGAGAACATAACGTAGAATATGTAAACCCGCATCATCTTCATAACGAATAACCAGCGGTACCTGCCACAACTGTTTATTCTCTTTTGGCACACGGGGGTTGGAAAAGAAGCGCTGCTGACTTAACTGGAGGCTAGCCTGCCCAATGTCAGTTTCCAGATTCACGGTGACGCAGGGATAACCTCCCTGTAAAACCCAACTCTCCATGATCTGCGTCACGGGATGCCGGGATGCCTCCTGTAAATGCCGCCACAAATCCACCCCGCGCGCATTGTTCTCGGAAAATTCCTTCATATAGGTCCGCAGCCCATCACGGAAGGATTCCTGCCCGAGGAAATTTTCCAACATGCGCATCACTGCACAGCCTTTGAGATAGGTAATGGCGTCAAACAATTCCATCGCCTGGGCAGGAGTTTCCACAGCGCTGTAGATGGGATGGGTACTTTCGAGCGCATCCACCGCAAGCGCATAATTTTTATTTCCCTGAAAATCATCCCAAATTTTGTAATCCGGTGAAATTTCAGAGATGACGCGGTAGGCCATCCACTCTGCAAAGGCCTCGTTGAGCCAGAGATCATCCCACCAACGCATGGTGACAAGGTTTCCAAACCACATGTGTGCGAACTCGTGAGCGATGACATGTGCAATGGATTTCTCCTGCCGCCATGATGCACTGCCCGGTGCCATGATCAACGCCTCCTGGCGGAAGAGAACAAGCCCGCTATTTTCCATTGCCCCGGCAGCAAAGCCCGGTACCGCGACCTGGTCATATTTATTGTAGTGATACGGCACCCCGAAATAATCCTCATACCATGGCAGGAGTTTGGCTGTATAGGCCAACGCAAACGCGCCCATTTGCTCCTTGCCACGCATAGCCCAGATTCGCAATGGGATGCCGTTGATGGTTTGTTCCGTTTCATGTGCAATATCGCCAATTACAAGCGCTACAAGGTAGGAGGACATTTTTCGGGTTGGCGCAAATTTCCAGGTTTTGGTGGGTCCGTTCTCCGTCACAGAAAGTAGCGGGCCGTTCGCCAGAACAACCGCATCTTTCGCAGAGGTAACTTCGAATGCGAATTCCGCTTTGAAAGTTGGTTCATCAAAACAGGGAAAGATGGCGCGCGCATCTGTCGCCTCGCATTGTGTACACAGAACCTGCTCCGGCCGGTTCTGTGCAAGATAAAGGCCTTTAAGAGTCTGGCTGACCTTGCCGTTGAATGCCATGCTCAGGGCGGCTTCGCCTTTCGGAAGCATCTCGGAGAATTGGAAAATAATCCTTTCGTTTTCGGGATCGTAATTAACCTGAGCCGGGTGGGTTTTGTCGCCAACCCTGATCTCTGCAGACTTAACCGTCAATTCACGCGAATGCATTTCCATCGAATTTTTTGGGGCATGCAAATCAAGGGAGATAATGGACTCTCCGCTAAATTCTTCACACCCAAGTTGGGCATTCAATCGGACATCATAAAGACGCGGGGTAACATCAACGGGAAGGCGGTACGTGGAAGTGCTCATTGTTTTTCTCCTCTTTCCTCACAGTTGTATTTGATGGTTATATGATCTCATTATATTTTTTAAAAATATTATCTTCGCTATTAATCTACTTGAACACACCCTCTTCGAAAATTAGGTTTCGGTTTCTTACAGGGGATTCGTCTTACTTCTTGGTTGTGCAACCAATGCATTCTGCGGTCATAATATTTATCCATCATAAATTGATGAATGGCACTGCGATTCGCACAAACTTTTCCAAAAAATCAGGGTATGCCTGCGCAAGTTTGGTCGAGCCTTCGATATCAGTGAAGAGAAACGTTACTGTGCCTGAGGGCTGTATTTTCATCGCCACTCCTCATGGGTATGCTATCCATTATTGCATTCTCAGGGGCAATAATCAAGTACCTTACTAAATTCCTTATAGTAAAATCAAAGAATGTCCAACGAAGATATCACCCCGGTCCGCAGGCAGTACCTTGAAGAGAAAAAGAAACACCCCGGTGCCATCCTTTTTTTCCGGCTCGGCGATTTTTACGAAACCTTCGATGAAGATGCCGAGATCACTGCCCGCGAACTTGACATTGTCCTCACCTCGCGCCCGGTCGGCGGCGGCGTGCGCGTACCGCTGGCAGGTATTCCCTATCACGCCGTTGAAAATTACCTCTCTCGCCTGATCGAAAAAGGGTATCACGTCGCCATCTGCGAACAGATCGGCGAGGTTCCGGCCAAGGGCCTGGTCGAACGAAAGGTCGTCCGCGTGGTGACTCCGGGAACTGTGACCGAGCCGGGTCTGCTGCCAGGGGACGCAAATAACTATCTCGCCTCTGTCATCCTGGACTCATCCGCTTCATCCAACGGGACAGTGGCTTCTGTTTCTTATACCGATGTCACCACTGGAGAGTTCGCCGTCACCGAACTTCCGCTCGAAGCCTTGCGCGCAGAACTGACGCGTTTACACCCAGCCGAGATCCTTTACCCTGACACGCAAACATTACCGGAAGGAATCACCGGACATGTCACCTCCCTGCCCGCATGGAAATTCGAACCGGGCAAATGCAACGACGTGCTGTTGACGCAGTTCAAGTCTTCCACGCTGGATGGGTTCGGGTTGAAACCCAATAGCCTCTCAGTCCGCGCGGCAGGGGCAATCGTTCAATATCTCAGAGACACCCAACCTGACGCTCTCAATCTACTGACCTCGCTGCGTTCCTACAGCCTGAACGAGTTCATGACTCTGGATGCATCCACCCGCCGCAATTTGGAATTGGATGAAACCCTGCGTGGCGATAGAAAAGGTTCATTGCTAGGTACTCTTGACGCCACCATCACACCGATGGGCAAACGCATGATCCACCAATGGGTCAGCCAGCCGCTGCTCAACGCAGAGCGCATCACCCAACGCCAGAACGGCGTGGAATATTTCGTCCAAAGCGGCATGGCGCGGGCGGAGTTGCGCGAGTCGTTGAAACCGATTGCCGACCTGGAACGGCTGATCAACCGCGTCATCGCCGGGCAGGCGCAGCCGCGCGATTTGGTGGCGATGCGGGGGACATTGATACAATTGCCCAACGTAGGGGCATCCCTTGCGAATGCCCAGATTGGGCGTGTGATTGGTCAGGGGCAAAATTTACAGCGGCAAGAAGGGCAAGAAGGGCAGGGGCGAGCCCTGTCCCTACCGGACGAATTGTCCCTTTTACAAAACGCCATCGACGACGACCCGCCTGCAACCCTGCAAAATACCGGCGTGATCCGTACCGGCTATTCGGCCGAACTTGACGGCGTGATGGATGCATCCAAACACGCCCGGGAATGGATCGCCAACCTCGAAGCGGTGGAGAGGGAAAAGACCGGCATCAGGACCCTCAAGGTCGGCTACAACAAGGTCTTTGGCTACTATATCGAGATCTCGCGCGGCGCGGCAGAGAAGGCGCCGGAACATTACATCCGCAAGCAGACGCTGGTCAACGCCGAGCGCTTCATCACGCCGGAAATGAAAGAATACGAAACGCTGGTCTTGAATGCTGAGGAACGCATCAAGGAGATCGAGACCCGCCTGTTCAAGGAAGTCTGCATGGAGCTGGCGAAATCGGCCAGCAAGATACTGGCCACCGCAAGAACCCTTGCCCAACTGGATGTGTTATCCGCTCTCGGCGAGGTGGCGGCCCTGAACGGATACACCAGGCCGCAGGTCCACGAAGGAAGCGGGTTGGAAATTAATGCAGGGCGGCATCCGGTTGTCGAACAGTTGCTTAAATCCGACCGCTACATTCCCAACGAGGTGATCTTTGAAAAAGGCGAGATCGTACGCGTCATCACCGGGCCGAACATGAGCGGTAAATCCACCTACCTGCGGCAGACGGCATTGATCGTGTTGATGGCACAGATGGGTTCATTCGTGCCTGCGGCTTCGGCCAACATCGGGCTGGTGGACCGCATCTTCACCCGCATCGGCGCGCAGGATGAGATCCATGCCGGGCAATCCACGTTCATGGTGGAGATGGTGGAAGCGGCGAATATTTTGCACCATGCCACCTCGCGCAGCCTGCTGATCCTGGACGAGATCGGGCGCGGCACTTCAACCTATGATGGACTTTCGATCGCCTGGGGCATCATTGAGTATATTCACAATCATCCACAATTGCGCGCAAAGACCTTGTTCGCAACTCACTATCATGAACTGACCCAGCTGGCCGAATTGCTGCCGGGCGTCCGCAATTACAATGTGGCAGTCAGCGAAGCAGATGGAAAAGTAGTCTTCCTGCATAAGATCATCGCGGGCGGCGCGGACCGTTCGTACGGGATCCACGTGGCACAACTGGCGGGTTTACCTGCTCCGGTCATTGGCCGCGCGAATGAGATCATGGCAGAACTCGAACGTTCCTCCGGCCGCGCGGTAAAGATCGACCCGCATGCGGCTCAGCAGATCGCGCTCTTCCCCGAGACCAATCCCCTGCTGGGCGAGTTGAAAGACCTGGATGTCAACTCCCTTTCGTCCATCGAAGCGTTAAACAAATTGTTCGAGTGGCAAAAGAGATTCACCAAATAATGATGAAGGCCCGGGAGCGGGAATTTTTCTTCATTGCTCTGATCGCCATCCTCGGGCTGGCCGTGCGACTCTCCGTGCCGCTGGCCGCAACGTTCCCGTTGAATGACGGCGGCCTTTTTTATCGAATGGTCATTGACCTGCAACACAATGGTTTTGTTTTACCTGCAACCACCACCTATAACTTCGCAGACCTGCCCTTCGCCTATCCTCCATTTGCTTTTTATCTTTATGGCGCTTTGAACAGTTCTGGCATCCAATTGCTCAGCCTTATGCAATTCCTGCCTGCCATTGTCAGCGCCTGCTCTGTGCCTGTCTTTTACTTTCTCGCCAAAGCCATGCTCGGAGATCGCGAACAGGCCCTGCTCGCCTCGGTTGCCCTGGCTCTCGTCCCACGCGCATTTGACTGGCTCATCATGGGCGGCGGCATGACCCGCTCGCTGGGCTTTCTATTTGCTATCCTCGCCATACACCAGATATTCCTCCTCTTTACCCAACCCGCCAGCATCCATCTCGTCCTCTCTGTAGTGCTCAGCGGACTGGTCGTTTTAACTCACCCCGAAGCTGCAGTTCACACGGCGATTGCCGCGGTTTTCATTTATGCATGGAAAGACAGAAGCCTAAAGGGGCTGGCGCGGGCCGTTCTCGTAACGGTTGGCGCGCTGGTCATCTCCGCGCCGTGGTGGGTGAATATTATCGCGCAGCATGGCGGCGCTCCTTTTCAAGCCGCAGCCGACGCTGCAAACCGCAACAGCATCGCCGTACTTGTGCGAGTCTTCGCGCTCATCAAGTTCCAGTTCACCGACGAGCCCTTCCTGCCGGTCATCTCTGCGCTTGGGCTGTTGGGCTTATTCACCCTGCTTGCCCGGCGCAAACCCGCCCTGCCCATCTGGTTTGTGCTTATGGGCCTGGCCGAACCGCGCGGCGGCAGCCTCTACATGATGCTGCCGCTTGCCATGTTCGCAGGCGTCACCTTTACGGAAATCGTTCAACCTGTTCTCAAACCACAGGATGGAAATTCCAGGCCCTGGGTTTGGAACACCTTTATCGGCTTCTTCCTCCTCTATGGCCTGATCAGTGCCTCGGTCACCGCTTCAAACATTAACCGCGACCTGACTCTCACCCGGGAAGACCTCAACGCCTTTAGCTGGGTCAAGGAAAATACACCCCAGGAGAGCCGCTTTATCCTCGTCACCCAGGCCCTGCCGCTCAACGATTCAACCTCCGAATGGTTTCCCGTCCTTGCAGAACGGGCAAGTCTTGCGACCCTCTTCGGATATGAATGGGTGGACGATGGCAACTTCAACGCCCGCGCAGAAAATTACACAAGCCTTCAGGCTTGCGCTTCAAAAGATATAATCTGCCTTGAATCCTGGGCGCAGGGAAAAAACTTTTCGCACATTTTGATACGAACAAATCCGAGAAATACCAGCGGCGCCGCCCTGCTGGTGTTTCAACTAAAGTCATCTGATCAATACAAGACAATTTATGAAAACGGCGGGATTACGATCTTCGAGGAAAAGCCCTGAATGTCTATTGCGTTCGTTCGTAGATCACAACATTTTCTGAAGCATAGACCTGGGTATAACTTTCGTCTTCTGCAAATGACCGGAGCAGTTCTTTGCTGACCTGACCGGCTTGTATGACGCTGTACTGATAAGTCTGCCCGGTCTGCATGGACCAATCTTCCGTACATTGAGCAGACTGGCAGGTTTGCAGCCGCGCCAAATCAGAATAGTATTGCATAAACTTCCCGGCTCCCAGCCATTCATATCCCTGCACGGTGGAAAGGCAGTGACGCTCTGTCAGTGCCGGGAACCACTCAATGACGGGGTCAATTTCCGGGCTTGGCACCCCGGTCAAAACCAGGAAAGAAGCGTCTGCGGGCGTATTTTCCCGCACCCAGTTCGTCGCGTCCAGGTCGGCGGGCTTCAGGCTGTTATTTACAAGCCTGAAGCCATACAAGCCCGACTCTACAAACAGATAAGTCAAACACAGGAACAGGATTGCGTTGAACCATTTGTTTTTATACAGGTCGTCGATGGTTGGGGCGTTTTTTTTCAAGAGGGAAAGCAGGTACGGGAAAGCTTCCGCAAACGCCAGCGCCGCCAGCATGGACAGCGGATAGAACGTCACGCTCGGCGCGCTGCGCGGCTCAACCAGATACGGGAATACCGCCCAAGCCACAAGAAAATATTCCCTCTTCCAACTTCCCCAGATCAATCCTGCCACTCTCAGCACGGCAAGGATCGGCAAATAACTTTCACGGCCCAGCATCATCTCCCCCCAAGCCTGCCAGATTGGAATGCCGTATGAGCCGGAGTTTAAGGCAGAGATAAAAGGGGCAAGGCCGTGGTACGCAATCACATTTCCCCACCAGGGGGCAGTTGCCAGCAACACGCCCGACCCTATAACGACGGCATGAAAGAAGGAACGCCGCGTCCGGCCAAAAAACAGCCACAGAAGCATACAGGCGGCCGCTGTATGCACCCCCGCTTCCGGATGACTCAACACCGCCAGGCTACAGAATACAACGGATGTCAGCAAATACCTGCCTTCCCCGCTTTGAAAAAGTTTATACACGCCAAGAACAGATAAGAGCAGAAACAACGAGCCGAGACTGCGCGTCAGCCCGCCGCCCATGATAAACCAGCTCGACGCACCGGGTGTCAATGCGTAAAAAGCGGAAGCCAGCGCGCCCAAAGGTTTGGATCTAAGAAATTCGGCTGCAAGCAAATAGACCGCCAAAATCGACAGGGAATTTACAACAGGCGGCAGCCAACGGATGACACTCAACTCTGAGGCTTGAAAAAAATCCGAAATTCCACGCCCCAGATAAAAACCCAGCGGCGGGTAGGCATAAGGAATTTGCAGCAGGTTATAGGAAGTGAATCTTGGCAGAACATATCCGCTGGAGTCAAGGTCGCGCATCATACTCAAAAACATGCCGCCATCATTCAAGGGGAAGCCCGCCTGAAGGCCGGGCAGGAAGCGCGTCAGAAGGCCAAAGACAAAAGCAAGCCCCGCCAAAAGAATGGTCCATTCATGGGCATTCAGTATTTTTTTATTTTTTTCACGTTTCATCAGTGCATCATTTCCCGCACGCATAGACGGCGTAATATTTATTCTCGTAAAGCGGGGAGCGGATCTTCATTAAATAAGGCAGGCTTTCCCAAAGAAGGTCTGATTCTTTGACGACGAGGTAGTTGATGGAATACTGAACGCAGATCAGGTCGATCTCTTCCCAATCCCTGGTGGGTCGAAGGAAGATAGGCGAGATGCCGTCCACCATCCGACCAAAAACATCCAATGAGACTCCATAAGAAGAACGGTCAGAGATCACCATGGAGCGCGATGCATATAAACCGCTGGGGCGATCCAGAAAATCTGCCGGGTTGCTCTGAATAAGTGCATCTGGCAGGGTGTTCCCCCGGATAAAATCGTAGGCTTGGCGAGCAGCGAAGGTCCGTTCGCCCAAGTGCCGGTCGGGGCTGAGTTCATTGGGCGTACCTACAAAGCCCGCATCCACAAGCAATGACCATGTGCGGAGGGAAAAAAGTTCCAAGCTCGTAGTCAGTATTCCAATGATAAACAGGACCGATAAGGCTACTCCCATAATACGCGGTTTACCAGCAGCAAGAAAGGTCTTCAGGGAAACCCAACCCCTGGCATCCGCCCAATGAAAGATCACATCCGCGGACCAAACCACCAGAACAAACTGCATGGGAATCCAGCCGCGAATGCCAAAGTCATTGATCGCAATCAGGTTTGATCGAAGGAATGACAAGATCAGCAAAGAAACGCAGACCAACACCACCTCAGTGAGGTGAACGAAATTTTCCGCCTGCCGGTGATAAATCCGCCGAAACCAGAAAATGGCAAGCACAAGGAAAAGGCCAAATTCAAAGAAATAATTTAGCGGCAGGCTAAACAGGTTCACAAGATCAATGGTGAGTTGAGGAAGGCCGTCCAATAAATCTCCCATGATAAACGGCCGGATATAAAATGCCAGAGGGAAACCACCCCCTTCCGCGCCGCCGCCTGAAGAAAAAACCCCCAGCAAAAATGGCAGAGCAAGAATGAGGCCAATCAGCCCCGAAAGAATCATGCGTTTCAATCGCATATGGTCGCGCCGATGCAGAGCGATCACACCAAGCAGGACCCAGTAAAGCCCAAAAATGAACATCACCCAAAAAGACAGGCCGAGCGCCGAAGAGAATGCCATACCCGCCAAAATTGAATAGACCCAGGCTTTGCGTTCTGTTTTGTCCATGCCATTTTGCAGGAAGGTCAAAGCCATCATACAGGCAAGCATGGCCGTTAAATGATGCGGCACCCAGGCTAAAGCATTCATCCAGGACATGATGGGCATATTCCAGCCCTCGGTGTTGCCCTTGAACGGCATGTCGCCCAAATGGAATTTAAACGCCGAGGCGATCATTACCACAACCAAAAAATCCAGCCCACTGACAGCGGTCAGCTGGATGGCAATGAACGCCTTTTTCCAAGATTGCCCCGGGGGGACTCCGCCTCGCAGCCGGATGTAAACCGCCAACCCTGCAAAAAGAAGAAGCCCCGCCCAACCCGCACTGGCGATCATGGCTTGTTGTGGTGTAACCCAGTCGCCGCCCATCTTCTCGACCATGCTGGCAAGGATATACCAAAAATAATAGAGAAAATTAAGCCGCACCTCATGGCCAGGGTAAAACGAAGGATTCACCGGCGGAACACCTGTGCGAGTGATCGCGTCGACAACAGCGACACGGGTGGTAAGGTCATAGGCATTGTTGCTAAAGTAAAGCCGGTTCCCAATTTGCAGGTCAACAAGTACGAAAGTACAAATCACAAGCCACATCAGCGCAAAAATACTGGCTGAAGATTGAATATTGCCAAATGCAGGATGTGTTGTTTGCTTACGGCGTTCAAGAAAGAAAATCAAAATGGACAGCGCAGCCAGGATCAGAGACAATCCAACGGCTGCTCCTGAAGGCAAAAAACGGTAAACAAAATAAAACAGGGTGGGGGCAACAACAGCGGAGACCGTCATCCCTAAAAGGAGTTGCACTCGCATGGTTCGTTTTCGAAAATCCAGCAAGTCGAGAGCCCAGCCGGTTACATATCCCGGGAATAGAAAAACGAGCAAATACAACAGAAGAGCCAGTGAGATTCCTAGAATATCCCGGGGGAAATAATTAGGGGGCATAATGATCCAGTGTAGGGGAGGGTGATAAAGGTGGAGCAGGTTTCAGGGCGTTGTGGAGGCGGCGACTCTTCCACAGGTAAAGGCGGCAACGTAACGATCCCAATATAGCGGCTCGCGTTCCGCTGCCAGCGCATCAAGGCTTGACCATAGCCCGTCATCGGCAACCAGGATGATAACGTCAATGAACTCACGGCCGCATAATTCATCCACAGGCTGCCAGGAATTAACATCACTCATCTCAAAAATACGGCGGATCTCAGCAACTTTGGATTCGTACACATTCAATGGCACGCCATAGGCAGAGCGGTCCGAGATCGCAGACTGGTGATTACCATACAAGCCACTGGGACGATTAACGGTACTGGCCGGGTTGTATTGGACAACCGCATCCGGCGGAATTTTTTCATTGATAGCTGCATATACCGCGCGGGCGGAGTAGATCTCCCGCCCAATGGAGGGACCGTAATAAAAATAATAACCTGCGCGTAGCAGCACCAGATCCATTACGGTCGAGATGATCCCAAAGGCGAGCAATATAACGAGATTCAATTTCATGCGAGGTGGGTAGAGTTCGGAAGTCTTTTCAGACCCATACCAGCCTCGTAAGATATCAACGCCCCAGATCAGCAGGACGAACTGCCCTGGCAACCAGGCCCGCCAGCCGAGGTCATTGTTCTCAATCACCGTTGAGCGTAGAAAAGTACCGACAAAAAAGGAGACTACAAGCAGAAGGATCTCCATCATGGCAAAGGGGGAGTGGCGAAATGAACTGCGATATTGCCGCAGCCACAAAATTCCGACATACAGAAAAAATCCGAGTTCAAAAAAATAGTTGATTGGCAGTAACAGCAAGCGGACCGCATTACGAACCCCTGCCGAAGAATCCGCCAGAAGACCTTCAAAAATAGAAAACGCCCGCACTTCAAAAGCAACCGGGAACGTTCCCCCGCCTCCCCCACTCCCTGACAGGACTCCCAGGAGGAATGGAGCAGCCAGCAGCGCCGCCACACCTCCGGCAAAAATCATTGGGAGAATTAGGGCGCGGTCTTCAGACCGAAAAAACGAAGCGAAAATCCAAACACCCCAAAAAAGCACAAAGACTAGTGTCACCCAGACTGAGAGCCCGATGCCAGAAGCAAACGCCATCCCTGCCACAACCATGAGCATAAATTTGCGTTTCGATTCCTGACCGCGCATGGACAAAGCCAGAATGGCCCCTGTTGAACAGGCAACCAGTGCAGCCAGGTGATGCGGCACCCACAGCATCGAACCCATCCAGGCGGTGATTTGCTCATTCCAATGTTCAACATCCCCAACAGCGGCGTGGATTTGCCGCATTGCCAATGTAGCGGGAAGAAAATCCAACCCGGTGACAAGCAGCAGAGCGACCCCGATCAATGCAGATTTCCAGATATTTTTTCGCGCCCGATCTCTGAGACGCAAGTAAAACGCAATAAGAGCCATCACTGCCAGGCCGCTCCAGATGGCGCTGGCAAAGAACGCGCCGCGGGCATCCACCAGGTGGCCACCTGCCTGATCCACCAAACTACCAAGGATGTACCAAAAAAAATACAAGGAGGTTAATAGAACCGGACGCCCGGGATAATAAGATGGATTCACAGGTGGAACCCCGGTACGAGTCATTGCATCGACAATGGAGATGCGGGTGGTATGGTCATAACCGACCACACTAAAGAACAAACTGTTTTTCCATTGAATGTCTATAAGAGAAAAAAGGGATATTACAATGCTTAATCCTGCGAGGATGAAGACCCATGCGGCAAAGCGGTTTTGCAGGCTCGGGAATTTCGGTCGGTCTATTAATAGGGTAACAATAAAACCAAGAAAAAATAAAACAATTAAAGCAAAGGCAACATTAAAGGAAAGCAGGCTGGAGGCAAGATAAAAAAGAACAGGTCCAATGGCAACTGAAAGGATAAGCGCGATGGCAAGTCTCGAATAAAAAAAACGGGCTCGAAATTCAAAAACATTTAACAGCCAACCCGCCACGTAACCCGGGAAGATCAAAACGACTGGAAAGATCAGGAAGCCCAACAGGGTAGAGGCAATATCCTGCAACATGAAATTGTATTCAAACATAAGGCCCGGCCTCGGTCGTATTTTTTCCTTCGGGTAGCAAGTTGCGCGAAGCGATCCACAAGCCTGCCCCGCCCCAGGAGGATACAATCAACAAATTTAAAATTTGCGAAAGTAGAATTAATGCCAAGGCAGATTCGCGCGAAAAACCAAAAGGCACCAGTACTGTTACCGCGACTAATTGATAGACACCCACATAACCGGGTGTGGAAGGAATCGCGCTTGATATTCCCAGCACGGCAATGAACAAAAACGACTGGGGCAGGCTCAACGCCTCATGCAAAGCGCGCGCAAAAATCGTTGTGCCAAACCCATCCATCATCCAAATGAGCGCAGAGGAAAACAAAAACGGCAGTCCGCGTTCAACCCGCGCTATCACCACGATCCCCCTGACAAAATGACGAATCGTCTCTTGCAACTGATCTTTCAGAGTTTGATTTAACCAGGGGAGGATATTCAAAAGCCGATCAACGGGTCCGCTGAAAAGAGGGAGGAGAAAAATGAAAGACACTCCGACAACAGCAACGCCAGCAAAAATCCGCAACGCCTCGCGCACGGAATTTGGGAGGGTCTCTGCAAAAGAGAGGGATACGGCGCCGATCAAAACCAGCGCGGCCAAGTCTACGAGCCTTTCAGTGATCCCGGTGGCAAGGACGAAGCCGGAGGGAATCTTTTCGCGTCGCGATATATACACCGCGCGAACAACCTCGCCTGCACGTGCAGGGAGGATTGCATTGCCAAGATAGCCCGCCATGTTCGCCCAGAAAACCGTGAAAGGAGGAATGCGCTTCTGCGAGTTCAACAAGATCCGCCAACGCATGGCACGCAGGAAATAAGAGGCGCTGCTCCACACCAGCATAAATGCAATAAGCCAGTAATCCGTACGGCGCAGGGATTCAAAGAACGCCGCCCAATCAAGTCCGCGCAGGGCAAGAAAAAGGAAAATAGCGGCAAGCAGGATTGAGGTCCAAAAAACGAGGCGGCTACGCGGTTTCCCAGAATCGGGCGTATCGGAGAAGAGGTTCTTAAAAATTGATGCACTCCCTTTCGTATACCAGGGGGCGGTTAAGGACATGCACATAAATCATGGAGATGTATTCGCCGATGATCCCCAAAAAAATAAGTTGAACCGAAGAGAAGAAAAACAGGCCAATCGCTACGGGGGCCGTACCCACCGAAAAACTATTCCAAAAGAGTAATTTATAAACAAGATAAAATAGACCGATCAAGAAACTGGCCAGTGCGCTTATAAAGCCGATCAGGGTGGCGAGCCTCAAAGGGAGTTTGGTATAGCTGGTAAGTCCGAGCATCGCTTCTTCGTAGAGGTAATACATGTTGCTTTTACTTTTGCCGTACTTTCGCATTGGCTGCACAAATTCCACAATTGCGGGTGGGAATCCAATATCGGCAATCAACCCGCGAAAATATGGGTATGGGTCGTTCAGGGATCGTAAAAATTCCACGACTTGTCTATCATACAAGCCAAAGCCATAAAAGTGATGAACCAGTTTGATATCAGAAATAGATGCAAGCACTTTGTAATACAGGGTACGCAGAGCAAACATGAACCGCGATTCGGCACTGTTTGTTTTAATGGCCATTACAATTTTGGAGCCTTGTTCCCATTTTTTAACAAACTCCGTAATAAGCGCAGGCGGGTCCTGCAAATCGGTGGCCATTAACACTACTGCGTCGCCGCTGGCGCGAAGCAAGGCATTGTACCCAGAACGACTTGGTCCAAAGTTGCGCGCATTGAGGATAACTTTCACCTGACTGTCCTTTGCTGCAAGATCCCGCAATATTTGCGGGCTGCGGTCGGTGGAGTTATTGTCGGCAATGACCAGCTCGTACGAATAGTCGGGTTTCAAACCCTGGAAGACCTCAACAATTTGCTGGTAATACTCAGGCAGGTTATCCTCTTCGTTATAACAACCTGTAGCAATGCTAATGACTTTCATGCAACCAACCTTTCTTTTGGAATCGCATAACAGACCTGCTCCCAACATTCATCCGAATACCTGCGGAGAAAAAGGCGGTAGTCCCCGGACATGGATCTAATCAAAAGTGGAATACGCCACAAGTCTTCCTGTCGATGATAAAGGCATATCGCCAATATTGGGCGATGCTCCTTTATTATTTCTCTGCCTCCGCATAAGGCTTCATATTCCGCGCCTTCAATATCCATCTTGATATATGTTGGCTTTTCGCTGATTAATAATTCATCCAGGGGAATGGCTTCCACTTCATATGACCCCAAGCCCATGCCGCTTCTTGCGGTCCCAGTCGCGCCAAATTGCAAAGTTCGCCTCGAGGAATCTACTGCGTTTTGCCGCACTGCAACTTTATTTCGCACATTTTCTGGCAAAGTTAGAAGGTAATCTCCTAATTTTCTGCAACTAAAAGGGTCAGGCTCGATGGCTATCAAATGCCGAAAATCGACATTTCCAGACTGAAGCGACCTTATGGTATCGCCGTCAAAGGCCCCGCAATCAACAATCGTATCAGCAGGGCCGATGGAAAACAGGGGAGAGGGGAAATACATTTGATCAGGGTTTGACGGAGCAGGCAAAATACTGAAATCCAAGGAAAGCCGCCAGGCAATTTGAGCCAGATATTCCTCTTCAGATTTTTCATCCTCCCAAATATCCATGGCCTGCATCACTGCCTCCCGCTGCTCAAAAATTGAGTGTGGAAGGTCCAGAGCGTAATGAGGCAAAAATACACCAGAATATTTCCAACTTAACTCGGCAAAAGAAATGTAGTTCACGCCCATTTGTTTGAGCTGAAGGTGAACCGGGGCGCTTGTATATATCGTAATTACAAAGATTACATTCTGCCCGAATTTTCGGTTTGCGTCTTGCGGGGATAGGATCGCCACGCCATTGACTTTCTGCCCCCACAAATGGGAATTATTATCCACAAAAGCCAGCGGTTCATTTCCAGTCTGGCGCAATCCTTCGAGTGCTGTGCGCCCTAAAATTCCTGAGCCAAAAAGCACATACATCTCGCCTGTATGCTTCAGCAAAGAGTCCAGTTTTCTGTTCTGCGAAGATATAACCTCCTCCTCACTTCGAGACAATAAATTGATCAGTTGTTTATGGCGGGCAGATCTTATGCTCATTGTTTTTTTCCTAAAAAATTAAGTTAAATGTCTCTTTCTTAATAAAAACATAACTTGCACCCTAGGAATGACATTTATTTAAGCTTAAGTCTCTCAGTGGGAACTGCATAACAGACAATTTCCCATCCTTCCACATCATACGTTCTCAAGAAAAAATGATAATCATCGCAAAAAGACGCTATCAACAAGGGGATTTCCCATAGATGATCAGGTTGATGGTAGACACACACAGCAAGGATGGGACGAAAATTCAGGATGGTTTCACGCGCACCATAAAGTGCATCCACCTCCGCGCCTTCAATGTCCATTTTTATAAAGGATGGTTGATGCTGCATTCCATGGCGATCAATGCAAATGCATTCCATTTCCACTTCCCCATTTTCTGTAGATTTGGAAGAAATGGTTCCCGTTGAAGAGAAGCGCACTTTTTGCCCGCAACTACCCACTGGAGACTGGCTGGGAAAAATGTGGTTTTGAATGAATTGGGGAAGAGTCGATATATATTCCTGGAGATTTCGAAAATTTATTCGATCAGGTTCAAATGCCAGGATCTTCCCTGAAAATTTTTCCTGATGAAGTAGAAATTCGCGAAGTGTGTCACCGTCAAAGGCCCCACAGTCCAAAAACACCTCGTCCGACCGTAGGTCAAATAAATCTTTGGGAAAATATTGGGTATGCCCGGCAGGCGTCATCAAAGCGTCAATATCAAATTTCAATCTGAATTTCAACTGAGCAAGATATTCGAGACGCGATTCATCATCTGACCACAAATGAAAAAGCGTTCTCAGTTTCTTAGAATGCCCAAGTAGCGAATCGGGCGCTTCCAGATAGGCGTGTGGGAGGAAAAAATCCGGGTATTTTAAGAATATTCCACCAAAGGAAATCACACTTGCACATCCCAGGTCTGTTAATTGTCTTTTACGATCAGAAAATCGCTCCGTCCCGTTACCATGCCAAATAGCGATAATAAATGTGGAGTCTGACCCAAATTTTCGAGCTGCATCCCGGGGAGACAAAACCGGCACGCCATCCACACCTGTATTCCACAGCCTCGCATTATTATCTGTAAATGCAAGCGGTTCCAGGCCGGCTTTACGTAATCCTGAAAGTATTTTTCGCCCCAATCCTCCGGCGCCAAAAAGAACAATACGGTTTTCGGACGATTTCAAGGACTGGTCGAAAGATTCACATATACGCAGGGCTGCATTGCCCGGGTCTTCGTTTATTAGATTATCAAAGATGGCTTCAAGAGTAGCGCCCTGGTTGTTTTCATATTCCATACTGTCTCCTCATTTGTCGCTGCCTACTTCGTTCCGCATCATCTTGGTAAAACATAAAATTTTTTTTCAATAACATCCAGAGGCACGGTTTTCAATGCACTTACGATGCGCGGAGCAGCATGGCCATCGCCGTAGGGATTCACAGTATTTTTGAGGCGCATTGCAAGAGCCTGATCGATTCCATCAAGTATCTCTTTTGTCGAATAACCTACATCGATTACATTATCGCCCCGCAAACGGCCTTTCTGCCGGGTGCCGATATTAACGGCGGGAAGATCAAATGACGGTGCCTCCATTATGGCGGCTGAAGAATTACCCACCATTGCCAAAGAATGACGAAGCAAATCATAGAATCTGGCGGGTATCAAATTGGCATGAGCCTGGCTATTGGGAAAGCGGCGCATTTTTTTCAAGATTTTTCGCCCGGCAGTATCTGCATTTGGAAGGATAAAAACAATCGGCTCGGAGCGCTGCCTTAATGCTGCCAGCAAGTTATCTATATATTCATCGGTACGTTCGTATTCCAGGGTAACAGGGTGAAAGATTACAACCAGCGCGCCCCTTGAAACCGGTTCTCCATATGTGGAATCGAGATCATCCAAGGCAGGATTTCCGGTAATAACAACGCGTTCAGGATTTTCTCCCATTTGCAAAACAAGTTCCGCTTGTTCCTTTGCGTAACAAAAATGGAAATGGGACATCTTAGTCAGGGCATGGCGCAGGCTTTCATCGAACGCCCCAATCGTGACGTCGCCGCCCCCAAGATGAGCTACAGGGATTTTGAATGGGATAGCCGCAAGGGCGACAGCAGCTGCTTCAAACCGGTCGCCCTGGATAAGCATAATATCTGGCCGTGTACGTGAAAAGGCCTGGGCAAAGCCAAAAGTTGTCAACCCGATGCTTTTGGCAACTCCCTCCGGCGTCTCGCTGGACATCAAGCATTCAACCCGCTCGGAGATCGGAAATTCAATTTGCTCAACAGTATTTCCAAATTCGGGCGAAAGGTGCGCACCACCGACAAATAGTTGAAGACCGAGATCGGGGTCGGCATCAATTTCCCTTAAAACAGGCCGCAAAATACCATATTCAGCGCGAGATGTGGTGAGAACTCCGATCTTTCTCATAAGTGGCGCATCCCATCGTACAAATTCATTCTTTTCATTCTATTGAGAGCCAAGGTCACCCCACTTGATCTGGCTGTTAGTGGGAATATCTACTCGTGCTACCTTCCCCATTAATCGGTCATAATCAACCGCCTTGATCTCACCCGTTCCCGGCCTTTTGACCCAAATATTTTCCGCGGTTAATATCTCACCTGCTGCAATATCACGAATTGAGACAACGCAGGCATATGCAAAATCAATAGTCGGCTGCTCATCCGGAAGGATGGACTTAGACCCACCCAGTGCAGCATGGATGGCACGTGAACCATGGATTAATTCTTTTAATTCGGCTGGATCAATGGAAATGGGCACGTCCGGTCCTGGCCAGGTTTTATCAGATGTAAAATGCTTTTCCAAGACCCTGGCACCCAGGGTAACAGATGCGTAACATGTATAGTTTCCGATCGAGTGATCACTAAGTCCAAGTACGGCATCGGGGAATTTACGCGCAAGGTCACTAATCCCTCCAAGCCTGACCTTTTCGTAAGGCGTGGGGTACATTGACGTGCAGTGCGTTAAGGCAAACCCAACTCCAGATTGCCGAAGAATTTCAACGGCAGGCGCAATGGACTCCAAATCATTCATTCCGGTACTTAATATTACAGGCTTGCCATAGGATGCAATATGCCTGATCAAAGGATAGTTGTTACATTCCCCCGAACCGATCTTATACGCGCCGACTCCCATTCGTTCAAGCCGCTCTGCCGCAGCCCTCGAAAAAGGCGTACACAAAAATATCATCCCCAAAGATTCAACATATTTTTTGAGTCTAATTTCCTCTTCCTCAGACAGAGCACACCGTTTCATAATGTTCCAGATACTTTCAGTCGCATTCCCCGGAATTACGTCATTTGGGATCATTTCATCTTCAATGACATGCGATTGAAATTTTACACATTCGCAGCCGGCAGCGAAAGCATCATCCACCATACGAATCGCCTTCTCAAAGACGCCTTCGTGGTTGATGCCGATCTCTGCAATTACTAACGGCGGATAGGCTTCACCGATTATACGATCACTAATTTTAAAATCCATGGGACTCCTCTTATATTTAAGATATCGGGACTATTCATCATCAAACTTATGCATATTTTCCCACACCTCTTCCCTGGGCAGGAAAGGCGCCATATCCTCAAGCGGTCGAGATTCCAGCGTCCCATCTTCGCGGCGAAACGCAGACGCCTTCGGAGTAATGCCCTGATCAACAGCAATATTCAACTCACACAGCGTAGGGCCGTCGGTTTGTAAAGCAGCGCGAATGCCAGATTCAATATCAGCGTTAGTACGAATCTGTGAATAGGAGAGTCCGTATGCCGCTGCCAAATGGGCAAAATCCGGATTACTAACCCCGGATGCTGAATCTGCGCCAACATAGCGACCGAAAAAATTTGATTGCGTAATACGAATATTTGTATATCCCTGATTATTGAAAATAAATATTTTAACGGGCAGGCGATAGTGCTTGATAGTCAACAGCTCCTGCACATTCCATTGCGAACTACCATCCCCGCTCAAACAAATTGTACGGCGACCGCTTCCGATACTGGCCCCCACCGCGGCTGGAAGATCCCAACCCATTGGGCCCCAGTTGCCGCTGATCATTGTACGTTGCCCAGGCTTCACCTTGAATGCCTGCCAATAGCTTACTTCATCAATTCCGTTACCAGCGACCACTACATCATCCGCTGAAAGCAAATCAGACAGCGTGTTTACAAATACATATGAATTGACATGTTCCTTATCAGCATAAAAGTCGTCCAAAATAATGGGGTATTTTTTCTTCCAAACAGAACAAGCATCCATCCATTTTTGCGAAGGCGAAAATCTCAACCTGGCCCGATCGATATGACGGAGAACCTCGGTCAGAAAAGCATGGATGTCGGATTGAATGCCCAAATCGGGTTGAATAACCTGGTGATAGAGTTGTCCTTCGTCAATATCGACTAAAACTTTTTTTGCTTTTGGAGCAAAGCCATTGTAATTAAACCCTGTTTTTGTGACATTGATGCCGGACGCCAGGAAAAACACGCAATCGGCATTTTGAACCGCGAAATTAGCCCTGCGTTGGCCGGCTGTCCCGAAGACCCCCATATATCGGGGGTGGTCTTCAGGCACCAAGTCTTTGGCACAATTCGGCAGCACAATGGGAAACGGCATTTTTTCCAACAATTCTTTAAGAAGAGGTTCTGCTGCGGCAATGTGAATTCCATTCCCTGCAAGAAAAAGCGGGCGCTGAGATTTAGCAGCAAATTCAAGAAATGCTTCTGCCTGCTCTGAAAGGGAAACAGACGCCATCGCTTTTTGCGGAATTGGGAACGATTCCAATTCCATCTCTTCCACCTCTGTCCCCTGCACATCCAGTGGTACATCCAGCCAGACAGGGCCGGGCCTTCCATCAAAAGCGAGGTAAAACAGTTTTTCAAGTTCAAAACAAACCTTCTGAGGATCAAGCAAAGTCACTGCATATTTCGTCACCGGGCGGGCCATTTCCAGAACGTTCCCCTCTTGAGGTCCCCGCTGCCTGACTTTGGTATAGTCTGCAATCAAGTCGCGGCGGACCTGCCCTGAAATCACGAGCATTGGAAGCGAATCCACCCATGCACTCGCTACACCAGAAAGTGCATTCACACCACCCGGGCCGGTTGTAACCAAACAGGCACCAAGTTTACCTGTAACACGGCTGAATGCCTCCGCGCTATGGGCACATGCCTGTTCGTGATAGTTACAATAATATTTTATTTCCGTATTTTTTCCGACCGAATCAACCAAATGCATGATGCCACCGCCCGAAACAAGGAAAATATCACGGACGCCTCTTTCGACTAAAAATTTAATAATGTAATCTGAAACCTTTATCACGAATTTACTCCTCGTAAAATTAGAAAGCGTACCATTTTGCAGTACGCTGAATTGCCTCGGGCAGTCTTACCAGATCATTAAGCCCCAGTTCTCCCCGCGCTTTCCTGGTTGAAGGGATATATCTCTCGACAGGGTCGGCAGAAAGTAACGGTTTTGCAATTTGAATTGGCAAACCTGGATGAACCATTTTAGCCACCAAGGCTGCCACTTGCGCTATGGAAATTTCTTCTTCCGAGCCAACATTATATGCAGAACAGGTTCTGCCCCGAAGAAGGATTGTCCATAACCACACAGCCAGATCGGCTGCATATAAATATGACCGATAGGGAACCCCATTCCCTTTTATTCGGATTGGCGTTCCATTGAGTGCATCTCGAATAAAATTTCCAACCGCATAGTTGGCATTTAATGGCAATCGTGGGCCGATAAAGGCAAAACAGCGCGCAATGACAGCGTCGAAGCCGTGCTGTTTTGCATATGTCGTGCATAAAAATTCAGCGGCACGCTTGCCCTGCCCATATGCCGTGGTTGTATCGGTTGTTTCAGGAGAACCGAGGTATGTTTCAGGGATATGTGTCAAATGCATTGGTTGTTTCCCATAGACCGCCCCGGAGCTGGTAAATAAAATTTTCTTTGCGCCCGATGTAATGACGAAGTCCAGCAATCTTTTTGTCCCTATTGTATTAGCCATGAATTTTTCTGTCGGGCTTATTTCTTGATTATCAGGCCTGGTTTCCGTTGCAGCGTGAATAACGTGGGAATATGCACCTTCTGGAAATTCAAAGTTGCGCACATCGCCTTCAATGAATTGAATGGCAGGATCGGTTCCAAGGTGGGGAAAGGCCGTTTGGAAGGGAACGGGCCTGCGGGTCAGTACAGAAGCGGAGGCTCCCAGGTCCAACTGCGAATTAGCATACTGAAAGCTTTCCAGCAGCCATACCCCGAAGAATCCTGTCCCGCCTGTGATGAACAGGCGCGCACCACGAAGGTCGTCCCATAGGCCGCGGGTATGCTCAAGGATATGATTCAAGTCTGAAGCAGGAAGTTTCATCAATGAGAATCGCAAAACCGGTCAATGGAATTAATGACGTAATCCAGCATGAGATTTGTGAGGCCTGGATAGACTCCAATCCAAAAGACACGGTTCATCACATCATCTGACCGTTTAAGATCACCGACAACACGGTATTTACAGTCACGATAAGCGGGCTGGCGCAGCAGGTTGCCGCCAAACAGAAGGCGCGTACCGATTTTGTGTGAGTTCAGCCAAAGGACGAGTTCGTCGCGGGTGAACGGAGCAGATTCTCGAACAAAGATCGGAAAGCCAAACCAGCTTGGGTTTGAATTCGGCGTGGCTTCGGGAAGGAGGAGAAATTCCTGATGCGCAGACAAGCCCGCTCTTAGGTGTGCAAAGTTATTACGGCGCTTCTCGATAAAATCATCCACCTTTTTTAATTGAGTCACTCCGACCGCGGCCTGCATGTCGGTGGCTTTGAGATTGTAGCCAATGTGCGAATATGTGTATTTGTGATCATATCCCTGCGGGAGGCTGCCGAGTTGCCAATCAAAACGCTTACCGCAAGTATTATCCTTTCCCGGCTCGCACCAGCAGTCGCGCCCCCAATCCCGGAATGATTCGAGCAGGGTTTTCAGCCGCGGATGATCCGTCAGCACTGCGCCGCCCTCTCCCATTGTAATGTGATGCGCCGGATAAAAACTAACCGTGGCAATATCACCAAAAGTCCCCACAAGTCTTCCATTATAGGTTGCACCCACGGCATCACAACAATCCTCAATCAGCCACAGGTTATGCTGCCTGCAAAACGCGGCTACCACCTCAAGGTTGAACGGATTCCCCAGTGTATGTGCGATCATCACTGCACGAGTCTTTTCAGAAAGCGCCGCCTCCAAATTTGAGACATCCATATTGTAGGTGGGAATTTCCACATCCAAAAAGACCGGCACAAGGTTGTTCTGGAGGATCGGGTTGACGGTGGTCGGAAAACCAGTGGACACCGTAATTACCTCATCTCCCGGCTTGAGTTGGCGCTCTTTCAGGGATGGTGATGTCAGGCAGGATAACGCCAGTAAATTAGCAGAAGAGCCGGAGTTCACAAGGACCGCATGGCGCAAGTTGAAATAACGGGCAAACTCGCGCTCAAACTGGCGGGAAAATCGTCCGGCAGTCAGCCAAAAGTCGAGGCCTGAGTCTACCAGCGATTGAACATCCAATGCATCGAAGACACGCCCCGCCACCGGGACGGCGGATTCGCCGGGGATGAACTCCCTCTGAAGGAATTCCTCGGCCACATATTCGGCAGTCAACTCAAGGATTTGCGCCCGGAGTTGTTCAGATCGTTCGCTCATGTTGGAAAAATTCCTTATACCAGTTAATCGTCAACGACAGGGCCTCATCCAAATTAAAAAGCGGGCCCCATCCCAAAACACGGCGCGCCTTTGCAGCACTCAGATATTGATGGCGAATCTCGTTCGATGCCTCGTTCAATACCTCGGGCTTCAAGTCGGAATTCATCAAGCCAAGGATCTTTTCCACAATCTCAAGAACCGTAACCTGAATCTCATTGGAGAAATTAAATGCCTCCCCTTTGAGAGAACGGTCAGCAGCCAGTTTCTCCGCCAGCAGCATGTAAGCCGCAGCACCATCCTCTACATAAAAATAATCACGGATGTATTGGCCATCCGAACGAATGACAGGGCTTTGTCCGCGCATGATTACACGGATGGTTCCAGGGATGATGCGATTCCAATTCAAGTCTCCACCGCCATAGAAATTTCCACAGCGAGTGATCACAACCGGAAGGTCATAACTTTTGGCGTAGGTTGAAGCAAGCAGGTCCGCGGCGGATTTGCTGACATCATATGGGTGCCGACCTTGAAGCGGAGTATCTTCATTATACGGAAGAATTTCCTGGTCGCCATAAGCTTTATCTGAAGAGGCCATCACCACCTGTCTGACCCTGGGGCTGCGCCTGGCAGCCTCAAGAAGATTCCACGTCCCTGCAATGTTTGTTTCAAAAGTGGAAACGGGGTTACGATTCGCAATCGTCACAATGGTTTGAGCGGCCAAGTGGATGACGGTATCAATCTCATATTCGCCCAGCGCGCGCTCCAAAACATCACGCTCGCGAATGTCACCGCGCACCACCTTTACATTTTCTATCAGGCGAGTGCGAGCCAACTCGCTTTGAGGCACCCAGTCACGTACGAGGCAAACCACATCCGCGCCTGCGGCGACCAACCGTTTAACAAGCCACGACCCGACCAGGCCGGTTCCACCCGTGACAAATACAGGGCGGTCAAGCCAAAAAGAACGGTTCAACTCCACAGTTTCCACGGTGCGTTCCCTTCCTGCCAGAGTCTTTCAAGGTTGTGGACATCGCGCAATGTGTCCATGCACTGCCAAAAATCATCATGCTGATAAGCAGCCAGCTGGCCGTTTGCTGCGATTTGCTCAAGCGATTCGAATTCCCATGCGGTCCGATCCCCTTCGATGTAATTCACCGCTTCGGGCTCAACGACGAAGAATCCACCATTGATCCAGCCTTCGCCAATCTGCGGCTTTTCCTTAAACTGCGTGACTAAATGGTCTTCAATAAGCATCTGACCAAACCGCGCAGGTGGGCGGACAGCGGTCATGGTGACAAGTTTACGATATGTTCTATGAAAACTCAAAAGCGCCGGGATATTCACGTTACTAACCCCATCTCCATAGGTCAACATGAAAGATTCTCTGCCAATAAATTCCGAGACGCGCTTTACCCTTCCACCTGTATTTGTTTCGCCGCCCGTGTCCAGCAAGTGAACTGTCCAATCCTCGCCCTCCATACTGTGTGCAGTGACTCCACCGGTCTTGATCTGCACAGTCAGGCTGCGCGAGCGGAGATGATAATTTAGAAAATAATCCTTGATGACCTCGCCTTTATATCCGAGCGCAATCACAAATTCATTAAATCCGTACGAAGCGTAGATCTTCATCACATGCCAGAGCATAGGCTTTCCGCCGATCTCCACCATGGGTTTGGGTTTGACCGTGGTCTCTTCCGATAAACGCGTTCCCAAACCTCCTGCAAGAATGGCGACCTTCATTGTTGACCAAATCCTTTCATCGAGTTGCCTTGATTATACTTGCACACGAAAGAGCCCAAGTCTTACAAGATTGTTAAATAAAATGACCCGCCAACAATGGCGGGTCACAATCTTCTTTTTTCCTGCTACTTATTTGCAGGCGCGGCGATATCGGCATTCATCGCCTCTGCCGGGGCCTTGGAGCGAATCACCGCCCACGCCAAAACGCCAACCAAAGCAAGGGCAATCACCCAAACACCAATTTGAGCGCCGCCGGAAGCATCTTGATACTGCACAATGATCGGGGCAATGATCACTGCCACAAGATTAACCACTTTGATCATCGGGTTAAGAGCGGGGCCAGCCGTATCCTTGAAGGGATCGCCAATGGTGTCGCCCACCACGCCAGCCTTGTGACGCTCAGATCCTTTACCGAGGTTCTTGGCTGGGTCCTTGGGCTCATCTTCAATCAACTTCTTGGCATTGTCCCAGGCGCCGCCTGCGTTGTTGAGAAACACCGCCAGCAACTGACCGGAGACGATGATACCCGCAAGAAAACCTCCGAGCGCTTCGACCTTGAACATCAGTCCAACCGCGATCGGGGTTACGATACCCAACAAAGCGAGGGAGACCAGTTCCTTCTGAGCAGCGGTCGTGGAAATGCTCACCGCTTGAGCGTAGTCGGGTTTGGCCTTACCATCCAGCACACCCAGTTTGAACTGGCGGCGGACTTCCAGAACGATCAAGGAAGCGGCGCGGGTAACTGCATTGATGGCAAAGGCAGAGAACAGCCACGGCAGAGCCCCGCCGATGAGCATGCCAACAAACACCTGTGGAACGTCCACGCGGATACCGATGGATTGAATCTGATCCGCCAGGGCAACACCCTGACTGGCCTGCGCACGAGAAACGTCCACCAGGAAGGAGCCGAAGAGGGAAACTGCAGCAATAACAGCTGAACCGATCGCCACCCCTTTGGTAATGGCCTTGGTGGTGTTCCCGACCGCATCAAGGTCAGCCATGATCTGCTGGGCGCTCTTGGTCTCTTTATCAGACTGGCCAGACCAGGACATTTCGCCGATGCCATTTGCATTGTCAGCGATGGGCCCGAAAGAGTCCATGGCCACATTATTACCGGTCAGGGTCAGCATACCAATGCCGGTCATCGCCACACCATAAAGGATGTAAGTGGCTCGTTCAACACCTTCCACGCCCGGGATGGTTCCAAAGATAAAAATGGAAGCGACAATCGTCAATGCAATGACGATCACAGACCATACGGAAGACTCAAACCCAACCGTGATACCGCTCAAAACGAGGGTCGCCGGGCCGGTGTCAGCTGATTTCTTAATATCATTAACCGGGGCCGCATGTGTACCGGTAAAGTATTCGGTCAAGCGATCAATAAGGATGGCAAGCAAAACGCCCACCCCCACCGCCATCGGCATTCGCCACCAACCGCCATATTGCGCCATCGTATCTTTCATATAGAAGAAACCGGCAATAAAGAACAATGCCGCAGAGATCGCGGCAGAGGTCAGGAAGCCGCTGAAAATAGCGCTCATTGCATCTGAACTCTTGCCGGTCTGCCCGCCTTTGACAAAGTAGGTGCCGACGATAGAGGAGAGTACGCCTATTCCACGCACCATCAAGGGGAAGATGATCCACTCCAGGCGGCCGGTTGCATGCCAGAGGGCAAGGCCAAGAATAAGGCCGGAGACGATCGTAACCTCGTAGGACTCAAAGATATCGGCGGCCATACCGGCACAGTCACCAACATTATCGCCCACGAGGTCTGCGATCACAGCCGGGTTGCGCGGGTCGTCTTCAGGAATACCAGCTTCCACTTTACCGACGAGGTCAGCCCCCACATCTGCAGCTTTGGTAAAAATACCGCCACCCACGCGCATAAACAACGCAAGCAGGGTGCCACCAAAACCGAAGCCAAGCAGGGCATCCGGCGCGGCAATACCAAGAATAATGAAAATAATAGTGCCGCCGAGTAACCCCAAACCATCGGTCAGCATGCCAGTAATGGTGCCCGCTCGATACGCGATCCGAAGCGCATCACCGAAAGATTTTCGGGAAGCGGATGCAACGCGTACATTCCCTTCGATTGCCATGCGCATACCAAGCTGGCCCACTGTAAGCGAAAAACCTGCGCCCATGACAAAAGCCAGGGCACGCGCAAGACCGATCCAGAAACGCACCTGATCCTCTGTCATGGTGGAGAAGCGTTCCTGAGCCTCAGGCGAAGGCGGAACGACATACACCGAGAGAAAGAGGGCGACAGTCAAAACACCTATGAGAGGCAGGATGGATTTGAATTGCTTACGCAGGTACGCGTCGGCTCCGTCTTTGATTGCGCCCCAAACTTCCTGCATTTTAGGCGTCCCCTTATCCTCGCGCAGAATTTGAGCGCGGAGGAAAATCGCATATGCCAGACCAAGGATGGCAACGCCAAACACGGCCCAGATCGCAATTGTCTCGAAGTTTTGAAGTCCTTGCATATAGTACATGAGTTGATTCCCTTCTGAGGAATTAATAATGTAGGCTTTCGCCTCAAGAGCACACGGATTTTACAGGTGCTACTAGAATGTGTCAAGAAAATGAGTCTTTCATTAAACCACGGCGCTTCGAAAGTTGACAGTGTACTTCAAACCTGATAATATTCGTCAATATTAACCGTAAATAAGGAGAAACCCCTATGCTCCAGGAAATCAGCACAAATCTTTTTACTCTCACACCAGCTGCCGGCCAGGCGGTCAAAGATATTTTGAACGAACGCAATCTGGAAGGATATGCCCTTCGTGTTTACGTTGCCAGCGGAGGCTGCTGCGGTGTGAACTTTGGCATGGCCTTGGATAACAATTTCAGGGAGCAGGATACAACCTTCGAATCCGAAGGCGTAAAAGTGGTTGTAGATGAAGTCTCCATTGATTATCTTCGTGATGCCACTGTGGATTTCGTTAATGACCCCCAGCGGGGCGCCGGCTTTGCTGTGAATAGCCCCAACGCCAAAGGCCATAGCCACGGCGAAGGTGGGTGTGCCTGTGGAACCAGCGAGGGAAGTTCGTGTGGATGTGGCGGTTCCTGCAGTTGTAATAACTAGATTAAATTTTTTCAAAAAAGCAGCCGATTTTGGGCTGCTTTTTTGATTCCTATCTTCCACGCAAAAACGATATTAATGTTCCAAATGAACCGATGAAACCAAGGCCTAAAATTAATAATCCCATTGGGACGCGACTCACCGTTTCGTCTGGAAGAAAGGTCGGAATGATCAGATTGGGCGGCGGCGTGAAGGTGGGCATTCGCGTGGGGAGCACTGGGGTGACAAAGGCAGCCGCCAATGTTGGGTCTATGATCGAGCCTGAGAGAGCCGTTGGCGTGGGTGTATCAGGGGCCGGGATCGAGGCCAGTCTGCCAGTCTTTATGATTGTTACATAGGGACCATAGACCCATGCAACAGATCCGGGCACGCCGGGATAATACACTTGAATATAATTTTCATCTTCCGAAATCCCCAGCGCGGGGACTTCCTGCCCAACCAATAGGATTCCGATCGCAGGATAAAGATACAGGCTTGGGCCGGAATATACCTTCACGATCTCTTGATCCAAGTTAACTCGCACAATCATCCCCGTAGGCGTGCCAGTCACTGTTGGCACAGAACCTGTTGGCTGTTGCGCAAGAACGGGCGAAGGGATGGCAAATCGTGCCGACATGGCCAAGCCAATCAATAATATGAATGGAAAAACAAAATGCCTGATCTTCTTTACTAACATTCTTAATTTCGCCGCAAAAGGGAAAGAACAAACCCGATCAACCCGAGAATTGCAAACGCAAGAATGATGGCAGCCATTGAAATATTATTGTTAGCAGCATCGGCACTTTCAAAAACTGGAACTGCCAATGCAGGCGGCGGCGTAAAGGTTGGCAACCGGGTACCGGTCGGCTGGACTAAGAATTGAGCAGCCAGCGTAGGGTCAATGGTGGATGTTGCCGGTGGAACCGGGGTTGGAGGCGGCGCAACAATCTGGAGAGTCCCTGAAGAGACCTGCACCAACGGGGAGTAAACCCAACCTGTCCCGCCGGGAGCGGATGCGAATTCAATCTGTATCCAATCGCCGCCCTGGGATCTGCCCAAAGCAGGGACGGTAGAACCAGTCAGCAACGTTCCCACGATAGGGTAAACGGTTGAACTTGGCCCCATGCGGACATTAATCTGCGGCTCATCGGTAATGACAGTAATATATATTCCGGTGGGAGAAACTGCTGTTAGCTGTTGGGCAAAAACCTCCACGGGGGTCGAAGTAAAGAAAACCAATGAGAAGAGCAGTGTCAATAAAAAAGTAAAAGAGGTGGCGTGAAACCAGATATGCTTCATTTCGTATTATTTTCCAAGGAGAATCGCAAAGGCGATTATAATCGAGTTCATGGAGCGAAGAATTTTTCACGGGAATATCAAGCCGATTGATGTTGCCCACGTGCTGGCGGGTGAATTCAATCAGGGAAATTTACGCGCGCAAACTTTAGGCCATACCGATAGGGTCATTGTCCAGATCGGTTCCCACCCGAACGCGAGCTCTGGTGGACAAACAGCCATGACAGTCACCATTCAAACTCTGGATGAAGGCATCATGATCGAATTGGGCGAACAGGCCTGGCTGGGTGTGGCTGCCAGCCTTGGCATGAGCGCCCTGGCAGCGATCAAAAACCCTTTTAACCTGCTCGGGCGGCTGGATGATATTGCCCAGGATATCGAAAATTTAAACCTAAAAGAACGGGTCTGGCAGACGATCTCAAGAGCTGCGCAGGCAGCAGGCGCATCAGCTGAACTCGCGGAAAATCTACGTAGGACCACATGCGAATATTGCCATGTTGCCAACCCGGTCGGAGAACCTTCCTGCGTAGCCTGCGGCGCTCCCTTGGGAAGAGTTCAGCCCACCACTTGTAAAAATTGTGGGTTTGTAGTGAAATCCGGTGAAAAAATCTGCTCCAATTGCCATCGGCCCTTGTAATAATGTACCCCCATCCTGAGAAATTTATCGGTTCCCTCAGCTTGCATTATTACATTTCACACTCTATAATGCCAATCAGAGTGTAATCTATGAATCTGAGAGAAATCGAATCCCGTCTCCAAACCTTGATTGAAATCGACCTGCTGAAGGTGCTACCCGGCAGAAAAATTGAGGATGTTATTATCCAAAAATTTGCCGCTGCGATCCAGCAAAACGCTCATGAACAAAAGACTGGCTCACTCCTTGCCCCTGATGTTTATACGCTGGTAATGCACCCTGATACGGCATCTCAATGGCAGGATCCCAACTTTCTCAACGTTCTTTCCCATTCGATCACGATTGTCGCCCAGGAAGCTGGGTTGCGTTTCAACACCCCCCCCACCCTGACGGTCACTACCAACGAACAGATTGCGCCGAATGATGTAACCGTTGTAGCATCTCATCGCGTAGAAGCCATGGCAGAAACGAATGCCACTCCACTTGAGACTGGCCCACTCAACGAGGCAGAAAAAATTCCCGAGAATGCTTTTTTGATCGTTGAAGGTGTGAAAGTCTTCCCCCTAAACTTGTCAGTTGTAAATATTGGCCGCAGGTTGGATAATCAATTAATCATCGACGATCCGCGTGTTTCCCGCAACCATGCGCAATTGCGCGCCATTAAAGGACGCTTCGTGGTTTTCGACTTGAATTCAACCGGCGGGACCTTCGTCAATGGACAGCGTACCAGCCAGAGTGTGCTTTACCCTGGGGATGTGATTTCTTTGGCAGGAGTTGCGCTCATCTTCGGGCAGGATAACCCGCCTCCGCGCAGCGACCTGCGGGACACTGCTCCGCTTCCCAATCTTGCTTCCGAACGTCCGACTGCCGTTCTAAAAGAACATAACACCGCCAAACTTCCCAAAAAATGAGTGGAACCATCGTACTGGTTTTGCGCCTGCTGACGGCACTTGCACTCTATGGGTTTCTTGGATGGGTGTTGTATTTTCTCTTTCACGAAGTGCAGCGCCAAAGCTTCAGTTTAGCGAACCGCCGGGTACCGGGGATCAGCATCATGGTACGGCATAGAAGCGGCCCTTCATCGCTTAAATATTTTTCTCAATCTGCGATCTCCCTTGGGCGCGACCCTGGGTGCGACCTTCCGCTATTGGAAGATGATACGATTTCGGCGCGCCATGCCCAGATGGTCTATCATCATGGCCAATGGTGGCTGGAAGACCTGGCCTCAACCAACGGAACTCACCTGAACAACCTTCCCATAACCATGCCCACTGTTCTAACTTCGGGGGATGAGGTTAAATGTGGCGGTATGTATCTTTCCATCAGCCTTTCTGAGAACATCATCATAGAACCCACCCAACGACTGAAAAAAAGGGAACCATGAACACAGTATCCATTGCAATCATCGGCGGCTCAGGCTTATATCATATGAAGGGGTTGGAGGCGACCGAGGAATTCAATCTTGAGACGCCGTTTGGAAAACCCAGCGCCCCCATCACGGTTGGCACCCTGGAAGGAAAGCGAGTGGCCTTTCTCGCAAGGCACGGTATCGGACATCACATCACTCCCACCGAAGTTCCATACCGCGCCAATATTTACGCCTTGAAGTCGCTTGGCGTGGAACGCATCATCAGCATCAGCGCCTGCGGTTCACTGCGTGAAGACTATGCCCCGGGCCATATCGTCATCCCTGACAATATTTTTGATTTTACAAAGAATAGACAACGAACATTCTTTGGAGATGGATTGGTAACCCATGTAGGTGTAGCCGACCCATTCTGTAACGATCTCTCCAGCCATCTTGAATCGGCTGTTCGTACAACGGGGGCAACCGCGCACCGGGGAGGGAATTTAATAACCATTGAGGGCCCGCGCTTTTCCACAAAGGCCGAGTCGCATGCCTTCCGTAATTGGGGCATGTCCATTATCGGCATGACCGCGTCGCCAGAGGCTTTCCTTGCGCGCGAAGCCGAGATCTGTTACGCCACCATGGCACACGTCACAGATTACGATGTCTGGCATGTCAGCGAATCGCCAGTGACTGTGGAAATGGTCATCCAAACCCTGAACAAAAATACCGAGGTTGCGCAGGGGGCAATCCGCAGCCTGATACGAAACCTCAAACCGGAACGAAACTGCTCCTGTGGAAGCGCTCTTTCCACTGCGCTTATCACCGATCCGAAGGCAATCCCACCGGCGACATTGGAAAAACTGCAATTACTGGTCGGAAAGTATTACCAATAATCCCTTGATGAACGATCAGACGCAAAGCCGCCTCATCCAGTGGTCGGCCCTCTTTCTTTTCATCCAATCCATTATTCTGACCCTGGCCCCTGCAGTGCGCGAGCACTCCTGGCAGGTGAACTACCGTCTGGTTCATTGGACGGGTTTTTTCGTTTGGGGGATTTTCATTACTCTGGCCCATCGTGCCACAATCAAGCATCTGCCTGAACGTGATCCGTATTTATTGCCCGCTGCCGGCCTGTTAAGTGGATGGGGGTTACTCTCCATTTGGAGGCTGGATCCTGAGTTCGGGCTGCGACAGACCCTCTGGCTCGCAATCAGCATCCTTGCATTTGCCATTACTTTACGCTACGCAAAAAACCTTAACTTCCTGCGAAGGTATAAATATTTATTTCTAAGCGGCGGATTGCTCATTACCGCAACCACATTACTTTTGGGTACCAATCCGATGGGCGCAGGGCCGCGCCTTTGGCTGGGCTGCTGTGGAGTTTATTTTCAACCATCCGAGCCGCTTAAAATTCTTTTGGTTATCTACCTCTCTGCCTATCTTGCAGACCGGGCCAGTGTTCGCTTGTTTTCCTTTCCCTTACTCATTCCCACCCTGGCGCTTACCGGTCTCGCCCTATTATTACTTGTCGTTCAACGTGACCTTGGAACGGCATCGATCTTCATATCCATCTTCACCATCATGATCTTCATCGCCACCGGCAAGAGACGAATATTATTATCGGCAGTGACTCTGCTGGGGCTGGCGCTACTACTGGGCTATTTTTTCATTGACATCATCCATATTCGGGTGGTGGGTTGGCTCAACCCCTGGAGTGACCCAACCGGTGGTTCATACCAGATCGTCCAATCGGTGCTGGCAGTGGCAAACGGCGGCACCATTGGCAGAGGTCTGGGAATTGGAAGCCCCTTGCTGGTGCCCGTGGCAATTTCGGATTTCATCTACGCCGCCATTGCTGAAGAAACCGGTCTGATCGGAACCCTGGGGCTGATCGCCATTCTCTGGCTTATCCTCGCCCGCGGGCTGATCGCCGCTCTTCGCGCGCCGGATCGTTTTAAACGTTACCTCGCGGCCGGGATGGTCACCTTCCTTGGCCTGCAAAGCCTGCTCATCATCGGTGGGAATGTACGCCTCCTGCCGTTGACGGGAGTTACACTACCCTTCGTCTCTTATGGCGGCTCTTCGCTGTTGACTTCCTTCATTGCCCTGTTCATTTTACTGGTCATCAGCAACGCGGAGGAGCATGAGCCCGCGGAACTACATGACCCCAGGCCATACTCCATATTAGCGGCCCTGTTCGCGCTTGGGTTCGCCGCCTGCGCATTAACCACCGCCTGGTGGGCCATCATCCGCGGCCCCGATCTTCTTCTCCGCACAGACAACCCGCGCCGAGCCATTGCCGACCTATACGTTGCACGTGGTCATCTGATCGACAGAAACAATCAACCTATCAATATCACCGAAGGTCAAAGTGGTTCATACAGCCGGGCTTATTTGTATCCAGACCTGGGGCCTGTGACCGGGTATACCCATCCGGTGTATGGCCAAGCCGGAGTGGAGGCTTCCCTCGACGAGTACCTACGCGGCTTGCAAGGGCATCCCACCAGTTTGATCCTTTGGAATCAATTGCTCTACGGAACTCCTCCTCCCGGGTTGGATGTGCGCCTGAGCCTTGACCTTGCTCTCCAAAACATTGCCGACGAATTGCTTGGAAACCATCGCGGCGCCATGGTCTTAATGAATGCAGATACCGGTGAAATCCTTGTCATGGCCTCACATCCAACGTTTGACCCTAATAAACTTGACGAAGAAGGCGATATCCTTTCACAGGATAAGGCTTCTCCATTGCTCAACCGCGCCGCACAAGGACTTTATCCGCTCGATGGGGTTTTACAGCCCCTCCTGCTTGCAAAATTCGGAGAAACGAAGCCAAGTAAAACCCTGTTGAAAAATTTTTATATGGAGTTGGGGTTGCTCTCAGCCCCCGCGATCAACCTGCCAGCCGCATTTGACATAGAAGCAGGCGTCACCCCTGATTTGCGCGCCAGTCCATTACAGGTCAGTTTGGCCATAGCGGCGTTGAGTTCGCATGGCGTCATCCCTGCGCCGCGTATCGCAACAGCTGTCAACACCACCGAGCAGGGATGGGTGGTGCTCCCAACCTCTGGTCAGCCCAAAGAGGTGTTGTCAGAATCGGCGGCAAACGAAGCGGCTGCATCCTATATTCAGGAAGGAAAAGCCTATTGGAGTTATTTCGGCGCTGCCAGCCACAACAGTACAAGCGTCACCTGGCTGCTGGCAGGGACCTTGCCCGAATGGAAAGGAACCCCGCTCGTGCTGGCCCTGGTATTGGAAGAGAATAATGGTTTCCTCGCAAAGCACATCGGCGAAGAATTGCTTGATAGAGTAATTGACCTATAGGAAATCAAAAAAGCCGGGCAACTGCCCGGCTTTTTTGATTTTTATTCCGATTAAGCGCCCGTATCGCTATCTTTGGCAGAGTAGCCGGGACCACCCTTGAAGAAGTCGTAGTTAAGTTTGACGTCAGCGGTAAGGTCAATGGTTTCGCCAGCAGCAAGCTGCTTCGTGGTCTCAAGAACCACCTGCTTGCCATGATGATTGTTGGCCTCGTAGTGGCCAGTAAGGCCGGTGCGGTTGATGTATTCGCCGCCCTTGGCAGTGTAAGCCGCGGGGACTTCATCTTCCGGGAAGATGGCAGCAAAGGGACATTCGGGCACACAAGCGCCACAGTCGATGCAGGTGTCAGGGTCAATATACACCATTGGAAAACCATCCGCAGGGTTACCGGGGACGATGCATTCCACCGGGCATACTTCGATGCAGCCACGATCGCGAACACACAGGCTTGTAATAATGTGAGTCATATTTTCTCCTTGTGGGATTATGGACAAACTTGATTCTTCAATTATAACTTTGTTTATGCGCGTGGCAAGGTGCGAAAATAAAAAAAGCCCCCCAACAAAATTGTCGAGGGGCCGGTTGGTAAAAATTACTTTGCAGCGTATTTGGCGGCAACCATTTCCCAGTTGATCACATTCCAGAAGGCGGCGATGTAATCGGGGCGGCGGTTCTGATAATTAAGATAGTAAGCATGTTCCCACACATCGATACCGAGGATGGGGGTCATGCCTTCGGAAAGCGGGCTATCCTGATTGGCAGTGGAAACCACAGCGAGGCCATTGCCTTTTTTGACGAGCCAGCCCCAGCCAGAGCCAAAGCGCGTGGTAGCAGCCTGATTGAACTCCGTCTTGAAAGCGTCGAAGGAATTGAAAGAGGCTTCGATGGCTTTCATCAATTCGCCGTGAGGTTCGCCGCCACCGTTGGGGCCCATGATCTCCCAGAACAGGTTGTGGTTGTAAGTACCGCCGCCGTGATTCCGGATCACATTACGAACCCCTTCAGGGATCGCGTTAAGGTTGCCAAGCATTTCTTCGAGGGATTTTCCCTGAAGTTCGAGGGTCTTTTCAACAGCGCCATTCAAGTTGGTAATGTAGGTTTGATGATGTTTGGTGTGATGGATCTCCATGGTGCGGGCATCAATATGGGGTTCGAGCGCATCATAAGCATAGGAAAGTTTTGGAAGTTCAAAAGCCATTTTGTTTCTCCTTCAAGTTGGTTATTTAAGTTTTTGCATTTTATCCCACCTTGTGGGATGGCGCAAGATAATCTGAATTTTTATTACAAATATCTAATAAATAGAAACAAAAAAAAGAGCCGGGAGTGATTATTCCCGGCTCTGGCACGAACAAAAAACTACTTCTTGCCGCCCATCAAACCGCCAAGCAGACCGGCTGCATCATCCAGGCCAATGCCATCGCTCAGATCCACATTGCCAGCGAGAATGGCATCAAATTGAGCCGCCACTGCAGGGGGAAGTTTCTTTTCGACAAAGTTTAGCACCACATCCACGGCCTGCTCGGCCTGAGCCTGGGAAATTTTTACTTTCTTGGCAACCATTTCAGCGATCTCGGTCTTTACGTTGGACATTTTAATTACTCCTTTTTGAATGATACCCAAAATGTAGCACATCTTTTTTCGATGCGCAAGTTTCACGGCGCTCACAGTTTGCGGTAGACTCTCTTTCATCCATGAATATAAATCATAATACCCGCGCCCTGCTCCCCTTCGCCCTGGCTGCTGCCATCCTGGCAGTTTCCGCCTCCAGCTTGTTTATTCGCTTTGCACAAATGGATGGGATGCCGTCATTGGTGATCGCTGCCCTGCGCCTGACCATTGCAACGCTGCTGCTTGCGCCGGTTGTTTTGACGCGCCACCGGGATGAACTAAAGCGCCTCACCCCGGGCCGGTTTTTGCTCGGCGCAGCCTCGGGCGTTTTTCTCGCTGTTCACTTTGCAACATGGATCTCCTCGCTCGAATATACGAGCGTGGCAAGTTCCGTCGTTTTCGTAGCCACCGGTCCGCTATGGGTGGCGGTGTTCTCTTCCATCCTACTGAAGGAAAATATCTCAAGAATAGCGGTGCTCGGCTTGGTACTGGCATTGCTGGGAGGGGTCATTATCGGATTGTCCGATGCATGTACCTGGAGCCGCGGCTTTGACTGCCCTGCCCTGGAAGACATTCTCCAAGGGCGTGTCATGTGGGGAAATTTCCTGGCCTTGTGCGGCGCATGGGCGGTGACGGGGTATCTGGTCATCGGGCGCAGACTGCGGAACGAGATGACGTTGATGCCCTATATCTTTTTGGTGTATGGTGCAGCTGCGGCGACCTTGACGATCTTCATGCTGGTTTCAGGCCAAACCCCGCTGGGATTCCTTCCACAAACATACGCCTGGGTCTTTTTTCTGGCGGCCATCCCCCAATTACTCGGCCATTCAACTTATAACTGGGCATTGAAATACCTGCCCGCAACCTTGGTGGCAGTGGTAACCCTGGGCGAGCCGATCGCTTCCGCCCTGCTGGCATTCTTCTTTTTGAACGAAAGCCCGGCCTACACTACCCTTGCAGGCGGAGGCTTTATCCTTGTCGGAATATATCTGGCGTCGAACGGGAGGCAAACATGATCATCGTTATCATGGGAGTCTCAGGATCAGGGAAGACAACAGTTGGGTCACTGCTGGCCAGGGAACTTGGCTGGGAATTTTTTGACGCAGACGATTTCCATTCTCAAATCAATCTGAAAAAGATGGCCGGAAACATTCCATTGACTGACAACGATAGAGCGGGGTGGCTGAATACACTGGAAAAGCTGCTTCGTGGGATGATGAATGAAAATACAGATTGCGTGCTGGCTTGCTCGGCATTGAAAAAACGTTACCGCGAGCAATTGAGGGTTGATGAAAAAGTCCAGTTTGTATATTTGCGCGGGTCGTATGACCAGATCGAAACAAGGTTGAAGCGCCGTAAAGGTCACTATATGCCGGTACAATTATTACAGAGTCAGTTCGAGGCCCTGGAAGAGCCGCAAGAGGCGACAGTCATAGATATCTCGCTACCGCCGGATGAGATCGTTCAATTCATTTGCAAAGGAATTCAACTATGAAGTTACCCGCACACCTATACCTGGATCAGCGCGACATCCCATATGATGCAAAAAGTTTTTCTTCAGAAACGGAGAAAGGCGCCGCAAACGTTGCCAGAGTTTTGGGCTTCGCTGAACGGCAGGCAGTTAAGACGTTGATCTTTCAAGTGGTGGATACGGGCGAGTGTGTCCTAGTCATGTTGGGCGGCGACCAAAATGCCATCTCCGGAAATTTGAAGAAATCTATCGGCTCGCGCAATATTCAGATGGCACCGCCGGAACGAGTGAAAGAAGTAACAGGATATGTCATCGGTTCGATCCCCGCCTTTGGCTGGCAGCCCGAAGGATTCCGGTCCTTCCTCGAAGCGAGTCTGATGGAAGAACCCATCCTCGGCACGGGCGGCGGCCAATGGGGTGAGGAGATCATGATCACGCCTGAAAACCTGGTGAAAGCAAGCGGGGCAATCGTGGTCAATTTGACGATCAAGAATAACTGACAGGTTACAACATTTGTAAAGCCGGAGGTTATTATGGATGCTGAAATTCAGGCTCTGATCGCGCACTTTGGTTTGACACCCCTGCCAGTAGAAGGGACACTGTTCGTCAGTACCTATCGTTCCGGGGATATGCCCAACGGTAAGCCGTTTGGAACGGGCATGGTCGGTTTATATTGCCATGAGCCGCACAGTGTGTCCACTTTCCACAGGCTGGCAGTTGATGAAATGTGGCATTTTTACGGCGGCGATCCGCTGCGGTTGATCCTGCTTTATCCAGATGGGTCAAACCAGGATGTACTGCTTGGAAACGAGCCCTTGAAGGGGCATCAGGTGCAGTTCGTGATCCCTGCAGGGGTCTGGCAGGCAGGTCATTGCACGGCAGGCGAGCGCTATTCATTATTCGGCTGCACGTTGGCACCGGGGTTCACAGGAGACATCTTCACAGGGGGGACGCAAGCAGAATTGTTGAGTCTGTACCCAGACCGGGAAGCGGATATTCTGGCTTACGGACTATCAAACGGCGAGACAAAGATGCCGGACGAGTTCGCGACATAATCCATAAATCCACCACGCTTATATGAAACCTATAACAATATCCATCGTTATTTTGGCTGCTCTGCTCTTGGCCTCATGCACATCAGGAGCCCCAGCACCCACGCCAGAACAACCCTGGCCGCCAGAAGTAACTACCATCAAATACATCAGTTCCGCTGACAACACCCTTCAGCCCGCCCTGTTTTATAAGCCCACCGGGCAACAACCGTCGCCGTTGCTCGTCGCTTTGCACACCTGGTCTGGTGATTATCAAAGTCTAAGCCTTCCTTATGCGGAGTGGTGTATCAAAAACAATTGGGTCCTCATACATCCAAATTTCCGCGGACCAAACAACCACCCGGAAGCAACAGGGTCGGGCATGGTGATTCAGGATATTCTTAGCGCTGTAAACTACGCCAGAAAGAACGCTAATATTGATCCCAATCGAATATATCTTGTAGGAGCATCAGGCGGTGGGTACACCGCCCTGATGGTGGTGGCTAGGAATCCTGATCTCTGGGCGGCAGCTTCGGTTTGGGTTCCAATCACCGATCTATCAACCTGGTATGATCAATCGAAAAAAATACAACCAGAGTATGCAGATGATATTGTGAAATCCCTGGGAGGAGCGCCTGGGGATTCAGCAGAAGTTGATCTTGCCTATCGGGAGAGGTCACCAATCACCCACCTATCCGCATCCATAACAACCCCCATAGATATAAACGCGGGAATACATGATGGTCATTTAGGGCGCGTTTTCATTGACCACTCTTTATTGGCCTTCAACGCACTAGCAGATCCCCAAGATCAAATCTCTGGCAATGACATTAACTATCTAGTAACCAAGGCACAAGTGCCGAAGCATCTTATCGACCCTTTCTTAAGTGACCCATCCTACGGGGAAAATCAACCTTTATTTAGAAAGCATTCCGGCCATGTGCGCATCACCATTTTTGAGGGCGGCCATGAGATCATCTTCAATGCCGCGCTGACTTGGTTGGCCATGCAGAAAAAATAATTCGACCTGCTCAAAGTTATACTCTGAGTACGCAAAAAGGAGATCTCATATGAGGTCTCCTTTTTGCGTGGTTTAGTCTCTCAAGGTCATCCAGTTCAAATCCCGCAGGCCGGCGGCAAGATCGTCACGGAAGTCATGTTCGGACATGCGCCATTCCCAATTGCCGCCAAGACGGCTGGGGAAGTTCATACGCGCCTCCCCGCCTAGGTTAAGCACGTCCTGCATGGGCGCAATGGCCATGACCGCCACCGATTTCCATACTGCGCGAATCAGATCCCATGCAAAGTCGCGGCCATCCACGCCGAGGTAGCGGTGGGCAAAATCCTTTTCAGATTGCAAGGCATTGGCATACCAACCCTGGGCGGTATCGTTATCATGAGTGCCAGTGTAGGCCACGCAATTGGGAACGTAATTGTGCGGAAGGAAGGGGTTATCCGGCCCGGTGAACCCGAACTGCAATACCTTCATGCCAGGCAGGTCAAAGGCTTCCAGCAGTTCGATCACATCCGGGGTGATAACTCCCAAATCTTCTGCAACAATGGGCAGGCCTGTCCCTTGAGTAATCAAACCATCGCCGAGGAATTTATCCACGGCGCGAAACAGGTCCTTGCCGGGGCCGGGCACCCAACGCCCGTGCTCGGCAGTCTTGTGGGAGGCTGGGATTTCATAGTAACCGGCAAAACCGCGGAAGTGGTCAAAGCGTAAAATATCGACGGTATGCAGCATGGAACGCACACGGGAAAGCCACCAGGAGTATCCCTGCGCTTTGTGGACTTTCCAGTTGTAGAGCGGGTTGCCCCATAACTGACCCGTTTTCGAAAAAAGATCCGGCGGTACGCCCGCCACCACAGTGGGGTTGCCGCTTTTATCAAGGAAGAACAGGTCGGGGTTGGCCCAGACATCTGCTGAATCATAAGCCACAAAGATCGGAATATCGCCAATGATCTGAATGCCCTTGGAGTTGGCGTAAGCGCGCACCTTGTTCCATTGACGGAAGAACAGGAACTGATAGAAGGAATGACGCATAATATCCCTGGCCAATTCCTTGCGTGCTTTCGTTAGCGCAGTCTTTTTGCGGGACCGAAGGGCGGCATCCCAACCATTCCATGCACCGCCGCCATTGGCCTCTTTAAGCGCCATGAAGAGCGCAAAGTCTTCGAGCCAGGAAGCATTCTCGGCACAGAAATATTCGTAGGCTTCGCGCAAAGGCCCCGGGTTGGCTTCGAAGCGCAAAAAGGATTTCAGGAGCAGGTCCAATTTTTTAGGAATGAACAGGCCATAGTCCACGCGTGAAGCGGGCAGGTCTTTCATCGCGTCCAAGTCTTCCTGAATCAAGAAACCCTCGGCGAAAAGTTCATCTGGGCTGATGAGATAGGGATTCCCGGCAAAGGCCGAAAAGCATTGATAGGGAGAATCGCCATAGCCGGTAGGGCCGAGCGGCAGAATCTGCCAGAGCTTGCAGTTCGTGGAGGCGAGCCAATCTACGAATCGAAAAGATTGCGGGCCAAGATCGCCAATCCCATATGGACCCGGCAGGCTGCTGGGATGGAGGAGGATTCCGGAGGTTCGTTTGAATGCCATGTTATTTCACCAAGGATAAATAGAGTTTAAGATAGTCCCGCGCCGAGGCTTCCCATGAGAAATCGAGTTCCATGCCTGCGGTTTGAATCGCATTCCATTTTTCAGGGTCGGCATATATCTTTAACCCGGCCTTGATCGCAGCAACCAAAGAGAGGTGGTGGATTTTCTCGAAGACAAAACCGGTCTCGCCCTGATGGACAGTATCGTTCAAACCGCCAGTCGCCCGCACAATCGGCACACAACCATAGCGCATCGCAATCATCTGCGATAGACCGCAGGGTTCGTAACGTGAGGGCATTAACAACATATCTGCACCGGCATAGATCTGGCGGGCAAGGTTCGCATCATAACGTAGCTCGATCTTGACTTTGTCCGGGTAAAGATTGTGCAACTCCCTAGCTGCTTCCTCCAGCTTCGGGTCACCGGCGCCGAGGATAACAGCTTGAAAATCAATGCGCTTCATGCTTTTCAGGGCAGCGAACACCAAATCAACACCCTTTTGCACATCCATACGAGAAACGGTGGCTATCAACGGGACCCGTGGATCGGCCGTAAACCCGAGGCGCTCCTGCAAGGCCTGTTTGTTGATCGCCCGCTTCTCAATGGATCGGATATCGAACTTCGCCGCAATCACATTATCTTCGGCTGGGTCAAAAGAGACTGTGTCAATGCCGTTCAATACGCCACCCAAAGTTTCGCGGCGGATCTGAAAGAACTCCTGCAAACCGCAACCAAACTCTTCCGTAAGCACTTCATTGCCATAGGTCGGCGAAACCGCGATGATCGCATCCGAGGCCCACAACCCCAGCGGCAGCGGCATAACCCGCGCCCAGGTGGGTAGGTCAGTTTGGGCAAGTTGAATTTTATAACTTTCCAAGATCCCGCTGATATCCGGCCCCATAAACGGCAGGTTATGCAAAGTCAAGACTCCGGCTACATGCTTCGAACCAGACTCCCAACGTTTAGTCAAATTGCCATAGATACTTAATGCAGTATGCCAGTCATTGGCATGAACTACATCCGGCGCCCAATTAAGCAGTTTCGGTAATTCCAGGGCTGCCAGCGAGAAGAAGGTGTATTTTTCAGAATCCAGTTTGGAGTCGAGAGAATAGACCGAACCATTTGCGCGGATTGGCTCACCGTTGATGAAATACACCGGCATCCCATGCAAATTAGTTTCGAACGCCTCCACTGCGACTTCAGAGTTGCCACGCGGAATGGAGAAAGTCTCCAATGGGCGGATATCCGCCGCTTTGATCACAGGGTGATAAGGCAACACCAGCCGCACATCCAGCTTGATCTCGTCATTGGATAAAGCGCGCAGCGCGCGCGGCAGTGACCCTGCCACATCGCCCAGCCCGCCGACTTTTACAAATGGGTCGGCCTCCGCTGCAAGAAATAGAACATTGATGGTCCTGGCCATGGTCTGATTTTACTCCCTGCCGAGTTTTACTCGACGAGAACTCCTTCAAGATTTTCCTTCGGTTCCGGATAGATCATGCATAAACTCTTGAACATATTCCCAGATGCTTTGTTCAGGGTTTCTGCATACCCAAGATTATTTAATTCCTGCAATTGTGCGATTAACTTCTGAACAGCCCTCAGGCCCTTATCTTTTCCACCCTCAAAATCGCCGGTTTCATCCCGGTTTCGTTTTGATAGACCAATTTCCTCGCCAGGTTCGATCCAATAGCCTTTCATGGAATCTCCGGTCTTCCTTAGAAAGACCTCCGAGCCGGGGCCCGGAGGTCTAACTGGGTGCCTGATGGGTTTCGAACCCACAACATCCACATCCACAGTGTGGCGCTCTGCCATTGAGCTACAGGCACCATAAGAGCGGGCAACATTATACACGAGACACGAAAGGTGTACAAGCCCACATAAACCCTCTATTTCTTCAATTCTAAAACCGCCACCACTTCCCCATCTTCGATTTCACCGGTCTCACGGAAGCCAAATGAAGCGTACAAGGCCCGGGCGATTTCATTATCCGGCTCGTAATTGATCGCAACTGTCTTAACCTGCTCGTCGGTGCGAAAGGCTTCAAGGATCCAGTCCATGGCGAACCTGCCCAAGCCCCTGCCTTGAAATTCCTGTGCCACCATCAAACGAACGACATAGCCCTGCATTTTAGGGTTCCTGTCATTCCGGGCCATCATAAAATACCCCACCGGAAGTCCATCCTCGTAGATTCCAAATGAGGTTGCATCCCAATGGCCGAGCCCCGGTTTATCCTTGAACCCAAATTGCGCCTCGGCAATCGACTGTAAATTTGATGCAACAAAGTTGGCCTGATCATCCCGAACCTTCAATTTGGAAATTTCACGCCAATTGTCGATCGTAACCGGACGGACCTCAGGCACTCTTCAGGATCTCCACGATCGTCTGCACCAGCGCTTCCCTCTGGACTTGAACCTGCTCGCCTTTTACAAGGTTTTTCACAACAACCAATCCCTTTTCCACTTCATCCGGGCCAAGCACAAGCGCAGCCTTCATCTTCATTTTGTCGGCATACTTGAATTGCTTGGGTAATTTGACCGGCTCCGGGTAGGAGATTACATTCAATCCCGCGCCACGCAATTCCGAGGTCAATTCAAGCGACTTCATCCACAGGGATTCGTCGAAAATTGTCACAAGCACAGAAGCGCTGGTCGGGACATATTCCGGCAGCAACCCCTTTTCCTGCAGGATGATGCCCATGACCACGTCGCCCATCGCAAAGCCTACACCAGAGAGGGGCTGCCCACCCACATCAGCGAGCAGATTGTCATAACGCCCACCCCCAAGGATGGCGCGTTTGAGCGAGCCGCTGGTCTCAAATGCCTCAAAAACCGTGCCGGTGTAATATAGAAGCCCGCGCATAATGTTCGGGTCGTATTTGACATAATCAGAAACACCGAGAGCCTTCAGCGCTGCAAAGAGGCGCGTCAATTCATCACTCTGTTTCCACAGATCCATATTCGCAAGAATGGATTTCAGACCATCCAATTGCATCTGCGAGAGGCCGGAATCCAATACATATTGATCCCACTTGGCGGGCTCCATTTTTGAACGGCGATCGACCATATTCGAGACCTCAAGCCGCTTGTCGGGTGTAATTCCCAATTTGTCGAATTCAGCATCCATCAGCCTGCGATTGTTCACAAAAATGGTGGCTTGTGTCGGGTCCATGTTGATCGAGCGCAGGAAGGTGGCAGCCACGGCGATCAGTTCAGCATCGGCTTCCGGCGAATTGACTCCCAGCATGTCAATGTTCCACTGGAAGAATTCACGGGTGCGCCCCTTTTGTGGCTGCTCATAGCGCCAGAATGGACCGAAAGACCACCAGCGCACCGGGAAGGTCAGTTCGCCTTGTTTGGCGGCGATCATACGGGCCAGGCTCGGCGTCAGTTCCGGGCGAAGCGTGACAAAATCTCCACCGCGATCTTGAAACGTGAACGATTGCTTTTTGACAAGCTCCTCCCCGGATTTGGCTGCGTACAAGTCGATCATCTCAATGAAAGGCCCATCATATTCCTGATACCCAAAAGCCTGAGAGGCCTTGCGCACTTTATCATAGATAAAATTCCGCAGCGCCATTTGCTCCGGGTAAAATTCGCGTGTGCCTTTAACGGTCTGAATCTTGTTTGCCATGATTGCTCCAGTTGGCAGATTTTATCATGGCTTTCTTTCTAAAATTCAGTCAGTGAATTTTGGTATAATCGGCATAACCAACTTAAGGAGAACCCATGGAAATCAATTACCAGGAAACCAGCAAGGACCTGCTCGTCCGCATCGACATTCACGAGAAGTATGGCTCGGCCAATATTGATGTTTGGACCAATGAACTGCTCAAACCGCAAGCCGGAATGCAGATCCTTGATGTGGGCTGCGGCGCAGGAAAACTAAGTTTCTTATTTGACGATTACACCAATCGCGGCGCAAAGATCACCGGCGGCGACTTTTCGGAAGAATTGCTCGCCAAAGCCCGTGTCAAAAATACAGAACGCGGCTCGAAGATCGATTTTCAGTTTTTGGATTTCAACAAGCCCTTTAACTTTGCCGACAACACCTTCGATTTATGCACCAGCGCCTTTGCCATCTATTACGCTTCGGACTTGAATTTCACCTTTGGTGAGGCGCACCGCGTGCTCGTGCCCGGCGGACGACTGTTCGTCTCCGGCCCGCTGCCAGAGAACAAGCAGATGTTCTATGACATCATCAAGGAAGCCACGGATATGACCATCCCGCCCATGCCGGGTTCCTCACGCTTCAAGGGCGATATCTTCAACACCATCAGCAGCATTTTTGCGAAGACCGAACTGCATAAGTTCGAGAACCACCTCACCTTCCCCGAAGTGGCGCCCTTCATTGATTACGTGCGCGCCTCGTTGAGCGAGGACCGCAAACTGTGGACCTCCATGTTCAACGGCAAGGACGAATATGAGGCCCTGATCGGCAAAATTACGGATGTGGCTACACGCTGGTTTGAACGTGACGGCAAACTGGTCATGACCAAGGTTGTCGGCGGCATTCTGGCGACAAAGTAGAACCCGTCTTCTTCCATGAATTTCTTTGGCAAACGCGTTCTCTTCCTCGGCGCGCACCCGGACGATATCGAACTCGGGTGCGGTGCCCTGCTTAATCGCATCGTGACCCAGACCGAGGTGCTATGTGTCACGCTATCGGATAACCAGAAAAACCCGGATCTCCTGCAAGTTAAAAGCGAGCATGAAAGAGCCATGGAAGTTCTGGGAGTCCCCGGCGACAGGGTTGTCCTTGGCCCATTCACCACAAGGGTGTTCCCAGACTCCCGGCAGGAGATCCTGGAGTATTTCCTGAAACTCCGCAAGGATTTTAGGCCCGATTTGATCTTCACTCATTCGCGGCAGGATGTTCACCAGGACCACAACACCATGACGGATGAAGCCTTGCGCGCCTTTCGCGGAATCACCGTCCTCGGTTTTGATGTGGTGAGATCCTCCTATGGTTTCTTCCCGCACTTTCTGGTGGAGGTCAGCGAGGAGAATGTCAATAAGAAGATCGAAGCGCTGGCGCAATACCGCACCTACCAGGACCGCTACTATTTCAACGCCGAACTGACACGCTCCATCATGGTGCGGCACGGCGCGCTGGCGGAGGCGGCCTTCGCCGAAGGCTTCGATATCCTGCGTATCGTGGGCCAATTTACGAATTCAGATTAAGGAGCAGGCAGGCGATGGAATTCAAACGGCTGCGCACGGAACTCACCCACAGCACGGAAATGATCCGGGCTTTGCTGGCAGGTGTCGGCGCGGAAGAAGCGCAGATGAAACCTTCCAAGGGGACGTGGTCGATCCTCGAAGTGACCTGTCACCTGTACGATGAGGAGCGCGAGGATTTCCGCGAACATTTAGATTTTATTCTCCATCGCCCGCATGAAGATTGGCATGCCATTGCGCCACAGGCCTGGGTCAAACTGCGGCGGTACAACGAGCAGGATTTTGGCAAAATGAAAGCCGGTTTCTTCCGTGAGCGGACAAAATCGTTGAAATGGCTCCTGAGCCTGCGGAATGCAGATTGGAACACGGCCTATACAACCCGGTTCGGCTTGATGCGCGCGGGAGACATGTTCGCCGCCTGGGTGGCGCACGACAATCTGCACATCCGCCAACTGGTGGAACTCCGCCGCTGGCACATCGAACGTTTGAGCAAACCGTTCAAGGTTCGGTATGCAGGCGAATGGTAATTTTATAAAAGCAGCACCGACTCGAGTCGGCGCTGCTTTTTGATTGTTGACAAGGACTATCCAAAAAACATATAATCAGTAAGGTCGCGGCAAAACACGACCAAACTCAGGAGGCGTCACATGTCTGATTACGAGCAATCCGTTTTTATTTCATACGCATGGGGTGGGGAGCGGGAGGAAGTTATCAACCAGGTGGACAAGGCTTTGCAAAAGCGCGGCCTGAAGATCATCCGCGACAAACGCGAACTGGGCTACAAGGGGTCGATCAATGACTTCATGGAGCGCATCGGGCGGGGCGACTGTGTCATTTTGGTAATCAGCGACAAATACCTGCGTTCGCCCAACTGCATGTATGAGTTGGTCGAGATCGCCGAGAACAAACACTTTCAAGACCGCGTCTTCCCCATCGTCCTGCCGGATGCGGATATTTACAATCCCGTCCACCGCATTCAATACATCAAGCATTGGGAGGAGAAACGCGCGGAACTAGCCGAAGCCATCAAGAGCCTGGACCCCGCCAACCTGCAGGGCATCCGCGAGGAAATGGACCTGTATGACCGCATCCGCGACAAGGTCTCGGGGCTGACCAGCATCCTCAAGGATATGAACACGCTCACACCGGAGATGCATAGCGAGTCCGGTTTTGAGGAACTGTACAGCGCCATCGAGGCCCGCCTGCAAGAGGGCGCCAAGGATGAAGAGGCGGAAGAATCCGAAAGCGAAGAAGAGGACAACACTTCTGCAGACCATGGCAGCACCAGCGTAGGCGGAATCCACATCGGCGGCAACGTCAGCGGTGGAAACATCGTAGTCGGGAACAATAACCGGGTGACGAACAAGAAGACTAAGAAATAGCGTCCACAAGGAGGGTGCATGGCTGGGCAGAAAAAAGCCAAAAAAGGAACTGTGCAAGCCGACCATCGCAGCATTGCCGTCGGTTCTGTTCATATTGAGGGTGACCTGAGCGGGACCCTGCATATTGGGAATACCACCGGCTTCACGGCCGATGAAGTGTCCATTCTGCTAACGCAGATCGCTTCGACACTTCAGCCCAAGCCATTTGACGGACGTTGTCCTTACAAAGGACTCGATGTCTTCGAGGAAGAGGATGCCGAGTTATTCTTCGGGCGCGAGAAACTGGTGGATGATCTCGTCAGCCGCGTAAAGGACTCTCGGGCGGTATTCGTCACAGGTCCGTCTGGAAGCGGAAAGTCATCATTGGTACGGGCGGGGTTGATTCCCGCCCTAAAGCAGGGAGCTATCAAAGGCAGTGACCGCTGGTTGTATGCGACCATGAAGCCAGGACGTGACCCCATCGGTGAACTCGGACGGGTGATTTCCAGCTTGGCAAGTTCAACCAACCCTGAAGATGAAATCCGAAACAAGGCAATGAAGGATGCAACCATCTTCGCACGTTGGTGTGAAATCGTTTTGAAAGAGGGACGTGATAAACGCCTCGTCCTCTTCATTGACCAATTCGAGGAGGTCTTCACACAAATTAGCAAAGAAGAAGAACGCTTGGCTTTCCTCAATTTGCTGACCTACGCCGCCACCGTCGAGAACGGACGCATGATCATCTTGTTCTCCATGCGTTCGGATTTTGTCTCGAACTGCGCCACCTACCCACAACTCAATGCACTGCTCAACCAACAATTCGTGCAGATCGGCGCGATGCAGCCAGAGGAATTGGTGAGTGCCATCGCCCAGCCTGCCCTACGCGTGGGATTGCGCATTGACCCCGACCTGATCGCGCAGATCATCAACGAGATGAAAGGTGAGCCAGGCGCCCTGCCGTTGATGCAATTCGCGCTCAAGGATCTGTTTGATTCTCAGCAAGAGAAAAGCGGCGTTCCAGATTTAACTCTGACTGATTATTTACAACGCGGTGGAATTCATAAATCTCTGGAACGCCATGCGAATGATGCCTTTTCAAAACTCAGCAAAGATGAGCAGGAACTGGCACGCTCCATCTTTAGTGGACTAATCGAGATCGGGCGAGGCGCTGAAGACACAAAACGCACCGCCCTATTCGACGAACTCGTACCTACAAATACAAAAGCCGAAGATGTAAAAGTCATTGTGCAAAAACTGGCAGACGCACGATTGGTGACCACCGAGGAAGGCAGTAACAAATACACCATCACGCACGAGAAGTTGATGGACGCCTGGCCCTGGTTGAAAAAGTTGATCAATGAGAACAGGGATGCGATCACACTGCAAAACGAAATCGCCAGCGCGGCAAAGGAATGGGAAGGGAATCGCCGCGATGCCAGTTATTTATATTCGGGTACGCGATTAGTAAATATACGTGAACAATTAATAACAAAAAAACTTGTCTTGAGCAGTAACTCCAATGAATTCATCTTGATCGGGTTTAAGAAGGCACGACAGGCGCAGGCTTTCAGAGTCATTAGCGTTGCCGTAATTGTTGCAACGGTACTTATTGCAGTTGTAGTGTTCTCATTTCAATCAGCATTAAATTCTCAAAAATTAGCGGATCAAAGTTTCTCATTTGCCAACACACAACGGGCAATCGCAAGCACTGCGCAAGCCAACGCAGACGAAGCACAAAAACAGGCGAAAATTGCTCAAGCAAACGAACTTGCATCTTTAGCGCTTTCAACACGAGAAACGGACTTTAATTTATCCATGCTCTTATCTGTTAAAGCGTTCTCTACCGCTGATACCCCACGGGCGAGGGAAGAGTTAATAAACAGCGTACTAGTAAATTCCCGTCTCAAACAAAATTTCTTTATCGACACCCAGTTTAATAATTATTTCATATCTGCTCATAACGATTCTTATATTGCCATTGCAAGTGGTGCCTCTCAACAAGAAATCTCTATCATGAGTGTAAACTCTGGTATAAAATCACAGCAAGTACCAACAAATTTTCCTGTACTACAAATGGCAATCAGCACGACCAATATACTTGCTTATGCGACTACTAATTCGATTGACCTTTGGGATTTAGAGAAAAATGTTCCTGCCGGAACGATTCCAGTTGAAAATGCCGATATAATTCTTTTTAGTCCTAATGGCTCAACTTTAATAACCACTCAAGGAAATCGTATCACTATATGGGAAGTAGGTACCCTCTCAAGAGTAGTCGGCACTTTCAACAGCGCGCTCTCTTCAATCAGCAGCATTGCAATATCTTCTAGCGGAGATACGCTAGCATGGAGTGGCTGCATTCGTGATTCAGATTACAAATGCGGAAATAACTATATATTTATTGAAAGTTTATTTGATTCCAATAAAAACAGAGTAGGGAAAATCGAATCTCCTGATGCTATTGCAGATCTGGAGTTTACTAATGACGGGCAGTCTTTAGTATCAACCAACCTATCAGGTAATATGGTCTCCTTTTGGGATTTAAAAACAAAAAATCTAGTCGATTATTTTTCCATCAATGAAAATGATAGTTTCAACTACACTACAAAAATAAGCCCCGGGGGGAATTTTCTGGCAGCATCTTTCTGTGCAAAAAAACATATTTTCTTTATTATTTGCGAACAAGAGGGCATCAAATTATGGGATTTAAACTCGCGCACCCCCATTGGTGAAAACTTGATTGGCAGTTCCCAGTTCTTTACACCATTAGGTTTCAGTAATGATAATAGTCTCATGTTTACTGAAAGCGAATCTTCTGTAACAATCTGGGAAAGATCTTCTCCTCCACCTACTATACAATCAAAAAATATCGCTGCGGACTTATTTGTAGTAGGGGTGAGTTACTTATCCAATGGCACCCCAGCCAAACTAGTTGTAGAAAATAATAGTTTATTAATCAAAGATATTGAAACAAATAAAACAATAACAACGTTATTGGACAAGTACAATGGAATTCCATATTCCATAAGTTTAAATGAAGATAATAATATTATTGCCACAAGCGGAAATGATGGCGAAGCCGTTGTATGGAATAAAGGAACTGAAAAGCCTATAATGACTCTGAAAAATATTGCTGCTAATTCTCCGGTTGTCTTAAATAAAGATGGAAGATATCTAATGAGTACAGACCAAAACGGCAATTTAAACTTGTGGGCCACACAAACAAGTGAACTTGTTGCGACGTACCCCAATAATATTCAAATAATGAGCGCAGCATTCAGCCCTGACGGTAAAACCCTGGCCATTTTTTCAAGCATCCAGGGTCTAGCATTGCTTGATATTCCTACATCGCAAAAGATCGGTAATTTACCAGGGAATTCGTCTTATCTTAATAGTATTACCTTTAGCTCTGATGGAAAAACCTTATTTACAGGCAATAATGATGGCAGCATCACTTTATATGATGTAGCCACCCTGCGGCAATATGGAACTCTGCCGGCATCAGGCGAAGAAATCCTCAAATATATGTCAGTTAGTCCTAACGGGAAAGAACTAATAGCACTAGGTTTACATAATATCAACATTTGGAACATTGATCCTGAATTTTGGCTGAGGTCAATTTGTCAACTTTCTGGAAGAAATTTCTCGTTTCAAGAGGTACAACAGTATTTAGGGAATAACGCTTCTGGAGTAGTTTGTCCAAACTGGTCCACGCACCCGACTTTCATCACCCAAAAAATCCTACCCATTTTGTCAGACGGTACAAATAAAGACCGTGTTCAAGAAGCTATTGATCAAGCAAAAAATATGTTCCCAAGTAAGTTCGACGAATCAGAAAAAACAGAACAAGCACAATCCATAGTCACAGAAAATATTAAAATGCAGATCTCGCTTCAGTATTCAACTGTTGGCTACACCAATTTCCACAATGCGCTAATCTGGGCAGAGAATGCTGAAAAAATTAAGATCAAGGATAAATATCTTGCCGATAATCTAAATATTCTCTGTTGGAATGCAAGTCTTTCAAATCAGGCGACAAAAGCAATAATGATTTGCAATGTCGCGATAGGAATGTTTCCAGGCAATTACGCTTATATCGATAGCCGAGGATTAGCCAGGGCGCTCACCGGTGACTTTGCAGGCGCGATTCTTGATTTTCAATATTATATTGATCATTCTGATGATAGCGCCTCAATTGAACAAAGATATCAATGGATCGAGCAATTGAAAAAAGGAATTAATCCATTTACTCCTGAGGTTTTGGAATCTCTTAAGTCTCAATAATTTATTAATATTTCCGCAAACAAATAAGGATATATAGCAGGAGGAAAGCATGAACGGGAAAAAAGAAAGCACAACCAGGATCTTGAACTGCATCCCCTCGCGCAATGTGGAGCAGGACTGGCAATTCGAACATGCCATGTCGGCCCTGCTGTTCAAACCACAGAAGAAGATCCCGGCAGAAGTGGATTTGCGCGAGCCGTGGTGGACGGTCGGCAACCAGGGCTCCACCGGCTCCTGTGTTGGCTGGGCGGCAGCCGACTCGCTGGTGCGCTGGCATTTCGTCAAAGCCAAACGGCTGAAAGAGGACGAATTACTCTCCGCCCGCTTCTTGTGGATGGCTTCCAAGGAGACCGACCGCATCCTCAACTTCCCCACCACTTTTATTGAACTCGAAGGCACCAGCCTCAAGGCCGCCCTCGACATTGCCCGAAAATACGGGATTGTGAAAGATGCGGCTCTGCCATTCAAATCCGGCAACCTGTATACCGGCGAGACAAAGGCCTTCTACGCCGAGGCTGCCAAACTCAAGATCGCCAGTTATTTTAATTTAGGGCTGAACCCGACCCACTGGAAGAATTGGCTGGCCGCCAAGGGACCGGTCCTCGTGCGTTTGAACGTGGATGAGACCTGGGAACACTCCAAGGGCAACCTGGATGCCTACCTTCCAGAAACGGCGCATGGCGGTCATGCCGTGGCGCTGGTGGGCTACACATCCGACCGGTTTATCGTACGGAACAGTTGGGGAAATACCTGGGGGGATAAGGGGTTTGGGTATGCCAGCCTGATGTATGCGCATCATGCCTTTCAGGAGGCTTACGGCGTCTCGCTCTGACTTGTTCTATTTTCTGGGCAGGCCCACCAGGATCATGCCATCCTGAACTTTCACAGGGTAGGCGGGGATGTCCACCACAGCGGGCATCTGAACCGCCTGACCATTACTCACATCAAATTCTCCGCCGTGACGTGGACAGACCACGTTAAAGCCCTCCAACATCCCATCTCCCAGCGGGCCGTCATCGTGCGTACAGACATCGCCGATGGCGAAGAATTGCCCGGCGATATTGAAAATAACCACGGGCTTGTCACCGAGGTCCACGAACAGGCGTTCCCCATTTGGCAGTTCTGATGCGGGGGCAATCTCCACAAATTCGGCCTGGGATTCATCATAGGCGGTGTAATTGAACATGGTTATTCCACCAGGGCATCACTGGCTTCCCCAAGGCCGTATACACCCGCCTTCAAGACCTTGAGCGAAAGCAGCGCGCATTTCAAGCGCACCGGGCCAAGGTCGATGCCGAGCATGTCGAGGATATCCTGCTTGTTAAGTTGCTTCACTTCCTCCAGCGGTTTGCCAATGATGGTCTCCATCAACAGGTCGGCAGAGGCTTGCGAGATGGCGCAGCCATGACCGTCAAAACGCGCGTCGGCCACCACGCCGTTCGCATCTACTTGCAGGTCGATCTGGATATGATCGCCGCACAGGGGGTTGTTGTCTGCAAAGGAGATATCGTGCGGGTTTAATTTGCCGCGGTAGGAGGGATTTTTATAATGTTCAATAATGACTTCGCGATAGAGATCGTCCATGGTAGTCCTGTAGTTCGCTGGTCGAATAGTCATGTAGTCAGATGATCAAGAACAACCTGACCATCTGACAAAAAGGCTATCTTACCCAAACATTTCCTTCACTTTATAGATCCCGTTCACCAACAGATCCACTTCTTCCTTGGTGGAATACAAATAGAAGGAGGCGCGGCTGGTGGCGGGGATGCCGAATTTTTCATGCAGGGGTTGGGCACAGTGATGCCCGGCGCGGACGGCGATGCCATCCTGGTCGAGGATCTGAGCTACATCGTGCGGATGGACACCTTCCAGTGTGAAAGCTGCCACACCGCCTTTTTTATCCGCCTCAGGGCCGAACAACTTCACACCGGGGATCTCCTCCAGACGGTCCAGTGCATATTCGGTGATGGCATGTTCATGCGCAGCGATCTTTTCCATGCCGACGGTGGTCAGGTAATCCACAGCCGCGCCAAACCCGACCGCTTCCGCGATGGCGGGCGTCCCGGCCTCAAATTTGTGAGGCAGGCTGTTCGCCCGGAAGGAGCGCAGTTTCACTTCCCTGATCATGTCGCCACCGCCGAGAAATGGCGGCATGGCTTCCAGCAGGGTGGTCTTGCCATACAACGCGCCGATGCCGGTCGGCCCGCACATTTTATGCGCCGAGAAGGCATAGAAGTCAGCGTCGAGGGCCTGTACGTCCACAGCAAGGTGCGGGACGGATTGCGCGCCATCCACCAATGCAATCGCCCCCGCTTCGTGAGCGAGGCGAATGATCTCCTGGGCCGGGTTGATCGTCCCCAGGACGTTGGACATGTGAGTGAACGAGACCAGTTTCGGGCGGCGGTCCAGAAGCGCTTTGTATTCATCCAGGTCGAGCAGCCCCTCATCCGTCACCGGGATGAACTCCAGTTCAATGCCACGCTCCGCCTGGAGCATGTGCCACGGCACGAGGTTGCTGTGATGTTCCATCTCGGTCAGGATGACCAGGTCACCCGCCTTGAGATTGGCACGCGCCCAGGAATACGCCACAAGATTGATGGACTCGGTGGTGTTGCGGGTGTAGAGGATCTCTCGTGGAGAAGCCGCATGGATGAACTTTGCAATGCGTTCGCGCGCGCCTTCATACATGGCCGTGGCTTCCTCGGCCAGCGTATGCACGCCGCGATGGATGTTCGCGTTGGAGCGGCGATAATATTCATTCATCGCCTCAATCACCTGAACGGGCTTCTGCGAAGTGGCGGTTGAATCGAGATACACAACACGCGCGCCGCCGGCGGTTGCCCGGTCGAGGATCGGAAAATCTTTACGGATTTCAGTTACATTTAAAGTCATAAGAATCATAAAAGCAGACAGGTTTCCCTGCCTGCATCGGCTCGCTAATAATCGGGGATGAAATCCTTTTTCGCCGCGGATTTCTTACCGCCCACTGGGCGGATGTGTTCAGAGGTCAGCGGGTACCACAAGATGCGGTCCGGCACCATCCAGCCATCGGTCAGGAAGACATTGGAGCGGAACTGGACCGCCACCATTTTATTATCCACCTGCACCACGATCCCTCTGATCCAGCCACGCACACGTTCGCGTCCTTTTTCATGATCGCAGAACACTTCCACATTGTCGCCCACTTCAAAAGCATGTTCGGGAGTGGGGGCTTTCATAAAAGTATATTGGGTCGCGTTGCGGATGGCAGCCGCTTCGGCGCGGCTCACACGGGTGCGCCCGGTCGACGTAACACTGCGCCGAACAATGACCGGGGTGATCGACCGGGTGACATCCACCGGCTTCACGGGCGTACGCGCCGCATCAGATTTAGCCGGTTTCTCCGGCGCCTTGGCCACCACCTTGACCGGCTTCGCCGATTCCTTTTTCTTCGATTTCAAATTGGAGACTGCCTGATGCACGGGCTTTCCTTTTACCGCCCCTTTCGTTCTGCTGGCCGCTTTTGACTTGTCCACCGTTTTTCCCTTCGACATCGTTTTGGTCTTCGCTTTCGATTTGACTGCCATGGCACACTTCCTCTTCTTTTCGAGACGCCCTCCGCCTCATTGATTACCCGAATATTACTCGAAGACCTGACGGGTTTTAATTACCTGTCAGGTCTCAGACATTACGCTGTAAGTTTGATCTGGATCGCCTGCTGGAAGCGCTCGCGCACGCCTTCAAATGGAATGCGCTGCATAATCGGGTCGAAGAAACCTTCGACGACCAACTGCTCGGCTTCCTTCTGTGGGATTCCGCGTGATTTGAGATAGAACAGGGGCTCCTGCTCTAGTTTACCAACGGTTGCGCCGTGTGTACAGCGTACATCATCGGCGAGGATTTCCAGGCCGGGGATCGAATCTGCCCGCGCCTGGTCATCAAGGACGAGGTTGCGGTTGGCCTGGTAGCCGTCGGTCTTCTGCGCACCGGGGGCGACGTAGATCATGCCCTGCCAGACAGAACGACTCTTCCCTTTTAATGCGCCCTTGAAAAGTAGGTCGCTGGTGCAGTGCGGAGCGAGGTGATTCTGCTGGGTATCATGGTCGAGGTGCTGACTTCCATCGGTAAAATAGAAACCAGACATGCGTCCCTGTGCGCCTTCGCCGATCAGGTCGAGGTCGGAGAAGTTCTTGGTCAGGCGCGAACCGACGGCGCCGAAGATCCAGTCGAGGTTGCCGCCGCGGTCCACGCGGGCGCGTTCGTGGCTGAAATTCCAGACGTGCCTGCCCCATGACTGCAATTCTACAAAGCGCAGGTTGGCATCTTTACCCACGTAGATCTCGACAATGCCCGTATGCATGGCATGACCAACTTCGTCCGGCGATGCCGCTTCGTGAACGTAGGTCACAGACGCGCCATCTTCCACGTAGACGATGAGGTGTGAGAAATGCGCGAGGTCGGTACCCGGCCCCCACAGCACGGAGTGAAGCGGTTGTTCCACTTGTACGCCTTTGGGCACATAGAGTAGCACGCCGTTTTCAGAAAGCGCCGAAGCCAGTGCGGCAAATTTGCCATCATCCGGTTTGACGATCTGACCAATCAATTTCTTGAGCAGGTCGGAGTGCATCTTTTCTGCGGTGCGGAAGTCGGTGAAGACCACGCCCTTTTTGGCAAGGGCCTGGTCCAAGTCCACTTTGGAGCCTCCGGGAAGCAGGGTGATCTGTCCGCCGTGCTGTTCACCGGTGAGCGGCTTGAGCAGTTCTTCGGGCACGACCGGCAAATCTTCAAAGGCATCCGCTTGGGGGAGTTTGAAATCCGGCGTGGGCAACAAGCGCAGGTCAGTGCGACGCCAGGCTTCGAGCGTGGTGTCGGGGAGAGACTGCTTGGAGTACACATCCCAGGCCCCGGCGCGGAAAGAGGCGAGCCCATTCGCGGAGGGAACGTCTGCCTGTGTAAAGTTAAATTCCTTCGCACCAGTGTCGGCGCGTCTTCCTCTTGATACGGTTACTTTGGGTTTCTCTTGCATAATTTTTCTCATTTTGTCATTGCGAGGGCAATCGCCCGAAGCAATCTACTTGATAACAGGAGGTTGCTTCGTCGGGAAGAGTACCCTCCTCGCAACGACATTATCCAATAGAGCCTTCCATCTGTAATTGAATGAGGCGGTTCATTTCCACCGCGTATTCCATGGGGAGTTCTTTGACGAGCGGTTCGATAAAGCCGGAGACAACCATGGTGGTGGCTTCTTCCTCGCTCAGGCCACGGCTCATGAGGTAGAAAAGTTGCTCCTCACCCACTTTGCTGACCGACGCTTCGTGACCGATGGTCACATCGTCTTCGTCAATCTCAATGTAAGGATAGGTGTCAGAGCGGGATTTGGGATCAAGCAGCAACGCATCGCAAACGACGTTGGATTTGACTCCCTTCGCGCCTTTATAGACCTTGAGCAGGCCGCGATAGGAGGCGCGTCCGCCCGCCTTGCTGATGGACTTGGACGTGATCTTGCTGGTGGTGTTCGGCGCAAAGTGAACCATTTTGGAACCGGCATCTTGAATCTGGCCTTTATTGGCAAAGGCCATCGAAAGCATTTCGCCATGAGCGCCGGGTTCCATCAAATAGCAGGATGGATATTTCATCGTGACCTTCGAACCGAGGTTGGCGTCCACCCATTCGTGAGTGCCGTTCTCGAACACTTTGGCGCGTTGGGTTACAAGGTTGTACACGTTGGTCGACCAGTTTTGAATGGTTGAGTAGCGCGAACGTGCGCCCTTCTTGACAATGATCTCGATTACGCCGGAGTGGAAGGAGTCGGTGGTGTATTGCGGAGCAGTGCAGCCTTCGACATAATGCACTTGCGCGCCTTCATCCACAATGATGAGCGTGCGCTCGAATTGACCGACGTTGGCCGTGTTCAAACGGAAATACGCCTGAAGCGGAAGGTCAACCTTCACGCCCTTCGGTACATACACAAACGAACCGCCAGACCACACCGCTGAGTTGAGCGCGGCGAACTTGTTATCTTCAATCGGGATGACCGTGCCGAAATATTCACGGAACATTTCAGGGTGCTGCTTCAAACCATCTTCGATGGAGAGGAAGATGACACCCTGCTTTTCGAGATGTTCCTGAATGGAGTGATAGACCATCTCCGATTCATATTGCGCACCGACACCGGCAAGGAATTTGCGTTCGGCTTCAGGGATGCCAAGTTTGTCGAAGGTGCGCTTGATGTCATCGGGAACATCGTCCCAGGATTTTTCGCTCTTCTCGGTCGGCTTGACGTAGTAGTAAATATTGTCGAGGTCAAGTTCCTTCAGTTCGGGTCCCCAATTGGGCATGGGACGCTTAAGGAAATGATCGAGCGCCTTGAGGCGGAAGTCAAGCATCCACTGCGGCTCGCCTTTCATGCGCGAAATATTCTCCACCACTTCGCGGCTCAGGCCTTTTTCAGATTTGAAGGTGTAATTATCGTCGCGGTCATGGAAACCGTACTTGTATTCACCGATCTCGTCTAATATTTTTGCATCTTCAGACATAAGAACTCCAGTTTTTAGAGAATAGGGAGTAGATAATAGTAAAAACCAATCTCTAATCTCTAGTATCTGCTTTTAAGCGGTTTCTTCGGTTTTTTCGCGCAGCCAGTCGTAGCCGTGTTCTTCGAGGTGCAGGGCCAGTTCGGGGCCGCCGGATTCGACGATGCGGCCGCCCATCATGACATGCACGAACTGCGGCTTGATGTAATTTAACAGGCGCTGATAATGCGTGATGACCAGCACCCCAAGCCCGGGACCGGAAAGAGCGTTAACGCCTTCCGAAACGATGCGCAACGCGTCAATATCCAGGCCGGAATCGGTTTCATCCAGGATGGCAAAACGAGGCTGGAGCGTGGCCATCTGCAAGATCTCGGCGCGCTTCTTTTCGCCACCGGAGAAGCCATCATTTAAATAACGGCCTGCGAAGGCCTGATCCATCTTGAGCATGGCCATCTTTTCTTTTAGCATCTTGCGGAATTCGGGAATGGGCATGCCTTTGTCTTCGGGGTTTTCGGCGCGGCGGCGGGAATTAATGGCCGAGCGTAGGAAGTTCGCCACGGTCACGCCGGGGATGGCAACCGGGTACTGAAAAGCGAGGAACATCCCGGCACGGGAGCGTTCATCCGGTTCCATGTCGAGGACATTCTCGCCGTCGATCAGCACTTCGCCGCTTGTGACGGTGTAATTGGGGTGGCCCATCAGGGTATATGCCAACGTGGACTTGCCCGTCCCGTTCGGCCCCATAATAGCGTGTGTCTCCCCCTGCTTGATGGTCAGGGTCAGGCCTTTGAGGATCTCTTTGTCCTCGATGCTCACGTGTAAATCTTTGATCTCTAACTGCGACATTCGTTTTTGCTCCTAGCATTAAGCCAATACTGGCGTTTTTATCAACCGAGGCGGCATTATAGCAAAGGGGGGTGGATTTGTCAATATTTATGATAATTTTCTAGTATATTCAAGTGAAACTGATAATATAATCGGCTAATCTAGTGATTAGCCGAAATTTTCCTTACAAATTCTCCAACATCGCCGCGGCCTGCTCAATCCTTCTCAGGCACACGTCCCGGCCGATGATTTCCATGCTCTCGAACAGCGGCGGACTGACCTTTTGGCCGGTGACGGCCACGCGCAGGATGCCGAAGACCTGATTGGCGCTGAAGCCGGACGACTCGACGTAGGCTCGCATGGGTGGCTCGGCGGTGACGTGATCAATCTGCGGCAGGGCGGCAAGAATCTCAAGCGCCTTCCGCGCGATCCCGGCGGATTGCTTTGCGTCAAGCCCCTTGGCGATCAGGTCGTCAGGGTTGGGCGCGACTTCATCTTTGAAGAAGAAGGCTCCGAAGTCAATGCAATCGTCCAGGGTGGTGAGGCGCTCGCGAATGAGAGGAATCATCTTCAACAGCACATCATCGCGGACGTTGAATCCTTCACGGGTAAAGTAAGGCTTGAGGCGGGCGGCCAGGTCCTCGGTCGAAAAGAGGCGGATATGCGTCGCGTTGAAGTGGTCCAACTTCTGAAAGTTGATCGCCGCCGGAGACGGGGTCAACGAGTCGATGGTAAAACGTTCGATCATCTGCGGCACGGTCATCACATCCCCTTCGGGCACGCCCCAGCCCATCAACGCGCTCCAGTTCAAAACTCCCTCCGGCGTAAAGCCAAGGTCCTGCATATCTTTGATGAAGATCGAGTAACCATCCTTCATGGCCTGTGCAGTCTCACGCTTGCTCATTTTGCCTTTGCCGCTGGGTTTGAGAAACACGGAAAGATGGATCCAGGTGGGCTCATCCCAGCCGAAGGCACGCACGATGTTCACATGCAGCGGGAAGGTACCCAACCACTCGGAGCCGCGCAAGACATGCGTGATCTTCATTTCATGATCGTCCACAATGGCAGCGAGATGATAGGTCGGCAGACCGTCGGTCTTGAGGATGACCTGATCGTTGAGTTGTTTATTCTCGGTGGTGATATCGCCGCGCAAATGGTCATGCGCCACCGTCACGCCTTCCTGCGCTATCTTGAAGCGGATGGTATACGGCTCACCATTGGCGATACGACGTGCGGCTTCATCTGGAGCGAGGATGCGGCAAGTGCCATCGTAGTGCGGATTTTCCTTGCGCTTCATCTGCTCCTGCCTGACCTGATCCAGCCTCTCTGGGGTGCAGAAACACGGGTAAGCCTGCCCCTTCTCTACCAAAACCTTTGCATGCTGCTGATAAATCTCGCGGCGTTCGGTTTGCCGGTACGGTCCATACGGACCGCCGACATCCGGGCCTTCGTCATATTGAAGCCCAAGCCAGCGCAAGCCATCCATGATCTCCTGTTCGGCTCCAGGGACGGTGCGCTTCAAGTCTGTGTCTTCGATGCGCAGAATGAATTGGCCGCCGGTCTTTTTGGCGAGCAGGTAATCATAAAGGGCAACACGGGCCGTGCCAAGGTGCATGTGTCCCGTTGGGGATGGAGCGATGCGGGTGCGAGCAGGTTTTGTAGTCAAAATTTTCTCCTGAGAAAAAGGCAGTGATCCGAAAGCAGGTAACGATCTGCGAGGTTTAGAATTCGAGGTCTTTGCGGCGCATCACCACAGATTCGACCAGGCCGACCCCGATCATGAGCGCGGTGAGGCCGCTTCCACCGTAACTGATGAAGGGCAGCGGCAACCCTGAGACGGGTAACAAGTTCAGGTTCATACCGATATTAACCGACCCCTGGAAGAATATCAGGGTGGCGACCCCTAATGCGAGCATGGCCCCGGCCACGTCACGGGCCTTTTGCGCGGCGCGGATACAGCGCCAGACGATCATCCCCAGCGTAAGAACGATCAACACCCCACCCACCAGGCCGAACTCCTCGGAACTGGCCGCAAAAATAAAGTCGGTATGGCGGACTTTTAGAAAGCGCAACTGCGTTTGAGTACCATGGCCGTATCCTTCACCAAAGACTCCGCCGGAGCCAACCGCAATCAGTGCCTGCTGAACGTTATAGCGGTTGCCGTAAGTGTCGTTTGGATCCGGGACCACAAAGTTAACAATACGCTCCTGCTGGTAGGCTTGCAACCCGGGGATTTTTACGCCCAGAACGGAGAGAACAATCACACTTCCAAGCAGCACGCCCCCTACCACCCCAGCCAGGGCAACGTGCTTTACTTGAATCCCGTTTACCCAAAGCATGACAGCCATAATAACGGATAAAACCATCACATTGCTGAGGTTGGGTTGAAGCAAAATCAAGCCAACGATCCAAATTGCGCGGAAAATCGCGCCGAACACCCAACGCAGATCGCGCGGCTGGTCGCGGGTCGACTCAAAATATTGTGCCAGCAAAATGATCGCGACGATCTTGGCGAATTCCGTTGGCTGGAGAAAAAGCACACCCACCTGGAACCAACGCTGGGCGCCAAAAGCAGTCTGGCCAAAGCCGGTGAGTGTAAGAAGGAACCCAAGGATCACAAGATGCATCGGGCGATAAAGAGCCAGCCAATAACGGTAATCAATGGACGCCAGAAAGAAGATTAGGACAACGCCAAGGATCGCGAAGTACACCTGGCGGGCAATCAACGGCTGCAGCACCTCATTCCCCGCCACAGCCGAACGGATCATCGCCGTGCCAAAAGCGGACGCAAGCACGATTGCGCCCAAAAGCAGGAAGTCAAAGTTACGCCAGGAAAGCCCGCGAGTCATAGTCAACAAAAAAACACGGATTCAACCAGGGAAAGCATCAGGCTGATCCGTGTCTCCAAAGTTCAAAAAAAGAATCAGCCCATACGGTGGTGAGACGAGCTTCTCAAGGGAATATCGGCCACCAACCGTTGTGAACGCCCGTCGCGTTCCAGCCCGATCTGAACCGTCTCATGGTCAATATCAATATATTTGGATAGGGTATTCAACAGATCATCCTTTAATGCATCCAACTGGGCAGGGGTGAGATCGGTGCGGTCATGGATCAGCACCAACTGCAACCTTTCCTTGGCGCTTGCAGCGCTCTTTTTACGAGAAAAGAAATTCATATCACTTTCTCCCGGTCAATCGCTGAATGGCGCTCCAAATACCGCCCTGATTTGCCAGGTCCATGAATGGCACATCCTGTCCCTGCAAACGGCGGGCAATATTTTTAAACGCCTGCCCCGCGCGGCTCTTTGAATCTGTCACAACAGGAGCGCCGCGGTTGGAACCAATGATGACATTTTCATCCTCGGGGACAATGCCCACCAACTGAATACCGAGAAGATCCAGCACATCCTCTGCAGACAACATATCATTGCTTTTAACCAGTGATGGGTTGAGACGATTCAGGATCAACAACGGGGATCCTTTTTCTTCCGCCTCCAGGATCCCTACAACGCGATCCGCATCACGCACCGCGCTGACTTCCGGGTTGGTCACCACCAGGACCCGGTCGGCCGCGGCGATGGCATTTCGAAAACCGCGCTCAATGCCGGCAGGCGAGTCGACGATAATAAAATCTGCATCAGGTCGAAGGTCCTTGCAGATCCGAATCATATCGGACGGAGAAACTGCATTCTTATCCCGGGTCTGTGCAGCCGGAATAAGGTATAAATCGCTATAGTGCTTGTCGCGGATCATGGCTTGTTTTAATTTGCATCGTCCTTCTATGACATCGACGATATCATAGACAATTCGATTCTCAAGCCCCATGACCACATCCAGGTTCCGCAACCCAATATCCCCATCGATGCAGACGACACGCTTGCCATCCATCGCCAGGGCAGTGGCAAGGTTTGCAACGGCTGTGGTTTTACCCACCCCGCCTTTTCCGGATGTTACTGTTATCACTTGAGCGGTCATAGTAATTCCTAAAAAATAAAATTAGCCTGCATTCCAGATCTCAGACTGCAAATAACCTTCTTTATTTATACTTGCAATTTCAGGTCGGGGGTCTTTTTGAGGTTTCAAAGAAGCAGACACCTCGTTGGCTATCCGCAATTGATTCGCAGAAAGATCCAACGCGCAAATAAACGCCGATCGGTCCCCTTTTGCCCCAGCATGGATCATGCCACGCACACGACCCCAAACAATCACGTTTCCTTCTGCAACTACCTCTGCTCCGGGGTTCACGTCTCCTACAATAACAATATTCCCGGGATGTTCAATGCGGGTACCAGAACGAACCGTTTTTATGATAAACAGCGCTGAATCGCTGGAAATCACCTCTGCAACTTGACGCTGTTCCTCAGGGCGCGGTTTTGAAATTCGGGTGGCCAACCCCAACAACTGCGAGGTTTGCTCTGTTGTAGGCGACTCGCTCACAACCGCCCACAAGGATACATTTCTTTCGGAAAGTCTGTCTCGCAGGTCTACCAATTCGTTGACCTTCAACGTGTGAGGGCCAACATCAATGGCAAGGCGCGCGCCTTGAAAAAAAGCTGGGCGTTCGTCAATTTGCCCCAATAGAGCCCCCTGCTGATCCTCCCATGGGGCATCCGAAAACGTCGCGAGTAATCCATCGCGAATTCCTTTGATATGAACGATTGATGTAGTCTGCTGCATATGCCAGGTAAGTGTACGAATTATACCTGATGAAACCGGGTCTTTTCACGGAGCCGGGGCAATTTTCCCTTGAGCAATATCCAGTGCCTTAATCTCAAAATAAGATTTAATCATGCGCTGCACCATCGGACCCGCCACGCTGGCACCTTCGCCGCCGTTATAAGCAAAGGCCAGCACGATAATTTCAGGGTCTTCATAGGGAGCATAGGCCATTGTCCATGCGTGGGTGGGCCAGGAGCCGAACTGACAGCGCTGGGCGGCACGAGCGACATCATCGCAGTATTCCGCCGTTCCTGTCTTGCCTGCCACAGCAATCGGAAAATCTCCAAAAAGGTCATTCAAGGTGCCAAACAAAACCTCGGTCACGGCCATGCGAGTCCCGCCGCGCACCGCCTGAAAAGTTTCCGGGCGAATGGTCTTTTTCTCATCTGTCAGAGTACAGGAAGCGCCATCACAACTGTACCCTCTGATCAAGGGCTCGATGGTCGTATCCCATTTCAAATTGGGTTTGAAAGGCGAAATTTGATAACTGCCCGGGGTTTCAAATTGAGTCACCGTAAAATTCAGAGGGTCTGTGGGATTAAACCACATTGGGACCACATTTCCATCCCCATCGGTTACTTGTCGAACCAGGGTGGGCTGCATCAGTTCTCCCCCATTGGCAACCACAGAACCCGACATCAATACCTGCAGCGGGGTCGCCAGCACATACCCCTGCCCAACGCTGGCGATATATGTATCGCCGGTCGACCAGTTTTCGCCAGTGTTGATGCGCTTCCACTTCGGGTCGGGAATCAGGCCATCCTGCTCGCCTTTAAGTTCAATGCCAGAACGAGCGCCATATCCCAGAGCGCGGGCGTATTCACCAAGGCGATCAATACCAAGCCCTTGAGGAATCTCATTCTCAAACCCACCTCCCAGTTTGTAAAAACATACATTGCTGGAGAAGGCGATACACTGCATGAATGAGATCGGGCCAAACCCTTCGGGGCGCTTCTCAAAAATATGATCGACGAACGGGCGCGTGTTTGCATCCGTACATGGCTCGGTCGGATTGAAGCGTTCACACAATAATAATTGACCCGGAGCCTGAATGATGTCGTCCAGCCCGACAACGCCCTCATTAAAAGAGCCGGTAGCGGTCGATAATTTGAAAGTAGATCCGGGTGGATATTCTGCCGAAATGGCATTGTTCAACAAAGGCTTGCGCGGGTCCTGGCTTAGTTGTTCATAATAATACGACGGGATCAATCGTGCAAAACGATTGTTCTCAAAGGTTGGGTACGAGACCATCGCAAGAATCTCGCCCGTCTTGGGATTCATGGCAATGATCACCCCGCTGGAAATACGGATTCGGTTGAAATAGGTATTCCAGGCATCAATCTCTTCCAGCAGAGTAGCTTCCGCGGCCGCCTGCAAACGAGTGTCGATGGTCAAATAAATGTTGTACCCAGGCTGCGGCGAAATGGGCGGTTCAAGATTCCGGATTTCCTGCCCGGCCACATCCACTTGAACCACGCGCAGGCCATTACGCCCTGCCAGAATATCCTGCAAAGAATCTTCAATTCCCGAATAACCGATCTTGTCGCGATTGGGCACAAACCCATTCGCCTTGTATTCCTCCTCCAAACTGGCAGGGATTGGGCCAAGAAAGCCGATCAAGTGGGAGGTTAATGAGCCGGTCGGATAGTCGCGAATCGGCTCGATCTCAACCCCGACGCCCGGCCAATCCACCGACCTTTCTTCGACCACCCGTGCAATCTCTTCGCTGACATTGCACTTGACCTTTACGGGGCTGAAGGGAGCATTCGTATCTTGCAGCGCAACCATTTGAGCAATACTCGGTCCTTCGGCGCAAACCGCAAACAGTTTGGCCTGCTCCAGGGCTTCGTCGGTGATCGGACCGCCTACTGGAACATTTATCAACTCAGAGAGTTCCCGATAGATGCGCTGAATATCTGAATCATCGGCGGGCAGGTTGGCCGGGGTAATGATGACATTATAGGATGCAATGTTCCTCGCAAGAATATATTCGTTTCGGTCATAAATAATTCCACGCGGCGCGGGAACGCTGATTTCCCTGGTATAGTTTTCAACAGCACGCGCCTTCCAGTTTCCAACCTGCAGGATTTGCAAATTGACCAGACGCGCAAGGAAAGCAGTAATGGCCACTGCAACCAAAACATAAACCAGACCAAGCCGCCAGGGCTCAAATCGGACAAACCGCGATTCCGATCCAGTACTCATTCAAACTCCTCAAGGGGATAGACCCAAAAAGACAGATCCCGCATCAGGGTATATATGGGGATGCAGATCAACATATTCAAAAGCAAGCTCGGCAGTGTCACCAATCCCAAAACGTCTGAGATTGAAAAAGTCGTTCCCAATAAACGCAGGACAACAAAGGATAGCAGGTGTATGAAAAGAGTCCCAACAAAGACCACGCTGAACATGGCCAGTAAGGGGGCCTGCCAGACTCGCTTTTGAAATGTGCGCGCAAGAAAAATTACGGAGAAATATCCCAAAACCAGAATTGGCCAGGGCATACCGGAAACGAATCCGACTATCAGGCAGGTAACCGCGCCCCAATGCAGGGAGGATTCCACGCGTTCCTGGAGCGCCCAGGCGGCAATCACAAGGAATGGCAGGTCGGCATAGCCCGACAATAACCGGACCTGACTTATGATAGAAGTCTGGAGAATCACAACAACCAAAATCAATGGGAACGCGATCAGGTTTCGCATGCTAAAACTATGGAGACGGAGTGGAAACGGGCTCCAGTGGTCCAATATCCACTGGGCGGAAATTGGTGATAACCAGGACGATCTCAAGACGAGAAAAATCCACTGCGGGCTGGACCGTTGCTTGTTGAAATAATTCAAATTCAAGGGTGCGGACCGTAACAACCTGTCCAATAATCAGGTCGGCCGGGAAGCCCCCACCCAAGCCGGAGGTCAGGATAAGATCGCCAGAAGCAACGGTGACATTTTGGGAAATCATATCCAGTGAGACATCCCCCGTGACAGACCCAGCCAGCACCGCACTGGTATCCGCATTTTGCAAATAGATATTGATGGATGAAGCGGGGTCAGTAATCAGCTGAACGCGCGCCGCATCTGCAATGACAGCATCGACTCTGCCAACGAGGCCCTGATTTGTCACAACAGGCATCCCTCTTCGGATGTCATCATTCGAGCCGCGATTAATGATGATGTAATGCAGGAAAGGGCTGGGGTCGCGGCCAATCACCGAGGCCGCCTTGTAGGTGCTTTCCGGGTTGGAGCGGGAGAAATCGACAAGCGCAGCAAGAATATCGGTCTCATTGACACGTTGCTGAAGTTCGATCACCTGTGCTTGCAGCTGGGAAACCTGCGCTTCCAGTTCGGCATTGCGCTGGCGCAACGAAACAATGTCTCTTGGCGCAGTGACAAAATCCTGAAAGCCAAGGAAGCGGGTGGAAAACCAGGTTTGTACTTCGATCAAAACAAGGCTAAATTGCCGCGATGCAGAGCCAAAGACACCGCCCAGCGCCAGGGCAAGAATCCCCCCTACCACTAAAAAGATAATCGTCGTTTGTAAAGAACGGGAATTCATTCTCAATCAGCCTCGCAATCAAGGCCGCCAAATCTTTCCCTATGCCACATGACGCGTACTACCGCGTTCCAAACCGACAAGATAACGGGATAATGTCTCAAGGTCCTCAAATACCATGGCAGCCCCGCGAGCCACACAGGTTAGCGGGTCTTCAGCCACCCAAACGCGCAATTTCAATTCATCCGTCAACCGTTCAGCCAATCCCTGTAACAAGGCACCGCCTCCAGCAAGGCAGATACCAATATCCATCAAGTCCGAAACAATTTCGGGGGGAATTTCATCCAGCGCATCCCGGACCGTATCAATAATTACCTGCACTGAGCCGGACAACGCTTCGCGGATCTCGACCGATGAAACTTCGATGGTTTCGGGCAGGCCAGTTACAAGGTTTCGCCCGCGAACTTCCATTGTTTTCTCAGGGTGCAAGGGATAGGCCGAGCCGATCTGCCATTTGATCTGTTCTGCAATTCCCATGCCGATAAGTAAATTATATTTATTACGAAGGTATTGAACGATATCCTGATCCATTTCATCCCCTGCAACACGCAGGGAACGGGAGGCGACCACACCGCTCATTGACATGACTGCCACTTCGGTGGTGCCGCCGCCGATATCCACCACCATGGAGCCGCGAATCTCCCCGACTGGCAGGCCCGCTCCGAGCGCAGCCGCAATCGGTTCCTCGATCAACATGGCCTGTCGTGCGCCGGAAGCCATCACGGCATCGTAAACCGCCCGTTTTTCAACTTCCGTCACACCAGTGGGAAGCCCAACAATCACACGTGGCCGGGGCAAAGGTACCACACTTTGTTCATGAACCTTGCCGATGAAGTACTCCAACATGACGCGGGTTACATCAAACTCCGCAATTACGCCATCGCGAATGGGGCGTACCACCATCACATTGGCCGGGGTGCGCCCAACCATTTCTTTGGCTTCAAGGCCGATCGCCAATGGCTGGCGTTGTTTCTTATCCACCGTAACCCAGGAGGGTTCATTGATAACAATGCCCTTGCCGCGAACATGGACCAAAGTGTTCGCAGTGCCAAGGTCAATGGCAATATCTAAAGAAAACAGGCCTAACAGCCAGTTAATTGGGTTGAAGGCCAAGACAGGCTCCTAATAGTAGATTTGGTGCAAATACTCGTGCAGGCCAAGATTATACCATGAGGCTTAAAAATAATTTTTCCACCATGTGAGGCGTAGTAAGGGTAAAATAAGCAAAATTAAAATCCAGCCAAGGAGTAGATGATGTCTAAGGTTGCACTTGTAACAGATAGCACTTCCTATCTTCCAAAAGAATTTACCCAGAAGCATAACATTACAATTGTGCCCCAAGTTTTGATCTGGGGTGAAGAGACCTTACGCGATGGGGTGGATATCCTGCCAGATACGTTTTATAGCCGTTTAAAGACAGCCAAAGTCATGCCGACCACCTCGCAGGTCTCAATCGTAACCATGCAGACTACTTTTCAAAATCTGGTCGACCAGGGATATGAGGTATTGGGTATTTTCATATCCTCCAGGCTGTCTGGCACCATGCAATCGGCGGTTCAGGCCAAGGATATGATGGGTGCCTCTGCTGAAAAAGTAACCATCGTGGACAGCCAGTCAACCGCCATGGCGCTGGGGTTTCAAGTCCTGGCCGCAGCACGCGCCCTGGACGCAGGCATGAATTTAAAAGACTGCCTGGCCCAGGCCGAATCGGCCCATAAACGCTCAGGGGTTTACTTCGCTGTAGATACTCTGGAGTTTTTACATCGCGGCGGGCGCATCGGTGGAGCACAACGCTTCTTCGGCTCTGCCCTGAACTTAAAACCGATTCTTGCTGTTCAGGAAGGCAAGGTTGAGGGCGTGGATCGCATCCGTACAAAAAGCAAGGCGCATGAGCGCATATTGGAATTGGTAGCCGATCAGACCAGGGGCAAATCGAATATCCGAATCGCAACCCTGCATGCCAATGCCGCCGAGGATGCCAGGAATCTTCTTGATCGCGCCGCTTCCGCAATGCCGGTCGTTGAAAAAATCTTTACCGAGGTCAGCCCGGTGGTTGGAACGCATGCCGGCCCGGGAACCGTCGGTCTCGCTTATAGTTTTGATGAATGATCGACGCTACGCAATTTGAGCGCGCCATACAAGCGCTGCCTTTTCTGGATCAGGCGAACAACATATTTGCGCAAGAGTTCAAACGATCGGCCTTTTTTGCCCATATTCCTGCCGGGCGGGATGTCTTTCTGGAAGGCGACCGTGTCGAGGCAATCGCTTTGTTGATCTCAGGAGTGGTCCGTGTATACAAAATTGGCGATACAGGCCGGGAGATCACACTCTACCGTTTTGGGAATGGGTCGTCCTGTATCCTGACCGCCAATGCAATTCTCAGTCAAAAGACCTTTCCTGCGGTTGCCACTGTTGAAGAAGATGCCGAGGCGGTCATGATTCCCGCTGACAGTTTCCGAGATTGGGTTGGCCGCTATGAATTATGGCGGGATTTTGTTTTCGACCTGCTTTCCCAACGTCTTTCCACGGTAATGGCGGTTGTCGATGAAGTTGCATTCCATCGCATGGATCGCCGCGTTGCGGCATTACTGGTAAAACGAGGCCAACTTCAAAACCCGATCAAGATCACTCACCAGGAAATCGCCGCCGAGTTGGGCAGTTCCCGTGAGGTGATCAGCCGCCTGCTCGAAGATTTTGTGAATGATGGCAGTATACGGTCGGGCCGGGGAACCGTGGAAATCCTCGACTTCCCATTACTCGAATCCCGATCGCTTATGTGACATTGTCACAGACAGGTATGGAAATAACTCCTATACTGGGGTCATCACACAAAATAACCAAAGGAGAATTTTCCATGAAACGCAATATGTCCAATATCGATCGTATCGTCCGTGTCGTGCTTGCCGCAGTGTTCGCCTATTTGTACTTTGGCGGTATCGTCACCGGAACCCTGGGAGTCGTTCTGCTCGTGCTCGGAGCGGTGTTCCTTCTGACGGCCATCGTGGCCTTCTGCCCGCTTTACGCCCCTTTCAAACTTAGCACCTACAAAGGTTAGTTACCGATTGGAGCGGACGAGAAATCGTCCGCTCTCTCATTTTCCCCATGAATCAAAACGAATTTCAACAAAAGATCAAAAGTTCAGAAAAACCCACCGTGGTTGATTTTTGGGCCCCCTGGTGTGGGCCTTGTAGAATCACAAAACCCATCCTTGAAAAACTCGGAAAAGAATATGGCGACTCCGTTCAATTTCTGGCCATTAATGCGGATGAAGCCCCTGAAGTAATCGAAGAATACCGCGTATTTGGCATTCCCACGGTGATCACCTTTCGAAACGGCAGCGAAGTAGGGCGCATTACTGGGGCACAGTCAGAGGCCGGTTTTCGGGCAATGTTCCAGGCTCTCGCCAATGGAGATGAAATCAACGTTCCCATAACACCGTTTGACCGGATGCTCCGACTGGGAGCGGGTGGCCTTTTCCTTGCTGTGGGTGTTGTCAACAGTAATTGGCTGGTGGCAGGGATCGGGGCTGTTCTCGCCTTCTTAGGCGTATACGATCGCTGCCCGATCTGGAAAGCACTTACAAAAAGTTTTCAGCGAAAGTAAAAACATACTGTTGAGCAAACGGCTTCGGGCCAGCCCGGAGCCGTTTGCTTTCCGCTAATGCGAAATCATGCCCGCATGGGTATAATCGGCCCTATGATGCAAAAAGTTCCACTCGTCATTGGGATTGCAGGCGGATCCGGCTCTGGAAAAACAACCGTTGCACAGGGAATATTAAACAGGGTTGGTGCAGACAAGATCGCTTACCTCCAGCACGACTCATATTACAAGGATCTGAGCGGGCTACTCCCCTCGCAACATGCGCTTGTAAATTTCGATCATCCAGATCTGCTGGAGACGGAACTGCTGATCGAACATATCCTGACATTGAGAGACCTCAAGCCTGTCGCCGTTCCCATTTACGATTTCGCCACAGATAGCCGCACAGACAAAACTTTCACAGTGGAGCCCAGAAACGTAATCCTGGTTGAAGGTATTTTAATTTTTGTAGAGCCTGAATTGCGCAGGTTATTTGACGTAAAGATCTTCGTGGATGCGGATGCCGATATTCGCTTCATTCGCCGCCTGCACCGGGATATCACCGAGAGGGGGCGCACCACTGAATCTGTGATAAAACAATACGAAGCTACTGTGCGCCCCATGCATCTGGAATTTGTTGAACCCTCCAAACGCTACGCAGATATCATTATCCCCGAAGGCGGACATAATATCGCTGCGCTGGATATGGTTGTCGCACGCATAGAAACCCTGCTCAAGTAAGTCACCGCTGGTATCCACCAGCGGAAAATCATTCACCCAAGGAGACCCCAATGGCAAAGCAATGGAACAAGCCGCCCGAGATGCAGATCGACCCGAAGAAGAAATACAAGGCTCACATGGAAACCGATAAAGGCACCATGGTGATCGAGTTGTTCGCTGACAAGACCCCTGTTACCGTTAATAATTTTATATTCCTCTCCCGCGAAGGCTATTATGACGGCGTCATCTTTCACCGTGTAATCTCCAATTTTATGGCGCAGGGCGGCGACCCGACCGGCACCGGCCGTGGCGGCCCCGGCTACCAATTTCAAGATGAATTTCACCCCAGCCTGAAACACAGCAAGCAGGGCATTCTATCCATGGCAAACGCAGGGCCAGGCACCAACGGTTCGCAATTCTTTATTACACACCTGCCCACTCCACACCTTGACAACCGTCACACTGTCTTTGGCCAGATCGTGGAAGGGCTGGATGTGTTGATGTCCATCCCGCCGCGCGACCCGAACAATATCAATGCGCCGGCTGTAAAAATGATCCGTGTCACCATCGAAGAAACTGAATAATAATATTTCTACTGGATCAAAAGGCGTAGAGGCGACTCAAACTGGTAAAAAGACGGGAAAGAAGCAAAGATCTGAGGCGCCCACACCCCCTATAGTGTCCACCACATCCGGTCTTGAGAATTCAAGACCGGATGTAAGATCGTCAGCAAGGCCTCTCATCTCATTACTCCGAATGATTGCCATCCTGCTCGTTATCGGCATCATGGTGTATGTTTATAGTATCCGCAGCCACATACAGGATTTTGCCTCGTATGGATATCCGGGCATCTTCCTGGTTACCCTACTGGCCAATGCCACGGTTTTTTTGCCAGCCCCCGGAGTGGCAGTTGTGTTTGCAATGGGAAACATCTTTAACCCCATCGGGGTGGCGGTCGCCGCCGGGACAGGTGGCGCCATAGGTGAACTCTCCAGTTACCTGGCCGGGTTCTCAGGACAAGCCGTGGTGGAAAATACACGCATATACAATAGGATCAGTCCGTGGATCCAAAAGTACGGCGGTTGGGCGATTCTCGTTTTGTCTGCGATTCCAAATCCTTTTTTTGACCTGGCCGGAATCGCCGCCGGGATGGGGAAGATGAAGTTCTGGCGGTTCCTGCTTTTTTGCTGGGTCGGCCAGATCGTTAAAATGTCTGTGTTTGCCTTTGCGGGCAGATACTCGATAGATTGGGTCGTCGGTTTTTACAAATAATTTTCATATCCAAAAGGAGTCAACCATGAAAGGGTACGAAAAGATAGACGCCTACATTGAAAGGAATCTGGGTGAAAGCCTCGAAGAACTCAAAAAGTATGTAGCCCAGCCCAGCATTAGCGCTCAAAACCTTGGGTTGAGAGAGTGCGCCCAGATCGTGAAGGAGATGCTCGAAAAACGCGGTTTCACAGCCGAGGTTATGGACACCAATGGCGCACCTGTTGTGTTCGGGGAACGAAAAGGCAAAAGCGACAAAACCTTGTTGATCTACAACCACTATGATGTCCAGCCGCCGGAGCCGTTGGAGTTATGGGATAGCGAGCCCTTCAAGCCGGAGATCCGCGACGGGAAGATGTACGGTCGTGGCGTGAGCGACGATAAAGGTCACCTGACCTCACGCCTGCATGCCATTGATGCCATCCTGGCGGAGGAAGGGGAACTCCCGTGTAATATCAAGTTCATCATTGAAGGCGAGGAAGAAACTGCCAGCGTCCACCTTCATGATTTCATCCAAAAGAATCTCGATAAACTAAAAGCCGATGCCTGTATCTGGGAGTTTGGCGGGGTGGACCATCGTGAACGTCCACAACAGTACCTTGGCTTGCGTGGCATTTGTTACGTTGAACTGTCCGTCACTGCGTTGGGCACCGATGTCCACTCCGGCATCGGCGGCAGCATCTTCCCCAACGCAGCGTGGCGCCTAACCTGGGCGTTGAACACGCTCAAGGGTCCGGATGAACGCATCCGTATCCCCGGCTTTTACGATGATGTTGTCCCTCCAAGCGAACGGGATATCGAGTTCATGAAGAATCTGCCCGACCTGGAAGATGAATACAAAAAGCGCTTCGGTGTAAAAGAATTCATCAAAGGCATCCAAGGCGGCCTTGACCTAAAAGTTGAAGAAGTCTTCACGCCAACCTGCACCATCTGCGGCCTCACCAGCGGCTACCAGGGCCCCGGCTCCAAGACTGTGCAACCAGCCTTCGCATCTGCCAAGGTGGATTTCCGCCTTGTCCCAACACAAAAGCCTGAGGATATTTTGAAAAAACTTCGGGCGCATCTTGACGCGGAAGGTTTTAGCGATGTCAAGATCAACTTCCTTGGAGGCGAGCCTGCGGCGCGGACTGATCCGGATCATCCCTTTGTAAAATTGGTCGTCGATTCAGCTGAAGAAATCTATGATGTCCCCATGGATATCGTCCCCATGGTCGGCGGCTCCGGCCCTAACTATCCGTTCGTGCACGACCTTGGCCTGCCGGTTGTGACCATGGGGCTGGGCCACCCCGATACCCGTGCCCACGCCCCCAATGAGAATATCCGTATTGACTTATATACACTGCACGCAAAACACATGGCCCGAGTGATCAAAGAGATGTAATAGAATCTGCCCATAAAGTGACCTTATTCACTCCGAATTCGTGACTTTCTTTTGGGAAAAATTGTATATAATGTGTTTGTAACAATTTTCACGAATAAATCCGTGTCTAAGTATATTTGGAGGCAAAAATGTTTGTTGGCGAAAGAATGTCGCAACCTGTAATATCCGTCACCCCTGAAACCCCTGTGCATGATGCGCTGGCCATGTTCCACAAAGAGCATATCCGCCGCGCCCCGGTTGTAAAGGATGGGAAAATGCTCGGTATCGTTTCAGAGAGCGATCTATTGAACGCATCCCCCTCACCTGTTACCAGCCTGAGTGTATGGGAAATGAACTATCTTCTCAGCAAAGTAACGGTCAAGCAGGTGATGTCTAAAAAAGTTGTCTCTGTCGATGTCAACACCCCCATCGAAGAGGCCGCGCGCATCATGGCTGACACCAAGATCGGTGGCATGCCGGTGATGCGATCTGGAAAGCTTGTTGGGATCATCACTGAGACGGACCTGTTCAAAATTTTCCTTGAGCTGATGGGAGCCCGTACCAAAGCATTGAGGGTAACAGCCCTGATCGAAGAAAAACCCGGGCAGCTGGCCAAGGTTACCAAGGCGATTGCAGATGCCGGTGGAAATTTCATGGCGTTTGGAATGTTTGCCGGTCCCGATACCAGCAGCAGGCTGATTACTTTCAAGGTTGCCGGGCTTAAGAAAGACGAAGTAATCAAGACCCTCGAAAAAGTTGTCAAGAAATTCTGGGACATCCGCCAGAGCTAAGCAAAAAATAAAAAATGGCCGCCTGAAATTTCAGGCGGCCATTTTTTTATCCAAAATCATCGCGCGACCTTTTTAGTTCGAGGTCTCCGCTCCTGACGGTTGACTGGTTCACCCTTTAATTCTTTAACTTCATCATCGGTCAGATACCGCCATTGGCGCGGCTTGAGGTCCCCAAGCCGCAGCGTTCCGATGCGGACTCGGACAATTCGGACCACCGGAAGGCCGAGCAACTTGCCTACCTCGCGAATCTGACGCTTCTTCCCCTCGCCCATGATGACTCTAATCCACGCGCCTTTGCCGGAGGTTGAGAGGAATTGCACTTCGGCAGGCATGGTCTTGTCGCCTTCTGGAAGCACGACTCCCCGACGCCACACATCCAACTGTTCTGTATCCGGCCTGCGCGCGAGGAGAACGCGGTATTCTTTTTCATGGCCATATCTGGGATGGGTCAACCTATTGGTTAAATCTCCATCATTGGTCATCAAGATCAAGCCTTCTGAGTCAAAATCCAAACGCCCAACCGGGTAAAGGTGTCCTTCGATCGGAATCAAGTCGCGTACCGTTTTCCGATCGTCCTGCCCCTCATTTGCCGAAAGGACATTTCGAGGCTTGTAGAGGGCAATATATACAAATTGAATCGTATCGGATCTTGGTAAGGATTTCCCATCAATTTTTACCTTATCCACCGAAAGGTCGGCTTTTTGGCCGAGAGTAGCCACTTTGCCATTTACAGAAACGCGCCCCTCAATAATAAAGGCTTCACAGGCCCGGCGGGAGCCATACCCTGCTTGAGCAAGAAGTTTTTGTAATCTTTCTTCCATAGGGATGCCATTATAACGGATTTGATCAATCTCACGACATCTGCGGATTGGACGGGCCGGTATCCGGCTAGATGAAGTGGTAAAGATAAGGCAAAACCAAATATCACAAGGTGCTTCTTAACGCGTTAACAGAATCAAAAAACGAACGCTATTTCTCCTCCAGCGGTGCAAAGCCTCCACCCAGAACTTCCTGCGCCGGCGAAACGATCACCACTGCCTTGGGGTCTTCCCTAGCAACGGCGGATTTCAAATTATGGACTTCGGTAATGGTCAAGGCACACAACAGGATGGTGCGTTCATTGCCGGTATACATCCCCTTGCCCTGCATGGAGGTAACCCCCCGTTTCAAATCTGTCATGATCCGCCCTGAAACAGATTCCGCCTTATCCGTGATGATCAATGCCAGCAACTGTCTGCGCCGTCTGCGGGGCACAAGCAGCGCGCGCAACCCGGTATGTTTGCCTTCCATGGACTGGGCAGCGGGCGCGGTCTCTTCTCCAAACCTTGGCAGCACTTCACCGGTGGCTTTCGTCATATTGACAGTAGCGATCGCAAAAACAGCCAGGAACAGGTAAAACACCATTCCGAGCCCGATCATAATCTCGCCCCGCACAGGGCCTACTGAAGCGCGCTGCAAAAATTCATCAACACCACTGGGCGCCGCCGGAAAGAGCCAGATCTTTGCGACCCATGAGGCCAGCAGGATCAAAAAGATCCAGTAATAATTTCGACGCAGCCTCCTACCAAACGCCTCCCACATCGAAATGGGAAAACTCGGCGTCAGCAAATTTTCAGCAAGGTTCTCAGCCCATTCGGGTGAAGGATGAAATGGCGGCACCAGCATCGCCGCATAAAAATCGGTTTCCATCAATCGCACGCGATAACTCCACAACTCATAATATCGATAACGCCGCGCCTCAATATACAAAAACCATAAGACCAGCAGCGTATTTAACAAAATCACAGAATGATGCACGTTTGACTGGCTAAACGCTATGGATAATGTCGCACCAGTCGCGACGACGGCCCAGTTTGTCGTGGTATCGAGTCTCTGCCGCCACACATTCGCACGTTGAACCTCAGCGCGGAAGAAATGTACCATCGCGGTGACAAACTCGCCGGATTTCAGTTTATATCCCCGGTATGTCCAGACGGGCTCTTCAGGAGATTCCTCCTGCACTGGCTTCGATTTTGTTTTTGTGGATTTGACTGCCATTTGATCTTACTTTCTGAATCAAGAACCGCTCCCTCTTAACTGGAAGTTGATTCTATTTCTATTATTTTTTCTTACGCTGTAAACGAGTCTACACCCGCAGCGGATTCTGTTTCGTGAGGCTTTCATTACGTTTTAAGTAGAGCGGGATACTATCCCGCTCTACTTTTACTTCGGCAACTTATATGCTTCCTTAGTCGGCTTGAGCGGACGCGCCAGCCACATGGGGCGGCGATTGCCATCGGGGCTGACTTTGTCCGCAGCGCGAGTCATTGCCAACCATTTTCGATAGATTTCCATTGACTTGTTTGTATCCACGAACAGATCGCCAGCCTTCTCGCCTGCTTCTGCCTTGGTGACCTTGAATACCTTTTGCAGCCAACAGTGGACTCCGCTGATGGGGTCGGGATGCACCGCATGAGCAAGGTTCTGATTCACGCCCACGTTGCTCCACCAGATGCGGCTGGTATCGGGGTCGGACGATTCCCATGCTTTGCCGCCATGAATGACACGCATGAGGAATCCGCCTTTGCCATCGTCGTGCAGTTCCACAAGATTCGACGAGCCTTTGCTCACGCCTTTATCTTCATTCAAACGCCAGCGTCCCAAATGGTGACTGATGGCGATGATGCCAGGCTTGATTCCTTCCGTCACCCAAACTGTATCCACGAAGTGACCGATCTCAGTCTCCACTTTGGCGAGGTCGCCTGTATCAAGCCCGAGGCGTTGCGCGTCTTCGGGATTCATCCAGATCGGATTCTTGTGCGAGATCTCATACAACCATTTGGCATTTGCGCTTCGCGTGTGAATCAAAGTTGGCAAGCGGAAGTTCGGCAGCAGAATCATCTCGCCTTTGGAGCGGTCAATCGTATCGGGGTGGACGTGACTCTTCACAGACCACGGAATCACATTTTCTTTTTCGCTCCAGCCCCAGTTGGCGAGCGTGTCGCTGAAGAATTCAAGTTTCTTCGACGGGGTTTCAAATCCAGGGGTGACCACACCGTCCACCGCCAGACCAACTACATGTCCGTCTTTTGAGGCGCGGTTGAACTCATCCACTTGATAATCGTTCGCTTTGCCAATTTCCTTCGTGAAGGGAACGTAATTTTCCTTCTTCACTTCAAAGACGCCATACTTACGCATGTATGCCAGCGGAGCGAGTCCTTCTTTTGCGGCGGCTTCGGGCAGACCAGGCACGGAGTTTTCGAAAATCCATTGATAGTATTCATCGACGGTGATGATCTCGCCTTTGCGATACGGCGACTCGAACCACTGACGAATACCGAGCGAACCATCGGGATCCATCTTCGCGGAGAGTTGAATCCAGAACTCGTTCTCTTCCCACACTTCGCCAGGGTTGGCTTGATAAGTGAAATCCACCTTCATGCCCGCGCGCTCCATCGCGACGCGGCGCACAGGTTGACGGAATGCGATCCACTGACCCGCGTGCGTTTCCTGACTCATCAGGTCGTGACGCTCAGGTCCGTGACCCGTGGGCAAAACATAATCGGCGAACCATGCGGTCTCGTTCCACGTGGGAGTGAGCGCCACATAGCACTTGATCTTTGAGTCTTCATCCTTGAGCGCCTTGAGCCACATGAAGCCATCGGGGTTGACCCACATCGGGTTGTAGACGCGCGTGAAATACACGTCGATGTCGCCGCGCCCTTCTTCGAGCATGTGCGGTAAAAGAATCGACATCTCATAATGCGCGAGCGGATACTCGATGGGGTAGTGCAGTTCGTTCCACGTTTCGGGAGCGGGCGCACCCTTAAACGGTTTGGGCACAAATTTATTCCAACCCGTCATGGACGTGCCACCTTTGTTGCCGATACTGCCCGTCAACACATTGAGGAAGAGCAAGCAGCGCGCCACCTGCCATCCACCAAGATTACCGACGCTTGCAGAACGCCAAACGTGCGTGGCAAGTTTGCCTTCGCAATTTGAGACGAGTCGTGCCGTTTCTCGAATACGCTCGATCGGCACTTCCGATTCCTTTGCGGCGCGTTCGAAGGTGTATTCGGCGTAGAGGTCTTTGAGCAGACGATCAAAAAGGTTGAAGGTTGAAGGTTGCAAGTTGGATGAAGAACATGCGCTTCGAATCTCCGCCGCTAACTGTTCACTGTTTACTGATAACTGATCACTGGCTACTGCCTTTAGTGTTTCCTTCCAGTTGACCCATTTCTGCATGAAGTCTTTGTTATATAAATTATTTTGGATCAGATGATTCGCAATTGAAAGCAGAATCGTATTTTCGCTGCCAGGGTAAGTGGGCAACCATACGTCACTCATGGAAGCGGTGTTGCTCAAACGCGGGTCGAAGGTGATGAGTTTCGCGCCGTCCGTTTTGGCTTCGATGATGCGCTGGGCATGCGGGTTGAAGTAATGTCCCGTTTCGAGATGACTCGAAATCAGCAGGATGACTCGCGCATTGGCATAGTCAGGGCTGGGGCGATCCTGCCCGAGCCAGAAGTTATAGCCCGCCCGCGCCGACGACGAGCAGATGTTGGTATGGCTGTTATGACCGTCCATTCCCCAAGTCTGCACGACGCGGTTGGTATACCCATCTTCGCCAGGGCGACCCACGTGATAGACGATCCCATTCGGGCGGCGCTTCTTGCTCTCGCGCATTTTCTCCGCGATCTCGGTCAACGCCTGCTCCCAAGAGATTTGCTCCCATTTGCCTTCGCCGCGCTTGCCGACTCTCTTTAGTGGATAAAGGATTCTTTCGGGGTCATAGACTTGATTATGAGTCGCGGGTCCCTTGGCGCAGTTGCGTCCACGTGAGCCAGGGTGGACAGGGTTGCCTTCGAACTTGCGAATCTCGTAGGTGTCTTTGTCCACGTAGGCGAGAAGTCCGCACGCAGATTCGCAGTTGAAGCAGACGGTCGGCACGAGCGTGTAACGCCGCGCAACTTTCTTGGGCCACTCCTTGCCGTCCCATTCCACCCATTCATCCCACACGTCAGTTGGGGGATACTGGCTGATGCGTCCATCGGGGTGGACGACTTCAGTCAGTTTGATGGGCTTACGGTCAGAGTCGGCGAATTGCGGGACGGCGGTGCCTGCGGAGGTTTGAGGGATTTTTGTCATAAGGTGTCGGTTCCAGGTGTCAGGTTGAATGTTGCAAGTTGCAACATTCTGTGTATAATAAATTTGCCAGCGGATAAATTCCAATGGTCAAAAGCGTTTTGATCGCTCATCCTGTCTCGCGAAAAGTAGCCATCTGGCTGCCTGCCCCCTTCTGTTGAAGGATACGGGCTAGCGAGGCGGGTTATTTTAATAAGGGCGGTACAACTCCAACCGTTTGATCTTTCTTGAAATCATATCGAAAGCCTCCGAGTCGTTTTGTGTATCCCTGCGCATGATCGCGCCTGCCACAAGGTCAGCCACTTGTATTAGGGATTCTCTATGTGAACTGCGCACAATCACCCGTTTGAACAGACGCGGCATATGTCGCTTAAGCATGGCACGGCGTAATTCGGTACGCAGGTCAGGCGTGGAGCCAAATTCATCAAGTATCAGAGTTGCGTCTTTTTGCATTCCATCAGGGATGATGTTGAGTAACTCAGTGATAAAGTGTGTATAAATCTCGATACTCTCCGTTGTCTCAAAGATTTTTGGCAGGCGAGTCTTATCTACGATCAACGCCCATGCGTCGAACCTGGCATGTGCAAGCGCGGAAAACACCTCATTGCGGACTTCAGCCGATGCCATTTTATGAAACTTGAATTCGTGTGTCTCGCGTAAATCCAACTTCTGTCGCAGATCAGCCAATGTTTGCCTTAGATCATCAGGCGATTCGGTAGAGATGAAAGCAGGCACAAAATACCGCGACGCACCTTTTCCAAAATTCATGCTGACGTCGCCTGCTTCATCTCCAGCAAACGTAAGAGTTATCACGGCTTAGACCTACGAATTCGGAATATACTGTGGCGCCATTACGAAGGCGTATTCATAGAAGAACATGCCGACCATGATCGTCAGGGCAATGGGCAGGGAGGCTGGCATGAAGAGCCAGAGCAGGATGGGAACGATATGTCCCAGCACGACGCCGCCCCACCAGAAGTGATTGCGGAATTTGCCATGAGTCATTTCGCGCGAAGCGAGCATGGCGGTATCTGTTGCAAAGGAAGTGAACTTGGGCGCAAGGGTCAGAATCAAATTGATGATGATGCTGGCAGGGAGAACCGTTCGCAAAACTCCGTCCAAACCTTCGGGCAGGCGCAGGACTGGGATGGCATACAAAGCAAGGAAAACGCTGCTGGCAACCATGATGGACTGCGAAAGCAATTGGAACGGTAACAACGGACTCTGCCACATGTCACGCCCTTCGGCTTGATTGAGCAGGAAGGCGGTGTAGATCACGGCAAACAGGGCAAGCGGGAATGTGATCCACGCAAAGACGGGGCGAAGCATGAAAGACATCCAAGAAGAAGATAAGCCGATGAAGGATGCACCTTCCACCAGCCACCATAAGCCAGCCACGGCGGTAAAGGTGACAAGAATATACGCGCCACGCGCCACCCATGACTTCCATTGCGGACGCAGCATGATATTCAAGAAGCGCTTCGGTTGTGAAAGGTCTTTGATGAGCAGAATCACTGTGATGAGCATAAAGACCATCGCCGCGAATCCCATCACTAAGAAAGTAGCGGGGTCGTAGTTGATGAGGTTGAACATCGAGCCGAGACTCAGCAGCATGAAGAGTCCGCCTGCGATGTTCTTGGTGACGAGATACGAAGGCAGTTCCCAATGCCAGTTGATCTTGTGCTGCGCGGTGTACGCGGTCTGCACCATGTGCTCAGCGACGCGTCCGCCAAATTGAATGGGACCGTTGAGCGGCTCACCTTGAGTCTGCGGGGTGCGGATGGGTGTGCCAGATTTGGATTTCAAGACAGGCAATGCAATCGCGCCGCGCTCGTACGCGGTGACATTTTGTTCTGTAACTTTATCTGCCCACATGTAGGAGTCATGGGTTTGAGTAGCAGAAGGATGCAGTGACCAATCGTTGCCGTTGATGTAGAACAGTTTGGGACCCGTCCCCTGCTCGGGCTTGCGAACTGTCACTTGCGCAGTAGACAACTTTCGGCTTATTTCTGAGGCGGGGTCGTTCAAGTCGCCAGCGAGAATCGCATGTTCAGGGCAGACCACCACACAGGCGGGTTCGAGTCCCACATCCAAACGGTGCGCACAGAACGTGCATTTGGCGGCGGTGTTGGTTTCGGGGTCGAGATAGATCGAGTCGTAGGGGCAGGCTTGCATGCAGGATTTACATCCGATGCAGATGCTTGGATCAAACTCGACGATGCCATCATCACGTTGATACATGGCGCTGACAGGACAGATGCGCACGCAAGGCGGGTTGGCGCAATGGTTGCAGCGCGTCACCTGAAAGCGGCGGCGCACGTCGGGGTAGGAGCCTGTCTCCACATACTTGACCCATGTGCGGTACACGCCAAGCGGCACTTGATTCTCGGACTTGCACGCAGTGGAACAGGCGTGACAGCCGATGCATTTTGATTGGTCGATGAGAAAGCCGTAGTTTTGAGTCATTAGAGATTGGTAATTGGTAATTCGTAATTGGTTAAGCGGCTTGCGGAGGAGTCACGGCATTCATGATTGCCGTTGTGAAATCGGTTGACGTGACGCCAGGGGATTGGATGTTGAGGCGGTAGTACGCTTCTTCGATCTTGGATTTGAGATTCTCTGGCGTGGCAGCGACACCGCGCAAAGATTGTTCGAGCGCGCCGAGAGCGAAGACGGGCAGCAAAGTGAAATCGCCAGAAATGGTGACGTCGTCAATGCGACCTTCACGCAAGCGGGCGATGATGCGGATCAAACCGCCCTGAGCCTTGAATGCCGCTTCGACGATGTGTACATCCTGATGGATTTTCACGCCCTGCTGTTTGAGTTGACCTTTTTGATACAGCCATTCATCGGAGGTGAAGCGCGCGTCGATCTCCTGCGCCATCGCTTCTTCTTCAGCAGTCCATTCGCCTTCGTAAACTTCCATACCCAACGCTTCGGAGACTTTCTTCATATACAAGTCTTTGACCGTTGCGCGGTCAGGCGTGGAGCCGAGTTGCTCGGTCATGGTGGTCATGTAGGCTTCGAGTGACTCGAAAATCTTGTCGCGCATTTTCTCGGAGGGAACTTTCAAGACCTGCGACATGGTCTTCTTGTCGAAGGTGTACATCAAACTGCCAACGAGAATTTCCGCAATACCCATCTGCGCCGCGCCTGTGCCGCCGATCTTCTTGCCGTTGACATGCACATCGTTGATCGGGCGCAGGTTGGCGGGAATGCCAAGTTCCTGATATGTTGCCACGAGCGGGTCAATGTAAAGTTTGAAGCGTTCTTCCAACGTAGCGGGTAAGTCTTCCTTGTGGAAGATCCACTGCGTAAAGAGTTGCCCGTTGTCCAAAAACACTGCGCCGCCGCCAACTTCACGACGATAAACGGGCAGGTTGTGTTTCTCGCAATAATCCAAGTCCACTTCTTTTTGGATGTCTTGATGATAGCCCACGCACACGTACGGCGCGTTCGGCGAAACCATGATGATGGTGTTGGGCGTGCTTTCTTTCATGGCGTACCCAACCGCGTGATACACAGTCTGCGAACGCAGCGGGGATACGCCTTCCATGTAAAGCAAACGGATTTTCTTGGACATTGGGATTCTCCTCTAAGTTGGTTTTACGTCATTGCGAGGGCGGTGATTTTCCGCCCGAAGCAATCTCCAAATATGCTAGGGGATTGCTTCGCCGCAGAGAACAAGAGCGCGGCTCGCAATGACGAATTGCGTCTAATCAATACATCTCAAACAATTGACTTTCAATTCCTTGATTCTTTCTTTATATTTTTCTGCCGCCGCTTCACCCGTGACAAGGTGGCTAGACTCTGCTTCGAGATTCGTCGGTCTTACTTTGACGAGCCAGCCATCGGTGTACGGTTCTTTGTTGGCAAGCAGGATATTCCTTGCAAACGCTTCTTCATTTGTTGCCACGATTTCACACGAAAACGGAGCGGGGAAAGGTCCCACCCACTTGGCGGATTCGATTGTCGCCAGCGCCTTGCCTTGCGCCACCTTCTTACCAACTTCCCGAAAACTGAGCGCGGCGAATTTTCCGCAGCGAGTCTGCGCAACATCGGTCATGCCGAGCGTGGCGATCTCGCCGTCGAAGCGAATCCACACATCGCGCTCGATGTCGTAGGTCAGGTCTTCAGGAATGTCACAGGCGTAGAAGATCATGAGGTTGCAGGTCGAAGGTTGAAAGTCGAAGGTTGAAAGTCGCAGGTCAAACGTTCAACTTGCAACTTTCAACCTTCCAACTCATTTACTCAAAATTTAAGTTTTGTTCTTCCATAAATTTCTGATACGCTGCCACCGCCGCTTCACCCGTCAACAGCGCGGCGCTTTCGCCAGCCCAATCGGTGGGTTTGACTTTCACGAACCAGCCTTCGCCATAAGGGTCGGAGTTGATCAGCGATGGTTTGCCTTTCATTGCTTCATTCACTTCCACAATTTCACCTGTTACTGGTGAGGTCACAGGTCCCACCCACTTGCCGCTTTCGAGCGTCCCAGCGGATTTGCCCTTTTGCACCGTGCGTCCCGCTTCCTTCGGCGTGGCGTTGACAATGCCCTTCGCCAAATTCTGCGCCACATCGGTGATACCGATCTTCACGGTGCCATCGTCCATGGGCAATGCCCAGGCGTGCTTCTCCACCCAGTAGTAGAGATTTTCAGGAATGTTACATCCACGAACTGTTGCCATTTTTTATTCTCCTAGATTGTGTTCACCTTGCAAGTGATACAGAAGTAGATCGAAAACAACCAACCGAATCTCGTACTCATATTCTGACACAAAACTCGGGTCACGGCGCGCTTTCTTTGTGACCTGTTCATAACTCGCGCCGCAAACGGGACAGGTGATTACGTAAAACGTGTGCTTCGTAAATTCGTCCACGCGCACACCGAGCGTATCGCCATGATTTTCCGCGAGGTGATTGTGGACTTCGGAACGCTTACCGCCAAAATCGCAATAGGGACATTTGAACATAATGGACTCAGGTGACAGTCACTTTCAAAGTGACTGTCACATCTCTCGCCTCATGCTGGACTTAGAACTGATTCTGCCGCTTTGGGCTCTTCCACACCGACGGCTTCCGCCACCAACTGAATGATGTCGCGGACTTCGATCTTGCCTTCGTTGCCAGTGGTCTTAACCGCGTCGGAGTACATGATCATGTCTTTGGGACAGGTGACGATGAAGAGTTGAGTCTTCGCGTTTGCGCCTTCACCGAAAGTGGTTAACGCTTCCTTGATTCGGTTCTCGGCAGGACGTTCCCCTGGCGCGACCTTGCCCATCCAGATCTGACCGCCGCCCGCGCCGCAGCAGAACGAGTTCTCGCAGTTGCGCGGCATTTCGACAAATTCCACACCGAGCAGTTCAAGCAACTTACGCGGAGCGGTGAATCCGCCGTTGTAGCGTCCAAGATAGCATGGGTCGTGGAAGGTGACTTTGTAATTCGACAGTTTATTCTTGATCGTGAGTTTGCCTTCTTCAATTAACTTGAGCAGCGTCACGGTGTAATGCTTGACCTCAAACGTCCCGCCGAATTGCGGATACTCGTTCTTAAGCGTGTTGAACGAGTGCGGGTCGGTGGTGACGATCTGCTTGAACTGCGCTTTGCCGAACGCCGCCATGTTCTGCTCGACGAGTTGCTCGAATAGACCTTCTTCTCCCACGCGGCGCACGTCGTTGCCAGAGTTGGATTCGTTCTGGTACATAATGCCGAAGTCCAAGCCGCCTTGATTGAAGAGCCGCGCTACCATCTTGGTATTTGGAATGACGCGTTCATCGAAGGAAGCGGTATCGCCGACGAACCATAAATGCTCCACGGGTTCTTCGGTCGCGTTCTTGACGGGGAATTCCATTTCCTTTGCCCAGCGTCCGCGCAGACGTTTACCTTTGCTCATCCAATTGCCGTTGGTGGCGAGCGATTGAAGCGCGTTCTGCACGCCGCTGTCAATTTCGTAGCCGTCGATCAACATGCGGCGACGGATGTCCACGATGTCTGCCATCGGTTCATTGCCGACAGGACACACACGGACACAAGCGTAGCAGGTTGTGCAAGACCAAACTGCCTCAGGGGAGATCACACTCTCAGTAAGCGGAACCAGCAATCGGTCGGGGTGAGAGCCGAAGGTCGCTTCCTTGAGAAGATAACGCTTGTTGACTTCCAATGCAGAAGGGGAGAGCGGTCGCCCCTGAAAATTCGCGGGGCAGACATCCTGACAGCGATTGCATTGCACGCAGGCGTAGGCGTCCATCACGCGAGTCCAGGCGAGATCATAAATCTGCTTCGCACCTGGATCATATTTTTGATCTTCAATAACTTTCAACGGAATCGCAGGGTCAAGTTGACCGCGCGGATTCTGTTTTGACAAACCGAGATTGACAGGCGACATGAAAAAGTGCGTGTGCTTGCTGCGCGAAAGATACGGGATGATGAACATCACCCACCCAATGCTGACCCACCACGCAACATGCACGCCTGTTTCAGACGCGCCAAAAATTTTGTTGAGAAAACTTGCGAACGGCATGAACGGGTCGGCGCCATCGGTGAGGCGATAGGCTTGACTGAGCACATGCGCAACAACGTGCATGATGACGAACACGCCCACGGTTAGAGAATCTCGCGCCTGCCCGCCCGCTTTGACTTTCGGATTCAGCAAAACATTTTCGCGGAAAGTGAGCGCCTTGTCTTTGACGATGAAGCGGCGGACAAGAAACACTGTGATGGCAATCAGCAGGAACATGCTCATCACATCGGCAATGAGATTGAACGCGTTGACGAGTCCCGTCGGCGCGTTGGGGATGTGCTTGCCGCCATAAACGAGATCGAAGCCAGGGACGAGCCCTTCGAGCACATCCATCAAGTTGACGATGGCGTAAGTGATGAGACCGAAGAACAATCCCATATGAATGGCACTGAGAACTTTACGCGCTTTGAAAATCGTTTGTTGGAACAAAACTTTCACGCCCGCGTTGAGCAGGCTCGCAGGAATATTCTTCAACTCAGGCGCAGGTCGTCCCTTGCGAATCGAGTCGATGATGGTTTTGAATCCATGAAAAGTGAACCCCGCCGCCGTGATCGCCAGCACAATGAAGATGATTTTTTCAATCAGTGTGAGCAACGTACCCTCCCGAAAACGAAAAACAATATTCGATATTGGTTATTCGAAAACCAAATATCGAATATCGAGTATCGAAGATTTACAGCAACTCCAACATCGCCTCAGCCACTTCAAACAGATCCGCCGTCGCACCATAATGCGCCACATTGAAGATCGGCGCTTTCTTATCGGTGTTGACCGCAATGATCAACTCGGCGCTCTTCATGCCTTCGAGATGTTCAGGCGCGCCAGAGATACCGAGCATGAGATACAACTTCGGCTTGACCTTCAACCCCGACTTGCCCACCTGACGCGTGCGCGGCAACCAGCCTGCGTCCACCACGGGGCGCGACGCAGAAACAGTTGCACCGAGCGCCTTCGCGAGTTCTTCCGCCAACTCAACATTCTCTTTTCCGCCGATACCGCGACCAATTGAAACCAACTTCGCTTGTGCGGTGATGTCCACGTCGCCGCCAGCAGGTTTGATCGCTTCGACAAATTTCACTTTCAACGACCCTGCGTCCACAGGTGAAGCCATCGTCGTCCCCGCCGTCGAGCCTTGCCCCGCTTCTACGGGGAACGACCCAGCCAAACACGCGACGATCGCCATGTCACCTTCGGGCGCAACTTCCGCCATCAACTTGCCGCCGTATGCCTGGCTGCTCACCACAAGCGAGCCGCCTTCGACGCGCACATCCTTCGCATACGCCGCCAACGGAGCGCCCGTCTGCGCAGAAAGCCACGCCGCCACATCCATGCCTGTCACCGTCCAGCCGAACATCACAACCTTCGGCGACTTCTCCTTGACCAGCGCTTCGATCACTTTTCCATACGCTTCGGGATTGAAATTCGACAGCGCCGCGTCATCCACATGGATCGTGGAATCAGACGCGAACACATTGGATGAAACCCCGCCTCCGACTACGACGGCAACTGCTTGCCCACCCAAAGCGGACGCCAACTCTTTGGCTTTTCCTACCATTTCAAACGACACATCAGAGAACTTGCCATCCATGTGTTCGGTGATTACGAATACGTCATTGCTCATGTTTGCTCCTTCGGAGAGAGAATAGATAATTAGATATTAGAGATTAGTTGTCTTTACTACTCACTATTCTCTATTCTCTAATCTCTGCTCTTCTACGCCAGTCCCTTGCTCTTCAACAACTCCACGATCTTCGCCGCCACTTCCTTCGACGAACCTTCAATCATCTCGGCATGACCCGTCACCACGGGCGGAGCCATCTTCTTGAACGCGAGTCCCGAAGACGCGTCACCCGACGGAGCAACTTTCTCCACCGTGGCAGATTGCGCCATCTGGCGGACTTTGCTCACGGGCGCATAGCGCGGCGGCTTTGGCGCAGACTGCACGCCCGCCACGAACGGCATGGACACGGAATACTTCGCGCCCGCCCCGCCCGCGAATTCCTTGTTGACCGTGGCAGAGTCGCCGTTGGCTTCGATGGAACTCACGCCGCCGATGTATGGCATATCCAAGTACGCTGCGATCATCGGACCAATTTGTCCATCAAGGTCATTCGACGCCTGCACACCCGCGAAGACCATGTTCGCACCCATGCCTTTGATCGCTTCCGCCAGCCATTTGGCTTGCATGTGCGAATCCGCGGCAGGGTCGTCAGCGGTGATCTTTGCCACTTTATCGGCGCCCTTTGCCAGCGCGAGATGAAGCGCGTTGTCCAACTCCCCGATCAAGTCCACGCCAATCACGGTCACCGTCCCTCCGACGGCTTCCTTGATCAAAACGGCTTGCTCGATGGAATGCTCGTCCCATTCATTGAGGACAAAATCCACCGAGTCGAAATCCACATTGTTGCCTTTGACGGGCAGGTCATCGGCAATGCTGGGAATGTGTTTGATGGCTACTACGATATTCATTCAGTTCTCCTTATCCATATTTACTCGGTGGTCGAGTAGCCCCGAGTGCTCTTCGAGGGGCGTATCGAGACCACCAGTGCTAGGCATACTTTCTGTACCTTCTTGAGCCTTTTGTTTTTCAAACTTCTTCTTCGCCAGCGCAGGCAACAACTCTGGAGTTCCTTTTATTAACGCTTCGCGCTTTGCTCGGCTCCAATTTTGAACTTGCTTTTCTCTATTGAAGGCGTCTGCCACTCGCTCATATTCTTCACTGTACACAAGTTTTACAGGCAATCGCCTTGCTGTATACCTTGCGCCTTTGCCTTCCTGATGTTGCTCTAAACGAAGTTCCAGATTTTTCGTTGAGCCGACATAGTAAGAATCATCCGCGCATTGAAGAATATACATCCATGCCATAAATTCTTGTCTCATCCATACTCGGTGGTCGAGTAGCCGCGTTCGGTTGTCGAGTTTATCGAGACATGCGGCGTACCGAGACCACCATTAACCGAAGCAACTCTTGTTACAAGAGTTCTTCCATCCACTGATGGTCTCGATACGGCGGCGGAGACAAGATGACTTGCACAGACGGATTACTTCCCGCCGCCTACTCGACCATCGGGCTATTCACCACGCATGGACTTGTCTAAAAGTTCCAAAATATCCAACACATCCACATGCTCATTGCCCGTGGACTTGACCGCGTCGGCGAAGCGCGAGACTTCGAAGGGGCAAGCCACTGCCAGCACATTCGCACCCGTGGACGCGGCTTCCATTGCGCGTTTTTCAGAGAGGCGCATGGTGGTGTGCTTGGCGGTGAATGAGTCCATCCACATGCCGCCACCGCCACCGCCGCAGCAGTAACCATTCTCGCGGTTGCGTTGCATTTCAACCAACTCCACACCAGGGATGGCTTCGAGCAGTTTGCGCGGCGCTTCGTATTCGCCATTGTGTCGCCCCAAGTAGCACGGGTCGTGATAGGTGATCTTCTTATTGACGGGGTGCTTGAGCATGGGCTTGAGTTGGTCAAGGTGACGCGCAAGGAAGGTGGTGTAGTGAACGACGGGACGTTCAAAACCATACTTCGGGTACACGTTCTTGAACGCATTCAACTCATGTGGACCTGTGACGACGAGTTCGTCCCATTCATATTTATTGAAGGTCTCGATGTTGTACTCGGTCATCATCTCGAACAGACCCTTCTCGCCAGCAAGGCGCTGAGAGTCGGCGTCGTCTTTTTCTTCCTTGCCGAGAATGGCAAAGTCAATGCCGAGCGCATTGAAAATCCGCGCCGCCGCAGCCGCCGCGTCAATGCCGCGTGGATGATACGAAGGATACGAGCCGACGTACCAAAGCACGCTCACTTTGCGACCCAGGTCTTTGATGATCGGCACAGGCACGCCCGCAGATTGAATCCACGCGTCACGTTTGCGCTGAGGTTGACCGAGCGGGTTGCCACTCTTGGCGGTATTTTCAAATGCCTGCTGTAATTCGTTCGGGACAAACTTGCCATCAAGGATCGCCTGCTCGCGGGCGGCGGGCATGATCTTGACCATGTTCACTTCTTTGGGGCACACGCGCAGACAGTTGGCACAGGTGGTGCAAAGCCACAACTCAGGCGCTTCGGTCAAGTCCATGCCTGTTTGGGCGTAGCGATACAACTTGCGCGGACCGTAATTCCCGACCACATCCACGGGGCAGACGGCAACGCACTTGGCGCATTGATAACAATTCGCAAATGATTCCGCGTTGGGGATGTCCGCAATTTTTTCGATCAGTTCGGGTGTGTACTCGGTAATGACCCGCTGTTCGAACATGCGGTTCCAATGACCCGAAACATCAATGCCATCTACAACAACGTGTTCTTTTTCGATTGCTTTTGCTTTTTCAAACTTCTGTGCCATGAAGTCTCCTAGTGCTTGGTAAATACCAGAGATTAGATAGTAGAGAGTAGATAATTAGATATTAGACGACTACTCACAATTCTCTATTCACTAATTTCTAACTTCCGCTCTTCTTCAATCCCAACAACCGTCTCGCCATATTTGGCAACGTAGGCAACAACCCGTTGAACTCTCTACTCAATCGCCAACTTGTTGTGCCATACAGATAAACGCTATAAGCACATGCCAAAAATGCACTGTTTGCAAATGGCGCTCGTTTCTCATTGCTTGTCAACTCATCCACGAACAAGCCTGTCCCTTCACCAAACTTGACGCTCATCGCCGTTACCGCGCCGACTCGGGCGTATCCGTCCGCAAGATTTTCGGCTTGCAGGTTGTGGGTGCTGCCCGCCAGCAAAGGCAGAATGCCCGTGCCGACGGTGGGATCCCATAACCAGCGAGTCCACAGCCAGTGTTGGGTGGGGAAGGTATTGTGTAAAAGTCCAGTAGCGAGTTCGAGAACGAGACGGGTATCGAGCGCGTTCAACTTTTCAACGAAGGTTGCCACTCGCACAGAGGCGGGCGCTTCGCCATGTAGCAATTTCTCGAAGAGCGAATAATCACCTTGAGCGAAATAATTGGTGATGGTTCTGGCGTTCGCTTTGGTATGCGCGACAGCGGAAGCGATGTCAGCGAAGGAAGAGGATAGAGAAACTGAATCAGTTTTCAGATTAAGAAAGAGGCGGGCGTGTCGTTCCGCCAATTCATCTGCTATCGCGATCACATCCTCAGGCGCGACTTGTCCCAACGCTTCCTGCAAATTGGTTTGCAGTTCTGGGTCGTCGGGTCCCGTCTTTTGCTTGATGATGTGACTCTGTCTTTGTGGCAATGTCATGTTTTATCTCGTTGGTCGAGTAGGCGGCGGGGTCTCGATACGCAAAGAACGCTACTCGACCGCCGCCGTATCGAGACCTACGCCATCACTTTGCGAGTCAACGCAACCGCGCGAGCCGCGGCGAGACCTGCTTCAGAGATCGAGTCGTCCAAGTCCGATGGACCCGCTGCCGCGCCTGCGACAAAAATTCCAGGCACAGAAGTTGCAACGGTATCGAGACCACCCGCGCCGCCCGCTTCGATGAAGCCGTATTTATTTTGTTGCACGCCAAGCGTTTGCGCGATGGCGCGTGTGCCTGCACTCGGCTCCATGCCAACCGAAAGCACAACCATATCCATCGTCACTTCCATCGGGCGGCTCATCGTGGTGTCTTCACCGCGGATCAAAAGTTGGTCGCCCTTCTTGAGCACTTCACTGATGACGCCCTTCACATAATTGACTTTATATTTTTCCTGCGCGGGCCAGTAGATTTCATTTTCCCAATAGCCATACATGCGCATGTCAATGTAAAAAATCATCACCTTGCTATCGGGCAGTTGTTGGCGCAACTCAATCGCCTGCTTGCTGGCAATGCCGCAGCAAACCTTCGAGCAGTATTCGTTCCCGATCTGACGGTCACGCGAACCCACACATTGAATGAACGCGATCTTCTTCGGCGCTTCGCCATTCGACGGGCGCACGACGTTGTGTTCCTTCAACATTTTTTCGAGATCGGTCAACGTGATGACATCGGGGAACGAGTAGTAGTTGTAGTATTGCGTGGCGCGACCTGGGTCAAAATGTTGGAAGCCCGTGGCGATGATGACCGCGCCCACATTGAGGGACTCGGCTGCACCGCCCGCTTCGATCTGGACTTCAAAGTTGCCAGCGCTCCCAGACATTCCCTTCACTTCGGCTTGATACTTCACTTGCACATTGGCGTTGCTCGTAACCGCAGACGCGAGTTCGCCCATCGCCTCCGACGCGTCGCGCCAGTGATGGGTGAGTTTGGCGTAACTCTCACGGTCGGGCGTGCCGCCGAGGCGTTCGCGCTTTTCAATGAGAATGACTTCCCCGCCGAGTTCAGCCGCAGACCGAGCCGCTTCCAATCCCGCAGGTCCGCCGCCGATGACTAACACTTTGTTAGATGCCATTGATGTTCCTCCGAAAGTTTTGCGGTGGTCGAGTAGACGGTGTTTGTCCGCCGTATCGAGACCACCTAACTATGCCGCTGTTGCGATCAAGTAGCGGTAATTATTTTCGAGACGATATCCGCCAGCCGCGGTCTTGAAGGGTTCAAGCGTTTTCAAGATTAAATTGCGGACAGTCGCTTCATCCGTGTGCTGAATGGCTCGGGCGGCGGTACCCGTTGAAAGCAAGCCGCGAAGCGCAGTTTGTTCATCTGGGTATTCCCACGGGCAGTCCACTTTCTTGACTTCGCCAGGAATTAATCCAGCAGTTTGTGCAAGGGCTTCCAACGCGCCATCCGCAGAAAGGGCATACGGACCTGGAGCGCCAGCGGGCGGCGGGGGCAACAGTGAACCCATTGCCGCAATGTACGCCGCGGATTCATTTTCTTCTCGTCTGCCAAACACCGCAAAGACGACCTTGCCGCTTTTCGAAACTCGGCTCGCTTCGCGCAACGCATTGGCAGGGTTTGCCGCAAATTGAAATGAACTGAACCCCGTCACCAGATCGAACGCCTTATCTTCATACGGCAGTTCTTCCATTTCACCTGTGCGGAAATCTCCATCGCTGACACGTTCACGGGCGATCTCCAAAAGGGTTTCCGCCGCGTCCAATCCGCTGACCTTTATGCCGCGTTTGGCAGCCATCTCACAAAATATGCCTGAACCGCAGCCGACATCCAAGACCGATGTATTTGCGCCGAGGGCAGTCTCTTCCAGCACGGCTTTGAAGAGCGGATTGGCAACACTTTCCTGTACCTCCGCCCAATCTCTGGCACGTGCGCCCCACAAATTCCCTTGAACACTCGCAGTTCCCATACTTAACCGTACACCACGGGCTTATCCGCGTCTTCCCACGTAATGCCAGACTTCTGCCCAGCGCGGATCAGTTCAAGGTCGTTCTGGAATTCGTCCCAATATTTCTGCCAGTTGATTCCCAACTTATCCAAGAACGGACGCCAGTCCGTGGAATGCCAGTGGAACTGCACCACGCGGAAGGGATGGGCTCCCATCGCCAGCGCCGCCACCTGCGCGTCGGACAAGACAGGGATTCCCACGTTGCGGTCGTGCGCCTTGGCTGAAAACTGACTCTTGTCCAGCGTGGTCACACAGCCTGTGTCGTGGGTCACGGTCAGGTCAGGGTTGACTTCGTTCTTCATCACTTCAATCTTGCGCAGTGTGGAGAAGGAACGGGTGAAGTCGCGCTGAACGAGCACATGACGGAAACCGAAGCCGCAGCAATCGAACCAGGTCGAGTAGTCCGCCACGTCAATGCCGAGCGCTTCGAGCGTACCAGTCACTGTGGCGGTGCGTTGACCGCCGTAAATATCGGGGTCGTAGATCGCGTCTTCGGCGACGATCTTGTAGTAATGGCAGGCAGGGTGAACCGTAGCGCGGATCATGCTCATGTCCACGGTTTGTTTTTCCGCGAATTTGTTTCGCATGACATGCACCCACTCGCTGTAGTGGACAAGTTCTTCAGGGATGACGAGCGGCTTACCGAGTTTGTCCAAAATGCGGCGGACTTCATCGCGCAATCCCTTGTGGTGGACAAGTTGCTCGCGAATCTCTTTGTAATGTCCATAGGAAGTTCCGCAATGGATCATCGGGAAGTAACCCGTCTCATGCGCGGCGGCGAAGTTGCGAACCATCACCGCGGCTTGCGCGGCAGCGTTGGATGTTGCCGAGGCGTAGTAGTTCCAGCCCGTGCAAGAGGTTTGGTCGGTGGGGTCGATGTAATCCAGATTGAATTGTCGGTGCAGCCAAAAGATGGACGAAGTGTAGCCAGGGATATGTCCGCACTGACCGCAAGATTTGTGGTGCCAGGTGTGCTCCACAGGAATCTTCTTCGTCCGCCCGAATTTGGTCTTCACCTCAATATGATTCTCAGGCACGCGCTGGACGACGATCTCACCCTTGGCTTCGAGTTCAAACAAAGCCTCACGGATATCATGCGTCGGCGCCACTTCGGGGTCGCGCGTCACGGCTTGGGATTTACGTTCAAGGATTTCTTCTACGGTTGTAGTCATAAGTTCTCCAGTGTCAGGTATCAGGTGTCAGGTCTTCGGTATCAGGTTTTGCGTGACACCTGACACCTCGCACTTGGCACTTGATCTATCCTTCTTCCAACTCTTCTTGCATCACATCTGCCAATAAATCGTGCAAACCTTCGTCAATTTCCTTGATGATTTCCATGTTGCCTGTCTCGAACCAGATGGTATAGAGTTCGAGTAGGGTCTTGCGGTTGGTTTTCCACGCCGCATCGGTGACTCCGCGCAGGGTGTCCACGGGGATGGCTTTTCTCCACACGGGCATGTTCGCGGAGAAGTTCTGCACCCACGGACCCCAGTCAGGGAAGAAGTCTGGCTGGAGCATATCGGGTGAGACTTGGTTGCCCTTGAGCATGACCTTGTAGATCACGCGGCTGTAGCCTTGCAGAACATCTTTGGTTTCCTGCAAGCCGTTCTTGACCGCCACTTCGCGCAGCAGAGTTACAAGTCCGCCAGGGTTGTTCTGGCGCGGACAACGCACACACGAGAAGCATTGCGCGCAGTTCCAAATATCTTCCGAGATGATGTCGTACACGCGCTCCACGTCCTCACGCGCCATTGCCTGAGCGATCACCCGCGGAGAGTAGTCATAGAAGCGCGCCGAAGGACAGGTCGAAACGCAAATGCCGCACTCGTAACATCCATACAGGAAGTCTTCGTAGCGCGGGTCATTTTTTACTTCGAGGAAGAGTTTTTCCTTCTCTTCATATAAAACTTCGGGATGGCGATCCTGCTTCTTGCCAGGGTTCCAGTTTTCTAACGTAGTCGGCATTGCGCCTCCTTTACTTTTCCACGAAGGGCACGAAGAAACACGAATAAAATCTTCATGAAAATTCGTGTCCTTCGTGGATTAGAAACCTATAACAGCGTCAGCATCACACGCCATGTCGTTGAACGCTGCGCCGCCGATCATTTCCACGCCTTCGATCATGTCGTCCATGGTGTAGCCGTGCAGATCAAGCGAAGGCTGGCAGACGAGAAAGCGCACGCCGATCTCCTGCGCCTGTTCGATGAAGAACTTCAATTCCTTGCCGCCGCCGCCCTTGCGCGGAATGATGATCGTGTCGCCATTCCCTTTTGCCACACACTGCGGACCGTTCATGGTGAAATAAATGCACACTTCGTTGTCCATTGCGGCGCCGGCAGTCGCCAAAAAGAAGGGCGTTGCTGTTCGTTCAGGATCCTTCTCCCCGTGAGTCTGAACGTACAAGATCCGCTTTGTTTCAGGGTCATTTGTCTTCCAAACGCTCATACTGCCCTCTCCTTATAGTCGTAGGTCACGCAACAAGCGTGACCTACGTTAATTACTAGATGAACAATTGCACATCCGCGTCTGCGGCATATTCGAGGAACATAGCCGCCCCGCCTACTGTACATTCTTTGATAAATTCTTCCTTCTTGAAACCAAAGACATCCATCGTCATCTGACAGCCGATCATTTTCACATCGAGGTCAACGCACATATCGCGAAGTTCTTCGATGGACGCAACGCCTTTGTTTTTGAAGGTCTGCTTCATCAAACCGGTTGCCATCGCTTCAAAGCCAGGGACGTTTGCCATGAGAATATTTGGCATGGGCCACACAATATTTTGAAAGCCTTCAGGACCAAACGGCATTTTCATCGGCATGGCAGGGTTACCAAGCGGAGAGACTTGCATATGCAGGTCGGTCTTGAGCAGGGGCAATCCATAGAAGGTAAAGAAGATACCTACATCCCAGCCCATCGCGCCCGCAGCGCTGGCAAGGATGAATGGCGGGTAAGCCCAATCCAGGGTTCCCTTGGAAGCGATCAGGGCGAGTCTCTTTGGAGCATTTGGATCAGATTTTGACATATCGTTTCCTCTTATTTCTTTTTCAAATAGAAAATAAATTTGCCATCTTCGCTCATTGAGCGCAATAATTCATTGCCGGTCTGTCGACTCCATGCTTCCATATCAGGAGGCGCACCCGGGTCTGTGGCAACCATTTTCAAGACCTGCCCAGATTGCAGTTCTTTCATTGCCTTGGATGTTTTCACCACCGGCATGGGGCAGAGCATTCCCGAACAGTCCAACACCTGATCTTCCTTAATTACATCTGTCATTTGTGCCTCCTTATGGACAATCATTATTGGTATTTATCCTACTAAGTCAATAGGAATTATTTTATAAGTTTACTTTACTCACCAACAATCGTCAACCAATTCTTTACCCTACTATAATAGCACTTCAAGGGCGCAGTTCCATCCCCCTGGCAGAGGAAATTTCACCTCCTACGCGCGGGGGATGGGGTATTCGAGCCCGCTCGGATATAATTTGATAATGTTGTTCCTGCGTGAAAAAAGCAGCGTTTTTTTCCAGTCGGACAGGGTCTTTTTTTTCCTGGTTCTGTTTCGCTGGGCATCCCTATTACCAGCATTATTAACCCTGCCTTTCGGAGACCAACATGTGGATGCTCTCCGACCCGTGATTGTCCTTGGAATCATTTTATTTATAAATCTGGTCGTTTCCATTTTTAAACGTTCGTTAAATCAAATGGTGATCAATTACCCGCTAACGCTTGGCGTTGACCTGGTCTTATCAGCGGGCATCCTCGCCACAAGTGGCGGCTCTCAAAGCCCTTACTACTTATATGCTCTTAGCCCATTATTGGCTGGAGCCTTTTTTTTTCAGATGAGGGGGGCAGTTGCAGCATCTGCATTCTTCACCCCGCTTTACCTGATCGGAAATTTCCTAAGCATAAAAGGCGGCATTTCTACAGACTTAAATAGTTTCATTACACAGTTGGCTGGCATCTGGCTCATCCCAATACTATTTGCCTATCCATCCACTTTGCTGCAAGCTATTAATCAAGCCCGAGAAGAACTAAGCTCAGCCCGGGATGAACTCGCCCAGAAGCACGATAACCTCACCAACGCACACCGTCAGTTGGAAATCATTCATGACTTGACTGTACTTCTTCAAGCCGCTCCTGATTTGATCTCTGTGCAGGAGCGGGTGCTGGGTGCGGTCACAACTGACCTTGGCTTCCCCAAAGCCGTGGTTGCCATGGTCGATCCCGCCCACGAAGAAATTGGTGGCTGGCTCGTTTATCCACCCGACCCAACTTTCCCGAGCACGCCCCCTCTATCCCTAAAATCCGAGAACGGCGAAATCATCCGTGCATTGTTGCAGCGCGAAACCATCATCACAGAAAATCAACACCTCATAAAGGACTCACTCCTTAACCATTGGCTCAGCCTCAGCCGCTGGTATGTTGTACCACTTTATTTGAGGGAACATCCTGTAGGAGCATTACTAGTCGAGGAGTCCGGACTCACTTCCGATAAAGAAGCAACCCTGATAACTGTTGCGAATCAAGCTGCGCTGGCACTGGGCACCACCATCCTGTGCATTGACCGTGCCCGACGCCTCGCTGTGGAAACCGAGCGCAACCGCATCGCCCGCGATATCCACGACACTGTTGCCCAATCCCTCTTTGGAATTGTGTATTCTCTTGATGCCTGCATCACCATGCTGCCACAAAAAGCCGGGGATGTCCGTAACGAGCTAATCGAACTTCGCTCCCTGGCGAACAACGCCCATGAAGAGGTACGCCGTTCGGTTTTCGATCTATGGCCCTCTGCGCTGACCATCGAACTCTTCATGGCCGACCTGACCAATTACGTGGGCAGCTGCTGCCGTCCGCGCACTTTCAGCATCATCTTCAACAACACTGGCGATTTCAACTCCCTCTCGCCGGGGATGCGGCGCACTGTGTACAGGATGGCGCAGGAAGCATTGGCAAACTCCGCCAAGCACTCAGGCATGCAATCTGCCCGTCTGTGCATGAACATCACCAATAATGATGTCTATCTTGTTATCTCAGATGAAGGCAAAGGGTTCGACCCTGCCGCGGCTCTTTCGCGCAGCCAGAACCGTGAACACTTCGGCCTGCACGGCATTCAGGAACGTGCACGAGGCATGGGCGGTGAATGCGAGATCATTTCCAGGCCAAATGCTGGCTCCCGCATCATGGTCCAATTACCCATACACAGGTCCCATCATCATGCCTGAGAAGATCCGCATTCTAATTGTTGACGACCATGCAGTAGTCCGCAAAGGATTGGCCATGGTTCTCCGCCTGGAAGCAGACCTGGAGGTCGTTGGTGAAGCGGAGAACGGAAAGACCGGTTTGGAAGCGGCCAGACAGATTCTTCCTGATATCGTCCTGGTCGATCTTGTCATGCCTGAAATGGACGGGCAGGAGATGGCTCTCGCACTCAGAAAAACAAATCCCCGGATCAAAGTGATGATGCTGACAGGCACAGCCGTGGATGATCGCGTCTTCGACCTGGTCGCAGCAGGCATTGAAGGATATGTTCTTAAGAATATTGAGCCAGGCGAATTGGTCCGCGCCATTCATGCGGTTGCTCACGGTGAGGCCTACCTTCATCCCGATGTTATGAAAAAGATCCTCTCGCGCATGGAACCTACCACTCATCATCCTGTCACCTTGACCCCGCGTGAGTTGGAAGTGCTTGAATGGATGGCAACTTCCAACACCTATAAACAAATCGCCAACCGGTTGGGTGTCAGCGAAGAAACCGTGCGCAGCCATGCCAAGAATATTCTGGAAAAGTTAAAGCAGCCGAATCGCGCCCAGGCGGTTTTGACTGCCTTGAAGATGCACCTTATCAAATTGAGCGAGTGATTAAAAACAGCCTCGTAATATTACGAGGCTGTTTTTAATTCGTGCCGGATTCTTATGGCTTTCCTCCACCCCCATTGCCATTTCCATTACCGCCCGCCCACAACGGCTGACCGGTTTCATTGCGGAAGGTGTAGACCATGCCCGTCGCATCCATCGTGACCGAGATCGCGCTGTTCGTGCCCTGGTCGCCGAGGAACATGACCACCGTCATACCGTCACCTGCCACAGGCGCAAAACCAAGCGACTGGCTGTAGCGCATGTTGCCCGTGTCCACATAGAGCGCCTGTCCATCATCGGCGGTGAAACTGATTCCCATGCCGTCGTAGGATGTGACCACACCGTGGACAGTGACTGCGCCGGAGACATTCGCCTGCGGAACTCCGCTTCCAACCTGACCCTGACCTGCTCCCCCAGCCTGGGCGTTTTCACCGCTGTTACCGTTTCCATTTCCGCCTTGCTGACCATTGCTGCCCTGTTCACCCGTGAAAGCGGCGAGGTGATTGTATGAAGCGTTCATCAGGTTGTTGTAGACCAGTTGAATATCGGCGTTGTCGGTTTGTGCGAGGCGAGCCTGCAAGTCTGCGATATCGGTCTGCTCGACCAATGCGCCGACATTAAGTGCATCGGTCACAGAGACGGAACCCTGCGCGATCAGTTGGTTGTACAAAGCCTGAAGGTTCGGGTCGGTGAATTGACCAGGATCAAGCGCAGGGTCGACAAGACCGTAGCGGTCCAATAGCAGTTTGACCTCGTCGGTATGAGTCTGCTCACTGGCAGCGATATTCTGGAATACGGGCTGTCCCCATAACGCATACATTTGATTGTACACATCGCGTGCCAGTTTTTCTTCTTCGCGCATGTAAAGCAACGCGGCGGCTTCTTCGGCGCTCAAATCAGATGCTGGGATGGCTGTCAATTGCACACCGCCTCCGCCCGTTGTTCCGCCATTTCCATTGCCGCCGTTCCCATTCCCATTTCCATATTGGGCAGGGTTGGTTGTGGTGGCGGCGGGAGCTGAAGGGGATGCAAAAGCGTTATAGGCACTTGCGCCCACGGCAATGACGATCACTGCTGAAAGGACGCCGATCAAAATGTGTTTGAAATTGTTGAACATGATTTTTCTCCTTGTTTGAACGTCACGCTAGAAAGGCGACGTTTCTTTTTTTTACGATGCCCCCATCTTAGAACTCTCTTGTAAAGGCTTTGTAAATATCCTTTCAAGACATCAAAAATTTTTTTGTTATTAATCACATCCCTCTTTACCCAACCTTCACACTTTCTTTTCCGCCTCTACAACTTGCATTGATAAAAAGAAGCATCAAAGTAGAGGTAAACATGGACGAACAAACACCCCAGCCCGAACCTTCATTATTTGAACGAATGAGAAATCGCCTCACCCCTGAGGGCGTCCCAGCCGACGACCGCGGACGCATGCGCATGGTGATGGAAAGCCTGATCCTGCACATTCACCCCGCCAAAGTGGAAACCACCTCCATGAAGTGGACATACACTTGGGGCTTGGGCGGTCTCTCTGCCCTGCTCATGACCATCCTCGGCGGCACGGGCATCATCCTCATCAACAACTACACCCCCGCCGCGCCGCAAGCCTATCTCGACATCCTCGAAATAAATTCCAACGTCTGGTTCGGCGAACTGATCCGCAACCTGCATCATTGGAGCGCGAACCTGCTGATCGTCGTCACTGTGCTTCATCTTATTCGTGTCTTCGTCACAGGCGCGTACCGTCCGCCGCGTGAACTGAACTGGCTCATCGGCGTGGTCATGCTGCTGCTTGTGCTTGGCGCAAACTTCACGGGCTATCTTTTGCCGTGGGATCAGCTCGCCTACTGGGCGATCACCGTTGGCACCAGCATCATCAGTTATGTGCCGCTCATTGGGCAGTGGCTCACTCAACTCGTCCTCGGCGGACCCGAAGTGGGCGCAAACACCCTGCTCAATTTTTACTCGATGCACATTTCATTCATTCCGCTCGCTATCTTCGGGCTGATGTCGTATCACTTTTGGCGCGTCCGCAAAGACGGCGGTCTGACCATCCCCAAATCTTCAAAGCAGATCGAAGACCCGAAGCCCGAACGCGTGACCACCATCCCCAACCTGACCAACCGCGAAATGATCTTCGCCCTCTCATGGACTGCTGCGCTTCTTCTCTTCTCCATGCTTGTTCCTGCTCCATTGGAAGGAATCGCCAACCCAGCCTTATCTCCCAACCCTGCCAAAGCGCCGTGGTACTTTATGGGATTACAGGAACTCTTGCTGCACTTCCATCCGTTGGTCGGTGCCATCGTCATCCCTTCGCTTGCGATTGCGGGCATCTTCCTACTCCCCTTCTTTGACTTGAACCTCAAAAGTGTCGGCGTCTACTTCCGCTCCCAACGCGGACGCGCCCTCACCGTCCTCGCTGTTGGCATCGCGCTCATCGCCACGCCCGTCTGGGTCCTGCTTGATGAGTACCTCCTCAACTGGACTCTCTGGCTGCCCACTTGGGACACCCTCCTCTCAAACGGACTCATCCCATTGGCTGTCATCGCCCTGCCGCTCATCCTGCTCGATGACCGCATTCACAAAACCTTTCAAGCCGATACCGAAGAGCGCGTGCTCTTCATTGCGGCATTCCTCTTCACCGCCTTCATCGTCCTCACTCTCATCGGCATCTACTTCCGCGGACCTGGTATGAATTTGTATCTCCCGTGGAATATGCCAACTCATTAAATGCAGAAGTCAGAATGATGAATGCAGAATAGCATTCCGATTTCCATTCATCATTCCGCATTCATCAATCATCATTTTAGGAATTCCCCATGACCGAAACCTCCTCTCCCTCCCTCTCCCGCCGTGACTTTCTCAAGATCGCTTGGGCATTCTTCGGCGGAGTTGTCGCTGTCGAAACCGCAGGCGTCTTCCTTGCTTATCTTCAACCGCGTTTAGCCGAAGGTGAATTCGGCTCGGTCATCACCGCAGGCTTGGTAGATGACTTCCCTCCCAACTCGGTCACCCACATCCCGAACGGACGTTTCTACATCGTCCGCATCGGTGACGGTGGCTTCCTCGCTGTCTATCATCGCTGCACCCACCTCGGCTGCACCGTCCCGTGGGATGCGACCGCGCAGAAATTTGTCTGCCCGTGCCACAACTCCCAATTTGACCAGCAAGGCACAGTGCAAAATCCCCCCGCCCCGCGTCCGCTCGATCTCTTCGCCCTCACCATCGAAAACGGCGAAGTCAAAGTGGACACAGGGGACATTATCCAACGCCAAACTTACGATATGGCACAGGTTGTTTATCCGTAACTTCACCTCGTCATTGCGAGGGCGGTGCTCTCCCGCCCGAAGCAATCTCATGAACATGCTCGGAGATTGCTTCGCCGCTAAGAACAAGAGCGCGGCTCGCAATGACAGAAAGACACAACATGAACCCGAAATCCCACCTCATCGAATCCCTCATCGGCTTGGGCGCCACCTTGCTCATTGCCGCAGGTCTCGGCTGGTATATGCTCAACGAACCGACCCGCATCATCTCCGCACAAGGAGAAGTCCTTGCTGTGCAAATTGACGAAGCCATGACCCTCTACGCTGAAAACTGCGCTGTATGTCACGGCTTGAACGGCGAAGGCATCGGCGCAACTCCCGCGCTCAACAACCCCGCCCTCGTCACCATGCCTTATGAAGAGATCCAAAAGACCATCTCGCGCGGACGATACCAAACCGCCATGCCCGCCTGGTCGCTCCTCGACGGCGGCGCATTGAGCGTTTATCAAATTGACGAACTCGTCCTCCTCATTCAATACGGCGACTGGGCAGAGACAGGCGACCGCGTGGTCAACCTCGGTCTTGCCCCGCTTGTGCCCTTCGCCACCGAAGCCGACCCTGCCCTGCTGGAACAGATCGGCGCATTGCCCAATGGCGCAACCTTGCAAACTGCCGTGCAACTTTTCGCCGCAAATTGTGTCTCCTGCCACGGCGCAGACGGACTCGGCACCAGCATCGCCCCCGCCCTCAACGACGAAGACACCCGCACCAAACTCCCCGAAGACCTCACCCGCACCCTCACCTTCGGCAACACTGGCACCCTCATGGTCGGCTGGAGCAACACCCTCGCCCCCGAAGAAATTTCCGCGCTCATCACTCTCGTTCAACGCTGGCAGGAAGTGCCACTCGGCACCATCCCTGCGCCGAACGTGCCCATCCCCACCACCGACGAATCGATCGCGCTTGGAAGTCAACTCTTCGCCGCCAACTGCTCGCGCTGTCATGGTCCCGAAGGTCAAGGCACGCCGCGCGCGCCATCGCTCAATGTTCAATCCTTCTTTATCGATAGAACCGATCAAGCCATTCACCAGATCATCACCAACGGCGTACCTGGCACCGCCATGCCCACCTGGGGCGACCGCATGACCGAAGCCGAAATCCAAGCCATTGTCGGGTTCATCCGCCAATGGGAAGCCACTGCACCCGAAGTCGCCACCCTCACCCGCCCCGTAGGAGGTCCAGCATGGAGGAACAACACAGCCACCACGCAAACAACGCTCTTCGGCTTGTTGCCCATACCCACCACTACTCAAACCATTACAGGTCGTGCTGCTGGCAATACCAAAAAAACCTCTTTATTGGATTGGAAAGTTTTACTTCTTGTCGGGATTATCTTATCTGCATCTTTCACCCTGATCATAAATGGGTATACAAAATTAAGAGGATTGGCAAGGCCATAAATTAAGCAAGCAGCCCTGCTATCGCAGGGCTGCTTGCCATTTCCAGATTACTTGAAGTTTTACAAGCGCTTAATAAAAATATATAGATCATCTCCCGGCGTGTAAAAGTCCTTGATCACTGCTTCTGCGTTATAGCCCATGCCAAGGTAAAAGTTTCGGGTCGGCTCGTAATAAGGCGTTCCAGATGTCTCAGCAATCAACAAGCGACCGCCGTCTTTACGGGCAGCCGCCTCACTGGCATTGATCAGGACGCGCCCAACTCCACTGCGTCGCGCACGAGGATCCACCGCAATCCAATAAAGATCATAGGCTCCTTTGGTAAGATCGCGCGGGCCATAGCAGGCAAAACCTAGCACTTGCCCTTGGTCACGATAGACAATAAAGTTATATCCGCAAACCTGTGGGCCATCATTCAAATACTCCTGCCAGAGTTCCCACACACACTCTACTTCTTCCTGGCTAAACACCCCTGCGCTGGCAGCAATATCATGAATCCGAGGCCCATCCTCATTTAGTGCAATAAAAATATTTCTTTCAATACCAAGTGTCAAATGTGAATTTTTTTCGAAACTCATATAGAAAAAAACCTTTCGACAAGAATTTAAAAAGCAATAACGATTTTCACCTCATTTCTGTTTTTCGACAAGCCCGTGAATCACCTATTAAAAGCCGGATTCAGAAGTTGCAACACTCTGAGACGGCGGCACCACTTTGATCTTCAAGAATTTTCTAACAACCAGCACGACCAATCCCAATACCCAGCCACCCACAGCACCTACAACAAATGCAAATTCCGCAAAACCTGTGAGGGTACTGGATAGTTCCGCCACCTGCTGCGTCGGCATTTTCTCCACTACTCCGGTGTCCGCAAGGTGCGGGATGTTGGTTATGGCGATCGAAACAACAGCAAGAAAATAAGCCATCATTGTGACAAATAATTGCGTCCCGCCAAAAGCTCCCTGAGTCAAAATATATCCGACCCAATCAGAAAAATGGTATTTTTCGACTCCATCCGCCACCGGCTTTGAAAGATGGCCCATCCAAATTCCACCGCACAAAGTTAGGAGTACGGCGGGCAAAATATAAACCAGCCACGTAGTGATGCTCCCCATGAAATAAAATAATTGAACAAGCCCCAAGAAATAGAAAGTGACCCAACCTGCCAGGCTTAAAGATATCAACATCCAAATGACATAAGTGACACGCCATACCCCGGCAGTTTTCCAGGAACTTAATAGCCATCCCCAGGTAAACGCCGCTGGAAGGACAACCGAGACCCAGCTGACAAGGTAAACAACAAAAGTAATGAAGTACGGTAGTGTGGTAATTCCCTTTGTTTCCTCCCTGGCAACAGCCTCAATAATCGTTTCTTGAAGCACAGAAAATGATGCAACCACAACAATCATGACGGCGGTACCGGTCAGGGTCAGGCTAAAGGCGGGAAGTCGAAAGAGCCAGCTGTCGGGAGTCCGAGGCGATGCCCCCCAGCGGTCACTCAAATCCACAGCAGAGGCCAATCCTCCCAAAGCACCCGCAAGCACGCATCCCGCACATAGGAGTAGAAAATTTATATAGATACTAGTAGCTGTATTTGTCAATGAGTCGATCAGGATGGCCAACCCCCTATCCAAATTGAGTTCCTGGTTAAAATTTACAAGGATCTCTTTCTGGCCGAGCAGCCCAAAGTGAAAGACGCCAATAAAATCATAAATCAGGCATCCAGCCAGCAAACCCATGCCTGCACCAGCCAACAGACTTTCCTTCCAGTCTTTTGCCCAATTCCATCTTGCTGAAACCCAGCCAAAGACAAATAAAGTCAAACCGCAGAGCGCAAACACGCCGATGGGCATCCAATCCGGGAGCATTGCTGCTTCTTCGAGATATGGCCAATCGGTGGCCAATTCTGCAGGGATCATCATAAACCATGGAAACCAAAGGGCAGTCACACAGATCGCTGCCGCCGCCACCCCGGAAAACACAACTCGAATCCTCATGGTTCCTCCGTTGGTCATAGTGTACGGCGGCAAAAGCCAAATTTCAACTATTAAAAAATAACAGCGTGGCGCAAGAGCCACGCTGTCCATTGTATCGTCAGCCTTTCAAAAGTTCGGTTGGTTCCGCCTCGGCTTCCACTGGCGCCGCAAGCGGGGGCAGTTCCAAAATAGAGTTGAGGCCAAAGTGTTGCAGGAACTCTGGTGACGTGGAATACAAAATCGGGCGTCCCGGGCCTTCGGTACGTCCGGACTCCAAAATCAAGCCTTTGCTTAACAGGCTTTTCATCATGCCATCACTGTTCACTCCGCGAATCGCATCCACTTGAGGGCGTGTCACTGGCTGTTGGTAGGCAATGATGGCCAGAGTCTCCAGAGCCGCGCGGCTAAGATGTGTAACCGCCTCCAGACCAAGAAACGTCTCAACAAGGACCGCCAGTTCAGAAGCAGTTGTCAACTGTACGCGTCCGGCGTTGCGCTGCAAGCGCAACCCGCGAGTCTGAAGCGCTTCTTCCAATTCCTTGAGACCACGCTCAACTACAGAGGTTGTCACATCCAGTGCCTGGGAAAGCTGCGCAACCGGTACAGGCTCGGCAGAAACAAACAACATGGCCTCAATCTTTGCAGACAGACTCAGTTCATTATGTGAAGGGGTTTGAGAGTCGCTCATGCTATAATTACTCCGCTTAATTTCAATATAGATTTAAAAAAATAATTTAAACCATGAAACATAAAAATTTCCATTTCCTAGTTTTGGCCATGACATTGACGCTGTCTACGCTGGCATGTTCCATTGCCGTGGGCGGTCCCGACTACCCGGCACAGGCTGTTCCCTCCGCACCAGAAGAGGCCCAGGCCATGCGCGATTTGATCGAACAGGCTTTTCTGGCCGGGGCCGAGACCGGGGTGGTCACGCTTCAAATCACTGAAAGCCAGATGACCTCATTTATCACCGAAAAGATTTCCCAACAGGTAAACCCTCCGTTTACCGACCCGGTGGTTTTTCTGCGAAACGGGCAAATGCAGGTGTACGGCAAAATCAATCGGGGGTGGTTCACAGCCAATATGTTGATTGCCGTGAACGTGACCATTGACCCGACCACCGGCCTGCCCAAATTCGAAATCGCATCCGCAGATTTTGGCCCATTTCCAGTGCCTGAAGGTCTCAACTCTGCCATCAGCACCATTATCGATGAAACTTTTACCGGCTCGATCGGGCCCGCCGCGGTTGGTTTCCGTCTGGAGACAATCACCATAGCAGATGGTGTCATGACCATCACTGGTCGGATCAAATAGCGGCTGGATTATACCCGACATGCACCGCTTCCGTCCCCGCTCAAGCCTGCCTGCTCTTCTTGGGCTTTGTGCTGCGTTGATCCTTTCCTGCCGTTCGCCGCAGATCAACGAAACCATCAACATCAAGATCGTTGCAGATGGCGCGGAACAAAACATCGATATTCCCATTGGAAGCACAGTGTCTCAGGCATTTCAATCCGCTGGCATCGTACCCGCCAATTTAGATCGTGCCGAGCCGCCATTTTATACCGTCCTTAGCGATGGCGACACAATTACATTAACTCGTGTGGTCGAAGAATTTGCGACCGAACAGGAAGTCATCCCTTTTGAACGGCAGGTGATTCGAAACGAAACATTGCCCGAGGGTGAGACCCGCCTTGTGCAGGCCGGGGTTAATGGTGAACAAGAAATTACCTATCGGAGCATTCTAGAAGATCAGCAGGAAGTCAGTAAAAATGTCGTCAAAACTGTGATCTTGAAAGAAGCGTTGCCTGAGATCATCATGGTTGGAGCACAGGCCTCTTTTACTCCGCTAAATATCTCCGGTACACTGGCTTATCTGGCCGGGGGGAATGCCTGGATCATGGAAGGCTCCACCGCAAACCGCCGAGTTGTCGTCAGCACCGGTGATCTGGATGGGCGCATTTTCACCTTATCTCCCAATGGCGAGTATCTGGTCTTCACCAGAAAGTCATCCAAACCTGCAGACGAAGAGATTAACTCCCTGTGGGCCGTACGAACACGAAACCTGGAACCCAAACTGATCTCATTGCAGGGCAGAAACGTGGTTCACTTTGCAGCATGGATTCCCGGGTCGAACTCTGTCGCATATTCCACCGTTGAGCCACGCAGCGCCGCTCCAGGCTGGCAGGCAAATAATGACCTGTATCGCGTCAGCATTACAGGCAGCACTACGCCGCGCAAATTGCTCAGTGCGAACAGCGGCGGCGTGTACGGTTGGTGGGGAATGTCATTCGCATTTGCTCCCGATGGGCGTCTGGCTTACTCCCGACCCGATGGAATCGGGTTGGTGGACCAGGATGGCGGATATTTAAAACCGCTCCTGGATATCACCCCCCTGAATACACATAGCGATTGGGCATGGATTCCACCCATTACTTGGGGCTCGGATGGAAACAGTTTATACTTCGTCAGTCACGCCCCGGCGCCCTCACCCATTACCAGCGAAGAGTCGCCATATTTTGACCTCTCAGCCCTTTCGTTTAGTAATGAAGCGGCAGTCTCCTTAATCGCATCATCAGGTATGTTCTCTTACCCTTCCGTTTCACCCATCCGCCAAAATGGAGAAGAAAAATCATTTGAGGTTGCCTATTTACAGTCCATATTCACTGAACAAAGCGATACCAGCCGATATCGCCTCGTAGTAATGGATCGCGACGGTTCGAACGAACGATCTCTATTCCCGCCTGCCGATGCCAACGGCATAGAACCTCAGGTACCGGTTTGGATGCCAAGTCGTGCGGAAGACCAATCTGGCTACCTAATTGCAGTCACTTACCTTGGCAATCTCTGGCTCATCGACAGTCGCAGCGGCGAAGGGTACCAAGTCACTGGCGATGGGCTTATTAACAAAATCGATTGGAAATAAACTTCAAAAAAAGAGGATATCAAATGAGGATATTAATTACAGGCGCTGCCGGGTTCCTTGGCTCTCATCTTTGCGACCGCCTGCTTGGGGACGGCCACGAAGTCATTGGCATGGATAATTTCGTCACAGGCAGCCCGGATAACATCGCCCATCTTGCAGACAATGAAAGTTTCTCGTTTTATAAACGGGATGTTTCAAATTATCTATTTGTCCCCGGCAATGTGGATGCCATCCTGCACTTTGCGTCCCCTGCCAGCCCCAACCCACAGTCAAAGTCCGGATACTTTAATCTCCCCATTCAGACCATGAAGGCGGGAGCATTAGGAACACACAACTGCCTCGGAATCGCGCGGCGCGAGAACTCTCGTTTTCTTCTGGCTTCAACCAGTGAGATCTATGGCGACCCCGAAGTCCATCCTCAGGCAGAAACCTACCCGGGCAATGTAGATCCGATCGGCGAGCGCGCAGTGTACGATGAAGCAAAACGGTTCGCCGAATCTCTGACCATGGCCTATCACCGTTTTCATGGTGTGAACACGAGTATTGTGCGAATTTTCAACACGTACGGGCCTCGCATGGATCTTGAAGATGGGCGCGCATTGCCCAATCTCCTCAAACAAGCCTTGTTAGGCCAACCGTTAACTGTTTATGGGAATGGAAGCCAAACCCGCTCTTTCTGTTTCGTGGACGATCTGATTAATGGAATTGTCAAACTCCTGTATTCGGAAGAGCATTTCCCCGTAAACATCGGCAACCCGACCGAAATGACCATCCTCCAATTTGCAGAGGCCATCAACAAGATTACAGGCAATAAAGCCGGGATCGTCTTTCAAGAAAACGCCCGAAGTGCCAGAGATCCACAAATGCGCCAGCCGGATATCACCCGCGCCAGGGCCATTTTGAATTGGAAACCCCAGGTTGATCTTGAAGAAGGCATTCGCCGGACCGTTCCCTTCTTCAAGCGCAAGCTGGGGCTGGCATGATCCTGACAGATTCAAAGGAGCGCAATCGGTTTTTAAAATTCGCGCTGGTTGGAACCATGGGGGCGGCGATCGACTTTGGCGTGATGAACCTGCTTTCCCATTGGGTTCTGGAATTGCCGCTCGTTTACGCCGGAACCCTTTCTTTTGTCTGCGCTGTAGTGAGCAATTTCATCTGGAACCGGTATTGGACATATCCCGAGTCCCGTTCGCGCCCGCTGCTCAATCAACTGGGAATGTTTTTCCTCGTAAATATTGCGGGGGTAGCCATTCGCATTCCGACGCTTCATTATTTGGAACCGCCACTGCTCGATTTTGTCGAAAATACTTTTCACACTACCTATCAGGGAGCCGAATTCGTAGCTAAAAACCTCACTCTTGCTGCAGCCGTGGGCGTTGTGATGCTTTGGAATTTTTTCATCAACCGCTACTGGACGTACAAAGACATCGATGAAGTCGCACAGGAAACCCCATGACCAAGATATCCATCATTCCGGTCTACACGTCCAGAGGCGATACCGGGGCCTTTCTGCAATATCCATATCTTTTCAACCGCAGCGGCGAGTGGATAGGCTTCGTCACCCCAAAACGGGAAGTCTACTCTGTTCTGGGGGATTATGTCGGCACACTGACAGACGACCCCCGCATCCTGTCAAAACGCGCCACATCCACATTCAGGGCAAGGTTACAACCGCCCCCACCGCCCGGCAGGATCGCTCCACCTGCAAACGTCCCCCTGCCACGAATGATGTCTGAACTAAGCCATTCGCTCATTGATATATTAATGGATGCGCCGGAACGCCTGCACACAATGGACACGGGCGAATTCCGACAGGACCTGGACTAGAATGACCGAAAAGAAAAAAAACTCTCGCGCTTCACGCGTGCATCTATCTCAGTTGATGCAGCCGGAACACGCCAATCACCATGGCAATGTCCATGGTGGGTGGATCATGAAGCTGGTCGATGAAGCCGGGGCACTAGCCTGTATGCGTCACGCCCAAACACGGGTTGTGACCGTGGCAGTAGATTCTCTTGTCTTCCGTGAACCGATCAAAATTGGCGACCTCGTCACCTTCACAGCGGAGGTCACTCATACCGGGCGCACCTCCATGGAAGCTGAAGTGCAGGTAATCGCTGAAAACCCCATCACCGGCGAGCAGACTCATACGAACACAGCCTACCTCGTTTATGTAGCATTGGACGACAAAGACCGACCTACGACCATCCCGCCACTGGCAGCCGAAACCCAGGATGAACTGGAACGCCTCGAATTAGCTAGACAACGACAACAAAGACGCGTCTCACAAAAATAGACTTTGAACAAAATTCGCCAAAATCCCATCTTTATACTTTTAGCCATCAATCTTATTGCCGGGTTGATGATCTTTCGCTCATACGGCCTCTCCTGGGATGAGCCTCTTTTTTACGATTACGGCGCAGCGCTTAAATATGCCTACACTCCGTCTAATTGGTTAAACCCGGATTTCAACCTCGAAAACTCCTTTGGCTCCAGCGGCACCGATCATGCCAACCGCGGCCCAGCCTATCTGTTAATTGCATCACCACTGGTCGCTTTATTGGAATGGTTTGGATTGGATCTCGCCTCGGCCTGGCACCTGACCAACTTTCTCACCTTTAATTTAGGCATTTATCTCCTCCACCGCCTCGCCTCAAAATGGACCCGGCGCGATTCTGCGATTGCAGCAGCCGCCCTCTTCAGCTGGCAACCTCTTCTTTGGGGGCATGCCTTCATCAATCCCAAAGATATTCCCTTCCTCACCTTCTTCCTTGGGTCTGTTTGCTTTGGTTTTGAAATGGTAGACGAATGGGTGGATAAGGAAAAAATGCCCATGGGAAAGGCCCTTCTCGCAGCCTTTTTCCTCGGCATTACAACTTCCATCCGCGTGCTTGGGCCGCTGGCCGGTCTCCTTACAGGGTTATACGCACTCACCTTTTGGAGGCGCATCAAACTCGGCAGTCTTGTCAAAGTCTTCGCTATTTACGGCATCTTGACCGTTCTGGCTGCCTTTGCTACCTGGCCTTACCTTTGGCTGAACCCGCTTCAGAAATTTGTGGAAGTCTTCGGGTTCATGTCTGATAACCCTACCCAACTCAACGTTCTTTTCGCCGGGCACAACTATCAAGCCGGTGAACTTCCACTTCGCTACTTCCCCATACTTTTTGGCTACACGCTAACAGAGCCTGTTTACTTTCTGATTCCTCTGGGATTCTTGTTTAGGTTCTTAAAATCTGAGGCAAAAATACGCCTGGAACTTAGCGTTTTGGCATTTTGGTTTGGGATTCTCCTCCTCTACATCCTTGCGAAACGGCCGGCCATGTATGATGGCTATCGTCACTTTTTATTCATCCTGCCGCCGCTTTTTATTTTCGCCGCCCTTGCCTTCGATATTCTATTCAACTGGCTAAAAGCAATTGGCTGGAAATTAACAGCCGTCATCGCAATCCTGGCCTTTGGGTTCCTTCCCATCACACAACTTCACCCCTACCAATACGCGTATTACAACATCTTTGCAGGTGGGGTCGGCGGGGCATTCCGAAATTATGAAACCGAATTCTGGCTAACCTGCTACCGTGAAGCGGTGTTGGATTTCAATAAGATCGCCCCCAATGGCGCACAGATTTATGTCCGGCGTGAACCTTACATTGCGGCTTATTATGCAAACCCAGACATCACCGTTCACGATTTCCGGAGCGAACAAAAAGATATGAAACCAGGTGACTATTACCTTGTCAACACCCGCTCAAACGAAGACTTAAAGTTTCTACGCAGCGAGCCACCCATCATCCGAATCTCCCGGCAGGGTGCAGATTTCTGCTTTATTAAACAAGTTCCCTGATTCTGCCGCCGAACATGGGTATAATCCCCGCTCCATGACTCCTTCTCCGCGCCTTCTCTTGACCATAGACTACGAATCCTGGTTCGCGCTTTCACGCCGATACGACTCCCTGCCGTCTCAACACCGCCGTGAATTGGATGAAGGCATCTCCCGTTTGGTCATCGACCCTATTCTCGAAATCTTGGGCGCATCAAAAACCACCTTCTATCTTGTGGGCGAAATGGTGGAGTGGTATCCCGAACTGCCAGAAAAGATCAAAAACGCCGGACATGAGATTGGATTTCACTGTCACATCCACCGCAGGCTCAATGACGTAAAAGAAATAGGAAAAGACCTAAATTCCTCAGCCGAATGGATTAAAAAGTATGAGGTGCGCGGTTATCGCGCGCCCATGGTCCATACAGTTGAAGATGTTTACCCTCTGCTTACAAAGCAGAATTTCCTATACAGTTCCTCCATTTACGCCCCGACAGGCACAGCGATAAAAAAAGAAAATATCTGGGAGATCCCCGTCAGTACGCTTCCATTATTGGGGAAACCAACGCCCATCCATGCCCCGCGCTACATGGATCTCAAACTCGTTACCGGCGGAGAATTCCCCTATGGGTCGAGTTTCATGTCCGGACTTTTTAGAAGAAGCGTTTTCAACATCATCGAGCGCGAGTTCAAAGCAGGTAAAAGCCCTGTCATCTTTTTACATCCATATGAGGTCACCCCTCCTTCGCATTGGCCACAGCGCCTTGCCTTTGACCTGTTCCTTCATCCGTTGCTCATTCCGTTCACATTCAATAAATCCGGCTTCCTCAAAGATCTGCTTGAGAACTTCCCCACCTCCACCATGTTGGAGTACGTCAAGGAACTTCAATGATCGCGCAACGAGTTAACGCGCTCGCTTACCCATCTCTTCAATCAGACCTGAGTTACATCGGCCTGGACTCTTGGATGAATTTTATCCATGATGTCTATGGGCATCCTGTCCACCGTTTTGCGGTTTTGGAAAATGGCCGTCCGCTTGGCGCATTGTCTCTTCTCGAAGTAAAACACCCGGTCTTTGGCCATTACCTTGCCACTGCGCCTTTTGGAAATTACGGGGGCTTTGTCTATGAAAACCACGCTGTGCGCGATCTTTTGCTGGATGAAGCCCGCCGCCTCGCAAAGGAAATTAAAGCCGATTACGTTTCCCTGCGGTTTGACAACACCGCTCCCCTCCCCGCCGACGGCTGGATCGAACACCCCGTGTACTCCACCTACCTGATCGACCTTGCTGCCACGCCAGACGATCTGCTGAAACGCTTCTCCTCCGACCATCGCAATCATGTCCGCAAGTCGCAAAAAAAGGGACATGCCATCCGTTTTGGCCGCCTCGACTTACTGGACGATGCCTACGAAGCCCTTGCCCGCAGCATGCATGAACTGGGGTCGCCTTATCATTCCAAAACCTACCTGCGCAAGATGGCCGAATATCTGGGAGACACGCTTGAGTTTGCCGTCACTTACGATGAGAAGGGAAATCTTAGTGGAGCCGGTGTATTTATCTATCAAGATAAGATCATCTTCAACCTCCATGCCAACGTACTACGCTTTGCACGCCACACTTATACGGGTGAATTCCTATATTGGTCGGTTATTGAGCACGCCATGCAAAAAGGATGTGCAACCTTTGACCTCGGGCGCAGCCTCAACGGTTCAGGAAACGATGCCTTTAAATCCAAGTGGGCGCCGGAAAAAAAATCATTGGCCTATTGGTTCTGGCTGGCGCCGGGCCAGGAACTTCCATCACTTAATCAAAAGAATCCAAGATTCCAACTCGCTATTGCAACCTGGAAGCGCCTGCCTGCGTTCATTATCCGCCTGCTGGGGCCCAATATCATCAGCGGATTGGTCTGATCGAAAATGAGTCACATCCTCCATCCACTCGGACAAATCCCACCGAATCTCATTCCGCGCATCGCCGAGATTCATATGGGAGATGCAGGCCTGCTTTCAAAACTCGGTTATCCGTTCGTGTTGCGGTATTTTGAGAATGCCGTGAAAGATAAACGTGCCTTCGGCTTTTACGCACAGGGGGTTGAAACCGGCGAGATTCTGGGCTTCAGCCTGGCTTCCCCGGAACCTTCTCTGCTGACTTCAAAACTGACCGAAGATAAAGGCTGGTTCATCCGAAATATCTTCAAAGTCGTTTTGACGCGTCCCATGGCCTTTTTCCAGATGGTCATCTCCAGTGTCACCATCCGCGGGCAGATGTATGAGCCCAACACAATAGAATGCGTCTATTTCACCGTTGACCCAAAATCTCGAGGGCAAGGGTTGGGACGTACACTTCAAAGAGCGCTCATGGACGAAGGCCGAAGACGTGGGTACAAAAAGATCTATGCCAGCGTCGAAACGTGGAACGTGGCCAGCCTGAAAGCCACACAAGCAAACGGGTTCAAGATCATCAAAACATTCCGGGAAGGTATCTATTTCAGGCATCGCCTGGAAAGTGAGTTATAAAGAATTCATGACTACCCATCGAGAACGCATCCAGGCCTGCTTCAAGGGCGGGCAAACCGACCGTACTCCCGTCGCCTTGTGGCGGCACTTCCCCGAAGAGGACCAAAATCCTGAAACTCTTGCTGCTGCGACGATCAAATTCCAGAAGACCTACGACTTTGACATCGTCAAGGTCACCCCGGCATCCTCCTTTGCCGTCAAAGACTGGGGCGTGGAGGATGCCTGGACGGGCAACCCTGAGGGCTCGCGGGAATATACAAAACGCATCATTCAAGAACCGAAAGATTGGGAAACTCTCAAGCCCCTTGACCCTTCTGCGCCGCATCTGGCCGCCCAACTCCGATGCCTGCGCCTTGTCCGCGAAGGGATCGGCCCGGACACCCCCATGATTCAAACCATTTTCAACCCGATGTCTCAAGCCAAGAATTTGGCCGGCAATGAACGACTTTTGGAGCACATCAAAAACCATCCAGAGGCCGTGATGAAAGGGCTTGAAACCATTACGCAAACCACACTCCGCTTTATTGAGGCGGCACGCGAAACCGGCATTGACGGCATCTTCTACGCCGTTCAACATGCTCAAGGCGGCATGCTGGAATTGGACGAATACAAGAGCATTGCGCTGCCATTTGACCAAAAGACCCTGAAGGCCGCTGAAGAATGCTGGTGTAATTTACTGCACCTGCATGGCAGGGACGTTTATTTCTCTCTCTGGCGCTTGATGAACTTCCAGATCATCAACTGGCATGACCGGGAGACCCATCCCTCGCTGGCTGAAGCGCAAAGCCTTTACAAGGGTGTGGCATGCGGAGGCTTGAGACAAGATTCACTCGTCTCCGGAACCCCGGCCCAAATCAAGTCTGAAGCGCAAGATGCCATGGCGCAGACAAAAAACCACCGCTTCATCCTCGGCACGGGATGCGTCGTCCCTTATGTTGCGCCCCATGAAAATATAATGGCAGCCCGGGAGAGTGTGAAATGACATTGAGGGTGATTGCGGGCTCGGCAAAGGGCAGAAAATTAAAGTCAGTCCCTGGCGATACCACTCGCCCGGTGATGGATCGCGTCAAGGAAGCCTTGTTCAATATCCTTGCTGGAGATGTGATCGATTCAAATTGGTGGGACTTGTTCGGCGGCACAGGCGCGATCGGGATTGAAGCGCTGAGTCGCGGTGCGGCTTTTGTCCGCTTCAGTGACTTGAACCGGGCACCGGTCGAAACCATTCGAGAGAATCTTGAGCTCTGCCGCTTTACAGAACAAGCTGAGATCAAACGCGGTGACGCCTTCACCCTGCTGGTGAGTAAAGCCGACCAGCACTTTGAATATATTTACATTGCACCGCCCCAGTACAAGGGCATGTGGATCGAATCTCTCAAACGCATTGACGACCATTTGGATTGGCTGACAGAAGATGGCACGGTCATCGTTCAGATCGACCCGAAGGAATACGAACAGGTTGAATTGAGAAACCTCATCGCAGGGGAGGAACGAAAATATGGGAGCACCTTGTTGATTTTCTTCGACCGGGCCTAGACTCGCTTAATCTTCATCCTCGTCCAAAAAGCCATAAGAGCGCTTCACAGCAGCCTGTACTTCCTCTGCAGTATGCTTGTCACAAGCAACCAGCGGCCTGCGCGGATGCGTAACCAGCCGACCGCCCGCACTCATCACTTTACTGCCGATATAATTCCCCGAACCATCGCGTACCACATACATTTGATACAGCACCCCACAGACGATGCAGCCATGCGTCTCACCGCTTGTATGAGTTTCCGTCATAAGACCTCCAACGAACAAAAGAGGAGCGGTTTTGAGCCGCTCCTCTTTTGTTCCTATTCTTCAGAAATGGTGACGGTTTTGATCGCGTCGCCAGGCGTGGTCGGGTTTGCGTCCGGGTCGCGCCGGGTGATGCCATGAACCACATCCATACCCTCGACCACCTGCCCAAAAATGGTATAGCCGCCATTCAAGAATTCCTGCGGGCCAAAAGTGATGAAGAATTGGCTGCCGTTCGTATCGCGCCCGGCATTTGCCATGGCCACCACACCTTCCTTGTCAAAGGTCAGGTCGCTGTCCTCGTTGACAAACTCGTATCCGGGCCCGCCCTGCCCGGTCCCGGTGGGGTCGCCGCCTTGCGCCATGAAGCCGTCGAGTACGCGGTGAAAAGTGACACCATCAAAAAAGCCTTCGCGCGCAAGGAATACAAAACTATTAACTGTGATCGGCGCTTTATCCGCATAGAGTTCGATCACAAACGACCCGCCTTTTTCCATTTCGACCGTCGCAAAATATTTCTTGTTTACATCAATGGTCATGGGGGGCGGCGCATCATATTGTTTGGGCCCGCCCGAGGACGAACCGCCGCCAGGGATGAACTTCCAAAGGAAAAATGCCACCACCACCAGAATGACACCGATCCCAATGTATTGCACGGTCTTCTCAGATTGATCCACTTGTTTCTTTTTTGAAGCCAATTTCTTCTTCGCCATCACAATTCTCCTTCGTTTATTTTGTACTTATTATATCAACCTTGCGCCTGCATCCTTTTTCCTGTATCCTTGCGCCAGATGCAACCCTATTTGAAAAAACAGATCGCCCTGCCGCAAGATCATGGTTCCTGGGTCTTCATTCTCAGCCCTTTGATCATTGGCGTTTTTGCAGGCAGGCATTTTTCTTATGCGACAATCTACCTTATCGCTGCCATCATGGCCGCCTTTATGCTCAGGCAACCCGCAACTGTGGCCGTCAAAGCCTTTTCGGGACGAAGGCCTAAATCGGATCTTCGCGCCGCCTTATTTTGGGGACTGATCTATGGGCTGATTGCCACTACAGCCCTGATTGGCCTATTCACCGAAGGCTTTAACTATTTGGTCTATCTGGCCGCGCCAGGGGTGCCTGTTTTTGCCTGGCATCTATGGCTGGTCAGCAAGCGGGCCGAGCGTAAACAGGCGGGCATTGAAATCATCGCCACTGGGATTCTGGCACTCAGCGCCCCGGCGGCCTATTGGGTCGGCGTTCATGGATATGACCCCATAGGCTGGTGGCTATGGTTGCTTAGCTGGCTCCAATCGGCAGCAAGCATCATATACGCCTATTTACGCTTGGAACAAAGAGAGTATCCCCCTGAACAGGCCGCGACAATGGATCGACATATATGGCGGCAGATGGGTTCGCGCGCGCACATCTATTCATTGTTTAATGTCTTGCTTTCGCTTGCGTTGGGATTTCTTGGCAGCATCCCCACCTGGATCTTCGTCCCGTTCCTGCTGCAATGGGCCGAAACCCTCTGGGGCCTTACTCACCCGGCGGCGGGGTGGAAACCCGTCCAGATCGGGATGCGCCAATTCATTGCCAGTAGCGCCTGGACCATTCTTTTTGTCCTGTTTTGGAGATGAACCGTGGAAGAAATGAAGTACGCCCTGCTAACTGAAGTATCCAGCCGCCTGGAGGCGGACCTGCTTGAGAGTTATCTCGAAGCGAATGGCGTGGATGTGGAATTATTCCAGGAGTCGGTGGGGCATAGCATCTACCCCGTTACCATCGACATGCTTGGGCATGTGCAGGTGTTTGTGCCCAAGACTGAATTGGATGGGGCTCGAAAGTTACTTGAAGAATTCAACACGGAGGAACAAAATTGAAAAGCACGGTTATATTATGCACACGCTTTGGAATGGGACAGACCGGCCTAAACGAATTAAGCCAAAAACTGATCCAGAAATATTTTTCCCTGCTCATTGAAGGCAACGAATTGCCATCTGCCATTTGTTTTTATACAGACGGCATTCAACTCACCACCAGCGGTTCGCCCGTATTGGAACAACTCAAAAACCTTGAAGCAAAAGGCGTCCGCCTTATCATCTGTTCCACCTGTCTGGACGCAATGGGACTTGCCAGCAACGTTGAAGTTGGCATTATCGGCGGAATGCCGGATATCCTTGAAGCACAAATGCGGGCGGAAAAAATCATCACCATTTAAGGAGTCATCATGAATTTTGACCTCACCGAAGAACAAAAGATATGGAAAAAAATCGTCCACGAGTACGCAGAGGATGTGCTTCGCCCCAAAGCGCGCGAAGTGGATGAAAACGAAGAGTTCAACTGGGCCTCGGTCCGCAAGGGTGGGCCGGTGGGGCTTCTCGGAATGAGCATCCCGGAGGAATATGGCGGCTCCAATGTGGATGCAATCTCCAACGCCATTGCAATGGAAGAACTCGGCTGGGGCTGCGGCTCGACCGCCCTGGCTTTCACTGCGCACAACGGACTCGGTACCGCACCGATCGCCTTGTACGGCAGCGAGGAATTGAAGAAAAAATGGCTGCCTCTCGTCGCCAGCGGCAGGAACAAACTTGGCGCGCTCGCATTGACAGAACCCGGGGCAGGCTCAGATATTCAAGGCGGCGTGACCACCCGCGCACAAAGAGACGGGGATGAATGGGTCATCAATGGCGCGAAGATGTGGAACACAAACGCCGGTATCGCAGAATACATTATTACCCTCGTTCGCACCGACCCGAAAGGTGGTTCCAAGTCCCTGAGCATGATCCTCGTTCCAACCGATTCAAAAGGGTTGATCATCGGCCCGGCTGAAAAGAAGATGGGCTTGCGCGGTTCCCCCACTCATGCGGTAACTTTTGACAATGTCCGCGTGCCGCTGGGGAATTTGGTGGGCGGCGAAGGACGCGGCTTACAGCAAACCCTTTCCACGCTGGATGCGGGCCGCATCAGCATCGGCGCCATTTCGATTGGGCTGGCACGGGCTGCCATGGAAAAGGCCACACTTTACGCCAAAGAACGCAAAGCCTTTGGACAGTCCCTATCCGAGTTCCAGGCAATTCAATTTAAACTGGCCAACAATGAGATGGAGATCGAACTGGCGCGAACATACATTTTCAAGGCTGCCTGGCTCAAAGATCAAGGACGTCCGTACAGCAAGGAAGCCGCCATTGCCAAACTCTACGCCACTGAAATGGCGGAACGGGTGATCTACGATGCCATCCAGATCCATGGCGGGTTTGGGTACAGCCGCGAATACGATGTGGAACGCATGTATCGTGATGCGCGCCTCATGACCATTGGCGAAGGAACCAGTGAGATCCAAAGGCTGGTCATCGCAAGGTATGTACTGGCCGGATAAATAAACAGGTCACGCTCAACGCGTGACCTGTAATTTTTTGACGACTATCCAGGCGGTTCCATCTTCCGCCCTGATGCGAACCTCTTCGCCGGGGTAGAGTTTCGCAATTGAATCCGGCGCGAGAAAGTGACTGCGCATTAGCAAGAGTTTTTCTGCCAGAGCAATCCACTTTACGCCAAAGGTACGGATATCTGGCTCTTCTATAACCAGTACGCCGCCAGGCTTTAGCACACGGAACATTTCATTGGCGGAACGAGCGTGATGGGCCACATGATGAAGTGCATCCACCATAATGACGCGCTCGAAGGAATGATCAGCGAAGGGCAGGGATTCAGATTCGCCGCACACAGCTTCGAGCGCGGGGCGGGGCGCTTCCTTCAACATCCCCCAGGACACATCGGCCACAACCACTTCATCCACAAGTGTTCGAACGGCTGAGGCAACCCGCCCGGTGCCGCCGCCAACATCCAGCAATCGTCCGGCAATGGGCAAATCAGCAACTTCGCGCATCACCTCAGTTTTAGAATAGGTGACCCGCGCATAGATCGACGCAATGGCTGCAAAGTGATCGAATTTCATTCTACCGTAATCAGGTCCTTGATCTGGTCAAAGGTGGAGGGGCCCACCCCCGAAACATTCATGATGTCTTCAACACTGAGGAATGAGCCGTTCTGGGCGCGGTAATCAATAATCCGTTGGGCAATGGTGGGGCCGATGCCCGGCAGGCTATCCAATTCTTCGAGGGTGGCCGTATTGATGTTGATCAGGTCGGGGTTGGTCGGGCTGACAGACTCTTCCGTGCCGCCCGGCAGATTCAACGCATTTGGGTCGCTGGGCTGCGGTTCCTGCCCGGCCTTGTACGGAATATTCAACTGCTGGCCATCTTCCAACAAGGCCGCGAGGTTGACAGAAGAGATATCGGCGCTGGTTAATAGCCCGCCCGACGCGTCAATGGCGTCCTGGGTGCGTGCGCCTTCTGCAAATTCGTACAAACCAGGACGAGGCACTGCGCCGATCACATGCACTGCAATGGGGGCCTTTGTTGGGGCCGGTTGCAAAACAATGGGTTCTCCGGCTGGCGCGCGCGAAACATAAAGTAGCGCCCCGGCCAGCGCAAAACCTGCCATCACGCCGATCAGCACATAAAGGACATTTTTCATAACATGATTCTACTCCAACTTCATGACCAGCAAGTCTTCATCTGTACGGCGCATCGCTTTTGCAACGGAAAATAACTTCTTGATGCGCTGAAAATATTTAGGCATTGCAGATCCTTCCACCGCCTTGAAGCCAAACTTCTCATACATGGGCCCATTAAACTCGATACACATCAAATATAAAGGGCGCGGGGATGCAACCAGAAGATACTCAATAATTCTGCGGGCAATGCCTTGTCTGCGCTGGTCAGGGTGAACCGCAATGGAAGCCATTTCCAGGATGTCTTTTCCGTGGGGTTTGATCTGGCCGCAGCCGATCACCACCCCCGAAGCGTTAACCGCCACCAGAAAACGCTTCCAATCCAGACCCGTGGGGTTGATCCCCACCAGGTGAATCAGATCCTTAATTTGGACAGATTCCGCTTCTCGCGCCGGGCGAATTTCGACTTCAACCAAGTTACACCACTCCAGCAGCGACCAGGACCACAAAAGTCCCGATGAACCAATGCAATAAAAACGGATAGATGAAAGACTTTGTCCGCCAGGCGATCCAACCAAAGGCGAACCCGCCAAAAATCGTGGAAAGGGTTTCCACTTCAGGTTTGCCAATGTGCGCTATGGCAAACGGGACCGCCTGTAGCCACAAAGCCTCGGCGCCAAATTTGCGGGCATACGCAAAAAGAATCCAGCCGCGAAAGAGAAACTCCCAGCCAAATAAATCCAGAAACGTGGACCATGGCAGGCCGGGCAGGAAGCGCTCATAATATGCCCGCACGGCTTCGTCCCCTCTTCCAAAATAATAGATGATGGGTGCGGCGATCAGAACACCGATCACGGTAAGAGACAGGCCCAGTTTCCAATCGCCAAAAGAAAAACCATATCCACGTGGATCTTCCCGAAAGAGCACCAGGATGATCAGCAGCGGAATGAAGAGGTAAAGAATAAAGCGGTCAAGGTATTTTTGTGACGTCCATTGATGATAGCGGTCCAGCGTCAACATTAACGTACTGGCGACCGTAACCGTTAATATCTTCCAGTCGAAATCCAGTTTTTCACCGAGTAAGTATTTCATCAACTATTATTTTTGATCTTCTCTATGCGTCGCGCAAGGTAACTGGAAAAATATCCCTCATAACGACCCCATAGTTCCGGAAGTTTCCAGTCGCCGCCAGTCACCCGCCCACGGCAGTAGGGAGACCCGCAAGCACATTCGAACTCATCATACGGCCCGCCGTCCGACATGGCATAGTCGAAGGTCAATTCCTCTCCGGCGGCAATATCGCGCATGGCCACCAGGGCGATCTGCCCGGAAAACCCAAGGTTGGGATGGCAGGAATGATTGAAACAATCATTCGGCTCGGGTTTTTCGGCAGTGAGGATGTACAGGTCCTCGTCAATTTGAAGTACCCGCTGGGTAAAGCGCGGCATGTCCGGGTCCAGTTCGTGCCTCTGAACAATACGCCCGCCCCACAACGAAACCACCTCGCCCTTATGGAGGGGAAGGGTGGCAAATACGGCGCATCCCCCAGCCGGATGTTCACGCGCTTCACACTTTTGGTTCAAATACGATTGTGACATGGATCCTCATAAAAATCCCCGCAGGAGGTTTCTGCGGGGTATGGGTTATTTTGAAGAGCCTTCCGAGTCCGCGCCTTCAGCCGTCATACGCTGGGCGATCAGAATGGGGATGGCTGTGACAAGCATTACCAGCATGGCCGTCACGTTGGTGATGGGTCGGTTGCGCGGCTTGAGCATTTGGGAAAAGATCCAGATCGGCAGGGTCTGCTGGTTTCCCGCTGTAAAGGTGGTAACGATCACTTCGTCAAAGGATAACGAGAAAGCCAGGATCGCGCCTGCCAGAAGCGCTGTTCCAATATTCGGCAAAACCACATGCCAAAAGGTCTGGAAGGAATTTGCGCCCAAATCCATGGAGGCCTCGATCATCGAATTGCTGGAACGACGAAAGCGCGCAATGACATTATTGTAGACTACTACCACACAGAAAGTGGCATGGCCGATGATGATGGTCCAAAAACTAAAGGGTATCTTCAATAAACTGATGGCCGAACGCATGGCAATACCGGTGATGATACCCGGCAACGCCAGCGGCAGCACCAACATAAAGGAGATGGCCTCCTTGCCAAAGAAATCGAAGCGGTAAACTGCCGCCGCAGCCAGTGTACCCAACACCAAAGCCACAAGGGTGGCAAGCACCGCCACGCGCAAGGTCAGCCAGAGAGCATCCTGCATGGCTGTATTACCAAGCGCCTGCGGGAACCATTTCAAAGTCAGGCCGGGAGGCGGAAAAGTGTAAGCTGATTCTTCAGTAGTAAAGGCGTACAACATGATCAGCCACATCGGAATGTGCAGGAACAGCAAAGCGCCCAAAGCGCTTAACTTCAACGGCCAGGAAGCACGGGGGCTGCCTGCGGCATCGCTTTTGGCTTGCTTTTTAAAGACCTCATTAGAGCGCATCGAATGCTCCTAATTTGCGTGCGATCAAAAGATAGACGATCATAATGACGATGGGCCCCATGGTAAAGGCTGCGGCCAGCGGAATGTTGCCGGATGTTCCCTGATAGGTCAGCACGGCCTTGCCAATATAAAAACTGGAGGTGCCGAACAATTGCGGAACGATGAAGTCGCCCAGGGTAAGCGAGAATGTAAAAATGGAACCCGCCACCACGCCCGGAAACGAAAGCGGCAACAATACGGTTCTAAAGGTCTGCGCGGGTGTCGCCCCCAGATCGCCGGAGGCCTCGATCAAAGATTTGGGGACTCGCTCCAATGCGGTTTGAATGGGAATTACCATATACGGCAGCCAGATATAAACAAAGACGATAAAAATTCCAGTGGGCGACACAGCCAGCGAAGGGCCGCCAACCAGGTCGTGACTCAGATACCAGGTAAGCAGGCCGTCGAGATGGATCAACCGCGCAAACCAGGAGATGATCCCTTCCTGGGCCAGGATCAACTTCCAGGAGTAGACGCGCACCACGTAACTCGTCCACAAAGGCAAAGTCACTGCCACATAAAGCCAAGTCTTCATGCGCGGCGAGGCAAAACGGGCAATGTAATAAGCGAGGGGAAATGCAAGGATCACAGAGGCCACGGTCACAAGTATGGCCATTCCCGTGGTTCTTGCAAAAATCTGAAGGTTGGTCGGGATAAGCAGTTTGGCGTAGGTTTGAAGGGTGAACTCCCGCACAACCTGGCCGGTGAACCCATCCAGATAAAAGAAACTATTGATCAAGAGGGTGACGAGCGCCCCGATATAGACCACCAAAAACCAGATCAACGGCGGAACCAGGAACAGTGCCAAAACGAGTTTGGGTCGCCGATAGAAGAAAGTTGAGATCCGGTTTAACATGGTTAGCCGCCCACGTAGTTAACGTGGTCTTTCTTCCAAAACAGTTGAACAGTCTGGCCTTTAACCCCGGTGACATCCATGGATGTGGTCTTCAGGTTTTGCTCCACCACCACCAGGTCGCCGCCCCCTTCCAATTCCACTAAATAACGGGTGTATAAGCCGAGATAGACAACATCTCTTACGGAACCGTTCGCCACAAACATATCCGGCGCGGGCTGTTCGTTGGCTTTGGCAAGATGGATTTTTTCAGGTCGGACGGAGAATCGATTTTGGGAGCCTGTAATGCGCTGCGCTACTTCGCCTGAAACAAGGTTGGACGTACCGACAAAGCCCGCCACAAACGGGGTGGCAGGGTGTTCGTACACATCCGCCGGGGAGCCGACCTGTTCGATCTTGCCTTCGTTGAAGACAGCGATTCGGTCACTCATGGTGAGCGCTTCTTCCTGATCGTGGGTAACAAAAATAAAGGTGATACCAACTTCACGCTGGATGTTTTTCAGTTCCACTTGCATTTGTTGGCGTAATTTCAAATCCAGTGCCCCGAGAGGCTCATCGAGAAGCAAAACCTTGGGGTGATTGATCAGGGCCCGGGCAAGAGCGACGCGCTGGCGCTGTCCGCCGGAGAGTTGCGATGGTTTGCGTCGTCCAAAGCCGGGCAGGCGCACCAGGCTCAACATATCTTCCACGCGTTTTTCACGTTCAGGCCTGGGGATGCCTTTGATCATCAACCCGTAGCCAATGTTTTCTGCGATGGTCATATGGGGGAAGAGGGCGTAATCCTGAAAGACCGTGTTGACCGGGCGTTCGTAAGGTGGAAGGTTGGAAACATCCTGACCATACAGAATGATCTGACCTGAGGTCGGCCTGTCAAAGCCTGCGATCATCCGCAGGCAGGTGGTCTTGCCTGAACCCGAAGGCCCAAGCATGGAAAAAAACTCGCCATCTTTGATCTCGAGTTCCACGTTGTCGACCGCTTTAACCTCGCCAAAGTGACGGCTGATGTTTTTGAATAGGATTGCTGTATCGCTCATTCGGTGCCCTCAAAAATGGATTAGGGACATGGCGAAACGCCATGTCCCTAAAATGATACTCAGAAACTTACTGGCCTACAATGGCGGTGAACTCTTCAGTCCAGCGGTCATAGGTAATGCAGTCGATGTTGCCGTTGCCGCAGTCGGCAATGGGCGTCTTCCAGAAGTAAATCTGATCGAAGGTGTCAAAGCCGTTGGCAGCGCAGCCTTCAGTGCCGAACAATTCGCTGGCGCCGTCACAAGCTGCAGGGACGGACGGGGCGGAACCGAACCAGGAAGCCACATCGCCCTGAACTTTGGGGTCAATGGAGTGCTCAAGCCAGAGGTAGGCACAGTTGGGGTGCGGGGCGTTGGCCGCCATCATGGTGGTGTCGGCCCAGCCAGTGGCGCCTTCTTCAGGGACAACGCTAGCTATAGCGGCGCCATCGGCCTGGAGCAGGTTTACTTGAAGCGGCCAGGAGGAGGAAGCCACGAAGCCTTCGGTCTTGAAGTCTTCAATCTGAACGAGGTAATCGCCCCAGTATTTGGGAGTGATTTCGCGCTGGGCGCGGAGCAAATCCAAAGCGGCAGTGAACTGCGCTTCATTCAGTTCGTAGGGGTCTTCAATTCCAAGTTCAGGGTTGTGAGTCTTAAGATAGAGGGCCGCATCTGCAATGTAGATCGGGCCGGAGTAAGCCTGAACGCGATCCTTGTTGGACTGGCCATCTGGAAGAGTCTGCTCTTCAAAGACCACATTCCAGGAAGTGGGAGCCTGATCACCAAAGGCTTCAGTGTTGTACATCAACACATTCGGGCCCCATTGATAAGGCACGCCGTAGTGTTTGCCGTCCACTGTATGCCAGGGCGCATTCTGCAAGCGCTCATCCACTGTGCTGTAGGATGGAATTTTAGTGGTATCGATCTCTTGAACGACACCGCCATAAACCATGCGCAGGCTCGAGTCACCGGAGGCGGTAACCAGATCATATTCACCGGTGGACATCAGGGAAACCATTTCATCGGACGTGGCGGCATCTTTCACGGTGACTTTGCAGCCGGTTTCGGTTTCAAAAGCAGTCACCCAGTCATAGTTGGGGTCGTTTGCGCCACGCTCAATGTAGCCCGGCCAGGCGACGATGGCAACTTCGCCTTCGGGGTCGGTGCTGGCCGCAGCAGGGGCATCCGCCGCGGGGGCTTCTGTCGCATCAGCCGCAGGAGCTTCTGTGGCCGCGCCGCCGCCACAGGCAGCCAGAACGAAACTGGACAAAACAAGCAAAACCAGCAAGTTATTGAAGATCTTCTTCATGTTTCTCTCTCTCCTTTTGATTTTTTTCAGTTGGTCGATCAGGCAAGGGAACGTTTAGAGTCTACCAGCGGCCTCCTTCCAAAAAAGCCTTTTGTGTCCCGCGCTCGCAATAACCGGGGCGGGTGTAGATCGATATTATATTTTACCAAGGGCAAGCGTCAAATATCTATTTCCGAATAATACAAGCAGATCCATCCGCAACCGCCAGGTCAGTTTTATTCTGTTTTCAGAACACAATTTATAACCGCGCTGGGTATAATTCAGGAAAACTACAGGAGATGCATTCATGGCCCATACCCCAATCTTGTCCCTGACCGACGAGCACAAAATGTTGCGGGATGCCGCGCGCGATTTCGCCCAAAAGGAGATCGCGCCGATCGCAGCCGAGTTCGATGAGAGCGGGGAATTTCCGCACGCAACCATCAAAAAGATGGGCGCGTTGGGCTTTATGGGTATCGAAGTCCCCGAAGCATACGGCGGTGCCGGAATGGATTCTCTTTCCTATGTGCTGGCGCTTGAAGAGATCTGCAAAGTGGACGCTGCTCATGGCGTGGTCATGTCGGTTAACAACTCACTGTATTGTCATGGCATCCTGAAATTTGGCACTGAAGAGCAGAAGAAAGCATTCATCGCGCCCATTGCATCGGGGCAGGCCATCGGCGCCTATTCCCTGACAGAGCCCCAAAGCGGCTCTGATGCTGGAACCATGAAAAGCCGCGCCACACGCGACGGCGACTTTTACGTATTAAATGGGCGTAAATCCTGGGTCACCAGCGGACCTGTGGCAGATTATTTTGTGGTTTTCATGATGACCGACCCAGGCAAACAGCAGAAAGGCGTTACAGCATTTCTTGTGGAAGGAAAAACCCCGGGACTGATTCGCGGAAAGAAGGAACCCAAACTTGGCATCCGTGCCTCTGCCACCAGTGAATTGATCTTTGAAGATTGCCGCGTGCCGGTAAATAACCGACTTGGCGAAGAAGGCGAAGGCTTCAAGATCGCCATGACCGTCCTGGACGCAGGTCGCATCGGCATTGCGTCACAGGCGCTCGGAATTGCAGAAGCAGCTTACGAAGCAGCAAGGCAGTATGCAGGTCAGCGTGAAGCGTTCGGTCAACCGATTGGAGCCTTTCAGGGAACCGGTTTCAAGATCGCGGATATGAAGACGCGCATTGAGGCTGCCCGTTTGTTGATCTATAACGCAGCGCTGGCCAAGGAAAATTCCAAGCACACCGGCGGCAGATATTCGCTGGAGGCATCCATGGCCAAACTCTTCGCATCCGAAACCGCCATGTTCGTGGCGCATCAAGCCGTGCAGATCCATGGCGGCATGGGCTACAGCAAGGAACTTCCAGTGGAGCGCTACTTCCGCGATGCCAAGATCACTGAAATCTACGAGGGCACAAGCGAAATTCAAAGACTGGTAATTTCGAGATTGGAATTGGGGATTAAGTAAATGCCGGTCGAGCGACGAAATCTGGCAACCAGCCTGCTTCTCAGCGGCTCCACGCTGGCCATCCTCGGGCAGATCACCCAGGTTGCGCTTCCCTTTGGCCAGAAATCTGGCCCAGTGCTCTTAATGGTGGCGGGACTGATGCTTTATTTTGCCGGGATAGGGGTGGCCAAAAACGACAAAGCGAACTCTCAGATCGAATACGCGCTTCTCATCCCCAGCCGGTGGTTGGGAATTCAAACCTGGCAGTTCGCTGCGCTGTCAGCTGCTCTCCTGCTCTCCGCCCTCGCCCACTACGCCGCCGGTGACCTGGATCTGATGACCAGCCCTGTCGCTGGCTGGCTGGCCTGGATATTCGCCATCGGCTTTGGAATTGCAGGAAGTTGGTCCAGGGGTGCAATTGATTTCCGGGCCCACCGCAACGCGTTTGTTGTAGCGTTGGGTTTTTTCATTATCGCCCTTCCCTTTCGGATTCTATCCACAAACAGCATTCCCATCATTTTATATGGGGATGAAGCCTCTGCCGGGTTGTACGCACTCAATATCCTGAAGGGCACCGCCAATAATCCCTTTATGGCCGGATGGTATTCCTTTCCATCCCTTTATTTTCTCATCCCTGCAGCAGGCATCTCCTTACTCGGGCAGACAACTGCCGCCCTGCGCGTGCCGTCTGCCATCGCAGGCGCATTAACCGTAGGCGCGGTCTACCTGACCGGCCGTACCATGTTCGACAAACGGACCGCCTCCATTGCCGCCATCGCCATGATCGGATTCCATTTTCACATCCACTTCAGCCGCATTGGTTTGAACAACATCTGGGACGGGCTCTTCTTCGCAATCACCACCGGCGCCGCCTGGTACGGCTGGGAAAAAGAAAATCGCAATGCCTATGTTCTGACCGGGCTGGGTTTGGGTTTCTCTCAATATTTTTATCCCAGCAGCCGGGTCTTGACCGGTCTGGTTCTTGGCTTGATCATCGCGGGCGGAGTCTTCGACTTTAAGAAGTTGAAGCGTTCCCTGGCAAATGTGGTGTTGATGTCAATCGTCACCATGGTGATTCTCCTACCGCTGGCCTGGTATTACATCCGGTATCCCAATCAATTCTTCGCACCCATGGATCGCGTCAGTATTTTGGGCGATTGGCTGGTCAACGAGCAAAAGATCAGAGGGCTGCCAGCCTGGAGAATCCTGTTGCGGCAGTTATGGCTCGGCGCAGAAGCGTTCACCTTTTTGCCGCTCCAACACTGGTACATATCCGAGACAGCGTTCCTGCGGCCGCTTTATGCCGGGCTTTTCCTGCTGGGACTGGCAAATATCACAGCCCGCTTCAAAGAAAGCCGCAGCCTGCTGCTGCTTGGGTGGCTTGTCCTTTACATCCTGCTCGGCGGGTTGAGCGAATCCACTCCCGCGGCGCAGCGTTATTCGGCTGCTGTGCCATTGGGCATGCTTTTGTTTGCCCACGGGCTCAATGAAACGGCCGGGATCTTTGAAAATTTATGGCCATCCATTAACCGGTATGCCACTGCGGTTGTTTTATCTTTTGCCGTTGTCGTAACCATGCTGGACGCAGATTTCTACTTCAATACCTACACCCCCAAGACCGCCATTCAATTCGATCACACCAACGGAGCAGTAGCCCAAGCTGTAGCCAATCAGTTGCGCGCCAAACCTGCAGGCACTCAGGTGCTCTTCTTTGGAAACCCCGACATGTGGTTCGACTCGATCCCAAGCATCCCCTATCTCGCGCCGCAGGTGCAAGGGTTAAACATGCTCCAACCCTGGGGGGCCATGGAAAACCCCGTGCCGACATCCAATCATCTGTTGTTCATCTTTCTACCTTTGAGTTCACAAGATCGGCAGGTGATCATGGACACCTTCCCGGGCGGAGATTTTCAGGAATACCCCGGCGTGAACGGCCAACCTTTATATTGGTCTTATGAATTCCAAAACCAGGGGCAGTGAGGTATGGTATAAATCGCGGACTATGTCCCAACCTCTGAGTCAAAAGAAAGCATGAAAGCCACCCTCTTTCACACACACGGCGGGCCAGACGTTCTCAAGTACGCCGATTTTGCCGACCCTCAGCCTAAACCCGGCGAGGTACTAGTGCGTTTACACGCAGCAGCCCTAAACCGCGTGGATCTCTTCGTCCGCAAAGGCTGGCCAGGATTGAAACTGGAATATCCACACATCCCAGGCGCGGATGGAGCCGGAGAAGTATCAGCGCTCGGAGAAAATGTCGCTGACTTCCAAATCGGTGACCGGGTGGTAATCAATGCCAACCTGGGCTGCGGCGATTGCGAGGCCTGTCGGAGCGGCCAGGATAACCTCTGCCGCAACTGGCATCTACTTGGCGAAACCTGCCGCGGCACATATTGTGAGATGATCAGCCTGCCGGCACGGCAATTGCAAAAAATCCCGGACGGTTTTGATTATCACAAAGCCGCCGCATCTGCATTGGTCTATCAGACAGCATGGCATTCGATGGTCAGGCGCGGGGGAGTAAAAGCCGGAGAAACCGTGGCAATTGTCGGGGCAGGCGGAGGCGTAAACTCTGCTTCCATTCAGATCGCCAAATACCTCGGCGCGCGTGTGATCGTCATCGGTTCAACCTCCCAGAAACTTGCCCAGGCGGAAGCCATTGGCGCAGATATCATGATCGACCGTTCGCAGGAAGAAGACTGGTCGCGGGCGGTCTTTATAGCCACGGAAAAACGCGGCGCAGATGTGGTGGTGGATAATGTCGGCACGACTTTTCCGCTCAGCTTGCGCGCCCTTAAAAAGGGTGGCCGGTTGTTAACGGTTGGCAACAGCGGCGGCCCAAAATTCGAGATCGATAACCGGTTTATTTTTAGCAAGCACCTCTCCATCCTCGGGTCAACCATGAGCACACTCGCCGACTTCCGTGAAGTGATGGAGTTGGTCTTTAACGGGAAACTTTCTCCGGTCCTTGACAGGATCTACCCCTTGCAAGACGCCGCGGCGGCGCAGGAGCGCCTTGAACACGGCGAAAACTTCGGCAAGATCACCCTTCAAATTTCATAAAACAAGGAATGCAAACCTTTGGGTTTTGCCATCTTAAATTAAGAATGAATTTTCTCAAGCGAATACCTTTATTTGAAATCGCCATCATCGTTGCGACTCTGGGCATTCATTATCATGCCGCTACAGCCGACGCCTATGCCTTTCCCAACAACTGGTTCAGCCGTGACGACGCCTATTACTACTTCAAAGTGGCGCAAAATATTTCAGAAGGTCGCGGCAGCACATTTGACGGCATCAATACCACCAACGGTTACCACCCCTTGTGGATGCTGGTCTGCATTCCTGTTTTCGCGCTTGCCCGCTTTGATGTGATCCTTCCATTGCGGGTGCTGCTCATGGTGATCGCCGGAATCCAGGCAGCCACTTCCCTCTTGATCTATTATCTGGTGAAACAGCATCTATCGACTGCCGTGGCGATCCTGGCGGCGGTCTTTTGGTCATTCAACCCATTCATTCATCAAACCGTATACAGGCTCGGGTTGGAAACTCCCATCGCCGCCCTATTTATTACGCTTCTGCTGTATGTCCTTTCAAAAACAGATGAAGAACCCCGGAATTTTTCCTCTAAAAAGATCGCTCAAGTAGCGCTGCTTTCGGCGCTGGTCATGTTCAGCCGGTTGGATTTGGTCTTCCTGGCTGTCATCGTGGGGGTTTGGATCATCTTTCGCGGCACACCGATCCGTTATTTACTGCCGCTTGATATGCTCTTCACCTTCCTCTCCATGACCTGTGCGGTGTTATTACGCACAAGCTTTGAGACCTACAACTCGACCTATGCTTCCTCTGCCCTTGAAGCGACCGTCATCGCCCTGATAACAAAGGTGCTTCTTTTTTATTTCTTCGGGTTGTATCAACACCCGCGCGCCATCCCGCTCTGGAAACTGTCCATTAGGATTATCCTTGCACTGGCCGCCAGTTCCATCCTAACGGGCGGAATTTACATTTTGAGTGCCCGACTGGGTTATGGAGATAATTTTCCACGTTCGGCTTTTCTACTGGATTTCCTCATCAGCCTGACCCTGATCATCGCTTCGCGCCTCGCCGCTTACTGGTTCGCCGACCCGGAAACCGCCGCCACTGAATCCCCGCTTGGACAACTTAAATCCAATTGGGGGACATGGCTGCGGGAAGGCCTGACCTTTTACGGTATTCTCGGCGGGCTGCTTGCTGCCTATATGATCTTCAGTTATGTTACCTTTGGAACCACCAGCCCGGTCAGCGGGCAGATCAAGCGTTGGTGGGGCGGCATGGGAAATTCCGCTTACGAAAAACCGGCCTCATCGTGGCCTTCATACTTTGGGGTTGACGAAACCACATACAATACCTGGCAGCCCGCTTCAGAAGTGTTGCGGAATCTATCGAACAAACTTCGCCCCATCCTGCCGGGAGCCGATATGGGAGCGGAGCGTTATTTTGCATTGCTGTTTGCGGTGCTGCTGCTCGCGTTGACCTTGTTTTTCTTCAAAAGAAAAGACACAATACGGGCCGCAAGCCGTTTAATCTTCATACCACTGGTTGCTGCGGGAGGGATTCAGACCCTCTCCTATACCGCCACGGCCTACGGCGGCGCCAAAGAATGGTACTGGGTCACTCAGATGATCCTGCTGACACTCATCATTGGCTATGTGCTGGATATTCTCCTGAAGCCTTTCCAGCATATCAAAGTCGTGAAGACAGGGTTGATCCTTGGCGCCTTATATATGGGCGTCTCTTCAGCAAACTCTTTCCGGGGGATGATCGACTACAACATGCCGCATGGCCTTTTTCCACCAGATCGGCCCGTGATGGAAGTGGTTGGGTATCTTGAATTAAACACTCCGCCAGGCAGTATCATCGGCATGACCGGCGGAGGAAATGTCGGCTATCTCATCAAGGATCGTACCATTGTCAACATGGATGGCTTGATTAACAGTTATGAATATTTTCAAGTCTTGAAGGATGAGGATGCCGCCTCCTATCTGTATGATCAAGGCATGAGAATCTTGTTTGCCAACCCCCGGCTCCTCGCACTGCCGCCTTATTATGGTCAATTCGAAGGACGCCTGGAGCGGTTCAGCAGCTACGGCGGAAAAGACCTGCTCTGGCTATGGGAGCGGCCAAAATACTGAGATGAAGCGTTCTATTTCAGTAACCCTCATGATGTGGCTGGTGTTAATCCTAGCATCATGGAATCTGCTACGGGCCTGGACGGCTCTCGCGTGGAGCAGCGTACTGACCGGGTTCGCGCTCAGGTTTCCGCCGTTCTTGAGCGCGTTGATCGGATTTCTTTGGATGGGAAGCGGGCTGTTCCTCCTCTGGCTCCTTTGGAAGGGAAAACCTCAAGCCAGGATATTCCTGCCCGCCCTGGCAGCAGGATACACCTTCTGGTATTGGTACGAACGCATCTTCCTCCAAGACCCGCGACCAAATTGGAAGTTTGCTGTTATAGTAAATCTGGTAACTTTGAGCATTACTTATTTTGCAACAAGATCCTTGTCGAGAGAGGCATATGAACGAAATCACGAGAAACCAACAACTGAATGATTTGAAAGCCCAGTCACGGCTTGGCGGTGGACAGGCTCGCATTGACGCGCAGCATAAAAAGGGACGTCTGACCGCCCGCGAACGCCTTGACCTTTTACTGGACCGAGGCTCCTTCCGCGAAGTGGATCCATTCGTTGTTCATCGCACCCACGACTTTGGCCTGGATGAACAGACCTATATGAGCGACTCAGTTGTGACCGGCTGGGGCACCATTGAGGGGCGACTCGTTTATGTCTTCTCGCAGGATTTTACAGTCTTCGGCGGCAGCCTGGGCGAGGTCCATGCGGAGAAGATCTGCAAGATCATGGACATGGCCATGAAGAATGGCGCGCCGGTGATCGGCCTGAATGATTCAGGCGGGGCTCGCATCCAGGAGGGCGTGGTCGCATTGGGCGGTTATGCCGACATCTTTTTACGCAACACCATGGCTTCCGGCGTCGTCCCGCAGATCTCGGCGATCATGGGGCCCTGCGCGGGCGGCGCTGTCTATTCACCGGCGTTGACCGATTTTATTTTCATGACACGTAACACCTCCTATATGTTCGTCACCGGCCCGGATGTAGTCAAAGCCGTCACACATGAAGAAGTCACCCAGGAGGAATTGGGCGGCGCCAGCGTTCACTCGGAAAAATCGGGAGTGTGCCATGTCGCGGCGGAGAGCGAAGCGGATACCCTTTACCTCATTCGTAAGTTGATGGGCTACCTTCCGCAGAACAACATGGAGGATACTCCTTTCGTCCCCACTGCCGATGACCCGCTGCGCATGGAAGAAGCCCTGAACTCCATCATCCCTGATGACCCGAATAAACCCTACGACATCAAGGAAGTCATTCGCATGCTTGTGGACGATGGCAACTTTTTTGAGATCCACGAAAACTACGCCGCCAATATTGTCGTCGGCTTTGCCCGTCTTGGCGGACATTCTGTTGGGATCGTAGCCAACCAACCGGCGGTGCTGGCAGGCGTGCTGGATATTGACGCGAGCGAAAAAGGCGCGCGTTTTGTGCGTTTCTGCGACTCGTTCAACATCCCAATCATCACCTTCGAAGATGTGCCTGGCTTCCTGCCGGGCACAAATCAGGAACACCACGGCATTATCCGCTCTGGCGCAAAACTGCTCTATGCCTATTGCGAAGCGACAGTGCCCAAGTTGACCGTCATCACCCGCAAGGCTTATGGAGGAGCCTACTGCGTCATGTCCTCCAAGCATATCCGGGGTGACTTGAACCTGGCCTGGCCCACCTCCGAAATCGCCGTGATGGGGCCGGATGGCGCAGTCAATATCATCTTCCGCCGCGAACTGGAAAATGCAAAAGACCCGATCCAACGCAAGGCAGAACTGGTGGCGGACTACAAGGAAAAATTTGCCAACCCTTACGTGGCCGCCTCACGCGGATACATTGACGATGTAATCGAACCCAAGGAGACCCGCCCGCGCCTGATCAACGCGCTCGAAATGTTGAGCAACAAACGCGATGCCAATCCCGCCAAAAAGCATGGGAATATCCCTCTTTAGTTTTTCTCAACATGGATTCTCAATCCCTTGAACGTCTCAAAAGGATCGCAGATTTTGTTCGTGCGCGGCGTGCGGCAACAGAAAAATCGGGGCATGTAGACCCGGATTTTGACTATCGCTGGAAACACACCCTGCGGGTTACTCAATACGGCAGGCGCATTGCTGAGTTCGAAGGCGCAGACGTGGAAGCCGTGATGGCCGGATGCCTCTTGCACGATATCTCCAAGTTCGACGCGGAAGACTACGGCGTCGATCACGGTCGCGTGAGCGCCCGCATTGCACGGCCTTTTTTGGAAACGCTTGGTTATGATGCCGCCCGGCTGAACAATATTTGTTTTGCGGTGGCAGCCCATGTGGATGACAAGGCTGATTTCGAGCATCCGCTCACCATCGAAGCAAAGATCGTTAACGACGCTGACAACATTGACCGCTTCGGAGCCTATCGCCTGCTGCTTCAATTTCGAGAGACGGACCATTACGAGAAATTGATCTCAAAAGCCGAGAGCCGTTTGCTGACTCTGAAAAAATATCGCGAAGGCGGGGTCTCAGGTTCCAGCAAGGGTGAAGAGTTGTTCAACCGCCAACTCGACCTGCAGATCCATTTCCTCGAACGATTGGTGGAAGACAGCAAACTGACCGTGGAAATTTAATTCATTTCACAACGGATATCTGGAGTTTTTATGTTCAAAAAAGTTTTGATCGCAAATCGTGGTGAGATCGCCGTCCGCATTATTCGCGCCTGCCGCGAACTGGGGCTCGAAACCGTGGCTGTTTTTTCCGAAGCGGATCGGAACGCGCTTCACGTCCGCTACGCCGACGAGGCCTATTTACTCGGGCCCGCCCCTTCCCGCGAATCCTACCTGCGCGCCGATAAGATCTTCGATGTTGCCAGAAAATCCGGCGCAGACGCCATCCACCCCGGCTATGGCTTTCTGGCAGAGCGCGAAGACTTCGCCGCAAAATGCCACGACTTTGGCATCACCTTCATCGGTCCCAAGCCCTCATCCATTGCGGCGATGGGCGACAAAGCCGAAGCCCGCGCCACGGTCATCAAGGCCGGCGTGCCGGTTGTGCCGGGGACGGAAGACGTGGGTAACATGACCAATGATGACCTGCTGCGCATCGCCCCGACCATCGGCTTCCCGCTTCTGATCAAGGCGACAGCGGGTGGCGGCGGAAAAGGCATGAGAGAAGTCCGAAGCCTGGAGGAAATGCCAACCCTGCTCGAGTCGGCAAGACGCGAGGCGGAATCCGCTTTTGGCGATGGCAATGTCTATCTGGAGAAGCTGGTCGAAGGGGCACGCCATATTGAATTTCAGATCATTGCCGATGAGCACGGCAACGTCATCTACCTCGGCGAGCGCGAGTGCTCCATTCAGCGCCGTCACCAAAAATTGGTGGAAGAAGCGCCGTCGCCCTTCCTCGATGAAGAAATGCGCCAAAAGATGGGCAGCGTGGCAGTCAAAGCCGCCCAGGCCGTGGACTATGTCAACGCGGGCACCATCGAATTTCTGGTGGACAAGGATCGGAATTTCTTCTTCCTCGAAATGAATACGCGCTTGCAGGTCGAACATCCCGTCACCGAGATGGTCACCGGCATCGACATCGTAGCCGAACAACTTCGCATCGCCCGCGGACGCCAGTTGAGTTACACACAGGAACAAGTTAAGTTCAATGGTCATGCCATCGAGTGCCGCGTGAACGCTGAGGATCCCTTTAATAACTTCATCCCCTCCACCGGGCGCATTACACACAGCATCCTTCCGACCGGCCCGGGTGTGCGCGTGGATACGGGTGTGTATCTCGGATTTGAGATCACCCCCTACTATGATCCAATGATCGCCAAGTTGATCGTGTGGGGCGAGACCCGCGCGCAGGCCATCCTGCGCATGCGCCGCGCGCTGGAAGAATACCGCATCGTCGGCGTCCGTACGAACATTCCCTTCCACCAAACGTTAATGGATTCACATCGTTTTATGGGCGGCCAGTTCGACACCCGCTTCGTGGAGGAACGCTTCTCGATGGAAGCCGCCTCTGAAATTGATGAGACTCAGGCAGAACTGGCCGCCATTCTTGCCACGCTGGTCGCACACGACGAAACCGAGCGTTCCGCCCAGATTGTCCGCCGGAATGAACGCGACGCCAGCAACTGGAAATGGGTTGGCCGTTGGGAACGCATGCACCGCTAGGGCATGCAGTTTTTGGATTTTGGATTGAGGTTATGGCATGAAATATGTGACAACAGTAGACGGCAAGGAATTCCAGATTGAGGTGGTGGACGAACGCCACATCCGCATCGGAGATCGCCTGATCGCAGTGGATTTCAAATCCATCAGCGGGCAGCCTGTCTTCTCCCTGATCCTGGACGGAAAATCTCACGAGTCCTTCGTTTATCATACCGACGAAGACTGGCAGGTGCTCCTGCGTGGGCGCCAATTCCAGGTGAAGGTCGAAGACGAGCGCGAAAAACGATTACGGGCAGCGGCAGGCGGCGGCATCGCAGAGGGCGGCGAGTTCCACCTAAAGGCGCCCATGCCGGGGCTGGTTGTTGCGATACCGGTCAGTGAGGGACAGCAGGTTCAAAAAGGACAGGTGCTGGTCATCCTCGAATCCATGAAGATGCAGAACGAATTAAAATCCCCGCGCGACGGAGTGGTGGATCGTATTCGCATCAAACCTGGTGAAAGTGTGGAGCAGAAGCAGACCCTGCTCAATGTACATTGATATGAACGGGCGAGAGACCGAAGTTAAATTCTTCGTACACAACCTGAAAAAAGTGGACATGCGCCTTCGCGACTTGAAGGCGCATTTAATTCAGCCGCGAATCCATGAGATCAACTTGCGCTTCGATAACACCGAGGGCAGCCTGCGCCAAAACCTGAAAGTGCTCCGGTTGCGAAAAGACTCCGAGGCAAAGTTCACCTTCAAAGGCCCCAGCGAGGAGCGCGAAGGCGGAGTGTTGAGCCGTCGGGAAATCGAGTTTACAGTCGGGGATTTTGACGCAGCCCAACAGTTCCTTGAAGCGCTGGGTTTCATTCCAGTGGTCTTCTATGAAAAATTCCGCGCGACCTACGAATTGAACGATGTTCACATCATGCTGGACGAACTGCCCTATGGCACCTTTGTGGAGATCGAAGGTGAAAACATCAAGGCCCTGCGCCAGATTGCAGATCAGTTGGGGTTAAATTGGGAGACCATGGTCAAGGCAGGTTATCACGCCCTGTTTGAACGCGCCGCCGCCAAATATAACCTTGAGGTTTCGCAATTGAGTTTCAAAGCGCTAGAAGGGATCAGCATTCACCCGGAAGACTTGAACATCACCCCGGCGGATTAATAATGGCAAAGCCAATTGGGACTATACTCAATACAGGAGAGTTCTCATGGCCATCAAAGGTTTTGCCAAACTGGCTGCACATGTCCCTGAGTTGAACACGACCGGCGGGCGACTCAAGATCGCCGCCTCCTTCTTCGGGATATTCGGTCTAACCACCTGGTACTTTATCATCACTGATCGGATCCCCACCTGGACCATCGACAGCCAGATCGTGGTCATGTCGCTGGGGTTCCTGCTTTTCAGTCGTTACTTCACCCAACAAAAAAGTTTCCTTGAAAAATATAAAGAAGCCGCCTATCGCCAGGCGTTTGGGCGTTTTGCCCTGCCTGGGCTGGCGATCATCTTTGCTGCCTTTGCTCACATCCAATATATGAACGGGCCAAAAATTACTCTGCCGCCATGGGTTACCCTATTAAAGGGACTGGGCTGGCTCAACCTTGCCATCGGCACCGCCTTATGGATTCGTGCCGTTGCCACTTTCGGCGTGGATAACCTCACCATGCTCTATGTTTATTTCCCCGAAGAAGGGTCTCTCATTAACTCAAATCTATATGGCATAATGCGGCATCCCATATATGGTGCCGCATTGCGCGTGGGCGTTGGTCTGGCTCTGCTCAATATGGGCATCTACGCCCTTAGCTTTGCTGTGCTGCTGCCATTGGGTCTCTTCGGGTGGGTGCGGCTGGTGGAGGAAAAAGAATTGATCGGGCGCTTCCCCACATACATCGAATACCGCAGGAAAACCCCGGCATTTTTCCCCCGCCTCAATCGGATCGTTGAATTCTTCCAATTCCTGTTCACTGGGAGGTAACCATGACCATGCTTGATAAACGGCCCAACGGCTTCCTCAAATTCTTCTTGAAAATACCGCTGTTTATGCACAAAATTGGGTTTGGCGGCTGGGAGCGTTTGATGGGCGCAGAGTGGATGCTCCTTGCCACCACCGGCCGCAAGACCGGCAAGCGCCGCGAGACCATGGTCGATGTGATGGATTACGACAAAACGACCGACACCTATTACATCGAAGCCGCTTACGGCTCACACGCCGACTGGTACAAAAACATAAAAAGCCACCCGGATTTTGAAGCACAGGTGGGTCGAAGAAAATTCAAGGCGCGCGCGAGCGAACTCGACCCAAAAGATACCGGCGAGATGCTTGTCCAGTTCTACCGCCGCAAGCCTGCCTATACCCGCTCGGTCATGGCCATGGTCGGAATGAAATTCAAAAACGAAGACGATCTGCGAAAAATAGGCGACAAATTAATGCTGCTGGCGGTCAGGCCGATACAAGCCGGTCATTCTTCCAAATAACCGTTTCGACCTTTCCATCAATTCCCAGCAACACCTTGATAATGGATCGGACTGAGTCCGCCTGCCCCGATGTGACGAAGCGGATTATCCCCTCCTGCCCGCTTTGATTTAACATCCCCTCCGCTTCAATCAGACGTTCGACCTGTCTCGCCACCGAGGGCGCGGGGTCGATCACCCGGACCTTGTCTCCTGCAATTTCTTCGATTAGCGGAATTACAAACGGATAGTGGGTACATCCCAGCACAACTGTGTCGATCTCCCTTTCCAACATCGGATGAAGCGCATCTTCCAGAATTTTTCTGGGTTCCTCGCCATCCAAATTTCCCAATTCTATTTGTTGAACAAGGCCGTTGCAGGTACTCTGAAACAGATCAACACCAGTGGCAAAGCGTTCGACCACCGATGCGTACAATTCGCCTTGAAATGTGGCGGGCGTTGCCAGAACGCCCACTTTACGGGTCCGTGTTTTTTCCGCTGCCGGTTTGACCGCTGGTTCCATGCCTACAAATTGCACATCTGGAAAAGTCTTGCGTAAATATTTCAATGCCGCCGCCGAAGCGGTGTTACAAGCTACAACGATGATCTTTGCCTTTTGAAGCAGCATGAAACGCGCAATGCCTTCCGAGAAATCCTGAATTTGAACCATCGGGCGCGGGCCGTATGGAACATGCGCCTGGTCGCCAAAATAGATAATATTCTCCCGGGGCATAAGCGCCCGAATTTCGCGCAAGACAGAAAGACCGCCCACACCGGAATCAAAGATGCCAATCGGATTGGGTGTAGACATAATCAGCCCGCCTGTTTGCTTCTTATTTTTTTGTTGCATCTACAAAGGACTGAAACAGGCGCAGCATCACCGGCTGGTCGGTCAACCACTCAGGGTGCCACTGCACCCCCACTGCATAGGGATGGCCGGGCAATTCCACAGCCTCGATCACTCCGTCTGGAGCATGACCCACCACCTTTAAGCCAGAAGCGATATCCTTCAATCCCTGGTGGTGCAGGCTGTTCACTTGCAGCAATGTCTCCCCAAAGATTTCTGCCGATCTTGAATCTTCTTCAATATTGACCGGGTGGATGATTTGAGTAAACTCGTCGTTATCGTGTTGAATGGTGGTATTAACCTGGTCCGGGATATGGGTGTGAAGCGTGCCGCCCAATGCGACATTCATAACCTGCACTCCGCGACAAATGGCGAGGAAGGGTTTGCCATCATTCACAGACTGCTTAAGAAGCGACAGTTCGGTTACATCACGGCGCTCATCCACATCACTGATGGCAGGATGATCGACGCCGCTGAAATACTTCAATGAGACATCCCCGCCGCCGGAAAAAAGAACTCCATCCAGGCGAGAGTACAGATCGTTGAGGTCTTCCTCCGGCAGGATGGCTGGGATCATAATCGGAAGCCCGCCCCCCAAGGTGACTGCACGAATATAGGTATGCTGCACCCCGGACATGGGTCTGCCATAATCGTTCCTGCCATTAAAGGTCGTAATGCCGATCAAAGGTTTATTCAAAATATCCTCCAAAGAGAATGTAAATTTTCAAACAGTAACGTCCAAGCATACCACAGGCTCAAACCGGGTTTAAATAAAAAAAAGACCCCGACGAGATTTTCTCATCAGGGTCGGGAAGGAAAGATTAGGAGAACTTTTCCTTGATGCGCGCGCTCTTGCCAGTGCGCTCTCGCATGTAGTACAACTGGGCGCGGCGGACTTTGCCGTGGCGTTCGACCACGATCTTGTCCAAACGCGGCGAGCGAAGCAGGAAGGTGCGCTCCACACCGATGCCGTTCGAGGCCATACGGCGAACGGTCACAGCGGCGTTGTTTCCGCTATTGCGGAGGCGAATCACCAAGCCCTTGAACTCCTGGATGCGTTCGCGGTCGCCTTCCTTGATCTTAACATGCACGCTCACGGTATCGCCAGCGGCCAACTGGGGGATCTTCTCGTTATTTTTTGCCTCTACGGCTTTAATCAGGTCTGCCATTTCCGTTCTTCCTTACTTGTGTGATTAGGGTTCCTATATACGCGAGGGCGGATTATAGCACGGATATTCTCAATTCACAAGCCTGAATGCTCAGGAATATTTGCGAATGGCCAACACGGCATTATGGCCGCCAAACCCGAAGGCATTGCTCAAAGCGAGCGTGATCTTCGCCTCGCGAGCCTTGTTCGGGATGTAATCCAGATCACATTCCGGGTCGGGTGTCTCATAGTGGATGGTCGGCGGCAGGACACCTTCTCGAATAGCGTTCACACAAAAGACAATTTCCAGCGCGCCTGTGGCACCCATCATATGCCCGGTCATGGATTTGGTGGAAGATACAGGGATTTTATAAGCCCGTTCCCCGAATGCAGATTTGATGGCGCGCGTTTCGGCCTGGTCGTTCAGCGGGGTTGCCGTACCATGAGCATTGATATAGCCAACCTCATCATCGTTCGCCCTGGCAGAAGTCAGGGCCATACGAATCGCCGCCGCGCCGCCCGCGCCGTGTTCGTGAGGGGCCGTAACATGGAACGCATCAGCCGTCGCGCCATATCCTGCCAATTCCGCCAGGATATTTGCGCCGCGCGCCTTTGCATCGGATTCACGCTCAAGAACAAGGATCGCTGCGCCCTCCCCCATTACCAACCCATCACGGTTCTTATCGAAAGGCTGGGGTGTCATCGAATAATCATCATTCCGCCGGGACATCGCTCCGACCCGGTCAAATGCCGCCACCCCGGTCGATGTAACAGTTGCTTCAGAAGCACCGGTCAAGGCCGCATCGATCATACCGGTTTTGAGCATCATCAGGGCCGTACCAATTCCATCCGCGCCGGAAGCGCATGCCGAAGCCACAGAGAAGCACGGGCCTTTGATCCCAAATTCGATCGCAGCCATTCCAGAACCGCCGTTGGCCATCAACATGGGAATCAAGAAAGGGCTGACCTTGCGCGGGCCTTCCTTATAATTCGTCAGAGTCGCCTCCTGCAAAGAGTGCAAGCCGCCAATGGCCGACGAAATAATGATGCCAATCCGACCGGCATTTGCCTCATTCACCTGCAAGCCGGATCCCGTTAAAGCCTCCCTAGCCGCCGCAATCGCAAATTGCTCAAAGCGGTCGCGCCTGCGAGCCTCGCGAGCATCCATAAATTTCTCGGGTTGAAAATTCTTGACTTCGGCTGCAATATGCACTTGCAATGGCGACGAATCAAAAATTGTGATCGGGCCAACGCCCGACTTGCCCGCCACCGCACTCTCCCAACTCTCCTTCACATTCAATCCGAGCGGGTTGACCGTACCCATACCCGTGATGACAATTCGTTCCTGCATTTCTCCTCCAAAAATAATGGTCTATGCTTTGATTTTATTAAAAACCCAGCCGTTTGCGAATCGTGACGCGGCGCTTCCATCCGCGTCGCAACCTGTCTTTGTCATGCCAGCATTTGCTACGCTGCAAACAAATCAGCAATTTCGAAAAGCCGCCCTTGCCCGCCACTCCCTTTGCAGCAAGCCATAATGAAATTCATTGATGTAGAACCCGTTTTCCAGATAACTCTCGATAAAATGGGCTTCGCGCCGAAAACCAAGTTTTTCCAACAACTGATAGGAAGCCGTGTTTTCCGTATCGCAATCCGCGACCACGCGATGCAGGTCCAGATCACCAAAGAGATGATCCAGCCAGGCTTGCATCGCTTCATAGGCGTAGCCTCTGCGCCAATAAGGGGATGCAATTCGATAGCCAACAACGGCCTGACGCGCATCCTCCTGCTTGAGGATGCAACCAATATCACCAATTAGTTCATCGGTCTCTTTCAATGCAACCGCAATCTGCATCCATTCATTCTGATTTAGTGCGTGGATATCCTGTACGCCGCGAATAAAAGCCTCACCACTTTCGCGCGGATAGGGAACCTGCCAACCCTGATATTTCCCAACTTCGGTGTCATTGCGATAAGCAAGAAATGCCTCCAGGTCGGAGGCATAAAAATTTCTTAGAAGCAGACGTGGTGTGACAATCTCCATGGTCATTCGCCCGGCTTTGGAATGTAGTCACCCTCCACCCATTCTTCTCCATTCGGGCCGACTTCCTTTTTCCAAACTGGGACGATCTCTTTTAGGCGGTCAATGCCATATCGGGCCGCCTCGAACACCCCTGTATCACGGTGCGCTGCTGTACAGGCAATGAGCACGGTCGGTGTTTTAGGGTACAACCGGCCAATACGTTGAACAAGCGCGATGCCCTCGACGACCGGCCAACGTTCACGAATCTCATCCGCGACTTGTTTCATCTTGGCCTCCGCCATCGGAATATAAGATTCGTATTCAAGGTATTCAGTCTCATGCGCATCGCCGCGCGACGTCACCCCGCGCACCATGCCAGTAAAAATCGCCGCCGCCCCTGTAGACGTCAATGTGATCTTGGCCAGCAAATCGTTCAAATCGATTTCAGATTCGGTAATGGAATAAATGGTTGGAAAGTATGAAGGTTGCATGGTTTTGTTTATCCGCCGGAAACAGGTGGAAAGAGCGCAATCTCGGCATTGAGAGGTACAACAGCATCCTCAAAGGCATATTCGCGGTCGATGGTGATCAGCACAGATTTCATCGAATCTCTTAAATTGGGATAATCCATGACAATTTTCTCTTTCAAGCCCTGAATGGTCATATCGATCGGAATATCCATCTCGATGGATTTGGCGCCGGCCCGGTCACGGATGGTGGCAAAAAATAAAAGTTTGATACGGTTCATTCTCATAGCCCATTAAATCCAGATATCGTTGGGCGCGGTTAGATAATCGGTCACATTCCCTGTATTGACCGTGCCGGCAGGTTCAATGAGCAAAATATGACATTCCTGTGCGGCAACCGGCTTATGCTCCACGCCCTTTGGGACAACAAACAGTTCGCCTTTGTTTAGCGTTACATTTCCATCACGAAAAAGAATTTCAAGGCTGCCATGGACAACCATAAAAACTTCATCGGTCTCGGGGTGTTCATGCCAGACAAATTCACCCTGCACTCTGGCCAGTTTGAGATGATAGTCATTGAGTTGGGCAATGATCCGGGGGGACCAATGCTCGGAGAATTTCGAAAGATTTTCCTGTAAATTAATGGATGGGTAATTCATGGGGTATCTTTAAATTTTTTTACTCATTAACGACATCGCCGCTCATGCCGCCATGTTTCTCGACCAGGCGAATGTTCTGAATGCGCATGGTCTTCTCTGCGGCTTTCGCCATGTCATAGATCGTAAGTGCCGCAACAGAGACGGCGGTAAGAGCCTCCATCTCAACCCCTGTCTTGCCGGTCACTTTGGCTGCGGCGGTGATTATCACCCCAGGGAGCGAGTCGTCCAATTCAAGGTCAATATCCACTTTGGAGAGAGGCAAAGGATGACATAACGGGATCAGGTCCGAAGTCCGTTTGGAAGCGGTAATTCCGGCAATTTGCGCCACAGTCAAGACATCTCCTTTCTTGATCTGCCCGGCGCGGATCAGATCCAGCGTCGCTTTCGTCATATGGACTTCGCCGCGGGCAATGGCGGTCCGAGTCGTGTCAGGTTTGTGGCTGACATCCACCATTTTGGCGCGGCCATGGTCGTCGAGGTGAGTTAGTTTAGTCATAAACAAGATTATACCTGTATGTCAGGCAAAGCAATCTCTCAACCTCAAAGGATGCGATATAATTCGCGGGCTTATGGACGGATTTCTTGGAAACCAACTTGGCGGGTACAAGGTGCAGACCTCTGTATATGAAGGTCCGCTAGACCTGCTTTTAAACCTGATCGAACACGCAGAACTGGATATTACGACCGTTTCGCTGGGCGCGGTGACAGATCAATACCTTGAGCATTTACGTAACGTGGAGCAACAACGGCCTGACGAGATTTCTTCGTTTCTTGTGATGGCAGCAAAACTTGTGCAGATCAAATCAGAAGCGCTTTTGCCGCGTCCTCCGGAACGTGAAGCGGGCGAGGAAGACCCGGGCATTGCTCTGGTGGAACAACTAAAACTTTATAAGCGCTACAAGGAGATCGCAGCCTGGCTGGAGGAGCGCCAGACCCATAACCTGCGAACGCATCTACGCGTCGCCCCGCCGCCGAAAGTGGAACCAAAACTTGACCTTTCCAACCTGACCCTTGAAGGCCTGCTCAACGCTGCGAATTCAGCCTTCGCAAAAGGCAAGGACAAGAAGCCGCTCGGAACCGTCATCAGCGCCCCTAGAGTGACCATCCGCGAGAAGATCGATTACATTACTCATACCCTAAGAAACATTCAGCGCATGACCTTCAGCGGGCTGATCACCGACAAGGCCACACGGGTAGAGATCGTGGTAACCTTCCTGGCACTATTGGAACTGGTCAAGCGTTACCGCGTTACTGCAAAACAGGATGTGCTTTTCGGCGACATCGAGTTTGAACGCAGCGAAGACTGGAAAGACGATGAAGAGATCGAAATTGAGTTTGAGTAGGAGCAGGTAAGAGTCGGTATTTAAACCAGCGGACGAGATTGCATCTCGTCCGTTTTATTTATGAACCTGCCGCAGATTCGTTTTCCAGTAATGGAGCCATAGGGCAACCCCCGCGCCAAGGTTGTCAAAGATCAGCACATCCACAACCGAGGGATGCCTGCCCGGCACGAAAGATTGATGGAATTCATCTGTGGCGGAGTACACTATCGCCAGCAGCCATGCCATGGGATAATTTCGCCCGGGCAGCGCGCGTAAATATGAAAGTGCCAGCAGGCCATATCCAACAGCATGAGCGCCTTTTTTTACAAGACGATCCCAACTTTGAAAGTTGGGAAGTTCATTGCTGGAACGGGAGGAAAAAGCAAAGATCGCGATCATGAGCACAAGAGCCGGGAGCCAGCGCGGTACAATATCCAGGAATTTTTTCACGTGAGGTTTCCTTGAGCGGTAATGTGATATTAAAACAGGATGACGCGTGGCTGCATTTTACCAATCCGCAGCACGTGCTCACAACCGAAAAGATCGGCGAGGTTCGCAAGAAATTAGCGGAAGTGGAAAGACTCGTCTGTGAAGAAGGCTGGCATGCCGCCGGGTTCCTTGGTTACGAAGCGGCTCCTGCATTCGACCCCTCCCTCCAGGTTATTCCCTCTCAAGGGTTTCCGTTACTCTGGTTTGGGGTATACGAAGCGCCGCAAGTCATTAGCGATGACGTTGTGTTCAAAGAATCCGTACCGCTGCCGGCCTTTCCCTGGCAGCCGGATGTAGAAAAGGAAACATACAACGCCGCCATCCAAACTGTCAAGGATCGAATCGCCCAGGGGCTGACCTACCAGGTCAACTACACCATGCGCCTCAAAACAGACCTGATGACGGACCCTTGGCTCCTGTTCATGCACCTCGCCCAGGGCCAGAACAAATATGCTGCGTTTGTCGATATCGGGGATTGGGCGATATGTTCCGCTTCACATGAATTATTCTTCGATCTGAACGGCGAGATCATCACCAGCCGCCCAATGAAAGGGACAGTCAAACGCGGGCGCACAACCGCCGAGGATCGGGTCTTATCTGACTGGCTGCATGCTTCCATCAAGAATCGCGCTGAAAATGTGATGATCGTGGATATGATTCGAAATGACATTGGCCGCATCGCCAAAACAGGCAGCGTTCATGTTCCAGATCTTTTTACCGTTGAAAAATATCCGACCCTCTTTCAAATGACCTCCACAGTACAGGCCAAGACAGATGCCTCCATCACAGAGATCTTCTCCGCGCTGTTTCCCTGCGCCTCCATCACCGGTGCGCCAAAAGTCAGCACCATGAAGATCATTGCGGCACTGGAGAATAGCCCGCGCAACATCTACACTGGCAGCATTGGCCATATTTCCCCCACCCGCAGGGCAAGATTCAACGTTGCCATCCGCACTGCGTTGGTGAACAAGAAAACTAAAAAAGCCGAATATGGCGTCGGCGGTGGCGTCGTCTGGGATTCAACGTCCATCGATGAATACAGCGAAGCATTATTAAAGGCTCACATCCTGACTGACACGCCGCAAAAGAAGTTCTCCCTGTTCGAAACCCTGCTTTGGACTCCGGAACAAGGCTACTTCCTGCTCGAACGTCACGTGGCACGAATAATCGATTCTGCCGATTATTTTGGCTTTGTCACCCGGGGAGTAAAAGAAAAAATAAAAAAGGTTTTGGAAGGCGCAGTTTTCCAAGGTGCCTCGCCGAAGCGCATTAAACTATCCATGGACTCATGCGGGGAATTAAAGGCTGAGGTTAAAGATTTTCGCCCAACGAATCAAGTCCTCCAGGTCTGCCTTGCCAGGGAGCCTGTCAATTCGAATGACAAGTTTTTATTTCACAAGACCACCCGGCGTGAAGTTTATGAAAGATCCTTAATTCAAGGCTTTGACGATGTATTACTTTTTAATGAAAGGGGTGAATTAACCGAATTCACCATCGGCAACCTGGTTGCAGAGATGGACGGGCAGTTATTCACTCCACCGGTCGAATGCGGCCTGCTGGCTGGCACCTTCCGAGCAGATCTACTCGAAAGCGGAACAATTAAAGAACGCACAATCAGGATGGATGATCTGCCAAAATGCCGGAAAATCATCCTGATCAACTCCCTAAGAAAGTGGGTGGATATCGAGATCCATTCACGTCAAATCTAAAAACTGCGAGAAAAGGTTATTTGTTATAATACCGACCCGATATAAAAGATAGATAGTATGAAAAGAGGAAAGTATGTATATTGACCCTGGCTCCGGTGGAATGCTTTTTCAAATTCTTGCAGTGCTGTTCGGAGTTATCTCCGGCACTGTGCTTATGTTCTCCGGCCGTATCAAAATGGCAATTTCAAAGTTCCGCCGCAATTTGCGCAAGGAACAAGAGAGCGAACAGCCTGCTGAAGAAAAAAACGATATAAACCAATAAGTTATTAATCCCTGCCCATGCGAACCCTAATCATTGGTCTGGATGCCTTCGACCCAGCCTTCTTCGAAAAACTGCAATCACAAGGCAAGACGCCCAACTTGAGCCGCCTTCTACAAACGGGAGGTTATTCGCGTTTCCGTGTGTCAGACCCTCCTCAAAGCGAAGTCTCATGGACCAGCATCGCTACAGGCATGAACCCGGGCGGACATGGCATGTTCGATTTTGTCCATCGCAACCCGGCCAATTACAACCTGCAGGTTTCCCTGCTGCCCACGCAAAAAAACCTGCTGGGTCTGCAATTTATTCCGCCCATTACCGCCCCTACAATCTTCGATCAAACGGTGGAGGACGGCCTACCTGCAACCTCCATGTGGTGGCCGGCCACCTTCCCAGCCAAACTCGCATCGCCGGTTCAAACCATCCCCGGCCTGGGCACGCCGGATATTTTAGGTCGCCTCGGGGTTGGCACATACTTTTCGATCGAAGCGCTCCCGGCTGATTCAGAACGAAAAACCGCAGTCCGGCCGCTGGCGCAGAAAGGCAAATCCAAGTATACGGGCACCCTCGAAGGACCCGCTAAAAAGAATGGGACGGTTAATGTTGATTTCGAACTTGAGGTCAACGATACAAATGCCGCCCTGCAGGTCGGAAAACAAAAGATTCTTCTAAAGTTTGGTGAGTGGGGCGAGATCATCGAGATCCCCTTCTCGGTTGGCTTCGGCATGACCATCAAAGCCATCAGTCGCGCCATTTTAACCAACACCAACCCGGCTTCAATTTATTTCCTGCCGCTGCAACTCCATCCACTCGCCTCCCCATGGCCATACGCCACCCCGAAAAATTTTATTCAAGACAAGTGGAAAAGCAACGGGCCATTCCTCACTTTGGGCTGGCCGCAGGATACAACCGCGCTTAACGAAAACCTGATCAACGACGAACAATTCCTCAAACTATGTGAAATGATCGATGATGAACGCGAGCGCCTTCTTAACCATTCCATTGATCTGTTCGAGGAAGGGCTGCTTGCCTGTGTCTTCGACAGCCTTGACCGCGTCCAACATATGTTCTTCAAAGGCCGCGAAGATATTATCGAAGCCTGGTATATCCACCTCGATAAACGAGTGGGACGTATTATGGAAAGAGCATCCCGCAAAAAGAAAACGCGCATCCTTGTGGTCTCCGATCACGGGTTCGGTCGTTTCGATTACAAGATTCACCTGAATCGCTGGCTGGCCGATCAAGGATACCTCAAAACGAACTCCGCTTCTGCCTCCGACTTCAAAGGGGTCGACTGGTCTCAGACTCAAGCCTACGCCCTGGGCTTGAACAGTCTCTATCTCAACCTGGCCGGCCGTGAAGGAAAAGGTATTGTCAGCGAGCGGGATGCTGCAAACCTTTTGAATCAGATCAAAGACGACATGCTCCAATGGCATGGCATGAATGGCGGACAAGTAGTTCAATCCGCTTTGATTCGAACCGAAGTTTTCCAGGGCCCTCTGGCAGATTTTGGCCCCGATATCTTCGTCGGCTATCGCCCCCCTTATCGCGGGTCGGCTGAGACAGGCCTCGGCCAGTGGCGCAGCGAAGCCGTGGAAAAGAATATGGAGCACTGGGAAGCGGATCACTGCTTTGACTCCAGGTCGGTCCCCGGTGTCCTTTTTTCCAATGACAGCCTTGCAAATTGGCCAGCCCCCTCATATCGCGACATTCCAGCCATGAGCATCGGCAAAGACCTCAAGACTCAAGCCAAGGCGCCTCCGCCTGTTTATAGTGATGAAGATCAGGATGAGATCGAGAAGAGATTAAAAGACCTTGGCTACCTCTAGCACATTCTATTCAAAGCAGGGTTTATGGAATCTGTTTTTGATGTGCGCCCTGCCGATTCACCTCTGGACCTTTTTCCTCGGCCTGCGCGATGTAGATTGGATCACGGCCAGGACAAATTTTGGGGATGCGCTTGGAGTGATCGGTTACGGCCTGCTCTTCGCCTTTATCGAAAGTTGCGCAGTCTTTTTTGTGGCGGCCCTGCTCGGCTGCCTGATATCAAAAAAATGGGGTGAAAAGAAACGCATCACGTTATTGAGCACGCTCATCATCATCCTTTCACTTTGGTCCATCTTCAATCAGGTCTATTTCCTTCGCGGGGCTGCGCCTCTCCCACAGGTCGTTGAATTTTTTGTGGATATCAAAAGGCCTTTAGTTGCCCTTTACGCCACGGCCTTATTCTTTGTTGGGTTCTCCTTTTTAATCCCGACATATTTCACCCTGAGATCGTCCAAAACCGAACACGCCCTCCAAAGCGGATTTGAGCGGCTGTCCACACTTATGACGATGTATCTATTTATTGATGCAATCGCATTGATCGTTGTCATCATCCGCAACCTCTGAGGAAACTGTGAGAAATCGAATCAACCGTCGGGACTTCTTAAAGATGGCGGGGCTGGCTTCATTGGGCATCTTGCTTCCACCAGGCGTAAAAAGTCTTGGCACCTCCCTGAATAAGGGAAGCGTTAAAAAAAATGTACTCGTCATTGTCTTTGATGCCTTTTCGGCTTACCACATCTCGCTTTATGGATACGGCCGGGAAACCACCCCAAACTTAAGGCGCCTTGCAAAACGCGCGACGGTCTTTCATAATCATTTTTCCGGCGGCAACTTTACCACCCCCGGAACTGCCTCGCTCCTTACCGGCACCCTGCCCTGGACACATCGCGCCATCCGCCTCGGCGGAACGGTAAAGCCCGGGATGGAGAACAAAAGTATTTTCCATGCTTTTGATGATTACCACCGCTTTTCCTATTCACATAACACCCTGGTTAATACCCTCTTCAATCAGTTCGCTGCCAACATTGATGAGTACATCCCGCGTCAGAGTCTTTTTCTGCTGGACGACGGTCTTATCCGAACCCTGTTCCAAAATGACGAAGATGCTGCCAGCGTAGCATGGTCACAGGCAGTCAAAAAAACAGAGGGTTTTTCGTACTCGCTTTTTTTAGCCGACCTCTATCAAAAGTATCGCGACTCCAAGGTGGCAGATGTAGCTACATCCTACCCCTACGGTCTCCCAAACATCAACACCGATAATTATTACCTCCTTGATCAGGGCATTGATTATTTCAGAGGCAGCATGGCCGACCTGCCCAGGCCCTTCTTTGGCTATTTACACTTTCTACCTCCCCATTACCCCTACAAACCGCGCAAGGAATTTACGGGAACCTTTACAAAAGATTCTTTCAAGCCGTTGGTTAAGCCCGATGATGTTTTTTCCAGCCAAAAAGCCCCGGGCTTTCTGGCCACTTCTCAATCATATTACGATGAATTCATTTTGAACGTGGACCATGAATTTGGGAGATTATTCGAGGCGCTTGAATCCTCCGGTATTCTGGAAGACACATGGGTTGTTTTTACCTCTGACCATGGGGAGTTATTCGAACGAGGCATCTGGATGCACTCGACCCCGGCCCTTTACCAACCCATCATCCGCGTTCCATTAATGGTCTTTGAACCCGGTGTAAGTACCGGGCGGGAGATTTACGACCACACCAGCGCCATTGACCTGATGCCGACGTTGCTGCACATTACAGGTCATCCGATTCCGGATTGGGCGGAAGGTGCTGTTTTGCCGCCTTATGCCGACATCCATAACCCAAATGAACAGGACCGTATTTTTGTTGTCCAGGCAAAATTCAATGAACCTACCCACCCATTAACTGAAGTGACTGTAGCGCACGTTCGGAACAACTATAAATTAATCTACTACCTTGGCTACAACGAAATCAATGAGCAGGAAAAGGTCCAATTATTTGATATTCATGCCGACCCGGAAGAGCTGAATGAGTTGACCCAAAACAAACCTGAGACAACCTCTGAATTACTTCAAATCGTCAAGAAAAAACTGGAGGAAGTTAACAGGCCCTATTACAAATGATCAAAAAAACAGCGAGGGATGCCCTCGCTGTTTTTTTGATCAACCATTTTTTCGCTGTCTGTAATACTGCTCCTGTGGAATTGCGCTCATAGCCTCAACATTCAGGGGGATCCCAAGAAAGTCTGAAACTTTCTCCGCGTACTCTCCCGAGGCTTTCAACATTTCATTGTAGTGGACATAAAGCACATTCATGTTTTCCTGAGAAGACAGCCAGTTCTTCACCTTTTCCAGGTGTTTGCCATAGAGGTCAGCAAACTTACCATCTTCAGCAGGGTTTCCCGGTTTGCCGCGACGTTCCAACATCTTTCTCTGGGACGCAAGGATCTCCATCATTTCGCGCTCCATAAAGATTACTTTGTACGTATACCCGGATGGAAGATGCTCCAACAATGCCGATATTACCTTGACTACTTTTCCGCAGGCCTCGGCCACCCAGGCGGTGTCACCTTCTTTCATCTTCTTGACACGTTCCAATTCATAATATCCCTGTAAATTATCGTCATCTGCTGTCCGAATATTATCAGTGAGAATGGTCAGGCCACCTGCTTCCAACATGTTCATCATCATGGATGTTCCCGAGCGAGGCAGCCCGGAGACAATATAGATCGGTTTTTCAAATTCAGACATAAAATTTTAATTCCTTCTTTTAGTTTCAGCAGGCGGGATAATACTTCCTTTTGAGTGTTTCGTAAACCGTTTCGGGTTGGAGATGAATTTCTTACAGGAGGTCTATTTAATACGAATCATGGATAAACATTAATCACGTTATTTAATCAGGCCAGAAAGCCTTGAGGTAGTCATTAAGCCAATTGATATATCTCTTATCATCTGACTTACAAAGGCAGGCAATAAAAAAACGCCTCCCCAAATGGGGAGGCATGGATCACGATCTAAAACCTGTCAGGCAACTAAAACCTGTCAGGCAATGGCCTTTTCAGACCTGCGCTGCCAGAGTAGAAAGACCCAATACATCATAAAAAACACCGTGACAAGGGTGGTCCCGCCATACATCCACTGCACCCACGAAAGCAGCGAGTCGCTGCCCGCATATAAACTGTGAAACAGGCTTCCAAAATAAGCAACCACACTCAGGTAATGAATGACGCGGAAGGTCTTCATCGAGATCCAGCTGCGGATGTAAAAAGTCACAGTCACCAGAACGGTCAGGTAGAAGGCGATGATACCGATGCCCGTCCAGAAGGGCCGATAGGCAGAGACAAAGGGGACAAGAATTTCCATTACGCTCAGGGGCTCCACTTTTTCCACCAAAAGCACGAGGGCATGCAAAACGATAAAACCCAGACTCAGCAAGGAAAGGTGTTCGTGGAAATCATAGGTAAACATGCGCTCCAGAAACGAGTCAAAGATCTTGCTGCTGACGGCAAATCCCCAAAGGGTCGAGAGCCAGAAGAGCAGATAACCCATCAGCCCGGCGGCACGGGTTACATACCACCAGAGGTGAACACTATCCAGCGAGAGGGAGTCGCTGGCCAGTCGCAGCGGGGATGTTGCAAAACCGGCCTGAACTGCCAGTAACCCGATGGCCATTGCCGTAACGCCCACCACAAGAACTGCGGTCAGAGTCAGGGCATTAATAATTTTTTCGTTTTGCATTACGACCCTCCTGTGCGCATGGGCGGAGAAAACGATTGCTGGGATGTTGACTGGCTGAAAGTAAAGGTCTGAACATTACTTACACTCAAAGGGTTGCCCGCAAGGCCGTTCACAGTGGGAATGGGTTCCAATTCCGGCATGGTCACGGCCGTTTGGCCAACATACGTTACAGTTTCAATTTCGGTGGCGCGGGCAATGAATACCCATCCACCCACAAAGCCAATGATACTTGTCAGGGTAATCCACCCACGAAGCAATTTACGGTAAATATTCATTAGTGGTTCCCTTCATTGTGATGAAACTCGCCCGTGGGCGGCTGCATGAAGGTGGACTGCTGATTGACAGTCACCGTACCGTCGCTGGCAATTGTAATCAGGCCGCTGCTCTGTAATTGCTGCAAAAGGGACTGATATTGCTGGATCTGCTGGTTGGCAGTGGTGATCTGCTGCGATGCCTGATTGATCAGGTCTTGATATTGGGATTCGCGTACCTGATACTGCGCAACAATCTCTTCATATTGCGCTGCACTCTCTGCCGTAACCTGAGTTGTGGCCGCAGCCTCTGCCTTCGCCATGGAGGTTCCCAAAGCCTCCCGCCCCATCAGGAGCATCCCCCCGCCAAGCATAAAGGTGATCAGCAAGGCGGCGATAAATGCCGGAAATGTTTTTTTCATCGTATCTCCTTTGATTTTCTAAATTAACTCTGAATGGTTTTCAATCTGGTTCTATTCAAAAGGCTCAAACCTTTTTGAATTCCAAGGACAACAGCAGTGATGAAGGTTAACTTGCCCAAGGTGCCGGCCAGCTCACCCAGACCGCGCGTCAGGGAAGTTTTTTTTGTAGAAGTTTTCATTTGATATCTCCTTTCTTCTCCCGAACCCACAAGGAGGAGAAACAAGAGCGTGGAGTTCGGGAGAAGGTCACAGGGTATTTTTTCGAACACCTGTATTTTAGAATTCCACCCTGAGAGAAAGCCAAGAACGCTTTGTGAAACTATTGTGAAAAATTTGAAGAAGTTGTAAATCTTATGCAAATTACAGGTAAAGAAGGTAAAAATACAGGAGACACCTCATGCCACAAAAAAATCAGCCCTCCTGGCCTGAGGGCTGAACATCTTACAGATCTGCTTAAGAACGCACTGCCCTATGGCTCGGGCATTAACAAACCGCCATGCATCAATGGATAAGTGGCGCCTGCAAGTTCCGGGCAACGGAACTCATCATAATAAACGTTGAACCCATTTCCAGACACATTGGCAAGTGTCGATCCTGAAAACCCATCGGCTGCGCTGAGGCACGTCAAGTGCGAATCAGCCGTTAGCTGCCAAAGGCTTGAGGAATCCATGATCAAATTAACCTCTCCGGCTGGCCCGCCCGGATTGATCGCCCCCAAAAAACGGGACCCGGATTGGAGTGCGAGCGTGGCGGTACTGATTGCATCGACCGACACATCTCCAGCAATCTGTTGGCGGGTGGCGGTAAACAACACTCTTCCGCCATCCACCCCCCAAGACCTATCCCCAGCCACCTCAAGAAGAATCCCGGACAGGGCATTGACATCCACTTCTTCCAAGGCGATCTCGCCAAAGGAATTGGTTACGAAGAAAAGCGGGCCGTTTTCCCCACCATTCGCGAGCGTTCCGCCGGTCATATTAAATATCCCCTTGAAATCCTTGGCGTTTCCGCCTTGACGAATCGTCACGCTCGGGAGGTTCTCAGAGGTCGACTTGATCTGACTATCAACCAGGCGCAAAGAATAAGAACCTTCAAGGAGCACCGCCTGATAAGATTCGCAGTCCCCGGATTTTATAGTCATATTTCCGGAAGGCAAATAACAAGTCCCCTCAGCAGAAGCAATGTCACCGGTTATTGGCAAAAAATCAGGTTCCATGGCCGAGGTAGTGTCGATGGCGATCTCTTCCTTTGCCAAAGCAGGCGAAGCGCAAGATTCAAGGAAGAATAAAAAGACAGCGAAAATGTAAAGTAGGTTATTGGCTTTTTTCATGGCAGAATCCTCCAGTGGCCTTTATAAATGGCATTTTAAAATGCCAAGAACAACCTGTGACATTGTTTAGAAAACAAGGTCAATAGGTCTTACCCAAAACATCGCCTCCGGTTAATCATCAGGTCGAAATGAAAACAAAAAAGTTACCGATAAAAAAATTAGACAAAAATGTGAATTTTGGCACTTTTTATTAAAATGCAACCCTTCAGAGACGGGCGATCACCCACATCTTATTCGGTAAAGGCAAGTTGCCAATTACAACCTAACAAACTATACTTGAGGTATACTAGCGTGCGGTAATCTATAAGCACAGTCTACAAAACGGGCCACCACATTGAGCATAAGAACCATCATCCTTATTATCCTGATCATTATCTTCTTTGCATTGACAGCAAAGGGAGATTCGGCCATTCCTGTGGTCCCCACTGAAGATACGGCGTTAATTACTGCCGTGGCTGCGGCCCTGACTGAGGTGGCCACCCCTTCAAATACTCCTCAACCGACCCAGACCCTCGCGCCAACTTTAACACCAACCTTCCTGCCGACTTTTACGCTGTCGCCCCTCCCTGCCTTCACGGAAACTTCCCTGCCTGCAGTCAGTCTTGCCACCAGCACACAAGCGCTTCAACCTTCGCCTGAAGTTGCCTCAGCAGACATTGAGATCTGCGAAGCCTCCATCTTTGTCTCAGACATTACCGTCCCGGACGGAGCCTCCTTCCCCCCCGGCAAACGTTTCAAGAAAACATGGGAATTACTTAATACCGGAACATGCGCCTGGAAAGGGGATTTCTCCCTTGTCTTCGTCCGTGGTTCCAATATGGGCGGCAAAACTACGCCGATCAACCAATTTGTCAAACCCGGAAAAACCGCCAGGCTCAGCGTTCAAATGGTGGCCCCAACCGAGACGGGACTCTATACCGGGTACTGGGCGCTGGCCAACTCTGAAGGCCGCCCATTTGGACAGGAGTTTTACGTGCAAGTTTTGGTTGTGATTGAAGAGACCCCCAAACCCTGACCCCACCCACCCATCGCTTGAATTCAAGCCGCCGCCCCCGGCGGCTTTTTTGTCGCAAGATTCTCACAGCCATTTCACAGCAATCATCGTTATAGTAGGCTGTGATAAGATGAACCAAAGTGAGAAATTATGCCATCCGTATTAATAGTAGACGATGATCCGAAACTTCTAAAAATGCTGCAGAGAACGTTGACCTATGAAAACCTTGAGGTTTTCAGCGCAGGCAACGGTTTGGAAGCCCTACCCCTCGCCCAGACCCAAAAGCCCGACCTCATCATCGTGGACTGGATGATGCCAAAAATGGACGGGATCTCATTTGTGCAGCGCCTGCGGGATGAGGAAAACAAGACCCTGGTATTGATGCTCACCGCCCGGGATGCCATCGAAGACCGTGTCGAGGGATTGGAGAGTGGCGCAGATGACTACCTCGTCAAACCCTTCGCCCCCGCAGAGCTTGTGGCACGCGTACATGCCATGCTGCGCCGCGCGGAATCCAAACCTGAAAAACAAACGGCCCGGTATGGAGATATCGTGCTTGACCCATCCACCCATGAAGCCAGGCGCGGAGCACTGGAATTAAACCTCACCGTCACTGAATTTAATCTATTGCACATGTTGCTGCGCCACCCGCGCCAGGTACTCGAACGCCGCCAGATCCTAAACGATGTCTGGGGCTACGATTTCGGCGGCGATGACAATGTCCTTGAAATTTACATAGGCTACCTGCGCAAGAAACTCGAAGCCGAAGGTGGTTCCCGCCTCATCCAGACCGTGCGTGGTGTCGGTTACGTATTACGCGAGGAATAATGTCCATCCGTTTGCGCTTTACCCTACTCTACACCTTCATCCTTGCATTAACACTGACTATTTTCGGCGCAGCCCTGTATACCGTTCAATCGCGGGATACCATGGACTCGCTCAAACGGGACCTGACCCTAAGCGCCAACCGGCTGGCAGAGGCCGCGCTGAAAACGGATTTTCCCAATTTTCCCGAGCCTCCACCTGATGGCCGCCTCCCCCAACCGATCCCATTCGACCAATTCTCCAGTCAGCAGGAATTTCAAACCTTCCCCGAACGCGATATCGCGCGCGTGCTGGATACTGAAGGCAATCTCGTTTCAAGTCCATTTGGGCGCGAAAACGATGCGCTGCCCCTAAGTGAAGAAGGTTTAAATACCCTGCAAAATGGAATAGAGTGGTGGGAAACCAGCATCATCTCTGAAGAACCCATGCTGATTTACAACCGCCCTGTCATTGTGGAGGACAAGGTCGTTTATATTGTTCAGGTCGCGCGATCCCTCACCGAACGGAACCGGACGTTGAAATCCCTCTCCGCAGCCCTGTTGATCGCCGGTTCGCTGATGTCGTTGATCGCATTTGGAATCGGCTGGCTCTTTTCCGGCGTAACCCTTGCGCCCATCCATCGCATCACACGGACAGCAAAGGAGATCGGGGAAGAAAGGGACTTTTCCCGCAGGGTTATTTACAAAGGTCCACAGGATGAAGTTGGACAACTGGCGAGCACCTTCAATGCGATGCTCACCCGTTTGCAGGATGCCTTTCAAAAAGTGGAACACTCCCTTAACATGCAGCGCAACTTCCTTGCAGATGTCTCGCATGAACTTCGCACGCCTCTCACCACCCTGCGTGGCAATCTGGGGTTATTGCGCCGCACCCCCCCCATGCCAATGGAAGAACAGGCAGACATTCTCAGTGATATGGTGGATGAAAGCGACCGCCTCATCCGCCTCGTCAATGAACTGTTGCGCCTTGCCCGCGCAGATGCAGGTCGCAATCTCGTTCAGGAATCGGTGGACGTCTCGCTGGTGTTGGAGGAGGTATGCAAACAAACCCAACTGCTCGACCCGCAGCGCAGCATTCAACTCGATGGGGCCATGCAACTCAAAGTCATGGGAGACCGCGATGCGCTCAAGCAGATTCTGATCATCGCCGTGGACAATGCGTTGAAACATTCAAACCGCGAGGTCCGCTTATCGGCCAAAAGGATTGGCCAGCAAGTGGAGATTCGAGTGCAGGATTTTGGCCGGGGTATTCCGGCTGAAAAACTTCCCCACATCTTTGACCGCTTTTATCGAGTCGGCGGAGAGGATATCACCCCCGGCTTTGGCCTGGGGCTCTCCATTGCCAAAACGCTGGCCGAGCGACAAAATGGCGAAATCGCCATGGAAAGCGAAGTAGGCCAAGGCAGCACATTGATCCTAAAATTCAACAAGGGAGATTAGGAAACTTCAGTCCTTAAACGCGGAGTCAAAGGTTGCTTTCAAGATCGCTTCAGCTTGATCATGGGAGGTGGCCAGCGGGTCGGAAAGTAAAGCACGCAGCGCTTTGCCGCGATCATGTTCGACGACGGCCTGAGCGGTCAACATCTCAAAGGCGCAATGGTTGACAAGCAACGCCTGAATATCAACAGGAAGAGCCATTGCACGCGCCGCCTGCATCTCGCCGTGTTTGATATCCACCAGGGTTTCAATAACGGCATCTCGTGGAAGGAATAGCAGGACACCATTATTTTCTGTATTCACCGGCAGGCGCGCATCCCTTTTTTCAACAAAGGCTGTCAATACCGGGGCAACGATCTTCTCGTACCAGGCTGCACCCCGCGTTCGCAGTGAGGCAGGCAGCGAACCCGATCCGGGTTGCCATTGTTGAAAATCCTCCAGCATCGAGTCACCCAGTTCGATCAATTCCTGTGCGCGGACGCCCTTTCCTTTGGTTTCTTCCAATACTCTATCAGGGTGAAAATAAAAGCGCATGAATGGAGAAGGGATGATTCCCAGAGCACGCACCAAGGCAGGGTCAACTCCGAGCTTGGGCAGCCGTTCTGCCTGAGCCAGCACATCTGGCAGGCGTTCGCGCCCAGCCTGCCGCACTGAGGTAATCCAACTGTGGTGGTTCATCCCGCCCAACTCAAATTCAAGTTCCTGGCATTCCACTCCCAACACCCCGGCAATGCGTTCCATCATAACGACTGGCAATTCACACAGACCCAGTACCCGAACCTTGGTGTAGCGCCGTATGGCATATTGCAACAGGCTACAGGGATTGGTGAGGTTAAACAGCACAACAGCAGGGGCAACTCGCTCCATCAAACGGCACAAGTCCATCACAACCGGCAAACTCCGGCAGGCGCTGCTAAACCCACCGGGGCCAAGCGTCTCTTCGCCGGGAATCCCGAATTGGCGCGGAAACGTTTCATCGTAGAGGCGCCCCTCCAAACCGCCGGGCCGAATTTGATTAATGCAAAAATCCGCCCCCTCCAAAGCCTGTTCAACGTTCCCAGTCACCGTCACTTGAATAGCCCCCGTTGAACCTCGCAGCAATTCCTGTGAAACCCGCTGAACCAGTTCAAGCCGCTCCACGTTCCGGCCGGTCAGCACAACTTCATACCGCTCCTGCGGAGAGCAATTTGCGATGGCATCCACCAGTATCGGTGTCGATAAAGAACTGCCGCCCAAAACAGCAATTTTGATCCTTTGCATTATGCACAATCCTTCCATGTCTTTTGCCATATGGAGTCTCGATCCCAATGGGTGAAGATCAGCAGGTCTCCCAAAGTCAGGCGCTTGCGCATCAGCGAAGCGTTCATAAAGGCGAAATACGCTTTCTTTTCAGCCACCGGCGGATTTAAATCGGACCAGCGCGTCGGCGCGCCAACAGCTTGCAGGATGCGGCGGATGGTCTCCGGAGGACACGTCTCCGCTTCCAACTGCGCTCGCAGCGCATCCCAACCCATCAAAGCGGATTCAAATTCCGGGCGGTGCGCCTGCCACTTCTCCAATTTTTGGCTGTAATCGGCCCAGCACTCTGCCCCGGCCCTGCCACTGGGATCAACCTGCGCGAAACGCCTGTCAATGAGTGCCTTCATCGAATCTGCTGAAGGGTAGCAAGAATCTGGGTGAACGGAATCAGGCTCAAAGTCCGAGAGGAAGCGGCGGTACATTTCCGCACCCGCCATGCTGGCCAGTGCCACTTGTGAACCATGCACAGCCAGCGGGACATGTTCCATTTCCGCTTGCAAGTCGAGTACATGCGACATGACATGCTCAAAGCCGGACATGGGTGTAGTGGCATGCGAGAGCGACATCGCCAGCCCGCCCAATGCGATCACCTTGGCGAGTAGGGCCACGCTTTCCAGCCTGCCAGCGCGAATACCTTCGGCGTGGTCGAGCAACAGATCTGCCAGCGGACCAACGAGCATTTTCGCAAGTTCCGAGTAGGTCTCATCCATGCCGAGGTGATGGGCAAGCAACCAGTCGGGGAAACTGACAAAGACTGCCAGCATGTCGCCGACACCGCCAACCGTCATTTCCATCGGGGCGTCGCGCAGGGTTTCGAGATCACAGATCAACGCATCAGGATAGCGCGAGTCGAGCGTGCGTTTGACTCCATCTACAAAGGTTGGCGACATATTCGACGTAAAAGCACTGACACTGTTGGCTGTTTGAAATACCACAAAGGGAATCTTCCCGCCCGTCTGCTGTTGAAAAAGGAAACTGCCATGCTTGGTAATATCGGTGACCACGCCTGAGCCAATGGATAAAACTGCACAACCCGCGCTCAGGCTTCTTTGAACAACCTCAATATGAGGCATATCCGTGTGAACCTGACCGCTTTCATCGGGCCGCAACCAGCAAGGTTGAACCTGCCAGCCTTCGGAAACCAGCCTGTCGATATAGTCTGGCTTCAGGTCAGTACCATTCCGCGCCATCTGTGTTTCATCCATGACCACCACCAAGGGGTGTTTCTGTTCAGCACCGACAGACAGGAGAATCTCCGTCGTCCGCAAGATGGCATTGGACTCGAAGAGCATGTGTTTGATGGGCATGGTCTCATTTCCGGGAAAGCCCGGCAGGTTGCGGATCTGCTCCCAAAATTTTTTACCTTCGGCAGGGTCGTAGGGAAGTTTTGTCATGGAAGCGGCCTTTCAATTTCTGGCATGCGCCTTGAGCCAATCGGCAATGCGGCCAAGGTTCTCAAAGGTATAAGCAGGTTGGAAAGGCGACTCAAGCAGATCGTTCGCACTGGTCTCACCGCTCATCACAAGGCAGGTGGTGATGCCGGAAGTCTGCCCCAGGGCAATATCCGTATACAAGCGGTCGCCCACCATGGCCATCTCATGGATGGCATATCCGTATTTTTGTGAGACCGTATCCACGATCATGCGGTTGGGCTTGCCCACGACCAGATCGGGTTCGCGCCCGGTGGCCGCGCGGACAAAGGCGATCACGGCCCCGATATCAGGCATGTAGCCGGTCTCGGTGGGACAGTTAAAATCCGGGTGCGTAGCGATGTATGGCAGGCCGGCGCGGGCAAAATCGCACAACTTCCAGAGTTTCTGATAAGTCAGGGTTGTATCAAAGCCGAGCACGATCAGATCCGGGTTTGATTCTACAAGCTGAAAGCCATGCCCCAAAAATTCCTCCTCCAGCGCAGGCGTACCGACCACATAAACTTTCGATGATGCGTGTGTGTGCTGAAGGTGCAGGGCGGTTGCTTCGCCCGCTGTAAAGACCTTCTCTTCTGCAATCGGCAGCCCAAGCCGGGTGATCTTTTCGGCGTACAGGCGACGATGTTTGGAGGAATTATTGGTCAGAAACAAATAATCCCTGCCGAGTTCGCGCAGGGTCTCGATAAAATACAACGAGCCGTCGATGAGCCCTTCCCCAAGGTTGAAAGTCCCATCCATATCAAGCAAAAAACATTGGACGTCCAGAAGCGGTTCTTTATCCATGATGCACCTATGAGATATTTTTATGCCTGTCAATTTTAGCGCATCTTGGGTATCATCCCAACCGCTGCAAAAAGGAGAATCGTAAACCATGAAACCCGAATTTATTTTGATGCTGACCTACAATGACACGACCGTCAAGGATGCGCTTTTCGTTTTTCGGGAATGCAAAGACACGCCGGTCAGGCATTGGGGATTTAAAGATGTCGGCCTGCCAAAGGAGGAGATGAAGGCACTTGTACAAGAGATGAAAGCAGCGGGCAAGACCACCTACCTGGAAGTGGTCAGCCTCTCGGAAGAGGAGGGCCTGCGCGGCGCGGAGATCGCTGTTGAAGCCGGGTTCGATGTCTTGATGGGGACTGTGTTCTTCGATTCGATCCTGACCTTCCTGCGCGACAAACCCATCCGGTATTACCCCTTCCCGGGGCATATCTTCGGTCACCCCAGCGTCATGGACGGGACCATCGAGGAAGTGGTGGCGCATGCGAAATACCTTGAAGGCAAGGGCGTACCAGGGTTGGACCTGCTCAGTTATCGTTTTATCGGAGACGCCCCGCTTCTTCTTTCGGAGGTGGTGAAAGCAACCCGTATTCCGGTCGTCTCGGCCGGGTCGATCGATTCTCTTCAACGCATGGCCGAAGTCTGGCAGGCCGGGGCATGGGGCTTCACCATCGGGAGCGCTTTGTTCGATAAAAAATTCGTGCCGGACGGTTCCTTCAAGGATAACGTGCTGGCAGTTTGGAACTGGCTGGAAGGCACACAAGAAAAAGACCTCGTTCGCTTTTTATCCAAATAGAGTCCGCGGGCAAGGTTCAATTCATTCCTGTCGTATAATTGAAAAAAAGCGGGGAACTCCCCGCCAAAGACCTCCATGCCTGATCAAAAAGAACGGCCTCCCTCTGACCACAAAAGCATCTCCATCCACGGAGATGTGAGGGATAGCAACGTCTTTATCGGGGACAACAATACTTTTATCCAAAAATTCTTCAACATCTTCAAAAGTGACGCAGAGACTCTCGAACAGCGCAACCGCCGCATTTTTTGTCTTAACCATGATTAGAAGGATTAGAGGATGACCATGATTGGGAGCAGAGTAGAAACATGCAACATGAAGATCTAACCCGCCGCATCATCGCCGCCGCCATGAAAGTCCACTCCACGCTGGGCAATGGCTTTCAAGAAGTCATCTATCAGCGCGCGCTGGAGATTGAATTCCCATATCACAACCTTGCCTTTGAACGTGAAAAGGAAATGTCCATCCACTACCGCGGACACGAAATCGGCACCCGCCGCGTTGACTTCTTCGTCGAAAACCTGATCATGGTCGAACTTAAAGCCGTCATCCAATTGGAGGACGTTCACCTTGCCCAAGCCATGAATTACCTCGAAGCCTATAAAATGGAAATTGGTCTGCTGATCAATTTCGGCGCGAAGAGTTTACAATTCAAGAGAGTACATAACAACAAACTTAACCTTGATTTGAAGGATTAGAGGATGACCTTGAAAAAGCGTCTTAACCATGATTTCAAGGATTACAGGATTAGCATGATTGGACATCCTGTAAATCATGCTAATCCATCAAGGTAATCAAGTAAATCAAGAAAATCATGGTTAAGACCTCAAAGGGAAACTAAAAATCATGGCAAAAGATGAAGCCTATTACGAAGCAGAAAAGAAAATCGAAGAAGCAAAAAGCTCAGGGGAAACGGAGTTAAGCCTCGCAAGACTAGGTCTCACTGAACTACCAGAATCCTTGGGGCAGCTCACACATTTACAGTCACTAGATATTCGCTACAACAAATTAGCAGCGTTACCAGAGTTTCTAGGACAGCTCACGCAATTAGAATCATTGAATGTTCGTTTTAACAATCTAGTCACACTACCCAAGTGGATAGACCAACTCACTCAATTACAGTCCTTAGACATTCGCTACAACTCCTTACAAATATTACCAGAATGGATAGGGCGACTTACACAACTGTCAGCATTGCATCTATCCAGCAATTTCTTAGTGACATTGCCTGAATCGCTAATACAACTCAAGCAATTAAAAGTGTTAGATATCAACCAAAATCGATTATCCATACTACCAGAGTCAATGGGGCAACTTGTGCAGTTATCATCACTTGATATCCACGACAACCAATTGACCGAAATACCCGAATCTTTAAATCAACTTATCCAATTACAGGAATTAAATCTCTCTTCCAATAAATTAAAATCTTTGCCAGAAAAGCTGCTAAACCAGCTCATAGAATTACGATTTTTATATCTTGCTAATAATGAATTGACAGATTTGCCTATCTCAACAAATCAACTTAAGTATTTAAACGAGATCACCTTAGGTGGCAATCCCCTCAACCCTGAACTTGATAAAGCCTACGAGCAAGGTATCCAAAGTGTTAAGATTTATCTGCGCGTCAAAGCCGAAGCCCAAATCACCCTCAACGAATCCAAACTCATCATCATTGGCGAAGGCGAAGTAGGAAAAACTTGTTTGATGGACTCACTTCTTGATACTCCTTGGGAAGAACACCCATCAACTCATGGTATTCAAATCAAGTCAATTAATCTCGCCGTTCCCGATACCCAAACCACCATCACCCTCAACGCCTGGGACTTCGGCGGACAGCGCGTCTACCGTCCCACGCACCAGTTATTTTTCAGCGCGCCCGCCGTCTATCTCGTCGTCTGGAAACCGCGCGAAGGTTCGCAGGCGGGACAAGTCAAGGAATGGATTCAACTCGTCAAGCGTCGCGAGCCGAGCGCGAAGATTCTTGTCGTCGCCACACACGGCGGACCCAATCAACGCCAGCCCGATATTGACCGTCAGGAACTGTGGGATCTGTTCGGGCATGAAACCGTCGTGGACTTTTTCTTCGTCGATAGCAAGCCCGACGCGCAGGGCAACCGCAAAGGCATTGATGAACTCAAACGCGCCATTGCCCAAGTCGCCGCCAGCCTGCCCGAAGTCGGACGCTCCGTGCCGAAGAGTTTTGCCGATGTCCGCGCTGCCCTGCAAGCCACGGGCAAAGCCTACCTATCCCTGCGCGAAGTCCTCGACATCTGCCGCGCCCACAACATGGATGATGAGATCGCGCGCCTCTTCATCACTATCTCGCACCGTCTCGGTCATCTCACGCATTACGAAAACGACCCAACCCTGCGCGACATCGTCATCCTCCGTCCCGATTGGCTCGCCACCGCCATGAGTTTTGTCCTCGATGATGAAGCGACTCGCGCTGCGCATGGCTTGGTGAAATTCTCAAGGCTGGGTCAACTTTGGGATGACAAAACCCGCACAGAGGATTCCCGCTACGAGTCGACTCTCCACCCGATCTTTCTGCGCCTGATGGAACGCTTCGATCTTTCCTACCGTGTGGCTGATCCCCGTACGGGCGGGTCTCAGACCCGCCCCGACGATTCCCTCAGCCTCATCGGTCAACTCGTCCCCGACATCCGCCCGCAAAATCTTTCCGACGCGTGGAAATCCTCTCCCGCATCTGGCGACGTCCAGCAAACGCAAATCTGTCACATCGTAGACGCGAGCAACGGTCAATCCGCCAGCGCGGAAGGATTGTTCTACCAGTTGATCGTCCGCCTGCATAAATATTCCCTCGGGCGCGTGGACTACAACGCCAGCGTCCACTGGCAGCGCGGGCTGGTGCTGGAGGATGAATACAAAAGCCGCGCCTTTCTCGAACACGTGGGCAACGACGTCCGCATTACCGTCCGCTCGCCGTATCCCGAAGGACTGCTCGGCATGTTGACCCGCGAAGTGAAATTCCTCGTTGAAAGTTTTTGGGAAGGCTTACGTTGCGATGTGATGGTTCCATGTATTGAGCCATGTGGAAAAAACACGCCTGGCGCAGGACTCTATAACGTGAGCAATTTGATGGAAAGCAAACGCGACGGACAGCCAAAGTATCCATGCCCCGTTTGCAACAAATGGCAGGATATTGATTCACTTCTCCGCAACGCCCCCGCCGCTACTCAGTCACTCTCACTTGCTGACTTGCAAGCAGAATTTGCTTCACTCAAAAGCGACTTGCGCGATGACATGAATGTCAACACGCGCCGCATCCTCTCCCAAGTGGACAAAACCTACACCGACCTCCTGCAAGTCCTCACCGACGAAGCCAAAGAAGGTCCGCGCCTGTTCAGTTTCTTCCCGCTCGACCGCAGCGCGTTCAATCCCAAAACCTGGATTCGCGAAAAGTTCCGCCTCGTCTTATGGTGTGAACATTCGCGCCTGCCGCTCCCTGTCCTCAACAATGGCGATATGAAAAAAGGCGTCTACGACCTCGAACTCGACCGCGAATGGTTCAAGAAGTCCGCGCCCTATCTGAAATTCCTGACAGGCACACTCGGCATGGTACTCCCCGTCGCCTCCTCCGCCGTCAAACTCGCGCTCGACGAAACCGCCTACAAACTCATCGAAGAACAACTCGACTTCGGCAAAAATATCATTGACGCCACCATCGGCGAAACCGCTAAAGTCGGAGACTTCCTCGGCACAGCAGATTCCACCAACCTCAAACATGGCATCGCGGCACGCGCCGATGGCTCAACCCTGCGCGAACTCCACGCCCTGCTCAAAGCCAAAGACCCTGGCTTCGGCGGTCTCGTCCGCGTGATGAACAAACGCCAGGAATTCCTCTGGGTGCATGAGAAGTTTGCGGGTGAGTATTAAAATAAAATCAATAGCATCTCCACTCTAGGTCATTTATGTCCAACCACCTTTTATCCGAAAACTCCCCCTACCTTCTTCAACACGCCAACAACCCCGTGGACTGGTATCCCTGGGGCGAAGAGGCCCTGAAAAAAGCCAAAGACGAAAACAAGCCGGTCTTTCTCAGCATTGGCTACGCCGCCTGTCACTGGTGCCATGTCATGGCGCAGTAGACAGGGAAGAACGCCCTGAGATCGACTCCATTTATATGCAGGCAACGGTCGCCCTGACCGGCTCTGGCGGCTGGCCCATGTCTGTCTTTCTGACCCCCGACTTGCGTCCGTTTTACGCCGGTACATACTTTCCGCCGGTTCGGCGATACAACATGCCTTCCTTCAAAGAGGTATTAGCAAACATGGCCCAGGCCTGGCAGACAGAGATTAAGGAAGTGGATCGAGTTGGAAATCAGGTTCTTGAACATATTCGACCTCCTTTACACAAACCCGCTAACAGGAATGAAATAACAGCAGAAGCGCTTTATGCAGCAGTAAAAAACCTGCTTGATTCTTATGATTGGGGTTATGGAGGCTGGGGGTCGGCACCGAAGTTTCCGCAGCCCATGAGCATCGAATTTCTTTTACGCCGGGCATCCGCCGATACAGATCAACGTGAACAAATCATCAAGGCTGCCACCCACGCGCTAAATACAATGTCACGGGGCGGGGTCTACGATGTGGTCGGCGGCGGATATATCTTCGTCCACCGCCTATTGCTCAAGGCGGCGGGGACTGCGGCGGGAGCACTTATGCAAGAGGTCTGATAAAAAAATCAGGTTGACCAACGGGGCAACTTCACGAACCTGCGAGGAAGCGTTCCTTACTCAATACAAAGTGGTCTTATTTTTATCGGAGATATTGTACTGTTTGTTTTATTACAATTGGTATAATAGACCCAAATCCGTTGGAAAGGACACCTTGCATGGAATATAAACTTTTGATCGACGGCCACTGGACCGGGGGAGGTTCACTACTCGAAGTCAAGAACAAATACAATGGAGAAACGGTCGGAGTCTTGCCCACGGCTCGAAAAGACGATCTGGATACGGCTCTGGCTGCTGCCGAACGCGCCGAAGATGTGATGGCGGATATGCCCGCTCACAAACGCGCCAGCATTTTGTTGCGAACCGCCGAGTTGATGCGCGAACGAGCGGATGATCTCGCCAAGACCATTGCCGCCGAAGCGGGCAAGGCGCTCAAATTTGCCCGCGCAGAAGTGGACCGCGCCGCCAGTGTTTTCACAATTGCTGCTGAGGAAGCCAAGCGGTTGCACGGCGAGACCATTCCATTGGATGCGGTGCCCTCAGGCGAAGGATATTTCGGCTATTGGACTCGCCGCCCCGTTGGTGTGATTGCCGCGATCAGCCCGTTCAATTTTCCCCTCAACCTGGTTGCCCATAAAGTAGCACCTGCCCTCGCTGCGGGAAATACCCTCGTGCTCAAGCCAGCGACTACTACTCCGTTGGCGGCTGTAAAGTTATGCCAGATCTTGCAAGAGGCGGGGCTGCCTGCAGGCGCGATCAATCTTGTCGTTGGCTCAGGCGGAACGGTCGGCGAATGGCTCATCACCGATGAACGCGTGGACAAGATCACTTTCACTGGCTCGCCTGAAATTGGACGTCATATTTTAGCCGTGGCGGGAATTAAGAAAGTCACTCTCGAACTTGGAAATAATTCGCCCGTTGTCGTTGCCCCCGACGCAGACTTGGACTTTGTCGCCAAGCGATGTGCGTTGGGCGCTTTTTATAATTCGGGACAAGTCTGTATTTCGGTTCAACGCATCTACAGCCAGAAACAGGTCTTTGAACCGTTCTCAGAAAAATTTGTCAAAGCAACAGAAGCGATGGTCGTCGGCGATCCGCTCGATGAGCGCGTGGATGTTGGACCGATGATCGACTCAAAGGAAGTAGACCGCATCGAGAACTGGGTCAAAGAGGCGCAAGGCTCTGGCGCAAGCGTGCTGACAGGCGGCAGGCGCGAAGGATCAGTTTACTATCCAACCGTGCTTTCTAATGTTGACGCGGACATGAAAGTAGTCGCAGAAGAAACTTTCGGTCCCGTCGCGTCCGTTATTTCAAGTGATGATTTTGAATCTGCTTTACAACAGGCGAATGACTCAAAATTTGGTTTACAGGTGGGTGTCTTTACGAACGATGTCAACCGTGTTTTCAAGGCTGTCAGAAAATTGAATTTCGGCGGCGTCATCGTCAACGACACACCCAACTTCCGCGCTGATCACATGCCCTACGGCGGCAACCGTCAAAGCGGACTTGGTCGCGAAGGCGTCAAATTTGCAATGGAAGATATGACCAACATTCAGTTGGTTGCGATTCGATTGAATTCATAATTCTCAAACTACCAAAGGAGAGATCGTTTATGGAACACAAACTCTGGATCGACGGACAATGGCAGGACACGCAAGGCGGAAGCATGATGAAGATCGAAGACCCTGCGACTGGAAAGATCATCGCAGAAGTGATCGATGCCAGCCGCGCCGATGTCGATCGCGCTGTGCAAGCCGCAAAGACCGCCTTCTACGATGGGCGCTGGTCGAAGAAATCTCCAGGCGAACGCTCAAAGCTCATGTGGAAACTCGCCGACCTGATCGAAGCCAGATCCGAAGAGATCGCAAAACTCGAATCTGAAAACACAGGCAAGCCGTATGCCTTCGTCAGCCTCGGCGGTGACATCCCCTTTGCGGTGGATAACCTGCGCTTCTTTGCAGGCGCGGCGCGCGACACCAGCGGCTCCCACGCGGGTGAATTCATGCCGGGCTACACCTCCATGTATCGCCATGAACCCGTCGGTGTGGTGGGACAAATCACCCCGTGGAATTATCCTTTCATGATGGCGGTTTGGAAGATCGGACCTGCCCTCGCAGCGGGTTGCACCATTGTGCTGAAACCTGCCCCGGGCACGCCTCTCACTTCGCTTTTGCTTGCGGACCTCATCAAAGAGTCTGGCATCCCCGACGGAGTGGTCAACATCATCACTGGCGGCAATGACACAGGGCAGGCGTTGGTCGAACATCCCGATGTCCGCATGATCAGCCTGACGGGTTCCACTGGCACAGGCAAGAAGATCATGAAGACCGCTGCCGACACACTGAAACGCGTTCACCTTGAACTCGGCGGCAAGGCTCCCTTCATTGTCTTTGATGATGCTGACGCCGAACTGATCGCCGCGAAAGCCTCCATTGCCGCTACAATGAACACGGGTCAGGATTGCACCGCTGCGACCCGTCTTTATGTTGCCAAGGGACGCACCAAGGAAATTCAGGAAGCTGTTGCCGAAGCGATGAAAGGCATCAAGATCGGTTTGCCCTTTGAAGACGGCGTGCAAATGGGACCCTTGATCTCTGGCATTCAACGCGAGCGCGTGACGGGCTTTGTCGATCGCGCCAAGGCACAGGGCGCAAAGGTCCTCACAGGCGGCGGCATCCCCAAGGCTTTCTCGGGCGGCTACTATTTCGAGCCGACCGTCATCACCAACGTCCAGCAGGATTGGGAGATCGTGCAGAACGAAGTCTTCGGTCCCGTTGTTACGGTTCAGGAATTTGATGACGAAGCGCTGGCGATCCATTTGGCGAACGATGTCCAATACGGACTCGCCGCTTCGGTCTTCACCAAAGATATCGGACGCGCCATGCGCCTCTCTTCCGCGCTGGAATTTGGTACCGTTTGGATCAACGATCATCTCCCCTTGACCTCTGAAACCCCGCACGGCGGTTTCAAACAATCTGGCTTCGGCAAGGACTTGTCCGCCGAAGCGATCGGCGATTATCAAGTCACCAAACATGTGATGATCGCACAATAGCCAGTAGTTTATAAATAAAAAGGACAGAAGAAAATTCTTCTGTCCTTTTTATTTTTCCCACTTGCAGAATAATACCCCTCCCACTATACTAAAAACATGGATCAATCACATCTCTACCAGCAAATCATCGAATCAATTCGTGATGACATTCTTTCAGGTGTCATAAAACCTGGCTCGTCTTTGCCGCCGATGCGCAAGATGACCAAGCAGTGGAACTGCACCACTGGCACGATTATGCGCGCCTATCAGGAATTGGCTCATCAGGGATTGGTTGTCAGCCATGTGGGGAAGGGGACAAAAGTCGTTGAGCAAATCCCCGAGCAGACTCAAAACCCCATGCGGCGCGCGGCGTTGTTTAATCGTATGGAAGCCTTTCTGCTGGAAATCATGACGGCGGGATATTCTCCCGATGAAGTGGAACAATCCTTGCGCGTGGCACTCGACCGCTGGCGGACATTCTCTACTCAGCCCGAAGAGACGCCACCGAATATTCTGCGCTTTGTCGGCAGCCATGACCCATCCCTCGCGTTGATTGCTGCGCAGTATCACGAGAACAATCCTAAACTTTCGCTGCACTTATCGTTTACTGGCAGCCTCGGCGGATTGATTGCGCTCGCCGAGAAAAAAGCGGACTTGGCGGGCTGTCATCTCTGGGACGAAAACACTGACACCTACAACGAACCATTCATTCGCAAATTATTGCCTGGTCAAAAAGTGGCAATGCTCACGCTTGCCTATCGCCGCGTGGGATTGATTCTTCCAGAAGGAAATCCGCTCGGTATCAAAAGCCTGAAAGACCTGACTAAATCAGGTGTACATTTTGCAAATCGCCAGCAGGGGTCTGGGACTCGTGTCTGGCTGGACGCGCAATTACGCAGCCTGAAAATCAACCCTGCCAGCATTTCTGGCTACGACGAAGAAAAGATGACTCACTCTGAAGTTGCCCGCGCCATCAGCAAGGGACAAGCCAACGCAGGCATCGGTGTGGAAACAGCCGCAATATCTTTTGGGCTCGATTTCAAGCCTCTGACTACTGAACGCTACGACCTCGTAATCCCCGCCGATAAATGGGAATTGGATTCTGTCCGCGCGTTGAAAAATTGGTTGAACACTAAAAATGCAAAATCCGCCATCAACAACCTTGGCGGATACGATACAAATCAAACTGGCACTGTCACTTGGACTACCTAAACAGGAAAAACAAGGGGGCATTTGTAGTACCTCCCTTGTTTTTGATGCGATTACTCTCCGAACTTAATTCCCTGCGCCAACGGTAAATCCTTCGACCAGTTGATAGTATTGGTCTGACGGCGCATATATGTCTTCCATGCATCCGAGCCGGATTCACGGCCGCCGCCGGTTTCCTTCTCACCCCCAAATGCGCCACCGATCTCCGCGCCGGATGTACCAATGTTGACATTGGCAATTCCGCAATCAGAACCCGCTACCGAGAGGAAGGTTTCCGCCTCACGGACAGAGTCTGTGAACATAGCACTGGAAAGCCCTTGCGGCACATTGTTATGAATACGGACCGCATCTTCAATGGTTTCGTACTCCAACAAATACAGGATGGGGGCAAAAGTTTCGGTCTTGACGATCTCGGTTTGTGCCGGCATCTTGATGATGGTTGGCTCGACAAAAGCAGGACCCAAGTCAGTCAGCATGCGACCGCCGGTAATAATCTCGCCTCCGTCTGAAACTGCACTTTTGATGGCATCCATCATTTCCTCAACAACCGTAGCATCCACAAGCGGCCCCATGAGGGTATCCGGCTGTAGCGGGTCGCCGATGCGAACCTGTTTGTAAGCTTTTGCGAGGCGCGCCGTCAAGTCTTTTGAAACGGATTTCTGCATAATGATCCGGCGGGTGGAGGTACAACGCTGGCCAGCGGTACCAACAGCACCGAACAAGATCGCGCGAGTTGCCATATCCAAGTCTGCCTTTTCAGAAACGATAATGCCATTATTCCCACCCAATTCAAGGATGGTACGGCCAAAACGTCGGGCTACAGCTTCCGAAACATGGGTCCCAACAGAGGTCGAGCCGGTGAAAGAAATCAATGGAACGCGTTTGTCATTTAGCATCAGCTCGCCCACATCCCGGCCCGAACCAATCGCCAGATTGAAAACGCCGCTCAGTCCATGGTCCGCCATGACCTTGTTCGCGATGTGTGTCACTGCAATGGCAGTCAAGGGTGTATAGGAGGAGGGTTTCCAGATGGTTGTATCCCCGCAGATTGCAGCCAGGGTTACATTCCAAGACCAGACCGCTACAGGGAAGTTGAATGAAGTGATCAATCCCAGAATGCCTAGCGGGTGCCACTGCTCATACATCCGATGAGAAGGGCGCTCCGAATGCATGGACAGGCCATATAACATGCGAGATTGCCCAACAGCCATGTCGCAAATGTCGATCATCTCCTGCACTTCGCCATGGCCTTCCACGCGGATCTTGCCCATTTCAACGGTCACAAGGTCGCCAAGGGGCTCCTTAAACTCACGCAGGGCGTTCCCCAGGTCGCGAATCACTTCCCCGCGCTTGGGAGCAGGTACATTACGCCAGGTTAAAAATGTTTCCTGGGCGTACGAAGCAACCTTTTCGTATGTCGCAGGAGTGGCCTGCACGATTTTGGCAATCGCTTCCCCGGTCGTGGGGTTATAAGAGATTAACTCCTTTCCCCTGGGATCCAGCAACCACCCATCGACCCCGGTACAAGATCCGGCGTTCACCGGTTGAATATTCAATTTTTCAAGCAGTTTTTTCATATTTGACTCCATCGGTTTATTTAATCGAACAACGGCCTAGATTGGGCGGCCATTACCCCATCTGCCAATGGTAACACACCGCAAATATTGTTACAATTGTTTCATTACAAATATCGCAATTTTGGAGACTCTAAGCAACCGGCACCGATCACATTTTCATACAGCTGGGGTCAAAGAGCGGATAGTTTTATTATTAAAAGCACATACGCTATAATGTTTCCATCTATAACTATCGCCAATTAAGAGTATTTGAATGCAAAATCATCTAGTAGACTCATCCTCCCCCTACCTTCTTCAACACGCCAACAACCCCGTGGACTGGTATCCCTGGGGCGAAGAGGCCCTGAAAAAAGCCAAAGACGAAAACAAGCCGGTCTTTCTCAGCATTGGCTACGCCGCCTGTCACTGGTGCCATGTCATGGCGCATGAGTCGTTCGAAGACCCCGAGACTGCGGCTGTCATGAACGCGAATTTTGTGAACATAAAAGTAGACAGGGAAGAACGCCCTGAGATCGACTCCATTTATATGCAGGCAACGGTCGCCCTGACCGGCTCTGGCGGCTGGCCCATGTCTGTCTTTCTGACCCCCGACTTGCGTCCGTTTTACGCCGGTACATACTTTCCGCCGGTTCGGCGATACAACATGCCTTCCTTCAAAGAGGTATTAGCAAACATGGCCCAGGCCTGGCAGACAGAGATTAAGGAAGTGGATCGAGTTGGAAATCAGGTTCTTGAACATATTCGACCTCCTTTACACAAACCCGCTAACAGGAATGAAATAACAGCAGAAGCGCTTTATGCAGCAGTAAAAAACCTGCTTGATTCTTATGATTGGGGTTATGGAGGCTGGGGGTCGGCACCGAAGTTTCCGCAGCCCATGAGCATCGAATTTCTTTTACGCCGGGCATCCGCCGATACAGATCAACGTGAACAAATCATCAAGGCTGCCACCCACGCGCTAAATACAATGTCACGGGGCGGGGTCTACGATGTGGTCGGCGGCGGTTTCTCCCGATACAGTGTCGATAATTTTTGGAGGACGCCACACTTTGAAAAAATGACATATGATAATGCCCAATTAGCCCAGGCATATCTACACGGATATTTGGTCACCGGCAACGCCGACTACCGCAGGATTTGCGAGGAGACGCTGGATTTTGTCCTGCGCGAATTAACCCATTCAGAAGGCGGTTTTTTCAGTAGTTTGGATGCTGATTCAGAGGGTGAAGAAGGAAAATTCTATGTCTGGACACAAGATGAACTCGAGGGAATACTTGGTACAGATTTCGACTTTTTCAAAACTGCATATGGCATTACCCCATCTGGAAACTGGGAAGGTAAAAACATACTGCAACGCGCTTTAGATGATTCCACACTCGCAGCCCGCTTCAAAATAGAGCAGGAAGAACTTTTGCAGAAATTATCAAAATGTCACTCAAAACTTTTGGAAGCAAGAAGTTCACGCATCCGCCCCACCACAGACGACAAAGTGCTGGTGATGTGGAATTCCCTCATGCTAAAGACCTTTGCAGAAGCTGGACGCTATCTGAACCGGCCTGATTATCTCCAATCTGCCATCCGTAACTCACGCTTCCTGTTGAATAACTTATATGTCAATGATCGGCTGCATCGATCCTGGCGGGAGGGACAAACAAAGCATAATGCCTACCTGGAAGACTATGCCGGTCTGATCCTGGCACTTTTGGCGTTGTACCAATCCGACCCGAATACAGAATGGTATCGATGGGCTTTGAAACTTGCCGATGAAATGGTCGAGCATTTCATTGATCCCAACGGAGGATTTTTCGACACCCGCAACGATCACGAGGCCCTCCTTGTGCGACCAAAAGATATTCAAGATAATGCGACTCCTTCCGGGAATGCGCTTGCTGCCACTGCCTTATTGGAGTTGGCAACCTACGGGGATCGGACACAGTGGCGGGATCTTGCCGAGCAAATGCTTTCCTCAGTGTATGAAGTCATACTGCGTTACCCAACAGCCTTTGCGCAGTGGTTATGCGCGTCTGACTTTGCCTTTGGCCCAACTCGTGAAGTGGCAATTATCGGTGACCTACTGCGAACCGACACCCAGGATTTTTTGAAAATCCTCTGGAAGACATTCCGCCCCCGACAGGTCACTACGATTTCCAATTACCCGCCGGAGCCGGATACGCCAGCCTTGCTGAAGGATAAACCTTTATTGAACGATCTTCCAACAGCATACGTGTGTCAAGGGTTTGTTTGTTTACAGCCAGTCAATTCACCGATTGAGATGGAGACTCAACTGACAGGGTCCCCAAATCCTTTTTGAGCCATCAACCTTGGGTCCCGACGATAACCAGACGAAATCTCAACACCGTTTGTATGGCGTAAGAAAATTGAAGAAATCAAAAACAGGCCTTTCGGCCTGTTTTATTATGACTATTTCTTTTCTTCTACATCGGAAGGTTTCGTATCATCCCCTTCGCCGTTCAGCCCCTCACGAAAAGACTTGATGCTTTTTCCGATTTCCCCAGCCACCTTGCCGATCCGACCGGGGCCGAAGAGAAGAACGACAATCAACAGAATTACGATCCATTCCGTACCGCGCGGCAAACCCAACATAAGACACTCCTTGATTGAATTTCACATCCATCGTACCACGATTCGATGAAAACTTGGTTAGAGTTCACGGCGCGAAAGGAGCCCGTCGATGTATCGCAAGACCCGGCGGGCAAAGGAACGCAGGCGGGCAAAGAAACGATACTGATTCGGGTGAACAGTCTTTTTGGCGGGGATCGGCCCCGTCCACTCGACGGTCATGGCGCCCCAGGTCAACCCGGCACCAAAGCCAACGAAGACGATCTTATCGCCGCTCTTGACCTTTCCTTTTTCAATGGCCTCAACTGTGGCAATTGGAATGGACGCAGTCGAGGTGTTACCGTAACGATCCACATTGACAACAAAACGGTCCAGGGGCAGTTTGAGGTATTTTGCAGCCGTTTCAATGATGCGGTAATTTGCCTGATGCGGGATGATCCATTGAATATCCTCAGTGGTCAGCCCGGCAAGTTTCAGGGTCTCCTGCGTCGCCTGCCCCATAACCCGCGTGGCAAAGCGGAAAACCTCCTTGCCATCCATATAAACATAATGCTTGCCTTCATGAACCGTAGCTTCTGTGGCCGGGTGGCGCGCTCCGCCGCCGGGCAGGGTCAGCAGGTCTGCTCCAGAACCGTCGGAATGCATCACAGCCGAGAGGACTCCGCCGGGCTTGTCACTGGCCTGCAAGACAAAGGCGCCCGCTCCATCCCCGAACAGGATGCAGGTATTACGATCCTTCCAATTGACGAAGCGCGAAAGAGTCTCCGAGCCGATCACCAAAGCGTTCTTGATGGAGCCGCTGCGGATGGCCTGAGCCGCCATGTTCGTAGCATAGATAAAACCCGAGCAAGCTGCAAGCAAATCGAATGCACCTGCCTTGGTCGCGCCGATCTGATCCTGGATCAAACAGGCGGTGGCGGGAAAGATGTATTCGGGTGACGAGGATGCCAGGATGATCAGATCCAGTTCGGTGGGCGCAAGGTTGGCAACAGCCAGAGCCTTTAGCGCAGCCTCCACCCCAAGCGTGGATGGGAATTCATTCTCACGGGCAATGTGCCGCTCACGAATACCGGTACGGCTGCGAATCCACTCATCATTAGTATCCACAAGTTTGGCAATGTCATCATTGGTAAGAACAGGTTCCGGGACTTGCATGCCCCAACCTGTGATGTGCGCATATGGCATGCTTGCTCCTTATTTGTAGCGGCTGACAACCAGGGTGGCGTTGTGCCCGCCGAAACCAAATGAGTTGGACATGACGTGATCCACCACGGCCCTGCGGGGCGTATTGGGAACATAGTCCAGGTCACAAACGGGATCGGGTGTTGTGTAATTGATGGTTGGGGGCAGGATATCATTCTGAAGCACCAAGGTACTAAAGACTGCCTCCACCGCGCCGGAAGCACCCAACAGATGCCCAGTCATGGATTTTGTAGAAGAAACAGGGATCTTATACGCCTGCTCCCCAAAGACGGTTTTGATGGCGGCCGTCTCGCTCTTATCGTTCAACTGGGTCGAGGTTCCGTGGGCGTTAATGTAGCCGATATCCTCCCTCTTCAGCCCGGCATTTTCCAGGGCTAATTGCATCGAGATCGCAGCCCCTGCGCCATTCTCTGCCGGAGCAGAAATATGATAAGCATCATCCGAGGTGCCATACCCTGTGAACTCGGCCAGGATGTTCGCGCCGCGTGCAAGCGCATGCTCAAGCGATTCGAGGATGACAATACCGGCACCTTCCCCCATCAGAAAGCCATCACGGTCTTTGTCAAACGGGCGCGAGGCATGCTGCGGATCGTCATTGCGTGTGGACAAAGCGGTCATGACATTCATGCCCGCCATGGAAATGGCCGTGATGGCACCTTCCGCCGCACCCGCCACCATCACATCTGCCGCGCCGCGACGGATGATCTCTGCCGCTTCGCCGATGGCATTCGTACCAGACGCACAGGCCGTGGCCAGCGCCATGTTTGGGCCGCGCGCACCAATACGGATCGCGAGGTTTCCGGAGGCCCCATCCGAGATCATCATGGGGATCAGGAATGGGCTGACGCGATCCGGGCCGCGTTCTTTCATCACTTCGTACTGTTCGATCAAGGTAATAATACCGCCGATCCCGGAGCCGATCACGATCCCAACCCGATCCCGATTTGCATCATCAATCTTAAGGGCAGATTGTTCCAGGGCTTCCAGGGCGGCAGCGGTCGCGAACTGGGTAAAGCGATCCATCTTGCGGGCTTCGCGCGTCCCAAAGAGCGCAACACCGTCAAAGCCCTTAACCTCTGCTGCAAATTTTGTCTTGTGGGCGCTGGCATCAAATACCGTAATGGGAGATGCACCAGACTTGCCCGAAAGCAATGCCGCCCATGTGTCTTTTACATTATTACCCACAGGGCTGACGCACCCCAGCCCGGTAATCACCACTCGTTTTCTCATCGACCATACACTCCTGAAAATAAAATTACAATTTAAAAAATAGAGGGACGAGGCACCTCGTCCCTTAAAACACAGGGAATTGCTGAAAGTCACGCCAATTTATGATAATCCTCTAAGGATTGACCATGCCTGTTGAATATGCAACCGGTCATGCTCGGCCATAAAGCCGGTCACCTCAAGATATGTTGTAGGTCCAAAAATGGCGTGGCGGGCTTTACGCTGCCAGGTTTCTGCGTTTACATCCTTCAAAACCCCGATCGTTTCCCGGCGTAATTGATTGAACTCTGCCAGAGCTGCCTTTCCATCTTCATGTAAATAATTGCGCTGGCTGGCCCACACACCCGTATCCGGCCGGGGAATGAATGGCGTTTCCTTTTCCACAAACAATTTCAATTGCATCTGATGGACTTCGCGTTCCGTATCCCGCAAATGGCAAATCAACTCTGTCATCGTCCAATCATCAGCAGATGAGTTGCGCACCCAGCCTTCAAAATTTTCGAGCAGGCCATTTAAGACGGCAGGTGTGGATGGAAGGATTCCCATGACGCCTTCTTGTGATTTGAAAGCAGGTGTTAAATGGGCAAGGTCAGCGGATTCCAGGCAGCGGCGGAGATCAGCGAATGAGCCGTGCCACCCCGCTTCAGGCTTGGAATTTGAAGCGGATTCTTCACCGAGTAGAAATGTCGCCAACCCGAGTCTTTGGGCGGGGAGAATATCCCGCTCCAAATCATTGCCCACCATCAACACGGGGCCTTCCGGCCAGCCGATGCGCCCAAGGACTTCAGCGTAGTAAGCGGGGAAGGTTTTGGAAAAATGGAATTCCTCGAACGTGGAAACCAGCAGGAATTGCTGCGGCTCGAAACCTGCCCAACGCAGCCGGTGATGTGTCGCCTTGCGCGGCAGCAACGGATCCGTGGCAATGGCCACTCTGAATCCGCGCGATAACGCCCATTCAACAAAAGGCCCCGCCTCCGGTTTCCGGTTCGTCAGCCGCTGCAGGGATGGGAAGATCTCGTCGTAAAAATTTTCAATGGCAGGTTGGAGTTCTTCGTGTGAAATTGGGATTTGCCCATAGAAGGCCTGATAAAAAATATCGCTCAAAGTGCGCGAAAAATCATCACTTTGATTCATCAGGCCCATTCCAGCCATCAGGGCGCGAGACATTAATTCCGGCGAAATATGCGGGGCCAGGTCCTGCGACAATGCATTGAAATACGCAGGGACAAATGCAGCCAGGTTGGTATCCAGCAGGGTATCATCCAGATCAAGCAATAATGTGAGCGGCATAGGGTTTCAGACTCCCCCGGCGAGTCTGTACTTTCAGTCTTCTTTTATTTCAAAATTAAACGGCAGGGCATGGCACTCGCCACAACCGATTTGAGGTTCCAAAACATTTCGTTCCGATCTTTCGCAGTACGCATTAACCTGCACCCGGCGCTGGAAAAGCGCCGCCAGCGGGCGCGCAATGATCAACTCCAGTTTCATAAACTGACAGGAGTTCGCTCTGGCGATCTCAGGGACAGGACACGTCCGGCAAAGGTCCGGCGTCCAAACCTGGCCCTGGGCCCGCAACAGACGGCATTCCTCCACATTTCTGCCGCGGTAATAATCGCCATAAAAATGCGGGCACTCACGCCCGGCGGGTGTCTTCATGTTTAGACGCGGGTGACGTACTCGCCTGTGCGTGTGTCCACGCGGATGGTATCGCCAACGTTCACGAAGGCGGGGCACTGCACCACCACACCCGATTCAGTAGTAACCTTTTTGGTCACACCAGTGGCGGTGTCGCCACGGATGGCCATTTCCGATTCGACCACTTTAAGATCCACAGATGTGGGCATTTCGATATCAATGGCTTCGCCTTTGTAGAAGGTCAGCTTGACTTCCATGCCTTCTTTGAGGAATTGGGCGCTGTCACCAAGGGATTCCTTTTTAACAGCGGGCTGCTCAAAGGTCTGGTTATCCATAAAGTAATACATGTCGCCATCATTATAAAGATAAGAGACGTTGGCAAAATCAAGCGAAACATCCTGAACGGACTGGCCGGAATTGAAGGTGCGCTCAATATTAGCGCCAGTCAATAGATTGCGGGCTTTGACGCGGATATTGGCGTTGCCGCGCCCGGTCTTGTTGTGGCTGTATTCCAGCACTTTGTATAAGTTGCCATCCAGCTCGAAGGTAACGCCTTTACGAAGTTCATTTACATCGATCATTCTTAATCTTTCCTTGGTTGATTGTTTTTTGAAGCGGGCGGATTATACCAATGACTTGCGCATCATGGCTAGTGTGAAGCCTCCGAGCCGGGGTCGTCCTGCATTAATTGGACTGCATGCGGCAGGATGGAAAGGATGGTTTGCAAATTTTCGACCGCCCCCTTGGGGCTGCCGGGCAGATTGACGATTAATGTTCGACCGCGAATACCAGCAATACCGCGGGAGAGCATGGCATGCGGGGTCTTTTTGAGGCTGTCAGCACGCATGGCCTCTGCCAGCCCGGGCGCTTCGCGTTGAACAACAGAGCGGGTCGCTTCGGGAGTGACATCACGCAGGGCAAAGCCCGTCCCGCCGGTGGTTAGGATGACATCCAGGGCGCTGCTGTCGGCCCATTCGGTCAATGCCGCGCGGATGGTCGCTTCGTCATCAGGGAGGATCTGCTGCCGAACCACTTCCCCGCTCCCGGCACGGATCAGAGCCGCCAGGGCCGGGCCTGAGGCATCCTCCCGTTCACCGCGATGAGAGCGGTCGGAGAGTGTCATGATCCCAAACCGAATAGCCATCAAAACTCCTTTGCAAAGATGCGGTCTTCTCTCATCTCGCGCCAACCATTCTCCTCGTAGAATTGTGCCGCGGTCAGGTTATCGGCTACAACAAGCAGGTAACACTTCAGGCAGCCCTTGGCTTGCAGGCGTCTTTCAACTTCTTCGAGAAGCATTCTTCCGACCCCTTGCCTACGGAAGGCCTTATCCACTGCAAGGTGATAAACCATGCCGCGGCGGCCGTCGAAGGCTCCGATCACAGTTCCAAGAATTCTACCGCCCTGATCCGCCACTAAAAACAGGTCAGGGTCGCGCTGAATTTTTTTGCGGATTTCTTCCGGCGTGTCTGATCGCCCCACTGTCAAGCCCGTTTCAATGCTTCCCCATAGGTTTAAAACACGAGGGTAATCCTTTTCAAATGAAAACTCCCGCAGTTGAATTTCTTGCATGCTCATGACGGGATGGTCTGATCAAGAATCTCAATCAGGTCGTCCGGCATATAAGGCTTGGCCAGAAAACCGTTCGCCCCACGTCGGACACACTCCTCTTTGACATTTGCCCCCGAGGTCATAATCACACGCACATCGCTGGTCTCATCGGATTTGCGCAGGTCTTCCAAAACATCCAAGCCACTGACATTGGATAGATATACATCCATCAGAAGCACATCCGGCTTGGCATCCATGACTGCTGAGACAATATCTGCATCCACATGCACAGAAACCACTTCATACCCTTCCATCTTTAAAAGGGTCTTCAACAACGACACCATGGTGGGATCATCTTCAGCGAGCAGTATTTTTCCTTTTGACATTCTTCTTTGCCTCTACCGTACCTGGCTTCCTTTTGGGCGGTCTTTGGGTGGATTTTTTTCCGGGGTTCTTTTGACGTCGTGGCTTTTCCAATGCCGCATTGATCACATCGTCCACAGTCTCGGCGAAAATAAATTTCATATTCTTGCGGATCTCGTCGGGAACATCGTCGAGATTACGTTCGTTCTGTTTCGGCACAATGACGGTCGTCAGTCCATTGCGATGCGCTGCGAGGACCTTCTCCTTGATGCCGCCAATCGCCAAAACCTGACCTCGCAGGGTGATCTCGCCGGTCATGCCGATCTGCGGCATCACCTTGCGGCCTGAAATGAGCGACACCAGCGCTGTTGCCATGGTCACGCCTGCAGACGGGCCATCTTTCGGTTGCGCCCCAGACGGAACGTGCATGTGAATATCGTGCTTCTCAAAATATTCGCGCGGAAGGCCCAGCGAATCGGAGCGGGCTCGAACATACGACAAGGCCGCGCGGGCAGACTCCTGCATCACGTTGCCGATCGAGCCGGTGATCTGAAATCCACGCCCACCGGGCATGGAAGTAGCCTCAACCAGTAGGATATCGCCGCCAAAGGAGGTCCATGCCAGGCCTGGAACCACTCCCGGAATGGATGTACGTTTATTCAACTCCTCCGGGCCGAGGAAGATCGGGTGGTCAAGGAATTCCTCCACCACCTTGGGCGTGATCTTATAGCGCCGCGCTTTCTCCTCGGCTATTCTTGTGCCAACCTTGCGGCAGACTGCGCCGATCTTGCGTTCCAGGTTGCGTACACCAGCCTCGCGGGTGTATTGGCGGATAATCATCTTCAGAGCCTCATCGGTGAACTTGACTTCGTTCTCGCGCAGGCTATTCTCGCGGACTTGTCGCGGAATGAGGTATCCGCGGGCGATGGAAAGTTTTTCGTTTTCAGTATACCCGGAAAGGAAGATGATCTCCATGCGATCTCGCAACGGGCCGGGGATATATTCCAGGGTGTTGGCTGTGGCAATAAAGAAAACCTGGGAAAGATCATAGGCGACTTCCATGTAATTATCGCGGAACTCGCTGTTCTGTTCGGGGTCGAGCACTTCCAACAAGGCGGAAGCGGGGTCGCCATGAAAATCGTTGGTGAGTTTATCCACCTCATCCAGCATGAAGACCGGGTTCTTCGTCCCCAATCGCCGCAACGATTGCAGGATACGCCCCGGCATTGAGCCAATATAAGTCCGGCGGTGACCACGGATCTCAGCCTCATCACGAATGCCGCCGAGCGAAGCGCGCACAAACTTTCTCTCCATGGCGCGGGCAATGGATTGTCCAAGGGATGTCTTGCCAACCCCGGGCGGGCCCACGAAACATAAAATGACACCTTCGCGCTCGCGACGAATAACATCCGTGGCTTCCAATTTTTTATCATCCTTGCGGTCGATACGCAATTTACGGATGGCAAGAAATTCAAGGATGCGATCCTTTACGTCTTCTAGGCCGTAGTGATCCTTATTCAACACTTCGCGGGCATGCGCAATATCGAGGTTATCCGGCGTGGATGTGGACCACGGCAGGGAGACAAGCCAATCCAGATAGGTGCGGATGACTCCATATTCAGCAGCCGCAGTGGGAAGACGGGAGAGGCGGTCCAACTCACGTTTGGCCTGCTTCTCCGCCTCCTCGGGCATCTTCGCCTCTTCGATCTTTTTACGGAACTCGTCGACTTCCTGGGCTTGTTCATCGCGTTCGCCAAGTTCGCGTTGAATGGCTTTCATCTGCTCGCGCAGGAAATATTCGCGCTGCACCTTCTCTATCTCGCCGCGCGCTTCGTTCTGGATCTTTTGACCGATCTGCAAGACCTCGGATTCGCGTACCAACAAGCCGATCAACTTTTTCAGTTTTTCATAGACCAGGTCGATCTCAAGGATCTCCTGGGCATCTTTTAAATCAATGCGCTGGAAGTTCGCAATGGTGTAAACGGTCTGAAGCGGGTCTTCCAGTGAAGTGATTGAATTCGCCAATTCCTCGGGGAACGAGGGAATCATCTGGGTGATGGTCTGAAATTGATCACGGGCATTGCGGGCTAGCGCAGAGGTTTCGAGGTTATTTTCTTCAACCTCCGGCGCAGGGTGAATCTTCGCCTTGAGGTAGGGTTCTTGCTGGGTGAAATCGCCAAGGCGGAAACGCTCCATGCCCTGCACGAGCAGCCGCACCGTTCCATCTGGCGCGCGCAGGAGTCGATGCACAGTGGCAATCGTCCCAACCCGGTACAACTCGTCGGGGCCCGGAGTCTCCTGCTCCGGGTTGAGTGCCGCAACAAGGCCGACCAATTTATCGCCCGCCACTACATCGTCCACGAGTTTGATGGAGCGCGGCTGACCCACCGTCAATGGGACGGCAGTATTGGGATATACCACCACGCCGCGTAACGGCAGGATGGGCAATTCGTCAGGGAGTTTGACCTTTTCGTCTTTGCCATCCGCTGCCGGGTCGGAGGAAGCGTCTTCCCTTTTCTGGAATTGCGAAATGAACGAGGAGACGAAATTGTTCATGATTTCGTTCTCGTTCTCATCCGGCTTTTGAAAAAAACCCTGTATTCCAGATTGCCACTTTTGTGCAGCCATCGAGTTATTTACCCTTTTTCTGTTCTACTTTTGACTTTGGAAGGTTAATCATTAAGAACCCATCCTGGTATTCTGCACGCGCCAGATCCACGTTGACAGGCCCGGGCAGGCTGATGGCTACGGCAAATTTACCGAAGCGGATCTCCATTTGATGATATGCACGTCTTTCCGGAAAATCAGATCGCGCCCCCATGATATGAAGTGTGCTGTTCTCCACTGATACTTCAAAATCTTCGTCACGCATTCCAGCGATCTCCATCCGAACGATGAAGGCCTCGTCGGTTTCGTACATATCGGTGGGGGGGCTCCAAACACTGGAGCGCACCTGCCAGCTGACTGCGTGAAGGATCTCGCGCCGAACCTCCACAAGCGTTTCCCTGGATTTGCGAACTACGGTAGGCATGGGACTGCTCCTTCAAATGCAAGAACATTTGAGTGCCCCCGGAAAGATTCGAACTTTCAACCTCCTGCTTAGAAGGCAGTTGCTCTATCCATTGAGCTACGGGGGCGATATTTGCATTTTACCCGGTCACTGGCGCGTTCTGGACCTGAGTTTGCACAGGTCTTAACCCGCGATATACACGCGGCCCCGCAATGGTCTTCAAGATCACATCTGAAGACCTGCCCAGTCTTTTTCCCAGATCTTCGGCAGACATGGGGATATTCCCATTGGCAATAAATATTCTAAAGATCGCTTCCACCACAGCCGTGCGCTCGCCGAGGAAATCGGACGACAGGGCGCAGTGACTCATGAGGGCATGTTGAATCCCATCAACCGGCTTGACCTCGGCAGTTTGCGGGTCAACCCAGTCAATGACTTCGCCTTCTTCGAAGTTGGCAAAGGATTCCTGATGCTCTACGCAAAGCAGGGAGCGCAGGAATACGTGCCAGTCCCGTTCGTTTTGCTTCCACCATTCAAAATCGATATGGAAGGGTGTTTTCGTGTTGGGCCTCAGAAGGCTCATTCAACCTCCTCGTCAAGACGGAAATGCAAGTCACCCACATGTTTGAACACCGGGCTGGATGACAATAGGGTGAAAATTGGGGCGGGGGGTATACGGCGAGCCAGATTGACGGCTGCATACAATTCCTGCGCATGCACATGTCCCTGCGGGTTGGATTTGGACAACTCACGCATCACTTGCAAGACCAGGTCTTCAAAAGGACGCCGCTTTTCCCAAACCGGGTCCAGGGCCTTAAAGTCCGGCACATGCACCACCATCCGGTCATTAAACTCGGCCGTGATAGGCTGCTTGAGCATGGCAAACACCATGCCGCCGTCCGTACCGACCATGACAGTGCGAACCCAATCCTTGGAGGAGCGCTGTAGCTTCGCTTCCACAATCACTTCACCGGGCTGCTCGCCTTTGCGGATCTGGACCAGCGAACCGGGGATGAGTTGATGAGCCTTGTACCATTCGCGCAAACCGAAAACATAGCCGTGGTCACGCACCACCCAGGCAGGAATCCTCTGCTTAGTCTTGCCATCCACTAATGTAAAGCGGACTCGCGGAGATTCGTAAGCCGTTGGGAATAACTTCCGCGCACGGGGAGACATGGGCAACGTCCCGGCGCGCAGATGCGGATAAATCAATGTAATGGTTACTGTCGAAACATCATCGCGGGCGTCAAGGTCTTCCGGGGGAGTCAGTTCGTCATCCAGCTGCGCTTCGAGATTCTTCATCTGCGGCGTAAGCAGGTCGCGATCATGATTCACATCCACATAGCGAAGCGGCGGCGGAACTTCGCGTACAAAATCCGGTTCAAGACGGCGTAGACACCACAAGACCTGGCCCGCGGGTCCCACCTCATCAAACCTATCATCATCCTGCAGAGCATAATTCAATGAAAATTCCGCCAGCCTTGGGTTGACATTTGCCGGAAGTTCGATATCCTTGATCAGCGCTTCAGTAGTCAAAGGCTCACCGCCAGACATATCCAACACTGCTTCCGCGAGATTCAACTGGCCTTGATTAATATCGATCAAAAGCGCGCGAGGGAACCAACGACCTGCGATCTTCACCAGGCCTTCGTCCGCTTCAAAAGCCGCTTCCAATTTCTTTTCGACGGAAAATCCAAATTCTGCAAGAATCACAGAAGGCTTTACATCATCGTCTTCGGGTTTTTCAATGGGAGCCTCGTTCAAAAGATGTGAGGCAAGCCCGGCAGCAAACATGCGCTCTGTGGTGTCTTCCATTTCAACTGCAATCACATCAAATGCGCCAATCGCCGGGTTCACCCCAGGGCGCACAGACAATATCTTTCCGCGCCGCCATTGCATGGCTGGAAACACAATTTCCTCGCCCGCTAAATAGGTTTCCCTGGGCAGGAAAACCCGCCCCAGAGATTTCTGTTTACTCTCCGCCGCCTGGCGTTCAATACGGATGCGCGTTTCAATCAATTCAGATGCGAGTTCGCGCGAAGTCAACGGCGTCTCACGCTCGAAAAGATAGGTGTGTAGGTTTTCAACGTCTTGCGGGGTGACTTGAAACGATAGCCAATAATCGTGGGGTAATGAAAATGCAACTGTCATACGTAGCCTTGTGAAGAATTTGAGCCTGCGTGAGGCGGGCAAATTATACCTTAGCTTGCCCAGACTATCTATATTTTGGGAAAATTTGCACATGTCTTCCTGGTAAGAAAGCACACGATTTCTCCATCATCTACCCATGCAGGTGTGATAAATTTTTGAAAAAAAGATAAGGTTACCATGAACAGAAAAATCCTCTTTACAAATATTGTACTTCTTACGACTTTGATCCTTGCCTCATGCGGGAGTCAGATCGCCCCGCAAACAGAAACGCCTCAGATGCAGCCGGAAGTTGCCGCGCCCACCCAGACGCAGATTCAGCCGACATCCCCCGCTGCCACCGAAGCCCCAACCACAGAGGCAGCAACCAAACCAGCCGCTGAAACAGCCGACGCGCCGGTCAGCTTTGCCAATGATGTTATGCCAATCTTCGAGCGTTATTGTGTCAATTGCCACGGCGTGGAAAAAGTAAAAGAAGGGCTGAAACTACTTTCTTACGACGATCTTATGGCAGGTTCCTTCAACGGTTCTGTGGTCACACCCGGCAATCCGGACGAAAGTTATCTGGTCGAATTACTCGTTAACCGGAAAATGCCCAAGCGCGGCGACAAGCCCACTTCTGAAGAGGTGCAAATCATCTCAGATTGGGTAAGCCAAGGTGCATTAAACAACTAAAACAAAAGCGGCCATTTTTACGGGCCGCTTTTTTATATGGCAGGAACTATTTTCATGGTGCAATGCTTTATAATGTCAATCACCAACGGCCATGACATCATCCCCGTATCATTCCACTCCCATCATCCAACCCCAAAGGCAGCAGGTGCTTGGTAATTTCAAACTGCCCGATATCAGCTTCTGGCAGGATGACCCCACCACTCCACAAGGCATCAACTTTCAGAAAATGGCCGAAATGACCCGCGGGGTCATCATCCGTGCAGGTCAGGGGATTTACGAAGACCGGGTCTTTAAGACTTCATGGAAAAATTCAAAGCAAGCTGGAATGGTACGCGGTTCTTATTGGTTCTATGACAGCCGCGCCAACCCCAAACGTCAAGCCGAGAAATGGGTGGAGGTTTTGGGAAGCGACCCCGGCGAAATGGAAATGTGGTGCGATTTTGAAGACCGGTACGGTGGCGCCTACACCGGCTGGCGGCATTGGTTCGATTTCATGGAGCGGATAAAAGCCCTCAAACCTGACGCCAAACTTGGCGTGTATACAGGCTATTATTATTTTCAAGAATTCGCCGCTGGGGTCAATTACTTCGCCCAATTTCCATTGTGGATCGCCTGGTACAACCCAGACGCTCCGGTCATTCCGCCAATCTGGGAGGATTGGACTTTCTGGCAATTTACATCCAATGGAGACGGGGCCCTTTTTGGCGTGGAGAGCAGGGATATTGACCTTAGTTACTTCAACGGGAGTGAAGCAGAATTTTTGGCGCGTTACCCCAACTCGCAAGTTCAGGCTACCTTAACCGCAAAATTTGGGAACACCCGCGTGGAATACAGGAGAGTCTCATGACCCAATATAGCATGACCCCCATCAACAATGGCACAAGATTGCGCAGCGACCATAACACTTTTTCCAGTGTCGTCACCTCCTATAATCGGGGCCAACTGATTGTTGGCGATGAGATTTGGGAGGCTACTGTAGATGGCAGCGAAGTAAAGAAAGGCGATAAATGGCTGCATGTTACCTCGGTGGATGGCGTCAACCTTACCGATCAGGGTTGGATGGCCTACATCCATAAAGGCGTGCCGGTCTGCAACAACTTTAAAGAAATTAGCAACCCCACCCCTCCGCCGCCAGTCTTCCCTGAATCCTTTACGCTGACTGACCCTAGTGGCGCAAAAGCTGAGTATGTGTTTGTAAGAATCATTGAGTAAACGCCAACAAAAAGCGCTCCTAAAAAGAGTGCTTTTTGTTGGGCGGTAATTACAAACCTCACTTGACATCCGTACAATTTAAGGTGTAATATACGATTAATCGGATTAATCGTATATATGTTACGAGAAAGAATTGCCCCAACTATCTCCGAATTCCTGCGTTATCTGGCTTCACACCCCGAAGCAGATGACAAACTCCCCTCTTTAAATGATCTCAGCCGCGAATTAAATATAAGTCTAGCTTCTTTGCGGGAGCAGCTTGAAGTGGCCCGCGCCCTTGGGTTTGTAGAAGTCCGCCAAAAGACAGGCACGAGGCGCTTGAAGTATTCCTTCACCCCGGCCATTCGTCAAAGCCTGGGATATTCGCTGGTGCTAAACGATAACCACTTCCGAAAATTTGCAGAGATGCGCAATCATCTGGAAGCCGCTTATTGGCGCGAGGCTGTGCAATTGCTAACCGCAGACGACAAACATGAACTGGAAGGGTTGATTGCACGCGCATGGGAGAAGATCCGTGGCACCCCGGTGCAGGTACCTCACGAAGAGCACCGCAAATTACATCTGACGATCTTCAGCCGGTTGGATAATCCTTTTGTCATAGGTGTGTTCGAAGCCTATTGGGAGTCCTACGAGGCAGTTGGGCTGAATGTATTTGCAGGAGGTTATGAGTACCTACAGGAAGTATGGCGATACCATCAGACAATGGTAGAGTCGATTTGCAATGGGAGTCTTGAGATCGGATACGAAGCACTGGTGCGCCATACCGATCTTTTGTATCACCGTCCATAATAATTTTTTGTCGCTGCTCGCAGCGACATCCATCAACGAGGAGTTCCATGAATCATATTGTGAACGATTTTTCGATTACCGTTGGCACTAAGAACGGTTCCGGCAGTTCCACGGCCAACAACACCATTTTGAGATCAATCTTCAAAATGGGCATTCCCGTTTCAGGAAAGAACTTGTTTCCTTCCAATATTCAAGGCCTGCCCACGTGGTACACCATCCGCGTCAACAAGGATGGCTTTATTGCACGGCAGGAAAAAAGCGACATTGTGATCGCGATGAACCCGGATTCGTTCGCGAAAGACCTGGCATCGGTCTCACCGGGCGGAGCCTTCTTCTACGCTGATGATATCAAGCAGCCCATAACCCGCGTGGATGTAGCCATTTATCCGATGCCGGTCAAGGCAATCGTGAAAAACGACCCCAACGTACCCACTGATTACCGCGACCTTGTTGGTAATATGGTTTACGTAGGCGTACTGGCGCAGATCATCGACATCGACCTGGAGACGATTCAGGCAGCTCTCACTTTCCACTTCAAGGGCAAGCAGAAACCAATCGATATGAACCTGAACGCGGTAAAAGCCGGGGCCGAATGGGCAAAGACCAACCTTGAGAAGAAAGATCCTTTCAAACTTGAACGCATGTCCAAGACTGATGGCCTGATCATGGCAGATGGCAATACGGCTGGCGCTCTCGGTTCGATCTTTGGCGGCGTGCAGTTCGCAGGTTGGTATCCGATCACCCCGGCATCTTCACTGGCAGAATCACTCAACGACTACCTGCCGGTGTTGCGCAAACGCGAAGACGGCAAACATACTTATGCAGTGGTTCAGGCAGAGGATGAACTTGCCGCGCTCGGCATGGCCATTGGCGCCGGTTGGGCAGGGTTGCGCTCAATGACCTCCACCTCCGGCCCCGGCCTCTCGCTGATGACCGAGTTTGCAGGGTTGGCATATTACACGGAAGCCCCGGTTGTGATCTGGGATGTGCAGCGTATTGGTCCCAGCACAGGCCTGCCCACCCGCACCTCACAAGGCGACCTGACTTTTACCCACTTTATCGGCCACGGCGACTCGCACTCGGTAATCCTTTTGCCAGGCGACGTATACGAATGCTTCGAGTTTGGTTGGAAGGCCTTTGACCTGGCCGAACGGTTGCAGACTCCGATCTTCGTATTGAGCGACCTCGACATGGGCATGAATCAGTGGATGAGCAAACCATTCCAATATCCTGAGACACCGATGGATCGCGGCAAGATTTTATGGGAGAAGGATCTTGAAGACCTTAAAGGCAATTGGGGGCGTTACCTCGACAAGGACGGCGATGGCATCCCCTACCGTACCCTGCCTGGCAACAAGAACCCGATGAGCGCCTACTTCACTCGTGGAACAGGTCACGATGAATACGCCCGTTATACAGAAGACTCTGAGACTTACATGCGTGTGATGGAGCGCCTCAGAAAAAAACACGAAACGGCAAAGAACTATATGCCCAAACCCATCCTCAAGAACATGAAAGGCGCGAAAGTTGGCATTCTGGCATTCGGCTCTACAGAAAATGCTGTGATCGAAGCCCAGCATTATCTGGCGGAAGATGGCATGCCGACCAATTTTATGCGTATTCGCGGGTTACCTTTCACAGACGAAGTAACCAAGTTCCTCGAAGACAACGACCAAATTTTCGTGGTGGAAATGAACCGCGACGGCCAATTGAACCAGATCCTGCTGACGGAGTATCCGCAGTTCGCAGGGAAACTCAAGTCGGTGGCGTATCACGACGGTATGCCCGCTTCGGCGAAGTGGGTCCGCGAAGGCATTCTGGCGAAGTACGAGGATGGAAGCAAGCCCGCAGCGAAGAAAAAAGCCGCAAAGGCAGCGACCCAGGCCAAGGCGAAGAAGGCTGCGGTGAAGTCATCCCCGAAGGCTGCCAAAAAGCCTGTCAAGAAGACGGCTGTAAAATCCAAGCGGAAGTAAGCAACCACTGAGAAAAGGAGTAATTCAATATGACCACTGAAACCCTTCCCATGGCTGGCGCTCCCGCAAATGCGAACCTCGCCGGCCTGACCAAGAACGATTACCGCGGCGCGCCCAGCACCCTGTGCCAGGGTTGCGGACATAACTCGATCTCGAACCAGATCGTGACCGCGCTGTACGAAATGAATATTGTGCCTGAGAACGTACTCAAGTTCAGCGGCATCGGCTGCTCATCCAAGTCGCCGACCTATTTTTTGAACCGCACCTTTGGCTTCAACAGCCTGCATGGACGCATGCCATCCATCGCCACGGGCGCCTTGTTCGGCGACGCGAAGATGAAAGGCATCGGCGTCTCGGGCGACGGCGATACAGCCAGCATCGGCATGGGACAGTTCAAGCATGTGATGCGCCGCAATGTGAACATGGTATACATTGTGGAGAACAACGGCGTATACGGCCTGACCAAGGGCCAGTTCTCGGCCACCGCCGAAAAAGGCCTGCACCTCAAGAAACAAGGCGAGAACCCCTACATGCCGGTGGACATCTGCATGGAGGCATTGATCTCAAACGCCACCTTCGTAGCGCGCTCGTTCGCAGGCAACCCAAAGCAGGTAAAAGAACTGCTGAAGGCGGCGCTCTCGCACAACGGCATAGCAGTGATCGACATCATCAGCCCGTGCGTAACCTTCAACAACCAGGAAAACACGTATCATTCTTATTCGTGGGGTAAGGACCATGAAGAGCCGCTGCATGAAATTTCCTATATCGCCCCGCGCAGCGAGATCATGCTGGAGCAGGAAATGATCGACGGCGAAGTGCGCGAAGTGGCACTGCACGACGGTTCGACCGTGATCTTGAAGAACCTCGAAAAGGGCTACGACCCCGCCAACCGCTTCGAAGCGCTGCGCGCTTTGGAAGAAGCGCAGCAGAACAATTGGATGTTGACCGGTCTGATCTACCTCAACACCAGCAAGCCCGCACTGACAGAAATGTACAATCTGGTGGATTCACCACTAAACCGTTTGACGGATAACGACCTGCGACCAGAACCGGCAATGATCGACAAGATCAATGCCTTGATGTTCTAGTCCCTGCCTCACCCCAACCCCTCTTCCTAATCGAAGAGGGGTTTTTATTTTATAATTTCAGGCATGAATTTAGAAAACGAGATTACTCTGGAATATATCCGCTCCTCAGGGCCGGGAGGGCAAAACGTGAACAAGGTTGCGACGGCGGTGCAGTTGCGGTTTGATATTGTCCACTCCCCTTCTCTCGCTTCAGACCATAAGGGACGGTTGCTACGGCTGGCGGGAAAACGAGTCAACGCCGATGGTGTGTTGATCCTGGAGGCGAAGCGCTTCCGGACGCAGGAGCAGAACCGTGAGGATGCGCTAGCCAAGTTCCATGAACTGGTGCGGAAAGCCGGCGAGAAACCAAAGGCGCGCCACAAGACCCGGCCGACACTAGCCTCCAAAGAGGAACGGATCAAATCGAAGAAGAAAAGAGGAGAGGTGAAAAGATTACGAAAAGAAATCAGTGATTAAACAGAAAATCTGAAACCTTGTAATCCGCTGAGGCTTACCTTTTATTACCAAGTCGGTAACCATTCCGTATCTTATCGGTCACACTATCCGAAGCGAGGCAAGCGGGTATAATCGGCCCATGGCAGATGATCAGATCAAATCACTTTCACGAAACAAAATCGCCATGCTCATTGATGGCGATAATGCACAAGCTGGCCTGCTCCCCCAAATGCTGGTTGAATCTGGCAGGCATGGGCAGGTAACTGTTCGGCGTATATACGGCGACTGGACAACGGCCAGCATGAATTCCTGGAAAGAAACGCTCAATTTTCATGCCTTCCAGCCCATTCAACAATTCCGGTATACCATTGGCAAAAATGCAACAGACAGCGCCATGATCATTGACGCCATGGATATCCTGCATTCTGATGTTGTCGATGGTTTTTGCCTGGTATCCAGCGATAGTGATTACACAAGGCTGGCTACGCGCATAAGAGAAGCGGGCGTCTTTGTGATGGGCATTGGAGAAAAGAAAACCCCCAAACCATTTGTCAATGCCTGCGATCTCTTCGTTTACACAGAAAACCTCGTCGCTACAAAGAAACAGAATACCCAGCCGCGCTCTCAGAAAAATAACGCAAAGAAGGCCGAGGAGTCCGACCCCGTCCCCCTTCTTGCGCAGGCCTTTGAAATGGCCATGCAGCAGGATGGTTGGGCATCTCTTGCAAATATGGGCAATGCACTCTATCAACTAGACCCTGCATTCGACCCGCGATCCTATGGGCATAAACAACTTTCGAAAATGATTCTTAAACTTAAAGAACGTTTCGAAGTACGTTCGCAGGAAAGCGATGGCTCCACACTTTTCTACATTAAAATTAAAGAGTGAAAAAATCCCCGGCAGAAGCAGCCGGGGATTTTTTCACTCTTTCTGCAAAACGTCCCGATAAACGCCAATCATCTGGCCGGCAATTTCCTCCCAGGCATAATTCGCAGAATATTCGACGGCCTGCCGCCCCATGGCATCCCGCAATTCGTGGTCACCCAAAAGACTGGTTAATTTTTCACATAACCCTTCCGGGTCACTATCTGGAATTGTATATCCGGTCTTGCCGTCTTGAACAAGATATCCCAACCCGCCAACCTCAGATGCTATCACCGGGGTGCCGCATGCCATGGCCTCCAAAGCTACCATTCCAAACGATTCATATAGAGAAGGCATCACCAACAACTCGGCCGCGGAATAATAATATGGCAGGGTATCTTGAGCACGCTTGCCAAGAAAAACCACCATCCCGCCCATACACAAATCATCGCATAATTTTTGCAACCTCGCCATTTCGGCGGACATATCCGCAGGCCCTACATGAGGCTCCCCGCCTATGATGGCAAGATGCACTGGAGATTCCCTGCTTCGTAGCGAAAGATCCAGGCAGGCCATTGCTTGAATAAGGGTATCCACTCCTTTTAACGGCTCGATTCGCCCCACAAAGAGGATCATCCTGTTTTCCGGTTTTAAACCGATGAATTGTTTGGCCTCATCTGAAGGGATCGGATAAAAATGACCAACATCTACTCCCGGAGGAATGACGATCATCTTACGAGAATCTGCCCGATACAAGAATCGCAATTGGGTCAATTCCGCCAGCGTCGCTACAATGATCCGGTCTGCCCGACGGAGGACTCGTCTCTCTCCATGAAGTCGATCCTCACCGGCGCGTTCATCTTCCGACCGCGCCACTCGATTCTTCATCTCTCCCAAAGTATGGAACATGTGAACAATCGGCGTCCCACCCCAGGCAGCGCTTAATGCCTCCGCCGCCAAGCCAGACATCCAATAATGACTGTGGATCACATCATAGGCAATATTTTTCTCAATTGCAAACTGCTTCACCCCTTCTACAAACTCGGGAATGTAGCTGACAATATCGTTTTTACTTTTTGGCGCTTCCGGTCCTGCAGGGATATGCACTACGCGGTTCCCAAACCCCAACTCGTGGACAACATGCGGCACGTGTTCATCCTGGGAACGGGTAAAAACATCCACATGGATTCCCAGGCGGCCAAGTTCCTTTGTCAGATCACGGACATACACATTCATTCCGCCCGTATCCTTCCCACCCAGTGTTGCCAAAGGGCAGGTGTGATAAGAAAGCATAGCAATTCGCATCAATAAATTTCTCCGGATAATAGACGCCGCAAGGCACTGAAAACTTGCATGATTGGTTCAAATCCTTTATAATCCCGCCGCTCTAAATTTTGCCACCATAGCTCAGCTGGTAGAGCAGACGATTCGTAATCGTCAGGTCGTGGGTTCGTATCCCACTGGTGGCTCAAAACTGACAGGTTTTCTGTCAGTTTTTTATTTTTCTGCACAAAAAATTTCAGCAGTGAAAAAATGACTGGAACATCTGCCTCGCTGAAATGAAGCGATATTAATTCTTTGTTTTTTATAATACTTGTATTATAATACAAGTATTATAAAATGTCTCTAAAACACGCCATCCTCGGTTTTCTCTCTTACCTGCCGCTATCCGGCTACGATCTCAAAAAGGCCTTTGATAATTCAGTGCAGCATTTTTGGCCCGCCAACCAAAGCCAGATCTACCGCACCCTGGCTGAGTTGGAGGAAAGTGATCTCGTTAAAAAGGAAGTAATCTCGCGCGAGGAACGACTCGACATGAAGATCTATCATATCACCGCTGCCGGGCGCGGTGAGCTTCACAACTGGCTGGCCACCCCCTTGCCTGAGCGCGATGAGCGTGAACCCTTCCTCATTCAGGTGTATTTCAGCGGACAACTCAGCGACGAAGAAACACTGGGGCTCTTCCGCAGTAAATTGAAGGAAACCGAGGAGCGGCTGGCGGTATACGAAGCCGTCCATCAAATGATTCAAAATACGCCGCAAAAAATTCAAGACCCGCGCGCCGTCTTCCTCGCCACGCTCACACTGGAGGCAGGCTATATTACCAACCGATCCATTGCCGCATGGTTAAAGTCTGCCGTGGAACGTATTGAAAATAAAAATTACACAATCAATATAGGAACCCATGAATAAGATCATCCGCAATATCGCAATCGTTTCAATTTTCACCGTCGGCGGCGGCTGGCTGGGCATCTGGCTCAACCAAGTCACCGGCAACACCCTGCCGCCCATGCAAAGCCTGGGGGCGCTCATCTGGCTGGCCTCCCCTGCCCTGGCCGGGTTTGCGCTGCGCGCATTGGGTGGGGATGGCTGGAAGGATTCCGGCTTTGGGTTAAATCTCCCCTCTAGCTGGAAGTGGTACCTGCTGGCGCTCCTTGTCTATCCGCTCGCCTCGCTTGTGACCTTTGCCGTGGGCGCCTTCTTCGGCATCACCTCAGCGAATGGTTTTGCCGCGCAAGGCCTTGGCGCATACATTTCAGCAGTTGGTGTAATATTTGCAGGCTCCCTGATGAAGAACTTCTTTGAGGAATTTGCCTGGCGCAGTTACCTTACGCCCCGTCTTGAGGCCGCAGGCGTACGGCCCTTACTTAACCATGTCATCACCGGCATCCTGTGGATGACATGGCACCTGCCCTATTATTATTACTATCTTGACCGCACCCTGCTGGAAAGCGCCATCACCACCAGCATCCCTGTCTTTATCGCATTGGGGTATCTGGTGATGATTCCCACCGCCATTTTGTTTGGCGAGCTGCGCTTACTAAGCAAATCCACCTGGACGGCTTTCCTGCTGCACCAGGTCATCAACGCGGTCAGCATGCCCCTGCTCATGAGCGGTTTTATCGAGGTCAAGGGTCCGCTTGCGCCCGTGTTCACCCCCACCAACGAAGGGGTGATCGTTGCCCTCCTCTTTGGCGCGATTGGCTGGATGTTGATGAATAAACGATTGAAACAAATCCCTTAAAACAAAAAAACCTCCAAGATAAAACTTGGAGGTTTTTTTGTTTATTCGATCCCATCGAAAATATGATCCAGCACATCCGGACTCACATCGAAGACCGAGCCGTTTTCAGGCAGGGCCTCCTCCATCATCCACTTCGGCAGGCGGTCATCCTCTTTTGTAAAGCCTGCGCGTTTGTTGAACTCACGCTCCAGCCTGATGGTCTCTTTGCCGAGAGCCTGTAAAACATTATCAGGCAGGTCTTCCCAGCCATAGCGTGACTTTAGCAAGCGCTTCACCACGCCATCCGGGGTGGCGGCATAACCAAAGCCCGCAAAGATGCACGCGCCGATGGTGTCATAGCCGGCCATGTTCAACTGCGCGTTGAGTGAGGCATCCTTTTGCTGGGTCGGATCCAAATGATTGACCTGCGCGCGGATGGTTAAGCCGCAGGTGTGATCTGCACCTTGCGGCGTGGTGGCATAAGTCACACCCGTCCCCTTGATCGAGCGTGGCTCGTATGCCGACATGGACTGTCCCTTGACGGCGGGCACACGCTCAATGCCGTATCTCCTGCCAACCGCCACCGCCCCATCCCCAAGGACGCGGCCAAGTTCGGTGCCGTTTCGGATCTCGTCAATTAACTTCAAACCATCCTCTTCACTGCCCCAGCGCATCAAGCCTGCCTCGGCAGCCACTCCAAGCGCCCCACCGACTTCGATCGAATCGAGACCGAGGTCGTTGACCTGCCAGTTCATGCGCCCGATGGAATCCAGCGAATCGATGTCGAGGTTCGTGCCCATCAACCCGACCGTTTCATATTCCAGCGGCGAAACGATAATCCTGCCATCCTCCCCGCCAAAGACATTCGAACATTTGATGGTGCATCCGGCCATGCAGGCATGGGATGGGTCTGAGGGTTTGCCGCGGTTTAATATTAACTCCCGCATGGCCTCGCCGCTGATCTTCTCCACATCGTAAAACGTGCCGCGCGAGAAGTTATGGGTCGGCAGCGCAGCAAAACGCTGGGTCATTTGCGGCATGGCCTGTGTGCCATATTCACGGTATGTCACCGACTGCGGATGATTCATCACCGACTGGGTGTAATCCTTCTGCGCAACCTTGAACGCCTCGACATTCGCAATGGAGGGTTTCTGCCCGCCGGTTTGATCGAAGACGATGGCTTTCAGTCCCTTCGAACCCATGACGGCGCCAAGTCCGCCGCGGGCCGCAATGCGCGAAGGAATGCGGTCTTTATCCAGGTTCTGAATACCCGCAGATTTCATGCGCATCTCGCCGCCGGGGCCGATCAGCGCAACGGCAACTTTGTCACCATATTTTTCGAGAAGTTTTGGCGCGGTTTCATAAACGCCCACACCCGCGAGATCGTCAGCCTTTTCCCATTTGGCTCCAGCCAGCGAAAGATGTAAAACCCACCAGCCTTCCTTCTCTGGCGTGTCTTCGATGATAAGCGCGTGGATGCCCATGAAGGCCATGTGATAGCCGGTGCGCCCGCCTGCATTGGCTTCTTTGATTCCGCCCGTCAGAGGAGACTTCCCCCCTACTGAAAGGCGGTCAGTGGAGGAAAGCATGTGTCCCACCAAAAGCCCGGGTGTGAAGATCAACTTGTTGCCGGGTCCCAGCGGATCGCACTTCGCATCGACTTCATCCACCATGATGCGCGCAATCAGTCCACGCCCGCCAAGTCTTTGCCAGCGTTCAGGGGTTGGCTCGCGCTTCAAAGTCTGGGTACGGGTATTGATGCGCCAGATTTGGGGCTTGTGTTCAGTCATAAGATTCTCCAGGCATTTCAAAGATTGCAGGTCAGACTTTCGACCTTCAACTTGTTTTATCCAAACAAACTCTGTACTGCTTCTCGAAATACCTTCGTGTGATGATCCACATCGGCTTGAGTGGTTTCAGGTGAAATCAATGCCATGTTGTGAAAGGGGGTCATCAAGATGCCGCGGTTGAGCGCGTAAAGGTGCATATAACGATCCAGTTCAGGGTCGACTGCCGCGTGCGCTTCGCCGCCATTCTTTGGGGGCGTGGGGCGGAACCAATATTCAGAGCGATTGCCAAGCCGCTTCACAATCCACGGGAGGGAGAATTCTGCAATCACGCCTTCAACACCCGCTGTGAATTGTTCCTGCAACTTCGTCGCCTGGGCATAGAACTCGTCTGTGAGCACATGCTGGAGCGTGGCCTTCATGGCCGCAATCGACAGGGCGTTGCCCGACAACGTGCCGCCGATGCCACCCACATCTGCGTCGTCCATGGCGAGTTTGGCGGAAAAGGCTTGCGAAACTTCTTCGGTGAAGCCATAGATCGCGGCGGGAACACCTCCAGCGAGAGGCTTGCCAAGGGTGATGAAATCAGGTTCAAGGCCGAAAGAAGCGGTATATCCGCCGGGACCTGTGCAAATCGTATGTGTCTCGTCGATGATAAGGTATGTCCCATACTTGCGCGTAATCTCGCGCAGGGCCTTGTGATAACCGGGGTCGGGATGAATGATGCCGATGTTGGTCATGGCAGGCTCAGCAAGGACAACGGCCACATCGCGGGCAGAGAGCGCGGTTTCGAGCGCGGCAATATCGTTGAACTCGATCACCTTGCTGGTCTCGCGCGGATCGATCTGCGGCCCCATATTGTTGGGGCGCGAAATGGGCGTGCCTTCTTCGTCAAGCGTGATGAAGGTTTCATCCACCGAGCCATGATAGCAGTAGTTGAAGACCAGCACCCTGGGCCGCCCCGTAATCAGACGCGCCATGCGGAGCGCAAAACGATTCGCATCCGTGGCAGTCAGGGCAAACTGCCAGTATGGAAGTTTAAAGCGGCGCTGGAGTTCTTCGCCAACCCAGATCACATCTTCATACGGCAGCATGAGCGTGATGCCTTTTTGGATCTGCTCGGTGATGGATTTTACGGTGGCTTCGGGCGCATGACCGGTCATTGCGCCGGTGTCGCCGAGACAAAAGTCAACATAGTCGTTGCCGTCTACATCGGTGAAGTGTGCGCCTTTGGCTTCCTTTACAAAGACAGGGAACGACCCCGCCCAGCGGATCATCCATAGCATGGGCACGCCGCCATGCAATGACTTGCGCGCGCGCTGGTAGAGATCAAAGGATTTCGGATGGTTTCGGTGAAAGAGTTCTTCTTCAGATTGCAAGAGTTGTGTGAGTTTGTTGCGATCAAGTATTTGTGTCATGATTCTTCCGTAGGGACAGGGCTTGCCCCTGTCCTGATAAATTAGGCAGCCGCGGAGGATAACCGCCAGGGTTATCCCTATGCAGATTCCTTCAACGCCTCGCCGAAGATATTCAGACCGTCGTTGATTTGCTGGCTGGTGACATTCAATGGAGGAATCCAGCGCAAGGTGTTATCGTAGGTGCCGCAGGAAAGCAACAACAATCCCTTTTGTTCCGCTTTGTTGATCACTTCCTTGACGAGCGGCTTGGCCCTGGCCTGGCTGCCATCCACAATGAACTCGGTGCCGACCATGAGTCCTTTTCCGCGCACATCTCCAATCTGCGGGTATTCCTCCTGCAACTTGCGCAGCCCCGTCATCAATTGGATTCCGCGTTCGGCTGCGTTCTCCAGCATCTTTTCTTCGCGCATTGCACGGATGGTGGCCACGCCTGCTGCGCAGGCAACCGCGTTCCCGCCGTAGGTTCCGCCAATCGAGCCGACATCAAGTTTCTTCATGATGTCAGTGCGACTGAACACCGCCGAAAGCGGCATGCCGGAGGCGATCCCTTTTGCGGCGGTGATGATGTCCGGGGTGACCCCAAAATGTTCCAGGGCAAACCAGCGACCTGTGCGCCCAAAACCGGACTGGACTTCATCAAAGATCAGCAGGATGCCGTGCCTGTCGCAAATCTCGCGCAGGCCCTTCATAAAGGAAGCGGGCGGAACGATATACCCGCCCTCGCCCATCACCGACTCGATCAGGATCGCCGCTGTATCCCTCGGCGCGGTCTGTGAAGCGAGCAAATATTCCAACTGTTCCAGCGCGTACTGGCCGGCCTGTTCCTCGCTCATCTTCAAATGGAAGGCGTATGGAAAGGGAGAAACGTAAATTCCGCCCGGAAGCGGCGCAAAGCCGGTGCGATACCCGGTCTTGGAGGTGGTCAAGGCCATCGTGGCGTGCGTGCGTCCATGGAAGGACCCGTTGAAAACGATCACATTCGGGCGGCCGGTGGCAGCCTTGGCGATCTTGACCGCATTCTCCAGGGCCTCTGCGCCGGAGTTGGCAAAGAAGAAACTGTCGATCGCAGGCGGAACGATCTGGCGGATCTCTTCGATGAGTTGCAGCATGGGCTTATGAATCACAATATTCGCCTGCGCGTGCAGGAACAACCCAGCCTGTTCACGGATTGCTTCGACCACCTTGGGGTGGCAGTGACCGGTGTTGGTCACGCCGATGCCGCTGGTAAAATCGAGCAGCGTTTTGCCTTCATCTGTGTAGATGTACGCGCCTTCCGCGCGGTCGGCGACAAAATTAAATATGCGGCTCCAGGCGGGAGTCATATGGGAGAAGTTATCTTGGTAGAGTTGGCTGGGCATTTTTCACCTTTCCGGGAATTTAAGTTTGGTATGCGATATTGTATCAGTCGGGCAGTTCAAGAAAGTATATAATAGGGTATCTTCCCTATCGATTCGGAGTAAACTATGGAAAAACTAGCGTTCATCAATCCTGCAACCGGGCTGCAATTTGGCGAGGTTGCCATGACCCAGCCGGACGAGGTTAAACTGGCGGTTGAGGACATGCGCAGGGCCTTTCCGGAATGGAGCAACAAGCCCGTAAAGGAACGCCTGCGGATCCTGCGGGATTTCCAAAAACTGCTGATCGATGAGCGGGATGAGATCACCAGCATCCTGAATCAGGATTGCGGGAAAAGCCGGCAAGACGGCCTGATCGAATTATTTGTCACAGTGGATATGCTGGCGCAATACCGCTGGCACGCTCCAAAATGGCTGCGGAAAAAGCGCGTCTCTTCCGGGTTGTATCTTTTCAAGCAATGCTTTGTTGAATATCGTCCGCATGGCGTGGTGGCGATCATCTCGCCCTGGAATTATCCGCTGACCCTGTCGCTCCCCCCCCTGCTCGCGGCGTTGATCGCCGGGAATACCGTGGTCTTGAAACCCTCGGAAGTGACAGGCGCAACAGGCGCACTGATGGAACGCTTGATCCAACAAATTCCTGATCTTGCTCCTTTCGTTCGCGTCGTTCATGGGGACGGCAGGGTCGGTGCCGCCTTGACAAATGCCCGTCCCGATTTTATTTTCATGACGGGTTCCACGGCGACTGGCAAAAAGATCATGCAAGCCGCTTCTGAAGACCTGACACCCGTGGCCCTTGAATTGGGCGGCAAGGACGCCATGATCGTCCTTGAAGATGCCGATCTGAAAGCCGCCGCCCGCTGGGGTGCATGGGGCGCCTTCTTCAACACCGGCCAGACCTGCATGTCGGTGGAACGCGTGTATGTGATTGAGTCAAAGTACGATCAGTTTGTGCAACTTGCCATTCAGGCAGCCAATGAACTTAAGACTGGCTACTCCACCAACCTGGACAGCCCCTACTTTATGGGGCCGGTTACAGACCCGCGCCAGGTCAAAGTCATCGAAAGCCACCTGGAAGACGCGCTGGCCAAGGGCGCACAAGTGTTGAGCGGCGGCAGAGATCAGGGCATGTTCTATCATCCAATTGTCATAACCGGCGTGGATCATTCCATGAAGTTGATGCGGGAGGAAACCTTTGGGCCGATCATGCCGATCATGAAAGTAAAAAACGAAGCAGAGGCGATCTGTCTTGCCAACGACAACGTCTACGGACTCGGCGCTTCAGTCTGGAGCCGGGACATTCAACATGCCAGACAGGTCGCCGCCCAGGTGGAAGCCGCATCGGTCATCATCAACGACAGCATCGCGCAATTTGGCGTGCCTATGCTGCCCTTTGGCGGCATCAAGCAGTCCGGCTTTGGGCGCACCCACGGCCAGGAGGGACTGATGCAGTTCACACGTCCCTACAGTTATGCGGTCGGCTCAGCACCCATTTCATGGGACATTGCAACCATCCTGCGAGAGAACGGACATTATGACCTGGCCACTGCCATCATGGGTGTCGTTTACGGAACCAGCCTCCGTCAAAAGTGGGAGACTCTCGCGCAGCTTTTCAGAAAAAAACCAGATCCTTCAAAATCTTCGACGGTGCAATCCACGCCACTGAAGGCCAACAAGTAAAGTAAAGCAGTGCTGCCACAAGTGGCAGCACTGCTTTATATTTATGCAGCCCAGGCCAAATCGAGTTTCTCAAGGGTCTGCAGGGTTGGCGCGCCGTCGACAGTCCAACCGGCCAGGTTGTAATAAGTGGAGATGGCGGTATCCACCTCCTCATGCGTCAGGGCAAAACCTGCAGTCGGCCCGGTGCCCTTCAATTGCTTGAAGAACTTCTTCGGCAGGCGGTCATCCTTGCGGCCCAGGCCTTCACGTGCATTGAACACGCGGAACAGGTTCAGCCGGCGGCGGCCCACATTCATCAATTCGTCCAGGGTCAGATCCCAACCGGTGACTGCGTTCAACATGGTCACTGTGTCATTGCCATCATACAACGTCCAGGTGGGGCCGTAAACAAATTGGCAGAGTTCAGCCGAGTCCAGCATGGAGTAGAAAACCTCGGTTTCGTAAGCGAAGCGGACTTTCTCTTCGGTCAGGGAATAAGCAGGCTGGGGCGAGCCAAGACCGATCTGTTTGAGGCGGTCGAGGTTGAAGTCGCCGATGCCCTCTTCGTAATACGGGTCGTGCTCCGAGGATTGATGGTCCGCGCCAAACGGGTTGACGGCATAGATCAACGCAAGCGAACGCTTGGCCTGCGGCATATGCGCCGGAGACTCGGCGCCCTTGACGGTGATCAGGAATTCATCCGCGCCATTGCCCCATTTCTGCGCCGCGCGTTCGGAACCCATGCCGAGGATCCTGCCAAACTCGCCATCTGCCTTGACCAGCATATACAGAGCCTGGATCATCGCATCAGCGTTCCCAAACTTCAGATCCAACCCGCCTGCCTGCTCCCTGGTGATGATGCCATTCTCGAAGCATTCCATTGCGAACGCAATGGTGGCGCCGGCGGCGATGGTATCCACTGCGTATTCGTTGCAGATCTGGTTGGCAAGGGATACCGCCGCCAGATCATCCACGCCGCAGTAGGATCCAAAAGTGCCGAGTGTTTCGTATTCCGGGCCGCCATATCTGGGGTCGACTTTATATGCGCCATCCTTGATTTCGACAACCCGCTTGCATTTCACAATACAACCATAACAGGTATCGCGTTCCTTCAAAACCGTCTCGGCCATTTTTTCGCCGCTGATCGGTTCACAGCCTTCGAACTGTCCTTCGGAATAATTGCGGGTTGGCAGTGTACCGAGTGTATTGTTGAACATCACCACTACAGCGGTGCCAAACTTCGCAAGGCCGTCCATATCCCCATTTTCAGGCAGAGCCTTGGGACCGATGCGGTTCAACTCCGTCAAAGCCTTTTGATTCGCAAGGGACACTTTCTTCGTCCCACGCGCAACCACCGCCTTGAGGTTCTTTGAGGCCATCACCAGCCCCATCCCTGTGCGGCCGTTGTGGCGGTTGGACATCGAAACCAGGGACGAGAACAGCACGCCATTTTCCGCGCCGATCCCGTGCTGCAGGATCTCCGCCTTCGGGTCCACCTCCGCATGCAGGATGTCATCCACCTCACCGGAAAGTTTTCCCATCAAATGCGCGGCATCCCGCAGTTCGGGTTTTCCTTCAATAATGGCAAGGTAGACTGGCTTGGGCGACCTGCCCCTGACCACGATCCCGTCAAAACCGGCAAACTTCAACTCAGCCGGAAAAAAACCACCGCTTTGCGAATCGCCGATTCCACCGCTGATGGGCGATTTGGCATTCGCATTCAAACGGCTCTGTCCCGAGATCGGCGCGCCAGTGGCGACTCCTGTAAACAAGGTTAAAACATTTTCAGGGCCGAGCGGGTCGGCGCCTTTGGGCATATCCCGCAGGATATAGTACATCCCCATGGCGCTGCCGCCGAGGTATTTGCGATAAAACGCCTCATTGGGTTCCTCCACTGTTAATGAGCCGCTTGTCAGATCAACGTGCAAAATTTTTCCGTTATAACCGTTGGGCATGGCATCCTCCAAATGAATTGTTTCATAAATTATAACGAATGGGGCGATTTTTTCACAACCGAACATTGCCGAAAGTGACAGGATTTCTTATTCGATTAAGTTTTTCCTACATCGAAACGAGCGCATCCGGTCTAAACCGGCGGCGAATCCTGTTTCCCTGCAATCTCCCTGCCCTGAAAAAAAAAACGAGCGGACGATGGGTCTCGTCCGCTCGTTTTTTGCTATGCAGCCATTTCCTTTATTCCATACGGGAAGCCATAATCAGCCATCTTCTCCATGAACGGAATCGGCGGGAAGGCCTCCGGGCCAAGCACACCTGCTCCCTGCCAAATTTTGTGCTCAAGCAGGTCCATCGCAATCACAGCGCTGAAAGCAGTCTGCGCAACAACAGCCTGACAGCCCCAAGATTCCATACAGGCCTTGTTATCCGCCACCTGATAGAGATACACCTGACGCGGCTTGCCATCTTTGAAGCCTTTCACCCACGTCCCGGCGCAAGTCTTACCAGACATCTTATCCCCCAGGTGAGCGGGGTCTGGCAGGCAGGCTGCCACCACATCCCGCGGCGCAACCTGCACGCCTTTGACATTGATCTTCTCTTTGTTATCCAGGCCCAGCATGTGCAGAGTCTTCAACACGCCAATGAACTGATCGCCGAGACCGTACTTGAATGTGGCGCGCCTGGTCTTGACCCAACGCGGCATGAGCAATACTTCCTCGTGCTCCACGTTCACTACTTCCACCGGGCCGATCTCAGGAAAATCAAACACTTCCGGTTCTGAGAACGGCACAGTCGTGAACCAGCCCTTCTCTTTTTCCCAGATCACAGGCGGATTCAGACACTCCTCAATTGTCGTCCAAATGGAAAAGTTCGGCGCGAACTCATAGCCTTCGATGGAGATGTTGGCGCCATCGCGGACACCAAGTTCCTCGATCTCATCAAAAAGATGGTCCTGCGCATACCGCGCGAATACATCGGCCATGCCGGGTTCCACGCCAATGCCCACCAGCGCCAACAGGTTCTTTTTCTCCCAGTCGGCAGACTTGTCAAATTGATAATCGCCCAGCTTCACGCCGGGCTTATTAAAGGGGTCGGTCAGATGCGGTTCGGAGAGGGTCATGGCCATATCCATGTAGGTCGCTCCGACATTGTAGGCGGCATCGAAGATCTGCTTGTTGAAAATCGGGTCGACGGAGTTCATGATCACATCGGCCTGGTATTTTTTTGCCAGCGCTTCTATATCCGATTGTTTACTGGCGTCGATGAATTCAACCGGGAAGCGGGAAGCATCTCCCAATTTTTTCTGCACCTCTTCGGCGCGCTTGATGTTGTAATCAGCCAGGACCATCTGTTCCACCCATTTGCGCGGCTTGGCAATCGCAGCGATCGCCTCGCCCACTCCACCCACACCAACAAGCAATACTTTCATGAGATTCATTTCTCCATTTGTTTTATAACCCACCGTTCAGGTGAGTTAGTTTGACGAAAAAGAATCCCGCCGGGTTTAGGCGGCGGGACAGGTTTGCTACTACCAATAACTGGTATTATGGTTTTGACTTCCAGGGGTCATGGAAATCATCAGGGACGATAGATACACTTTGACAAATGCATCCCCCACAATCTTTAGAACACGAACAAGGGCTTTCATAAATCCTTTCAGATGGGCTCTGTTCTCCCGGATTCCTTCCGGGGCAGACAAGTTTTTGGAAGCCGCAGCAGGCTCAAGGTCGCGCTGAAGCGAATTCCCTATTAGAAGTAAATCTCTTTGACGATCTTCAAGTGCATGAACGATTCCGTCTCGCGGACTCCATCCACTTTGGCAAGCTTTTCAGTCATAAAGGCAAGCAAGTCTTCATGATCGCTACAAAACACCTCGATCCAGATGTCGAACCGGCCGCTGACAACCACAATGTATACGACCTCATCGAATTTTGTGAGTTTCTCGGCCACTTCAAGCATCTTGCGTCCGTCGGTGCGGATACCGATCATGGCCATGGTCCGCTTCCCCATCATGAGCGGGTTTGTCACGGCAACGACTTTGAGGTATCCCAATTCTGCAAGACGGTTGTAGCGCTGGCGGATCATACCAGGGGAAACTTTGAGCTGCTCAGCCAATTGGGCAAACGCAACCCGCCCATCGACGCGAAGAGCGCTTATAATATGACGGTCAATATCATCCAGTTTATCACGAGTAGAACTACCGATAACGCTTTCCATTTCAGAATTCTATAATGTTTTTTCATTTTTGTCAATACTTTTATGACTTTTTGTTATTATTTACGCTTTATTTTTAAGTAATTGTTATTTTTGTCCTGTTTATATGACAAAAAACAGCCCCGATGGATCATCGGGGCTGTTCGCTTCAAAAAATCGGGTTAGTTGCCTTTTACTTCCACCCAAATATTATCGAACAAGGGTGTGGCATCACCCACATCCTGAATACCATGACCATTGGCAACCGCCTCAGCAGGCGGGTTGGTAATCGGGGAGTCGAAGTACGCCTGATACACTTCGGGTTCGTTAACTTTGGCGTATTCCAACGCGGCCTTGTTGGGGTTGGTGTACTGGAAGTCGCGAATGGTCAGCCAGAAAACATCGCCCTGCATCAGGTAATTAAGCCATGCATACACGGCATCCGCATGAGGGGCGTCTTTGAGCATCGCCCAGTTATCCTGCCAAAGAATCGGCCCTTCAGAGGGATACACATATTGAATGTCAGGATTTTCCTGGTTGGCAATAAAGGCTTCACCGGTCCAGGTCATGCCGAGGTCTACATCGCCAGCAATGAGCGCAGTCTTGGGGCTGTCACTATCGAAGACCTTGATATTCGGGACAAGTTCAGCCAGCTTGACCTTGGCCTCTTCCAGCTGGGCAGGGTCGGTGGTGTTCGGATCGTAACCAAGGGTCAAAAGCGTGAGGCCAATGACCGCACGAGAATCGTCCAGAAAGACCATGCGACCGGCATATTCAGGCTTCCACAAATCAGCCCAGGATTGGGGGACATTTTCCACCGTGGCGGTATTAACCACGATCGCGTCCGTTCCGGCCAGGTAGGGAAGCGTGTACTTGTTGCCAGGGTCGAATTCCTGATTCATCCAGCCTTCATCGAAATTGCCAATATTGGGCAGTTTGGAATGATCAAGTTCCTGTAACAATTCCTGGCGGATCATCAAACCGACGATGTAGTCCGTCGGCTGAACAAGATCATACGAGGTACCACCTGCGGCCACTTTGGCGTACATTTCTTCGTTGCTGGAGTATTCAGCGCGGTTCAGTTTGATATCGTACACCATCTCAAAACAATCGAGCATGTCTTGCGGGAAGTATTCCGTCCACACAAAAACATTCAGCTCGGTTGAGGTAACATCCACACGCGGACTGGGTTCAGGGCAGACAAAACCGGTGGAGGTCACCTTCTCGCCAGCATCCGCAGACTGGTCGGAAGATGCCGCTCCACCCCCGCAGGCAGTCAACGCGACGCTGAGAATTACGAGGACGGCCATCAGGTTAAACATTGATTTCTTCATTTTCTCACTCCTTTGAAAATTATCGGCAACACGCATACCCTCCAAATGGACGCGTGAAATTCCAAATCCTACTCGTGCGCTGGTTTTGCTTCGCGGCTTTGAAGCACCTGAAGCAATAACACAGCGAGGAACACGATCAGAATCCATACTGTTGAAAGGGCGTTCACTTGCGGTGTGATGATGCGCCTAAGCAAGCCGTATACATAAATCGGCAGTGTGGTTGAACCCGGACCATTCGTGAAAAAGGTAATTACAAAATCATCCAACGAAAGGGTAAAGGCCAGCAGCGCGCCGGACAAAACACCCGGCAGGATCATTGGAAATGTAACCCGGCGGAAGGTAGTCCACTCATTGGCGCCCAAATCCATGGCGGCTTCTTCGAAGGATTTGTCGAATCCCTGCAAGCGCGCCTGCACCACCAGCGTTACAAATGGCACCATAAAGGCGATATGACTGACGGTTACTGTGGCAATCCCAAGGGAGAGTCGCGCATCTCCGGTCAGGCCAAAGGCATTATTCATCCAACCAAATAACTGGCTGAATAACGTCAGGATTCCAATGCCCATGACAATCTCAGGGATCACGATCGGAATATAAAGAGAAAGTTGAGAGAAAGGCTTGATTTTGAAATCATAGCGTTGAAGAGCAATGGCAGCCATGGTCCCAATAATCGTGGCAATGATTGTGGCCGTGAAAGCAATGGCAAGGGTATTCCCCGCCGCCTCAAGAACATCATCATTCTTGGCGAGATCACAAAACCAATGGAACGGGCCGCATGGACTGGAAACTACAGTGCTGCCATCCATCACCACACGCGAGCTATAAGCAGTAACAAAGCCTTCAAACTTGACATTGGCACGGGAGGAATTGAACGAATACAAAATCAGCATCACGATCGGTGCATAGAGGAAGAAATACACCAAAACGGTCGCTGCAATGACAAAGGGCGAACGGCGATGCGGATTCATGCAGCAATGATCTCCTCTCCGAACCCAAATTTCCTCGTATAGAAATACGTGACGATTAACGTCAACACCATCAGGATCAAGGAAGCGGCAGAACCAAAGGTTGGATCGCGCGCATCCAAAAACTGACGCTGGATCAGGTTCCCCACCAGGATCACCTGCCTGCCTCCCAGAATATCAGACACCACAAAAGTACCCATGACAGGAATAAAGACCAGGATGGTGCCAGCCACCACCCCCGGCATGGACAGTGGAAGCGTCACCCGCAGGAAAGTCCGGAAGGCGTTCGCGCCAAGGTCGGCAGCCGCTTCATACAGGGAGTTGTCAATCTTTTCCAGCGAGGTATAGATCGGCAAAATCATGAAAGGCAAAAACTCATACACCATTCCCACCAAAACGGCGCCAGGCGTATATAACATCTCAAGCGGAGTAAAAGGGATATGAAGTAGATTCGCCAGCCAGCCAATGACAATATTGATCGCCCCCTCCTTGCGAAGCAACATCATCCAGGCATACACACGAATGACAAAGTTCGTCCAGAGCGGAATCAGCACCATGAATAGAAACATGGTGCGACGTTTGGGGTGTGCCCGCGCAATGAAATACGCCAACGGATAAGCCATCATAATGACAACCGCCGTGGTGTTGAACGCCAGCGTCAGCGAGCGCATTAAAATATTTAGGTAAAGCGGGTCAAAGCAGGTTGCCTGCCCGTCGGGGCAATCCGTGCTGAAACCGGCCAAGCGGGTGTAATTTTCAAAAGTGAAGGAATAGATCACATCCCCGTCCGGGCTACGCTTCCCAAAGCTGATGATTAAAGTAAGGATGAGCGGAATGATCAACAGAACAAACAACCACAAGGTGGTTGGCAGCGCCAACACCGTTCCCTGCGCGGACTTGCTTTCACGGAGTCGCTGAAGCATGGCTAGTCCTTTTTCAAAATGAGGGTATTCTCAGGCAGCAGGTAGAGTGTAATTTCCTGGCCTTTGCTGTAGAACGAAGAAGGGTCGAGGCGGGAAATGCGATTCTGCTCCATCACCTTCAGGCGCAGCCCATTCGCATCCACATAAACATGAGTATCCGAACCGATGTAGACCGAGTTTAGCACCTGCACCTTGAACAAGCCCTCTCCTTTGGCAGCGGGTTCAGCGATTCGTATCTTTTCCGGGCGGATGGAAACCACAACTTCCTCCCCGTTGACAAAATCCTGCGACATTGGCAACCCGGAAATCTCCTTATTCAAAGAAGGGACAAAGACCTTCGCTTCGTCTTTCGCGATGGATTTGATCTTGCCTTCCATAAAATTCGACTCGCCGATAAAGTCCGCGACAAATTTGTTGGTCGGGCGTTCATAGATCTCCACAGGCGTGGCCAGCTGCTGCACCCTGCCCTTGCTCATGACCGCAATACGGTCGGACATGGTCAACGCCTCTTCCTGGTCGTGCGTCACATAAATAAACGTGATGCCCAATTGCTGTTGCAGCGCCTTCAGCTCCAGTTGCATTTCCTTGCGTAGTTTGAGGTCCAGGGCCCCGAGCGGTTCGTCGAGCAGAAGCACATCCGGGGTCTTCACAAGCGCGCGAGCCACCGCCACGCGCTGCTGCTGGCCGCCTGAAAGCTGACGCGGCTTGCGGCGCTCCATGCCGGTTAGCTGCACCATTTCAAGAGCACGCCCCACACGTTTTTTGATCTCATCCGGCCCCGCGCCCTCCATCTCCAGACCGAAGGCAATGTTCTGGTATACCGTCATATGCTGGAACAATGCATAACTTTGAAAGACTGTGTTGACTTTTCGCTGAAACGGCGGCGTGTGCCCCATGGGCTTGCCTTCAATGTACACTTCGCCGTCAGAAGGCCATTCGAACCCTGCGATCATGCGCAGGGAGGTTGTCTTTCCGCAACCGGAAGAGCCCAGCATTGAAAAGAATTCGCCGTTCCGGATCTGCATGGTCACATGGTCCACGGCCGCGATCTCATTGCCTTCGGGGGTAACAAAGCGTTTTACAACATCCCGCAACTCAACTGCAAATTCACTGGCCATCTATCTCTTCTCCATCGTGAAATATAAACTTCCGAAAATCACCCGCTCGCCGGGAACCTTCGGAAGACTTGATTACATTACCTTGCTTATCTCTTTCACCGCATCATCCAGCCGGTCCAGAAGCGCATCCATCTGCTCGTAAGAAACCACCAGCGGCGGCTCAATGCGGATGGTCTGCGCACTGGTCAGCGTGCCGGCCACCAATACGCCGCGCTTAAACAAACCAGAAGCAACCTTGTAGCCGGTTTCGGGATTTTTGAAATGCATCCCGATCAGCAGCCCCTTGCCGGTTACCTTTTCAAAAATTTGCGGGTATTGTACAACAAAATTTTGCAATTTAGGCATCAAATACCGGCCTTTTTCTGCCGCCTGCTCCCACAGCTTTTCCCGCAATGTAACATGGATCGCGGCGATCGCAGCAGAGCAAGCCAATGCTCCGCCGCCGGTGGTGGTGGTATGCATGAAAGGATTTGGGTACATCATCGGCTTGAAGATCTCTTCGGTGGTGGTGACCGCGCTGATTGGCATGACGCCGCCGCCCAGCGATTTTGCCACAGTCAAAATATCCGGCACAACATCCCAATGCTCAACGCCCCAAAGTTTTCCGGTGCGGGCAAGACCGGTTTGCACCTCATCTGCGATCAACAGCACGCCATATTTTTTCGTAGCGGCGCGGATACGCGGCCAGAAATCATCCGGGGGAACAATGGCACCCGACTCACCCTGGATCGGCTCGAACATGACAGCAGCCACACCAATGCCAACTTTTTCGCAGATCTCCAGCTGCTTTTCAACGGCTTCAGCATCGCCAAAAGGAACATGATAGACCTGGCCGCCATATAAAGCGCCCACCGGAGCGCGATAATCAGATTTGCCCATCAAGGACAGTGACCCCATGGTTTTGCCATGAAAACCCTTCACCGCTACGATGAAAGCAGTCTTGCCGGTATACAGTTTGGCGATCTTCATGGCAGCTTCGTTTGCTTCGGTGCCGCTTGCGCCAAACCAACTGTACTTCAAGTTACCCGGCGTGATGGACGCCAGCAACCTCCCTAACACGCCACGCAACGGATCCAGCAATTCCTGCGAAGGCATGGGCGAACGTTCCAACTGCGCCTTGACCGTGTTCACCACCTCAGGATGACTCCATCCTAAATCCATCATGCCATAGCCGCCAAGGAAGTCGAGGTACTCGCGTCCAAGTACATCTTTGAATACCGCGCCCGAGCCGCCCCATTCCACTGCCGCCCAATCGCCAGACTCAGTCACAGATTTACGGTACTCAAGCCAGTTGCGGTTGTAATATTCCGCAAAATTAGTCGTAGACTCTTCGATGATCTTGTGAGCCTGTTCCGGGGTTGGGAATTCATTTTTCTGAATCCACTCCATCCATTGCGATGAATAATCCAATGCGTCTTCGTAGTCCAACTTCATAAAAAGCCTTTCAATGATTTTTTATTTAACGACCAATACATTCACTGTGGAATGATGAACGACTTGTTCTGCCACGCCGCCGAGCAGGGCATTGGCAAACCCGCCTTCGCCGCGCGAGCCCATAACCACCAGATCAGGCTTGAGTTCGTCGATGGCGCGCAGAATCGCTTCGGCGGGTGAACCCTCCACCACGGTAGCAGAAACAGCCACACCGTCGGCTTTGAGGCGTTCTGCCACTTCAGTCACGATCTCTTTGGCGTCTTCCTCCAACGCTTTGCGGTATTCCTCCAGCATGATGGAAGCACGTTTTCTCAACGAAGCAGATGCTTGATAGGCATACATGATGTCCACGCTCGCGCCGAGAGATTTGGCAAGGTCAACCGCGTAACGAATGGTCTTCTCGGCATGTTCTGATCCGTCTGTGGGCAATAGAATTTTTTTGATCACGTCACACCTCCGTTATCCTTCCTCTTCAATGGGCACTTCCACATCGGGTTGATCTTTCTTCACAAATTTTTTGAGGATGGGATACAGAATCGGCCCCGTTGCGATGGCGGCAATCGAGAGATAAAGCGCCCCAATTCCTTCCTCCTGAATGGTGCTGACCACTGCCAGCCCAAGCACAAAGACTGGAAAGATCGTCACAAGGAAAATTCCGAACCAACCGCCGGGGATTTTGTACGGGCGTTTCATCTTTGGATACTTGATGCGGAAGACGATCAACGCCGCAAACTCCAACAACAACGCCGCCGAGTAGACGATCACATCCACGACGACAAGACTGGCAAAAGCACTCAACGTAAACACGGAATAAATGGAGGCGCACACGGCAATTGCAACCCACGGGGTTTCAAATTTCGGGTGCATTTTGGTGATGGCTTTCGGCAGGTATCCATCTTCTGCCATCACGAAAGGCAGGCGTGAAATGGACAGGAGCAACGCATTGAATAAGCCTACCGCGCTGACCAACCCGCCAATTGCCAGCCAAGCTCCCAGCCACAGCCCGCCGACCTGTGCCGCAATTTCAGGGAAATAACCCGCCGTCCAGTTTTGCCAATCACGTGAGACGGCTAAGCCGCCTACTACAGGCAGAAAGTAGGCAAGGGTTACAAGTGGAATGGTAATGGCAAGCGTGAGCGGATAATTCTTACGCGGGTTTTCGATCTCTTCGCTCACCGTCGAAACGCCATCCCAGCCGAGGTAGTTCCACATCACCACGAACATACCTACACCAAATGCGCCAAGCACAGTAGTGTCTTGTGGAATGAATGGCTGCCAAATGGGATATGGGTCTTGAATCAACTTTACGATCCCAATGATAGACATGACCGCGAACGGCGCAAGGATGAAGACACCAAACCAATTTGAAGAATCGCCAACACCCTTTGTGCCGCGAATGTTCAGCCAGGCAAAGAACCAGATTACCACCAAAGTCACAAGCCAGTGAGTTAGCGGATCTTCAAGACCGTGATAATCGAACTGCTGGACGAGCAGCGTGGAAAGGTAATCCGCGAACAGGACGGGGTAGATCGCCATATCCACAAAGGAGGTGACCCAACTCCACCAGCCTTCCTGAAATCCCCAAAAGGGACCTAACGCCTTTTTCACCCAGGCGTAATATCCGCCTTGTACAGGCATTGCGGTTGACAACTCGGCGACCATCAACGCCGCTGGCAGGCTCCAAATGATCGGCGTGAGCAAGATCAACAACAAAGCCATGCCAGGCGCGGAGTATCCGACGAGGTCTTCCAAACCGTATGCGCCACCGCTCACAGTGAAGAACATGACCATCACCAACGGCAATAAGGTCAATCGCCGTTGAATGACTCGGACGGGAATCCCGCCACCAGGTGTTACAGTTGCCTCAGCCATATCACCTCCAATATACGCTTGCTAAAATTTACGGCTCCATTCCTTGGGCCAGCGTTCCACCACCACCTTCTTTTGTGTGAAGAACTCCACCGCATCCATGCCCTGGCCATGCATATCGCCAAAGAATGAATCCTTCCAGCCGCTGAAGGGGAAGAACGCCATCGGCGCTGCCACCCCAATGTTGATGCCGACATTACCCGCCTCCGCTTCATAACGGAATCTGCGCGCCGCATTACCGCTGGTTGTAAAAAGGCTGGCCTGATTGCCGTATTGCCCGCTATTTACCAATTGGATGGCCTCATCAATATTGTTGACGTGCATGAGGCTGAGCACCGGCCCAAAAATTTCCGTCCTGGCAATCTCGCTTCCCGCTTCAACATCGGAGAGGATCGTTGGTCTGACAAAGGATCCACCCTCATAGCCTTTCACCACCGTCCCGCGCCCATCCACGGGTACACCCGCACCTTCCTTTGCGCCGAGCGCGATCAACTGTTCCACGCGTTGCTGTGAAGCCGCATTGATAACAGGCCCCATCTGTATGCCTGAGTTCATGCCGTATCCAACCGTGCGCGAAGCAGCCGCATCGCAGATCAACTCGGTGAATTCGTTCTTTGATTCGCCGACGGTCACAGCGAGTGAAACCGCCAGGCAGCGCTGACCCGCACACCCGAAGGCTGAATCGGCGACGATCTTTGTCGCCATTTCCATATCTGCATCCGGCAAAATGATGACGGGATTCTTCGCGCCGCCTTGCGCCTGTACACGTTTGCCATGAGATGCGGCCGTTGCGTAAATATATTTCGCCACGTTGGTCGAACCGACGAAGGTGATCGCGCGAATGGCCGGATGTTCGAGAATGGCATCCACGGTTTCCTTTGCGCCATTGACCATGTTGACCACGCCCTTCGGGAAGCCAACCTGCTCAATGAGTTTGAAAATGAACTGCATCGTCATCGGCACTTTTTCAGACGGCTTGATGATGTAGGTGTTGCCAGCAGCTAATGCATACGGCAGATACCAGAAGGGAATCATGCCAGGGAAGTTGAACGGCGCGATGGTAGCACACACCCCCACCGGTTGACGGATCATGATCTCGTCGATGCCGGGAGCGATGTCTTCCACGAACTCACCCTTACCCATATGGGGCATCCCGCAGGCAACTTCGACATTTTCATAAGCACGAACCATTTCGGCTTTGGCTTCTTCAAAGGTCTTGCCGCACTCGTCCGTGATGAGTTTGGCGATCGCGTCACCATTCTCACGCATCAGATTTCGGAGTTTGAACAAATACTGCACACGGTCATTGACCGGCGTTCTGCGCCAGCCGTCAAACGCTTCGCGTGCCGCTTTTGCAGCCGCCTCCACGTCCGCTTTTGTGCCAAGCGGCGTCTTTGCGATCACCAACCCCGTTGCAGGGTTGATGACATCGAAATAATCTTTGACGCCGGGCTTCACCCATTCCCCGTTGATGTAATTCAGGATTTCCATAGGTTCTCCATTTATGCTCAGTTAACTTTTATTAAACGTATTGCTTCCGCAATCGCGGCAGAGTTCTCATCTTCACGTTTATTAAGTTCACTGATAATGTTTTTGCGTTCTTCCTCGCTCTTTCCCTGGCTTAATTTATAGCCGCCATCGATACGAGTAACTTCCATGGCAAAACCAAACACCCCTTTTATTTCTTTTTGCACCATATCTTGCGGAAGTCCTTCAAGGCGATATGATGTATGCGCTTCATGGTTTTTCACCAGGCGACTGAGGATTGAATACAATTCTTCGTCTTGAACTTCACGTACCCTCCCATACGCATGCACAATCATGTAATCCCAGGTTGGCACGTCAACTTCCGTATACCAGCGCGCAGAAATATATGCATGCGCTCCTTGAAAAATGAGCAAGGCTTCGCCTTCGTCAAAGGTCTTTTTCTGGACATTTGCCCGCGAAATGTGGCCGTAGATCGTCCAGCCACTTTCTGATTCTACAACTTCCACTGGTGTATGTGTGGCAATCGGCTTTTCACCATCATAAGTAACAAGCGCGGCAAAATTATTCTGTTTGAGAAATGCCAAAAGTTTTTGACGGTCTTCTTCGCGATAGTATTTTGGGATGAACACTTTTTATGCCTTATATGAGTCTGACTTCACGGTTGCCATGGTCTAAAAATGCAATTGAAACTGCGCCGCCGCAATAGTGTTTTACGAGATCGGCTAATTCCCGAATGGCGGCTTCAACCGTATCGCGGGAAACAGGCGGCAGGGCTTCGATGACCAAAAAGGCATTTTTTGTTTCTTGTGTTAATTTTGTTCTGTCTGCCTCCTTCCAATTCCAGCGCCTGCAAATGGAGCCATGATCATCCTTATAAATAATCTCGCCACCATGCGGAGCACGGGCTTCTTTTTCGCCCAAAAGAAAAACAGCAGGCTCTTCATTTCCCGCCCTGGTCAGCAGAACATCGCCGGCGATTTTATCCAGATCCTCGCCGCCAACGGGCAGGATATGCCTTAATGAAATGGTATTGTATATGGATACAAGATTATTGATATGTCCCATTACCGCACCGTTCAGAACCCTTCTTGCTAAATTTTCAACCGATGAAGGATAGTCTTTGGGCTTGGCTCCAAACTTCCGATAAGCCTCGCGCCAGGTTGAAATGTGAGGATGTTCAATAACTGGCACGCCGTCAAACTTCCCAGGCAGATCTGCTTCGGCCTGGCGTAATAACGCAATAATCTCAGCCTGATCCTGGGAGTTATCAATATTGTGCAGAATGACAACTCCCAATACTACATCAGGAAAGTCATTGAAGATCGTGTCTGCGATAATGAGGTTGGTTGCCATACCCATCTGCAATCCTATTTCACATTCTTATCAGCAACATCCAATGCCTTTTCAACAATAGCGAGACCCTCGTCGAGTTGTTCTTTGGTAATACACAACGGAGGGACGACAAAGACCATGCTACCCATGTTATTTGCCATGATGAATGTAAACAAACCATGTTCGCGCAATGTTTTCCCCACCTCTGCCATAACCACCGGGGACATAATTTCTTTGGTTTCGCGGTTGGCAACCAATTCGATCGTCGAGAAGAGGCCGATGTAGCGCACATCTCCCACCGCTGCATGGCGGGATTTGATATCTTCCAAACACTCACCTAGGTAATTCCCCATTACTTTAGCGTTATCAATCAACCCGTCTTCTTCGTATACGTCGATGGTGGCAAGAGATGCCGCGCACGCCAGGGCATGGCCGTTATAAGTCAGTCCGGCGTAAAGGTATTTATCCTCAAAAAACGCTGCGATCTTATCGGAAACAATCACCGCGCCAAGAGGAACATAACCACTGGTGATGCCTTTTGCAGTGGTAATCATGTCAGGAGTTACCTTCCAATTATCCACCGCAAACCATTCACCGGTACGCCCCCAGCCGCTCATAACTTCGTCGGAAATGAGCAGGATACCATGCCGATCACAAATCTCACGAACACGCGGCCAGTAATCATCCGGTGGGAGGATGATGCCATTTGACCCGACTACCCCTTCCATGATGATAGCCGCGATCTTGTCGGGACCTTCGTACCTAATCACTTCTTCGAGGTGCGTAATACATTCCCGCTTACATGAGTCTTTCTTCTGTCCGAATGGGCAGCGATAACAGTGCGGATTCAAGAAATGGACCCCGCCCGGCATGGTCGGTTCAACGGCATTGCGGCGATAATCTCCAGTGAGCGCAATCGAACCGTGGGTTGCGCCATGGTAAGAACGGTATTGTGCCAGGATTTTATGGCGTCCCGTATAAAACCGTGCAATCTTGATGGCATTCTCGTTTGCTTCTGCACCGCCGAGAGCGAAGAACGTCTTCTTCAAATTGCCGGGAGTCACTTCCGCGAGCCGCCTCCCCAGTAAAGCGCGAGATTCTGTGGTGCTACCAGGATGCACAAAACACAATTTTGCCGCCTGATCTTGAATGGCAGCCACTACCTTCGGGTGCTGATGGCCAACGTTGGTATTCATCAACTGCGACGAGAAATCGATATAACGTTTCCCATCTGTATCCCAAAAATAGATCCCTTCGGCCTTCTCCACGGGAATCGGATTGACCTGCCCCTGCACAGACCATGAGAAGAAGGTGTATTCCTTGCTGAGGTCGACAATTTCTTTTGTATTTAATTTTGACATATATTCCTCGGATGCAATTTTCTACTAATTTTTGACTTCCTTCACGATCTCAGCATACACGTTCAGTGTTTCATCAATATCGGTGTCGGAATGTTCGTAGCAGAGAAACCATGGCTCGCGGGCATCATGGTCGGGCATCACACCCTTTTCAACGGCCTTTTCCACCATTTTTAGATAAAGGTCTCGATCACTTTCCTGCCAATCCCGTTGGCAGGTCACAGACTCAATACCAAGTGAGAAGGAGAACATGGCTGGGTAGCCCGTGAAAACAGCGGGAATATCACTCTCTTCAAATATCTCTTTCAGGCCGTCCATCAGGCGCTGGCCGCGCTTTTCAATGGTTTTAAGTATCGGTTTGGATTTGAGCAAATTCAATGTTGCATATGCGCCCGCGACGCCGGGCTTATTGTTGGTGTATGTGCCGCCTTGCGAGACGCCATGTCCAATAATGGACATAATCTCTTTCTTACCCCCGAAGGCGGCCACAGGGTAACCATTGCCCAGGGCTTTGGCGTAGGTCACCAGGTCCGGGTTGATGCGGTAGTATTCCTGCGCGCCGCCGTTGGCAATGCGAAAGCCGGTCTTTACTTCATCCAGGATAAAAACGCAACCATACTCTTCGGTCTTTTTGCGGATAAGTTGTAGAAATCCATCCTGGGGATTGATCGCAGCACAATTTCCCTGGCATGGCTCGGTAATGACGGCGGCGATCTGCTCACCATAAGAACGCATCACACGCTCAAAACCTTCATAGTCGTTGAAAGGCAGCGTGATGATGAATTCACGCATTGCCTTGGGAATGCCGGAAGATGCCGCAACCGGGATGGGGCTGCGGCGATTACCGTATGCATCTACAGGTGCATAGGTGGACCATAAGGTGTGGTCGTGCATACCATGATAGTTGCCTTCAAACTTGAGGATAATATCGCGCCCGGTAAACGCGCGCGCGACGCGGATGGCGTGCATGGTGGCCTCGGTGCCCGAACAAGCCAGGCGTACCATGTCAATGGCCGGCGACATTTCCACAATCATTTCCGCCACAGCAACTTCCAACTCGCCAGTCATGGCAAACAGTACACCTCTTTGAATTTCTTCCATTACTTTTTGATCCACTTCATCATAGGCATGGCCTAGAATAATGGGTCCGAATGCCATGCGGTAGTCAATATATTCTTTTCCATCCACATCCCACAAATGCCCCCCTTTGGCCTTTTCAACATAGGGAGTAATACCATCTCCCCAAAAACGAAAATTAGAATTAACACCCAAAGGTGCAACTTTCATCGCACGCCGTTGGAGTGCCTGAGTCTTTGAACCGAACATGATGGCTCCTTTTATCGGGTTGCGGCCCGAAGCCGCGCAGCAGAATTATTTGGATGCAGTTACGGGTTCGTTCTCTGACAGTTCGTTTGCGATTCGCTCTGGCACTCTCCACTGGTAAACATCTTTGAGAATGATCGGCACAATGGAGGTTGTGGTTTTTCGCACCCCCGGAACCTTGCGGACAACCTCGGTCACAAAATAATAGATCTCCGAAGTATCCCTGGCCACCAATTGAATACTGATATCATTCTGCCCGATGCCGCAGGCTACGTATGTCACATTCTCAAAAGAAGCCATTTTCTTGGCAACATCCAACACTGCGTCGGCTTCAACTTCCAGCCATACATCAGCCTTGATGTTGAATCCAAGCGCTTCAGGGTTTACCACTGCGCTAATCTGAATGACCCCTTCTTCGATCATCCGATCCACACGGTAGCGCACAGCCCGCTCTGAAATATCTCCCATACGGCGCGACATCTCAGAAGCGGACATACGCCCATCTTCCAGGAGTAAATTGACGATTTTTATATCAGTTTTGTCGAATTCATACATAGTTTTTACGCTTCTTTTCCGAAAGTGACGCAAAGAATATACCTTACGGCTTATTTTCCGTCAAGGGAATAGAGATCAAAAGTTTGCCCAGTATGTTGATTTACTGTAAAATGCTTCAAATCCTTTTTGGGATATTCTCATGGACCTTACCTTCTCTGCGCTCCCCCCTTCACAAATCCTAAAAGCCCGCGTCATTAACCTGAAGATTGAATCCACTCCGATCCGTTATTACCAGCATGGGTGGCAATCCTGGTCGCTGGCAGCATGGATCGATCCATCATCCCCTCTTCCAATTCAACAGCCCGCCATTTTCCACCCGCTTCAAACCGATGCGGAATATGCAAATGAAAAGGAACCGCACGGCTCATGGCTTGGCGCAGTCGAGTTCGCTGATGGCAATATTCTCTTGGTTGGCGCACTGGCTACAGATGCGCATGTATTCCTAGTCGGCGACCAACTCCAGGGGCGGAGCGAGGCGGGCGCGATAGAGTGGCTGATCGCATACGGACAGGAAAGTGAGGTCTTCGGGGAATATGTCAATGAGTTAAGTAAACGCTTTGGAAAGGCAGACAAGAATCACATCCCAAGAGTCTGGTGTTCATGGTACAGCCTTTACACTGCCATTGACGAAAAAATTCTACATACCATCTTTGACAAACTTGGCAACCTGCCATTTGATGTCTTACAAGTGGACGATGGCTGGCAACAGAATATCGGCGATTGGGAGGCAAACGAAAAATTTTCATCAGGCATGGCTGCCATGGCAGAAAAGATCAAATCCACCGGCAGGCGCGCAGGATTATGGCTTGCGCCATTAATTGTTGCAAAGTCCTCGCGTCTTTATCATGAGCACAAGGATTGGTTATTGAGCGATGAGAACGGGAAACTCGTCTCGGCAGGATTCAACTGGGGGCAGGAATTGTTTGCGCTTGATACCACGCATCCTGACGTAACTTCGTGGTTGATTACGCTCATGAGACAGATCCGCCTATGGGGCTTTGATTATTACAAATTAGATTTCCTATATGGCGGCGCATTAAAAGGGAAACGCTATAAAGACCTGCCGCGCGAAGCCGCGTACCGCGAATGTTTGCAATATATGCGCGAGGCGATGGGAGCAGGCTCCTTCTTCCTGACTTGCGGCACCCCGATCCTTCCCGCCCTGGGCCTGTGCGATGCCATCCGCATTGGGCCGGATGTAGCGCAGGATTGGGAGAATTATCGTAACGAAACTCTTTTGCAAAATTTTTCCACACCCGGCACAAAAAATGCAATTCGCACGGTAGTCCACCGCTTATGGTTGAAGCCCCTTGTTCACATCGACCCGGATGTGGAATACTTCGTTACCAAAGAAAATACACTTGCCGCTGAACACAAGAGGCTTCTGCAAGATCTGGCATTGATCTGCGATTTCAAAGCCACTTCAGACCTGCCGCAATGGATGACGCCGCAGGATCGGGAGGATGTCCGATCATTTCTTACAGCAGAAACGGACACAAAACAGATCAGCCGCTACACATACAAGGTCGACGAACGCCTGGTTGATTTTTCTTCTGCAATGGGAATCCCCAAGCCGCCGGAAGGTCTCCCGTACTTGTGGGGAAGTTTCCTTGGCTGGCTTGGGGATTGGAAATTTGTGTTGAGGATAATGAAACGGATGGACGATGCTGTTTTAAAGAAAAGAGTCTCGCGATTATAAGCCGCAAAAATGACCCGGTTCCCGGGTCATTTTTGTTATCCGAAAATCTCGTCCGTCTTGGCCGCCATAATGAAATCGTTTCTATGCAGGCCATTTATTATATGCGTCCACCATTGTACGGTGACCTTCCCCCACTCCAACACAATAAGCGGATGGTGATCCTCCTCCTCGGCGAAGGAGGCTATTTTATTTGTAAATGCCAGCGCTTCAGCATAAGATTTGAACTTGAAAACACGTTCAAGGCGCTGGACTCCCTCCACTTCCAGCACCTGCCATTGCGGCACATGGAAATGGAGGTCGGCAATCTCTGCCTCTGCCAGGGAAGGTTCTCCTCCGCGGCAGGGGACACACTTTCCAGCAGCGAGGTTGATCACAGAAGCCCTTTAATATCATCCGGCTTCGAGAAGTGGATGCGCAAGGCTTTGCGCCCCGCCGCCTTCAATGCCTCATAGTCGCCCAAGGCTTGGGCACGGATGAGTGTGCCAAAGGTCAGGCCCTGACCGGGAATGTCCATGTCCGCATCAGCATCATACAAGAACTGGATAAATCGTCCCTTATTCGGGCCGCCCTTATGGAACTGCCCGGTTGAATGCTGGAAACGCGGTCCAAAACCAGCTGTCACTGGCATTTTGGTTTTGGCGCGAATGGCAACGCGCAACGCCTGAATGGCTTCGATCATTTCGGAATTGCGAGGCAGGTACGCATTGATCGTCGCGAATTCGCCGGGTTGGGGCTCGGACAAAAACTCTTCCAGGGCCTTCTTTGCATTTTGAATATCCACCAAATCGATTTCAGCAAGTTTGCCATTGGTCTGATAATCCTTGATCTTCGCAAGGGTGCGTAGCTTGCTATCCTGCACATCGGGTTGGTCGAAAGCGTTGATGCCTAAAATATGACAGGCTGTTGAGATGGCAATCTCCCAGCGGAAAAATTCAGCGCCCGCATCATGCGGGTTGTCAATGGGGAATTGAATCACGGGGAACCCGGCGTCTTTGAGGGCGGCTATTCCTGCGTCAAGTTCACCGTTACTTCGGATATAAACGAACAAGCGGTCATCTCCGTAGTCTTCCGGTCTACCCAAAGGTTCCAATGCCACAGGCAGGATGCCCTTACCGTGCTTACCGCTGGATTCTGCGATGACCTGCTCTACCCAACCCGCCAGGGCGGCTACCTGCGCATCGGCCAGGATCGTGAGTTTATCCCTGCCCATCAAGGCGGATTCTGCGATGAGAGCACCCAAGGCCACGCCGGGGTTGCGCGCAGCAGGGACATTCGCCAGTGACTGGCTGCGCATACGGTCGGCCGCGCCGAGCAATTTATCAAGATCCATGCCCATCAGCGCGGCTGGCACGAGACCAAAATCTGTCAGCGCGGAAAAGCGGCCGCCTACGTTTGGATCGGCATTAAAGACCTGACGGAAGCCGCGTTCTTCCGCCAATTTTTGCAGGGATGTGCCCGCATCAGTGGTGACAATGAAGCGCGAGCCGTCACCATTGCTCAGTTTCCAAAGATAGTCGAAGGCGGCCATCAGTTCAGCCGTTCCACCGGATTTGCTGGCGACGATGTAGAGTGCCTTGTCCGGCGGATAGTCCTTGATAGATTGCGCCACCTGGGCGGGGTCGGTTGAGTCGAGAATGGCAAGAGATAGTTTTGCAGTAACGTTGAAATTTGCCATTAGCGAACTCAGCACTTCAGCAGTTAACGACGAGCCTCCCATGCCAATGACAAGCACCCGGTCTATTTTTTCATCATGAACCTGCCTTGCAAAGGAGAGATAACCATCTAGCCTTTTACGTGCATCGGCAACGGAGTCCAGCCAGCCGAGGCGCTTGGCGGCTTCGGCTTGTCCTTCGGGGTCATCGTCACCGGACCAGAGATAGACATCATGCTCCCAAAGCCGTTTAGGGAAGGACTCTGCCTCCAGAGTGGCTAAACGATCGGCTACAGAACCAGCAAGCGGCGAGATTGAAGCGACAGCGCTCTTTCGTCGTTCTTCGATGGAATCCAACAATACTTTGAAGGCATCGGCAAAGGCTTTAACGCCTTCCTCTTCCAACTCCTCAGTGACCGTCGTCATCGAAATGCCAACCGCCTTGAGATCTGCAAAAGTTTGCTGCGCGGCGGGCAGATCGCGTGTGACGGTGAGGCTGGCCTTGCCGTGATCGCGGAAGGCATCCAGCGTGGCGGGCGGGACGGTGTTGACCGTATCAGGGCCGATGAGTTCATCCACATAGAGCGTGTGGGGGTAGGCCGGATTCTTCGTGCCGGTCGAAGCCCACAGCGGACGCTGCACGCGGGCGCTGAACCTTGCTTTCAGGGTTGCGAAACGCTGCGAGGTGAACATCGACTCAAATTGTTCGTAGGCCAATTTGGCGTTATCCACTGCGGCTTTGCCGCGCAACGGAGAATTCTCCTGCAACTGCGGGTCGATCTTCGTATCCACACGTGAGACGAAAAATGAAGCGACCGAAGCGATGTGTTGGATGGGAAGGTTTTTCGCCGTGCGGTCTTCGAGACCGGCAAGATAAGCATCCATCACTTCGGCATAGCGCGGGAGGGAGAAGATAAGAGTCACGTTGACATTAATACCGGCCGCAATGCTGGCGCGGATGGCGGGAATGCCTGCTTTGGTGGCGGGAATCTTCACCATCAAGTTCGGGCGGTTCACGCGTTCCCAAAGTTCCCGGGCCTGCCGGGTGGTCCCTTCGGCATCGTGTGCCAGATAGGGGCTGACCTCAATGCTGACATACCCGTCGCCGCCTTTGGTGGATTCGTAAAGCGGTTTGAATAGATCACAAGCTTCCTGAATATCTTCAACAGCCAATTGCCAGAAGATTTTTTCCGCATCCCAGCCCGCCCATGCAAGCGGAATCAAGGCGGCGTCGTAATCATTCGTTTTTGCAATGGCGTTCTGGAATATGGTCGGGTTGGAGGTCACACCGCGGATGTCGCCGCGGTCGATCATGGCCTTGAGTTCGCCGTTCACCAGCAGTTTGCGCTGGATATTGTCGTACCAAAGAGATTGACCGAGGGAGGTAAGTTTCTTGATCGATTCAGACATGATAAAAGGACTCCTTATGACCTAGCACATGGCATGGGCAGATCCGCCTGCTGCTAGCGATTTTCTTCTTCCATTTTTTTTATCTTTCCAACACGGCGCGCAAAGCGGGCGCCGCTCTCATCATTCCCAAGATAGCGGGCATTTAAAAAAGCAGGCACAATGACCTTCACCAACTCCGGGCCGATGACACGTCCACCCATGCAAAGCACATTCATTGCATCATGCTCCACCCCTTGCGCAGCGGAATAGGTGTCATGGCAGATCGAGGCATAAATGCCATTCATCTTATTGGCGGCAATCGCCGCGCCGATCCCAGAACCGCAGATCAGGATCCCGCGCTCAGCTTCGGCGCTTTGTATTTTTTCACCGACAAATTTTGTGAAGTCGGGAAAATCCACGGCCTCTTCGCTGAAGGTACCCACATCAATAACCTCATGCCCGAGCGCCTTGACCGCGTCAACAACCACTTTTTTCAGCGGGAATCCCCCGTGGTCACAACCAACCGCTACTTTCATATGTCTCCAAATAAGAGTCCCTAAAGGTTTAATAAACCTTTAGGGACTCTATAAACTATAGTTCCTTTGCCTTCGCAACCACATTCTCAACAGTAAAACCGAGTTTTTCAAAGATGATCCTTGCAGGTGCGGATGCGCCAAAGCGGTCGATGCCGATGACGGATTTTGCGTATCGTTCCCAGCCGAGAGTGGAACCTGCTTCGACAGCGAGTCTCTTCTGGATCTTCTTCGGCAATACCGACTCGCGATAAGCCTCATCCTGTTTCTCGAATAACTCCCAACTCGGGAAGGAAACCACGCGCACACCCTTACCCTCGTCGGCCAGTTTCTGAGCTGCTTCAAGAACCAGACTCACTTCTGAGCCGGAGGCCATGAGAATGATCTCGGGCGTACCGAAATCCTTCAGAACGTACGCACCTTTTTCCACTGGCGGGTTGGCTTCCATGGTCGGCAGGTTTTGACGGGTCAACGCCAGCACAGTGGGGCCGTCCCGGCGAGCGATGGCCACCTTCCAGGCTTGTGCGGTTTCGTTCGCATCTGCCGGGCGCAAAACCACCAGGTTGGGAATCAGGCGCAGCGACATCAAATGCTCAACAGGCTGATGAGTCGGGCCATCTTCACCGAGGCCGATCGAGTCGTGGGTAAAGATAAAAATGGATGGGTAATGAGAAAGCGCGGCGAGGCGCAAGGAAGCCCGCATGTAATCGGCAAAGACCAGGAAGGTTCCGCCGTACGGAACCAGGCCGCCAAAGATCGCCATGCCATTGAGGACAGACCCCATCGCATGCTCACGCACGCCGAAGTGGAAATTACGTCCTGCATACGAATCTTTTTGGAAGGCGGGCATTCCATCGATCTTGGTATTGTTGGATGGGGCGAGATCCGCAGAACCGCCAACCAGGTCGGGCAATTTTGGAGCAAGCGCATTGATGACCTTGCCAGAGGCGGCGCGGGTCGCGATGCCTTTTGCGTCCACTGGGAAGGTCGGCAGCGCCGCTTCCCAGCCTTCAGCGAGCTCCCCACTCAAACGGCGCAACAGATCCGCTCCGAGTTCAGGGAAGAGGCGGGCGTATGCATCGCGGCGCATGCGCCAATCCGCTTCCAGTTCGCGGCCGCGATCCACGGCTTTGCGATAGAAAGCCAGCACATCGTCCGGGATAAAAAAGCGCGGTTCCTTTGGCCAGCCGAGGTTGTCCTTTGCGGCGTTGAGTTCTTCGTCGCCGAGAGGTTCGCCATGCGCTTTGGAAGTACCCTGTCGATTCGGCGCGCCAAACCCGATCACAGTGCGACACATAACGATGGATGGGCGCGGGTCGGTCTTGGCGGCTTTGATGGCCTGGTCGATGGCTTCCACGTCATTGCCATCTTCCACTTTCTGGACATGCCAGCCATAAGCCTCAAAACGTTTTGCACGGTCTTCAGTGAAGGACAAGTCTGTAGAACCATCGATGGAAATATGGTTATCGTCGTAGATGTAAATGAGTCGGCCAAGGGAAAGGTGCCCAGCCAGGGAGGCGGCTTCGGCGGCCACGCCTTCCATCAGGTCGCCGTCCGTGACGATGGCGTAAATGTAAGAGTCAATGATCTCGTGACCAGGTTTGTTGAAAGTGGCTGCAAGATGCGAGGCGGCCATGGCCATACCCACGCCGGTGGAAAACCCCGAGCCCAGCGGGCCGGTGGTGACTTCCACGCCAGGGGTCAGGCCGTATTCCGGGTGGCCGGGGGTCAGGCTGCCCCACTGGCGGAAGTTCTGCAATTGCTCAAGAGAGAGGTCGTACCCTGTCAGGTGCAAAAGGGAATATAGAAGCATGGAGCCATGCCCACCCGAAAGGACGAAGCGGTCACGTCCCATCCATTTGGGATTGCGTGGATTATGTTTCAAGTGCCGAGTCCACAATGTGTAGGCGATTGCGGCGGTTCCCATGGGAAGGCCCGGGTGGCCCGAGTTGGCTTTTTGCACCCCGTCGGCGGATAAAAAGCGTAGCGTGTTAATGGCTCGAAGTTGTAGGTCTGAATCCATTATTTTTTCCTGTTGTGATGAAATTAAGCATTATTTTACCAAACGATGTTAATCTATTACGAAAAAAGGAGGTATTCATCCTGCCCAACCTTTTCTTACCCATGCTGGCCGCGATACAGGCCCCGATCATTATGATGAGCCAGAACCACCAGGACACTAAAGACCGCCTGCGCAGCGAATTGGATTATCGGGTGAACCTTAAAGCGGAGTTGGAGATCGAAGAGATTTTACAGCGGGTGGGGAAATTGGAGGAAATGCTGGTGGAAAGGGCAGGCGCGGAATACGAATAGAGTCAGTATCTTTCCTTTAGTTCCTTCACCGGCAGCAGGATCTGCCCCTCTTTCTCATCCCCAATAAAAGAGACCTGTTCGGGCCGATGAGCCGACATCCAGGCTGTGAACGCCGCAACCAGAGCATCCAATTGTTCGGCTGCAAACAAAAGATCCAACGGCCACAGGCCCTTGATCATCTTGTAGCGTGTGATCTCTTCAAAGAAATCCATCGGGTCGTTGATCTTGACCCCATGTTCATAAAGCAACAATTGACGCTGGAGCCGGCCTTCAATGGAAGGCTTGGGCATGGGCATGCTCCCTGCCAGCGCACAATAACAGGCATGTGGATGCGTCTCCAAAAGCCGGTGCGAGGCCGACTCGGCTTGGTTGCGTTTGAAACCAAGTTCTTCCAATTTACGATACAAGGCAAAACCAGCCTGCATCCAACCTGGGGCCCAGCCAGTATCGAACGGCGTGCCGGTGACAGCAATGCCTCTTTCACGCAGGTCGCGCTCCGCTTTGCGGTATTCCGCAGTCTTTACATGACGCTGCGTAAAAGCCTGTTTCTTCAATTTTTCCCGCGCCAATCCGCGGTGGACGCCCGCAGGCGCATTGATCGCCACCAGGGCGGCTCGTTGTCCTGCCGCAAAGGCCGTGACATCCTCCAGCTCGCCGTTTGATAAAGCAACAAGGTTCAAGCCCCGATCCAGCGCTGCGTAAGTGAAGGATTTATGGGAAGAGGTTGGGTCAATGCCAATAAAAACCGAGTCGGGAAAAATCATAGTAAGATATCCGTTCAAGGACTCAACAAAATGAAGGACATCCTCCATTTTACTTCCAAAACGCGAGTTCACAAAAAGAATTAATCAACATGGACCGAATCCAACGCATCACTTTCTACATCCTCATTCTCATTGCCGGGGCAGCCTGGGTCTTCCTCTCCGCCTCCTCAACCGCGCAAACCGAAACCGCTCAAGCCCCGCAAACCGGCTTTACCGCTCCAGACTTTTCACTCAAAACTGCAACCGGCGAAACCTATGCCCTTTCGGAATTAAAAGGCCAGGCGGTGCTCGTTAATGTGTGGGCCACCTGGTGCCCGCCCTGCCGCGCAGAAATGCCTGCCATTGAAAAGATGTACCAGGAATACAAATCCCAGGGGCTGGTTGTCCTCTCGGTAAACAGCACAGTGCAAGACAACCCATTGGAGATTGCACCGTTTATCAAAGAATACAACCTGACCTTCCCCATTCTCCTGGACGAAACCGGCGACGTAACCCGCGCCTACCAGATCCGCTCCCTCCCAAGTTCGTACTTTATCGACCGGCACGGTGTTATCAGCGAAGTCATCATCGGCGGCCCCATGTCCGAAGCGTTGCTGCGCACCCGCATTGAGGAGGCTTTGAAATAATATGATCGCCGCATTCCAAAATCTGTTCGCGCCGCCCCGCCATATGATATTGCTCGTTGCAGCAGCATGGCTCGGTCTGACTCTTGCAGAAAAGCGCACAGAGCAACACGGCGTCAGCAAAGACGACCTCAACAACCTTACATTCTTTGCGCTGCTGGCCTTTATCATCGGCGGGCGGATCGCCTACATCCTTCAAAACCTGCCCGCATTCACTAAAAGTCCGCTGGGTATCATCTCCATCAATCCTGATCTTTTCGACCCGCCCGGAGCCCTGGTCGCTGGCATCATCGCCGCATTGATTTACGGACAGCAAAAAAAGATCCTCTTTTGGAATGCCCTCGACTCTCTTGCAACTTTTTTCGCCGTTCTCGCCATCGGCCTGGGACTCAGCCACCTGGCAGCAGGTACTTTTTTCGGCCAACCCACTGATCTTCCATGGGCGATTAAACTCTGGAACGCACAAAGACATCCGACTCAAATTTACGAAACCATCGCCTCCCTGCTGACTTTGAGCCTGCTCTGGGGCTCAAAACCGAATCCACGCCCTGGGGTGTTTTTCCTCTACTTTGCCAGCCTTGCTTCTTTCTCCCACCTCATCATCCACGCATTTCGCGCAGACGGCCCCATCCTCTTCAATGGTTTTCATCTGGGGCAGATCATCGCCTGGATAACATTAGCTACAAGTTTTGTACTTCTCGAAAGCAGACTCTCAGATCAAAGATTAACAAGTATCGTTGAATAAAAAAGCCGGGTGGATGAAGATCCACCCGGCTTTTCAACCTATCCGAGTTCAGGCTCGATCAAGCCATAACTTCCATTGCGCCTGCGATACAACACATTGACCTTGCTCGTCTCGGCATTATAGAAGACAAAGAAATTATCATGCCCCAAATTCCGCATCTGGATGATGGCCTCATCCTCTGTCATTGGATACAGGACGAATTTCTTACGCTTCGCAAACAGGGGAGAGAGTTCCCCGGTCTCTTCATCGATGATATCCTCTGCAACCTCGGCGGCAGAGCGGCCGTCCCCACGGTTATTATATTTCTTGCCTTTGTAGCGTTCGATCTGGCGCTGTAAATTATCCAGCGCTTTGTCGAAAGCGGCCAGCGCCTCATCCGCGCGTTCCTCCGAACGCAGGGTGAAACCTTTCCCAAACACAGTGACCTGCGCCACATTACGGTCATTGGCATCACGCGCGGCTTTGTAGTGAGCAAACTCCACGCGGGCCTCTTCAATGGAAGGCAGGTAGTGATCCAGGTTCCCGGCCTTCTTGGAAACATACTCCTCGATCCTTTCAGTCAAACGAATTTGACGCACTTGAACTTCAACTTTATTGGACATGGGTGCTCCTTTTATATGGGTTGTCGCTTTCAAAAAAAACTACGCGTTACACCCGTCTCAAGTCGTGATGAGGCAGGGCACGCGCAACTGTCAATGCAAAAACATCCCTGGCGCCCGCCGCATGGAACGCAGCAGCGCCGGATGATAACGTCGAACCGGTTGTCGAAACATCGTCCATAATCAGGATTACCTTCCCCACCGCCTCCATGCCCACTTGAAAAACTTCATGCACATTCGCCCGGCGTTCCTCCCTGGATAGCCCCACTTGAGAACGCGTCTCTTTGTAACGTACCAGTCCATTCGGTGCGTATTGATATCCCAGCGCCAGTGCAAGCGGCTTTGCGACCATCGCAACCTGATTATATCCCCTTTCACGCATCCGCTGTTTTCCCAACGGAACAGGGACTACAACATCAATCTGCCATCCCAATCTCCGTACAAATGGGATCATTTCGGAAGCCAGCGCATCACCCAAGGAAATATCGCGCTTATATTTCAATCTATGCAATGCAGATTGCACCGGTTTTTCAAAGGCGGCCCATGCCCGCAGGGAACGGAAATGCGGTCTCACCTCAAGGCAAACATCGCAAGTGCCTGCCTTTTTTTGGGGGAGACCGCACACATCACAAACCACACCATCCAACACTTGAACATTTTTTTGGCAGTCCCCGCACCAGCGCGCCCCCACCTTCCCACAGCCTCCGCAAACAGGCGGGAATATCAGATCCAGGCTTCTCCAGAGGGAGCGATATAACGTGTACTTTAGATTTGCCAAAAACTGCCTCGCATGAAATGCCAGCAGATGGGTCAAACACTATTTTTTATTCTTACTGCCCCACCAGTGGGCCGAACGCCTTTGCAATTTGAAAACCAGCAGGGGCCATTAGAATGATCATAATGGAGGGAAAGGTCAATAAGGCCATCGGAACGATCATCTTTACCGGAGCCTTGTGCGCTTCCTCTTCCGCCCGTTGGCGGCGCTTGATGCGCATTTGGTCAGACTGAATTCTCAATACCTTTGCGAGACTCACACCAAGGATCTGACTCTGGATCACGGCTGCAACGAAACTGGTCAGTTCAGGGAGCCCTACACGGTCAGCCATGTCGCGCAGCGCCTCACGTTGAGTCTTGCCCAGCTGCACTTCGCGAATACAACGCCCAAAAAGAATTGAAAGCTCGTTCTCCCATTTTTCGCTGACCTTGGACATTGCGGCATCAAAACCAAGGCCTGCTTCCACACAAATGGTCAAAAGGTCAAGGGCGTCTGGCATGGCCTTGCGCACCTCGTTTTGACGGCGATCAATCCGGCTTTGCAACCACATTTGAGGGAAGAAAAAACCCAAAACGGAGAAAACCCCCACCGTCAGAATGACGCGAACAATCGGCCAGTTGACGGTTGGTAAAGTCGAGATCAACAGCAACAAGCCGCCAAAGATCGCAGCGCCAACGAAGCGGGTTGCTAGAAAAGTAGATGCGTCAATCCTGCCGGGGTTTCCCGCCAGTTCCAGTTTCGTAGCGGTTTCCTGAAGGAGTTTCTCAGGCGTGAAGCGGGCGGAGATCTCTCCAAGTTTCCGTATGATCGGGATAACCACGCGCTCCATGAACGGCTCTCGCAGTTCAATCTCTTCAAGGGAGACTTTCTCTCCGCGCTGGGTGGCATCTGCCAAACGGGCGAGAATCGGGTCTCCTTGATCTTCCTGAGTTTGGCGCGCAAACCGCCCACCAACCACTATCAGCAAAACTGCCCCGCCTAAAATGGCGATGATTACAATGACGGCAATCACAGTTCCCATACTACACCTCGATATCCGCAATACGCATCATGATAAAGTAACTGGAGAAAATCAATCCCAACACTGTACAAATAATCGCCGCAGTACAATAGGGCCCCCCCTGGGTGACGGATAGCAAATATTCAGGATTCAAAAACCACAAAACGAGAGTAAGCCCAAAGGGGATCAGGGAAAGAACGGTGCCGGAGGTGCGCACTTGCGCGGTTAAAACACGCACCTCACCTTTGATGCGGATGCGCTCACGAATGGTGAATGAAATATTATCCAAAATTTCAGAAAGGTTACCACCAACCTCGCGTTGAACATTGATGGCAGTAATCACAAAGTCCAGGTCGTCACTGGGAATACGTCGCAGCAAATTATCCAGGGCCACCTCCATCGTAATACCAATCTGCATTTCCTGAACAACACGCCGAAATTCATCGCAGATCGGAGATGGTAATTCCTTACTGACTGCTTCCATGGCTTGCATCGTTGAATACCCGGCTCGCAAGCCGTTCACCATCAAGTTAAGCATATCTGGCAATTGATCGTTGAAGCGTTGCAACCGTTTGCGCTGTTGCGACTTGACATAAGCGCGCGGCGCAAAAGCCCCGCCTATGCCACCAATCAAAGCGGAGACCGGATGAAAATTCCCAAGAAACCACGTAACCAGGGCACCGATAAAAATGCTCGCCCCAATCAGGACAAGGTATTCTGCAACCTTAAACTTGATATCCGCCCGGGCCAGATCGCGGGCAATACGGTCACCGTAGGAAGTCTTTTCAACGCGCTTTGAAACCCAGTTCGTTAAAACATACTTCTGGGCTTCCTGATCCACGCTCTTCTTGTCATCGTCCAGGTACTGGCTAAGGCGCTCTTCCACCAATGCGCGTTCGCTGTTCGAGGATACGACGACACCAACTATCAAAAGGATGATCAAGATGGTGCCGCCAACGATTATGATCCAGGTCATATTTTTCCTTCCGGCCAGTCTTCGATGGATTTAGTAACGACGGCGCTCGCCGATTCCAAAAATGGAGGGTGGCAGGTGAATACCGGCAGCCTCTATGCGGTCCATAAATTTTGGTCTCAGGCCCGATGGGCGCAGCAGCCCAACAATGCGGCCATTCTCGGTGCCGGTCTGATCAAAGACGAAGATATCCGTCATGGTAATCACATCCCCTTCCATGCCGCTAACCTCGGTGACTTTCGTTATCTTACGCGTACCATCACGCATGCGCTCTTGCTGGACAATCATATCCACGGCACTGGCTACCTGTTCGCGAATGGCGCGGATCGGCAAGTCCATGCCCGCCATCAGGCACATGGTCTCAATACGGGCAAGAGCATCGCGCGGGGTATTGGCGTGTGCCGTTGTCATCGACCCTTCATGACCAGTATTCATGGCCTGCAACATGTCGAGCGTTTCGCCGCCGCGGCATTCACCAACGATAATGCGTTCAGGGCGCATACGAAGGGCATTGATCACCAGGTCGCGGATCGTGATTTCGCCACGACCTTCAATATTCGGTGGGCGGGATTCCAACGTCACCACATGCTCCTGACGCAATTGCAGTTCAGCGGCATTTTCAATGGTGATAATACGTTCATCCGCCGGTATGAAGCTTGACAGCACATTTAACAAAGTAGTCTTACCTGAACCGGTACCGCCCGAAATGATGATATTTAAACGCGCTTCCACACAGGCCTTCAAAAACTGCACCGCTTCCGAGGTGATCGAGCCAAACTGAATTAATTGATCGACCGTGATCGGGTTCTTGGAGAACTTACGAATGGTCAGCACCGGGCCCACAAGTGAGATGGGCGGGATCACGGCATTCACACGGGAACCATCAGCCAAACGCGCATCCACATACGGGCTGGATTCATCAATACGGCGTCCAAGCGGCGCCACAATACGATCAATGATACGCATCACATGCTCGTTGCTTTCAAAAGTCACCGGCACGCGGTGAATCTTGCCCTTGCGTTCAATATAAATATTCTTGGGGCCATTCACCATGATTTCAGTAATGGTGTCATCTTCCAGCAGAGACTGCAAAGGACCCAGCCCCAATATCTCAGCCGCGATCTGCTCGAACAAACGTGCGCGTTCCGGCCTCGAAAGAACAATATTCTCTTCAGATAGGATTTGCTCAAACAACCCTTGAATCGTCCGACGAACCTCGTCCGTCCGCGACACATCCATGGATGGGTCAATTTCAGCCAACAACTTATTTTGAACACGCGTCTTCAGGTCGAAATAGGAACCGGCCTGCGGCGATGTGATCGGCGCACTGACCCGTCTGGCTTGAAGGGATGACAGGCGGGATGAATCGCCTCCTCCTCCGCCCGAACCGGATTGCCCCTCTCCAGAAGTTGGCAGCGCCGGAGCAGGCTTGCCGTTTTGTTGCTGGTTATTATTGTTACCGCCCTGGCCTTGTTCAATACGTCGAAGCAATGACATGGGAATTCTCCTTAACGCTTATTAACCGGCATATCATCTTCGGTTTCCAGGGTGCTCAAACGCGCCCGAACCGCTTCAGCCAGCCCAAAGATTCCCCGGCCAATTGGCTGCGACTTATTATCCAGCATGAACGGGATCCCACGATTAACTGCAGTGATCGCAATCTTTTCGTCCAGCGGAATGGAAGCAGCAATTTCATGCTTGAGATTCTCGCCTACGCGTTCCGGGGTAATCCCGATACGTTTATCGTAGCGGTTCATGGCAAAAACAATGCGATCCTTGTTGATCCCCATGGTATGAACCAAATCCAGGAACAAGCGTGCATTTTTGATGGCTGGGATCTCCTGCGTGGTTACCAGTAAGATCAGGTCAGTCACATCAATAGTCGAAAGAATGACATCTGTAAGGATGGGCGAAGTGTCCACTACCACATAGGAATACATCCGTTGCAACATCTGCAAGACCTTCGCAAACTGTTCCGCGGAAACCTTTTCTGCGTTCTCAGGGCGCTGAGGCGCACCGAGAATGCGGATGCCGGAAGCTTCATGCCGGACCAGGATTTCCTCCACCACGTCCGGCTCCAAGTCATTGATGCGGGGAGCAAGTTCAAGAATCGTATTTTTGCCTTGTTCGTTCACAAAAACCGCGACATCCCCAAATTGTAAATTCGCATCGACCAGTACTGCTCGTGTATCTTCATTGTTAAGCGCGATCGCCAGATTCACTGCGATCGTAGTGCAGCCTGTCCCACCCTTGGGACTGTACACCGTGATGATTTTTCCGTTTGGTGTTGGTGAAAAACCGGCTATGCCACCGCCGCCCCCGGGTGTTAATACGATCTTCTGCTTGGCCCCTTTTTCCCGTTCCACATGCGCCATTTCCCCGGCACGCTTGATAGCGGAGATAAGTTCGTCTCCCATCGGGGGTTTGGTCAGAAAGTCACGTGCGCCGGCCAGCATGGCACGGCGCATGTAATTTTGATCTCCCTGCACAGACAGAATCACCACTTGAATGTGCGGTGATTTCTGACGAATCTGTTCCGTAGCTGTAATCCCGTCAATATCGGGCATATTGATATCCATCAAGACCACATCAGGATCCAAGTCGCTGGAAAGCTGGATTCCCTCCCTGCCGGAACGAGCCGTACCAACGACATCGACATCTGATTCAAACTGTAAAAGTTTGCGAACGTTTTCCCGGGTCTCGGCAATATCATCGACAATAAGTACCCGAATTTTATCTACAGCCATATTAAGCGTTATCCAATCTAGTTAAGTTCTTTTTCTTATTGCGGGGGCACCACCACAGCATCGTTGGGTAGCACCGGCGAAGTCAGGGTTGAGAGTGCCGGTTGCATTGTATAAGGTAGTTTGGCCGGGACCGGGATGTTGTACTGACTCAACAGAAATTGAAGGGTCGAAGCCTCAGTCGCCTGTCGAGCCTGATCTGTCGGATTACGCAGAGTCAATGACATCTTGGCGTTTGTGTAGATCAAGTATGAAAGCGTGATCGAATCCTGCGGCGAGACAACCAGCGTGATAATATCTGGAGGAGTCGGGGCCTGCTGCTGAGCGTTCGGGTCGGTTGCCGGAGTTTCCGTGGTCGTGGTGGTTGTCGTATCGGTTGCTACGAGCGGAAAGTTACCCAATTTCAGGACTTTCACATCCTGCAACAAGGTCTGGCAGACCAGGCGTGGACGTTGAACTTCAGAAGGAACCAGATAATAGGGTTGTTGGACAGAGGGGTCCAATTCGAGGCGCCCCTGAGGTGAACCGGCAGTCGCAACACCAAGAGATAAAATGGGCAAACCTTCCACCGAGAAGCCGGTCCCCGTTGCGCCTTGAACAGAACCAAGTCCTGTACCTGTCAACACAGCCGTAAGGTTTGGCAGGATGGTCTGGAAGGCGGGATCCACATCCACAAAAAGCAAACAGGCATTGACGTTCACATGAGCGCCGTCATTGATGGCATAACCGGACACTGCGAGGCGATCCACCGGAATGGACATGGCGGTCATCCCCGGCGGAATCAATGAAGCCCACTGAGGGCCGGAGACCGGGACACTGGAGGTGGCATCGGTCACCATGGCTTCGGTAATCACGACACCCTGATCAAGCGGGAATTTCGCAACCTTGCCGAGCAAGGCCTGAACTTCATCGCGAGTATACATGACGCCAACCAAATTCGTTTGAGGGATTTGCATCGTAGCGAGCAAAGCCTCAGTGATCTCCCCCCCTTGGGGGACGTTTTGGGCAGCGTAGTAAATTTCCACGAAAACCGGCTGATTCACCGGTTGTTGTGCCTGTAAAAACTGGCGAATGGCGACAAACCCCACCACCAAACCTATGATAATGATTAGAAGTACTAAAATCAGAGTACGACCGCGACGCATAGTCTGCTCCTCTCAACGAGTTAATTCTTGAGATTTGTTTTATTTCATCTTGATTATACAGGAAAAACCCCTAAAACATGCCATGGGACAAAATGGGGATACGCCCTTGGTTTTATCAGTATTGTTAGGCGATTTCCCTCTTAGTTTTTGGATTGAACTGTAAAAGCGATCCGCGTCCCAGCTCCAATGGCACTGTCAATTTCAAAATTCCCACCCAACATCTCGGCCCGCTCGCGGATGAGCTTCAACCCCAAATTCGAGGATTCTTTGAGCATCTCGGGGTCGAAGCCTCTGCCATTGTCATCCACACTGACGCGCAGGAAATCATTACCCAAATCCAGATGAACCTTGACCAGGTTGGCCTGGCTGTGGCGGGCTGCGTTCCCCAGCAATTCCTGAACGGCGCGAAAGATCATAACTTCAAGGTAGGGTTCCAGCCGACGTTCCGTTCCGGTGACCGTGACACTGATCTCAAGACCGGTCTGCTCTTTGAACGCATCTGAATATTTTCGGAGCGTTGGAATCAAGCCCAGATCATCAAGCATCATCGGGCGCAGTTCAAAGATAAAATTGCGCACCTTCTGGAAGGTTCCCATGGCGGAGGCTTTCAGGTTGCCCAGTTCATCCCTGGCCTGAGCCGGGTCGACATCCATGAGACGCATGGCGATCTCGGTCTGAAGGATAAAGTTGGAGAGCGCTTGCGCAGGCCCGTCATGCATCTGACGGGAGAGGCGTTGGCGTTCGGCTTCCTGGGCATTCACGATCATTTCAATCCCAGCCATTTGACTCTTGGCCGCCGCAGACGACATGGAACCGGATCGCTCGCCAAAGCCAGAAATGATCTTCTCCAGGGCGGCCTTGTACTTCTCAAGGTGGATCTTGTCGTTCTGGAGTTTCTCCAACTGTCCGCGCATGACAAACAAGCGCTGCTGAGCGTCCAGCGCGGATTCGTACGCCATCTTCAGGTCATCCAAACTGGCGCCCTGCTTTTGAACCTGCTGCAGATGAGCAGTAATGGCGGTATTTCGCTGAGTCAATTTTCCAAGTTCCCCCTGACTCTGTTCGATCATCAATGTGACTTCGCGCAGCGCACGCTGGGTCTCGGTCAGCTCTGTGCTGTAATCCACAGTCTCCTGATTTGACATAACGTACTCCTAATATTGGATATCGGTATCGCGGAGGGTCACCCAGCCGCGCTTAAGGGCATATACCACAGCCTGGGTCCGGTCTTCAACGCCAAACTTGCGAAGGATGGCGGTCACGTGATTCTTGACAGTCTGATGGCTGATGCCAAGCAGGGTGGCGATCTCCTTGTTGCTCATGCCGCGCACCACGCAGGCCAGCACTTCCATCTCACGGTCAGACAAAGGATGGAAGGGAGTTCCCGGCTCGCTGTAGGAGCGACGCGCTCCCTCCATTTTTTCTTCGACCCACAATTCCAATTCACGACGGGTGAAGACATTATTTGCAAAGACAAACTTGCCCTCAGAGACTTCGCGGATAATGCGGGACAAAGTCTGCGGCTCAATATCCTTTGAGCAATATCCTTGCGCACCCGCCAGAGCCGCATGGATGGCCTGCTCGACATCATCGTACCCAGTCATCAGGATGATGCGCGTACTGAGTCGTTCCTGCGAAACCTGGTGCGTGATCTGCTGGCCGTTCATGCCGGGCAGGTTGACATCCAGCACCGCAACAGTCGGTTTCTTCGAGCGGATCAGTTCCAGCGCTTCGTCTCCGGCAGCGGATTGCGCGATGATCCGCATATCCGGCTCAAGTGACAACGCATCCACCACACCCTGACGGAACAAGGGGTGATCATCAACAATCAAAAGTGTTATTTGGTTCATCCCAAACCCGATCTCTCTTTGCTAGTGGTTTAACTTGCAAGAACAAAACTATTTTAACCCATTATCGCGGTTTCCAAGCGAAGATCACCATGTTTTGTTCCTGTAGTGCAATGGTAAATTTTCCGCCGGAAATAAAGAAGACCTGCGCGTCTCTTGTAAGAGATGGATAAAAGTAAGGAAATGCGATCAGATAATCAGCGCCTCTTTCATTAAGGAAGGAAGCAAGGCGCGCCTCGTCACGGATGAACGGAATCACCTCGGGAGAGATCAACCCCGCCAGATCAATGATGGCATGATCGTCGAAGTAACCGAGCGCGCCGATATCATGAGCGGCGATGATGGCATCCGGCGGAAGGTTCTGAGCGGCCCACCTGGCTGTGACCACCATCTCGCTTTCAATGACAGCGACATCTTGAGCGTAGGAATTGGCCCCCAGCACGATGAAACCCAAAACAAGCATGGCTGCGCTTCCGCGCCAGATGGTCTGAACGATCCAGTGATAACGCTGGAAGAATTTCCCGGCATCGAACTCGGCAAAGGCCAGCAGGCCGAACAAAAAGAAGATCGGCATGGCCGGCATGAGATAACGCCCGTGCTGGTAGACGGGCAGGCGGGATATATAAAGGAAGAGATATCCAAAGCACCACAGGATCGCCGCCAGACTCCCCCACAGACGTAAGCGTATCGACTTGACAACCCAGATGATCAGACCGGGAAGGATGGCCAGGCCCGGCCCAACCAAAAGTTGCAGGGACATTTGCCCGAGCCGCTCCATAAAAGGAAGGGACTGCCAAGAAGCGTACTCGGCCTGCTTGGCATAGAAGGTGTTCGGCATGGGCGTGCCGCCAACGGCAAGGTTGAAAAATAAATAAAAAAGGAAGAGCGCGCCGAAACCAATGGAAAAGCGCAGCAAAGACAAACCGCGCGCTCTCCAGTCTGGTTCGCGCAGGAGGATGACCATGAGCACGGGCGGAAGGAGAGTCAGGCCATCGGGGCGCACCCAGACCGCCAGACCAGCGAGCAGGCCCAGGGTCAGGTAGCGAGGCGAGTCCGTCATCAGCAGGATGAGCAGTGTGGTGACGATCAAGCCGTGCAGCAGGGTCTCCATGCCAGACAGGGAGGCCCATGCCAGATGCCACTCGCAAGCGATGAACCAACCCACCCAGGGCAGGCGCGGACGGTAGGAGGTCACCAAATGACGAACAGTCCATTCACATAAGACGGCCAGCGCGAAGAGAATGACGAGGCCGAGGAGATAGGTCCAGAGATAGGGCGAGAGGCGCAGAAGAAAACCAATGGACAGCAGCGCAGACCAAAGCGGCGAGGTGGAACCGGCCGAAGGCAGGCCGGGACGGAAGGCCCATTCGCAGTGGAAGGCAAAGTTGCGCGCATAGGTCTGGTGGATCCAGGAGTCGTCGAGGGGAAATCCAACGGCATACGTGGAGGCGCTGACCAGCAGGTAGATCGCAGCGATGAAAAGCACAGCCGCGGCCAACAAAATGAGATCGCGCCGTGAGAGATTACTTGAGTTTGAAGATGTGAACGCCATGGACCTCACCCAGATAAATGACCCCTGCTCCCTGCTGCGGGTTTGCGATCAGAGCTTTCAGTTGCGGCAGGACTGTGGAAGGCTCCAGCACGAGATAGTTTGCGCCGAACTGACGGGAAACGGATTGAATGGTCTCCAGGCCGCCATAAGGAATGGAGATGGCCGAGCGACCCGTGGCCAGATAATAGGCAGGCGCATTGCCGACAATGACAATGTCACCTTCTGCGATGCCGTTCTGGAGCAGGACCTGTTCGGCGGCAGGATAGTTGACCTCTTCTTTTTCACCCCAGCCAAGGACAAAGAGGCGCAGATTGACGACATAGAACGTGAGGATGATCGTGATCAGCACGAGGGCGCTGCGGAAGATGAAGGTGGCCCGATCGTCACCCCAGTTGCGTTTACGCAGCCAAGTGATGACGCCATCCAGGCCGAGGGGAGCGAGAGCCCACCACAGGGGTTGCAAGGCGGCCCCGGCATGGAAGAAGGCCCCGCGCGCGCCCGCAAAAGGGAAGAGAAAGGACATTACGAAGAAAAGGATCAACCAGGCCAGCGCCCCGAGACGGACACGGTCATCCCGGCGGTGATGCAGGATGCCCGCCACGATGAAGGGAAAGAGAATGATGCCGCCATGCGCAGCAAAGCCGGAGCCGAGGTTGCTGCCGAGAGCGGACAGGCGATCCGATAAAATCTTTTGCCAGCCCTGGGCAAGGAAGGTTTGCGGGTTGAGCAATTCGGGCGGATAGATAAAGGTCTGGTCGTAATTCTCGAGCCAGAGGGCGCGGCTACCGCCGGGAGCCATGAACGAACCGAAGATATTGAAGTTACGCAAATACCACGGCCCCATGATGAGCAAAAAGCCAAAGACCGCCAGCAGCGAAGCGACCAGCGTGTAACGTACGAAGAGCGAAGGGGTATTGCGCGGCGCACGCCAGAGCGCGAAGAGCAGGGTCAATGGCAGCCAGAGCAGGCCATCACTGCGGGAGAGCGAGAGCAGCCCCGCCATGAGACCCAGCAGGAACCAGGGGAATGTGCTCTTTGAGTCTTCGATGAGTTTGGAAGCAAAGATGAAATACAAGCCGCCAAAGAGCATGAAGGGACTGAAGTTATCCGTCACACCGACAAAGGGAGCGTTATAGACGGAAAAGATCGCGAAGACGGCAGCGAGCAGGGCGATATCCTTTTTGCGGGTGAAGAGCCAGCCGAGATGCGCCGTGACCGGCACCACCAAAGCGGAGATCAAAATGAAGGGCCAGCGCGCAGCCGCAAAGGTGGTCTGACCCGCGACCCACATCCCAAGCGCGGATAGTATGGAGGAAAGCGGCATCCAATAGGTGTGCGAGGGATGCGGCAGCGCGGTGACGCCATCGAGATAATTCCACAGGTAGGGTTCGGTGAAGCCGCGGCCCTCAACAAGCTGGATACCGCCCGCATAGTAATAGGCCGAGTCTAAATAACCGGGCACGGGCTCAAACTGCGCGATGACGATCGGCAGGACGAGCCCACAGAGGAAGAGCAGAAGGTAGGTTTTGATTTTCATCGGCGGGAGACCAGATCGGCCCACAGGCGCGGCGGACGCAAGGCCCACCAACGCACCCAGTATAAGCCCATGAGGGTGAAGACCGGCAGGAAGAGATACAGCACTTCACCGGTCTTGACTATAAAGCCAGGTAGAACGAAGAAGTACAGCCCCCACGGCAGGCCCGCCACGGCGAGCAAGAGCAGGAGGGACAACAACCCACCGAAGCGCCCCCAACGATCTTGAACAATGGAGAAGACCAGCGCCAGGGGAATGACCAGCACCGAGAGATTCTCCAACTCAGAGCGGAAGCCCAGCAGCGGGGCAGCGGCGAGGGACAGGCAGGCGACCCAATAAAAGCGGCGGTCATCCTCCAGCAGGGAGGGATTCCATTCATAGCCGAGGGCAATCACAAGCATGATTATCACAGCCCAGGCGATGACCTGCCCATTGGCTGGGAAGACCTGCCGCAGGGTGGTGAAGACCGAGAAGCCGAAGTCGGCGCGCAGGTTGTTCATGCCAGCCCGCAGATAGGCCAGGAACCAGTTCGAATAAACGAGGAAGGAGACCGCCCCCAACACGAGAGTCCATAAGCCGAAGCTCACGAGCACGCGCGAACGCCCCTGACGATAGGAACGCCACAACACCAGAAGCAGGAAGGGCAGGCCGACCTCCCAGTAATAGAGAGAGAAGGCCGCGAGCGCACCGGCAAACTCATCCTGACCGGACTTGAGCGCCCAGAGGGTGCCCGCGTAGAGCAGGCTCAATAGAATGACCGGGTTGGATTCAAGGATGGCTTGAAAGGCATAAAGGTTGCCAACGCCGAAGAGCACAAAGAGCAGCGCGAACCAGAGCGGGGCTTTGCCATCGGTGAGGCGCAGGCTGAGCACGGACAGGGCGAGCAGCGAAAGTTCGAGGATCAAGTTGAAGATGGCGCGCGCCGTTTGCGGGTCGGGGAACAGCGCAAAGGGAAAATAAAGCAGGAGCAGGTGGAAGGGCGTATCGAGGATGTAAGGCTCGGAGCCGGAGCGGGCGGCACCTCCATAAACCAACTGCTGCACACGAGCGGGCACTTCTCCACTATAAGGGTCGAGGCGTTCGGTGATGAAGCCGCGGCTGGCAACCCAATGCACGAGGAAATCCCCGCCGCCCCTGGGGAGCAGGAGGTTGGCCCGCACCAACCCGACAGAGATGGCCGCGAAGACCAGCAAGGCCAGGATGATGAATTGGTAGTCACGCGGGGTGAGGGATTTGGAGGGAGGCTGGAAGTTCATAGAGGGGTGGAGCGAAAAGTAGAACTACAAGGGGAACCACAAGAACAACAAGTAGAACTTGTTGAGTCCGGGAGGTTAGATAGTAAAACGAAAGATGGGGCGGGAGGGAGAGCGGCGCGCCACTTCAACGAAGCCCGCATGGCGGAAGGCTGAAGCCGTGCCGGTGAAGGCAAAGGGCGGGGGCGCTTCCTTCTCCGCCTCGAGCGGATAGCCCTCGACGACGCGGGCACCCTGCCCGGCAGCATACTCGACGGCCGCCTTGAGCAACTCGACGGTGAGGCCGAGGTGACGATGTTTCTTCTCTACATAAAAGCAGGTGATCGACCAGACTTCCTGTTCATCCACAGGTTGGAGGATGCGGGAATGCGCGAGCTTGGGATATTGCGCGCGCGGCTCAACAGCGACCCAACCGACCGGGTAGCCCTCGGAATAGGCCAGCAAGCCGGGGACTTCCTTTGCATCGACAATCGACTTCTGCATCTGGCGATTGGACTCGCCTTTGTTTTCGTCGAAAGCCTTGCCGCGCAACTTCCAGTGCATGCACCAGCAACCGCCGCAGGCGCCATGCTCACCGAGCAGCAGTTCAAAATCGCGCCAGAGTTTTTGAGTGAGGGGATGAAAGGACAGGTCGAGGGGTTCCATGAAGGGTGGGTTCAATGCGGGCGGAGTCAGGAAGCGAGCATCTTCAGGCGCGCCGGCAGGATCTCGTATTCAAAGTCCTGCATCCATTCGGTGAAGAGTTCGCCATCGGTGTGGGCCGGGGAGGGTTTATCGAGGTGGATGCGCACGCGGGTGCAGTTCAATTCGAACATGCCATCCATCTCGACATAACTGCCCTTGTCCTCATTGAAGGCGCGCGGCAGGGCCTGGAACAAGCCCAGGCGGGTGGCGCGATAGCCATAGGCGAGGGTGAGTTTTCCGTCGTAGAGATCGGCGTGCGGGGTCATAAAGAAGCCCCCGGTGCGGCGACCGTTGCCGATGGTGATGAGCGAGAGGTTGCCCTTGTACTCGCCGCCATCCCAGGAGACCTCACCCACCCACTCGGGTTTATCCATGATGCCCTGCACAGCCGCGACGAGATAACGGGCGATGCCTTTGATCCAATGGATCTTTTCATGCTTGATGGTGACGTAGGGTTCGAGTCCCGCGGCAGAGTTGTTGACGAAGTATTTACCGTTCAGTTTACCGACGTCCATCAGGCGGGTCTGGCCGGCCGCAAGGACGCGCGCGGCTTCGTTCAGGTCGGTGGGAAGTTTGAGGGAAAAGACAAGGTCGTTGGCCGAGCCGAGCGGCAGGATGCCGAAAGGACCGACCGGCTGCGCATCGCTCCCGGCGGCCTGCATGAGACCATTGACGGCTTCGCCAATGGTGCCGTCGCCACCGGCGGCGATGATGGGCGAGAAACCTTCAAGCGCCGCCTGCTTCGCCAGTTCGATGATCTGCCCTTTGCGTTCGGAGACGACAAGATCAAATTCGAGACCGGCAGCCTTGAGGGCGGCTTCGGCCTCGGGCCAGCGGGCTTTGGAGTTCCAACGGTTGGAGTACGGATTAAGGATAACTTTGGCGGTCATCGACCCTCCACAAGGTGATCGTGGTCAATTTTACCTGAATTCCATTCCTTGAACTGCGAGATGCCAACTGCAACGAAAATCAACACACAGCCAAGGACCTGAAGCGGCGCGAGGCGTTCGTCCAGCAGAAGCCAGCCGGAGAGCACCGCAAACACAGACTCGAGGCTGAGCAGCAGGGCGGCGTCGGCGGGCGGAGTGTGACGCTGCGCCCAGATCTGCAGGGTGTAGCACAGGCCGAGCGAGAGGAAGGCGGTGTAGGCAATGGCGAAGAGCAGGTTGGCATTGAAGGCGGGCATGGGTTCGATGACCAGCCCGAGGGAGAGGTTGAGCAGGCCGCAGACCAGCAATTGACCGACGGAGAAGGACATGGACTCGTAGCGCGAGGCGTACTTTCCCAAGACGATCACATGCAGGGCCCAGAACAACCCGCCGATGAGTTCGAGCAGGTCGCCGAAGTGCAGGACGAATTTGCCGCCGGTGGAAAGCAGGAAGGCGCCGGTCATGGCGAGGGCGATGGCGACGATGAAGAGCCAGTGCGATCTTTCACGCCAGAAGAGAAACAGGATGAGCGGAATCATGACGACGTAGAGGCTGGTGATGAAGCCCGCATTGCCCGCAGTGGTGTACACCATTCCGGCTTGTTGGAAGGCGCTGCCGATGAAGAGCACTAGCCCGGCAAGGCCCATCCATTTAAGATTTTTGGAGGTGAGCGCGGCGCCTGAGGTTTTGAAGGATTGGCGTGCAAAGGGAAAGACGACGACTGCGGCGAGGGTGTAGCGCAGGCCGTTGAAGATGTAGACGCTGCCGACCTGCCCGGCGATGCGTTGGGCAACGAAGGCGGAGCCCCAGATGATGGAGATGAGGAAGAGGGTGAGATCTGCTTTGAAGCGCATGGGGGCGATTGTAGTCGAGTAGTCGTTAGTCGGGTAGTCGGTTGGTCGGGTGGTCGTTTAGTCGTTTGGTCGTTTAGCCGGATAGTCTGGTGGTCGGGTGGTCCATGGCTTTCTCAAAGTAGGCTGACCCAATATTGATGTCGTTGCGAGGGCGGCGCTTTCCTGCCCGAAGCAATCTCCCAACGGTCAGTTTTGCCGGTTTAACGGGAGACTGCTTCGGCACAAAACGCCTCGCAGCGACATTTCTCAGACTTTGAGGCAGCCATGTCGTTTAGTCTTGTAGTCTGGGGGTCGGGGATGAATGAAAAACCCCAGGGCTGGGTGGGCGCTGGGGCGGGTGGGGTGATTCGGTTTGTTGGTTAGCCGTTGGAGTAGGGGTCGGTGGTGGGAGAGGGTTCGACGGGCGGCTGGTCGTTGTTGTTTTTGGGAGCAGGGGCGGGGTCGCAGATGGTTCCGCCGTCGAAGTTGAATTCGTTGACGCGCTGATCGCCGATGAAGACTTCTATGACTGCGGGGGGGCCGTTGGGGGCGGGCGGGTAGATGCAGGTGAGCACGCGCGAGTTGCTGGCGGCGGGGGTGCAGGTGGATTCGACGCCGTTGAAGAGCACCTTGACGGTGGCGGGGTCGTAGGGCGGGGCGTCTTCGGCGAGGGTAAAGTTGACGTAACGCGAGACGTTGTCGCAGGTGGTGAAGGTTCCGGTGAGGAGGGGTTTCAATGGGGCGGCTTCGGTTGCGGCTTCGGTGGGAGGCGCACTGGCTTCGGTTGAGGCCTCGGTGGGAGGTTCGGTGGCGGCAGGCTGGGGCGATGAATGCTGCCTGTTATAGTCCATACACGCTGCAGATCGGATGGTGGAGGAGTCAATCTCCTGCAATTCTCTGGTGGTGAAGTCTGCCGCAGCCGAGGTTGAGCCGTCCATGGGGCAGGCGCAGCGGTAGACAAAGCCTTTGGAAAAATAGGAAAGGTTGCAAGACACATCGCCACCGACCACGATAGTTTTCTGTGGACCACAGGCAAGGCTGGCAAGGATGAGGACAAGCAGGGCAGGCCAGGGATGGGCGGTGTTTCGGTGCATGGGTGGTCTCCTTTGGTGCAGGCATCTAATTTGGAGATAGTATATCGGATTTGAAGAGGAAGGGAATGGTAATTTTTGGTGGCGCGGAGGCCGTGACAATCATATATTTTGCCGTGGTGGCGGTCCCCCGAGCGGGGGAAGCGGCGGCCGCCATCTTTTTGAAATGATGAAAGGGTTTGGAGGTCGGGTACAATGGTAAGGTATTGCATAGATCGTCTGTGAAATGAACTGTATCAAAAAGGAGGCTCTCATGCTTACCGTTGAAGCCGTAATCGACGAGAAGGGACAAGTGACAATCCTTCAGCCTGTACAACTACAAGGTGTTCGGAAGGCATTGGTGGTTGTTCTGGACGAACCTGTGCCGCCCATTGCGGAAACTGCGCTGTTGAGCGAAGCCGCGCTTGCTGAGGATTGGTTGAAACCTGAGGAGGATGAAGCATGGTCATACCTAAAACGGGCGACATCGTAGTTTTGCCTTTTCCATTTTCAGATTTGACCGAAAGCAAGGTGCGCCCCGCGGTTGTGCTGGCGCAGGCTGGCAGGGGTGACTGGATTCTCTGCCAGATTACCAGCAATCCCTACGGTGACGCGCAGGCTGTTGTCATTGATACGACCGATTTTGAAACTGGCATGTTGCGGCTGCAAAGTTATGCGCGCCCTTCCAAATTGTTCACTGCCAATGAGGGATTGATGATTTCCATCGAAGGGACTCTAAAACCAGAAAAAATGGCTGAAATTCGCAATGCGATCATCGCTATTTTGGGGGAATAGAATGGCAGAAAAGTTAACTTTCAAATACGACCGCGAGGCGGAAGACCCATAGAGGCACGGAGATACCGAGGAAAAAAGCATTACAGAAAGATGTTTCGAACAAACCAACCCATAACCGGCTTTGATGAGTAACGATATGCAACCCTATGTTGACTTTATGATCGCCCATTGGTATATCCTGCTTCCGATAGCGCTGGTTATCGTGTTGATCCTTGGAATCCTGATCAAGCGGGGGCGGCTGGAGTCGCTGGACCTGTTTGGCATAAAAATAAATTTTAGCAACGGGGAAAAGATCCTTTCACCGTTCCGGGATAATGACCTGAAAAAGTACCAAATTCAATTTACAAAGACCGCGTTGGGCAATCTTTCAACGCTGGGGATTACGGAAGACAAGGTGATCGATCTGATCGACAAGGAGTTCACCCACCACGTCAATTATTTCAAATGGGACTTGCAGGACTACCCCCTGCCGGTGCAGCAGAACTATATTGTGGTGCTGGATAAGACCGGGAAGTCGTTAACGATCCGGGCGGTGAAATCATCCAACCTGAACGAGGCGCAACTGGCCAGCATCAACAACCTGCTGGCCGATTACAGGCGGTTGAGCCGCTATCAATACCGCACCACGCCGAACTACATCCTGAGACCGGAGGCCATTAAAGAGATCTATCAATCGCATCGCGGTGTGATCCAAACCCTATACAAACATTATTCACTATACAAAGAACCGGGGTTTAATAGCGACCATTTCTATGTGAGTTATATCGGTTACGAGCAAATTATCGGCATAGTCACCGATCTCTCTCAACTGGCCGAGTTCCAGGAGAAAAAGGAAAAGTCCCTTCCAAGCGACAAGGTGTTTGCGCATAATATCATTGCTGCCATCAAGTCGCTGCAAAGCATCGAAAAATTATCGGTTGACCAGGAGAACGGGCTGATCTCCTCCGAGGTGGCCGACCGTGAAATCGTGCTGGCGCTGGAGACCTCGCTGCAATATATTCACAAGACGGTCAACCTATTGCTGGCGGATTAATCAGGTCGGGTAAATATTGAAGAAGATCTTCAGGCAGCCTTCCAATTGGGTATGAAAGTGTGAGAAGGAATAAAAGGCATGAGTTTCAACGAAAACACAAGAGTCAAGATTCCAGCCATCCTACACCTTTGCAGGCTTGGATATGAATATATTTCATTGTCAAAGTCGACACATGACGAAGGCACGAACATTTTCACAGAACTTTTTGCCGAGTCGATCCTGCGAATTAACCCGGATTTGGATGCGGACGCGGTGAAGCGCGTTTTTGAAGATATTTCCCTTGCGCTGGATAATGAAGATTTGGGGCAGGCGTTTTATGAAATGCTAACCGCCACATCGGGGACGCGTTTAATTGACTTTGAAAATTTCGACAACAACTCTTTTCATGTCGTCACCGAGTTGAATTACAAAAACGGGGATGATGAATTCCGCCCAGATGTAATTTTGCTGATTAACGGAATGCCGCTGGCATTTGTGGAAGTGAAGAAGCCGAATAACCACGATGGCATTCTGGCAGAGCGGGAAAGAATCAACGCGCGTTTCAAGAACAAGAAGTTCAGGAAGTTCGTCAATCTCTCACAGTTGCTGGTCTTCTCCAATAACATGGAATATGACACCGAATCCATCGAGCCGATTCAGGGCGTGTTCTATTCCACCACTTCCTACACCGAGGCGAATTTCAACTGTTTCAGGGAAGGGGAAGAATTTGACCTTTCTACGCTGTTGAAACCCGAAGACGAAGACCTTGAGAATTTTGTACTTAAGGATAATAACCTTGCCATTATCAAACATTCGCCTGAATTTATCACCAACAAAGACCCCAACTCCCCCACCAACCGCGTGTTGACTTCGTTATTCAGCCGTGAGCGATTGGGGATGTTGTTGAAGTATGGCATTGCGTATGTAAAGGAAGGCGCAAAACTCGAAAAACACATCATGCGCTACCCGCAGTTCTTTGCCACCAAAGCCATTGAGCGCAGATTGGATGATGGCGGCAAAAAGGGAATCATCTGGCATACGCAGGGCAGCGGCAAGACCGCGCTGGCTTTCTATAATGTGCGCTACCTGACCGATTATTTTCATCGCAAAGGCATTGTGCCGAAGTTCTATTTCATCGTAGACCGCATTGATTTGATGAATCAGGCGAAGGGTGAATTCAGCAGCCGAGGGTTGAGCGTGAACACGGTCAACTCGAAAGATGCGCTGTTGAAAAGTTTCAGGAAAAATCAAGCCATCGAGAACCAGAGCGGCAAGCCTGAAATCACGGTGGTGAACATCCAAAAGTTCAAGGATGATTCGGACACGGTAAAAGCCAGCGATTACGACATCAACACCCAGCGCGTGTATTTTCTGGATGAAGTGCATCGCAGTTATGACCCGAAGGGAAGTTTCCTTGCCAACCTTGTCAGTTCTGACCGAAGCGCGATCATCATCGGTTTGACGGGCACGCCGCTCATTTCGGGCGATAACATTTCGCGGCAGGTATTCGGCAGTTACATCCACAAATATTATTACAACTCGTCCATTGCGGATGGATACACGTTGAAGTTGATCCGCGAGGGAATTGAAACCGAGTACAAAATTCAACTGGAACAGGCGCTGAAGGAAGTTGAAATTCTGAAAGGCGACGCGGACAAGAAGACGATTTACGCGCACAAGACCTTTGCCGAACCCATGCTGGATTACATTGTGCGCGACTTTGTGAACAGCCGCGCCAAATATCAGGATGAAAGTATCGGCGGCATGGTGGTATGCGACAGTTCAGAGCAGGCACGGAAATTGTTCGAGATTTTTGTCAACAAGTACAACCCCAGCCAGAAGACCGTTGAGCCTGTGGATATGACCTACCGCAAAATCTCCGAGCCGCCCGCCGAGTATGGGAAGTATCAGCAGGATACGGGCAGGAGTTTTACTGCGTCGCTCATTCTGCATGACGTGGGCGCGAAGGATGAACGCAAAGAGGAAGTGGAAAAATTCAAAGCAGGCGAGATTGATTTCCTGTTTGTGTATAACATGCTGTTGACGGGCTTTGACGCAAAGCGATTGAAGAAACTGTATATCGCCCGCCTGTTACGCGACCACAACCTGTTGCAAATGCTGACGCGCGTCAACCGCCCATATAAGAAGTTCAAGTATGGTTTTGTGGTGGACTTTGCCGACATCCGCGCCCAGTTCGACAAGACCAACAAGGCGTACTTCGAGGAATTGCAGGCGGAACTCGGCAACGAGATGGAAAGTTATTCCAACCTGTTCAAATCAAGCGAAGAGATCGAAGAAGAGTTCAGGGACATTAAGGAAAAACTCTTTCACTACGATACAACCAATGCCGAGGTCTTCTCTCAGCAGATCAGCCAGATCGAAGACCGCAAGACGATCACCGACATCCGCAAGGCGTTGGAGAATGCGCGCAATCTCTATAACCTGGCGAAGTTGTTTGGGCATTATGATCTGCTGGAAAAAATTGATTTCAGGAAGTTCAACCAATTGCTCGATGAGGTCATTAATCACCTGGAATTGTTGAACTTGAAGGAAAGCATTGAAAACGATGTGGATACCACCAACCTGCTGAATGTGGCGCTGGAGAATGTGGTTTTCAAGTTCCGCAAGGTGTCGGAAGATGAACTGGTGATTGCCGACCAGTTGAAAGATACGCTGCGCAAAACCCGCGAGGCGTTGGGCGGCAACTTTGACCAGAACGACCCTGAATTTGTGAATCTGTATGACGAGTTGAAACGCTTATTCGACAAGAAGAACCTCAATGAAGTGACTCAAGATGACATGCGCAGAAACATCGGCGCGTTGGAGAGAATCTTCGACAAGGTGACGGAACTCAACCGCAAAAACAACCTGCTCAAAGCCAAATATGAAAATGACACAAAGTACGCCCGCGTTCACAAGCGGATCGTGGAGCGCGGCGGGCTGACCCAGCGCGAGAGCGCCATTCAAGAATCGCTGGCAGAGGTTAAGAAGCAGACTGATGCGCGGATTCTGCTCAACCGAAATTTGATGGAGTCGGATGCTTTCTTCTCGCAACTGCTGATGAAGCATGTGATTGAGGCGTTCGATAAAATCAAGGTGGCGCTTGACCCTGAATCGGCAAGGTTTATCAATGGCTTGCTGGTGAAGGAATATATGGGTGAGTATCAGGGGATATAATCGGAACATGCAACCCATTCCAGCAACTCTGGCGCCGTTTTTTCAGGAATATAATTTCGCGTTCCTCGACCCGCAAAAAGATTCCGCTACCATCATCGAGCGGACGCTGCGCTTTGGCTCACGCGCCGAGTTGCGCTGGCTGTTTGCAGAATTTCCACGCGAGCAGATTCGAGCATGGGTTCAGCAATGGGGACAATTTGCCCTGCCTGCGCCGCATCTTTCATTCTGGCGGTTGATTTTGGAGGTTGAGTAAATGCAGGAATTGCATTGGAACACCATCACCCCTGTCATGCGTTCGGTGTGGCAGGGATTTTCTTCCAGCGCCATTGCCGCCGAGTTTTATCTGGCAGGCGGGACGGCATTATCTTTACAGTTGGGGCATCGGCTTTCGGTGGACCTGGATTTTTTCTCGCAGACCCAAAGTGACATCCCCGCATTGATCGAGCCGCTGCGCCATGCGCTAAAGGATTTTTCACCCGTCATGGCAGATCGTTCATGGGGTAACCTCGTCTTTCTGGCGGATAATGTGCGCGTGGGATTTTACGGCTACGGCTACGAACTTGTAAAACCTTTGCTGAAATTAGACGGTTTGGTTTTGGCAAGTGTGGAAGATATTGGGCTGATGAAATTGGACGCGCTGCTTTCACGCGCCAGCCGCAAGGATTTTCACGACTTGTACGAGTTGTGCAAGCGGATTGAATTGCGCGAGTTGCTCGACCTTGCGCCGCGTAAATTCCCCGATGTGCGCGATTTCGAGGCGCAGGTGACACGGCACTTGGCATACTTTGACCGCGCCGAGCAGGAGACACCCGTGCCATTGATCGAGCAGGTGGAATGGGAAACGGTGAAGGAATGGTTCCGCCAGCAGGCGCGGGATATTGGAAATAGTTGGTTGAAGTAGGCCCCGAAGGGGTCACATGTGTATAGATTAGCGTACGAATTACCACATCCGACCCCTACGGGGTCGAACATGAACAGCAAATCGAAATCAATAGATATTTGACCCCGTTGGGGTCAGGGAAAGGTCAAATGACAACCTATTCGCAGATTTATATTCAGGTGGTATTTGCGGTGAAGTATAGGCAGAGTTTGATTCTGCCCGCATGGGAAGAGGAGTTGTATAAGTACATCACGGGCATTGTGCAAAATAAAGAGCAGAAGATGCTGGCGATCAATGGGATGCCCAACCATTTGCATTTTTTTATTGGAATGCGCCCCACCTGCTGTTTATCTGATTTGGTGCGGGAAGTAAAGAAATCATCGAACGAATTTATCAAAGTAAAGGGATTTTGCCCGTCGGGATTCCAATGGCAGGAGGGGTTCGGGGCGTTTTCATACAGCCATTCAAGTTTGGATCATGTGATTGGTTATATAATGCGTCAGAAGGAACATCATAAAAAGCAGACCTTCAAAGATGAATATCTAACCTTTTTGAAGAATTTTGCAATTGAATATAAAGATGAATATTTATTCGATTGGATCGAACAAACGACCCTGTAGGGGTCAAATGTTTGTAACGCATGGAGCAAAGACCACATGCGACCCCGCAGGGGTCGAACGTGGTGACGCGGCGATAAATCTATAAATATGGGACCCCTTCGGGGTCGAGCACAACACAATTAACGATCTATAAAGATGTGACCGCTTCGCGGTCAGCGACCCCGTAGGGGTCAGATGTTTGTAACCGCAAAATGCATATCAACTGACCCCGTAGAGGTCAAACGTCTAATAGGAATACAACATGGCATTGACCACCACACAAGACTTCACGACCCAAACCAAATCCCTCATCGACTCGCTCAAAGGAGTCTGCGCCAACTACGGACTTGGCAATGACGGCAATGAGTTCAAGATCATTACGCAGGTGTTTTTGTACAAGTTCATGAACGACAAGTTCACGCATGAGACGAAGAAGATTCTCGGCGGGCGCGGGGTGGCAGAATTAACTGACAGCGAATACGAAATGCTCTTGCTGAGACTCAGCCCCGAGGTCCCGAAGTTGAAGCGGGAGCATTTCATCACGTACCTGTTCAATCGCCAATCCGATGGGCAGTTCGCCAAGTTGTTCGATGACACGCTGCGCGACATCGCCATCTTCAATAATGAAATCTTCTCGGTCAAGACAGACTCAGGCGCAAAGATAAAACTGTTCGATGAGTTGAGCAATTACATCACCGACAGTTCCAAGCGCGACGCGTTCTGCCGCGCGCTCATCAACCCGCTGGTGAATTTCAGTTTCGAGGGCGTCTTCGAGCAGAAGTTCGATTTCTTTGCGACCATCTTCGAGTATCTCATCAAGGATTACAACAAAGACGGCGGCGGCAAGTATGCCGAGTATTACACCCCGCACGCCGTGGCGAAGATCATGGCGGCGATTTTGGTCAATGAGAAGGTGAAGAACGTGACCGCCTACGACCCCGCCGCGGGTTCTGGCTCGCTGTTGATGAGTTTGGCGCACGAGATCGGCGAAGACCGCTGTACCATTTACTCGCAGGATATTTCGCAGAAGTCGAGCGGAATGCTGCGCCTGAACCTGATCCTCAACAACCTGGTGCATTCCATTCAGAACATCATTCAGGGCAATACCCTGCTGGCGCCGTACCATAAAAAAGGCGACAAGTTGATGACCTTCGATTACATCGTCTCGAACCCGCCCTTCAAACTGGATTTCAGCGACTTCAGCGCAGACCTCGACACCAAAGCCAACCACGAGCGCTTCTTTGCGGGCATTCCCAACGTGCCGAACAAAGACAAAGACAAGATGGCGATCTATCTGGTCTTTATTCAGCACATCATCTTTTCGCTCTCTTCCAACCCCGAAAAAGGCTCGGGGCGCGGAGGCAAGGCGGCGATCGTCGTCCCGACGGGCTTCCTCACCGCGCAAAGCGGAATCGAAAAGAAGATCCGCGAGAAGTTGGTGGATGAAAAAATGCTGCGCGGCGTGGTTTCGATGCCGAGCAACATCTTCGCCACCACTGGCACGAACGTCTCCATTTTGTTTTTGGACAAAGCCAACGTGAAAGGCGAGATCGTGTTGATGGACGCTTCCAAACTGGGGACGACGATCAAGGATGGGAAGAATCAGAAGACCCTGCTTTCGGAGGAGGAAGAACAGCGCATCATTTCGACCTTCAACTTGCATCAGGCTACGGATGATTTTTCTGTGGCTGTGAGTTACGAGCAGATCCAAGCCAAGAATTACTCCCTCAGCGCGGGGCAATACTTTGACGTGAAAATCGAATACGTGGATTTATCGCCCGCCGAGTTTGCCCAAAAGATGGACGGGTACAAGCAGAACCTTGATTCGCTCTTTGAAGAATCGAAGAAGTTGGAGAAGGAAATCAAGAAGCAGTTGGGCGGGTTGAAGTATGAGTAAAGTAATACTCAGCGAAATTATCGACATAATCAGCGGTGGAACTCCCAAAACCTCAATTGATGAGTATTGGGAAAATGGCACAATCGGCTGGTTGTCGGTCACTGATTTCAACAATGACAATAGATATGTTTATGATTCGGAAAAAAAGATTACAGAAGCAGGAATGATAAACAGCAACACAAAGTTACTTGAAAAAGATGACATAATAATTTCTGCTCGTGGAACAGTTGGCGCACTTGCTCAAATTGGAAAGCCAATGTGTTTCAATCAGTCATGCTTTGGGCTTCGTGGAAAAAAAGGAATTGCTGATAATAGTTTTTTGTATTATTGCCTGAGAAACTATGTTTCAAATATAAAGCGAAGAAGTCAAGGTTCAGTTTTTGACACTATCAATTTGAAGTCCTTTGACTTAATGGAAATTGATATTCCCGACCTCCCCACCCAGCAAAAAATCGCCGCCGTGCTCTCGGCATTGGACGCGAAAATCGAACTCAACGCCCGCCTCAACGCGGAGTTAGAGTCCATGGCGAAGACGTTGTACGATTATTGGTTTGTGCAGTTCGCTCCGCACAAGTCCGCTGGCGGGAAGATGGTCTGGAATGAGGAGTTGAAGAGGGAGATTCCGCTTGGGTGGGAAGTTTGCGAGTTAAGGAAATATGTAACTTCAAACAGGGGTCTTTCATATAGCGGAAAAGATATTGTGGGCGATGGCGTCCCAATGATTAATTTGAACTCATTCAACATGGCAAGCGGTTCTTACAAACCAGAAGGTATCAAAACATACTCTGGAGATTACGGCGAAAACAAAATTTTGAAGCCGTTTGATTTAGTTATGTGCAACACGCAACAAACAGCGTTAGACCCTAAAAAAGACATCATCGGAAAATCGTTTTTAGTACCAGATATTTTCAATTCCGATATTGTTTCTTCTCACCACGTTACAACTGTTACTGTTGAAAAAGAAAACTTGAAATACTATCTGAATAGTTTGTTCAATACGGAATATTTTCACCGCTATATTTCAGGTTATGCCACAGGTACAAATATTCTCGGCTTGAATTTTGAAGGCGTTTTATCTTTCAAGACCGCCATACCAAGTGATGATTTGTTAGATAGATATAAAGCAATCGTTATAAATGTCGAAAAACAGAAAGCCAGAATAATCAAAGAATCCCAAACGCTGGCACAACTCCGCGATTGGCTGCTGCCGATGCTGATGAATGGGCAGGTGAGGGTGTCTGCACTGTGATTTATGTGATTAGATGAAAATTATGATTAGAGCGGCGCAATCATAGTCCATCACAAAATCATTCCAATCATAGTTCCAGACAAGGAGGTGAAGGTCTGAACTATGATTTATGTGATTGAATGAAAACTATGATTTTTTCAACCCAATCATAGTCCATCACAAAATCATTCCAATCATAGTTCCAGACAAGGAGGTGAAGGTCTGAACTATGATTTATGTGATTGAATGAAAACTATGATTTTTTCAACCCAATCATAGTCCATCACAAAATCATTCCAATCATAGTTCCAGACAAGGAGAATCAAAGATGATCAACGAACAATATCTCCACTCCGAATTGACGGGCAAAATCATCGGCTGCGCCATGGAAGTCCACAAGACGCTGGGAAATGGTTTTCAGGAAGTCATCTATCAACGGGCGCTGGATATTGAAATGGCGCAACAAGGTCTCACCGCCAGCCGCGAACACGAGATGGATATTTTCTACAAAGGCGTCAAAATTGGCAACCGCCGCGTGGATTTCTTTGTCGAAGAAAAAGTCATGGTCGAAATCAAGGCGGTCATCCAGTTGGAAGATGTCCACCTGGCGCAAGCCATCAACTATTTGGAAGCCTACGGGCTGGAAGTTGGACTATTGATTAATTTTGGCAGTCGAAGTATGCAATTCAAGCGCGTCATGAAACCCGCCAAAAACCGTCCGCCCAATAAACCGTAAAAGAGTTATAGAGTTACAAGGTATCCATGATAAGTCAGGCCTCATAACAAGGAGCAACACCATGTCAGAAATCAAATACGAAATCATCAAGAATATTGCCGTGTTATCCAAGTCCGCATCGGGCTGGCAAAAGGAACTCAACCTGGTCAGTTGGAATGACCGTGAGCCGAAATACGATCTGCGCGATTGGTCCGCGAATCATGAGAAGATGGGCAAGGGCGTCACCTTCTCCAGGGAAGAACTCCTTGCACTAAAACAGTTACTGAATGGCCTCGAAATATAAACGGAACGAGGGGGCGGAAGGGAGCCTGTTGCGCAAGGCGTAGGCTTCTCCCCCATGGGGGACGCGTACCCGAGCGATAGCGAGTGGTAGACGGGAGAGGGGTTGCACTGCTGGGGAGGGCTGGTGAAAAGAGAGGTTGTATAATTGAAATTGAGGTGAAAACCATGACTACTTTTGAGCAAACTCTCCTGCGCGAAATTGCCACCCTGCCCGAAGCACGTCGGGCGGATGTGTTGGCGTTTGTCCGTTTTTTGAAAATCAGTATAAAAGACGACGGTGAATTGGAACGCGAATTTGATGAAGCCATCAAGGATGCCCGCGCGACAGCCCTGAAATACAATATTACACAGGAAGATATTGACGCCGAGATCCGCGCTGTGCGGGATGGAAAATGAGGCGCGTCATTCTGGATACGAATATTCTCGTCTCGATGGCATTGGGCGGTGAAGTTGGCAATGTCGCCGAGGAATGGAAAGCCGAAAAGTTTTTGCTGGTTGTCAGCGATGAAATCGTATCTGAATATTTGGATGTCTTGCAAAGACCCAAACTCCACTTAAAACCGCGCACCATCGCGGTCATTATTGCGCGTGTATATCGCAAAGCGGAATTTGTCTCTCCGCAGGAACAAATCGCCTCCATCCAACCCGACCCCAAAGACGATAAATTTCTTGAAGCCGCAATTGCGGGCAACGTGGACTTCATTGTGAGCGGTGATAAACACCTGCTCGACCTCAAAGAATTTCGTTCCATCCCCATCATCACGGGGCGTGAATTTTTGGATTGGTTGAAAGCAAATGGGTAGAAATGAGTAAGAACGGCGGCCTGGGCCTCAGGGAAGTCGCAAAGCAATTAGAGCGAGCAGTCTTGCAAAATGAACCTGTCGAAGTCACACTCAAAGTGACAGTCCCCCTGGGGCGCAAGAGAGAAATCCAATAAAAGAAAAGTACAACCAAATGGAAAAGCAAACCAAATTTAACTGGAAAGTGTTTCTGACGCTGTGGGTCGCGTCAATCCTCGGCATTCTGGCCGTCCTGCCATACACCTTGGCGCTGCAAGCGTCGCTGCTCAAAACGATCACAGCCACGGTTCCGCTCGGCGTGCTCATCACGGCCCAGATCATCCAAAGCGTCGTGCTGTTCGGCGTCACCACCGCGCTTGGGCTGATCCTGGCCAGGCGCATCGGCCTGGGTGTACCGCTCCTTGAAAAATACTTCGCCGGTGAAAAGATCGCGGACCAGGTCAGGCCGTTCCTGCTGCCGGTCATCCTGTTTGGAGTGATCGGCGGGCTGGTCATCTATGGGCTGGATACATTTGTCTTCATGCCCGCGCTTCAAACCGAACTGATACAGGGTGGCGGGGCGGGCGGGAGTCAGACCACGCCGTGGCAGGGTCTGCTGGCATCCTTCTATGGCGGCATCGACGAGGAAATATTGCTGCGCCTGTTCCTGATGTCGCTGCTGGCCTGGCTGGGAAGTTTCATCAGCCATACCGCCGAGGGCAGACCCACGTCCGCTGTCTTGTGGATGGCGAACATCATTGCGGCAGTGCTGTTCGGGCTGGGGCATTTGCCAGCCACCGCCGCCATCATGACCATCACCCCGCTGGTGGTAGTCCGCGCGATTGTGTTGAACGGCCTGCTTGGCGTCGGCTTCGGCTACTTCTACTCGAAGTATGGTTTGGAGTCTGCCATCCTCTCGCACTTCTCCGCCGATATCATCCTGCATGTGGTGTTCTCGATTTAACGTGAGTTCAGAGCGAATTTGATCTTCAGGCAGTTGGCCATCCTCCTAAGTATGCTGCTGTTAACCGCCTGCTCAGCAAACGCGGTCAACCCCACGACCACAACGACCCCACCGCTCAAAGGCTGGTCACGCCCACATCCTTCAACCTGCCCTTCAACGACCGGAACGTGGAAAGCGAGTACTGCCAATTGCCGCAGGTCAGGCTGACGCTTGAAGACGCCAAAGGCCTGAGCGATGATGAGATCGCCTCGGCCTTGATGCGCCTGCATCTGGATTATTTCAATACGCCCGCCGCGCCCGATTGGTGTCGGGTCGATGGATACACCATCGACCGGGTCTACTACGATGCGAAAGTCCTCAGCCCGCCGATCGTGCCCCAGGGCGACATCATGCGCGTGGTCCTGTATTCGATGCGCCTGATCCAGATCCCCAATTTTTGGATGAGCCTGGCAGGCGAAGTCGACCCGCAAAACTGGCTGCACACAGCCGCAAGCCTGGCGGTCTTCCGCAGTGCGGACGGGTACACCATGAAGTTTGCCTATCCGTGAAATCGCTGAAATATCCGGCTCACAGGGTAAAATAGCGCTCATTAAAGATGAGTCACGCCATCCAATATCTACGCAGGGTGATGGTACGGGTTCTGAACCCCGGCAGCCAATGGTCAACCCGCTGTTCTTTTGCCTGACCGCCAACATCGGGCAGGGGCAGAATGGCTTGGGATATAATCACCCTATGAGTCGAACCGCCGCAAGCACCGGTCATCAACTTACAGATGCCCTGCGCGCATTGAATATCAACTTTATCCTGGGTGGCAACAGCCAGGATGCCTTTTTGCATAAGTCTCCCACCCGTCTCATCGCCGCCCTGGCCGAAAGCGAAGAGGCCCGGCTGCGACTATCGCTCATCCCGCTATTTTTGGAACATCCCGAATTCGCCGCATATGTCAAAACTGCGGCGAAGAAATTACCAATTTCTGCGCGCCTCACCTTGCAATGTTATTACTCGGCTGCCGTGTGGTTTGCCCTCATGTACCAGCCGCAACACCCCCTGCCAGACCACTTCTCAAAGGAACTGGGGCTGGCACCTTCCTCAAACCCCGAAGCAAATTTAAGCGAACTGGCAAAACGCCATAAAGAGATAAGCGGCAGGCGTATCAACTGGCTGGGAACGTATCAACACGCCATACAGGTCTGGCAAAGAGGCAGGGAGTTCAAAGCCGCCCGGTAAATTTTTAATATCACCTATGGATCACTCGGACATCCAGGACATTCTGCGAACCATGGGGATGCGCGTCCCGCCCTTTTCCAGGCTGGTTTTGCTGGGCGGAAGCGCATTGCTGTTATTGGGAAGTCCGCGCCAGACATTGGATATTGATTTCATCGGGGATGATGTCCATCCGAATGAATTGCATCAACTCATCATACAGATCGCCAAAGAACTGAAAATCCATGTAGAACCTGTACCTCTCGATGAGTTCATTCCCATCCCAATGGGCAGCGAAGAAAGAACCATCCACATGGGCCCATACGGGAATCTGGAAATTTATATTGCCGACCCGTATAGCATCGCCATCAGTAAACTGGATCGTGGGTTTGAAACCGACATCGAAGATATTGTCTTTTTGGCGCGGGAAGGGTATATAGATCTTGCCGAACTGGAACGACTTACTCAAGAAGCAATCCATCTTTCCCATGAATATGATTTAGATCCCGATATGCTCCACCATCTTCAAGACTTAAAAGACCAATTTGAATAAAACAAACCCGGCACTCTTATGCGCCAGTTCCTGGAAGGTGAGATGAGCCACTCCATCCAATATCCACGCAGGGTCATTATCCGGGCCGCGCTCCGGACCATGGTGCGCGGCCTGCTGCCCCTGCTCTCGCGCGCAAGCGTGAAAGGCCTGAAGGCCTTCCCGCGCAACGGCCCGCTGATCGTGGTGGGCAATCACACCGGCGCCATGGAAGTGGTCTTGATGGGAGCCTATGCGCCGAGGGCACCGGAGTTTATGGGGGCGATGGAGATGCCCTGGAACGGCTGGATGGGCAAAGTCATCGACCTGTACGGCCTGATCCCTGTGCATCGCGGCTACACCAGTAACACCAGTTTGAAGATGGGCGTGGATGTGTTGCGCCAGGGCGGAGTGTTGGGGGTCTTCCCAGAAGGCGGTTTTTGGGAACCCGGCAAACAAAAGGCACAGACCGGCGCGGCCTGGCTGAGTTACATCGCGCAGGCATCGATACTGCCCATCGGCTTTGGGGATACGCGCGGCAAGCTGGCGGAGATGCTGCAATTCAAACGCCCGGCCTTCGAGATGAACATCGGGGATGTGTTACCCCCCGTACAATTGGAGCGCTCCACGCATAAGAAAGAAGCCCTGCAAATGGCGGCGGATGCCATCATGGAGGCCGTCTGGGATCTCGTCCCCGATGAAGAGCGCCAGCGCAAGGAAAGCCGCCCCGGGAACGAGATCTTCACATTGAATCTCAACATCCTCGACAAGCACGGCCAGCCTGTGACAATCCCTGCGGAGTTGGCGATCAAAGACGGGTCCTGGATCAGTCGCTTCGCGCACCGCCCCAACCTGATCGACTCCATTCGAGACTATATCTTCCTGCCGGTGCAGGTGTTAAAGGAACTGCACCGCAAGCCACCCGCCGAGGAGATCCACAAGGCCGCGCATGCGATGCTGGAGTATGTAGAGCGCGAGAACCCGCAGTACTTCAACTTCCGCTACGGGTATAAGGATGGGGAAGCCTTCAAGGAAAGTTTCCGTCAACTGCGCGACCTGATGGCATGGGCCGTGCAGAATCAGTATCAGGTGGAAGCCGAGGTCCGTTATGAGTTTACAGACCCGAGTTCCGGAGAGCGCTGCGAACGCCGCATTCCCCACGAAGTAGAACAGTGGTGACATTCATTCAGGAAATCAGGAGTTGCGACTTTCATGAGAATTGAGCAGGCAAACAAGTCCGACAGGTTGCCCACGCGCTTCAAGATGTTATTCAGCACCGGCGACCTGAGCACGAGCATTCCACTGGCGATCTTAATGTTCTTCCAGTTGTACTTCCTGACCGATGTAGCCCGCCTGCGCCCGGATTACGCCGGTTGGGCAGTGGGCCTGCCGCGCCTGTGGGATGCGGTCAACGACCCGCTGATTGGCATGCTCTCCGATCGGCTGCGCACCCGCTGGGGACGGCGGCGCGTGTTACTGCTCTTTGGGGCGGTGCCGCTCGGGCTGAGCTTCATGCTGATGTGGTACGTGCCACCTTTTGGCCAGGCCGGGCTGGCGATCTATTATGCCATCACCTTCATCGTATTCGACACGGCATTTACCGTTGTGCATGTCGGCTACAATGCGCTCACCCCGGAGTTGACCTCCGACTACGATGAGCGCAGTTCATTGAACGGCTACCGCATGATGTTTTCCATCGGCGGCACCCTGGGGGCGATCATCCTCGCCACGGTGCTGGGCTGGTTCATCAGCGACGCACGGCTGCTGTTCTCCATCCTTGGTGTGGGGCTCGGGCTGGCATCGATCCTCCCACCGCTGATCGTTTTCAACATCACACACGAAAAATCCTCCGAAGAACAACCCGAGCCGCTCTCATGGGGACAGTCCATGAAGCTAACGCTCGGCAACCAACCCTTCCGCCTGGTGATGGGCCTGTACCTGCTGGCATGGACGACCGCCAGTATCCTGGCCGCCATGCTGGTGTATTTTGCCAATTACCGCCTGCGCATACCGGAGCAGGCCAATTACTTTGTGTTGATCGCAGAAGGCTCGGCCATCTTCTTTATCCCCTTTTGGGTATGGGTCGCGCAGAAACTGGATAAACGTCGCGCCTTCATCCTGGGCACCCTGACCTGGATCGGGGTGCTGCTGGGCATCTCTGCGCTGCCCGCCGATGCAATCATATTGGCTTATCTGCTGGCCGCGCTTTCCGGCTCGGGCATTGCCACGGCCTATGTGCTGCCCTGGGCGATGATCCCCGACATTATCGAACACGATCAGGTCCAGACCGGTCAGCGACGCGAGGGTTCCTACTATGCCTTCGCTTCGTTCTTCCAGAAATTGGCGACGGCGCTTGCTTTATGGGGCATGGGGCAAGCCCTGGCTTATACCGGTTACATCACCCCGGATGCGAGCGGAGCACTTCCGTTGCAACCGGAAAGCGCAGTGCAGGCCATCCGCTTCTTTACCGGCCCCGTGCCTGCAGTGCTGCTCATTTTGGCAGTAGTCTTTGCCTGGAACTATCCTATCACCCGTGAAAGTCATCAGGCTACCCTGCAAACACTCGCCGAGCGGGAGGCTTAAGCATGGTAATTCGCTTCAAAGGCAAGATCTTCCAATGGCGCGGACCCGCACCTTATCTCTTCGTGGCCGTGCCGGATAAGGACAGCGCCGATATTAAATCCGTCTCGCAGGCCCTGACCTATGGCTGGGGTGTGATCCCGGTGACGGTCACGATCGGCCGGACGGAATGGACCACCTCGCTCTTCCCAAAGGATGGACGTTATCTAGTGCCGATCAAAATGGCGGTGCAAAAAGCGGAGGGCCTCAAGGAAGGCAGTACAGTCTATATTCAGTTGGATCTGAAGTTATGAAAACACATCCCGATGTACACCCGGACTTGCAGGAGGTATTCAGGAAAAGCCCGCGCCTGCATTACAGCAAAAAGAATCTATGGCTGATGCGGCTTCTGATCTCTTTAATGTCGACCCCGAAGACGTCTGAGAACGTGTCCATTAAGAACGTCAACATCCCAAACCTTGATGGGTCGGGAACGGTACGAGTGCGAGTCTATCAGCCCCTCAAAACCGCAGGGCTCAGCCCGCTTCTGCTCTGGATCCATGGCGGCGGGTACATCATTGGCAGGCCCGAAATGGATGACCTGCTCTGCGCCCAATTTGTGCGCGAACTGGGCATCAGCATTGTCTCGGTGGATTATCGGCTGGCTCCTCAGCATCCCTTCCCGGCCGGGCTGGAGGATTGCTACTCGGCCCTGTCCTGGGCCAGAGCGCACGCGCAGGAATTCGGTTTCGACGTAGATCGCATGGCGGTCGGCGGGGCAAGCGCCGGGGGCGGGTTGGCCGCTGCCCTCGCTCAACTGGCGTATGACCGACGGGAGATTCCGCTTGTTTTTCAGTTGCTGATCTACCCCATGCTGGACGATAGAACCGCTTTGCGCACGGATATTGACGACAGCAGCAGCCCGGCCTGGAGTCAAAAGAGCAATCGTTTTGGCTGGGAATCCTATTTGGGAAAGAAGATTGGTGCAGAAACCTTCCCCGCCTATGCCGTCCCTGCGCGCCGCGAAAACCTTTCCGGCCTGCCCAACGCATGGGTCGGCGTCGGCACGCTGGACGTATTTTACGAAGAAGACCTCGCCTACGCCCGCCGATTGAGAGAGGCGGGAATCACGTGCGAACTCGACATCATCCCGGGCGCATTTCATGGGTTTGATGTGTTCGACCGGAACCTGCCAGTGGTGCAGGATTTCCACAGGTCGCAGATCGCGGCACTCAGGAAATATCTGGTGGGGTAAACTTACTCCCAAACTTATTGTTATGCACAACTCAGAAACGATCTCCAGCGAGAAAGAAGACTTCAAACAGGCCGTCTTGAACGCGCGCGCCTATAAACCCTTGTACGTCAAGTTCAAGGTGTTCTACGGCTGCAACCTCAAATGCGAGATGTGCAATCACTGGCGCGAGACGCGCGAACCGCCCGTCAGCGCGGACCGGTTCAGGGAGGTCATCGCCGAACTGGCCGGGATGGGCACGAAGAAAATTCACATCTCCGGTGGCGAACCCATGCTGAGACCGCAGATCCCCGAATTCGTGGAGATGGCTTCGTCATTGGATATCAAGGTGACGATGACCACCAACGGCACGCTCATCACCAAGGAGAAGGCAAAACAATTGGTGGAGGCGGGACTGCGCGGCGTGAACCTCTCCATCGACTCGCCCATCCGCAAGATGCATGAAAAGATCCGCGGGGTGGAAGGCGCCTTCAAATCCACCAGCAAGGCAGTGGAATTCTTCCGCCGTTACAAACATAAAGGCAAGTTAACCATCCGTATCAATACGGTGGTCAGCCGCACCAACTACGAGACCCTGGCGACATTACCAGACCTGGCGCATCAACTCGGCGCGGACGGCATCAACCTCATCCCGGTCGATGACCATTGCGGCGAGATCCTGTCCATGCGCAGGAAGGATATCGCCAAATTCAACGAAGAGATCGCGCCACGCATTGCGGAACGCGCTCTCGAACTGGGGCTGTTGCTTACCGACGAAGATGCCTTCCCGTTTGGGCGGGACGAGTCCGAAGTGCGCCTGGGGCGCGCAGGTAGGTACGCCTTCGGCTTCTATGAAAAGCATCCCTGCTATGCACCCTGGTCGCATACGCTGATCGACTTCAACGGCAATGTCTACGTCTGCTGCATGACGCGCGAAAAGATCCCCCCGCTGGGAAATATCATCCATCAATCATTCAAGGAAATTTGGGAAGGCGCAGCCTATCGACAGGTACGCTTGAAGATGCATCCGCCCGCATTGAAACCATGCGCGCGCTGCGACGATTTTATTGAAGAAAATAAAAAGATTTGGGAAATGCTCGGGCCGTATTAACTCAAATCAGAGAACATATCGCCGCTGTCGTCGTCCCAAGTGCTGGAACGGCCGAAGGTATCCAGGTCGGCGGCGGTGAATGTGGCGGCGGCGATCGGCAGGGCCACCGGCATATCCAGCCCCTGCTGGCAGGCAAGGCAGACCCGGCCCTGCTGGGTCGCGTTGGTATGCTCGTCACAGAACCCGCGCCCGCATTTGGCGCAAGTCCCGAGGGCGGGGTTCTCGCAACGATGCGGAACCAGATAGCCGATCACCATTTCACATTTTGCCATTGAGACACCTCATGAAAATTGCTTTGCTTAGTGAAAAGTATACACCAGACCTCGGCGGGCTCGCAATCTCTACAGGACGATTGGGGGATTTGTTGTCTGCAGCCGGACAGGAAGTGCGCGTCTTTGTCCCGACTTTGAGCCTGCCCCCCACCATCCGGCAGAGTCAATACACAGGTGGTGTTCACATCACGCGCTTCGGCGCACACAAACGCGTGGATGATACGCTGGTGGATTGGTTCGAGTTGATCGTGGAAGAACACCGGCGCGATCCGTTCGACCTGCTGCATGCTTACTTTTTGCCAACAGCAGGGTTTGTCGGCGCGTATGCCGGAAAATATTTGAACATCCCCAGTCTGGTCTCCATCCGCGGGAATGACATCGAACGCGCCGCCTTCGACCCCGGCAAGTTTTCACACCTGATGTACGCCCTGCAAAACGCAGACGCGGTGACAACCAACGCCCGGGTGCTGGCGAAAAAAGCAAAGGCTTTTATCGCCCGGGAAGTTGACATCATCCCCAACGGGGTCGACACCGCACACTTCATGCCGACAGAAAGGAATGAAGCGTTGGCAGAAGCGCTGGGGTTGGGAAAAGAGGGTGTAGAACGTGGCGAACTGAAAGTGATCGGATTCGTCGGAGAGTTGCGGGAAAAGAAAGGGCTGGCTGTCTTGCTTTCTGGCTACGCGCAGTTAGTAAAGAAAATGCCCGTCTCGCTTCTGGTTGTTGGAGAGGTTCGAGAAGGCGAAGATAAAAAACTCTTCAATGAATTCCGAAGCGCCAATCCGCAGTTAAAAATTATCATTACCGGGCATGTCCCCCACAAAGACCTGCCCGCCTATTATGCCCTGCTGGATGTCCTGGCCCATCCATCCCTGCGGGATGGAATGCCAAATGCTGTGCTCGAAGCGCTGGCCTGCGAAGTGCCGGTCATTGCCACGCCGGTCGGCGGCGTATCGGATGTACTTGAAGACAGAAGGAATGGGCGTCTTGTTCCGGTCCACGATGCGGACGCGCTGGCTCAGGTTATGGAGGAATTATTGCGGGATAAAGCGCAGCGAGCCCGGCTGGGGAAAAGCGGCCGGAAGACCATTCAGGAAAATTTTTTGCCGGAAATAGAACTCGCTGCCAACCTGACGATCTACAACACATTGCTCAATAAGTGAAAGAGCTCAGCCCGCCATTGCTTCAATGGCTTGTTGCAATTCCTTCACTTGAATAGGCTTGCTGATGTAATCATCCATACCTGCGGCAAGGCACATTTCGCGGTCACCCTGCATGGCGTTGGCAGTCATGGCAATCACCCGCGGCTGGCGGTTCAGGCTGGGCATTACACGGATGGCGCGAGTGGCTTCCAACCCGTCCATCTCCGGCATCTGAACATCCATCAGGATCAGGTCGTAGAACTGCCTGCCCAGGGCTTCGATCACTTCCAATCCGTTGGCAGCCACGTCGGCGCGATAGCCCATGCGCTCCAGCATACGCAGGGCCAGTTTCTGGTTGACCGCATTGTCCTCCGCCAGCAGAATGTGCAGGGGAATGCGCTCGGCCAGGGTGTGGTCAAACTGCTGCTCTGAAAGCGGGATGGTGGCCTGCTTGACCGGTTCGATGGCAAGGGATTCGATCAAGGCGTTGTACAACACAGACTGTTTAACCGGCTTGGTCAGGAAGGCTGCGAACAGGTTTGCATCCACCTCATCGCGGGAGGACAGGGAGGTCAGCATGACCAGCGGGGTCATGATCTGCCGGGCGGCTTCATATTTGCGGATCTCTGACGCCAGAGAGACTCCGTCCATCTCGGGCATGTGCATGTCCAACACGGCTATATCAAAACGCTGGCCGCCCCGAATGGCGGTGAGGGCCTCGAGCGGAGTGACATAGGCCACGGGCCGCATGCCCCAATTCTCCGCTTGCAAGGTGAGGATGCGCCGGTTGGTCTCGTTATCATCCACGATCATGATGCGCTTGCCGCGCAGTTGAATCGGGGGGTGAATTCTCTGGGTCGAAGCGGCTGTTGTCGGCGGGGTGAGAACCGTAAAGTGGAAGGTGGAGCCCGCTCCGATAACGCTATCCACCCACATGGCGCCGCCCATCATTTCAGACAGCCGTTTGCTGATGGCCAATCCCAGGCCGGTGCCGCCATATTTGCGCGTGGTGGAAGCATCCACTTGCGTGAAGGATTGAAAGAGCGAAGAGAGGCGCCCGAGCGGAATTCCGATGCCTGTGTCCTTAATGGCGAAATGCAAAAGCGCGCCGTCGGGGCGGATGGTTACAATGATCTCACCCTTCTCTGTGAACTTGACTGCGTTACTCAACAGGTTGACCAGGATCTGGCGCAGGCGTGTGACATCGCCCATGACGGTTTCAGGCACATGGGGCTCAATCAGCAGGCCGACTTCCAGGCCTTTCTCGCTGGCCTTCAAGGCCACCAGATCAATGGCGCTCTCGACACATTCGCGCAGGTCAAAGGGCTGGTTTTCGAGGTCCATCCGGCCTGCTTCGATCTTCGAGAAGTCAAGAATGTCGTTGATGATGGTCAGGAGGGCATCGCTGCTGTTGCGGATGGTTTCAGCAAACTCACGCTGCTCGGGCGTGAGGCGGGTATCGAAGAGCAGACCTGCCATGCCGATGATGCCATTCATGGGCGTGCGGATCTCATGGCTCATGCTGGCCAGGAAGGTGGACTTGGCGCTGTTGGCAGTCTCGGCCTGACGCCTTGCCTCTTCGGCTTCGCGGGTGCGCTCGGCCACACGCTGTTCAAGAGACTCTGTCAGGGCGGTCACTTCGGCGATCTTTTCCTGCAGGGCGACATTCACCAATTGCAGGTCGGCATTCGACTTTTGCAATGCATCATACTGTTCTTCAGAAGCATCCCGTTGCTCCATCAGCAGTTTCTCGCTCTGATCCAATTGATACTTGCGCAGCGCCAGGCGATGGATTAACCAGCCGCCCAACAATGGAAAGAACACCAGCGAAAATCCATTCAGCCATTGCCAACCAAGCCATTGAAGAGAGACATAGGCCGACATCCCCAAGGCCAAAGCAACCCCGGCCCACAAGCTTAAGTAACGGGATGGGCGCGGCACCTGCCAGGTAAATTCCCATTCGCAATATTCATCGCCATGCAGCACGCACCTGATCTCGCGCACCCGGGCAGGCGGCAGGTCCGCCATCAACGGCGGGATATAGGCCATGCTGCCTTGAACGGTCTGGCAGGTCATATGGATGGCATGCTGGTATGTCTCGGGCGAGGAGTGTTTATAGATCGAGTCAGGATACCAGCGTAAGATCGCAGAGGAGGCTGATTCGCTTATCACACGCACATCTGCATCGCCGAACTTTGATGCAAAACGCGGCACCACATTGAAGACCTGCTGGATGCTCAGCGCGCGCAGCAAATACGCCACACTTTGCACGACCGCATAGCCCTGATGGAAGAAGAAGTGCGGCACTCCTGCGACCTCGCGGCAGGACTCGCGCACGACCGTTCCCAAATCAAAAGATGAATACCCCAACCCCAGGAGGGATTCACGCGTCAGTTGATGGGACTCCGGCAGGCTTTGATTTACCCGTTCAAGCAGGCGCTTCATTGCTGAACTTTGGGCCTGGGCGACCGCCTCCTCAACCTTCATCCCCGCCGGAACATTTTCGGCTGTCTGGCGTGCAACGGTCATCAGCATGAAGTCAATGGTCACACGCAGGAACAAGCCGTTCAATTCCTTGATGGGCTGTCCGTTCTCGTCCATGCCATAGGGGTGTGAAATCTTCAGTTGCGGCAAAGGCGGCAGGTTCGGTTCCGAGGTGGAAGGAGTGGCTGTGAACTGAATATCTTCAGAACGATCCTTACTGCGCTTAAACATATCCCACAGGGTGTGTCCCTGCGGAGCCTCCCAGACAAATTCCCATTCACAACATTCATCACCATGCGCCTGGCATTTCGTCTCGCGGATCTGAGCAGGCAACAAACCGGAATGCACACGCGGAATCTCGCTAAACACACCCTGAAAGACCTGACAGACATCGTAAACATAACGCGCCTGCATCGACTCGGGCAGTTGCAGCCTGTGATCCCCCACCCGCCATTGAATGACGGCGCTGCTGGAGGTCACATTGAAGACGCGGATATCGGCCTTGAAGAAGCGCGCCACCAAATTGGGCATAATAATGAATGTACGGCGCAACGTTAGCGGGCGGATGAGCCAGGGAGCGAGGTAGGCAAGTTTCACCCCGCGGTTGAAATCAAATTTAGGGTCGCCGGAAAGTTCGCGGCAATAAATGGCAAAAAAGGAGGAGAACTCGGCCGAGAAGGCGTTGCCATCGCGGGTCATATCTTCCATCGTCACATGGAAGCGTGCATCCGGCATGGCCGCATTGAGCCGATTCACCAGGATATCGAGAGCCTGGGTTTGCGCGTCCACAACCTGCCGGGAACGCAGAGCGGCCGGCATATCCGCAGGCAGGGATGCGGTCAGGTTGCGTTCGATGCAATCCTTTAAGTATTCGATCACACCCCGCAAGGTGGCCGCATCGGTATTCACAATGCGCTTCCCCTGTTCATCAAAACCGTAGGGGTAAAAGCTCATTCGTTCTGGCAGAGGCGGGAAAGTTGTATTGGATTGCTCAGGAATTGTGGAATTCTCGTTTCTCATATGGGTAAGACACCGGACCTTTAACACATATAACACATATTCTTAAACAAATTACACTACAAGTTGCAAAGGTTTTGTTTTTTTACAATGGTATCATTATTTTATTGGGCCAGTCGCCAGGCCGGAACTCCCCGGCACAGGCCTGTCCTTGATCTGCACATAATTCACCCTCTGGAGATGAAACTTGTCACACCGAATCGAACATGACCTTTTGGGCGAACGCGAAGTGCCGCACGAAGTTTACTATGGCGTTCATACCCTGCGCGCGCTGGAGAACTTCCCCATCAGCAGAATCCCAATCAGCAATTACCCAAGCCTTGTCAACGCTCTGGCTTGCGTAAAAGAGGCCTGCGCCAAAGCCAACCTGGAGTTGGGGCTGCTCGAAGCCGGTCAGGCAAACGCCATCATCAAATCCTGCGAGGAAATCCGGGTGGGGAACTTGCACAATCAGTTTGTCGTCGATGTGATCCAGGGCGGCGCAGGCACCTCCACCAATATGAACGCGAATGAGGTTATTGCCAACCGCGCATTGGAGATCCTGGGGCGTGCGCGCGGTGAGTACAAATTCCTGCACCCGCTGGAACATGTCAATTTAAGTCAGAGCACCAACGATGTTTATCCCACGGCGGTAAAAGTAGCGCTGCAATTTTTGATCTCTGACCTGATCGACGGCATGGAAGTGTTGCGCCTTGCATTCGCCGCCAAAGCCGAAGAGTTCAAAGACATCCTAAAGATGGGGCGCACCCAGTTACAGGATGCTGTCCCCATGACCCTCGGCCAGGAATTCAGCACTTACGCCGTCATGCTGGAGGAAGACCAGCAACGCCTGCGTGAAGGGGCGCTGCTCATTCATGAGATCAACCTTGGCGCCACCGCCATTGGGACAGGTATTAATGCCCATCCAGATTACGCCGCGCTTGCCCGCAAATACCTGAGCGAAGTGACAGGCATTGAATATATTACCGCCGGCAACCTTGTTGAAGCCACCCAGGATGTGGGTGCATTCGTTCAGCTCTCCGGCGTGTTGAAGCGCGTGGCGGTGAAACTTTCAAAGATCTGCAACGACCTGCGGCTGCTTTCCTCCGGGCCGCGTACCGGCCTTGGCGAGATCAACCTCCCGGCCGTACAGGCCGGTTCCAGCATCATGCCCGGCAAGGTCAACCCGGTCATTCCCGAAGTGGTGAACCAAATCGCTTTTCTCGTCATCGGCAATGATGTCACCGTCTCTTTCGCCGCCGACGGCGGGCAGTTGCAACTCAACGCCTTCGAACCGATCATCGCTCACAGTCTGTTCGACAGCCTCATCTATCTGCGCAATGGCTGCATTACACTGACCGAACGCTGCGTACAAGGCATTACCGCCAACCATGACAGATTGAACGAACACATGTCCCGCTCGGTGGGCATTGTGACCGCCCTGAATCCGTTCATTGGGTACGAGAATGCCAGCGCAGTAGCGAAAGAAGCCTATGCCACCGACAAAAGCGTGACCGAGATCGTACTGGAACGGGGCCTGCTCACGAAGGCAGAACTCGACGAAATCCTCAAACCCGAAGTATTGACCAGGCCGCGTTGGATTAAAAAAGAAAAATAATATGAATGTCTGTATTCGCCCTGAAAAGCCGGAAGATATAGAGGCCATCACCCGCGTCACTTACGCGGCGTTCCTCGGCAAATTCAGTGATCACCCCACCGAACATCTGATTGTGATGAGCCTGCGCGCAACCGGCGGGCTGACTCTTTCGCTTGTTGCCGAAGCAGGTGGAGAAACCATCGGGCACGCAGCCTTTTCGCCTGTAACCATCCATGGGAATTTCGCAGGCTGGTACGGTCTGGGGCCGATCTCAGTCCTGCCGGGGTTTCAGAAACAAGGCATTGGCTCGAAGTTAATCCAGGACGGGCTGGCAAGGTTGCGCGCCTTCGGAGCAAATGGATGTGTGTTGGAAGGCAGCCCGGCCTACTATCAGCGCTTCGGGTTTAAGCCGATGGAGGGTCTGACCTATCACGCCGCTCCCGCCCCCGAATATTTTATGGCCCTTCCTTTTGGCAGCGAAGTTCCATTGGGCAATGCGGAGTATCACAAGGCGTTTTATATTTCTCCAGAAGATTAGAATATGGACATCCAGGCCTACCTGAACCGGATTGCCTATCGCGGCAGCCTTGAACCCAACCTGCAAACGTTATCCGCCTTGCAAGTCGCGCACATGCGGGCAGTTCCTTTTGAGAATTTGAGTATTCACTACAAACAGCCGATCCTGTTGAACGAAGCAGATCTGTACCAAAAGGTTGTCGAGCAAAATCGCGGCGGGTTTTGCTATGAGTTGAACAGCCTGTTCGCATGGCTGCTGCGTTCTTTGGGCTTCAACGTGGATATGCTTTCGGCAGGTGTAGCCACAGCCGCCGGAGGCTTCGGCCCTGAATTTGACCATATGACCCTGCTCGTTCATGTAGACGAAGATTACCTTGTGGATGTCGGTTTTGGAGATTCGTTCCAGAATCCGCTGCGAGTCCATTTTCGGGGGGAGCAACGACAGGGCGGAATGTCTTATCAACTATCAGCGGAGAAAGAGGCGTTGATCCTATCCGAGCAGAACAATCTGGATGAACATCGATCGATGCAGCCGCAGTACCGCTTCACTTTGAAATCCCACCAGATGAAGGAATATGAAGACATGTGCCTTTACCACCAGACTTCGCCCGAATCCAGTTTTACCCGGAAAAGAATCTGCTCGCTTGCGTCCTCAAATGGGCGCCACACCTTGAGTGATTTCCGGCTTCTTATTACTGAAAACGGCGCAAAGGTCGAACAACATTTGACGTCGGAAGATGAATTCAAAACGGCCTTGAAAAAATACTTCAATATTGTGCTGTAAACGGCATGTCAGGATTTCGATGACCGGCGCGTCTGTAACTACGACATTAGGAGACCCATGGCAACTGTTTTCGACTCTACCAAAACTGTGAAAGCCGAACTCAACAAGCAGAATTACATTGCTTCAAACGAGATCGCAACCATCGTCTTCCTCGCCCAAAAATTGGGCAAGCCGTTGCTGGCGGAGGGTCCTGCGGGTGTGGGCAAAACCGAACTCGCCAAAGCCATTGCCGCAGCAACGGGACGCGAACTCATCCGCTTGCAATGCTATGAAGGGCTGGATGAGTCGAAGGCATTGTATGAGTGGGAATATTCCAAGCAGTTGCTTTATACCCAGCTCCTGCGCGACAAGTTAAATGATACGCTTGGCAAAGCCGAGTCTTTAAGCGAAGCGGCGGATAAACTGGCAAAGGAGGAAGATGTTTTTTTCTCAAAGCGCTTTTTGTTGCAAAGACCGCTGCTCAAAGCCATCCTAAGCGAAAGGCCAACGGTATTATTGATCGATGAAATCGATCGCGCCGATGCGGAGTTTGAAGCCTTCCTGCTGGAAATCTTGAGCGACTTTCAGGTTTCTGTGCCCGAGTTGGGAACCCTCGCGGCGAGGCACCGGCCTGTCGTCGTGCTGACCTCCAATAACACACGCGAACTTTCCGAGGCGTTGAAACGCCGGTGTTTGTATCTCTTTGTAGATTACCCAACCCTGCAAGAAGAACTGGCGGTCGTTCATTTGAAGGTGCCCAATTTAAATCCCAAGCTGGCGCAGCAAGCCGTGGAGTTTGTGCAACGCCTGCGCAAGGCGGATATGCGCAAGTCGCCGTCCATCAGTGAAACGTTGGATTGGGCAAATGCGCTCGTGGCATTGAACGCCACAAATTTGGATAAGGATGTTTTGGAAGATACGCTCTCTGTGTTGCTGAAACATGAGGCAGATTTGCAAAAGGCAAAGCGGCAATTGATGAGCCCGCCGCAGAATTCAAAACAGCGCCCGCCCGCAGATGATTTTGGGCGGTTTTCCGGGAATTGATTTGTTGGGGCGGTCCTCACGGCCCCCCCATGCGATGAAAAATCCCCGCCGCAAGCGGACGGGGTATCTTTCTGGTAAGACTCAAGTTGCTTACAAATTAGACTCACGCCGCAGAGCGGCGGGGTATTCGACCCTCGATAGGAATAAAAAGGACAGGGGCGAGCCCTGTCCCTACGGGAATAAATTATGGAATCTCGCATCCTTCAATTGATATCAGCTCTGCGCGCCAGCGGGGTGCGCGTATCGCTTGCCGAGTCGGCCGAGGCATTTTCCGCGGTGGATTTGATGGGGATTCAAGACCGCGAGGCGTTTCGATTGTCCCTGCGCGCCACGCTCATCAAGGATGTGAAAGACCTGCCCGCCTTCGAAAAACTCTTCCCGCTCTTCTTCGGCTCCGGGACTCCGCCGGAAATGGGCGGCAATCCATCGGATGACCTGACGCCGGAAGAGATCCAGATGCTGGCAGAGGCGTTGAAGAATTTCGCCGAGAATCTCCGTCAGCGGATGGAAAGACTGATGAACGGCGAGCCGCTTTCAAGGTCAGAGTTGGAGGCACTGGGGCAACTCGTCGGCTTGAATCAGGCGGACAATCTCCAATATCAAAACTGGATGTCCCAGCGCATGATGCGGGCCATGGCGTTCCCGGAAGTACAAAATGCAGTGAAGGAGTTGATGGAGCAACTTGTGAAGATGGGCATGAACCGCGAGCGCGCGGAGCAGATCCGCGACATGATTCGGCAGAATATGCAAGGGATGCAGCAGCAGATGCAGCAATTTGCCGGGGAGCGTATTGCCGGGAACTTGAGCGAACGCCCGCGCGGGGAAAATATTGACAACTTGATGAACCGCCCGTTCCAGGCTTTGTCCGATGCGGACAAGAAGGTTTTACAGCGTGAAGTCAAACGGCTTGCTGCCGCATTAAGGACAAGAATTGCACTGCGTCAAAAGCGAATGAAGACCGGGCAAATGGATCCAAAGGCGACCATCCGCGCAAACTTGAAATATCACGGTGTGCCAATGGAAATCAAACACCGCGACAAGATCCGCAAGCCCAAGGTCGTGGTGATTTGCGATATCAGCACGTCGATGCGTTTTTGTTCTGAGTTAATGTTGAGTTTTCTCTTCGCTTTGCAAGGACAAGTCCGCAAGACCCATGCCTTTGCATTCATAGACCACCTCGAATCTATTTCAGAAGATTTCGCAGGTACGAACGCAGATGAGGCGATTCAGTCTGTGCTATGGCGCATGCCCAGCGGACATTACAACACCGACCTGGGCTGGTCACTGAACGATTTCCAAAATGAATACATGGACACGCTCAACAGCAACACGACTTTATTGATCGTGGGCGATGGGCGCAATAATTACAACGACCCGCGCCTTGATGTTTTCTCAACCATGGCGCGCCGGGCCACCCGTACCATCTGGCTTAATCCTGAACCCGATTACATGTGGAACGGTGACAGTGACATGAAGAAATATGCGCCGCTATGCACTGATGTACTAAAGGTTGGCAACTTAAGGGAACTGGCCAATGCAGTGGATCGTTTATTAATTGGGTCATAAAAAGAGAGACTAAAGATTCACCTTTATAAAATATTCCTATTGCCGGATATCCATGCCATATTGGTCGTACATCCTTTGAAAAATAGAGGTATCTTCTCTTGAGCGGGTGCTCACTTCGAAACCCGCCACATAGGAATTCGGCTCGAACTTATCTTCTTCGCACCAGCAAATACGCCCGCTGAAGACCATGTAGGTTTTGTTGGCCATCTCCGGGGTTAGGTCAATGCGCAAATTATAGACCGAATTAACCCGCAATGGCTTTCTGGTATCAATCTTTACTCCCGTTAAACTAATATCCAACAAATAACCGATGCCTTGAAGTGTATTTGCATCCACTACTTGCATATAATAGGTAAATTTTCTGCGTCGTTGCCTGCGGCGGTCAATATCCACTTCCGGGTTCATGTACTTTTTCCTTTCAACAATAAAAATTTTTCTCTCTGTGCTCATTTCATCACATTCAGGGGCTAAAGAAGCCTTGTATTCAGTATAAATATTTTGAAATAAAATTCAATAGGAGCAGGGTAGGGTTATTTTGACCGGAATCCGTGCTTAAGAGCCCGTTTATTTCTTCCATTCTTCCTATATCAAAAGACATTAATGTTAGCCCGCCGGAATTGGGCGAATAAGACTTCAAAGGGTATAATATCTGTATATATAGGATTTGCCATGTCAAAAATCTTGATTGTCGACGATGATGAAAAAGTTACCCTACTACTAAGCCGCTATCTGTCTTCTGTCGGGTATCAAGTCATTGCCATTAATCAAAGTTCCAAGGCTATCCAAACCGCCAATACAACCATGCCGGATCTATTTATCCTGGATATCATGATGCCCCACCCGGATGGTTTTACACTCTGCCGAATGCTACGCGCAGATCCGAAATTCGCACGCACCCCCATCCTGATCATTACAGCTTTAGACAATAGCAACAGCAAGGCAACCACATTTGGAGCTAATGACTATTTGGCCAAACCTTTCAATCTCGACGAGTTATCAGCTAAAGTAGAGACTCTTCTAGATCAAAGTGTTTAGGCACATAACATAATGCATCTTTTCCCATACTCATTGCCCAGGAATAATCATGACAAAAATATTGATGGTGGACGACGATAAGCTTGTAACAGACCTGCTGGAAAAACTTCTAAAAGCAGATGGATACGACACAGTAACAGTCAATGAAAGTTCACGAGCGGTGGGGATCGCCCAAGCCGTCAAACCAGACTTGATCCTGCTGGACCTGATGATGCCCCAGCCGGACGGATTCCGTGTTTGTAGAATGCTGCGCGAATTGCCCGAATTCATCGGAATCCCAATCATCATTGTCACAGCCCTGGATGATAGTGACAGCCGAGCGGTAGCATTTGGCGCCGGAGCGACCGACTACTTAACAAAGCCTTTCCATCCAGATGAGCTATCAGAGAAAATCGAATCAGCCTTGCAAGCTTAATCTCTTTAAAATAAAAAATACTCCGCACGCTGTGCGGAGTATTTTTTATTTTTTTATTATTTCAGTGTGCGGATGAAAGCAACCACCTGCCAGATCTGATCATCCGTCAAGACACCCTTCCAGGCAACCATCGAAGTACCTTCCTTGCCGGTGTTAACGCGCCAGTAAAGATAATCATCGGTGGCTACGGTCTGCAACTCGGCCAAGTTCTTGGGCTGAGGATCAAGCGCTGCCCCAGCAGGGCCATCACCGTGGCCTTGAGGGCCATGGCAGGACTCGCAATTGGTTTTGAAAACATCAGCGCCAGCAGTGGCAGCATCGGCGCCAAGCGGGCTGGTCTTGCCAGCGTATTCAGCAGGAACAGTTGCCAGCGCCGTCGGAGTCGCTGAACCACCACAAGCTGCCAAAACGATGGCGCTTAAGATTAAGATACCAAACAAGACTTTCTTCATCGGAAACCTCCAGTTGATTATTATTGCAGAAAATTATATCTAATTTGTGAAAAAACGCACCGTGCTTTTAGTTACATAAAATATGTGACATTTGTTGACAAAAAGTTCAATTCTTTTTACGGCCGCCTTTTAATTCCCGTTGGAGTTTCTCAAAATTCTTCCAATCACCTTTTGCAGCAAGTTTCGCCTGGTCAATCCATCCATCCGGATTCATCATTTGGAGTCCAGCCTTGTTTAACGCCTCCTGAACCTCATCAATTTTTGCATCTGCCAGTTGGGCAAACGATTCAATCCCAGCCTGATTTAAGATCTTGACCACTTTCGGGCCGATTCCTTCTATTTTTATCAGATCATTAGGGTGAATTTTTTCAGATGTCCCGCTGCCTTGCTTTGTCCCATGTTGATCCTGATTTCCTGAACTTACCCACCAGCCCAGCATGATAACAATAAAGAAAAAACCGACTCCCAAAAAGACCAACCACAGGAGTTCGGTATTCGGCCCCTCCGAAGATTCCGCTAATATTCGTAATGTATTCATTTTAGCCTCCAAGGTATTTTTTACGTATTACTTATAAGTGAAAACATAGAGTGTGTCAATTCTGAGGGTAAAATTACGCCATTCAAACTGGAGGAGACCGATGAAGATCAAAACCTGGCACATTGCGACAGTCATCCTGATTGCACTGGCGGTCGTTTTACGTGTGACTTCAAGGCCAGCTGCTGAAATAACGTACTACACGGAACTTAAGCATCCGCTCGTCATTGCCCACCAGGGTGGAGATGGGTTGTGGCCTGGCGAAACACTGCTGGCCTATCAAAACTCCGTAGACTTGGGAGTGGATGTGCTCGAAATGGATATTCATATTACAAAGGATGGCGTGCTGGTTCTGATGCACGATGAAACCGTGGACCGTACCACCGACGGCACGGGGGAAATCGAGAATATGACCTTGGAAGAGATCAAAAAACTGGATGCAGGCTACGATTGGTCTCCAGACAACGGCGCCACCACCCCATTTCGTGGACAGGGCTTGAAAGTAGCGACCCTAGAGGAGGTGTTTTCAGCCTTCCCAGACAAACGCATGACGATCGAAATCAAGAAAACAAATATTTCCATGGCTGAGCCATTCTGTAACCTGATCCGCAAACACAATATGCAAGACAAGGTACTGGTCGCATCTTTTCACGATGACCGCCTGAAAGAATTCCGTGCAGAATGCCCAGAAGTAGCCACTTCCAGCGCAAAAAATGAGACAACGATTTACGTGCTGCTGACCAAGGCCTTTTTAGGCAAATTCTATTCTCCCAAATTTTATGCTCTTCAGGTCCCGGAAGAATCCGGTGGGATTACGGTAATGACCAAGGGGTTTGTTGAAGCGGCGCATGCCAGTAATCTTGCCGTTGAGCCGTGGACCATTAACGATGAAGAAACCATGCGGAAATTTATCGAGTGGGGCGTGGACGGTATTATCACAGACCGGCCGGATATTTTATTAAGCGTATTGGGAAGATGAACAAGATAATGAAAACAGGTAACGAGACTATAAACTCGTTACCTGTTTATTATTCCACTTATTACTACTCCATCCAGACCACCCGGTCTTCAAAACCCGGGCGGGTGTACGGCTCTGGGACAACCCCCGGGTAACCGATATAAATAAACCCAATCAGATGTTGTGCAGAAGTAAAGCCTAAAAATTCTTTCACCTTTGCATCCCGTGCCCATTCACCAGTACGCCAAACTGCGCCAAGCCCCAGCGCATACGAAGCGAGCAGCATATTCTGACAGGCGGCAGCTGCCGCAGCGATATTTTCCACCTCAATGATTCTTGGCTCAGAGGGGATATCCACCCCAACAGCGATGATCACTGGCGCGCGGAGCGGCAAGGCCCGGGTTTTCTCCAAACCTTCGGGTGGCGTCCCCGGGTTCCGGTCCGAAAAAGAGGCGGCCATCGCATCTCCAAGGCGCTTCCGCCCATCCCCCATCACCACAACAAATCGCCACGGCCTTACTTTATGGTGGTTTGGCGCCTGAGCCCCGGCGCTTAGAATTTTTTCTATGAATTCCCGCGGTAGTGAATCAGCTTTTACTTTACTGATCGTCTTTCTTTCATGCATTGCTTCGAAGATTTCCATGGTTTCCTCCGAGCATCACAGACGCTTGTTGGTAAAATTGTCTTACCATGAAAATATTTTATTCAGAAGAACATCGCAACCATTACCCGCCTTATGAGGTTTTCGATGGCGGCAAGCGCGTGCCTTATTTAGAAAACCCCGAACGGATGGATCGGGTTTTATCAGCGTTAAAAAATACAGATTGGGCCGAGTTCCGGCTGCCGCAGGATTTTGGATTGGAGCCAATCCGCGCGGTGCATGACGAGGGATATTTAAACTTCCTCGCTTCAGCCTGGGCCGAATGGCTGGCCATGGACCCGGAGGTTGCAGCCTCACCGGAAAAACACGCCTTCCTGCCCGCTACATTCGCATTGCGGCGCAAGACTCAAAACCCAACCAGTTCTCTGCACGGGCGCGGCGGATATTACATGATGGATCTTTCCGCCTGCATTGTGGCGGGAATGTATCAGGCAGCGCTGACATCTGCACATTGCGCTTTGAGCGCCGCAGATTTTACCTGCGACAATAAACGATCATCCTTTGCCCTCTGCCGCCCGCCGGGACATCATGCGGGGAAGGATTACGCGGGCGGATATTGCTTTATCAACAATGCGGCCGTGGCGGCGCACTGGCTTTCGATCAAAGCAAAGGTCGCCATTCTCGATATTGATTATCATGGCGGGAACGGTACCCAGGATATTTTCTATGAACGCAGCGATGTACTAACCATTTCCATCCACGGCGACCCGGATTATGAATACCCACATTACGTTGGTTTCGCCAATGAAACTGGCGCAGGCCCCGGGCTTGGGTTTCATCGCAACTTTCCGCTTCCAGCCGGCACCGGGGATAAGGAATATCTATCGGCATTGGATGAAGCGTTGGGGTTGATCCGCAACTTCTCACCGGAAATCCTTGTCCTCTCAACCGGCATGGACACCTTCGACGGGGATCCGCTGGGGAAGTTCCATGTGACCCGCGAGGGCTTTCGAGAGATTGGGAAGAGAATTTCAGGGTTGCACGTTCCCACTGCGATCGTGATGGAAGGCGGTTATGCCAATGCTGCGCTTGGAGAAAACATACTCACTTTACTGGAGAATTTCAAATGAAGCACTGGCAGACGGCAAGTTTTCTTATCCTGATCAGCATGATGGCATGTAATTTATTATCACAGCCCCAAACAGTTGCGTCACCGCTCCCTACAGAGACGAACACACCCGTTTTCACTGAGACTCTGGAAGCCACTTTTACGATTGCGCCTGCATCGACTCTTACTCCAACCCTTACTGAAACCCCGGGCATTACCCCCACCGCAACTGCCGCCTCCCCGGCTGTGACCGTGAACAAACAGGCGCATTGCCGCTACGGCCCTTCAACAGCCTATCTGCACGCCGCAGATTTATTCGCTGGAGACAAAGGCCTCGTACGCTACCGGGCTTTATACAGCAACTGGCTTTATGTCCAGTTCGATAAACTCAACTATTCCTGTTGGGTCGCGCCCTCGGTAGTGGACGTGACCGGGGATGCCAGTACCCTTGCAAGGATCGAACCGGACTTGCAGCGCATTGGGAGCAATCGCTACGGGCCGCCACAAAACGTACAGGTCTACCGGGACGGCGATGAAGTTACCATCTCATGGGAGCAGGTGAAGATGACCAAGGACGACGATCGCGGCTACTTTATCGAAGCATTCGTCTGCCAGGGCGATGCTTACATCTGGTGGACGGATTCCTATCCGGACCAGTATTCCACCAGTTACACGGTCAAAGATGAGGCGGGCTGCGCGGCGCCTTCCTGGGGCAAGTTGTACACTGTCGAAAAGCACGGTTTTTCCCAGCCTGTTGAACTTAATTGGCCGCAGCCATAATCCTTTTAACGCATACTCAAGAGAATCATTAAGAAAAGAGGCCCCTGAAAGTTTCAGGGGCCTCTTTTCCTACATCCCATTATTTTCTGATGCCAGCCTTTTTAAAAGCGCCTTCCAAAGAATCGATCGTCACCGGTTTAATGATGATGGCCTGCGCCCCGCCGCGCAGAACCTGCTGCCGGGTTTCCGGCTGGTCATCTGAAGTGATGACCACCACCGGCACTTTCATCAAGCGTGGTTCACGGCGAATGTATTCCAACACTTCGGTGCCATCCAGCCCAGGCATATTAATATCCAGGCAAATAAAGCGCGGCACAAAATTTGCTAGCATGGACATGGCCGTACTTGAACCATAGGAGACCCTGGCGGGCTCGTCCAGCAGGTCCAGCATTTGCTGCAGAGCATCGGCGGTCTGGCGGTTGTCATCAATGATCAATCCGTCGGTCATTCATCCTCCAAATCAAAACATCATAAAGCCTGAATGAGTATACTCTGCCGAATATTAGGCCGCAATAGGGTTCGGTTAAATTGCAATTAAATCTACATAACAATCTCGCAAGGTATTTCTTGCAGGGAATGAGCCAACAAAAAAACAGAGACTGCCGGGAAGGCAATCTCTGTTTTGACCTTATCGGATCGCATCCATGGCCGCGCCGAGGCGCTTGACGATCTCATCCACTTCCTCTTCGTTGATGGAGAGCGGCGGAGAGAAGGCCAGTGTATTGCCCAACGGACGCGAGCGCAGACCACGTTCTTCAGCTGCCTTAAAGATGCGCATGGTCAGGGCGGGATCAGCCGTCCGGGCTGCCTTATCGGAGACGATCTCCACGCCGCAGACCAGGCCGAGGCCGCGTACATCGCCGACAAAGGGGAACTCGCTGAGAGATTTCAACCCATCCAGCAGGCGTTTCCCAAGGTCACGTGCGCGCTGCGGATAGTTCTCGCGTTCCATGATCTCAATATTTTTCAAGCCGACTGCACAGGACATGGCGTGGCCGGAGTAAGTATAACCATGCATGTACGCTTCGGTATCTCCTGCAGATTCCATCGTATCGCGGATCTCGTCGGAGATCTGGATGCCGCCGAGTTGGGCGTATCCGCTGGTGATGGCCTTGGCAAAGGAGAGGATATCGGGTTTCACATTCCAGTGTTTAAGCGCGAACCATTCGCCGGTGCGACCGAAGCCAGTAATGACTTCATCGGCAATGAAGAGCACTTCGTATTTATCGCAGATCTGGCGGACGAGTGGAAAGTAATCGGCGGGGGGAACGATCACGCCGCCCACGCCCATGACCGGTTCCGCAATGAACGCAGCAACCGTATCCGGCCCTTCGTGCAGGATGGCCTCTTCCAGTTCACGGGCTGCAGCCTGGCCAACCGTTTCGCCATCCTTCATTTTGCCCTCATAGCGGTATGGATTGGGCGCAGGGATATGGATGTATCCCTCAGAGGCGGGGCCGAACATGAGGTGATATTTTTCAAGGCCGGTCGCAAAGGTCGTACCGATGGTCACACCATGATAGGCACCCTTGCGCGCGATGACCTTGTACTTGTTCGGCTTGCCTTTGCGCTTCCAGTAATAGCGTGCGGTTTTGAAAGCAGAGTCATTGGCCTCTGAGCCGCCAGAGGTGAAGAGTGTGGAGTTCAGGCCCTCGTAGGCAAAGCCTGCCAGTTTTTCAGCCAGTTGAATGGAAGGCAGATTGGTCATGCCCGAGAAATTGGAGGTGAAGGCCAAATCCTTCATCTGGTCATAAGCCACTTTGGCAAGTTCCTCGCGCCCGTACCCGGCATTGACATTCCACAGTCCCGCCATCGCATCCAGGATCTTGCGCCCATCGGTGAGGTGCAGCCAGACACCCTCGCCCTTCTCGATCACCATCGGGTTGGCGTGTGTCTTGGGGTGATATACGGGGTGCAATTGCTTCTTATCTTTCTCGATCCAGGTCTTGGTTTGGTCAGTCATGATAGTCTCCAATTTAATTTTTCAAAAGGGATGCCAAAGATCGGGCGCTTTACCCTAATACTTCCACATCATGCGGCCCGGACTCCTTCAAGCCGGCCCCGGTCATGCGGACGAAGATTGCCTTCTCCTGAAATTCCTCGATGTTCACCGCGCCGCTATAACTCATGCCCGATTGCAGACCGCCGACCAGTTGCGTCAGCACTTCGCGGGCCTTGCCGCGATACGGCACCGCCGCCTCGACGCCCTCCGCAACATACTCCTCGATCTCTTCACGGGTCAGGTCATTGCCTTCGCGTTTATTGCGCTCAATGTTCGCCGCCAGCGAGGCCATGCCGCGCGAGGCCTTGTAGCGATGACCGCGGCGGGTCATGATCATGCCGGGACTTTCATCGGTGCCTGCCAGCATCGAACCGATCATCACCGTCTGCGCACCGGCGGCGATGGCTTTGGCCACATCGCCAGGGAAGCGAATGCCGCCATCGGCAATGATCGGCACTCCCGTTCCACGCGCTGCATCTGCGCATTGAATGATCGCCGTCAACTGCGGCACCCCGGAGCCTGCCACCTGGCGCGTCACACAGATCGAACCCGGCCCCACCCCCACCTTGACCGAATCCGCGCCCGCATCGATCAGGCGTTTGGTGCCGTCACCCGAAGCGACATTCCCGCCGATGATCTGCGCCTCGGGAAATTGCCTGCGGATGTTCTTGATCATCTCGATCTCAAGCAGCGAGTCGCCGTGGGCAATATCCACCACAATGCAATCAGCGCCCGCCTCGAGCGCGGCTTCGACGCGGCGCATCTCTTTATCCCGCACACCGACCGCAGCCCCCACTGCCAGCCGCCCGCGTGGATCCTTGGTCGCCTTTGGGAATTTAGTGATCTTCATGATGTCCTTCAAAGTCACCAGCCCCCTCACCTTGCGATTCTCATCCACCAGCGGAAGTTTTTCCACACGATGTTCGTGCAGTAAACGCTCGGCGTCTTTCAGGGAGGTTCCGGGCGGCGCGCTGCGCACATTGCGAGACATGATCTCGGTCACCCGCTTGGCATCGTCATCCTCAAATAACAGGTCGCGCGTGGTGATGATACCGATCAGTTTCTCATCCTTATCGACGATCAGGATCCCGCCCGTATCGGTCTCTTCAACAACGCGCTTCACATCCCCCACCGTATGCTGGTCGGTCATCGTCAATGGCTTTTCCACAATGAAAGATTCGGCCTTCTTGACCCGCTCGATCTGGCGCGCCTGCTCGGCAATGGTCATGAAGCGGTGAATGATGCCGATCCCACCCTCACGCGCCATCGTGATCGCCATCTCGCTCTCGGTCACCACATCCATATTTGCCGAAACAATCGGTGACTGCAGGGCAATCTTCTTCGTTAACCAACTTTTGGTGGAGAGCACCCGGCGCGAATCCACTCGCGAATACTGCGGCACCAAAAGCACATCATCATAGGTCAGGGCAGTTTCTTGCAAGATCTTCATAGCATTTCATTCTCCTCGCGGCCGAATTATAATGCGGATGATGACTCTTCATGCCCTTTCCCCGCTGGATGGACGCTACCAAAAAGAGACCACCCCGCTGAGGGATTTCTTCTCCGAATTTGCCTACCTGCGCGCCCGCGCCCGCCTCGAGCTGGGCTTTTTATCTGCGCTTTCCAAAACAGGCCTCATCCCTGCCGAAAGTTTATCAGGCTACACACCGGGGCCGTTCGCCTTTTCAGATGATGATGCCGGGGAAATTCAGGAATACGAAAAGATCACGCGGCACGATGTGAAAGCCATCGAATATTATTTGCGCGAGATCATCCCTTCCGAGTTGCACGCCTTCATCCACTTCGGCCTGACCTCGGAAGACATCAACAACATGGCTCAAGCCTTGTCTCTGCGCGACTCGCGTGACCAGGTGCTTTTGCCTGCACTCGACGAACTACTCACCTCCCTGAGCGACTTTGCACACAAGAATCGCGCCATGCCCATGCTGGCACGGACACACGGCCAGCCCGCCGTACCGACCACGCTTGGAAAAGAAATCGCGGTCTATGTAGCAAGGCTGGCCCAGTGCAGGCTAGAACTGGCGGCACATCAATTCGAAGCCAAGTTAACCGGCGCGGTCGGCAACTTCAACGCGCTGCAAGCCTCCGCCCCACAAGTGGACTGGCTCGCGTTCAGCCGCAGTTTTATCGCTGGCCTCGGGTTGGAAGCCAATCTCGTCACCACGCAGATCCTGCCTTACGATAACTGGATCCGTTATTTTCAAGCGGTGCAGTTGACCAACGCCATCCTTGTGGATTTTGCGCAGGATATGTGGCGTTACATCAGCGACGGCGTTCTCAAGCAAAAGGTGGTTGCCAACGAAGTGGGATCTTCAACCATGCCGCAGAAGGTGAACCCGATCGATTTCGAGAATGCGGAAGGAAACCTCGGGCTGGCCAATGCCATGTTCGTTCACTATGCCCAGAAATTATCCGTCTCACGTTTGCAGCGGGATTTATCTGACTCCACGGTGCGCCGGTCTTTCGGGACGGCGTTTGGTCATACCTTGCTGGCGTGGAAGAACATCACCAAGGGCATGGCACGCGTGGATGCGGACGAGGAATATATCCGCGCGGGGTTGAACGCACATTGGGAGGTGGTCAGCGAAGGGGCGCAGACCATTCTGCGGGCGGCAGGACGCAGCGACGCCTATGAGACGCTCAAGTCGCGGATGAGGGGCAGCCAGATGGACGGGTTCAGTTACAAGGTCTGGGTGGAAGCGCTGGGTGTAGACCCAGGTGTGCGCGAGAAGTTGATGAATTTATCGCCGGAGCGATATATCGGCCTGGCGGTTGAAATTACAGATTCTGTCCTTGCGAAGATCGACGAAGTTGTGCCGAAGCCATCCCCTGAATAACTGGGAGGTTGCTTCGCCACTGCTCGTGGCTCGCAACGACACGGAGGATATCAATGACAGTCATAGCAGTGATCGGTTCGCAGTGGGGCGACGAGGGCAAGGGCAAGGCCGTGGATTTTCTGGCAGAGCGCGCAGACTATGTGGCGCGCTTCAACGGCGGGAACAATGCCGGGCATACGGTCATCAATGAGTTCGGCACCTTCAAGATCCACCTCGTGCCCTCGGGTATTTTTGCGCAGAATGCAGTTGGATTAATTGGCGGCGGTGTGGTGATCGACCCGGCGGTGCTGATCGATGAGATCGAGATGCTCAACAAGGCCGGTGTGAACGTGGATGGGCGCTTGTGGGTCTCGCCGCGTTCGCATCTCATCATGCCATATCACAAGATTTTGGATGGCCTGTACGAAGAAGCCAAAGGGGCGGGCGCAACCGGAACCACTCGGCGCGGAATTGGTCCGGTCTTCGCGGACAAGGTCAGTTACAACGGCATCCGCTGGACAGACTTTGCCAGCGACATGTTCGAGCAGCGCTTGGAAGTGCAGTGTACTTTGAAGAACAAGATCATCACCGCGCTGGGCGGCGAAGCGTTAGACTTCAAGCAAGTGCGCAACCAGTACCGCGGATATTATGAAAAGGTCAAACCATATCTCAAGGAGCTGTTCTCGCTGGTGCAGGACGGCTTGAAGGCGAACAAAACCTTTTTGCTCGAACAGGCCATGGGGTCATTTTTGGATACCGATTGGGGTACATATCCTTTTGTAACCGCTTCGACCACCATCCCATCGGCGGCTTCGGCCGGGTTGGGGATTCCGCCCAAACATATCCAGAACGTGATCGGCGTGACCAAGGCCTACACCACCCGCGTCGGCGCAGGGCCACTGCCCACGGAAATTCACGACTATGAAAGCGAAGTCTATAAAAAATTTGGCGAAGTCGCCGCCACGACTGGAAGAATCCGGCGGGTTGGCTGGCTGGACCTGGAGATCGTGCGCACCGCCGCCGAGTTGAGCGGCATGACTGAAATTTGTTTAACGAAACTGGATGTACTGAGCGGCTTGAAAGAAATTCAGGTTTGTACGGGCTACAAATTTGACGGGAAACCTGTCCGCTATGCGGATGTGGACGCCTACGGGTTGGACAAGGTCGAATGTGTGTACGAAACCTTCCCCGGCTGGAGCGAAGACATTAGCAAGGCAAAGTCGTTCGATGAATTACCCGTCAATGCGCAGAAGTATGTGAAGATGATCGAAGAAGCAGCGGGGATTCCGGTAAAGTGGATCGGGGTCGGCCCGGCAAGGGAGGAGACGATTAGAAGGTAGAAAGTGGTGAGTGGAAAGTGGATGGTGGTTGACTTGCTACTCAATCGGCAAATTGGGACATACCGTCTGACGCGAAGCGGGCAGCGCATCACCAATATATTACGCCCATTCAGTCGTTCAAAAACCGTCCATGAATAAAACCTTTCACGAATGCACGAAGTCCGGCTCATCAGTATTCGTTTATTCGTGGAAAATAAATTCGTGGATGGTCTAGGGCTCAATCAGCAGGTTGGGGTATGCCACCCAAAAAATAACGCATTCGTTCCATGCTATAATTTTCTTTGGAAAACTTATGCCTGTTAAAAAAGTTAATCCCTCTAGAAGAAAGAAAGTGGGTGAAATGCGCTCTATTTATAAAGCGCAGACTACACGCGCAGCATCGTCCCGTCGAAATACCATTCTCGTAAAATGCAAAAAAGCCCTTGCTCAAACTTATGGCGAACGACTTAAAGGGGTCATTCTTTACGGCTCTCTGGCGCGGAAACAGTCCACGCCCTCCAGCGATGTGGACTTGCTGATCCTGCTTGCCCCGCCTGTTGATTATTTTATAGAGTTGCGGCGGCTGGTGGATGTGCTTTATCCCATTCAACTTGAATCAAAAAGACTGATTTCCGCAAAGCCTGTTTCTGTCAGTGATTTTGAGGCAGGAAGTATTTCGTTATATCGCAATGCCAAAAGGGATGGAATAGCGGTATGAACGAAAACGCCGAAGAAATCGCAGCCAATTTGCAGCGCGCGAGAACTTCCATTCAAGCCGCAAAAGATATGATCGCAAAAGAATATTATGATATTGCCGCATCGCGTGCATATTACGCAGCATTCTATGCGGCAAGCGCCCTATTGCTAAAAGAAAACGTGAATACCAGCAAGCACAGCGGTGTGATTGCCTTGATCCATCAGTTATTTGTGAAAGCGGGAAAATTGGATAAGGAACAAGGAAAAAATCTCAATTGGCTGTTTGAACTTCGAGGGATTGGGGATTATGGTGTTTCAGAGCATGTCTCGTCGGGCGAAGCCCACATAGCCATAAAAGTTGCGGCGGAATTCCTTGTGGCCGTGGTTGGGATTTTGAACGAATAAAAGCTGGGCATCAGCTCCAGCCTGTTTGTTTTCCAAGCGCCACCGTTTCATCTCCTCCTCCAAATCCCCTACTGGGACGATGTTCGACGCACCCAACTCTGCATCTTTTGCAAACGTCACATTGTCGAATTTGGGGGAGGTGCCCAACGGGCGGAGGGGGCTGGTCTACGGCTCAATCGGCAAGTTGGGACACACCGCCTGATACGGTAACACATTGCCAATATATTGATTCCATTCATAATAGCTTAAATTTCGAGGAACATTTTCACATGCTATATTTATTAAATCCTGCGATCGATATACCCAAACACGAATAACGCCATCATCCGCTACTGACGCTATATAACTCCCATCAGGGCTAAAAACTACCCCCCTTACAGTATTAGAACCATGAGTCATACGAGCAATTTCTTTTCCGCTTATAACATCCCACACCCGCGCAGTGCCATCCTCATAACCATAGCCTACAGCCACATATTTCCCGTCTGGACTTATAGCTCTAGACAAGTTGGGACCACCAAGTGTAATATCGCCTTGTTTCTTACCAGTGGACAAATTCCATACACTAAGTCCATTAGAAGCATTTAAGGCAAGGTACCTCTCGTCAAAGTTGAAAACAACTGAAGTTGACCAAACCTCATTGATATTAATATTAATCTTGATTAGTATCTTGCCGCTGTTTGCCTGCCATATGTAAATGGCACCATCACTACTTATAGATATCACATATTTTCCTGTTGGACTGAATTCCACCCTTTTTATTTCAGAATCATGAGCTATATGTGCCATTTCCTTTCCAGTTTCCACATCCAAAACACGAGCAATATGATCGTTACCGCCTATAACCAAATATTTCCTGTTGAGACTAATGGCAGCCGAACTAATTCCGCCTTCTACTCCCCACGCACGTGGATCAATATCACCCATGAAAATCTCTTTGCCATCCCTAAAATCCCATAGATAATCATCGCCTTTTAGCAGTTCCAACAAATCATTACTGGTGCCCTTTATATTTACGATTAGATATTTTCCATCCGAGCTAAACGTCACTGACTCAACCGAAGTATCATGATCGATACGAGCAAACTCCTTGCCTGAGAGCGCATCCCAAACGTGGGCGGTTCCATCATTATTTCCTGAGGCTATATATTTTCCATCAGGGCTGACAGCAATAGTTGTTCCACCAGGGTCTTGGATTATCCTGGATAAATATTTCTCGCTTGTGATCTTCCACACCACAACAGTACCATCATAAGTTTGTCCGAATCCATCCTCGCTCCCTGACACTATATAGTTGCCATCTGAACTAAACGCCGTTGATGCAACCCAGCCATCATGATTCATGCGGGCAATTTCATCCCCATTTAGTGCATTCCATACTCTTGCAGTATGGTCGATACTACCTGACACTACATACTTTCCATCTGGACTAAAAGCTACCGACATTACCCAGCCCTGATGGGTCATGCGAGCAAGTTCCTTACCACTAAAAGCATCCCAAACGCGCGCAGTGCCATCCATACTCCCTGAAACTACATACTTTCCATTTGGACTAAAGTTTACTGAATATACCGAACTCTCATGTGCCATGCGGGCAACTTCCTTACCGGAGAGAGCATCCCATACGCGCACAGTACCATCCACACTTCCTGAGACTATATACTTTCCATTTGGGCTAAAACCTACTGATTCCACCGAACCCTCGTGAGTTATGCGGGCGACTTCCTTGCCAGTATGAGCATCCCACATGCGCGCAGTACGATCACTGCTTCCCGAGGCGACATATCTTCCATCCGAGCTGAAGTCTACTGAATATACTGTGCCATCATGAGGCATACGTGCTAGTTCCTTGCCGCTCAAGGCATCCCAGACGCGAGCAGTTCCATCCTCACTTCCCGTGACTACATATTTTCCATCGGAGCTGAAGTCTACTGAATACACTGTGCCATCATGTGGCATACGTGCTAGTTCCTTGCCGCTCAAGGCATCCCAGACGCGAGCAGTTCCATCCTCACTTCCCGACACTACAGACTTGCCATCTGGGCTAAAGTCCACCGAACATACTGTACCATTATGAGTCATATGAGATATTTCCTTGCCGCTCAAGACATCAGATACATATATTGAATTATCCCCAATTACAGAAAGTATAAATTTTCCGTCGGGACTAAATGCTACTGATTGCTCGTTAGTTGGTTGGCGTACACTTGAAATTGCTTTCACTGATTTGTTTTGATTAATTAGGAAGTCAGCCGCATCAGCATTAGGATTTAGTTTCATCGATTGAACGGCAAGTAGTGACGAAATTAATTGTTTAGAACTGTTATTAATATTTATTAGATGTGCCTGTGCTGCCAATTGGAGCGCAAGGGCAGTATTTGCTTGTTTTTCAGCCTCATTACTTTTGACTAACCCAAAACCACCCAACACCAAAAATATAACCGCCGCCGCAACTGACGCAAACACCGTATATCGCAACCTTCGTTCCCGATCTCTCTGCTCCCTATTCCTCAGCGCCACGCACCCCTTTGAATACGCCTGCTCGACTTCCGTCAGCCGATAGCGTGAATCCTGAGCCAGCAAGAGCGCCTCATCTAATTTGACCCAGCGGGAATTGAGCAGGGACTCGTGCCTGCCTGATTTCTCCCACTCTTTCGCAGCCTCACTCACACTCTCCCTCAACCGCAAATTATCCCGATCCTCATTCAACCAAATGCGCAGCCGCTCCCAATGGCGGATAAGCGCCTCGTGCGCCACTTCCACTTCGGTGTTGTCGTCATTGACCGTCTTCACAATCAGACGCGCGTTCGCCAGTTTATCGAGCAGCAGGGTAATCGAAGCGGCGTCACGCCCAGAGGGAATCAAATCACCGAGCGGGACTCGCCTGCGGGTGTCGCGTCCTTCGTCGCCGTCGTCGAGACGCGTGAGGCGCAGGAAAATATCGCGCAGCGCATCCTGCTCGGGCTTGGAGCAATCCGCGTAGATTTGCTCCGCCGTGCTGGTGATCGCTTGCTTCACTCCGCCAAAGGCGCGGTATTCCGACGCACGAAGGTTGCGTCCATGACGGCGGTTCCACAGTTCCCACAGCGCGTGCTGCAAGAGCGGCATGGCGCCAGGCTCGCCCGCCACGTCGTCGAGGATCTGCTGGCTGAGGTCGGCTTCAAAACGCAAGCCCGTCACGCCCGCCTGTCCCTCCATCGCGCGGCGCAGTTCATCCACATCCATCGGTGGGACGATCTCCAGATGGTTTTGAATTTCCGCGCTCAGAGTCCGATACGCGCTCACGTCGCCGAGAAAATCGGAGCGCAGGGTCAGGATGATTTTTGCACGGGACGATTCATCCAACAGCCACGCGATGAAATCTTCGCGGGTAGATTCGTCGCGCGTGAGGGTGAACAACTCCTCGAATTGATCCACCACGATCAGGGCTTTGCCGCGCGCGGATTCCAACTCGCCGAGCGGCCTGGTCCCAGGGCGGAAGATGACATAATCCGAATCGAGCGCGGGAATCACGCCCGCCATCACGAGCGACGACTTGCCGCTTCCTGAAGCGCCGAGAACTGCGAGAAATGAATGGGCTTTGATCTTCCCGACAAGTTTCTGCGTCAACGCTTCGCGTCCGAAGAAGAATTCGCTGTCCTCGGGACGGAAGGACTCCAAGCCGCGAAACGGGGAACGCGCGTCGTAGTCGGGTGCGGCTTCGCCGAGCGCCAAGCCGTTGAACGAGACGTCCAGCGCTTCGACGCAAATACTGTTGACGGACGCCAGCGCTTCGAGACGTTCCCTGCGCGCGGACTCGCTGAGCGCTTTGGCATCGGTCTTCAACGTGGGACGCAGCCACGCCGCCGCTGCTTTGAAGGGTGGAAGCAAAACGGGCGCGCGATTGGGCAATAATTTTTCCAGCCGCCGCAGACCCGAGGCAATTTCTTCACCCGTCAGGTCGCGGTCGAGATTCCCCAACATCGGACGCGCATTCAGTTTATCCAGCGCTTCGGTCGGGAGTTCCACCGTGTTGCCGCTGCCGATGATGATGACCGACTGGTTGACATTCCCGCTAATGGAAATCTCCCCCCTGGCAAGCAGTCGCTTGAGCAGGACAATGTCTTCTTCAGTGGCGGTGTTGTTCAGGAGGGATTGGAGGGAGTTATCTTTGTTCATATCAAAGCACATTCATCTTTCATCATTCAATCTTCATTCACGGTACATTACGGGCACAACGAAAACCGAAACTGTTGTCAGTGGTGAACGCAGGATAGTACGAACGGCGGAAGGATGAACGGACGTAGTAACCGTCATAGTTCCAAGCGCCGCCCCGTAGCACTCGAAATCGCCCCGATTCGGGACCCAAAGGATTCGACGATGGGGAATTCCGATAATAAGTTTCGTCATACCAATCCTTCACCCATTCCCAAACATTACCCGCCATGTCATACAGACCGTTTTCTCCTGCGGGATAGGTCCCCACTGGCGTTGTGCTGCTTACATTGCGGTTAAAGTTCAACAGGTCAGAAACTGGATCATCGTTGCCCCAAGGATAAATAAACTTTGTTAGTGTTTCGATATTCCAACTCGCTGCTTTTTCCCATTCGGCTTCGGTGGGCAGGCGTCCTCCAGACCATTTACAATACGCTTCGGCATCGTACCAGTCGACATTGATCACAGGCTCATCAAGTCTTGCTGGTAGAACTATCCCTCCACAAACATTCGCGCGAATACACTGGTTGTATTGATTGTTAGTAATCTCATATTTTCCAATTTGAAATTCATCCAAGTATACGGTATGCACAGGACTTTCATCAGAGTTTCCATTTTCACTGCCCATTTGAAATTCGCCTGCGGAGATGGTGATCCAATAATCTTCCATATCCACAGGGCGGTAAATCAAACGGCTGAAATAACCCATTTGCGCAAGGATACCCCCAAGCAGCATTACAACTCCAGTGCCTGCAATGACAAACCAGCCCATGCGGTCGCGCTTCTTTATGTTTTGGCTGGCTTTTATAAATTCCCTCTCCAGCGGGCTGATTGCGTCGCTGTGTTCTTTTAGCCAACCCTGCAACTGCTTCAATCTACTGCCGCGATATAACTCGCTTGCTTCTTTTCCTCTTCGCTGCCATTCTTCCGCGCTCTCGGTCAGGTGGCGGTGGGTGCGCAAACTCTCGCGATCTTCATCGAGCCATTTGCGCAAGGTTCCCCATTCACGAATCAAGGCTTCGTGCGCCACTTCGGCGCTGTCCTGTTCTGTTGTCACCAAGCGGGCGTCGGTCAAGGTTTTCAACACCTTAGCAACAGAGTCTTGTTCTTTGGTCTGTGCCAGTTCGTCCATTTTCACGCGGCGGCGGGTATCCTGCACGCCTTCGCCCAGTTCGGTCAGGCGCAAAAAGATGCCACGCGCAATGACCTGCTCGGCGGAAGTGAGTTTGTCATACACGCTTTCGGCGGTTTGGGCAATTGCCTTCTTCACTCCGCCTGCTTCGTGATAGCCCTGTAAGGTCAGCATACGTCCCTGCCTGCGCTTCCAAGTTTCCAGCAGGGCATGGGAGAGCAAAGGCAGCGCGCCAGGCTCCGCGCCAACATCCTGAAGGATCAAGTCCACCAGCCCGGGTTGGAAGTCCCAGCCGTTGGTTTCCGCTGGTGCCGTGATTGCCTGCCGCAGTTCGTCCGTTGTCATTGCGCCGATATATTCTTGATAAGTTTTCAACGCATTGCGCAAGCCTTCATACTCCGCGCAGTGATGATAGAAGTCCGCGCGCAGGGTGATGATCACACGGGCTGCGGCGTCATCATCTGCCAGCGTTAATAGGTTTTCGATGAACGCCTTGCGCTCATCGGCGTCTTTGCATAAGGTGAAGGTTTCCTCGAATTGGTCAATCAGCAATAACAATTTCGTTTCCCCCAAGGTCTTCTTCACGTACAACCGCAGGCTGCGCGAATCATTTTTCAGGTCATCTATCAACGTGGATGTCGCCGTGACCGATTCCGATTCACGGGTCAGACTCGCGGCGAGACTCTCCAACGGGTGCGCGGTGGGCGTGATGACGTGGATTGCCCCGCGCTCGTTTTCTTTCACCCACGCGGGGATCAGTCCCGCCCGCGCCACGGATGACTTTCCGCTCCCCGAAGCGCCCACGATGGCAAGGAAGGATTCCTTTTGCACACGCGCCAATAATTCGCGGGTCAATGCCTCGCGCCCGTAAAACAAGTCCGTGTCCTGGGTGTCGAAGTAGCGCAAGCCCATGTAGGGCGGTTCGCCCGCGGCGGGTTCTGCACTTTTTGTCTCAGGGTTGAGAACGCCCAGCGCCTCTGCTGTCAGTTCCACCTTGTTGCCGCTGCCGATGATGACCACCGAGCGGTTCAAGTCCCCGCCAATCGAAATCTCCCCAGTGGCGAGCAGCTGCTTGAGCAGTTCCACCTCTTCTTGCGAGGCCTTCCCATCAAGGAGATTTTGCAGCGCCGAATTCTTATCCATTTGCCACCTCTTTATTACTTCCCGGTATTTTTACGCTTTCTTCCCGAACCAGCGGTTCAACAACACCCAACACTCATAGGTCACGGCCAGCAAAAAAGCATGGTTGAGCACGAAGAGGGTCTTGTACGAATTCCAGGTCTCATCCATCCAGGCGGAGCGGGCAAGGTCGCCAGAGGCGTAGAACTGCGGCAGCGACATGAACTGCCAGGCCTGGCGCAGCGACTCCATGTCGCCGATGGTCTCGCGAACCTCCATCAGCAACGGGAAGATCGGCGCGCGCGCGAGGAGAACAGCAACAGTCAACGAACATAACAGGAACAAAAATTTGCGGATCATGGTCACCTGCCTTTGGCAGGTTGATTTTACCTTATGCTATACTCTCCCCATGGCAAAACAAAAACCTTTGAAATTCAATTGGGATGCACAGAAAGCAACCCGCAATGAAGAGAAATACGGTGTGGCGTTCGAAGAAGCCAAATCCATTTTTAATGACCGCCATGCCATGTATCTCGACGATGAGGAACACTCCCAAAAGGAAAAGCGTGAGATCATCATCGGACGCGCGCCCGCCACGAAGCGGCACCTGACCTGCTTCTTCACCCGTATGGATGGCATCATCCATATTATCGGTGCGAGGCTGTCCACGCATAGGGAGCAACAGGATTATAAAGACAACTCCGATGAAGATAAAAGAATCATTTATCAAATCAAGTAAAATCGAAGAAAACTAAATCATCAAAAAATAACAGTCATTGGGATGACTGTTATTTTTTGGAAGGGCAAAATACAACCCATGCAACTTTATTTCATCCGCCACGGGCAATCGATCAACAATGCCAATGCGGGCAATAACGATTACAAGGAAAACCCCGATCCCTACCTGACCGGGGTCGGCAAACAGCAGGCGCAGGTGCTGGCCGTCTATTTGAAGGAGCGGCAGGCCCTCACCAAAGTGGATCGCTGGAACAACCAGAACCAATACGGCTTCGGCCTCACCCGCATCTACGCCAGTTTGATGGAACGCGCCGCGGATACCGCCGCCCAGACCGCGCGCGCCCTGGGGAATGTCCCTTTCGAAGCGTGGCCCGAGATTCACGAAGAAGGCGGCATCTACGCCCGCGAAGCCGCGGAAAACCATCAACCCCTTTCCGGCAAGCCACGCTCGTTCTTCGAGCAGAACTTCCCTGAGATGAAACTGCCAGACTCCCTCGGCGAATCCGGCTGGTGGAATCGTCCCCTTGAGGAGGAGGCCGACCGCCAGCCGCGAGCGGACAAAGTACTGGCCGAATTACTGGAAAAGCATGGCGATAAGGAAGGCCAGCCAGAGGAACGCATCGCCTTCGTCAGCCACGGCGGATTCTTCGTGCGCTTCATGTGCGCCGCCCTGAACCTGCCCTGGCGTCAGGCCTCGCATGGATTACGCTCGTGGTTCCTGCTCAACAACTGCTCCATCAGCCGCTTCGACTTTCGCGGCGACAGCCTCACGGTCCATTACCTCAACCGCACCGACCATTTGCCGTCCCATTTGCTCACGGCCTGAGCGGGTATAATCGGCCAAGTTCAATTTACCATTTGGAGGCAGAAATGACTTTGACGGATATTCTTATTTGGATCGTGTTCGGCGCACTGGCCGGTTGGATCGCCAGCATCATCACCGGCCGGAACAAACAGATGGGCGCCGTGGAAAACGTGCTCAGCGGCATTGCCGGAGCGTTCATCGGCGGTTTCATCATGGAAAACTTCTTCGGAACAGCGGGCGTGACAGGCTTCAACTTCTACAGCCTGATCGTGGCCATCCTCGGCGCGGTGGTCCTCATTTGGATCATCGGCTTTTTCCGTGGCGGGCGCAGACGCCGCCGATAATTCAAAGGTTCAAAAAGAGCCTCGTTCATTGCGAGGCTCTTTTTGTTTAAGTCCATGCCAGAGGCAGGGAAAAGGTGAAAGTGCTGCCAAGGTCAGGCCCCGCACTTTCGGCTTGGATCTTTCCGCCCTGCGCCTCGACCAGGTGCCTGGAAATGGTCAGGCCGATGCCCGAGCCGCCCTGCGCACGCGAGCGGGATTTATCCACCCTGTAGAAGCGGTCGAAGATGTGTGCGAGGTGTTCGGCGGGGATGCCGATGCCTGAGTCGCGTACCGAAAAATTCGCCATCTCCTTCCCGCGCTCAATTGTCAAGGTCACCGTTCCGCTCTCAGGTGTATATTGCAGGGCATTGCCCAGCAGGTTGGTCAGCACCTGCAGCGCGCGGTCCTCGTCGGCGAGGATTCGCATGGGTTCCTGCGGCAACGCACAGCGCAGGGTGACACGCTTGTCATCGAACTGGAACTGCATCCGTTTGGTGACTGTCTGAACCAGGCGGGTCACATCCACGGGTTGGAGATTCAGATTGATGGCTTTTGCCTCCACCCGGCTGAGTTCCTGCAGGTCGTTCACCAGTTTGTTGAGGCGCTCGGCCTCGTTATGGATCTGCTGATAGGTCTCTGCATTTGCAGGCAGCACCCCGTCCATGAGACCCTCAGCCGAACCCTTGATGGCGGTGAGCGGTGTGCGCAGTTCATGCGCCACATCGCCGATCAAGCGCCTCCTCATCGATTCGACCTGTTCCAGTTGCGCGGCCATCTGGTTGAAACTCACTGCAAGTTGACTCAACTCATCCGAACCGCCGGATTGCACGCGTTCTTCATAGTGGCCTTTGGCAATGCGCTGACTGGCGGCCATCATATCCTGCACCGGCGCGATGATGCCGCGGCTCAAAGCATAACTGGCCGCCAGCCCCACAACAGAAGCGACCACAAAAGCGATGAGCAGTGACTCATTAAACGTGGCGCGAAAATCCTCATAAAAGCCCATCATTACGCCGCCCTGCCCGCGCCCCTGGCCTTGTCCCTGCCCCATCATGCCTGCGCCGGTCATTTGCGCCTCCATATATTGCAGGTGGCGCGCATACGCCGCCGGGGTGGTGAACAAGGTGGTCACCCAGATGACGGCGATCCCGATCAGGATGACCAAAAAATAAGTGGCCAATAATTTGGCAGTCAGGTGCGAACGGAAGTAGTTCATAGCACCTCGTCATCAAAGCGATAACCGACGCCGCGCACAGTGGCAATATAGTCGGGGTTGCCCAATTTCATGCGCACATGCCCGAGATGCACATCCACCACGCGGATCTCGCCGAAGTATTCGCCGCCCCATACTTTTTCCAGCAGCTGCTCGCGCGAGAGTACGCGCCCGCGATTTTCCGCCAGGGCCTTCAACAGTTCAAATTCGATGGCAGTCAGTTCCACCGGCTCATCGTCCACCGCGACCTGACGCGCCCCATTATCGATGCGTACATGCCGGAAGGATAAAACGCCGCCCTCCCCGCCGGAACCTGCCGCCTTCCCCAAACGCCTCAGCGCCGCCTTGACCCGTGCCACCAGTTCGCGCGGGCTGAACGGCTTGGTTACATAATCATCCGCGCCGACGGAAAGGCCGACGATCTTATCAGTCTCCTCGGTGCGGGCCGTGAGCATGATGACATACACTTCGGACTCGCGCCGCAGTTTCGAGAGCAGCTCCAGCCCGTCCATACCCGGCAGCATCACATCGAGGATGACCAGGTCGGGCTTGAAGGCGCGCGCAGCCTTCAGGCCGGAATTTCCGTCTGCAGCAGTGAAGACTTCATAGCCTTCCGGCTTGAGGTACGCCTGTACAAGGTTGGTGATGGAGGGTTCGTCATCGATTACAAGGATCTTGGTCATGATGAAATTTTACCTGTATTGTTTATTTCTCGGATGAAACTGCTCCAAATGTACTCACGCGAATTAAACTGCCGGTGAAGCATTTTTAAAGATTGTGTAAAGATAAAAAATTCCTTCCAATCACTTAGGAGCATTTAAATATGACCCTTTCAGGGAAAGGAAAACCCTACGAACTTCCAAAAAATTACAGAAAGTTGGAGGCTGATGTGAACTCAAACTATTTTCCTTCTCCTTGGCCTGGCTCTTTACGGGCATAAGTGTACCCGTTTGGGTAATAGACCCGCCTTACCCGCCCTTCTATAATCCCGCCATTCATAAATCAATTGTAGGAGAGAAAAGAATGGCTAAATCAGTCAAAGAAGTTTTGGAAATGGCAAAAGGCGTTCAGGTCGTGGACCTGCGCTTCACCGACCTGCCCGGTACCTGGCAGCATTTCACCATGCCGGTTCAGCGCCTCAACGAGGATTTTTTCAAGGAAGGTATTCCTTTTGACGGCTCTTCCATCCGCGGCTTTCAGGAAATTCATGAATCGGATATGTTGCTCAAGGCTGACCCTGAAACTGCGTTCGTAGACCCCACTGCTGAAACCCCCACCCTCGTCATTTCGTGCAACGTGTTCGACCCGATTACCGAAGAAGCCTACTCCCGCGATCCGCGCTATGTGGCGCAAAAGGCTGAAGCGTACGCCAAAAGCACGGGCCTCGCCGACACGGTCTACTTCGCGCCTGAGGCGGAGTTCTTCGTCTTCGACGGCATTCGCTATACATCCACCCCGCACGAAGCCGCATTTTCCATTGACTCGGAAGAAGGCTGGTGGAGCAGCAACCGCGAAGGCAACAAAGGCGGGCAGATCCAGCCCAAGCGCGGCTACTTCCCCGTTTCACCCACCGACACTTTGCAGGAATTGCGCAACAAGTTCATGCTCGCCATGCAAGCCGCCGGTATCACCATGGACTTGCACCATCACGAAGTTGCCACCGCCGGTCAGAGCGAAATGAGTATGACCTTCACCACGCTTACCCGCATGGCAGATGACTTGCTGCTTTACAAGTACGTGATCAAGAATGTCGCTCGCAAATATGGCAAGACCGTGACCTTCATGCCCAAGCCCATCTTTGGTGATAACGGCTCTGGTATGCACGTTCACTCTTCCTTGTGGAAGGACGGCAAGAACACTTTCTTCGACGCAAATGGCTATGCCGGTCTTTCCCAGACTGCCAAGTATTACATCGGTGGCCTGCTCAAACACGCGCCGGCATTGCTCGCGTTGACCTCCCCCACCACCAACTCCTACCGCCGCCTTGTGCCAGGCTACGAAGCACCCGTGAACATTGCCTACTCCCAGCGCAATCGTTCCGCCATCTGCCGCATCCCGGCCACCAAGAGTTCAAAAGCCAAGCGTGTCGAGTTCCGCGCGCCCGATGCCACGGCCAACCCCTACCTGGCGTTCTCTGCCATTCTTATGGCAGGCATCGACGGTATTTTGAACAAGATCGACCCCGGTGAGCCGAAGGATGTGGATCTCTACGAACTGCCCGCCGCTGAAAAGGCGCTCGTCAAGCAGGTACCTTCCAGCCTCGACGCCGTGCTCAATGCCCTTGAAGCCGACCACGATTTCCTCCTCAAAGGCGGCGTGTTCACTCCTGATTTGCTCGAAGAGTACATCAAGTACAAGCGCACCTTTGAAGTGGATGCCATTCGCCTGCGCCCAACCCCGCACGAATACGTTCTCTACTTCGACGCCTAGATTTGCTTCCTTCCCCGCCGACAGTTGGCCGCGCCTCCTGACACGCAGCCAACTGTCGGCTTGTTTTCCCTGATCCACAAAGGTCAAATGCATCCCTCGCTTCTCATCTCCTCTTTTATTCTGGCCATCTCTTTCTGCGCGCCGCCCGGCGTCATCACCGCCGAGACTCTCCGGCGCGGTTCGGCGCGTGGTTTTTTCCCGGCCTTGTACGTGCAATTCGGTTCGCTGGTCGGAGATACCACCTGGGCGATCATTGCGCTTACCGGGCTCGCGTTCCTGATCCAGAACACCATCGCCAGGACCATCCTGAGTCTGATCGGTATTTTGCTGATGCTCAAACTGGCCTGGGATGCTTTCAAAGACGCCCGTCACGGCAAGGGCCTGGAACTTTCTGAAGAAAATTCCAATCGTGGCGATTTCGCCAGCGGCGCTTTCCTCTCCCTGGGGAACCCAATGAACATCGTCTTCTGGACGGGACTGGGCACAACCGTCTTCGCTTCCATTACGGGTTCTCCACAACCGATCCATTTCGCCACCTTCTTTACCGGCTTCCTGAGCGGGGCCATCGTGTGGTGCTTTCTCATGGCCGCGCTTGTCTCCTGGGGGCGCCAATGGATGACAGGAACCTTCTTCCGCTTTTTGAACGCTGCCTGCGGGCTGGTGCTTTTCTACTTTGCATTCCAACTTGGGATGCAGATGGTTCAAACCTTGATCTAAACTCACTCGGCTGTTGTCTCATACAGCGACCCAACTGCCATGAAGTACAATCAGAAACAGGCAGAGCCATCTGCCAGACTTGTGATGTATCTGCCATGACAGACCCCTCCCCTTTTTCCCTGGAAGAAATTAATCCACGCGTGCTCGAAGCGCTGGCCAGCCTGAACCAGATCAGCACGGCCATCAACCAGATCGGCGTCAGCGAAGACCAGTCGTCCAGCCTGCAATTGATCGTGGAGAGTGCCATCCGCGTGGTACCGGGGTTCTCGGCTTCGGTCTACATCTATGATAGCGCCAAAGGCAAACTCACCATGGAGACCCGCGTAGTCGCCTACGCGGAAGGGTACAAAATCCCCCAACACCTTAACCCCGGCGAAGACATTCCGCGCCATGATGGTTTTGGCATGCGCGCCATTCAACGGAAGCGCCGCACGTTCTCCTATGAAGAAGCCGATATGCAGATCCACCCGTATCAGCAACAGTTGGGTGTCAAGGCTGTTGCTGCCTTCCCTCTCACTGTTGCAGATGATGTGCTGGGTGTGCTTTACATCTACCTTTATAAAGACAGGCAACTCACGCAGTTCGAAGAACTGATGCTGCACAACTTCGTCAACCAGGCGGCGATGGCGATTCATCATGCCCGCAACCTGGCGGGCATTAAACAAAACCTCCTTCAAAAAGAAAACGAACTCAGCCGCCTGCGCCGGGCTGGAATGCTGATCTCCTCCCGCCTGCGGCTTGAGGAGACGCTCGAATCAATTCTCGAACTGGCGCTTGAATTGACCGATGCCCAATATGGCATTTTCCGACTACTGGACAAAAGCAATGAATATCTCGTGACTCGCGCGGTAAGTTCGCTGCACCTCGAAAGACCCCTGGTGGAGAAACTTCCCATTCATGGCAGGAGCATGATGGCGCATGTTGCCCGCGAGCGCCGGCCCCTGCTAATCCGCGACCTGCGCGAAAAACCGTGGAATGAAATTTACTACCCGCTCGATTCGGTGCTGGAGATGCGCTCCGAGTTGTGCGTACCGCTCATCAATACCAGTGGGCGCCTGGAAGGCGTGCTCAACCTGGAGAGTCCGCAGGTGGGCGGCTTTAACGAAGAAGACAGTCACATGCTGCAATCTCTGGCAAACTACGCTGTGACCGCGATTCAGGAAGTGCGCCTGCTGGATGCCCTGCAAGAGGCGGCCCAGTTGCTGATTGCCCAGCCAAGTTCGACCGTGCTCGACCACCTTTGTTCGATGGCCAACGACCTGCTCAATTCCAGTTCCAGCGCCATCTGGCTGCCGGATGACGGAAAAGAAATGGTATTGGTCGCATCCAATGGCCTTTTGGTTCGGGCGACGCCCGAAGAGATGAACCAACACAATTCGCTGGTGATGCCGCTCATGAATGCAGACAAGCCCTCAGCGGTGGGTATGTTTGGGGTGTATTACACCGCCAGCGGCGAAGCGCGAAGCGACACCTCCGAATGGGATAAGAAAGTGCTGGCCTGTCTCGCCAATTATGCCGTGCTGGCCATCCAGAACGAATCCCGTCAACAGGCATTACGGTCTTCACAGGAGCAACATCTGATCGCAGAGACCTTCGCTGCTGTGGGGGATATTTCCGCCAACCTGCTGCACAATATGAACAACAAGGTTGGTGTGATTCCCGTACGCGTGCAAGGCATTCAGGATAAATATGAAAAAATGCTTCAAGAGGATGCCTATCTTGCGAAGAGCCTGAGCGAGATCGAACGCAGCGCCACGGCTGCCATGCAGATAGTGCAGGAAAACCTGTCGCACTTGCGGCCCATCCGCCTGGAACGCATTCAGGTTGGGCCGCGTGTGATGGATGCCATCCGGGCAGTGAATCCTCCGCCTGAAATCCAAATTCAGATGGAAGGCCTGGACAGCCTGCCGATGGTCAACGCCAGCGGACAAAGCCTGACCTTCGTCTTCCGTAACCTGATCGAGAACGCAGTCGATGCCATGCAAGGCAAAGGCATGCTCCATATTCTTGGCTCAAAAAATGAACACTGGGTCGACGTAAGGATCAGCGACACCGGGCGCGGCATCCCGCAAGAATTACATGAACAGATCTTCGAACTCGCTTATTCAAGCCGGACCCACCCCGGCAAGATGGGTTTTGGTCTGTGGTGGGTCAAGACCCTGATGACAAGGCTGGGGGGAACGATTCAGGTGGAAAGCGATGGCACCAACGGCACGGCCTTTCATTTACGTTTTCCAGTGGCGGGGGATGACGCATGAGCCTGCGCGCTCTGATCGTAGACGATGACAACGCCTGGCGGCAGATCATGAGCGAGATCCTCACAGATCATGGCTTCGACGTGGATGCCGCCAGTACCGTAGCCGAGGCGACGGCCATGCTGAAAGCAAATTCACACCGGCTTGCCGTGGTGGATCTTTCGCTTTCGGCCCACGACCATCACAACCAGGATGGTCTGCAAGTGCTTGACGCCATCCATCGTCTCGACCCCAATTGCAACGCCATTTTACTGACCGGTTTCGCCACGGTGGAAATCGCTGTCAAGGCACTGACCGAATACAATGCATTCACCTTCCTGCGCAAAGAAAGTTTTAGACGGAGTGAATTTAAAGAGATCATTCAGCGGATTCTGATCACAGCGCCAAAATCTCAGGGTGAAGTTTACGCCTCCAATCCCGTGCCAAAACCTGATCCTGCCCCCCAAAGCGAACAGCCCCCCAAAGCCCTCATCGTCGACGATGACGCCGGGTGGCGCAGCATGCTCGAAGACCTGATTAACGATTCCGACTTCCAGTCTGTCGTCTCCGCCAGTTTTGGCGACGCGATGGGTTTGTTGCGAAAAGAAAAATTCGCCATTGCCGTGGTGGATTTGTCCCTGCGGGAAGCCAACGGCGGCCAGAACTTCGACGGCTTGCAATTACTAAAAATCACACAAGGACATCACATCCCCACTGTGGTTGTCAGCGGACTCTCCGAACCGGAAGAGATCCAGCGCATTTACTCCGAACATGCCATCTCCGCCTACATCGAAAAACAAGCCTTTGACCGCAATGCCTTCAAACGCATCCTGACAGAGGCAAAACAAGCGGGACAATCTCAAAGTGAACTAAGCGCACTGACCGACCGCGAGCGCGACGTGTTGGACCTGCTGGCCCGGGGCCTGACCAATAAGGAGATCGCCGAAAAACTGGTGATTACCACCAACACGGTCAAACGTCACCTGAAGTCCATCTTTGAAAAGTTGGATGTCCACACCCGTGCGGCGGCAACCGCGATTGCCACGAAGAATAAGTAAACCCTGGGGTACCTTAACTCGAAGCCGGAAGAATTTTCCCCGTCACTTCGCCGAAACCAACCCGGTAGCCATTTCCCTGGCACCAGCCTCTCATCGTCACACAATCCCCATCCTGTAAAAACGTCCTCTGCTCATCTGGCAAGCGGATTGGCCTTTCACCGCGCCAGGTTAATTCAAGTAACGAACCAACACTATCCTCTGTCGGCCCGCTGATGGTACCGGTTCCGCACAGATCGCCGGGGCGCATGTTACAACCAGTGGCCGTGTGATGGGCCAGCATCTGGTCGATGCCCCAGTACAGATATTTCATGTTCGAGCGGCTGATGGTCTGAGGCGCATCCATGCGCGCAGATTGCAGGTTTACTTCGAGCGCAATATCAAACCCACCCACAGAGGCAGCCCTGAGGTATGGAAGAGGCGCAGGTTCCTGTTCGGGGCCGCGCACCCGGAACGGCTCCAGCGCATCCATCGTCACCACCCAGGGTGAGATCGAAGTGGCAAAATTCTTGGCGAGGAAGGGACCCAGCGGCTGATACTCCCATGCCTGAATATCGCGCGCGCTCCAGTCGTTGAGCAGCACCATGCCAAAAATATGTTCGCGCGCATTTTCAATGGAAATCGATGTGCCAAGGTCGTTGCCCGTGCCGACAAAGAAACCCATCTCCAATTCAAAATCCAACTGACGCGTTGGGGTAAACTCCGGCAATGGTTCCCCGCCCTTCACCTGCCCGCGCGGACGGATGATCTCTGTGCCTGAAAGCACCACCGAACTGGCGCGTCCGTGGTACCCCACCGGCAAATGCAGCCAATTGGGCATCAGCGCATTTTCCCTGCCGCGAAACATGACGCCGACATTCGTGGCATGCTCGCGTGATGCATAGAAATCTGTGTAATCGCCGATGGAAACCGGAAGATGCATGTGCGCTTCATGGATCGGGATCAGCGCATCCTTCCGTACGGGGGAGTTACTATTGCCCAGCAAGCCGATCAACCGCTGACGAATCTGCTGCCATACTCCGCGTCCGGCGGACATGAATCGGTTCAAAACGGGGTCGGCAAAAAAGCCATGCTTCCCGCCGAGCAAATTTGATTCGTCGAGCACGGAAAGGTCAACGACAAAATCCCCAAGCCGTGTGCCGATGCGTGGCCGGGGATTGGCCAGCGTGGAAAAGACCCCATACGGAAGGTTTTGAATCGGAAAGTCCGAGTCTGGGGAGGTTTCAATCAACGAAAAAGGCATAAGGATTCCATCAGCAAATTGGCAACATGGATCTTACAGAAGATTCAAGGCCCGCAAGTCATCCAGCGGTTCATCAAAACTGCAACTGCCAAAGGAGGTGACGTGATGCCGGATCCGCTCAATGTCTGCAGCGGCGGCACGCAGACCCTTCCAGGTAAAGCCTTCGTCATCGAAGTGAAAACTTGCCGGGTTCTCATCTTCAAGGATGAATTGAACCAGGTCTTGAGAGATGCCATTGGCAGCTGCCAACACCCCCGCCCCGAAGACATTAAGAAATCCGTTCATTTGGGTCTGCACGCTTTCATTGAAGTGGCGGATGGGATGATGCAACCCCGCCGTACATTTCATGGGAACTCCCGAGTCGCGCGCTTCAACAAGCGCCCAGGCCACCTGCTCTGTCGGCAAAAAAGCCTCTGCCCTCACACCGCCCGTGCGGAGTTTAAAACCAACGTGTTTGTCTTTTACCTTCCGCAAGGCATAAAAGAGATTATCCGCTCTGTCCTGCCAATCCCTGCCGGGGGGTACTTCAAAAAAAACCGTCAGGCCGTTGATGTTGAGCAGGTCAGCAGTCTGTTTAACCAAGTCATTGAGGAAATATTGATCTCCGAATACATCAAAAGGCAGGGCCGCTTCGAACATATCCACACTCACTTGTTGAGCGTGACTGGAGGAAAATTGACGGGCGCTTTGCATATCCAGTTCAATAGCCTGCGAAAACTCAGCGGCATCTTTTCCGCCATGGCCGATCAAAGTAAAGGAAAAATTTCCATGCCCGGGAACAAGCGGGGAAAGGTCTGAAAGCCGCCCCGCCGGGACAACGAAGCGGGAGAGCATCCATGCCTCGGGCCGGCTTTGAAAGGTCACGAAATTCCGAAAGGCCTCCTCCAGGGATAAATTCGTAGGCGGGTACAGGCCGGCGTAGTCGACAATCCGCGACATAAATGCATGGAACGATTTATTCGGAGTTGGCATGTCCGTAATTATAGTAGATATCTTGCAGAAGTTCTAAAAAGAACGAAGGACTCCGAAAGTTCTACTTTCGGAAACCCCGCCTGAAGTAGAACTTCAGGATTTCAAATCACTTATGCAAGAAGTCTAATATGAAAATCATGGGTACAATTGCGGTCAAGATGCCAAACCTGACCATCCTCTCAAGAGAAGAAGCCGCCTATCGCTCCCTGATCGAAGCGGCAAAATTGCCCAACCTGACAATCACCTCAAAACTTGAGGAATGCGAAATCGTCTTTGGAGAGCCGACACTGATTCGCGCATCTCTTGCAGCCATGCCCCATCTCAAATGGGCCCAATCCACCTGGGCCGGGGTTGAACCGCTGCTTGATCCATCTTTAAAAAGAGACTATATCCTGTCCAATGCGCGTGGTGTTTTTGGGGGGTTGATGTCTGAATTTGTCTTTGGGTATCTGCTGGCGCACGAAAGAAGAATCATTCGACGCGCGGAGGCGCAGAAAAGCAAAGTATGGGACAGATCGCTCACAGGCACATTGCGCGGAAAAACAATAGGGCTGCTGGGAGCAGGCTCCATCGGCGCAGAAGTGGCGCGAACCGCAAAGTTCTTTGGAATGAGCGTCAGGGCATACACAAGAATCAGCGAGACCTGCCAATATATTGACCGTTATTTTCACGGCAACGATTTGTTGAATTTTGCACAAGGCCTGGATTACCTGGTGTCCATCCTCCCGAATACAAAAGAGACCCGCAAACTCATCGACGCCAACATGCTCCACGAACTTCCCCGCCACGCAGTTCTTATCAACGTCGGGCGCGGGTCCGCCGTGGAGGAAGCAGCCTTGATGGAGGCGCTCCAGCACAACAAAATTGCCGCGGCGGTGTTGGATGTATTTGAACAGGAACCGCTGCCCAAAGATCATCCGTTTTGGACAACCCCCAACCTGATCATGACCTTCCATTCCTCCGCACCAAGTTTTCCTGAAGATGTTGCGAAAGTGTTTATCGAAAACTATCACCGCTATATTGAAAATCAAAACCCGCTTTATCAAGTGGATTTTGAGCAAGGATATTAATTCGTCCATGGAGCAAACCTTTTGACCCAATTCAAACTGTATTCCTATCGCTGGGTGGTCCTGGCGGTTTTCACATTTGCCAACCTGGCCATTCAAACTTTGTGGATCTCATACGCACCCATCACCGGCCCCGCCGCAAAATTCTTCGGCGTGTCTGATCTGCAGATCGGGCTGCTATCCATGTCCTTCATGATCGCCTACCTGCCATTGTCGATCCCGGTCTCGTGGGTCATTGATACCTATGGATTCCGGGTTGCCGTCGGGATCGGCGTCATTCTCATGGGGGTCTTTGGAATTTTACGCGGCATAGCCGGGGCAAGTTACTCCTACGTTTTGTGGAGCACGGTCGGTCTCGCCGCAGCCCAGCCATTCATGTTGAATGCGTGGACGAAGGTCCCTGCAAAGTGGTTTGCTCTGGAGGAACGCGCCACCGCAGTTGGCATTGTCACATTGGGTAATCTGGTGGGAACTGCTTTGGGGATGGTGTTGACCCCCGTTCTGTTGGAAAGCATGTCGATCCCATCGGTCCAATTGATCTATGGCGGCATCGCCGCATTCTCCGCCTTGCTCTTCCTTTTCTTCTCAAAAGAATCGCCGCCGACACCGCCCTGCCCTCCCGGCCAGGAAGTGCGCGCCTTAATGCTGGATGGCTTGAAGCATGCTGTCAGCGTCAAGGCGTTTTGGTTCACCCTGGCTGTTGCATTCGTGGGTCTTGGCATCTTCAACGGCATCACCACCTGGATCGAAAACATCATCCGTCCCCGCGGATTCACACCGAACGATGCAGGCACACTCGGCGCATTGATGATCATCGGCGGAGTGATCGGCGCGGTGGTTATCCCAGCCTTATCAGACAAACAGCGCAAACGTCAACTTTACCTGTATATTTCCCTCCTCGGGGCCATCCCCGGTATGTTGGGGCTGACTTTCGCTTCCAACCCGGCCTTGTTATTTACTTCGGCTTTTGGGCTGGGATTTTTCCTTGTCAGCGCCATGCCCATCGCGATGCAATACGCCGCCGAAGTGACCCATCCCACACCCGAGGGAACATCCGCAGGGCTGATCCAACTCTTTGGTCAGGGGGCCGTGGTCTTCGTCTATATAATGGAGGCGTTAAAAACAGCGGACGGCTCCTTCACTCCTGCGCTGTTGCTTTCCGTTGGGCTTTTGCTCGCCAGCGTTCTATTTGTCAGCCAGATGAGAGATCCCCAGGTTCAGGCCTGATTTATGTGGAGAATCCATGAAACCTACTTTACAAGATATCCGTATAGCGGCTGAGCGAATCCGACCCTATATTCATCGCACACCTGTGATGACCAATGCCAGTCTTAATGAACGGGTGGGCGCTCAGGTGTTCTTAAAATGTGAGAACCTGCAAAAAGTGGGTGCTTTTAAATTTCGCGGCGCATGTAATGCCGTTTTCTCATTGACCTCTGAAGAAGCGGCGCAAGGAGTCTGCACGCACTCCTCCGGGAATCATGCGCAGGCGCTGGCGCTGGCCGCACGGATGCGCGGCATACCGGCCTATATCGTCATGCCGGAGAATGCCCCGCAAGTGAAGAAGGATGCAGTCGCCGGGTATGGAGGCAATATCACATTTTGCAAACCAACACTTGAAGCAAGGGAAAGTACCCTGGAGAAAATCAGGCTTGGTACGGGTGCGACCGTTATCCATCCGTACAACGATGAACGTGTGATCGCCGGTCAGGGCACTGCGGCATTGGAGTTGCTGGAAGACATCTCTGATCTGGACGTAATCATTGCCCCCGTGGGCGGCGGCGGGTTGTTGAGCGGCACCGCCATTGCAACATCAGAATTCAAAAAAGGGATCCGGGTAATTGCAGGTGAACCGGAAATGGCCGACGATGCTTTTCGCTCCATGCAGGCTGGCAGGATCATCCCTTCAGAAAATCCGAAGACTCTGGCAGATGGTCTGCTTACTTCACTTGGCGCACTAACCTATCCGATCATCCGCCAACAGGTGGAACAAATCATAACCGTCAGTGAACAGGCGATCGTCGACTCCATGAAGTTTATTTGGGAACGCGCCAAAATCATAATCGAACCCTCTGCTGCTGTGCCAGTGGCAGTTTTATGGGAAAAGAAAATTGACCTGGGCGGCCTTAAGGTCGGAGTGATTCTCAGCGGCGGGAATGTAGGTTTGGATAATTTGCCGTGGATGAAATAATAAAAAAAGAGGAGGGGGTGCTACACACTTGTCAAATTTAATACCGGTTGGTATACTGCCGCCCAACATGAATTACAAGTCCGCGTGCAAACATCACCATCATCACATTCAGCCCCCGCATGGTCGGGAGGTTTATGTGCGCGTACCTGTGACTAAATAGCAGATACCCATACTTCACCTCATCAAACCCCGACCCTGCGTCGGGGTTTTTTGTTACCCGCCCCTCCGCCTGGCGGCACCTCCCCCAAACGCGACGGTATTTCTGTCGCATTTGGGGGAGGACGGGTGGAAGTGCTGTCAACTACCAACTGTCAACCACCAACCAAAGGAACTTAAATGACCCAACAACCCACCCTCCGCCTCTCGCTCCCCTCCAAAGGCCGCCTCATGGACGACTCGCTCGACTTCCTCGCCGAGTGCGGGCTCGCCGTGCAGAAACTCAACCCGCGCCAGTATCAGGCCAAGATGCCCGCCCTGCCTGAATTGACCGTGCTCTTTCAACGCCCCGGTGACATCGTCGTCAGCGTGCGCCAGGGCAGCGTGGATTTTGGCATCACAGGCATTGACGTGCTCGAAGAAAATCGTGGCGACAACGGTGAGATCATCGTCCTGCATGACGAACTTGGTTATGGCGGCTGTGCGCTCATGCTGGCCGTCCCTGAAGCATGGACGGAGGTCACCGATATCCCTTCATTGAAAGCGTATGTGGCCCGCCTTGCTCAACCCATCCGGGTGGCTACAAAATTTCCCGTGCTCACCGAGCGTTTCCTCACCGCGAAAAATATTCCGCACATGCTCATTGCCGCCGAAGGGACGCTCGAAACCGCACCCACCATCGGTTATGCCGACATCATCTCCGACCTCGTTTCATCGGGTCAGACCTTGCAGGATAACCGTCTGCGCGCGCTGCGCGACGGAGTCATTCAAGCCTCGCAAGCTGCGCTGATTGCGAACCGCAATGCCCTGCAAACGAATCCCCAGGCGCTCGAAATGGCGCGCCGTTTGCTCGAGTACATCGAGGCGCATATGCGGGCGAAGGAAAATCTTCTGGTCATTGCGAACATGCGCGGGCTGAGTCCCGAAGCGATCGCGTCCAAACTTTTTAATGAAACCTCCGTCGGTGGTTTGCAGGGACCCACCATCAGCCCCATCGTCACGCGCGAGTCCAAACAGGGCTGGTACTCGGTCAGTGTGGTGGTGGCGCGCAAACGCCTGCCTCAGGCGATCTCAGAATTACGGAGCATCGGCGGCAGCGGCATCATCGTCACACCGGTGACGTACATTTTCGAAGAAGAACCGCCGCGCTACACCGCCATGCTCGCCGAGTTGAAAAAATAGGACGCGCGGCGCGCCTCCGACTCAGCCGCAGCCTGCTTCGCCTCTCAAGCATTTTCTGTAATGACATTTGCCCAACCGACTTTACCGTCTGCCGTCAATGGTCCGCGGTCAAAAGGAACTTTTATGAAAATCCGAACCCACCTCGAATCCCTTCCACCTTACACACCCATCGAACCCTTCGAAGTTCTCTCCGCTCGTATCGGACGTGAACCATCGCAGATCGTTAAACTCGATGCGAATGAAAATCCCTACGGCATTCTGCCCGCCGTCCGCAAGGCGCTCGCGGAGATGGACTTTCCGCACATCTACCCCGACCCTGAGTCACGTGCCTTGCGCCAATCGCTGGCACAGTTCACAGGCGTGGGCGAAGACTATCTGCTTGCTGGCTCTGGAGCGGATGAATTGCTCGACCTGCTCATGCGCGTCTTCCTTGAACCGAACGAGTGCATTCTCTCCTGTCCGCCCACCTTTGGCATGTATCCCTTCGACGCGGAGTTGAACGCCGCGCGTTGTATCGAAGTGCCTCGCAATGCGGACTTTTCTTTGAACATGGATGGCATCCGCAAAGCCGTTGACGAACACCAGCCAAAATTGCTTTTCATCGCTTCACCCAACAACCCCGACGGTTCGTTGATCCCATCGGATGTGATGGATGAATTACTCGCGCTTCCGCTATTGGTTGTGCTTGATGAAGCCTATATCGAATTTGCAGGCGAGATTCTTGGCGCAAGCCTCAGCCGAATCCGCGAAGTGCCGCAACGGGATAATCTGGTCGTGTTGCGTACGTTCAGCAAATGGGCGGGGTTGGCAGGTCTGCGCATTGGTTATGGTGCGTTCCCCAAATGGCTTATGCCCACCTTGTGGAAGTCGAAGCAGCCGTACAATGTCAATGTCGCCGCCAGTGTTGCCGCGCAAGCGTCACTTGCCAATGTGGATGAGTTGAAAGTGTTGGTTGAAAAACTCAAGGATGAAAGAACCCGCCTCCTCTCCGCGCTGACGGCTATTCCGTACCTCAAGCCTTATCCTACGCAATCGAACTTCATCCTCTGCCAAGTGAACGGACGCGACGCCGCCGAGTTGAAAGCCAAACTGGCACAGGAGTTCGGAGTCTTTATCCGCTATTTCAACAAGCCAGGGTTGAGAGACCACATCCGCGTGAGTGTTGGAAGACCAAATGATACGGATGTGTTGATTGAGGCGTTGAGAAATTTATAGTCTGCTCGGTGGTTGAGTAGCCTGAGGCGATAGCCGAAGGCGTATCGAAACCACCAGTTACTGAAACACACTTTGTAAATTGTTGGTTTCGATACGGGCGAGAAGAGCACTCGCCCTACTCAACCAACGGAGTTTGGAGAAACTATGAGAACCAGTGAAATATCCCGTCAAACAAACGAGACACAGATCGAAATTAAATTGAATTTGGATGGCACAGGTAAGCACGAGATTTCCACGGGTGTTGGCTTTCTCGACCACATGTTGACTCATCTCGCCGTGCATGGATTATTTGACCTGACCGTCAAAGCGCAAGGCGATTTGCACATTGACGTTCATCACACGGTGGAAGATGTGGCGTTGGCATTAGGTCAAGCCTTTGATAAGGCGTTGGGCGACCGCAAGGGAATCGTCCGCATGGGAGATAGTTTCGCGCCGATGGATGAGACTCTTGCACATGTAGCCATGGACTTGTCGGGGCGTCCGTATGCGGTAGTGCAGGTCGAATGGCATACGCCGTATGTTGGCAATATTCCCGTCACGTTATTCCCGCATTTCTTCGAGTCATTTGCGGTGCAGGCACGTTGTAATCTCCATGCAAGGGTCTTATACGGGCGCGATGACCATCATCAAGCCGAAGCGTTGTTCAAAGCCTGGGCACGCGCGTTGGATGCGTCTACGCAGTTTGATGTGCGAAGGGGTGGGAGTATCCCTTCGACAAAAGGTACGCTTTGATTTGACCGCTGACGATCGACCGCTGACCGCAGTAAACGGTCTACCGTCGGCGGTCGGCGGTCGTTATTGAGATGGAGAACTTATGAATGAAATCATTTTGATTGATGCAGGAACAGGAAATTTGCGTTCTGTTCAAAAAGCACTTGAAAATGTTGGCGCAAATGTTTTACGAACTGACGACCCACAAAAAGTTTTAGCCGCAAAGAAAGTCGTGCTGCCTGGCGTGGGTGCGTTCGGTGATTTTATGGCTGGCATGAAAGCCAAAGGGCTCGATGACGCTGTGAAGCAAGTCGTCTCACGCGGGGTGCCGATGCTGGGAATTTGTGTTGGCATGCAAGCCTTGTTCGAGATCGGTGAAGAGATGGGCGAGCACGAAGGCTTGGGTCTGCTGCGCGGCACGGTGGTGAAGTTTGCAGATACGCTGTCAGTGAAGATTCCGCATACGGGGTGGAATCAACTCACAGTTAAGAAAGAAGCGGCGCTCTTCGATCAAATCCAAGATGGGGCGTATGTCTATTTCAATCACTCGTTTTACTGTCAGGCGGGCGATCCATCGGACGTGATCGCGGAAGTGGATTATGGCATTCGCTATGCGTGCGCGGTGCGGCGCGAGAATGTGTTTGGCGTGCAGTTTCACCCTGAGAAAAGTCAGGCGGTGGGGCTGCGCATTTTGAAAAATTTTGTGGAGGCATGATGTTTACGATCTATCCCGCGATCGATTTGCGCGGCGGCAAAGTGGTGCGCTTGAAAGAAGGCGACCCTGCGCGGATGACGTCGTACAGTGATGACCCCGCCGAGATGGCAAAACGTTGGATTGACGCTGGTGCCTCTTGGCTGCATGTGGTGAATCTCGATGGCGCGTTCGGTGAAAGTGATAATGCAAATCGCGTTGCGCTTGAAGCAATTTTGAAACTTGGTGCACGCGTCCAATTCGGCGGTGGGATGCGTTCGATTGAGTCGATTGAAGCGGCATTGTCTTTGGGCGTGAGCCGTGTTGTGTTGGGAACGATTGCGATTGAACAACCTGAGATCGTGCGTGATGCGTTGACAATTTTTGGCGCTCAACGAATTGCAGTTGGAATCGATGCCCGTGATGGTCTCGTGCGGACTCGCGGTTGGAAGGATAACAGCGGCGTGCCTGCGCTTGACCTTGCGCTTCAAATGCGGACCGTTGGGCTGGGTACCGTTATCTTTACCGATGTCAGCCGCGATGGTTTGGGCAGCGGATTGAACATCCCTGCAACGCGAGAACTATCTGAAAAAAGCGGACTCGACGTGATCGCTTCAGGTGGCGTGCATACAATTGACGATGTGAAGGCTGCGAAGGATGCGGGGTTGGCGGGCTGTATCATCGGGCGAGCGTTGTATGATGGGACGGTTGATTTAGGAAAGGCAATTGCATTCTCGGTGGTTGAGTAGTCCCGCGTGGTTTTCGCGGGACGTATCGAAACCACCCGTTAGTGGAAAGCACTTTATAAACTGTTGGTTTCGATACGGGCTTCGCAACAAGCGCTCAGCCCTACTCAACCAACGGAGTTGAATAGGAGTTTTATGTTAGCAAAACGGATCATCCCTTGTTTGGATATCAAAGACGGGCGCGTGGTGAAGGGCGTGAACTTTGTGAACCTGCGCGATGCGGGTGACCCCGTGGAGCAGGCGCGTCTGTATGATGAGCAAGGCGCAGACGAGTTGGTCTTTCTTGATATTTCTGCAACGCACGAAGGACGCAAGACGACCCTGGAGTTGGTGAGCCGTGTGGCAGAGACCGTCTTCATGCCGTTGACCGTCGGTGGCGGAATCCGTGAAGTGGACGACATGCGCAACTTGCTGCTTGCTGGCGCGGACAAGGTCAGCGTCAACTCGGCAGCGGTGAAACGACCTGAGTTGCTTTCTGAAGGCGCGAGTCGCTTCGGGGCGCAGTGCATTGTGCTGGCAATCGATGCACGTCGCAATGGGTCAAGTTGGGAAGTGTATGTGGCAGGTGGGCGAACCCCCACAGGTATTGACGCGGTCGAGTGGGCAGTCCGCGGCGTGGAGTTGGGCGCGGGCGAGATCCTGCTCACCAGTATGGATGCCGATGGCACGCTCGCGGGTTATGACTTGGAATTGACGAGCATCATCTCTAATATGGTCTCTGTGCCAGTCATTGCTTCGGGCGGGGCAGGGATGCCAAGTCATTTTGCGGATGTGCTGACGAAAGGCATGGCAGATGCGGCGTTGGCGGCGTCGTTGTTCCATGATGGGAAGTTGAGGATACCGGAGTTGAAAGAGGAGTTGGTGGCGCAAGGGGTGGCGGTTAGGTTGTGAGTGGAAAGTAGAAAGTGGTGAGTGAACAGTAATCAGAGGAAAGAGGAAAGATGAAAGATGAAATTAAGTTCGATGCGAATGGATTGGTCCCTGCAATTGTACAAGATGTAGCGACCAAAGATGTTTTGATGATGGCGTGGATGAATGCCGAGTCTTTGCGGTTGACTCTTGAAAAAGGCGAAACAGTGTTCTGGTCACGCAGTCGGCAGGAGATTTGGCACAAGGGCGCGACATCGGGCAATGTGCAGAAGGTAGTCGAGATCCGCGTGGATTGTGATGCGGATACGCTGCTCGTGTTGGTCGAGCCTGCGGGTCCGGCTTGCCATACGGGTGAGCGGACATGTTTTTATCGGAAGATCGGTTAGAAGGTTGGAAAGTTGGCATGTTTGAACGTTCAAACTTGTTAACCTGTAAACTTGTAAACTGGAGAATTTATGAGCATTCAATGGTTGTTTGATGTGATCGAAGAACGAAAGAAGAATCCCAGCGAGAAGTCGTATACGACGAGTCTGTTCAATGAAGGCTTGCCGAAGATCGCGCAGAAGGTGGGCGAAGAAGGGACGGAAGTTGTCGTGGCGGCGTTGGCGCAGGAAGATCAGCGATTAATTGAGGAGGTTGCTGATTTGACGTATCACACGCTTGTCTTGCTTGCGGCGCGTGGATTGACCCCTGCGCACATCGTCGCCGAGTTGGAGAAGCGCCATAAATGAAGCGCATTATCTTGTTGGATATTGACGGTGTGCTTGTGCAACCTGGCGGGTATCGGGCGGCACTGAGGGCAACGGTGAAACGCTTCATCGGCGATTATGTTATTGAAGAAGATGTACCCGTCAGCATGGAGAAGCGCGGAATTTCCAGCGAGTGGGATATGTCACCGCTGATTATTGCCGCATATTGGGAGGATGTGCTCTCGCGTCAGCCGATGGAGAATTTATCGGATGATCCCGTCCTTGCTGGCGAGCAGATTCAACGTCAACGCAGGGTGGAGGAGCCGAAGCATTTACTCATTCCTGCGTTCGAGTTGATGGACGGGCAATATCCTGTGGATGCTGCGTACGAGAAGGGATGCTTTGCGTCCATACCAAGTGAGTTGCGCAAGAACTTGATGACCGAGTCGCGGGATGTGTATAAGTCACATACGTTTCGCACGTTTCAGCACTTCACTCTCGGGAGTGAAACGTTTGGGGTCACGTATCAGGTACCGGCGGAGTTTGAAGCGCAGTCTCTTTTGCTGACGGAGGATAAGGCTAACATCAGTGCAGAGATTCGCGAGAGGTTAAGGCATGAGCGGAATTCCATCGCAGGCTTTACTGCCCGACCCTCGAAGCCGCCGAAGGAATGGGACGGTTCGCATGTGGGCTACGCTCCTGAAGCGGAGTTGGGCTTGGAGTTGGCGGGGCTTGCGGATATTCCGTTGATGTCGTTTGGAAAATTGGAATTCATTTCGGCACAGCACGGCTTGAACCCGGCAACCTTGATGAAGCCAGCACCGTTCCATGCACTGGCGGGAATCCTTGCAGCATGGACGGGGGATGAGTTATCGGCGTTGAATGCGGCGTATGAGTGGCATACCACGGGCAAGTTGAATGGGAAGTTTAGCGAACTGCCGGATTCATTTGAGTTGTACGTCATCGAAGATACGATGGGCGGAGTCCGTGCCACACGGGCGGCTGGCGAGATTTTGCGAGAGGCGGGGTTTGAGGTCAGTGTGCATACGCTGGGTTTATCCTCGGGCATTGCGCAAAAGGCGGAGGCGTTCAGCAAGGCGGATGTGCCGTTTTTTGAAAACTGGGAGTCTTTGATGGTAAAGCACCTCGGCTGAAGGTGGATGGTTTCCTGTGCGTGTGCTAAATTTCAATAAACCATGCGGGTATAATCCCCACATCCTTTTCCCTGGAACAACCATGAAACGATACCTCCTCTTTACTGTCTTCATCTCTGGCATGACCACACTGGCCGCTGAACTTGCCGCGGGCAGGCTGATCGGCAATGTATTCGGCACGAGCAACCTCGTCTGGGCCAGCATCATCGGGTTGATCCTGATCTACCTGACCTTGGGCTACTTCCTCGGCGGCAGGTGGGCCGACCAAAACCCGACCCCACTCGCGATGTATCGCATCCTGGCGTGGGGCGCATTCACCATCGGATTGGTACCTTATATCGCCGTCCCCGTTCTCAGATTTGCGGCCGATGCATTCGAAGTTCTCAGCGTGGGAATCATGGCCGGGTCATTCATTGTGGTGTTGATTCTTTTCATAGTTCCCATCACTTTGTTGGGAACCATCTCGCCCTTCGCCATTCGCCTCTCTGTGGAGGATGCCAGCAAGGCCGGGCAGATCTCCGGGCAGATTTACGCAGTCTCTACATTGGGGTCCTTCATTGGAACGTTCATCCCCACCTTGCTGACCATTCCCACCATTGGAACGCGGCTTACGTTTTTCTCCTTCGGCATGATCCTTTTGATCGTCGCGCTGACAGGTCTCGCCCGCTTCGCAAATCGGCGCGAAATGGTCAAACTCCTCTGGATGCCCATCCTGCTCGCTCTGACCGCCATTCTTTTTTCACAGTCTGCATTGAAGAACAATAGCGGTCAGGTATATGAAACCGAATCGGCCTACAACTATATTCAGGTGCAGGAGGTCAACGGCTTCACTCTGCTGCGGTTGAACGACGGTCAGGGCATTCACTCGATGTATCACCCCGACTCGTTGTATTACAATGGCCCTTGGGAGCAGTTCTCCGTCGGGCCATATTTCTATGCCGACCGCTCGCCCGATCAAGTCGGGCACATGGCCATCATTGGGCTCGCCGCCGGGACAGCCGCACGGCAGGCCACAGAAATTTATGGTGAAGACCTTGCCATCGATGGCTATGAACTCGACGACCAGATCGTGGAGGTGGGTCGCAAGTATTTTCACATGGACATGCCCAACCTGAATGTCATTATCGGTGATGGCAGACTCAACCTTGACCGCAGCCCGACCCGCTATGACATCATTGCCATTGATGCCTATCGCCCTCCATACATCCCACCACACATGACCACGCTGGAATTTTTTCAGATCTGCGCTTCGCACCTCGCCGAAAACGGAGTGCTGACCCTCAACGTGGGCTCCGTCCCCGGCGACCGCCGACTCATCGACGGCCTGGCGACAACCATGGCCCAGATCTTTCCTTCCGTTCACATCATGGATATTCCCGGTACGCTAAACTCAATGATCTTTGCCACCGTGCAACCCACCAGCGTTGAAAATTTTTCCGCGAATATGATCCGCCTTGCCCGGGACCCCAACATAAACCCGTTGCTGGTCACCACCATGTCGTCCACTTTCACCAACATCAAACCCGGTTACGAATCCACCACGGTCTTTACGGATGACCTGGCTCCCATCGAATGGATCGTCAATGATATGGTGGTCAGTTTTGTCCTCCAAGGTGGCCTCGACTTTTTACAATAAACACATCCCATATGAAACTCACAAACATCCTTTCTTATTTGATCTCCCTCCTGACACCCATCGCCCTAATCGGGTTGGCCTTGCGCATTTTACTCAGCCCGCTGTACTACACCCTTGAATACAACATGCCCTACTTCCCACCGGATGAGTACGGCTTCACTAAAAACGACCGCATGCAGTGGGCTCCTTATGCTGTCACCTACCTCGTCAACAGTGCGGATATCTCCTACCTGGGCGACCTGAACCTTGAAGATGGCACACCCTTATACAATGAGCGTGAACTCAGCCACATGGCCGATGTCAAAAATGTGGTGCAAGGTGCGCTGCGAGTATGGTATCTTACCGTGGTTGTGATGGGCTTTGCAGCTGTCTTTGCCTGGCAGGGCGGCTGGGGCGCAGAATATCTCGAGGGTTTGCGCCGCGGCGGCTGGTGGATGATCGGGCTGGCGGTTACATTGGGCATCATTGCCGGGGCAGGAATCCTGCTCAACCCGGATATCTTCTGGGCCTTCTTCACCTGGTTCCACAGCCTATTCTTTGAAGGCGACTCCTGGCTTTTCTATTATTCTGATACCCTCATCCGCCTCTTCCCCATCCGCTTCTGGCAGGATGCGTTTCTTGCTGCCGCTGTCCTTGCCCTCGGCGGCGGACTTGCTCTTGCGCTGGGGATCAAGATCAAAAACTAAAAAATGAGCACACGTTCTCGCGCCCTGAGCCGGTCAGGCCGGGGTTATTCCACTTGATGTATAATCTCAAACAGGAGACTTTAAATGTCGTTTACATTATCTTTGGAAAATAAAGTGGCCCTCGTCACCGGCGGCTCGCGCGGGATTGGGCGCGCCATTGCATTGGGGCTCGCAGAACGCGGCGCGGCTGTAGTGGTCAACTACAACAAATCCCCCGAATCGGCTGAGGAAGTGGTCAAAAAGATTCAAGAGATGGGCGGAAAAGCCGCCGCCTTTCAGGCTGATGTATCCGATTTCAAGCAGGCTGAAGCGCTGGTCAAGTTCGCCATCGACACCTTCGGCGATTTGAGCATCCTGGTCAATAACGCCGGTATCACCCGCGACCAATTGATCATGATGATGCCGGAAAGCGACTGGGACGCCGTCATCAATACCAACTTGAAGAGCACATTCAATTGTTCGAAGGCCGCCGTCAAGCATATGATGCGCAAGCGCACGGGACGTATTATCAATATCGCCTCCGTCGCCGGGCAGATGGGCAACCCCGGGCAAACGAACTATTCCGCCTCCAAAGGCGGGCAAATCTCTTTTACCAAAGCGCTGGCTCGTGAAGTGGCCGCCCGTAATATCACCGTCAATGCCATTGCGCCGGGTTTTGTTGATACAGATATCCTCGACGCCATGACTCCGGAAGCCCTCGAAGCCGCGCTCAAACTAGTGCCGCTTGGACGCAAGGGTAAACCGGAAGAGATCGCATTCACTGCCGCATTTCTCGCCTCTGAAGGGGCCGCGTATATCACCGGTCAGGTCCTGGGCGTGGATGGCGGCATGGCCATGATGTAAGGAGCAGACATGGAAGAAAATACCCAAGGCAAAACCACCGTATCCCCTGAAGTACTGACCACCATCGCCCGTCTTTCCGCACTGGAAGTGCCCGGTGTCAGCCGCTTTGCTGCCGTTGCCGGTGGCGTAAACCGTTTCTTCCGCCGCGGTACGAATGAAGGCGTACGTATCGAAGTGGAGGATAACACCGTCTTCGCCGATCTGTATCTGGTGCTCAAGGAAAACATCAACATCCGCGAGGTCAGCCGGAATATCCAACAGAACGTCACCCGGGCCATCCACGAGATGGTCGGCATGGAAGTCAGCGAAGTAAACATCCACATAGAAGATATTGACTTCGAAGAAGCAGAGGCGTAGCCATGAAACCCCGCACCAGAGCGCGCTCCATCGCTCTGCAAGTTTTGTACGAAACCGACCTCTCGACCCACCTTCCCGGTGAAGTACTGCAAACGCGCCTGGAAGACATCGAACTGGCGGACGATCTGGCCGAATTCGCCCGTAGCATCATCTTTGGCGTACTGCCCATGCGACGCGAACTCGACCATGTCATTGAAAGATACGCGCCGGAGTGGCCGCTGGATCAGATTGCCGCCATTGACCGCAATATCCTGCGCATCGCCTGTTGGGAGTTTGCCATCTCACGCGAGACCCCCGTCAAGGTAGCCATCAATGAAGCGGTCGAACTTGCCAAACTTTACGGATCCGAATCCACTGCACGCTTTGTGAACGGCGTGCTCGGCACTCTGGTCGAACACCAGAACGAAATTCTGCAACTTTTAAAGGAAAAGGTCCCACAGGGAACCGACTTGGAATCATAAGACATGGAAATTTTAGGCGTTGGAATGCCGGAGCTGGTCTTCGTGCTCATCATTGCGATCCTCCTGCTCGGGCCAAAGGATATGGAAAAAGCCGGGCGCACCATCGGCAAATGGCTGCGCGCTGTGGTCACCTCCGATGGTTGGAAGATCTTCCAGCAAACCTCGCGTGAATTGCGTACCCTGCCCAACAAATTAATGCGGGAAGCCAACGAGGAATTGAATCAGATCGGCAAGGAACTGAATAACGTTTCAAAACCGAACTCGCAGCGCTCCGGCCCGCCCGGTACGCCTTTACGTTCCCAGCCTTTTCAGGAACCTTCCCCGGTTGTGAAAGAGAAAAAGGTTGAACAACCAACCCCCGAACAAACCGAAAGCGACCCCACCCCTGATGCGTAGATTTTTTCTCGGCTTGTGGCGAATCATCACATTTCCCTTCCGCCTCGTTTTCAACATCATAGCCTTTCCGTTCCGGGCGATCTCACGGTTCCGGAGATTCCTAAACACAGAGCCGGATGAACGCCCCATCGCGGATGTGTTCGTAGACCTGGTTGCCAGCCAGGATACACGCGAGATCTTTTGGGAGCAGGTCATTGCGTTGCGAGCGCATATCATTCGCTCTGTCAGTGTACTGGCTCTGGCTGTTATTGCGGCTTTTTGGGTGGCTGAACCGGTCATGGAATTTCTGACCGGCCCGGTGGGCGGGCTTGAAAAACTGCAAGCCATTCAAGTGACCGAGGAGATCGGTGTTTTTATGCGCGTGGCCATGACCATCGGCATTGCCATCTCCATACCCTATATCTCGCTTGAATTATGGATGTTCGCCGCGCCTGGGTTGAAACCGCGCGAGAAGAAACTTGGCTTGGCTGGAATTCCACTGGCCGCCATTTTATTTTTGGGAGGCATGATCTTCACGTTCAAGGTCATGATCCCGGCGGCCTTGCCATTCCTGGCAGGCTTTACCAAGATCTCCCAATTTTGGACCGCCAATGAATACTTCGGTTTTGTCACCGGCCTGATGCTTTGGATCGGACTGTTCTTTGAATTTCCTTTGGTGATCTACGTGCTTACTTCCGTCGGCCTGATCCAGCCGCAGATTCTTGCCCAGCAATGGAGACTGGCCGTGGTCATCATCGCCTTGCTGGCCGCCGCTGTCACTCCCACTGTGGACCCGGTCAATATGGGGCTGGTGATGATTCCCATGGTCTTGTTATATTTCATCAGTATCGGCTTGAGTTACCTCGCCTACGCCGGGCGAAAAAAGGAAGCCGTCAAGGTTGAAGAAAGTTTCAGTGATGAAGGAGCAGGCTAAGGCTTAGACGCGAAGCGCGCTTTTCATCCAAGGAGAAGAGAGAGAATGAAAATTGGGAAATTCATGTTAATTCGCCGCATCCTGACTGCGGCGTTTATCCTTGTACTGGCAGGGCAGGGCTGCACCCTGTCGTTGCTTGAAAATCCATTTGGCGGGACAACAACCACCCCCGCCCCAAACGGGGAAAGCACAACCGCGTCACCCACGCCCTATCCGGTGGCACAAACCACATTTGTGGTGACTCTGCCGGAGCCTTTGTTATCAACAGAAACACTGGTTGTCTCGGTGCTGGATGAAGTGACCGGGCTCTCGATCAATGCCACGCAGTACCCGATGAGTCCGCGCGATTCGCTGACCTATACTGCCACACTGCCGTTGACCTACAACTCGATTGTCAAATACCGCTATGTTCGCCGGGGCTCAGCCCAGGTAAATGAGGATACCAGTTTCGGCGCGCCGATCCGTTACCGCATGCTGTATGTGGCCGGGCCTGGAGAGGTTGTGGACATTCTCGGAGACTGGAGTGACAAGGTCTATTCGCGTCCAACCGGCACGATCCTTGGGCAGGTCTATAACGTCGATACTGGTTCGCCCATTCCAAACATCCTGGTGACGGCAGGCGGTGTACAGTATATTACCGACTCGCTGGGGCGCTTCGAACTCCCCGGGCTGCCGACCGGCACCCAGCAACTTGTCACGTACAGCCTGGATGGTATGTACACGCCGTTTCAACAGGGCGCTGTGGTCGCAGATGGTACGACCACCATTGTGGATATTCGCATCAAACCCGCGCGCCTGGTTAATGTGACTTTCATGGTTTCAATCCCTCAAGACACCGTCCCAGGTGTACCGGTACGCATGGCCGGAAACATCCTGCAACTTGGCAACACCTTTGCCGATCTGCTTGGCGGCATCAGCACGGTGGCAGACCGCATGCCCATCCTGAACCTGCAACCGGATGGACGATATGCGATCACACTGGGACTTCCAGCCGGGGCGTATATTCAGTACAAATACTCCCTTGGCGATGGTTTCTGGAACGCCGAACACAAGGCCAGCGGCGAATGGATGCTGCGCGATTTCATCGTGCCCGAACAGGACGTAGTCATGGAAGATACAGTGGCAACCTGGGCGGCGACAAAAGAATCCGGGCCGATCTTGTTTGAAACGACAGTCCCGTCTGTTACACCACCGGGAGATATTATCTATATCCAGTTCAATGCCTTCTCATGGATGGAACCCATTCCCATGTGGCCGCTTGGCAACAATAAATGGGCCTACAAACTCTACGGGCCGTTGAACTTCCTTGGCAACTTTGGTTACCGGTATTGCCGCAATGGTCAATGCGGCAGCGCAGACGATAACCAGACTGTGGGCCCATCGCCGACCGGCAGGCAGGCGGGCACAAGCATTCTCGGACAGGATATTGTAGACTCCGTCAACACCTGGCGCTGGTTCGAAAACCCCGAACCGCTTTCCCTGGTCGGTGCGACAATCGCGCCGCGCGCAAATGGGTTTGTGGCCGGTATCGAATATCAGGCAACGTACAGGCCAAACTTTTCATATTACGCACCGCAAGCCTTTGCCAACACCAAGGCACTGGGGTCGAACCTGGCCATTCTCACCCCCAGTTGGACGTACACAAGCGCGTCCCCGCTGCGTTTTGCCGCACAGCCCGGGCGCGATCCCTTATGGATCGACTCGGCCATTATGGTCTCCCAGGCGAAGGCCTTGGGGATAAATGTGGCACTTTTCCCCGCGCCGCATTTCCCAAGTGTTACGGTCGAGACAACCAACCTCATCAGCCGTGACTTTTGGGCCAACGCGCCGCGCGACGTACAGTGGTGGCAGACCTGGTTCACACGTTATCGCGCCTTCGCTGTCAACTACGCCGACCTGGCCGCACAAACCGGGGTTTCCACCCTGATCCTTGGCGGAGATTGGGTGGGCCCAGCCCTGCCCGGCGGGACGCTGGCAGACGGCACCCCGTCCAACGTCCCGGCAGAGGCGGAGACCCAGTGGAAAGCCATCATTCAGGATGTACGCGCACATTTCAAAGGTCAGATCTTGTGGGCCATGCCATATACCAAATCCAACGTGCAGACGCCGGTCAACTTTCTGCGAGACATGGATGGGATCTACCTGCTGTGGTCGGTGCCGCTATCAACAAGCCAGACTGCAACCAAAACCGATTACGCCAACGAAGCCGGGCGCTTGCTTGACAATGAGGTCGCGCCGCTCTCTTCTTTGCTTGGAAAGCCGGTAGTGCTGGCGGTCTCCTATCCATCTGCAGCGGGCGCGGCCAGCGGATGCATTCCCAACGGCGGCGGTGGCTGTGCTGATTTCACAGAACTCTCCCAGCCCAACCCCGATAATGCATCCGTCAATTTAAGCCTGCAAACCCAGGCTGATGTATACGAAGCCATGCTTAACGCGGTCAATGCAAGGCCATGGGTGGCCGGGTTTGTCAGCCGTGGGTATTTCACTCCCGTGGCTCTGCAGGATAAGTCTGCTTCAGTCTATAGCAAACCCACAGCAGACATCCTATGGTATTGGTTCCCACGGCTGTTGGGAACAGTTCGCTAAAACTCAAGAGAAAGTCCGGTGTTATCAGACATCGGACTTCTTTTTTGAAGGATCACAAAATTCGCAAATCGGAGGAGCAATGAAAAAAGCAGGCGCATGGCTGGCGAGGATTCTGGTTGCCCTATTAATTCTCGTATTGGTCGTCGTTTCGGCAGGGCTGTATTATTTCAAAAGTTATTTACCAGGGAGCGTGTCAAAGGAATCATTTCCCCAGATTGAAGGGGAACTTCAAGTTGCCGGGCTGAACGGCTCTGTGGACATCTATCGCGACCACATGGGCATCCCGCAAATTTATGCAAGCACTGCACATGATCTCTTCTTTGCGCAGGGGTACGTCCATGCCCAGGACCGCTTCTGGCAGATGGACAGCTGGCGGCATATCGGTTCCGGTCAACTCTCCGAGATGTTCGGCTCGGCTCAGGTCGAAACCGACACCTTCCTGCGCACCTTGGGATGGAGAAAAACCGCCGAGGCGGAGTATGAAGCGCTCGACGCCGACTCCCGCGCCATTTTGGAAGCCTATACGGAAGGTGTAAACGCCTACCTCAAAGATCACAAAGGCACAGCGCTCAGCCTAGAATATGCCGTGCTCGGCCTGCTCAGCCCTGATTATGAAATCGCAGACTGGACGCCCGTTCACAGCCTGACCTGGGGCAAGGCCATGGCCTGGGATCTGCGCGGCAATATGGGCGAAGAAATCGAGCGCGCCGTGCTGCTCAAAACGCTATCACCGGAACAGGTCAAACAACTCTTCCCCGCATACCCCGAAGACCATCCGGTCATCGTTAACAAGATCGGAGATGGAAGTACAGCACAAGTCAGGCCGCAGAATCAGCCCACCGGATTCGATTATTCCAAGGCGCCGCTTGAAGCATTGCTCCACAACGCTTCGCTGCTGGACCCGGTGCTGGGGCCGTGGAACGATGGGATTGGGTCAAACTCCTGGGCTGTCTCCGGCAAGTTGACCGATACCGGCATGCCCTATCTCGCCAACGACCCACACCTTGGAATTCAAATGCCTTCGATCTGGTATCAAATCGGCCTGCACTGCATCGAGAAGACTCAAGCCTGCCCGTTTGAAGTAGCCGGGTTCTCCTTTGCGGGTGTGCCGGGAGTGATCATCGGGCACAACGATGAGATCGCCTGGGGCTTTACCAACGTCGGCCCGGATGTCATGGACCTTTACATCGAAAAGGTCAACCCTGAGAACCCGAACCAGTATGAAGTCAACGGCCAATGGGTGGATTTTGAAACCTATGACGAGACCATCAACGTGGTCGGCGGCGACCCGGTGACCATCGCTGTCAAAAAGACCCGGCACGGACCGGTTATATCCGAGGTATATGGCCCGCTATTGAACGCCAGCACAGACCCCAATGATGAAGAGTTTGTGCCGTTCAAAGACCGCGCCGGAGTCGAACTGCCGGAGCAGTACGTTATCGCCCTGGCATGGACCGCATTAACCCCTTCCACGCCCTTCGAAGCCATCTGGGGATTTGACCGCGCACAGAACTGGAACGAATTCCGCCAGGCCGCCAGCGGCTTCCACGTCCCGGCACAAAACCTGCTCTATGCCGATGTGGAAGGCAATATCGGCTACCAGATGCCCGGCGATGTGCCCATCCGCAAGAACGGTGATGGCACACTGCCTGTCCCAGGCTGGACCGATGATTACGAATGGATCGGGTATATTCCATTTGAGGAATTGCCGTATACCTTCAATCCCGAAGAAGGCTATATTGTCACGGCCAACAACCAGGTGCCGCCGCGCGATTATCCCTACATGATCACTTATGATTGGGATTATGGTTTCCGCGCCAACCGCATCACGAACCTGATCCTGAGTGCGCCGGGGAAGATCGACAAAGCCTACATCCAGCAGATGCATGGCGATGCCTATGATGCCAATGGCGAAACCTTCATCCCATTGTTGCTGGCCCTGGACGGCAAGTTCTCCAAAACATCGGAAACCGACGCGTTGGAGACTCTCAAAGACTGGGATTACCAGAGTCAGGCAGACTCAACCTCTGCGGCTGTGTTTAATGCCTTCTGGCGCGCCCTCCTCAAAAACACCTTCAATGACGATATGCCGGAAGAACGTTACTACCCGGATGGCGGTTCGCGCTGGAATGAGATGATGCGCCACATGGCGGAAAATCCCAATGACCCCTTCTGGGATGACAAAGCCACAGCCGATATCACCGAGACCATGCCGGACATGATCCTGAAATCCTTTTCAGACGGGGTGACGGAACTTGAGGACATCTTCGGTTCGGATATATCCAAGTGGAACTGGGGCGACATGCACGCGGCCACCTTCCGAAATTCCACCCTGGGAGAGTCCGGGGTCTTCCTGATCGAGGATCTGCTCAACCGCGGACCCTTCCCGGTTGGCGGCGGCGAAGCCATTGTCAATGCCACAGGCTGGTCGGTAAAGGATGGTTACGAGACGAATTGGCTGCCGTCCATGCGAATGATCGTGGACTTGAGCAACCTGGATCATTCATTGACCGTCCACACAACAGGTCAATCCGGGCATGCCTATCACTCGCATTATGCAGACATGTCCCCCATGTGGGCAAACATTGAGTACTATCCGATGTGGTGGGATCAGGACTCCGTTGTCAGTGATACAGAAGGGCATCTGGTTCTGAAGCCTTAAAGCAAGACATTGATCCGTTTGTCTTTCCTCTTTCCTGCCCGGTCTCATGAAGAAAGAGGAAAGACTTTTTTATTTCTTCGATGTTTTTAATGCCAGCCATCCCCCAACGAGCAGGCCAAGATAACTGGCCGCAAGGTCGAACAGGTCAAAAGTACGGGCGGAGAAATATTGCTGCGAGAATTCTTCGACAGCCACAGCCAGGGCCAAGATCAGGCTGACAGAAAGAGGCACCTGGTCACGGGTCCGGTTTGGGATCGAACGCAGAAAGGCAGATGTTAAAAAAAAGTTTAATAACCCAAACAGGATGAAGTGTCCGGCTTTGTCTCCATTTGGAAAATCATAAAAAACATGGACAAATGGAGGCAGGGCATTCCGGTCTGCAAGAACAATCACAGCGATCAAGAAAAGCGTAAAAAGGAATGCGGCTATTCTCATGATAAAAAAAGGCCGGGGTTTGGCCCGGCCTTTCTGTTTATTTTGCCTGCTTCGCTTCGCGCCGTGCCTTGAGCCACTCAAAGACCATGGGCAGAACCGAGATCAGGATGATGGCAATGATCACAAACTCAAAATTCTTTTTCACGAACTCAAGGTTGCCAAAGAAGTAACCGAGCAGTGTGAAGATCGCAACCCAGGTGATTCCGCCGACAATGTTGTAGGTGGCAAAATAGGAATAGGACATCTTGCCAATGCCAGCCACAAAGGGCGCGAAGGTGCGAACAATGGGGACAAAGCGCGCCAGGAAAATGGCCTTGCCGCCATGCTTCTCAAAAAAAGCATGAGTCTTGTCAAGATACTCACGCTTGACCCATTTGACATTGTAGGCCCGGTCGCCAAGATAATGGCCAATGGAATAATTGACGGCATCTCCTGTGACAGCGGCCACCGCCAGCAACCCGACGATGAACCAGACATTTAAGGAGCCCAGGGCTGCGAAGGTACCTGCCGCAAAAAGCAGGGAATCGCCCGGCAGGAAGGGCATAACTACCAGGCCGGTTTCCACAAAGATGACTACGAACAAAATCCCATACGTCCAGGTGCCGTAGTTGTTGATGATCGTTGCCAGATACTCGTCAAGGTGAAGGAAGAGGTCCAGCATGCTTTTCAGAAAATCCATGGTGCGTAACTCGCTTTCATTATTTTATTTAACGGGCGGGGATTATACCCCGCTTTTTTTCCGGGGCTCGGCGTGGCTTAACCAATCGCCTGTGACAAGCAGCAGGAGGCCACCGAGCAGGCCAAGGCCAAGATCGAAATCACCAAACCGAAAAACGGTCAAGCCGAGGAATGTCAGCGCCTGCCCAAGGGCAAATCCGGCGATGTTCAAACCAAGATGCAGAAGAAAACGCCAGCCGCTCCCGCCGCGCACGGTGTGATAGAGCGCTCCTTCTAAAAGCGCGATGAGCAATTGCAACAAGAGGGACGGCACGGTCATGAGCCTATGGTTTGAGGTGCTTTGCGAAGAAGTCCGTGATGGCATTGTAGCAAGTGACACGGTTCTCATATTTCAACACATCGTGGCCTTCATCTTCAAAGACAAGCAGTTCGATGGGTTTGCCTTTGCTCTTCAATTCACGGACAAGGTCTTCAGACTCGGCAGCCACTACACGCGGATCGTTGCGTCCCTGAATGACAAGCATCGGCGCTTTCATGTTGTGAAGATGGGTCTTGGGGGAACGTTGGACAAGGTCGGCGCGCTCCTCGGGCTTGGAGGGATCTCCGATGGCAATCCTAAAATAAGGTTTCCAGGTTTCAGGGATGCGGTCGGAGAAGGTCAACATATCATACGGGCCGAACATATCACAGGAGGCTTTCCACAAATTTGGGTGCAGTGCCGCCTGCATCAGGGTCATGTAGCCGCCATACGAACGGCCCACTACCGCGGCGCGCTTGACATCCAACCTCTTGTCCTTTGGCAGAACCTTTGTCATCGCATGGACATGGTCGAGGCGATCCTTGCCGCCCCAATCACGGTCTACATGTTTGGTATAGGATAGTCCGTACCCGGTCGAGCCGCGCACATTCGGAACGAAGACCGCAAATCCGCGCAGGGTCAGGAATTGGATCAAAGGCATCGAGAACCAGGCAAAATCCGGGCGCTCCTGTCCCTGCGGGCCGCCGTGAATGTAATACACCACTGGACGCGGGCCTTTGAATCCGAGGGATTTGGCAGGGAGGTACAACCTTGCTGAAACGCGCAGACCGTCGAAGGAGAGGAAGGAAGCGTCTTCCCCTTTGGATAGATTCGCATCCGGTATTCCGAGGATCTTCTCGCTGGTATGCAGGGTCAAGAGGTCGCGCTGCTTTCCTTCGATGGAATAGATCTGTGTCGGAGAAGTTGCCGTGGAGAAAGAAAAAGTAAAGACATCATCGTACCTGTCGTAGTCCATGTGTTCGAGCATACCGCCTTCGAATGGCTCTTCGCCCACCAACACATATTTGAGGTCCATCGAAAGTCTGGCTTCATCGAAGAGACCTTCGTAGGCCCAGGAACATCCATCAATGTTGAAGGTCACGAGATAACGGTTGCCGTTCAACGGGGCGATATTTTCCATTTCGCCAACACCGGTATGAGCCAGTCCTTTTAATTTGATCGGTTTGACCTCGCCGGGTTTCTTAAAGTCCAGATAACCGAGGCTGTATGTATCCTCAAAAATGGAACTGGTTATAAGGGCGCCCTTGCCGCTGGGAGAGAACGCCCCCGCTCCAAGCCCGTTCAATGGCACTTGTTCGCCGGGCTTGCGGTCTTCCAACGGCTTGCCATACAGCAGCGACATTTTGCCTTTATTCCAAAGATAAAGCACACCGTCGCCCACAGAATATCCCGTCCCGATCAAGAGCCGGTTGTGGTCGGCGGAATGATCGGCAACGCCAAACCCAAATTCGCTCTCAGCGATCTTGACCAACTTGCCAGACTTTAAGTCGCCGCGGTAAGTTTCGGCCACGGGCTTATCACGACGTTCGGCCTGAAGATAGACGATTCCCTTTTCACGGTCACAGACGCCAAGATGCACACGGTGATTCTTGAAATAGTTGTCGAACGCCGGTTCTGGAAAGCCGCCTTCCATTGAAACCAGCATCGGCTGGTAATTCTCATCTCCATCGCGATCGATCATCACCAGTACTTGATCCAGTTTCGGAAAGAGGAAGAAGGATTGGCCGCCAATGAGATGCGGGTTCTGCAAGGCGATATTCGGCGGCAACATCGGTTCGGGCACACTGCCGCCAAAATACATGGCATACAGACTCAAGTGCCCCGAAAGATTGCTCAAGAAATACACCCGGTCTTCCGCATATTGCGGCGCAACAAACAACCGGGCAGACATCAAAGACTCGATACGGTAGTTCATGAAATTCTCCTTTTAGCCTTTGTCAGCATAAAAACTTCAGACGTACTAACACAGGGCCTTAACAAGCAACTCTTTGCTAATCTGACTACGCGCAGTTTCTTAGGAGATAATCCCTCCACCAAGCATTTTCTCACCCTGATAAAAAACTGCCGCCTGTCCCTTGGTGGCATCCCGCACTGGCGCATCAAACCGGACTTGGGCCTGATCCCCATCCATCGGTATCACCCACGCCGGGACTTCTTTTGCGGTGTAACGAATCTTTACCTCGGCATGAAAAGGCTCAGCGGGCACATCCCCACTGACCCAATTCACATCACGCACGACCAACTCACTGGTTCCCATCTCCTCTTGTGTGCCGACCACAAGGGTATTCCTGTCCGCATATTTGGAAATGACGTACAACGGCACCGGCGAGGCTAAGCCCAGTCCCTTGCGCTGGCCAATGGTGTAATTTGCCAGCCCATTGTGTTCGCCGATTACCCTTCCGTCCAGGGTTTCTATGCTTCCCGGCTGCAACATTCCTGGTGCATTCCGTTGAAGAAAATTACGATAATCCTCACCGGCCAAAAAACACAAATCTTGCGAGTCTTTTCGTGAAGCGGTTGGCAGGCCAAACCGCTCTGCAATGGCGCGAATCTCCGGCTTGGGGTATTCGCCCACCGGGAACAAAGCATGTTTCAATTTTTCCTGCGTCAAGACATGCAAAACGTACGACTGGTCTTTGGCCGGGTCAACCGCGCGAAACAACCCGCTCATTCCGCTTTCATCTTTTCTAATTCGCACATAGTGACCAGTTGCCATATACTCCGCCCCCAACGCCAGCGCATGGTTCAATAGAAAGGTCCAGCGGATCTGGCGGTTGCACAACAAGCACGGGTTTGGCGTGTCGCCACGCGCATACCCATCCAGAAAATACTGCACCACCGTCTCACGAAAAACATCCTTGGCATCGACAACATAAAAAGGGATGTCAAGTTTGGCCGCCACACGGCGTGCCTGTCCCATCGCATCGGGTGTGCAACAGCGGTTGGATTCCTCTTTACCCGGCTCGCTCCACAAGCGCATCATCATGCCGGTCACATCATAACCTTGCTCCTTGAGCAAAGCCGCCGCAACCGACGAGTCCACACCGCCAGACATGGCGACAACCACCTTCTTTTTCTCCATCACAAAGGCAATTATACATTACGGCACAACTCCAAAGTCTGGAGGCTTTAGAGTCCAATACTACATCCTATCTTGCAGATGAGACTTACTTAAAGTATTATCAGGCCAACCCGGAGAAAAAAGGAGAGCAGGCATGGCCGTTAAAGCCAACTACATTATAGAGAACGCCAGAATCTTTACCAGCAACGCAGAGATGCCGTGGGCGGAGGCAGTTGCCATTCAAGGAAATCGAATTATCTACGTGGGAACAAATGCAGGCACAAACTCATTCAAATCGGACAGTACGCATATTATCGACGGACAAGGGCACACTCTTACGCCGGGTTTCATCGACTCGCACTTTCATTTATTATGGGGTTCCATTTCGATGGGCGGAGCCCAACTGTACGATGCAAAGAACATTGCGGATGTAAAAACCATCCTGCAAGAGTTTCGTGAAAACAACAAAACCGCCGAATGGATCGAAGGCCGCGGCGTACGCTATGATGTCATTCAAAACCGCCACGAACTGGATGAGATCGTGCCAGACAAGCCGGTCTACATCAATGCGTACGATGGGCACACCTCTTGGGCGAACACCAAGGCCCTGGAACTGGCGGGCATCCTCCAGCCAGGGAAGGAAGCGGAAGGCAACGGAGTCATTGTCCGCGACGAGAACGGCATCGCGACCGGCGAACTGCGGGAAACAGCCATGGGGTTGGTGTCAAGTCTGATCCCCGAACCCAGCGAGGCCCGCAAACGCGAGTTGCTCAAGCAGACCATGGCGCGCATTAATTCCACTGGCGTGACCAGCGTCCACAATATGAATGGCGATATGGAAGAGTTAATGACCTTCGCCGCGGTAGAGGATGCGGGAGAAATGACCGTGCGTGTGTATGAGCCATACCACATCAAACCGGAAACCACCGAGGAGATGTTGAGAGAAGCCGCCGAGATGGCAAAGGTCAAAGGCGAATTTGTGCGCGGTGGCGCGGCGAAATTTTTTATGGATGGCGTGTGGGAGTCTTACACGGCGTTAAATGTTGAGCCGTATGCCGACAGCGCCGAAGCCAACCCGGATGGCATTTATTCCCTGGAACACTTTACCCGCATGGCGACCCTGTGCGACAAAATGGGCTTGCAGATCTTCGTCCACTGCTGCGGGGATGGCGCGGTGAGGCGCACGCTTGATGGATACGAATCCGTCCAAAAGTCCAATGGGAAGCGGGACAGCCGCCACCGCATCGAGCATATCGAAGTCTACCATCCCGATGACCTGCCGCGCTTCAAGCAGTTGGGCGTCCTGCCTTCGATGCAGACCAGTCACGCCCCTTTCAGCATCTCCGAAGGGGATGTCTGGCCCACGCGGGTTGGCAGGCAACGCTGGCATCTTTCCTTTGCATGGCGGGATGTGCTCAACGCTGGCAACAACATTGCATACGGCAGCGACTGGCCGGTCGCGCCATTCGACCCGATGATCAACCTGCATGTCGGCCTGAACCGTGAGCCGTGGGCGGAGGGTATTCCATCGCACAACTTAACACTTGAAGAACTCGTCACCGGGTACACCCGCGACGCGGCCTACGCCGAATTCATGGAGAATGAAAAAGGACAGATCAAAGAAGGCTACCTCGCTGACCTGGTGTTGTTCTCGCACGACCTGTTTGCGCTTGACCCGAAAGAGATCATGACCGCCAAGCCCGTGTTGACCATGGTGAATGGCAAGGTTGTCTTTGAGGCTTAAATGGCCACTTACGCTCTGCGACGAATCCTTCAGACCATCCCGATCCTTTTTATCATCAGCATCCTGCTGTTCCTGATGGTGCGCGCTGCTCCCGGCGGCCCGTTGACTGCCGCGCGTCGAAACCCCAACATCTCAAAGGAACAGATCGAAGCGCTGGAAGAAAAACTGGGCCTTAACGATCCGTTGCCGGTGCAGTATAGTCGCTGGCTCAAGGATATGTTAAGCGGCGACATGGGCGAGTCGATCAAGTTCCGCCGTCCGGTCTCGGAGATGATCGGCGAGCGCGTGCCGAATACCCTGGTTCTGGTCGGCGCCTCTTTCCTGATCACCTTGCTGTTCGCCATTCCCATTGGCATTTTCTCCGCCCGCAAGCCTTACTCGCTTTTCGATTACATCATGACGACCATCACCTTCATCGGGCAGGCCATCCCCGTGTACTGGCTGGGATTGGGTCTAATCGTGATCTTTTATGTTACGCTTAAAAACCCGATCTCTGGTGATCCGCTCTTTCCGGTGGGCGGCATGAACACACGCGGAGAAGAAGGCAACCTGCTGGATGCGCTCTGGCATCTCGTCCTTCCGGTTACTGCATTGAGTCTGGGGTGGATCGCATGGTATTCGCGCTTCCTGCGCTCCAGCATGTTGGATGTGCAGCACGAAGACTACATCCGCACAGCGCGCGCGAAGGGGCTGTCAGAACGCTGGGTCTACTACAAACACGCCCTACAAAACGCCATCTTGCCGCTGGTTACCTTGATCGCGCTCGACCTGCCAAGTCTGTTCGCGGGCGCATTGTTCGTCGAGACCATTTTCTCCTGGCCAGGCATGGGCCGCCTGTTCTGGGATGCCGCCAAGGGGCGGGATTACCCTGTTTTGCTGGGAGTGGTGATGTTGACTGCGGTCTTGATCATTGTCTGCAACATCATCGCCGACATTGCCTATGGCCTGCTCGACCCGCGGGTGAAATATGGCTGAGATCAATACACTTGCCATCCAAGAACAAAGCATGGCCCGGCTGGTATTGCGCCGCTTCTTCAAACATAAACTGGCAGTTATTGCTGTCAGTGTGCTGGCTTTGTTGGTTCTGGTCAGTGTGTTCGCGGGATTTAGTCCCTACAATCCGACCGACCAGACTCCCACCAACAGCCTGAAGCAACCAAATTCCATCCACTGGTTTGGGACAGATGAACTGGGGCGCGATGTGTTCTCCCGCATCCTTTACGGCGGGCGGGTCTCCCTCGCGGTTGGATTAGTCTCCACCTTTCTTTCCATTCTGCTGGGAGTGGTGGTCGGCGCGTTGAGCGGATATTTTGGCGGCTGGCTGGATTCCACCCTCATGCGCATCACAGACGCCTTCCTGACCTTCCCCACCATCTTCGTGTTGATCCTGCTCGGAGCCTTCTTGCGGGAACAGCAATTGTTCATTTTGCAAAACAGCGTTGTGGTGGTGATCATCATCATCGCCGCGCTTTCATGGATGTGGCCCGCCCGCCTCGTGCGCGGACTCTTTCTGGTGCTGCGTGAAAAGGAATTTGTGACCGCTTCACGCGCCCTCGGTGGAAGTGACGTCAGGCTCATCGTCCGCCACATCCTGCCGAACTGCGTCGGGCCAATCCTCGTCAGCGGTACATTGCAGATGGCCTCCGCCATCATCACCGAGTCGGGTCTAAGTTATCTCGGCTTCGGAGTCCAGCCGCCCACGCCGACCTGGGGCAGCATCCTTTCAACAGCCCAGAACCAGGTCTTTCGCGCACCATGGCTGGGCTTCTTCCCCGGCTTCATGATCTTCATCACCGTGATGGCAATCAACTACATCGGCGATGGGTTGCGCGATGCCTTCGATCCGTATGTGATCCATACAGAGTAGTCTACAGCCTGGCAGGTTTTGAAAACCCGTCAGGCTTCTAACAAAGGAGAAGAGATGAGACTAAGATTGTTCACTTTGTTCGTTGTGTTGGGGCTGGTCCTCAGCGCCTGCTCAGGCGGAGGCGGAGGAACGGCTGAAGCGACAGAACCCGCTGCGGGCGGGGAAGGAGGCGGAGGCGGTACTGCCGTTCTCATCATCCCGGAAGAACCGACCACGCTCAATTATTACCTGGCCGATGCGGCCATTGTTCGCCAGGTGGCGGATTCCACTTCCATGACCGGCCTCGTCACCATTGACGAGTCAGGGGACTTCGTTCCGGTGCTGGCGCAGGAATTGCCCACCGTGGAAAACGGCGGACTGTCAAAAGATTACCTGACCGTCACCTGGAAATTGAAGGAAGGCCTGAAATGGTCGGATGGCGAACCACTGACCTCGGATGATGTGCGTTTCACCGTTGAAGTGTTGTCGAACCCGAACTCGGGCGCGGTTGTCGGGACCAGCGGGTATGGTCTTGTAACCAATGTCGAAACGCCCGACGATCTGACAACGATCCTCACCTACTCTGAACCTTATCCGGGCTACCTGGATCAATTTGCCTATGGTTTGTTTCCGCGCCATGCCACCGGAACGCCGGAAGAAATGTCTGCCTGGGAGTGGAATCGCGCGCCTGTTTCCGCGGGGCCGTTCACAATCAGCAATTGGGAGTCGGGTAAGAGCATTACCCTGACGCGCAACCCAAATTATCATGAGGCAGGCAAACCGTACCTCGACAGTATCGTATTCGAGATCGTCCCGGAGCCCGCTGCTCAGACCGCGATGATGCTGAATGGTGAAGCACAAATGCAACTATGGCCGGGCGAATTCAAAGAGGATTACGACTCGCTGCTGGCAGGCAAGGCTCAGCAATATCTCCTGCCCGGCATCTGGAACATGGCCATCGACTTTAACTTGAGTGCCCCTTTTGACGGCGACCCGACCGCGGTCACGCCGCACCCGATCCTGGGGGATATCCGCGTACGTCAGGCCATTGCCCAGGCCATCAACTATCAGTCGTTGCAGCAGGATGTGCTGCGCGGCGGCGTAAGCGATTCGACCAATCCCTTCGCCTATGGTTGGTACCAGTGCGACCTGCCGCGCAAATACGGCTTTGATGTTCAGGCCGCCAATCAACTTTTGGAGGAAGCCGGATGGGTCATGGGCGACGACGGCATCCGCGTGGCCAAAGGCGCCTTGTATGCAGAGGATGGAACCCGCCTCTCCCTGGAACTTCAAGGGTATACCGCTTTCGAACCTTTGCAGCTCACTGAAGAATTCATCGTCGAAAACCTGAAGGCCGTCGGCGTCGAAGCCCGCATCCAAAACTACGACTTCTCGATCATCTTCGGCACCTATGAGGATAACTCTCCGCGCGCGATTGGCGACTTCGATATGCTGATCTTTGATCGTGGCTTCACCACCGAACCACAGGGCTATAACTTCGACGCCTATCACTCCTCACGCATCACCACCGCCGAAAACCCCACCGGCGGAAATTACTTCCGTTGGGTGAACCCCAAGGTGGACGCAGCCCTCGAGACCGCTGGAACCAGTTTCGATATTGAGACCCGCAAGGAAGCCTACTGCGAGGTCGGTCAGGCCGTGCTTAATGACATCCCGCAGGTCTACCTGTATCTTTTCCAGGACAACTACGGGATTGCCGACAACCTGGAAGGTTACACACTCAACACTTGGGGCAGCATGTCCTGGGGAGTTCAAAACTGGAAATTAAAGTAACCATAGCAGCATCAGAAACGAAGATCGCCCTGTTTTACAGGGCGATCTTTTTTGCATAGATCCATAGATCATGACATGTGTCTGGCCTGCTTCACCAACTGAATGAATTCTCCCATAGATTCGTCGCGATACAGGTTGTCGTCGAGGCGGCGTGCTTCAGTATAGACATCGTCCATTGAACTGTCCTCCGCCCAGTAGCTGCCCTTCAGTATCTCGGCATATTCCGCAACCACCACCGCTCGCTGGAAGTATGGGTCAGCCTCGCGGAAATCATAGGCAAGCTGGTCGGCAAAATAATCCTGCGCTATCTCCACCACCTGATGTGTATCCGGGTCCTGCCAGCGCATGTAGACCGTGGCAACCCTGCCCCTTGCCTCAGGGTATAACTTGATCTCATACAGGGCGGTGACGGAATGCCCCGCGCCGATCTCCCCGGCATCCACCGAATTGTCGCGGAACTGGTCGTCGGCCACCGCGCGGTTCTCGTAGCCCACCAGGCGATAATTCTTCACCACCTCCGGGTTGAACTCGACCTGCACCTTGGCATCCAGTGCAATGGTCTGCAGCGTACCCGTGATCTGGTCAATGAACAACTTGCGGGCCTCGTTCTGGTCGTCCACATAGGCATAGAAGCCGTTACCATTATCAGCCAATTGTTCCATCAAGGTGTCATTGTAATTATCCATGCCAAAACCGATGGTGGTCAGGGTGATACCTTCCTCCACATAATGCCTGATCTCTTCGAGGATGGCATCCGGTCCGGTCTCGCCAACATTGGCCACCCCATCTGAGCAGAGGATGACCCTGTTGATCCCCTCCGGGTTGTAGGCCTCCATCGCCATGCCATAGCCGAGGCGCAGACCGGCTTCCGCGTTGGTCGCGCCTTCGGGCTGCAGTTTCTTGATGGCGCTCATGATCTTGCGATACTCAGAGCCTTGCGTCGGTTCCAGCACCACACGTGCTTCGGACCCGTAAACGACAATACTAACTGTGTCATTGCTGTGCAGTTGTTCCACCAGCATCTCCAGTGATCGCTTGACCAATTCCAGGCGGTTATCCATGTCCATTGAGCCGGAAACATCGATCACAAAAGTCAAAGAAGCATCTTTGCGCTCTTCGTCCGGCACATCGTATCCCTGAATGCCAATGCGGATCATATCGTAGCGCTCGGTCTGAGTGAATGGCGAAGGTCCGCCGTCGACATAAATCCCAAAGGCCTGATGCGCGGGCGGGTTGGGGTAACCCTGCTCGAAGTAATTGATGTACTCCTCCACCCGCACGGATTCCTGCGGCGGCAGGTTTCCTTCGTTGATATAGTTGCGCATGACCGTGTAGGAACCAGTGTCCACATCCAGCGCGAAGGTGGAGAGGTTATCGTCCTCCGTATCAATGGACGGGTTAACGCCATAATCCTGAAAGAACATATCGTATGGCTCGGTATTTGATTTATTTGAACTGGGGTTTGAACTTCCGCCGCTGTTTTGAGGGATAAGCGCAGGTTGCTCTTCAACATCCACGGCGGGCAGGGGGGCTTCGGTGGCCGCCGGAGCGTAGTATTCGGGTTGTGCCGGTGCCTCGGTAGCCGCTGCCCCACCACCACAGGCAGATAGTATCAGCAACATGAATACAGCACAAAAGCCAAAGGCTTTGCGTAAGGTTTTCATTTTCTCATCTCCAAAAGAAAAATGGTTCTCCCAAACAGGAATGGCCTATATTCGGGAGTTGAATTGGCAATACGAAGTGAAGATCCCACGGGCGGCGCCCCGCAGTTCTTCGGCGTGAAAAAAAGATTACATCATCCGGCCTCCTTCTTTTGCGGAAACGAATTAACCGCCTTTGCTCATTTGTTTATATAATGGACGTATCGCCTTTGGGGATTGTTCCCCCATCGAACGATCTATTTTATTCTGACACATTACGAAATGGATTTCGCCATACTGGAGAACTGTTATGCCCCAACAAACCTGCCTGTGGTGGGAAACCGCCCCCAAGCCAGCATCCTACACAAACAAACCACTGCCTGCCAAAAGTGATGTGGTGGTCATCGGCGGCGGTTTTACAGGAACTTCCGCCGCCTTGCAACTTACCAAAGGCGGAGCGCGGGTAACGCTGCTGGAGGCAAAGACCATCGGCTATGAAGCCAGCTCCCGCAACGGTGGACAGGCACTCTCCTGCCTGCACCACACGTTGACCGAGACCATTCACCTGCACGGGCGTGAACTCGCGCGGGAGATGTTCCACTCTGCGGTGGCGGCGGCCAACACAGTCGAACGCATCGTCACCGAGGAAGGCATCGATTGCGACTTCATCCGCTGTGGGAATATCGAAGCGGCTGCCAGGCCCGCCCACTTTGAACGCTTGCAGCGCGAACAGGAAGTCTTGAAGCAGATCGCGGACTTCGATGTACAGGTTTTTTCAAAGAACGATGCCCGTGCAGAACTTGGGAGCGACGCCTACTTTGGCCTGCTGGTCAACCCACGCAGCGGGTCGGTGCAGCCTGCCAAGTTTGTACGCGGCATGGCAGCTGCCGCCGAACGTGCAGGCGCGGATATTCACGAGGAGACGCGAGTGCTTCAAATTCGGCGGGTATCCGGCCAAATGGATGGGACCTGCTTCATAGTCCAGACTGACCGGGGAAATATTTCCGCAAAAGAGGTGCTGGTCGCATCCAATGCCTGGACCGGAAAACTGATCCCACAATTCCGCATGCGAGTTTTCCCCGCAGAAAGTTACATCATTGCCACTGAACCCTTGAGCGATGATCTTGCCCGGACCCTCATCCCCAATAACCGGGTCGCATACGATACCCGACAAATATTGGCCTACTACCGCCTCTCGCCAGAGAAGCGCATGGTCTGGGGCGGCGAGTTAACCCTGCGCGGGGCCAGCCCGGAACGCAACATCAAAACCTTGCAAAAAGGAATGACGCGAATCTTCCCGGAATTGGCCAACAAAAAATTGGATTACTTCTGGGGGGGTACGCTGGCGCTGACGCTGGATGAAAACACTCACGCCGGGCAAATGGACGGCCTGTGGTACTCGATGGCTTATGTCGGTCACGGGGTGACGCTCGCCACGTATCTCGGGCAGCAAATGGCGAATGGGATTCTGGGGTGGCCGGTCGATAACCCCTTCTTCAACTTAAAGATGCCGCTTGCGCCGCCCTACCAGGACAGCGCCTGGTTTGTGAACATTGGGAAACTCTGGTATCGCTTTTTAGATTCACTTGGATAAAAAAAGCCATCCGTTTGGATGGCTTGGGCGGAACAACTCACTTTTTTGGATTCAAATAATCGTCCAAATTGAGGCGCAGGAAGAGTCGCTCGCGCACATCAGCGGGGACAGTTTCCGCTGCCGCCGGAATCTGCACGAGGTCAATGGTCCGCCTGGTGGTATTCAAGACAACACGGCAATTCTCGCAGCCTTCGAGGTGTTTTTCGATCACCTGGCAAAGGTCGGCAGGTAATTCGCCGTCGATATATTCGGATAGGGTGCCAAGTAAAGCCTGGCAGTTTTTATGCATGGGGTCAGCCATCGGTCTTCTCCTCTCGGGTCATGCGCTCGCTGTAGTAGGTCGATAAATATTCACGCAGAGCCATGCGGGCGCGCAATAAACGAGTCTTTACGTTTGTTTCGGTCAGGTTCAGGATCTCGGCGGTATCACGAATGGAGATGCCTTCGATATCGCGCAGAAAAAACACCATGCGCATGGATTCGGGCAACTGCCTTACCGCAGCATCCAAGGCATGTTTGGATTCGCCTGAAAGTAGTTCATCTTCCGGCAGGGCGCTCCAATCTACAAAGACCTCGGGCAGCGGCGTTTCCTCTGCATCCGCGGGCTGGAAATCGTCCAGGTTGACGGTGTTCTTTTTACGCCGCAACAACATCAAGGCCTCGTTCGAAGCGATGCGATAGAGCCAGGTCGAAATACTGGAACGTCCTTCAAAATCTGCCAGGTGCGTAAGCGCATTCAAAAATGTGTTTTGCAGCACATCTTCGGCATCCTGCTGATTACCCAGCATCTTCAAGCCAAGGCGGTAGATGGGCATCGAATATGCGTCCACCATGCGGGCAAACTCAGCCCGATCCCCGGCTCGCAGGGCTGCAATGGAAAGTTCTGGCGCGGTCTTTTCACTCATTGGATGATCATTTTCCTGAAAAGTTACAGGCAAAGTATACATCATTCAGACAAGGGGGAATGCAACTTTTTTACTTCCGGCACATCCAAAGAGGGAAATCAGTTCTCTGGAGCAACCATGGAAAAATTATTGAACGACCAGGTCACGGGACAGATCCAACAAGCCTTCGATACCCTGACCAACCCCGTACAAATCCTCTTTTTCGGCGCGCAGTCCGGGTGTGAGTATTGCAATGAAACTTTGCAATTACTGACTGAGATCAGCGCGTTGGATAAACGCGTGCATTTATCCGTTCATGACCTCGAAACCGATGCAGCGCTGGCAGCGCAATTTCAGGTGAACAAGACCCCTGGCATTGTCATTGCCGGCAAAGACGGCGACCAGATTCTCGACCTGGGCATCCAGTTTTCAGGGATCCCATCGGGATATGAATTCAGTACGCTCATCAACGACATCCTGCTCGCTTCGCACCGGGACTCTGGCTTGAGCGTCGAAACCCGCGACTTTCTCAAAGCCTTGAGCCAGCCCCTGCTCATGCAGGTCTTCGTCACCCCTACCTGACCGTACTGCCCGCAAGCCGTGTTGCTTGCACACAAAATGGCCATGGAAAACCCCTCCATGATCCGCGCGGAAGCGGTGGATGCGATGGAATTCCCCGAACTGGCAAACCAGTTCCGGGTACAGGGCGTGCCGCAGACCGTGCTTAACTCCGGCAAAGGCAGCGCTGTCGGCGCCTTCCCCGAAGGCCGCATGCTGGCAGAGATCCGTCGCGCGCTGGCCAAGTGAGCCTTGCCATGAGCAAACACAAGTACCATAAGAAACGTAAACAACAGAAAAATATTTCCGCCCTGATCGGTGCCGGTCTGGTGGTTGCAGGTGTTGCCTTGCTGTTTTTGCTTACACAGAAGCAGCCTTCAGTGCAGGCCTCAAGCAGTGAGTTTTCCGTCACCCCCATGGAAGTCAACTTTGCCGCGCCGGAACTTGCGCTTCAGAATCTTGAAGGTCAGAGCCAGTCCATTGCAGACTTCGCAGGCAAGGTAGTGCTGGTCAATAATTGGGCCACCTGGTGCCCGCCCTGCAAGGCCGAGATGCCCTCGCTTAAAAAATTCCACGATGCACATGCCAAAGAAGGCTTCACGGTCATTGCGGTGGAAGCGGGCGACGGACTTGAAGAAGTGCAGGCGTTCGCCAAAAGTTTCGGGCTGACTTTCCCCGTCTGGCTCGACCCGAACGGTGCAGCCCTGAACGCCTTCCACAATGCAAACCTGCCGAACTCCTACGTCATTGACCGTACCGGTACTATCCGCCTGGCATGGACCGGAGAGATCAGCCTGACCATGTTGGAAAAATTTGTCACGCCTTTGATCGCTGAATAACCACCCAATCATCCACCTGCCCTGTTGACGTAAAGTTTGACAGGGCTTTTTTTATTTCTCAACCAATGCGGCGCTGGGTATAATTTCAGCGTGAAAATAATCCGCCTTCTTCTCAACCTATTATTCTGGGTCTTGATAGCTGCCCTGATGCTCGTCATCGTTCCCAACCTGGATGTTGCCGCCAGGGCATTTCGCGCCCTCGCATCTGGCACATTCACTCTGACAAGGCTGCGGTATGATATCGCCTCCTTTGACCTGGGCCAATCTTCCAGCATTACCCCGATTGACCGAAAAGTCTCACCCGTTGATGGGATGACTCAAGTCTATGTGCCTGCCGGGGCGTTTGCCATGGGCGACGAGGGTGACCCCGATGAAAACTCTCCCCAACATGCAGTGTTTATCAATGCGTTCTGGATCGACCAGTTGGAAGTCAGCAACAGCCTGTATGAAAAGTGCGTCAAAGCCGGGGAATGTCTGGAGCCGACGCTGCGCCTAAATCCCTTTTATAGCAAATGGATCTACCGTGATTATCCAGTTACCTATGTCTCTTGGTTTCAGGCCGCTGACTATTGCGCATGGGCGGGCAGGCGCTTGCCCACTGAAGCAGAGTGGGAGAAGGCCGCGCGCGGCACAGACAGTCGGAAGTTTCCGTGGGGAAACGAACGCCCTAATCCACGACTGGCCAACTACGCCGATGCGCTCATCGGTGAACCTGTTCCCGTCCATCGTTATCCGCTTGGCGCAAGCCCCTATGGAGCCTTGAACATGGTGGGTAATGTTCGCGAATGGGTGGCAGATTGGTATGACATTCATTATTATCAGACCTCTCCATCCAATCACCCCATTGGCCCGGACGCAGGCTCCGAGCGTTCCATGCGCAGCGGCGCCTACGATGCCAACGCGAACGAAATCCTCACCACCTCACGCTACAAACACGAGCCGCAGTCGGCAGGCCTCAGTCGCGGCTTTCGCTGTGTTGAACCCGAAAAATAAAAAGAACAGGCGACTCTCTTCCGTCGCCTGTTCTGATCTACTTGACTTTCTCTTCAACAACCTTTGGGAGTTTCACCAGCGCTTCCTTGACATCGCCAGCGAGGCTGCCCTGCGCCAGGTTTGGACGCCCGCCGCCCTTTCCGTCGATGCCGGTAATCAGATCCCCAGCCTTGACTCCCCGTTTGACTACGTCTTCGGTCACGGTGGCAATGACGATACTACCAGACACAAAGACCGCAGCACCATTCCTGGGGTACTTCTCGCGGAATTTATCTGCCAGCGAGCGGAGCGTATCCACGTCGGCATTGGGGATTTCCGCGCCGAGGACGTTGACATCCTTTGCCGTTTGAACCGTGGAAAGCAGCGATTGGAAAGTGGAAAGCGCCGACTGTGCGCGAAGGCTGGAAAGTTCTTTCTTCAGTTCCGCAATTTCACTTTGCCCATTTTCCACTTTCTGCGGCACTTCATCTACGCTGGCTTTCAAGATCGCGGCCGTCTGCTTCAAGGTTTTGAAGCGCTTTTGGATCAAGTCATAAGCGCCGCGCCCGGTAACCGCCTCGATCCGGCGCACACCTGCGGCCGCCGAACTTTCGCTGACGATGATGAACGCGCCTACATCTGAGGTGCGTTCAAGGTGTGTGCCGCCGCAGAGTTCGTAGGAGTATTTTTTGCCGCCAGTAGCACGGTCTGATTCCATGATACTGATCGTACGGACGGTCTCGCCGTATTTCTCGCCAAAGAGGGCCATCGCGCCTTCTTTCTTGGCTTCATCCAGTGACTTGGTCACTTTGACCACGGGCATATCCATCGCCACAGCCTCATTGACCATCTTCTCGACGCGTTCGATCTGCTCGGGGGTCATGGCTTCAGGGTGATTAAAGTCGAAGCGCAGGTGGGTCGGGGAAACGAGCGAGCCGGCTTGTTTGGCCTGGTCGCTCAAAATTTCGTGGAGTGCCTTGTGTAGCAAGTGTGTCGCGGTATGGTTGCGCATGATGTCATGGCGGCGGGCCGCGTCCACTTCGGCAGTTGCTTTGTCGCCCACCTTGGGATGGCCGGAGATGACCTCGCCAAGATGCACGATCACGCCTGCAGATGCACGGCGAATGCCGGTGACCTCCATCTCCCAGCCTTCTCCACGAATGAAGCCCGTGTCATTGACCTGTCCGCCCGCTTCGATATAAAAACCGGTCTTGGGCAAAATCACCTCAACCTGATCGTCCAGGTTGGCCGAGTTTACAGACTGGCCGTTCACGACAAGGGCGAGGACTTCCAGATCCGAGTAGCGCGCAATATCCGTGCCGTGGTAGGGATCGTATTCCACGCCGTCTTTGCCGAGTTTGCCTTTGGCTTGCAGGTCTCTGAGAATACCCGCAAAGTATTCGGCATCTTCGCCGCCGAGTTTACCCATGGCTTTACCGCCGCCAGACGCGACTGCATGTTCTTCCTTCGCTACGGTGAAGCCAGCCTCGTCCACATCGAGTCCCTGTTCGCGGGCGATGTCACGGGAGATTTCAAAGGGCAAGCCGTAGGTGGAGTACAGGTCAAAGGCTTTGCGCCCGTCGAGGATGGTCTGGTTGGAAGCGCGAATCTCCGAGAGTAGATTCTCTAAATGGGCGGTACCCGCTTCAACCGTCCGTGCGAAGCGGACTTCTTCCCGGGTCAAATTATCCAGAATGGAGGGCTGGGCTTTCTTCAGTTCGGGGTAAAAGTCACCATATTGATCAATGACGGACTCTGCAACCTTGGCGAGGAACGGTTCGTTAAGCCCGATCTTCGAGCCAAAGCGCGCGGCACGGCGGACGATCATGCGCGCCACATAGTTGCGGCCGGCATTGCCCGGCACAACACCATCGGCTATCAGGAAAGCCGCGGAACGGACGTGGTCGCAAATGACGCGATAAGGCGTGAAATTCGCGAGCATTTCTTTTTCGCCATGGCCGGTGAGTGAGCGCAACACTTCAAGGGAACCGGTGAAAAGGTCGGTCTTGTAGTTCGAATCGACGCCCTGCAAAACGGAAACGATGCGTTCGAAGCCCATACCGGTATCGACATGTTTGGCGGGCAGGGGTTCGAGGCGGCCATCGTCGAAGAGATTGTATTGAATGAAAACGTTGTTCCAGAGTTCGAGATAGCGTGTGCATTCGCCGTTCACGCCACAGACATGGTCGGTGCCGCGCAGGTTGTCGCGTTCTTCGCCGAGGTCGATGTGAATTTCAGAGCACGGACCGCACGGGCCGGTCTCTGCCATTTGCCAGAAGTTTTCCTTGCGTCCGAAGAAGAGCACATGCTCGGGATCAAAGCCGGGCTGCTTTTTCCATACATCAGCGGCTTCATCGTCCTGAGGCACGTTGCCTTTGTCGTCGCGGAAGCAGGTGGCGTAGAGTTTGTCCTTGGGCAACCCCCACACTTCAGTAAGCAGTTGCCACGACCAGGCAATGGCCTCTTCTTTGTAATAGTCTCCAAATGACCAGTTGCCGAGCATTTCAAAGAAGGTGTGATGGGTGTCATCGCGGCCTACATCTTCGAGGTCGTTGTGTTTGCCTGCCACGCGCATACATTTCTGCGAGTCAACGGCGCGGGTATAGGGTTTTTTATCGGTGCCAATGAAGACATCTTTGAACTGCACCATGCCCGAGTTGGTGAAAAGCAGCGTTCCATCGCCGCCCGGAACAAGCGACATGGATGGGACGGCGGTATGCCCATGTTCGACAAAGAAGTCAATGAAGTCCTGGCGGATCTGGTTGCCGGTAAGTTTTTTGCTCATACAATCTCCGAAATGTTGAAAATGACTGGCGAATTATAAATGAGGAATGCAGAATGATGAATGCGGAATAAAAAAAGTCCCGAACCTGTCGGTTGCGGGACTGGGTTTCCTTTCGGTTCCGTCTCAAGCCGTGGCAGGTTCACAGGTCGCGCAAGGAGCGGAGGCTTGAGGAATGGCAGACGGGATGAAGTTTGGTTGCATTAGGCGAGATTATACCACTCTGAGGGAGAGATAACCATTTTACGAAAAAATCGAGAGTGTCTAAAAAAGTGGGCTAACAAAGTCCATTACATGAGAAGTGTAATTTGGAAAACGCTGTTTATAAAGTTGTCTGCTGTTGAAACAGAAGACAAACAAGCGTAAAGCACATTCCAACGCAT